>Ga0307515_10000082_pt1 | contig 223637 bp, 218 predicted proteins | sample 17_EM_MG_FD_194513 | JGI IMG/M metagenome (GOLD analysis project Ga0307515, IMG submission 194513) | Populus trichocarpa ectomycorrhiza microbial communities from riparian zone in the Pacific Northwest, United States - 17_EM | ecosystem: Host-associated > Plants > Roots > Unclassified... | reverse complement strand
CCCCGCAAACCTAGAACTGTCAGAGTACATCCGCTACGGCCGCCAACTAATCCTCCCACAAATTGGTCTTCCCGGTACCTCCTTCCCTCCTTCTCTCCCTTCCCCTCTCCACTAATCCCTCAGGCCAAACACTCCTCAAATCCGCCAAAGTACTCATCATCGGCGCCGGTGGACTCGGCTGCCCAGCCGCCACTTACCTCTCCGCCTCCGGAATCGGCACACTCGGGATAATAGACCACGACACCGTCGAGCTCTCCAACCTCCACCGCCAAACCCTCCACACCACATCCCGGATCGGCCTCCCAAAGGTTCTCTCCGCCATCTCCTCCCTCCGCGAAATAAACCCACACGTAACCTACATCCCGCACCACTACGCGCTCACCCCCGAGAACGCACTCGCAACAATCACAGACTACGATATCATCCTCGACTGCACAGACCACCCGAGTCTGCGATACCTCGTCTCCGACGTCTGCGTGCTGCTCCACAAACCCCTCGTCTCCGCGTCCGCACTGAGAACCGACGGCCAACTCATCGTCCTCAATTCGCCCCCAGGAAAAGGCCCGTGCTACCGTTGCATCTGGCCGCGCCCCCCGCCGGCCGAAAGCGTCACCTCCTGCGGCGATGGCGGCGTCTTAGGGCCGGTGGTGGGCGTGATGGGTGTGCTCCAAGCGCTGGAGGCGGTGAAGCTTATTGCCTCTATCCCCAAGGAGGAAGCGCAGGCAGCGGCGGTGGAAGGGAAGATGCTATTCTTCTCCGCATACGCGGGCCAGCAGTTCCGGACGTTGCGGATGCGGGGACGGCGGAAAACGTGTATCTCGTGCGGCGAAGGTGCTACGATCACTCCCACCACCATCCCATCGTATGAAATCTTCTGTGGGTTGCCACCGGATGTTCCGCCGCTTCCCGCGGCGTATCGGAGGTCGGTCGCGGAGGTGAAGGCACAAAGGAATCCGGTGATTGTAGATACCCGCGATGCGACCCAGTTTGGGATCTGCGCTGTCAGGGGGAGCATTAACATCCCGTTCTCGCTGTTCCAGAATGCAGCGGAGGGCAGCTTGCCTGAGGATATGAAAGAGGTTCTAAGAGACAATGAGGGGCCAGTGGTGATGCTTTGCCGCCTTGGGAACGATTCGCAAATTACGGCAAGGCAGGTACTCGAGAACGGTGTGCTTCACGGCAGGAAGGTTTTTGATGTTGTTGGTGGGATTAGAGAATGGGCGAGGACTGCACCGGAAGATGGGGTTGTGGAGTATTGATAGATTGGGAGGCTCCGGTACCATCACTAAATATCGAAATAGTAGGTCTCCATTGAAATAGTCCACCTAAAGTATACAAAGCATCGTCACTTAGTCGTGTATTTCATGATGATCAAAACATGACATTAAACTTTCTTAATCCTAGAATCGCAGTCATCAGACACCCCCGCCATTCTACTCCTCGATATGAAAACGTGCTATACAAAGAAAAGCATCAATCGATACACTTATGCTGCATGTGTAGAATTAAAGAAAATAAATATAGTCTCGTGAGTGAGCATGCACATCAATTAATACTAATACCGCTCGTCACATCTTCCTCGCCTAGTCTGCCTCTAGCCACCCACACATTCTCTAATCTTCACCAAAGTCAGCACAGACCAAGCACATCAATCAGATAGGAACTTACGGCGAGACCAAGCTTGGGTTCACAAACTCCTGCCCTTCTTCCCTCTCCCTATCAAGCGTATCCATCCCATCGACAATATCACCTTGATGCGGTTTTATGCTCTTCAATGCGATGTGGTAATTTGCCGGGAGGTAGTGGTGGTTATAATGCCAAAACGACCAGAGCGAAAAAGCCAACAACGGTAGTATCAACCCCGCACGAGTAAAAGCTTGGCGTAGCACCAGCCATCCAGCCATTGTAAGCTGAAAGACGATGAGACCGAGGATAACTCGGTACACGATCATTGGCCAGGCCTTTCCGGTTGAATAGCGGGGATGGTCCATGGCGTAGAGAAGCTGGTACTTGTATGTAAAGTATCCGACAACGAAATAAACCAGGCCAAAGGCGAGAATGAGGACTCCGAGCTTGAGAACACTATAGACAATGCAGATTATGTATATGAGGATTGGTTGAGGGAGGTAGAAGCCGTATTGGAACATGGGAGGTTTTACGAGCTCCGCATAATCTATTAAGGTATATTAGTCTCATATTTCAATGAAAACCTCTCTATACTGGGTATACCTCGCAGTGTTTTTGAGCCATATTTGGTGATGGGATATAACGTGACGGTGCCAATTTGCAACAGCCGAAACGGAAACATGCCCAATCCCTGGAGAATGATTAAGTTGACATAGAAGGGCCCAAGACCCTCTACCGCGTTTGCGAGGAGCAACGCAATGCTTGCTGTGTCCTTGAAAGATCCCTTTAGAGTCTCCCAGAAGGTATGAAAAGTGAAAGCCGTGCCGCTGGGGGTAACAGTTAGCCCACATCGCCTGACCACACTGCATAATAGCTTACAATATAGTGAACGCGAGGAACAAGTTGAAAAATGAGAAAAAGAAGTTCTTGCTGATTACAGAAAGCTCGACCTCCTCTTGAGAGATCATTCCTTGATATTGCGAGAGCCCTATAACCGTCAGAGAGCAAATAGACGCAGGTCCAAATCGGAGAACTTGCAGTCATAGAAATACGGCACCGAAACGTTAAGCAGGGTCAAAATCAATGTTGGGAGAAAGGTCTGAACTAGAGAACCCAAGGTTTCGTTTGCTTCTAGTATATCTGCAAGATTGGGCCATATGCGCCGAATCTCGCCCATATTCCACAGGCCAGCAAGAGCAGCAACGGGGATAAGCCAGAAAACTGATAGAAGCGTGACTGATATGCTGATGGACCACCCACGCCATAGACGGGAGGCCCTTGACAAGTATACGTTGTGCCAATTGATATCAGACGGGAAAGGAGCCTGTCGGGCAATCAAAGCGCCTGGAGTCGGGTCCAAAAGTGTTTGCGTGGCGATCTGAGCAGCAGACACGGAGTCCATAGTTATAAATGCAAGTGGAGTTGCTCGGTATTCCTTTCGCCTTGCTTCTGTAATTTTATCATCGAGTTTTTGAAGCTTCAAAGTGAGGTATTCGATAGCATCGACTTTCTTGGACTTGAGCTTGAATTTACCATATCTCTTGGTAAGCTGGGGTCGACCCTGGCCGCGCGGACGTCTCGGAGCTTCTTCAAGCAAGGGCTGAGCTTCCTCATCGGAATGTGTATCAGCGATCAGTGATTCGGGCTGCTCGGATTGTAAGATGGCAAGGTCCTTTGGGCGCTTTTTCGCAGTATGATAGACCGTGTGAACTTCCTCGAGCTTCCTCAAGGTGTTCTGTCGTTCATCCAGGAGTCGATCCAATTCCTTCCACTGTCGACACATGGTAATATTTTCGACCTTTCCTATGCCTAGTTTTTCGAGGTATTCTTTCAAAGTACCCTCTGAGCGTAATTCCTCTGGGATTCCTGAAAGCTTGATAGTCTTGCTGGTAACAGTCGCCTGGCTGCCAAGATATTCTTGTCGCACTTGAACGACCTCCTGCGTCTGGTCCCACAGAAAATAGTATCCCAGTCCGGTAAAAACATACACGAATACGAGGATTACCCAAAGATATATAGGATCGAGTTTCACTGGTCTCAAAGGCTTTTTCTCTCCTCCGTCGAAGACCGTCTGTGTAACGCCGAAAATTTGACCGGTTATTTCCTTGAACAAGTTGCCGTTGCCAAAGTATGAATGAACTGGGGCAAGAACCACTCCCGCAAAGACCGAAGCCACGAAAAGAAACTTTATAGCCATCTTGAAAAATGCAAGGAACTATCGCACATAAGTGATGAACTGTGAAGCGCAGACATTGCCTGGAATACTAACTACGTAAGCGTCTAGACCGGCTGTAGCTAGTATTTCTGCATCCGAAACTCTCCACAAGGCGGGTATCCATCCGAAGAGATCTGGTGGAAGATCAGGGAGCGATGATGCTGCAGTTTGCCAGGGTCAGCGGGGAGTGCCATTTAATCGACATCAAATTCGAAGTCCCACCATTCCGTACTCGTATCTTCCGTGCGTAGTAAAACTGCGGCCACTTTGGTCGCAGCAAGCAGAAGGATATGAAAGCGCTGAGGCCGAGAAGGACTGAGATGATGAGTTGCTGGAATAGGGCTCGCTGTGCTAGAGAGGTGTTAGTCAGTGCTGCAGTCTACGAGATGAAGCGGACGCACTCTGATGTCGAGGATCAAATAAGCCTTCACCCGGATGTGTAGAGTTGTCGCCGCCATGGTCGAAGAAAAAGTACGACATGATTATTGAGAGATAATCGAACCAACTGAAGTTTTGGCAGAGAAGATGAAGATGCTCTAGCTACTGCAGGTTGGTATGTCAGGGCAGCCACGTCAAAAAGGTGACGAAACAGTGCAGGGATGAGCGCTCCACATACTTGTTAATGTTCGGTTGCAGCCGATCTTGAAACATTATGTTCTATGTTGTTCTCTGTCACCGCGTATCTAGCAGTCCTCTTTCAGCCTCATTAGAGAGCTATGTACATACATGCCCCGCGACTGCTAACTGTGGCACCACCGCGTTCAGCTCTTCAGTTTCCAATATCCACCAAAACACCATCAAGACCCAACATATCATCATCATGATCACCCAGACTACCGGAAACCTCAGCTTAGGTTTGTGCATTCCATTTATCAACTAAAGCGCATGAATTCGATGCTGATCGATGGCAGATGGCATTCACGTTGATATGGAGCACCTTAAGAAGGGAGAGGTCAAGTCGGTTCCCATCCTGATCTATCCAAATTCTTGTCCGGAATATGCTGAACTGAAGCTTATAGCCTTGGAACATCAATGTAAGACTTCCCCGCCGCGACTGTCCCTGGATGCACAACGATAATATGACGATGGACTGGAGCTGGCTGATGTTAATAACTTGATAGCATGGCGGTAGCCTTCAACGGCGGTGTCGTGCTCGGTAGGGTCAAATAGATCGATGGTTGTCTGACGTTACTAACCAACTTCTCAGGTGCTGATTCTCGGACAACCACCGGTTCCTACATTGCGAACCGAGTGACTGACAAGCTTACACAAGTCCACGATACAATCTGGTGCTGCCGGTACGAGTTCCGTGATATGAGTGACACCTATACAGTGCAACTGATTAGCTCGTAGTTCCGGATCTGCTGCGGATACCCAAGCGGTTGCAGACATCGTCCATTACCATTTACAGATGTACAAGTATGTTCAGATTACCGAAGCGTCTGCTTGTTCTGTCTGTATGTTGAACTGTGTCGCAGTGTTCAGAATGCCCAACCACCTACCACACAGATTGCCGCCGCTCTCTTCCAGGAAATCTGCTACTCAAACAAAGATCAATTAAATGCCGGCATCATCATCGCCGGCTGGGATAAGCGCAAGGGCGGCGAAGTCTACTCGATTCCTCTTGGAGGATCCCTTCACAAGCAAGCCTATGCGATCGGTGGTTCCGGTTCGACATACATCTACGGATACTGTGACGCTAACTGGAAGGATGGCATGAACGAGGAAGAGGCTGTTGCGTTCGTCAAGGGTGCGCTGGCCGAGGCGATCAAATGGGATGGAAGCTCCGGCGGTGTCATCAGGATGGTGGTGCTCACGGAAAAGGGACCGGACCGAAAGATATTCTTCCCGGATGAGGATTACAAAGGAGACGGGAAATAGATAGATTTCATGGGACGGATGTGATTAAATGAAGGCTAATGAATATACGGTGTCTGCTCTAGCGCCAATTCATGAATCATGATATAATGTCTGGCAATAACTTGTAATACCTGTGGGTATTCTACAGCCCGTGATATAACAAATCTGCCCAGCACGATGGTGCTCAACTTGCTGTTCTCTGTCTTTGTATCCACACAGTAGTATTTGACAGTACCGCGGGTTATTAGATATCCAGAGGTTAGGTAGAGTACATTGTCTAAAACGATTTGACGAGGAAAGAGAGGGTTGACGATATGTTTGTATTGTGCTAGTTACTTAGTATGTTACAGAATGCCGATGTTGACGCTCAATGAGTGTTGATGGTTGGGAGACAGGAGTAGAAGGAGAGGAAGAGATTCCGGTGCGTAATCCGTAGAGAGATGCCTTTAAATACTTACTTTCCCTAAAGAAAGCGGCTCCAATAAAACTGTGGCGCAGGGTCTTAATCACTCAAACTTAATCACTCAACTTTGACCAAATTCTGACATCAAGGTAGGGTTTGTCTGCCCCACTAATAATCTTAGTACTACCATCTATCTCTTCACATCCCCATTGGAGCGACACTAATTGCCCTTCACCGTTCATACAGACCATACATCAGCACGTTTGCGCCAATCCATTACCACTTCAGAGTGTATCTTGGGAAACCAGCCCGCGCGAATCGTCTTCACATTGAACGACGACCTTTCAGGGACGGACAAAGATGAAGACTCAAGTTATTGACAATGTTCCGAAAAAGATTGGCGAGGTGCAGTTTGGGATCATGTGAGTTCTTTGCGAGCGACCAGACAGCTGCGCAAAACAGCGCTGATGAACAACCAACTACAGGTCCCCTCAGGACGTGGTCAAGCAAGGAGTTGTCGAGGTTGCAACACGAGAGCTATATGATTTAGATGGAGGGCGGACTCTGAAGAAGAACGGTGCTTTGGATGCACGGATGGTATGTTAATTGTCGGCCGCATAGCATGGATCGATCGAGTTGCTGAAGTCGTGGCGTTGTCATAGGGAACATCCTCAAAGTCCGGAACCTGCGAAACTTGCGGCGAGGGTTTACAGAACTGCAACGGTCATTTCGGCCATGTCAAGCTCGCACTACCGGCGTTTCACATCGGCTACTTCAAGGCGATTACGACGATGTTGCAGAACATCTGTAAGGACTGCGCGCGGATATTGCTGGATGACAATCAGCAACGGCAATACCTCAAGATGTTACGGACGCCCAATATCGATAATCTGCGCCGAACAAGTATCTGTAAAAAGATCAACGAGCAGTGCAAAAAGGCGCGGACGTGTCCACACTGCGGTGCGATCAATGGTGTTGTCAAGAAGATTGGCCCACTGAAGATTATACACGACAAGTGGAGAGCATTCAACTCTTCTACGGCGGCCAAGAAGGTCCCTCCAGAGTCGAAAATTCTGTTCGATAAATCATTTGCGGAGGCCAAGAGAACAAACAACGATCTAGAGAAGCATGTTAAGAAGGCTATGGACGATCTGAACCCGCTTAAGGTGCTCAACCTCTTTAAGCAAGTTCTGCCCACGGACTGCGAACTTCTAGGTATGAACCCAGAGAAGGGACGACCTGAGATGTTCATCTGGCAGTATGTGCCGGCGCCACCAGTCTGCATTCGACCCTCCGTTCAGCAAGATAGCGCAAGCAATGAGGACGATCTTACCGTCAAGCTGACTGAAATCATCTTCATGAGTTCACTAATACGAGCCGGACTGCAACAGGGAAAGGGTATCCAAACTCTAATGGAGCAGTGGGACTACATGCAGGCCCAAATTGCAATGTATATCGATAGCAGTCAGCCTAGTATCACGAGGAACTATACCGAACTTAAACCAATCCGTGGGTTCTGTCAAAGACTCAAAGGGAAACAAGGTCGTTTCAGAGGAAATCTTTCCGGGAAGCGTGTTGACTTTTCTGGGCGAACTGTCATTTCACCTGATCCGAACTTGAGTATAGAGCAAGTTGCAGTTCCAATACTCGTGGCAAAGAACTTGACATACCCGGAAAAGGTGACACGATACAATATTGAGAAGCTTCGTCGATTAGTCGAAAATGGAACGGAAGTATGGCCTGGTGCCAACTACGTCATTAAAAATGGTTCAGATTTCAAGCTATTTCTTAAGTTTGGTGACCGAAGACGAACAGCAGAAAATCTTCAGATAGGAGATGTCGTGGAAAGGCATTTAGAAGATAATGATATAGTACTATTCAATCGGCAGCCGTCGTTGCACAAACTCAGTATCCTAAGTCATTATGTATGTGAAATCTTTCGTAGAGCCGTGTATGGACCAGCACTAACTTCTAGCAGGCTAAAATTCGTCCATGGAAGACATTCCGTCTTAACGAATGTGTTTGCAATCCTTATAACGCTGATTTCGATGGTGATGAGATGAATCTCCATGTTCCGCAGACCGAAGAAGCCCGGACAGAGGCGATTCAGTTGATGGGCGTGAAGAACAATCTCTGCACGCCTCGTAACGGAGAGCCTATCATTGCTGCCATCCAGGACTTTATAACAGCAGCATATCTGCTCAGTAGCAAAGAAATCTTCTACGACAGAAAAACCTTTGGTCATATTTGCATGTACATGGTTGACGGCAACGAGCAAATTGACATGCCCCCGCCGGCAATTCTGAAACCGCAGGCTCTTTGGACCGGAAAGCAAATCTTCAATCTCATGATGCGACCGAATAAGAAGAGCCCAGTCCTTGTCAATCTAGATGCGAAGTGTCGAGATTATAAACCTATACCAGGAATGGCACCGGATATGTGTGCAAACGACGGTTTCCTTATCATTCGAGGTAGCGAGATTATGTGCGGACTTATGGATAAGTCAACTGTGGGGTCAGGCAAGAAGGATTCTGTGTTTTATGTAATCCTGAGGGATTTCGGCCCAGATGAAGCTGTGCGTGCCATGAACCGGTTGGCAAAACTCTGCGCCCGATGGTTGGCAAACAAAGGCTTTTCGATTGGAATCAACGATGTTCTTCCAGGTGCGGTTCTGAGGAGCGAGAAAGATTTCATGGTTGAAGATGCGTATTCACAATGCGACAAACTTATCCTCCAGTTCAAGGAAGGAAAACTTGAAAAGGCTGCCGGATGTGACGAGGAAACTACTTTAGAAAACAAAGTCCAGGGGATCTTGAGTAACGTCCGTGACAGGGTTGGAGATATTTGTATGAAAGAGCTGAGCAAATTCAACTCACCGTTGATCATGGCGTGTTCTGGATCTAAAGGTTGGTAATTGCGCTCATTCTCTTCGAAAGGAACACTTCTGACTCCTCTCTACAGGTTCAAAGATCAACGTCTCTCAAATGGTTGCTTGTGTCGGACAACAGGTCATTGCTGGAAAGCGTGTTCCTGATGGATTCGATGATCGTTCACTCCCTCATTTCGCCAAAAACTCAAAACAGCCGCCGTCGAAAGGTTTTGTCAGGAATAGCTTTTTTTCCGGACTCACCCCTACGGAGTTTTTGTTCCATGCCATTTCTGGTCGTGAAGGTTTGGTTGATACTGCTGTCAAGACTGCTGAAACCGGATACATGTCACGTCGTTTGATGAAGTCTCTGGAGGACTTGTCTGCAAACTATGATGAAACTGTTCGAACCTCCTCGTCGGGTATCGTACAGTTTAAATATGGTGGTGACAGTCTGGACCCCGTGGATATGGAGGGTGATGCGCAGCCCGTGAACTTTAACCGGACTTTCTATCACTCGGATAACATCACATTCGACGACAATGCTCCTGGACTTCTACCCTACGAGCTCGTTGAGTTGTGTGACAAGGTCATCGCACCGCTCGAGGCAAAGCAAATTCGCAAAAACCTGTTAGGAAACGTCGTCACAGACGCTGAGCTCGAGGCTTTATCAGTGAGGGATGCTGCCATGGCTCTAGACGAAAACGAGAGTTTGCGTCAGTTCTACAAGGATATCAGGTCGTATATTGACCAGAAAGCCACTGCACTCGCAAACCTACGAGAGAAGTTTGGCCTACCGCGGTCGGATGAGATCCCATACGATAGCTTCAGAGGTCAAAATATCGATGAGTACTATCCAAAGGCAAATGTAAAGGCCGTAAAGCAGGTACTCAAGATCTCGAAAGAATGCCTTCAACAATTCCTTACCCAGTGTCTTACCAAGTACGAGCGTGCCAAGATCGAGCCTGGATCAGCTGTCGGTGCTGTTGGTGCACAGTCAATCGGTGAGCCCGGAACTCAGATGACATTGAAGACTTTCCATTTTGCCGGTGTTGCCTCCATGAACGTTACTCTTGGTGTGCCTCGTATTAAGGAGATTATCAACGCATCGAAGAATATATCTACCCCAATTATTACCTGCAAACTTGTAACCAAGGATGATGAACGTGCTGCTAGGGTTGTCAAGGGTAGGATGGAAAAGACATATCTGTCAGACGTAAGTGATTGCCGTTATTCATTCATTGTTAGTCACTCAATAAAGCTGACTGGTGCGATGTAACAGATTATCCATTATGTGGAAGATGTCTGCGCCCCTGAAGACAGCTATGTTTGTGTCCGTATCGATTGGAAAACTATTGAAGCTCTGCAGCTTGAAGTGGGTACAGACGAAATCATCAACGCACTCGTCAAGTCCAAACTCAAGATCGCTCGGCAAGACGTGCGAATCAATGGCAACAAAATCCGCATTTATGTCCGAGAACTAGCAGCAAAAGATCGTGGCGCCAAAGACGACGGTGATGTCTATCTTCGCGTGCAAGCTCTTAAGCGTGCTATCCCGAATGTTATTGTCAATGGCTACCCCAATGCCGTCCGTGCAGTCGTTAAAAAGAATGAGAAGACGAGAGAAAACGAGCTTTTGGTTGAGGGATACGGTTTGAGACAGTGTATGAATACCGACGGTGTAATTGGGACTCAGACCAAGAGTAATCATATCATGGAGATGAAGGAGGTGCTCGGAATTGAAGCTGCTCGGTATATATTTCCGTTTTCTTCCCCTTCCGTAAGCTGTTGCTGAAACGATTAGGCAATCTATCATTGGTGAAGTCTCTTACACCATGAAAGAGCACGGAATGGACATCGACCCTCGACACATGCAGCTTTTGGGCGACGTCATGACGTATAAAGGTGAAGTTCTGGGAATCACACGTTTCGGTCTAGCAAAAATGAGAGATTCAGTGCTCCAACTTGCGTCGTTCGAGAAAACGACAGATCACTTGTTTGATGCGGCTTTTCATATGAAAACAGATGCGGTAGAAGGTGTAAGCGAGTGCATCATTTTAGGACAGAGTATGACGATTGGAACTGGAGCGTTTGGAGTGGTGAGAAATTTGATGGTAAGAGATAAGGATTTGAAGCCAAAGAAGTTGCTGTTTGAGGATTGTTGGAACAGTATGAATCCAAAGACTAGAGTAGCGTTGAGGTAGGCAAGAGTGGGGGAATTGGAGGGTGTATATTAATTTTGTCAGGCTGTTGGTTAAATGCTGTATTCAAAATTTTGATTAGGAGGGTTGGGCGTTTGGCTTCGACTAGGCATGGCTTGTTTACTTTAGATTTATGTGAAGCTCCAAGAAGCATTAGGGCAGCTTTGCGGGTTGTCGTACATTTACATGCACTTCGTACTTAGCACTTAGTACCCACTTGCTTACCCAGGTAATCGGTAGGGCTGCACTTCAGGTACTCGAGTTTGCCGGTTCTCGGCCCCATACCCTGTCACTCATCATCTACCTCTACTACTTCCTCACTCACTCTCACTCACTACTCAGAACGTCATCATCTCTCACTCATCTCTTTCCAAAGATCATCCCATCATACTCGAAAGCTTTTCTCATGGCGATATAAACAGAGCAACAGGTGAACAACAATCGGGAGTTTGGAGCCTTACCTCAAACGTTTCCGTCAAAGTGGATCGAAACTTATACCATAGAGCCAACCCCCTCTTCACTACAATCACATTCTCACAAAAACCCGCTTCTGCAGCTTTCGAATACTTCTACACCGGTGCATGGACGGCGAAGATGCAGTCACCAGGCCCAATCTCACTTCTGGCGAAGTATTTACGAGGTTTAGCGAATACAGGATCCAACGAACCGCATCTTATCAGGTATGAATGCTCTGGGCGAATGCTCAGTCTGGTTTGATTGCTAATGGAGACTTGGTTATCAGGATTCCGCAATCGATCCATACCGCCTTAAAGGACAGACTTCAAAATGCACCTCCATCTCATGAAGTGTTCGAGAAGGCCGAAATTGAAGACCTGGTCGACTCGCTCGGCGATAACTTGGAACGATGGTGTTCGTTGGAAGAATCGAGCTTTGCTGCTATTGCTATGGCATTTATCTTTACTGAAAAGTGCATGGCACGAGAGGAAGGGGTCTTCAAGCTGTACATTGCTCTTGAGTCAATGAAGAATGGCCTTGGCAGCTTAAGAAGAACGACATATAAGAATATTGTGGGCGAGAAGCTGATGCAGACTCTGATTACATTCTTCCTGGACAACAGGCGGCAAGCCCTCGCAAGGAGATGGGCAGGACTTTTACTGGTCGAATTATTAGAGACGGTGGAAAACAGAAATCTCTTGCAAACTATCTGTGACGGAGAAGGAAATACATACCTGTTGCAAATCGGCAAGATGGTGGTCGAAGGAAAATATCGAATTCCAAAACACATTTGTGGGAGTTTGATATCGGAGCTTGCTATGGATGCTACTATGAACGATCGACGGGAACTCTTACTTACCGTTATGCCAAAAGATGCCTTCGATATAAAACCTTTTGGTGATGGCGAGCGTTTTCCCATCGGCACTGGAACTCAGTGGGAACTCGATTTCACCAACTATTTACTCGACCTAGAAATTGCCAGGGAACAAAAGAATTTGAGGTCAGTAGTTTTCTGCCATCCTCAACCTCAAATATTACCATTTCTAATTTTGTCGTTGTCTAGGATCCCCATGTGTTTTACTGCAAACGCTGTAAAGATTAATGATTCTTACATCGGAAAAGCTGACGGCGTCATTTGTGATATGAGCGACATCTTAACCCTACGCATTCCGACCGACTCGGAGCTGTCACATCATCGCTGGGTAGATATTGATCTTGCAAATATACAAGCAGTTGTGGCGACTCCCTTAGACTCAGATGCGACCAACCTTACTCTCTGCCTCTGCGACTATAAAGAAATGGATTATCTCTTCCTGCTGGACATGAAGCCAGTGAAGGAACCGGACACGGTTATCATTCAGGTTCGCACAGATGAGGCCGAACTTATCAGGAACGATCTCATGTCCGCCAAAGTGTACAGGCGGGAGAAGTGGAATAAAAAGGCCGGTAAACAGAGTCTCGCAAGATCGTGGGTGGTTATTGGTGGTAATGCAATTCCGACTAGCAGCATACCAGCTGGTTATAAATTTCAGCAGGAAGCGCGGGACGTCCGTCAACGGCGTGAAGATCTCGAGAATGATGTGGCCAGCCCACCTCCAGCTGATACGTTCACGCCTGCTTTCAGTCAAGGCAAGGAATATGCCCTTCAGGACTTACTTGAAGTAATGGGGGAACTACATGATTCACATTCGCATCTCAGCGCACGTCACATAAATGTGCAACATTCCGCAACTCAGAGCCAGGAACGGATCCAATCAGAGCTCTATGTGTCACAAAATACTCCAAGCCCTGTGCAGCCTTACAGCTCCGTTTCAATAGCTTCTGAGACGCAAGAGAAAGACACAGCTTTGTATGAACCAGTTGTTAATACCACCCAATTCTCGGACCAAAGGAAACTCTTCAATCCAGAAGAGAGTGTTCAACGCGGTATGTATTATATATATTATGTATCGTGTAGATTTAGAGAGAACTAATGCTCCTTGTAAGTGCCTGAAGAAAACCTAGGTTCGAATGAGAGTGTACCTTCCGGCGAACATGTCGAACATGTCGAACAAAAGGCAGAACAATCACGTCTCCAGCCTGAAAGCAAGAGAAGCACTAATTATCCGAAGACGATGTTGGAAAATCCAGACAAACCTAAGCCTCAGCCTCAGCCTCAGACGCTTGCATTCAAACCACTAACTCTGAAGACACACCCACTTCCCAAGTCGAAGATTCAGAAGAAAGGGGACAGTAAGCCAGACAGGGTTAATGACGATCCACCATTTCATCCGCCTGAAATTGTAATTACAAAGGATATCTACGATTTTGCAAGCGATGATGAGCCAATCAAAGACCTTTCGAAAACAACGGGAAAACGTAAAGCAGCTACAAGAGGGAACAAGAAAGCCCCGGGGCCGAGAAAGAAGCCCAAAATTGCGCTGAAACCGAAGCCTAAAGCCGCTCCAAAGAAGGGCAAAAAAAAGACCGAGTTCAAGCCTGCAGAACGAGTCATCGACGATAGTGATGACGATGAGGGACCACCACCTCGCCTAGCACCTGCACTTAAGTTAACTAGGAAGGCTCCAATCAAGTCTAGAGTTGTCATGAAGCCAGCGGCTCAAGTCAAGGGTGGTTTAGGAAATGGGGATGCCCATTTCCCTCGTTCTGCGCCCATGACGGCTCGAAAGACTCCAAAGAAAGCCAGTCCTACAGTCAAAGCGGCGGTAAGGGATGAGCCTGGAGACGATAACCGGCCTTCTGCTCCTAAGAAGAAAGTTATTCAGACAGCTGGGGCTGTTGCTGATGTCTCCAACCCCAAAACAGCGGCAAGCAAGGGCACAACGCATTCAAAGCCAGCTTTAAAAGGCAAAGGAAAGCCTACAGTACCAGCGAAGCGTCCAGTCAGCCCTGAGGATAATGACGATAATGTTCAGCCACCCCAAAAAAAAGGCACAGTCCCAACGCTTCGAAGGTCAGCTCGCTTCAAAGATGCCTCCCCTAAAAACTTCAAAATCGATTCGGATTCAGAAATCGAGGATTCGCAGTCCTCCCTTGCTTTCCCATCACCAAAGGCTCAGACTACGAACTGGGAGAAGAATGTCGCCAATCCCCAGTTAATATCCCCTCCAGGAGAGGATGTCTCGAATATTTCCTCGCCAGTTCCCCAGTCGGTTTCCAAGGCTCCGGCTCCTGAAGTTCCTGTCAAGCAGCAGAATGCCGGTGTTGCAAAAGTTAAGCCAGTACCTCCTCATTGGGAGGATAGCCCCATGGCTAAGATCAATGCTCCGGTGCCGGCCCTCAAGGATTCAATTCTTGAGGTTGCCAGTAAGCAGAAACCTGGAGAGGGTAGTCCCATGGCAGACATCCCTTTACTGGTTCCTTCGCTGGTTTGCCCGCCGACCCCCGAAATCCAGAAACAGGCGCCAAGTTCCAGTAAGATACATCCCGATTGTTCAGTAAAGGATACTCCCATAGACGATGCTCTGCCGCCGATTAACTCACCGAATTCCGAACCCCCAAACCCTGTGCCAGAGAAGAAATCAATTCCCAGGAAAACGCAGCTAGGATCTATTATACAGAAGGCGATAGCTATGACCGAGAGAGGTTTTTCTCCTGCTTTCACTTCTGACCTGTCTTCAGCTGCGACCGAATTTGATGAGAACGAGGACCAACTTCCTAAAACCAACTTTATAGTATGTCCCGACTTATCAAATGTGATAATCAAAGAGAAGCACCAATCTACGGAAAGTATTGCTGTTTCTGAAGAGACACCGCTGCAGCAAGCAATTGTAGAAGGCGGTGCTAATTTTCATGAGCCTTTGGTACAAAATCCTGGGCATGATATTAAAGCTGCCACAGAAGTTAGTGATGGCCGTAAAATTACGGAGAAGGAGGCGCAAATCATTGTTTTAGTTGATATAATAACTTCTGGAACCGGGGCAGATGTGGAACCAGTGGAAGAAACAAAACATGACCCAAAACCTGGAACTCCCCGGGAATCTAACGCTCTTGATACTGGAAAGGTTATTAGCGAGATTTTGGATCCCAGCGAGGAAATAGCTACAGCTTCAGCTGAGATGTCAACCAAGTCAGTTACCACTGCTATTGTTTCAACTGAGTCGAAGATGTTATCATCTCCCGAAGTCGGTAATTCGGTGGTGGGATTGCCCACCGGGGATGTCAAACTTTCGAAGGAAACGCCGTCCAAACATGTTCCTGAGACAGACAATGGGAATAGAAGAAGCGGCCAGCCCGCCGCAAAAACTCAGAAGACTGAATTGAATAATCCAATGACTCCTGCAACTCGGGCGCCGCATATTGTACCACTGTCTGCCTCGAAGCTCACTCCATTTCATGAGCCCATCGACGAGAATTTAACCAGAAAACCTCAAATCATTGAGTGGGGCAGTGATGGCCCCAAGAATCAGGGCAGATTGGTTCCAAAACCCTCTGCCACTCAGAAGCAGCTACTATATCAGGTCGGTATTCAGCCAGAGCAATCCGATAACCTACCTTGTGTTAGAGCTGAATACTATCAGCTCCCGGATGCTCCCGGCGTCAACGAGGTCAGTGTAAACCCCTTTGCAGTGTATCCTCACATTCCATCACCCAGAAAACAACCAGAAGAGGAATTATATGTGAGAGAGACGGGTCTTACGACAAAAATTCATGTCCCACCTGGGATTGAAAATGATGAGGAGTCACACACAAAGCTAGAGTCGCTAAATTCGGAGTCTGCAGAGGAGGCTGTGGATCCATCTGACGACGAGGATTTATACTCTAGACTAGAGCCTTTGCAGCCACAAGGGGAAGGGGAAGAGTTCGAGGATAGCTCTCCGGCAGCGGCGCCTAAGCAGCCGATCAGAAGCACCTTCATAATAGCTGGCGACGATGAGGATTATTTCTTCGGTAACATTCCGCGCAAAGAAAGTCTTAGCAACAATGGGGTCGGAGAGAAGCTGGCTGGGAGTCAAATTAGAAGTCTCTTACCTTTGCGCAGAAGAACGGTATTCCTCCATATTCTGATTTTGTTTCATCTACTGATGGTCAATTTCTTCACAGGTTGAATCAACGGGAAGCCCACTACCAAAACTTCTCTCTTCTCAAAAAGATATGGAGGAAGCCAACGATCAGAAGACCAAATCTCTAAAGCCCTCGGTTCTTCATTTTGCATTCACCAAGCGAGAACGCTCTCCGTCTTCCTCTTCCTCTGTTGCACAGTCTCCCAAGCCAGATCAGCCACCTTCGAGAGTTGGAGATTCAGTTGACATGCCGATTGTACTGGAAGAAAGTTCATCAGAACCACCAGAGACACAACTGCCAGCCAAAAGTGTCACACCACTTGCTAGAAACTTTATTCCAACGCCTGCAAGGACTGTCATTACTTCGGACATCTACACTCCCTTCAAGATAACTCATGCAGCGCTCAATACAGTATCTAGCGGAAGGTCAACCCAAAGGAAGGTCAGATTCAACGATATGTTAGATCTTCCGGCGGTTTTAACACCGTGCTTTGGACCTAAACCGGTCCCCGAATATGCGCAAAATATTCAAAAGCTACGGTCTACACTTGTACTTGAACCAGCATGCGTCAAGAAACAGAAACAGAAACCGCATATCAAGCATGCAACTGCAAAGGTTCCAGAGAGTAAGTTCTCGGCAAATAGAGCAATCTGTATACTCGACTGACAACCGACAGACAAATTATCCACCAAATCTAACTCAATTCATGTGCAAAGCCAATTGGTACCCCCTAGCAAAGAAAATATTGTGGCTTCGAAGGGAATCGCTGGCAGAAATATGAGTGACGAAGTTTGGGAGATCTTGAATTCTTCCCAGGAGCATTTGCTTCGGCTTCAGAAGCAGGAATCAAAAGTCCGCCAATCGGTAATGGAATGCGGGACCCCCAATTACAAGCAAAGCATCCATGGTAATAATATTCTTGTAAATGCAGCCCTTCAAGCTAACTGTTTGGCGTAGGGACTAAGACCAACTCCTCTTCTACTGGACGGTTCTTCATGTCTGTTGAGGCGAATGGGATCTTCGGTCGCGCAAAAGAGCAGAAGCAAGAGCCGTCCAAAAGAGAGGACGGAGGAAATCTGGGAAATACCGGTAAGGCCTCAGACAACAACGACGGGCATGAGAACGACCACGCCGAGGAGAGCAGCGATGAAGATAGCGACTCTTCCGACGATTCAGATGATGACCACATCAGTAACTTCGACGAAGAGGAGGATGATTGGCGAGCATCACTGCCAGACTACCACAAAGAAACTCTTTCCATCCTTGAAAAGATCTCGAAGGTAAGTCACCGCCGAACTTAACTATACTTGACCATTGCTGACACATTGAAGCACTGGATCTACTACCTCATGTCCAGCGAGGAACGCATCGAGCAAACCCTCAAAGATTACGAAACCCGTGCGGATAAAGTGATTGTACTTCTCCAAGAAACGCATTTTGGTGAGTATTGTCAGTTCTTAAAGAGGCTTAAAGATACGAGGGAAAGGGTTCAGGGGATTTGCCATGAGACGAGGGAGAAGGTTAAAGCCATGGTCCCAGAGGATTTGAATCTTGGTGTGATTGAAAGGGATTTGAAAAGGAAGAATGAGGACCTGGTGCAGGGGATTGAGGATACGATTAGTATGTTGATGGGAAAATTTTAAAGGGGCCTTGCAACATTTAACTGCTGCCGTATTTTTTGTTGTATTTTAGGTGGATTTGAGCGCGTTTAAGGGCTAATGGTGTATACTGATAGCAGCTGGGGGCTCGTGTTGCTACCTACTGGATGTATATGAATGGAGGTTCAAGCAAGGGATGAAATAGCAAATACTGATACTGCAAGATGTTTCATGTGTTATATCAGACATAAGCAATAGGATCTGGTCATTGATGTTGGGTCAGTGAGAGAATATCCCAGATGGATGGCCTTTGCAGAACTGCGCAGAAGGGGACATTTATCAACACCGCAATGAGCGGCCTTACTTGAGTAGAGTCGCAGCCCTATTTCTCTAGCGTTCTATGGCTGTGCACAGCTAATGCGGCTCTGCAGCGTTTGCAGGGGGCGTGGCGCGGCGCGGCGCGGCGTTTGGCGCATCGCGTGTTCACTCCTTGCCGTCGGTCAATGCTGGCTCTGGGATATCGGTTTTGAGGTTTTTGGGTGTGGTGTCGGCGCCTTCTTAGGGATGTGTGCGAACCCAAACTCCTTGTTCCTAACACAATTGTGTCTGTCATCATCACCAGACAATCAGTCGGACCATTAAACACATTTTGCCTCCCTTTCACTCTACATACTACATAATACTACGCCCACGCACCCCTAATTTCTCCGTGCATCCGATCCGTCTTCCTTTTTGCTCTCCCGCACATATTCGTTCAGCAACAGGTTGCATTCGTCTCGTTCTATTTAATAGTGTCACATACATCGCTGTCACCATGTCTACTACTGCGTCGGTGAATGGAGGTGTCGCGGAAGACAGAGCTCATCAGAAGTCGTTCAAGTACGCCCGCGCCTTGATTGATGGTTTACTATTGGGGGATCGTGCGAACGGGTTTTCTGACTTTTTGCGATGGGTGCGGTACAGGAGAAAGTACAGAAAGCTTCGACACAAGTTCAAGGAGGTCATGAAGCGCTCAGATGAACTCTTCAAACAGGAACAACTAGCTAAACAGGCGATTCGGAGGATGCAGGAAGAAAACACGTAAATTCCTACTTACCACCCACGCACTCACCCAACCCTCCGTTCTGCTTCAGGGAAAGGGGTTTTCTTTTTTTTTGCGGTTTTCGCTGATACTCTGAGGTTACGTCTGCAGTCGAGTGCTGGATTTCCTCGTTGATCTCAATGAGTCGGATAATATTCCTAAAGAACGACGTCATAATATCGGCTCACCTTCACGCGCAACACCACCTCGTTTCTTGTCGCCTACGCTCCTTGCTAATATCTACGGCGGGGATCATTCGTTTTTTCTTGATCTTAATGGCGACGTGGAAGAAATGGATCCGGATGCGGAGGCAACTCGTCGCAGTGAACAAAATGGCAACAGCAGCAACAACAACAACGACAACGACAACGACAATACCGACAATAACAATAACAACAATAACAATAACAGTTCAGACGACGATGATGAAGACGAGGCCCAGTCTCCCGCAAGTCAAGGGTCCAAGTTCAACAGTGATGACGAAGACGACAAGGAGGCATATCTCGAGGAGATACGAGAGTGGAACTACAAGCGTGGTATTGCTGGTACGCCACCAAGATCCGTTCGTGAAAAGATGAAGGCCGACGCGCAACGTGAACGGAAAGAAGCAGAAGAAGATGCAAAGAAGGCTGCGGCTGAGGTTGCGGCTGAGAAGAAGAGCAACGGCACCAGTGATTCTGCCGCGGTCCCAATCAAGCAAGAGGAGGAGGATGATGACGAGGAGGTACACATGGAACCCACAGATGCGCCTCAGAACAGACCTCCCCTTGTCGTCGAGGAATACCGTCGAGGACGCACCCCTGAGTACCTCCGCAGTGGCAGCCCGTTCTTGATGACGCTGGAAGAGGAGGAGGACTGGTATGACGAGATTCATGACAAGTATGATGGAGGGATTCCGCCGATAGAACATCCAAATTCGCCGTCAGCGGCTAAGGCAGAGGGTGATCCTCGGAATCCTATGAGCGTGTACTGTTGGCTGAGGAAGAACCAGCCGCAGGTGTTCCTTCAAGGCGAAGAGGTAGAGGGTGGGGTTAAAAAGCCCGGCCGGGGCAGAGGTGGAGGCCGCAGAAAGGCCGTCGAGGCAGATTCGGGGGATGAGGGTGCCGCTACATCGGTCGCCATAAAGAGCGAACCCAGCAAACTTGCTGGGGCTAAACGGAGGAGAACGGCAACGAACGGGAGCGAAACGTTGGGTGTACCGTTAGCTTTGGGAAGTGCAGGTGGTCGGGGTAGAGGCAGCGGCGCGGGGGTTAAGGGCGGACGGAAGAAGGGCGAAGGTTCGCCTCCAGTAAAGAGACAGAGAAGGTAGTAACATCGCAAGGACTTGTTTCTTATGTTTGTGCTGGGTTTCTGACTTGTAGGATCAGCACTCTTGAGTGATGTTTGACTCTCGTCGAGGCGTATATCTTGCCTGCTGGACTGCAACTCGGTCCACCAATTCCGTTCGAAAAGGTTTGATGGACTGGAAACTATCATCACCATCATGCTATAGTGGGTGGGAGGGAAGGTGCAATAGGGGTTCTTTTCTGGGTATGGAGTTAAAGATGGATTGGCTTTCTCGATATCGATTTTGACTGCATCAACACTGCCATTGTATAGTAGTTTCTTTTTCTTGATTTCGTGTTTCTATTGTGGTTACTTAGAGTATGGGGGTTTGGAGAAGGAAATGTAATGTGTGCAGTGGTTTGTGGTTTGGCTGCTTCTTAGTGGGACATGAGTCAACGTGAGAAATCGTGAGGTGAGCTGTGGAACAAGCATCGCCTACCGGAGAAATATCCCTGCCAAGCGCCACCACCAATGACGACAAACGACAAACCTCTTTAAGACTCACTGCTTCTTCTTCCCTTCTTCCCTTCTTCTTCATTGTTTTGCTATTGCCTGTCTTCCACAACGCGTTCATTCGCTTTGAGCCCCAATTATTTCTGTTGCGTTACCATTAACTTTACGACAAAAGCTACCTATCATAACCGACTCGGATACCAATACTGCTCCTCTAAGGACAACGATGAGCATGGAATCTCAACCACAGGTCAGCTTGCAGCAGCAGCCCAAGAATGACGAGCAGAAGCGTCGATGGCGGCCACGACGTCCGCGGGACAATAAGGGCAAAGATGAAAGTATCAACCCGTGTGATGGAGCGGAAGGAAGCCGGAGTGTAGCTCAGGTGGGGGAAAGCAGCAGTGGCAGCCCTGCCATTGAAGCTCAGAATAATGGAAATCACCAAAACCCGAGTGGAACTGGCCGAAGATCACGCGCACCCCGTCCACGTAAAAATGCTTCGCACACGCCGGTGGAGACCAATGCTTCGACCGCAACCAATTCCGAGGTAGATTCTACCACACAACCTCCACGACGGAAACGCAATAGAAATCGGAATAAGGCCACCACCACCGTAAGTGGGCAGTCGAATAGTACATCCAGTCTAGAGTGCCCCGTTCCCAATGTAAGACGGAGAGCTTTTGGCGCTCAATTGAGTGTCAATGCGGCTCCCGAGAGCCCACTCCCGCGGACGGTTATCAATATGAGACCTGAGGCACCGGCATTTACACAGGGACCTGAGGACATAGCTACACGAATACATAGAGAGATTGCGAGCGGATCATACGAGTGCATGGTGTGTTATGGAGGCGTGACTCGGAAAGCAAAGATATGGTCTTGCAAATGTTGCTGGGCTGTTTACCATCTGAACTGTATTCAGAAATGGGGAAAACAGGGCTTAGAACAGGAATCAAGAGCACCCATTGGAGTGGACGGTGAACCGCCGAGAACTTGGAGATGCCCGGCTTGCAATAATCCCAATCGGGAACTACCGGATATTTATACTTGCTGGTGCGGAAAAGATACCCACCCGGAGAGTAATAGATACACTCCTCCTCATAGGTTCGTTTTTTTATATCTATCTTATCTCGTCATATAGCGATTTGCTCATACCCCTCACAGCTGCGGTCAGACTTGCGGAAAGCAGCTCACCAACCCGAAGAAATGTCCACATTCTTGTACTGCACAATGTCATGCCGGGCCTTGTGCCCCTTGCACTGCAATGGGGCCGGTTCAGACCTGTTTCTGTGGCAAGGAATCCCATCAGAAGCGCTGCGTCGATACAGATTACGAGGGCGGTTGGAGCTGTGGCCAAGTTTGTGGAGATGTCATGCCCTGCGGAGAACATACGTGTCCCAAATCTTGTCACCCTCTCCTATGTGGTTCTTGTGAGGTCACGGAACTCGCCAAGTGTTATTGCGGCAACGAGATGAAAGAGATTAAGTGCTGTGACAAAGAATATCCTAGAGAGTCTTCTAGAATTCATGAGAATTCGGATGATGAGTACTCGGACGATGATGAGCTCGACGAATGGACAGGATATTACGAATGCGGCAAAATATGCGACAGGTTTGTACCAACGCCTCCGCTATCTCGTGCCTATACTAAATGTTATTTAGGTTACTTATCTGCGGTGTCCATCGATGCAGGAAGGGATGTCACCCTCAGGACATTGCTGATGGGATCTGCCCTTATGATCCACAACTCGTCACGCACTGTCCTTGTGGTAAAATATCGCTTACCGATCTACTGCCTGAGCCACGGCCGAATTGTGAAGCACCCATCCCGACCTGTACGAAAGTGTGCAATAAAACCCTTCCATGCGGCCATCCGTGTACGAAAATCTGTCATGATGGAGAATGCGGTGTCTGCCTACGGAAATTGGAGGTAACTTGTCGCTGTGGAAAGACTAGTTCTCTCAGTATTTGTCATCAGGGTGTGGAGATAGAACCCCCTCAATGCATCCGCAATTGCAGAGCAGCATTGAATTGTGGGAGACATGAATGTGGAGAGAAGTGTTGCTCTGGAGAGATCAAAGCCCAGGAAAGGTTGTCCGCCAAGAGGAAAATGCGTCCGCTCAACAATACCACTGGTCTCCAAACGGACGACGGTTTCGAGCCGGAGCATATCTGCACTAGGCCATGCGGTCGTTTGTTGAAATGTGGCAAGCACAATTGCTCGATGCTATGCCACAGGGGCCCTTGCGGATCGTGTTTGGAAGCTTCTTTTGATGAATTAACTTGCCAGTGTGGAAGAACGGTTATTCAGCCTCCGGTTCCGTGTGGTTCGAAGCCTCCCCCTTGTCACTACCCTTGCACGAGGCCAAAGTCTTGCAGACATCCACTGGTCCCGCATGATTGTCATCCTGACGACGAAGAGTGTCCAAAGTGCCCGTATCTCACTGAGAAGCTTTGCAAGTGTGGAAAGAGGGCCGTAAAGGCAGTTCCCTGTTGGCGTGAAAGTGTCTCTTGCGGTACTCTCTGTGGTAAGAAGCTGTCATGCGGTTCTCATCTCTGTCGCATGCCCTGTCACGACGGAGGATGCGAAGAGCCTTGCAAACAGCTGTGCGGAAAACCCAAGGTTACTTGCGGACACCCCTGCTTGGATAACTGCCACGCACCATTCCAGTGTTCTGAGGATAAGCCGTGTCAGGAAAAGCTCAAACTTTCTTGTGCTTGTGGAGGAGTGAAACAAGATATGAAATGCGGTGCCACTAAGGCAAAGCCCGCGGGTAGTCAAAAAGAGATTACCTGCACGGACGCATGTAGGGCCAGACGTCTTGCCATGGCTCTCGATATCGACCCTGAGCGTGAAGGAACACCGACCTACTCCGATGAAACGATCGCAGCATATAGCAAAGATACGAAGTCAGCGTCAGCTATTGAGCAGAAGTTCCGGACCTTTGCTGACAACAACGATCAGAAACGTCTCCAGTTTTTGCCTATGCGAGCATCGCTCAGAGAGTTTGTACATCTATTGGCTACGGACTACGGCTTAGATAGCGAATCTCAGGACCCGGAACCATACCGCAGCGTGGTTGTTCGCAAACCTATAAATTTTACCCCCGTCCCCCGCAAGACATTGGCCGAGCTCCTCGCCGCGAAGCCTGCCACCGGCACTACCCTCGTTGCAGTCCAGCAGCTAAAGAAGCTTCCCCGCGGACAAGCAGTCAATGCCTTCACCCTCAAAGGAATCAGAGTCGGCATTCTCGCCTCGGAGCTTGAGAAAGAAATATCGCCTATTCTGAAGGAATCACAACTCCGCTTTGATATCACCTGGCATGGAGATGAAGACGTGTTATTAAGGCCCAAAACCTCCTCCTTGGCTATGGACCAGATCGAGGCGGAACTTCACAGCTTGAGTACGAAACTTAAGCGAGTCGTGGCGTCAAAGGGATTGGCAGAGTCGATGGAACTCTGTTGGGTCGGCCAGGACGGAAGGATCGTGAATTCTACCGCAGGGGGGTGGAGCCTGGCGAATCCGAGGAAATCGGCGCCGGTGGCGAGTCGGTCGAACGTACCGACGTTGGCTAGTAAGAATGGATTTGAACTGTTTGGAGGGGCAGCAGGCGGGGTTGTTAGGAAGGAGAAGAGCGCAGAGAAGGTGAAACCAAAGGAGGTGGAAGTGGTAGATGATTGGGAAATGGAAGCGGACGATGTCTAACGTCGTTCATCGTTCCATCGATCTTAACTACCAATGTGTTGAATAGGTGCATATTTGGGCGTTTGGCTTTTTTTTTCTATGGTCTAGTTTTTGTCCTTAGTGCACAACCTTTTGCGAGGGGAGTTACGTATCAACACGACTACTAAGAGGTTACTGAGCCTACGTTTTCGGTTCGTTTTTTAAAGTCTAGTTGGGTTTCAAGTGCTATCTATGGCTTATTGGTTGGATAGAATTGGTGTGGAATGGATGAGAATGTTGTGAGCTAGGTAGTCATCTTAAGGATGTTTGATATTGCAATGCAATGCAGGTTGGCTGAAGTTATTTGCTATCAGCATGCGCTCGTGCTTCTAAGGGACATGTGCATCAAACCACCATCAAACGCCCGTCGCCGCCTAGAAACAACCACTCGTTAACTCATTCTATATATACAAGGTTGCTACATGCAGGATAAAGAACGGTGCGAAATCTCCCACCGATTATACCCACATACTACAGAACCACAGAATAGTTCTTCATACCATTGTCACGCGGATACAAGCGGACTGCAAAATCTGGCCGGCACTGTTGATAGATTTGGGCACTTGTTCGAACCATATCATATCAGGTGGCCATAGCATCCCCGAAATCACCGCCCTCATTCCCTGGGGATTTCTCTAACACATCATATGTGGTTTGAGTGCGGAGTATGTAACCCTAGGAAGGTTAACCACGAGATTCTGTGATTATACCGATGCGAATTGTTCAGTTGCAAAGGGGGTGAATTCCTGACGGACTCGTAATGGGAGACAGCGATACAGAGGGCTCCAGAGGTTCGCACAAAATCTTAGGCATCGGGTACCTGCAGAGCAATAAGTATCCAATTGGAATAGAAACCCCGGTCTCAGCTGTGGACATTTAAAAAAAAAGAAAGAAAAAAACTGGGCGAGGAGATGAGTGAATTGAAATATGCATGATATATCACGGTCTCCATGGTTTCGGTTTCGCCTGTATGCACGGAGCATTTTAATAATCTAAAACTGAGGGAGCTTCAATCTCCTGCTTCCATGAGCTCCATGATAGTAACATAGTAACTGTGTACCGCTGCCAATTGAAAATAAATCTCTATACTTTCCCCTGCACTCTTCTTGCTGTGATATTTCTTGATCTTTAGTATCTTTGTTGAAAACCGAAAGAAAAGTCTTTGGCATTCGCGTAGCACATTCGAATGTTACTCCAACTCTCTATTCCATAGACTCAAGGCGGCTGAGTGTGGCGGGTGTGGCGGGTGTGGCGGGCGGGGTATGGCTGAAATCATGACGTCGGTCGATTCATGGTCTAAACCTTATCTTTGGCGCGCCCACCACAGGAAAATGCCTTGGCGACAGGGGTGAGTTAAAGTTGACCTGCATCACCTTCCACCCTGCGTAGCTGAGTCTCGTCTCGGAGCTCCCAGCGTTCGAGACTAAACTGAGTCGCAACATTCGAGGTTCTCCCTCCATACAACTCGCGTTTGTACCTTAACTGAGCGATATATGCAGCAGCATCGAGGTTCCTATAGCTGCCAACCACGAGTCCCAAGAACAATAGCAATACCTACCTAGGTACATACACAAGTATGTCTGCTCTGTGGGATAGAGCTGTGAGCCTCTGGGTCTCGTTCTGGAGCACAGATTCGGTTCGTCATCTCCACCGCTGCCCGCAATGCTTTCACTCGCCGCCTCTATCCTGCTTCCACTTTCATCATCTCTACCCGCTTCCACCATCTCTACTCACCATTAACTTCACCTCCCCGCCAGCTCCCTCCTCCTCCTCATTGTTGTAGCCTTATGTCTCCCCAAACCGCTAACATATCAACCGGAATCAGCGAGGAAAAAATGAACACGGTTCGCTGGCAGATATCTCGGCGAATCCGCTGCCGAATGCCTACGGAAGTTCTCTCCATCGTCAGCAATCGTTGGAGGTTGCCTTCGGGCTGGATACCCCCTTTGAGGGCCTCATCGTCTCCGAGGAGCTGCGAGTTGAGGCTATGGCCATCCTTTGCAAAACAGCCAACTTGTACGAATCTTCTCGTTACAACACAGAGAAGATCCAGGGAATGAGATATCCATTGTACGCCGGCTGTCTACTAGTCAATCTCGCCACCTACGCCCCAGGAACTGGTCAATACGAAATCTTAAGAGGGTGTCTACGCTATATCTATGATGTTCCCCTCCCCACGTCGAGCATGGACAAGATTATGCCGGGCATGGAGGTCATACTCGCGAAGTGCCGTCCAGGTTGCGAGGAATTGGAAGTCAATCCTAACATGGCAGACAGTGTTTATCGTCGGATGTTTAACTTTGCTGAACACTTGGTCAATTCATTCCTGGTCCCATGTACATCGTCCTGCTGCTGTTTGGTCATTCTTGCCAATACTGATTTCCAACCAGTGCTCGCAGAGGGTGGAAAAACCGGTCCAGCACCGACGAGATTGGTGACCCCGCATGGATCAGCCATACCCATCGAGTCGGTCCGGGGACGTTTAGCGTCATTTCGTGCATCAGTTCGTCCCACGTCCCTATACAGATGCCTCCCTAACATATCTTTGGTTGATTGTTGCAGGTGATGTCACGGGAGGCAGGATGCTGTGCAATCACCGGGGCAGTGGATATGAGTGCAGTCGATAAGCTTCTCGAGGGTGACCCGAATATGGACGAAGAGCTGATAGGAGACACCACCTACTGCGATGCTGCCCATATACTGCCTCATGGAAATAATCAGGCCGAGGCAAACGGTTCTTTGGTCAGTGGCGCAAACCTTCATCCCACACTTCACATCAATACTTATTCATCCAGTCCGAGTCGAAGAAATATTTCTGGACGCTGCTCAGCATGTTTGCACCGCAACTCGGATCTCTGGTTCTGGGTATAGAGATTGATAAGCCCCACAATGGCATCTTCCTCTCAAAGGATAGACATGCCGACTTTGGAGCGTTTAAACTATGGTTTGAAGAGACTGCAGTGAGTAGCCATTACTTAAAGGTCTTGACCTACTATACTAACCGTGTTTAGGACAAAGATTCATATGTTCTCTGCAAAGCAAAACGACATATTTTGCCAAGAGCCATTCGGCACAAGGTTGGTACCATAATCACCTTCCACGACAACTCAGAGGGTGGTATCGACTTGCCTCACCCTATGTTGCTCCGTATTCATGCCGCTCTAGCAAAAGTGATCGAGGCAAGCGGGGCGGGAGAGCACGTACAACAGATCTTGAGGGATGCCGAAGAGATTACTGCGCTTAGTGAAGATACTCCTACTGACTTGACGTCCTTCTTCGCCACCCGCGGTCTTGTTGAAGTCGTGTAGCTTATTGGGGGCTTCTCTAGGTGCTGGGACGGAAAGGGATGAGCGTCAGCAGTGTTGTCACATTCGTTTCTTGCATATCTTTTGGTCGGAATTGGCGTCAGGCGGAACTGTTTTCTTTACATTCATTTCATGTATACTAGGAGACGACAAAGATAGATATGGGTTAGATGTGGTGCTGAGGCATCATCAGTTAGTCTCCGGGAGCAGTCGGAGCAATTTCTGACAAGTTTCGGAGGTGGACCTTTGTAGGGGCCTTCTGAAGGATCTTAGAGTACATGGGAGCGCCGGTAACTAGTCTAGGAGCACCTGGGAGTATCGACATATTCTTTGGGAGCACTGCTGGCGCATCGGGAAATCATTTGCATAAGAAAACTCAGTTACTACTCCAAAGTGAATAATTGCAAAAGTCATACATTCCGCTTGTATTCTCTATTCATCTATATATACATGTACACACGGTCGACCTGGACAGGCCGGAGACGGCATTCGAGCTCGCTGGGAGATGGTGATCGAGCGAACTCGGGGGTGCACTTTGAGACAGTCCTCGACCGAACTTGGAGGTGCACCTGGAGACAGTGTTCGAGCGCACCTGGAACGGTGATCGAGCGAACAAAGTGCACTTGCATCTGGAGGGAGGCGCGCCGGGAGCTAAGACTCTATTCATGGGTTAGCTCGTAATCGTGGGGAATGTAAGCATGCACCAAAATCGAGCGCACTCGAGAGAGCCTTTGAGCCAGACATCGAGTGGACTCGGGGAACCTAAAGTCGAGCACCCTTGGGGAAACACGGAGTCGAATGCACTTGGAGCACGCAGTCAAGTGCATCTTGGGAGCATAGTTATCAGGCATTTTGCAGTTCCCCCCCCGCGCGTATCTACGCTCCATGTCATCCCGTGCAATTGATACCATACTGGCCCGCGTCCGCGCGCAGGTCCATAGTGTGCCCACGCGTCAAATTTCTTATAAAATACCGTCCGGAAAATAGCTTCTCTATGGGCTGCGCGTCGCGCAAGGTCTTTTTTTTCCCCCGGTGTTTTGCTGGATCCGACAGGAGGGAAGAACCGGAATGACGTTTTTGGACGAGGTGCCGAAAGGCTGGTAGGACTGTTCAAATCCCAACTCGGGTTTGAGCGTCGCGGTTGGCGTGCATGGTAAGATGGCCGGTGCCATACTGTAAATCACGTTCGTGTCAGCCCCATCGAGCCTTCACACCAATCCAAATGTTAATGGAAATGAGGGAGCAATACCTGCTTGAGGGCACCGCGAGAAGGATGTGGGGTTAGACGCGAAGGGGAGATTCTGTTGGGTGGGAGAGCACTGAGACGAAGCAACTGGTGCAGGCGGACATCATTAAGACGAGTACAGCACACCCTTTTGGGTTCGGGCCGATCTGGACAGATGTTCTAGTGTTCCGTGTTCCGAAAAGCTTGTTTCGCCTAGCTCCTTGGCTTCGGCCCGATCCGAGGGCGGGAAAGCAGCACTCACTCCACACGCAAACTGTTCTGGGCACAATTGCAATTACAAAGATTTGCAATTTCGGTTGTGTATAAAGTAGAGCATTACATATTTATAACCTTGCCAAATCTCCTTTTTTTTCTCAAGAGGGAATTTCTGCTCAATTCCATGAGGCTCTGGTTGTGGTTTGTGCGATGCACGTGTCTTTGGTGAGAGATTAACAGTAACAGAAGAAAAAATCTGAAATTATGTTTGATATTGCGTGTTTACATAGGGTACCGTAGCTTTACTATGCGTTATTTAATTATTTTTCCTATCTGTAGTCACTCGCTACTAAAAACAGTGTTAGGATGTGTTTCCGATCGACCCTACCCTCCCCGCCATCTCCAAGACCAATGATGTTGCTGGTTGAGAGTTGTGGGCTGCTGGAAAAAGAGGGGTGCCATGGTATCTGATATTAAATCCCACACTGGAAAGAGCTCTCGTGCACGACGTCCCCACCAATACTAGTAGACGTCGATTGGGTTAGGGCTGTGACACCTCAAATGTTACTGTGAGGTTTGTCTACTTCCCTCATCTTTGCGCTGTTCTTCTCCTCCTTGTATTGTGCCTCGGTTCTCGACGATTCAAAATATGGAACAACTTGAAGAACGCCACTATCATCAAACCGTTAGGAGTACAAAGGTAGGTAGCAGTCCCACATTTTTGACCGCTGTTAACATCATTAAAAAAAAGGTGTTTCGCTTCAAAGCTGCTTCGAAACAAGCTCAGGCTTGTTCGCTGGGAAGTACGTTCCACCCATTGGAATTGGATTTCCTAGTCAATGGAGCAGCCGTGCTTGCGGCTTCCAGGCGCTTCATTGGCCTGTGAGGTTTCCGTATTCGCTACCATAATGTTAAGCGGACAAAATCTTCCTGTCTGGACGACGTCTTTCCTCGTAGACAAAGCCTTGCGTAAAAGCCTTCTCACGAATGCTGTCGGACAATTTCTCTCTTACGGCATCCCCACAGCCGCAAGCCGAACTAAAACTGTTAACGTAAAGCACCGTAAGAGGAATTCAACCCGCAAAAGCAGGTTGAGGGCCGGAGGAGACAGAAGCCACTGGAGCCACGAACAGGGATCGCAAAACAACAGCTTAGCAGTTCTTCATTGTGGAGTCATCTCAAGGACCTGGTCTCTACCGGGTGGGAATGGCGCAAGCCGACATCCCGAGGGAGACTGAGGCCCATCCGTGAATGGCCAGAGCATACCTAGTCTTTGCGGACTGAACTTATGTTCTCAGCCTCGTCAGGTAGCCCCCGGAGCAGACCGACCTTTGCACGTTGCAGTAGAAGACTCCACTGCAACGGAGGTTCAGCGCAATAGCCAAACACGCTCGACGGCGGTGCGTATCGATGTGGCTGGTGCCCACTTATATATCCGACCTGAAAGTAGGTCGGTATAGGTCCGGATCGGGCCCTGCGAAGCCGGCCGGGGTTTTTCGATGTTCGGCTAGCCGGCAAGCTAGCAGGTTAGCGAGTGACGTGAGATGAGGGCCATAAGTTTCTCGGATAGAGACTTACTACGTGAGACACCTGGAGATATGAGTAGCACAGGATTGTCGGTATACGGAAGTCTTCTAGGTCCGAGCCCATCAGAAGAAGCCTCGGTTGGTTGAAATCATCACCGAGGAGTCGTCAATAGTTAGAGGGAAACACTACTGTAAAAACTCTAGCATTTGGATGTATTGGGAAGATCGCAGACGTCGGACGTGTACCACGCCCCGACACTAGTTAACACTAGGAGATTGAAGTCGGTCAGTAAGATGTAAATTTTAGTTCCCATGAACATTCAGTCCTTCAATCGGGGATCTTCCCCACGTGGTTTCGCTGGGGGATATATAATTGGATCATCTATACATCCTCCCATCATGCACATTGCTCGGGCCGTGCGTCTTCTTTCGATCGCGCACAGTCCAAACTTCTGGCCCTTATCTTTCACCGTCGTGCAGGGGTCCCAATTCGACCAAGTGAAAGCGACGGACAGACCATTCCCACGGAACGATTAGCATGAATCGGGTTGCTCCGACGGCTAGTACGTCACCGCCCCATCGACGTGGTTGAATGATAGCTATTCATTAGCTGGAGGAATGCAATGCACTTCCATGGTCTGAATTCTCCCCAGACGTATCAAAAAGCCGAACGATTTACTTCCAAGCAGCAAAACCCTATTCGAGGCTGTAATGGGGAAAAATAATCGAACATAAAGTGCAAAGCATCTGTATACCGCTTAAATTCCTAGCCCCGTTTCCTTATCCATCACACCTTCTCTATGCCATCGCTACCATTAAATACCAAAGAGGAAGCGAGAGTAACAGCGGATGGCCGTACGTGTGTAGATCAGAAGGGACCCTAATCTTTCACCACAAGTTGTAGCTCTGGACTCTAGCGCAGTAAATCTAGAAGCAGATACGCATGATATTCGACATGACATTCGAAGACTGAATTGAGATATTTGCTGTTAGGATTCAAAAATCTCGAGATTGTCTCGAGACAAACCAAGGACATCTTGTCCCATGTGCAACACTATCTTCGACCGAGGTTAGTCTCTGACTTTCCAATCTTCGTCTAACTTTGCTAATGGAGGTACACAAGGCCGACACAACACAGATTTTAACCACGAAGTCCAAGTGATATTCGTAATGGTTCTTGCATGTATACTAACAAATCCTATGAGAGAATAACAACGTATCGTTAGTTAACCACCCAGCCGTGATCACCGTGGAGAGAGCAAGAAGTATCGATGAAGTCCTTTATGTCAATGGCGATTTGATTAACATTTGAGTTGGTGCCTCTGTTACGGTGGTAGTAGAGCTTTTTGCTAGTAGTATGTAAAGAAGCTGAAGAAAACGTTCCGTTGCAGCACATCACACATCACTCAACCCTGGCCCCTTTAAGTTTGATGGAATTGTTGTTCCGGCTCCGCCACGCGAGAATCCGCCGCAGCAGCACTGTACTTGAAGTCACCGTAGATTAGTTAGTATGCGTCATTTAAATTCTGAGCAAACAGATAGCCATACAGGCACGCTCTCTGAGGGGGTAGCAAACCACAGCGGACTAAAGACAAGCAAACTAAAGACAAGCAAACTAAAGACAAGCGAGTGTGAAGATAGAGCGTGCCACGAAGGATTAAAGAAAGTCCAAGCTCAGAAAAAGAAATACCAGCGCAGAAAAGTACCGCATTTGTCCTTCGACTGAAGATCACAAGAGCAGTCCCTAGAAAACAAACACCTTTGCATTTCGAATTGATTGTTATTCCAATCCATATCGGTAAGCAATATGGATGGATGGAGGCAGTGCGCCTTCGAGTCGTCGTAATTAGCAGTGGCTCTTCTTTCGAGCTCGGCCGACTCTCAGAAAGAACAGCGCAAACGGCGGAGGTTGTGTTTGGGGAAGACGGCGTCTTTTGGCATTAATTTGGCTATCTCCAGAACCCTTCGCACCCTGCTGCCTCCGCCCGACTGCTAAAAACAGAGGTTGAGGGTGTCCCGATGGCCCCCACCTTAAGGTCCCGCCCGCCAAGGTGTCTTGATCTTCGAGGCCAATGAAACCGGCTGTGTTGCTGCGTGGTGAAACGAGCAAAGGATGCTGGCCAAGGAGGCATTGGAATCGATATCTGGGACAATTCCCTGCCCAAGGAACTCACTCACTGCACTCACTGCACTCACTGCACTGCACTCGCTGCACTGGATTATTGATTGACAGTTGAACTGCTGAGGACAGGTATCTGTACTTGCTTGTACTTTAAGTCGGCCCCGCCACCGGCCAGAGACCCTGTGGCAATGCAGCTCGCAGTCGAACTAGTTGCCTGCGAGAGTGTCGACTTCCATCATCGTCGCTGCACCACTGCTACCACCGCTCCCACCCACCTCCACCACCTCCACCCGTCAACCGCATCCACCACCACCTCCTCACCCCTCCACCATAATATCTGATCTGTATCTCTCCACAACCTAGCTTAACCTAACCTCATATCACGACTACACTGCATTACCTTCTCGTCTCCGCTTGGAGTATATTCCATCCCACCCCAATATCAACCACCACGCGACTGTTCCACACAGCGCAGTAATGTTGCAGGTATGTTATGCTATGTTGTCGCATTTGGTATTCTTCCATTTCCCTTGCTCGCCTAGCCACCCTCTGCAGTCAGATGTGAGATATGTGATAGCTCACCGGAGAGATACGTACGGTATCTAAGACTCACTCTCTTACCTTGCTTGGGGATGCGCTCTTAACCCACAAGCTTGGTTCTCCGTTTCATTTCCACGAAAGTGAGCAGGAGGTGGTGAACAAAGAACAAGGCCTGCCCGCAACCTTGCGCGTGCGACAATCTCATTATCATATATCATACAGCTCGGCAGGTGAAGGGCTGACAATGTACCGGCTTACAATCTAGGTGGGTTTACGATCCGAGAACATCATGATAACGCACCCGGAGAGCAGCGCGTATCACCCAGCACTCGCTCACGCCTCAACCACAACGCCCGAACAATGGCCCCGATCGTCATCGTCGGCAGCAGCGTCCACCGGCGCCGGTAGTGTTCCTGCGCCTAGAGAACCTGCAACTTCTGCACGAGGAGCTCCATCATCCGTGTTTCGACACCACTCGACCAGCTCGCATTCCTCGGCGCATCACGTACATCACTCCACCACCACCACACCAATACCGTTTGACCAGTCGGGTATAACGAGCACCTCATCCTCCTCCCTCCCGCCGAGCGGAAGTCTTGGTACCGTTTCCACGTCCTCCTCCACATCCTCCTCTATAGCCGCCCCGGCCCCAGACTCCCGAACATCACTCTCCCCCACCCGCGCAAAACGGGCATCTGAAGACACGCCGCCAATCCTACTGCGCAATCTTGGCCACGTGGTGGAGTTAGCCAAGGATGATTGTTTACACGCGCAGACACCCCCACGGCGGAACCGCAGTGGATATGAAGACAAACGCCGGTATGAGATCAGCAGCATGCCGGTCGGGGATGTGATAGAGATGGTGGCCGGATTGTTGACAAAAATCACCACGACAAATGACCGGCAACACGACCACCTACAACGGACCATACCGCCGCCAGACTCGGCGGCAGGCATGAACACCACCACCACTAGCGTCCTCGCCTTCCACGGGAAAAATGTGCCCAGTATAACAATCATGAGCTACCTCTCCCGAATACATAAATATTGTCCGACCACCTATGAAGTCTTCCTATCGCTGCTGGTATATTTTGACCGCATGACGGACCGCGTGAACAAGAAGAATACCCACCCCGGGATGGGAACAGTGACGACTGGGGACCATCGCCCGGATACCCCTACATCGGCATCACCAGCATCGGCATCAGATAATTACAGTCCATCCCATGTGTTTGTAGTTGACAGCTATAATATACATCGATTGGTTATAGCTGGTGTTACGTGTGCGTCTAAATTCTTTTCCGATGTATTCTACACAAACTCGAGATATGCAAAGGTATGTCATCCTCTTCCCCCTAATCCCCAACTCACGCGCGCTCACGATATGACCAGGTCGGAGGATTACCACTAGCGGAGCTTAACCACCTAGAACTTCAATTCCTAATACTCAACGACTTCCGACTATCAGTACCGGTGGAGGAACTGGAAGCATACGGAACTATGCTGGTACAGTTCTATGCGCGGGAAGCAATAGCGAATGCGAATCTGCTGCAGCAAGGCATTGGCACCCCCGGGACGACACCGCAGCAGTCGTCATCGTTTGTGGAGGCGGCGGCGGCGAGGGTGGGCGGTACAGGCACAGCATCAGCATAGGACGCGATTGCGACGCCGTGGCTGCCATGGAGTTATCGATGAAGGGTTGGGTTACTTTTATGGCTATAGACACTGTTTCATCTATCATCATCATTGTCACGGTGTTATGTTGTACTTCTCTTTTCTTTTCGTTTTCTGTATGTGTGTTTTTTCCTTTTCTTAGAGCGATGACGGGTGGGATGTGGGGTAATTGGGGGGGAGGGCGGGCAGGGAGGGAGGGGGCGTTCCGTTTGTTAGTTGGATTGGTATGGATTACTTTATTCTAAAGGGCTCGGAGGGCGGGGCGGGGGATGTGATGTATAGAATTTTTACTACGCGGGGGGTTAAGGTTAAGGTTTACATGCTTGTCCACCAGTGCGTGCGATGGTGATACACTGGTTGGCTTTTTTTTTTGTTTTGTGCGGGCCGATGCCGTCCGGAGGGGAGGGGCTGAGCGGTACGAGTGATGCTGGGTGCTCAGTTATTGAAGGGGCTTTATAATTTCCGAGTCCTACGCTTCGCAATGGGTCGGAACTACGTCAGTCTGGATGGCTGGCCAAAGTGGCCCTGCAGGGCATCTTGACGCCACAAAGCTCATCATTCCATACGTATCTTCCATCTCTGACAGCACCCAACTGGGGTCGCAAGATAGAATGAAATGTTTTTCTGCGTACTCAAGTACTTGGTAGATACCGAACATGTGTGCAAGGTGGGTGGATGAATAGATGGATGGGACGGATTAAGGTTTACCCCACACAGGGATGGCGCCAGTTATCATACATCGACTTGCGCGTGTGACATTTCCCTGGACGAGTATAGTGTCGTATCGAATCGGCGAAGAGGCGTCAGCGAACATTCAAAGATAAGAAAAACCGGTATTGGGCTGTAAAGCCCTGGGGCCCGAGTGAGATACCATGCGGGGCCACGGCTGCGTAGTTGCGGTTAGGCGGACTATGTTAAAACTGGTGATACATATTTCCCTACGACTACACATTTCTCTCCGACTACAAATTTCTCTACGACTACACATTTCTCTACAACTACATGCAAAGTCTACATCACATCCGTACAACTAACTACCCCCCACACTAAAGTATCGAGATGTTGATAATCTTGATATCCTCCTCCGGCTTTTCTTTGTACGTCCTAGTATTCTCAATCTTATGGATAATATCTAGCCCCTGCGTCGCTCTTCCAAAAATAGTGTGTTTCCCATCCAACCACGGCTGTCACCACCACGTATCAGCACTTCATCTGTGAAGGGGAGGGGGGGAAGAAAAACGTACCGTCTTTTCCGTCGTAATAAAAAACTGGCTTCCATTGGTGTTCGGGCCATAATTAGCCGATGAGAGAGTATATGGCTTATCATGTCTTAACGCGCTAAACTCATCCTCAAACTCTCCACCCCAGATACTTTCTCCGCCGGTGCCATCACCCATGGGGTCGCCGCCTTGGATCATAAACTTCTTGATGACGCGGTGGAAGATGGTGCCGTTGTAGTATCCGTTTCTTGCATGGGTAACAAAGTTTTCGACCGTCTTTGGTGCCGCCTCGGGGAAGAGACGGAGGTGGATATCGCCCATAGAGGTGTGCATGATTGCGGCGACGCCTGTGTCTCCGGGGCGACGTTCGAGGGATTTTGAAGACGAGGAGGCGCCCTCTTTTAGGGGTTTCTCGTTGTAGACGTCGCGGTCTGATTTGGAGGCTGATGAGTCGTTGGTGAACATGTAGAAGCGTGGTTTTTGGGCGGCGGTGCAGATGACCATTGGGTCGCGGGCTTGGGCTTCTTCAAGGAGGGGGTTTGAAGAGGCGGCCATCTCGACGGTTACTATGCCTTTTTTTGCTGGTGCGCCTTGGTACACGGCTAGATTCATGGGGCGGATGGTTTCCTCTCTTCCGAGGATGCGGATGATCTCGTTGGTGGATAGGTTGCGGATTCTGATGCCGGAGAAGGAGCCGAAGATTATGAAATTTCCTGTTTCATCGAAGATGATATTTGCCTTCTGTAGTTCCGCAAAGCCTAGTGATGACTCGAGAGCCATGCGGCGGCCGAATTCCAAGTCTGGAAGCTTGTTGGAAGAAGATAACGCTTGTTGGAGGGTTGTCAGTGTGGAAAGGGATTCATCGTAAGTGCGCGTAAGTTTTGCAGAAGGAAAGTCAAAGACGCGGGTGAATCTGTCGGGATAGGAGAAGGTGGCGAATGATTCTTGCGTAGGCGAGATGGTAAGGGAGGTAGGGACAGATTTTGATTTTTTGAACTCAAAGAGGCCAGTGCTAGATTTATATTCGAAGACGCTGTCTGGTTTTTCGAAGTCGCGCTCGGGCCGCGGCGACCAGTATTCTACCATGCCGCCCTCATCGCAAGAGACTACACAGTTATACTTGTCGTTGAAGGCCATCAAGTGGATAACGCTTCGGTGGATGTTGCTGAGGGTGTGGAGGGGTGTGGGGTTCTCGCCTCGGCCGTCGTAGATGGAAATTATTGGGTTGAGAGTATCGGAGACGGCTAACATGGGGAGTGGTGATCCTCGGCAGTGCACCCAGCATATTGTCCGTGGAGGATGTTCAAGCGTTATAGTCGCCAATAGATCTATCTCTAAGCCTCAGCAACGACCTAAGCTGAACCTTTAAGGGGGAAGCATACCAAATGTCATCACATCAAAAATAACCACCTTCTTATCCATCCCTGCGCTCGCAAAGCTCCTGCCGTCACTCGATACACTAACACTCACAATCTCTCCCTGATGAGCACGGAACATCTTGACGAACTCAATCCCCTCGGCCATCTTCTTCCAGAACTTGACGACGCCGTCAACGCTTGTTGTGATCAGGAAATCGGTGGATGGTGTCATCGTCACGAATGCGACATTGTCGCGATGCATCAGCGACTTGCAATACCGAGGAGATTTCGGTAACGCGGCCAGGTAAACATTCTCGAGCTTTTGGGGGAGGGTACGTCGCTTTTTGTGAGGCACGCCAGCGGCGGAGGGAAGCGCGGGGCCAAAGTCATCATCGGAATAGCTGTCTAAGGGGTATTAGCAAAGATAAACGGTGGCAGGTGCTCGAGATCTCGTACCGTCGTCTTCGGGGGTGCGGGATGAAGGCTTGAGATCGGGGTTGGGAGGCGGTGATGGATTAGAGTCGGTTCTGAGTCTTTTCGTTGCGCGTGTCGTCCCAATAGCACCTCTTTCGGAGTCTGACATGGGAATGGTAACGGGTAGGTTGGCGGGGGAAGGTTTGGATGAGCTATGGTAAATACTAAAAGACAGAGGTTGTCTTTGGCTTCAGACTTAGATGCCTGGGCCCTAACCCACACGCATCGCCGCTAAACTAAGTTTCGTTAGTGCAGCGCTAACTCAGAGCCTTTAAAATTTTCTCCAGCTCTCTTTTCTCCAACCAAACATTACCTCAAATATTACTCTACGCCCTCTCCATTAACTTAAAACAAGATGGTTTCCTGTGTGTAGCCTCCCAAATTCCCACCAATCCTTGTCTTCTCTCGCACATTGTCTGATGAATAATAGTCAACTGTGAAGCTTGCAACGATGTCGTAAAGAAGCCGAAGCTCGATGCCCACAAGGGCCGCTGTCGCAACGCCGTCTTCACCTGTATTGACTGCTCTACTACATTTAACGGAACTGACTATCGCTCACACACTGTTCGTACTTCAATTCATCCTTCCTATCAGCACCTTTTGTTGCGCATCCACTTAGAACAGCGTTGACCCTCCACGCATAGAGCTGCATCAGCGAAGACCAAAAATACCAAGGCGCCCTCTACCGCGACCCTGCTACCAAGGGCAAGAAGGCAAAACAACAGAAGGTCGCAGAGAAGCCTGCAGAGGAGAAGCCTGCAGAGGAGAAGCCTGCAGAGGATGCTGAGATAACGGAAGCGCCTGCCCCTGTTGAGGCTGCTGTTGAGGAGCCCAAGAAGGAGAAAAAGGCCAAAAAGGACAAGAAGGCAATGACCACGGAGGCGCCCAAAGAGGTTGAAGCGGAGAGGGAAGCCCCAAATGGTGTTAATACTGCAGAAAAGGCACCCAAGGAAAAGAAGAGCAAGAAGGAAAAGAAGGCCAAAAAAGAGGAGGCTCTCAAGATAGAGGAGGTACCTAAGGCAGAGGAACCCAAAACCGGAGTTGAAGCTGTCACCGATGCGCCAATAGAGAAGAAGAGCAAAAAGGGAAAGAAAGACAAGAAGCGCAAGGCCGACGACACAACTGAGATCCCCGCCGCTGACTCCTCGGAAACCCCTGCAAAGAAGTCTAAGAAGGAGAAAAAGGATACCACCACCGACAGCCCCAAGAAACCCACAGTCTCCTCTGCTGCCGCTGAGGCCTTTCTGGAGCAGCTCAAGAACGGTCGTCCGCTCACCTTCCAGAAGGCGCTTGCTCGTGTCCAGAAGGATCTTGGCGAGAAATTCAATGCCGAGGAGCTGTATTCTATGCTCAAATTAAAGCGCGAGAAAGATGTCATTATTATTTCTGTCGTTGGTGCTAAGGAGGGTAGGGAGGGAAAGGAGAACTAAACGATCCACGAAGGTGTACATAGGGGAGGATGAGGAATGTTGTGTCGTATAATACCTTTTGTCTTTACAGTGTCCTGCAAAAGTTGTTTTATTACTGATGAGGTGGACGATGAATACATACCCGCACTACTTTGCAACCGTTCTTTCCATACTTCTCTCTGCCTTTTCAAACATCCAAAATCACATCTTTCTATTTAACTCAACAATATAAGAAACTAAACCCTTCCTCCTTCTAATCATAAACTGCATAATTCCCTCAACCCAAGACGAATATAATTCCATTTGCATGCTCCAAGACGACTCTTTTCCCGTAGATTAGCCGCTCTCGTTGATCTGCTGCCCTCTACTTTACCGCTGCAAATATCATTCATGGCATCCCAGTAGGGACAAGCTTCTAAACCCTTAATAGGGAGGCGGCAAATCTCAGTACAATAAACTCAAGCGCGCATAAGAAATGATATTCCCGCAGCATCCGCTTGTCGAGAATCCTGGTCTTTACACTTGTCATTGCAGGGCTCAATCTCCAATCTTTTACGCTACCGATTCGATCGAGGCCTCGACTCGGGGGCGGTACGACGTGATGGAGCTCACACTGCAGTGGGAGTGTGGGGAGTTGATACTGTGCCCAGAAGGATCGGTCCTCCTTCCCCACTCGGCGACCCAACAACCGGCGAACAGGATATTCGAGGCTACGGGTCGTCTAGTGATGCACATGGGACGGAACGAGACGGGATCGATCCCCTGGGGTTCCAGGATATGTCTGGGGTAGCCTGAGACTTCATATTTATGGCTTAGCTATGGCATAGTGACTTCGCCACATCATATATGGAGCTTCAATATGAGTTGTTGTGGTGTGATTTACCGTGATATCTGGGAGAGATCCTAAATGATTTGAAGCACTATACCGTCATGGGGCTGCAAGATTTTCTACCAGTTATTATACAAGATAATGTCCCGGAACACTCCCAGGACTCAGAATCCCGTCCCCTCTCGTATCTAGTTCCATCCTGTTCGCTTCGCGCAATATGGGATGGGGTCCCATGTATATCAACAGGGGCCGTCTATCGGAACATGTATGATATGGTATAAAGTCTTTAACGTGAACCTCCTGATTCAGAAAACGCGAAAACACAACAGAATACGGTCGTATTTCGACGTGGATACGGAAGTACCCCAATCCATTTTTTCCTAGTGAGAGGCTCTAAGAAAAGTTTGTGATAGGGGAGACTGGCGAGTGACGGGTACGTGGTTGGAATAACATACGGCTTTTCCAGCATCCAGGTGCAGGCGTACAGCGTCAGAGACTAAGTGGCAGAGGCGCTGTCGATCTCCTGATTAGTGCTAGATACATGTAAATGGGAGATCAAACCTTTCCATTTCCTTTTCTCTTCGTACCGACAGTTTCAATAACATTCGACACCCTAATCCCTCACAATCTTCCAGCTGTGCTCGAAGAGGGTCATCCAGGAGTTTCTGTCCGACCTGGAAGTATCATCGAAAGATCCTCGCAAGTGCGGGCACCCTTGCTAAGCTCAAGTTCGACATGCCACAACTTGAAAACCAGACGAGAATCTAGAGTACTAGCGAGGTTGTACATAGGTTTGTGGCTACCAGGTATCACCGAGTTCATGCTGACCTTACAGATAGCTGGTGAAGTTGGATTCCATGTTGACTACTGGCAACCTGTGGGTGCCTGGGTTGTTGTGCAGGCTCCACAGATAGCCTGGATATCCGGAGATCTATGCAATCCTCACCGGTGCACCGGTATCTGCAGGGAATCTGTTGCCTACCGGCTATTCTGCACTCTCACCCAGGGAGCTTAGGCTAGGTCTGGCCGCCTGGAGAGCCTGCTTATGCTGCCAGGGTCAACTGGGCCGCCTGCCAAAATTTGATTTAAAGAACCTCATGGTAATACTTCCCCAACGAAACTTCGCATGCCCGCTCCGATCAACGGCTACTTGTGGCGAGTTTGTTATCAGGTCGACGCTATGGGAAGAATTAATACAGCTTCTTCAGGCAGAACAGAAAATGAGCTGGGGTGAAGCATGGATTTTCTCGTCCTACCTTCTCCAAGGATACAGGCTATTAACACGTGCTTCTAAGCCGATGACCAGGTCATTTTTACCAGCGGAGGCTACCGAGGTGTAGTTGTTATCGTAAAGTCTTTCGGAAGTCGAGATTGAGATACGGTGACCGAATGAGTGCGAGTGAGAGCGGTGAAACAGCGGCAAAGTTGAGGTCAATGGACATGCGTAATGGCATTTGTTTATTAGACGCTGTTGCTTCCGTTGTCTGTCTGTCTGTCCTCCCACCTGTCTGTCTGCATATCTGCCTGTCTACCTGCCAGCCAGCCAGCCAGCCTGCCTGCCTGCCAGCCTGCTTGTCTGGTAGGGCAACGCATCCCATATATCTGATCCGATCTGATGCTTTGCTACTGCTTATTCGCATCCATATTACCACACCACCACTCCCACTGTCCCATCACCACTTCTCACTCCGGACCATCGCAGCAGATGAGATGTACTTAAGCTAAGGAGATCCACACACAATTGGGCCATCGGCACGAACTCCTTCAAACATTTCACCGGCATCATCACACAGCCCAGTTTGTAAAGGTGCAACTTCTGACTGGGATGTGCTGTCAAGATCCTCAAATCGCATAAATTATAACGGATGTTTTCAGATGAAAAATGAAGGTTATTCAGGGCTTCGTCCGGGGCTCGGCAGGTCGCTTATCAGCAATTAGGGTTGTACCTTCCCCTTTTGTTGCATGCCGCTCGTGTTGAGCCCACGAACCCACTTACAACTGATTGAATTCGGGTGGAGAAAATAAGCCCGAAGATTCCAGAAATATCAGTGAGAACAGGACTAAACATATGAAACACAGCATTAGCAGAGCCTTGTCTGTCGTGCAAAGCCGTTGCTCGCCTTGTGGCCGCGCGTGGTACGAGCTGTGGGGTGGTTCATATGAACATTCCAGCTGTTTCCAGCGTGGTGCGGTATGACGACGGTGGTCGATCAGGCATAAGGCTAGATACGGCCACCAAATATATGGCCGCACCAGCATCTCAGCCAGCCCTATGAATCCCTCTATCTCAGCCACACCGAGGTAAGGCACACCTTTAGTCACTCGCAAAAGAATCAAGGCGAGCAAAAGCAGGTATTGTGGTGCCCAAAAGTGCAATTGGTCAACGAATGTTATGCGCTGCTGCTGTACATGCAGCTCGGTCGGATGAAGATTGCAACATCATTTCGAGACTGGTTTTGCATGCGAGAAGATAGCTGATAGTTTGTTTATGCTTTTCTTCAAGGCTGGGGGCACGTTGGATATTGTTCTAGCTAGTTGTTTTATGTTTTGTGTTAGTAGCAGAGGCAGGAGCGGGTAGGAATAATGCACGTGGACACGGGAAGTCAAGCGAGAAACTCACAGATACATATATAGCGGAATCGAGAAACTTTGGCAGCGGCGACCAAAGACTGCCCATGCAATAGGAGGCGAAAGCGGTGAATTGTCTCAGTCTTCCGCGATAATTTACGGAACTCGAGGCGTTAGGTGCAGCTATAGGTATGTTGACAGGTACCTATCTGGTAATCCGAGTATATGTCTTGTTTGTTGTATTCTAATGTAGACGCGCGATCACGATCTGGACATGCAGAATATCATATGCAGCTTGGAGACTTGCTCTGAACTGCGCAGTTAGAACCCTTGGAGGCTTCGGAGCTGAAGACCGGAGTTTCGGTAAGAGCATTCTCTCGCCACAACAACTGAATTGTCTGTCGCTGCTCGAGTAGGCTGGTGACTGGTGGCCGGTGCGGAGGGAGAGATGTCTAGCAGATGATGTCGCGAGGTGAGTCGTGACGCTGATTTGATGCTCAAACGTAAGGATGTATGCTCGGCAGATTCGGGAGCAGCCAATACTGGTGCGACTCCGTGCATCATCAATCCCTGCTTGCAGTATATTCGCCTTCCCCGAGCCATGAACACCTCGCCACCTCCAAGTCTACCTATGATGCGACACTTGATGAACCTCGCACTTCTTGCCGAATGAGAGAGTCAAGCGTACTGTGCTTGAGGCTGTCCCTTCGCTCACGAATCACATATGATAGCCGTAATAAACTTGACACTCCCGTACAACTATAAATTAGGCCTCTCTCGAGTCTTCACATCTGCGTGCGAGAGATACGATTCAGGCAGCTGTCCCCGCTCACCCTCCCAATGGCCCTTCCCGTTCCCCGCAGTGCCAAAAGTATGTACTCTACGCATGGATGCAGGTGAGTATGTGTGTTTGTAAACCGAGTGCAGAGATTTGGAGTAACTAGATATCTCTTCTTCCCCTTCCTCCTAATTGTTCTCGCACTCGCACTTCAATCTATCCGGACAGACTGAGAGGGTCGAGGATCGAATAGAGGGAAGTGTTGTTCGACTGCTTCCAATCGTACTTAACTACATCAATATTTTACATACGAGCCACCACCATTTATCCCAGCAGCGGCGAGTAGCAGCAGTGTACCGCACCACCACACTATCGCCCAGCCCTGCTCCCCGCCGCTGATAATCTTCCCAACATCCGCAGCAAGTGACACCCTCCTTCACTGCCGCCCTCACCTCCGCGTCGCATTCCTTTCTTGAGCCGGTTTTCCTCCATCCCACATCTACCCCTCGTTTTTCTTGTCATATCGGATCTCCATTGTTTATACCTTTCTGTCATCCTGCTGGCTGTGTTTAAGGATCACACGCCTCACGATTCGCCACCATCCCTTTGGGAGGGAATCCTCAACTCCTAGCCGTTTTCGTGCAAGCAACCTTCTGGGAGCGAGCCTCGTCGCTGGGTCTGGTGTTTTAGGGCGTTAATTACGTTCAGTCTTCTTTACGCACGAAGACAAATCTATATTTCGAGTTAGGGGGGCAAATCCGTTCCATCGTGCAATGCCTCGTGCACCAGTTGTAGGTCGGGAGATTCGGCGACGGAGTCGAAACGGTTGCTGGTATTAAACCTTGCATCCGCGTGGGCGCGTGGGTCCGAAAGTGGTCTGAGCTAACTTTCCTTCAGGAACTGCAAAGCGCGAAAAGTCAAATGTGGCGAGGAGAAGCCGCGATGTAGCAACTGCGAACGACTCGACGAAGATTGCGACTACAAAATCCGGCTATCGTGGGGTGGACGGCCCTTAAAGAAGAAACTACAGGAGAATGGAGGCAATGGGCACGACCCAAATGGAGACGACCAGTCACAGTTCATTCCCGGAGCTGGCCAATTCTCGCTCAATCAACACTTCCCCGCTCCGCAGACATTTATTCAAGCCAGTTCCTCCAATGGCGCGGCTCGAAAGCCTCCGGTTCCTCGCACGAGCAATGGGAAGAAGACGAGCATGTCGGGCTATCAGACGGTCTTTGCCGTTGGTGAAATGCCGGCGGCGCCGCCTGCGTCTTCGGCCGGACCTTCCGCTTCTACAACAGCATCGACATCCAATACCCATTCTAGGACTTCATCAAATACTACTGCTACACCGCAGGTGGATCCTCAGTTAACTATACAAATTCCCGTTTCACAGTCGCAGCAAACACCCCGGCCAGACCGCCATGCACAACGCAACAACTCTCGAGATGAACGAACTAACTCATTTGCATGGCAACAAAGTCTGACACCAATTGCGACCAACAGTGCTACCTCTGCTTCGCTCGCATCACCGTTTGACGAAAGCCACATGCGCAATGATCACCCGGATCGCGCATTCTTCAGTCCGTATACTTCTGCACCTGGACCATTCTCCCCTACCCCCGACGTGACATCTCCGATCACGAGTTTCCACAGTCCGCCGGGTCATTCCTCCAGTCCCGATATCCCATACACTCAGCCACATAATTCTCCGCAACAAAAGAGCTTCCACCCTCCGCCGCCGATAATAACGTCGCCAACGAAGAAGGCCAGGACGAGTACATCACCAACACAGCCTCCGCCTATGTCTCCTTTCATCTACACGAGACATCCTATGACTTCGGCCCCCCAACTTACTGCTTCCTTAGCAGAGGCGATAGACTTCATAAATACTCCTGTCACCGCCGCTCCCATCAGTTTGGCCGAGTCTTATATGGACCTCCCCGCGACGACTAGTGTTGGTATGAGTTCTAACACCGTGATGCGCAGAGTATCGGTTGAGAATTTATTGGCAGCGCCGCTGAGTCATGATGGTTTTTCCGGAGGTTACGATGACCGATATGATATAGGCTTCAAAACAGAGGATGTATCCCAATACAATTCCAATGGCCAAGGCCTGGAGGAGGACGACGACATTGAGGAGATACCCCGCGACAACTATGAAGATGGCGACTTCAACATGCAGGTGAACAAAGCCCGACAATTCTTCAAACTGAACTCGGCTTATCCGGACCAGATGTCCATTCCTAGAAGGCTAGATCCCCTGCCACAGTGGCTGTTATCAAATGAACAAAACAAGATGTATTTCCACCACTACTTGAAACATACGGCGAGGTTGCTAGTACCACACGATTGCTCTGAGAACCCTTTTAAACATATTTTACCACAAAGTGTGTATTTGCTATCTCTACACATTGTGGATAGTGTGCGTCTCGCTAATCTTTATTACTCTGTATAGTGGCCGTCGAGACAGACCATTTGATGAACTTACTCCTCGCCTACTCTGCAAGTCATCAAGCACGTTTGCTCGGTCGCCCCGAGCCAACGGAACGCATAGGTGGCTTTATCGACGAAACGGTTCGAAGTCTCAACGTCGCACTAAATCATCCCGTAGGTGCTACCAGCGATGCTAGTCTTGCTACAGCAATTATGCTCGCCTCTTATCAGATCGTCTCGCCAAATCCGTTTGCTTCTAGCGGACTCACCTGGCAATTGCATCTGAATGCCGCGAGGCGGATCATTGTTTCTCGAGGAGGCGCACAAAGCATGCACAGCGGTGACACTGTGTCATATTTCCTGGTTAGGTGGTTTGCCTATCTGGATTTGCTAGGCCGTCTGAGTGGGCGAGAGATCGATGAGCCAGTTTTGAGCGGCAGTGGCAAATATTGGACAAATGATAATGAGGATGAGCGTGCAGAGTACGCGGTGGATTGCTTCTTTGGATTCACCACTCGCTGTGTTGCCATCCTCCATAGCATCGGGGAATTAGCAAGACAGTGCGAGCAGGAGAGGAAGATGAATTCCATGAGAAGCATGTCCCGGGGCGGACGAGATCAGAGCGGCAACTGGAAGCCATCGCAGGATGTCTTAATGAAGGCCCGTTCATTGCGAGAGGAACTTCGAGAGTCCAAGGAAAAGTCTGTTGGTCGATGTAGTCATGCTCATGAGAACGGATATGATTTCCACAATATCGAAGAATTTGACGAGGAAGAATTATTGGCAACTAACGACGCGTTTCACTGGGCCGCGGAAATTCATCTGTACCGGCGAGTCCTGGGGTACGCCTCCAACCATCCCGATGTTCAAACTGCCGTTGGTCTCATAGTCGAGGCAATGTACAAGGTTAAGCAGGGTGGAACGGCGGAAAACTGCTTGCTCTTCCCATTATTTACGGCCGGCTGCGAAGCAATTGATTATACACACCGGGACTACACGCTACAACGAATGTTAGAGGTGGAAAAGACTGGCCTCACCCAGGTAGAAGCCCCATCGCTGCGAGTCCCCAGATATTCCGTTAACACAAGGTGTCTAGGTAAAACAAGCCAGGCTTCTACTAGAGAGGGTCTGGGACGAGAACGTGGCATGGTGGGAGATTGTCAACGGCGAATTTATCGGTTAACGACACTATATCATGATACGACGTTCACGAAATGACAGAAAATGATGCAATGCATATCATCCATCCAGATGATACACCTGAACACATACACAAAAGTCTGCTTTCTTTTGCAATTATCAAGCACGGTCTCTGCAAACCCTGCACTGTCGTTCACTCATCGATTGCCTTTTGCTTTTACTGTCTCCTTTTTTTCAGCTTTTACTTACAACAAGGTATCTTTTTTTCTCCTGTAACCATTCTAGGGATCTTTGAGCACATTTTTTACTATATGAAGGAGTGAATTGTTTCTGTCGTTTGCTCACTGGAGGGGTTCGTAGTCGGGGTCTTCCTTGCTCTGTTTTGCTATTATGAATATGTTTGTCGTTTGTTGGGTGTTAGCGATTTTACTTTTGATGTTTTTTTTGTTTGATATCGAAGTTTGTTGATTTCCTGGGCGTGAGGAGTTCACTCGGATGGATGGAATGAACGTCCGGTACGAATTAAAGTGGAACACCTTTGACTCCATGGAAGCGAAAGCGGTGGTGGATGATGTTTTCTCGTTCTTTTGGCTTTTGGTGCTGATTTATTGTTGCTGTAGCATAGCGTGGATGCAATGAATGTTTAGGGATTCGGTTGGATACATGTGTGCATCGTCCATGTGGAATTGGCGTTTGTCTTTTGGTTCTTTTGCGATGCACGTCGGCTTTTACTGCTGCATTCTCTCTTATGCTGAAGATTGCTTCGCATGAAAGCATGAAAGAATGTACCATGCAAGTCATCTCTCCCGCAGTTTACCCCTCCTCTACCCCACTCACGTTGGTCCTTTCCTTCCGGGGAAGCTCGCCAGGTATTGACGCAATAGCTGTATGATAAGTGGCGCTTGTGGCTTGCAGGGAGTCGGGATCGACAAAGCCGACGAGTGCGGGGTTGTGAGACTGAGTACAAGTATCCTGGTGACGGACAAACGGTCTTTCCCGTGCAAGCATAGAAGAGTGATAGTAGTGACAATATTAAATTTCCCTTGGGAGCTGGAATGTCCCGGGACGGCAACGGAGTTCATTACCTCCGAATCCCTTCCCATCACTCGGAGGGACCAACCTTCCTAATGATTGTTCTTATTTTCGTCTCAATGTTATATTGTAGCATTGATACATCTACAGATGCTACTTTACAAGTATTTGACCCTTCAAACACCACCAGAATATGCGTTCAAAAACGAGCCATCCAAAACATGAGCCCTTTCCCTCATCCAGTCTTACCGAATATTTTCGCCCGACACCCACCTTTCCACCACAACTTCACACCACTCCTATATAAACCCCCAGATTTCTTCTCCCACCCCCCCTTCTTCTCTCCATCACACATCTCGAAAACGTTACATCGTTAACTAACGTCCCAATTTTGAGCTTCAGCTTCATCACATCGCAATAGTATCCGACTATATACGCGATGATCCCTCGGGATATCAGTGTTGCCTCAGATTGAGCTTCTAGTTGCTGGAGCTTCGTCGTTCTGCGGGTTAGGAAGCCGTGTTTGATTAAGATGCACCCAAGCTGGTAGAAAAGAGATATCTTGCAGGTTGATCATATCCTCGGAGCTGCTGGGTGTTACATAGTTATATATAAATGAAAATTGAATTCGGCGTTTGGCTAGTTGGAATTCCATTCCTTTGTCCTTTGCGAAGTGTAAAAGCTGTATCTTGTTTTAAGAACATCCCCTAGTGCTTGTGCAAAGTGAAATTTCACTTATTCCTTTGTGTGGGCACTAGATGCTCGAAATGCATGCTCCAGACGCAGCAGTTATTGCTTCGATGATGGTACTATACTGATAGTAAACCCGATTCGTATTGTACGAGACGGGGCCATTGGATGTTTTGTTTTGGGATATAAAACTCCATCTCCATCTCTCCCATCTCCCCCTCCACCATCCACTCATCCGATTCACTCGCTTGCAAGGGAAGAGCCAAAGTTCATCATACTCGTTTATACATTCTTTTTGATTAATCATGAACTTGAAGCACCTTTCCCTCTTCCTCCTCACCGGCATGGTTGCAGCGGAAACAACCCTCTACGATCACACCACTTGCTCCTCCTCGAGTTCTTCCATCTATTTGGAGACAGAGGCTATTAGCAGTCTGACGAAGTACTCGGTCCTCCCCACCAACAGCATCACGCTCACGGCGATCACGGATCCGTTTCCTATTGGCACTTCTTTGGATACGTACTCCACCGGCATCTCTTGTTCTTCGCCAATTGACATGTACCCTACCATTACCCCTTCTTCCTGTTATTCTGCTAAGAGGAGACAAGATATAAGAACGTAAACACCTCTATGACTGCATCAAGGTACAACAGGACTGTGCCAAGTGCGACAGGGGTGTCGTCGTCGCTGAGGTATTCGGGAGGAGCAGTCAGCGTTGCTGCGTTCATGCCCATTGCTGTCGGTGTTGCAGCTGTGGTCGTGGGGTGGGTTGGTGTGTAGATGGTGTGGCTTTTAAACTCGGAGGATTGAAAGACGAGAAGATGATGCTGTAGGCAGAATTGGAATTGTGTAGCTTCTACTGGCAAATGTAATCTTCCTAGCATCTGAGCATCGATTGAATCGACCCAATGATGCCGGCCGAGAGTCAGAACCATGTATTACAATACTCGTTGGTATGGCGGTGTAAAGTAGTCAAAATACCATTTCACGACGTCGTACATGGAATTAGTGGAATTGGGTAAATTCATGTGCACCAACACCCGATTCCACCAATTCCATGCACAATGTTGTGAATTTAACAATATCATAGCATGATGTTGTATATAGGTGACAATGTCATGCATGAACTTGTGGAATTTGGTGCTGGTGCACATGAATAAGGACTTTTAGAATCTGATGCACATTAAATACTGAATTTCCTAAATCATGTATCAAAAATAATTTGCAAAATCCAGTATCTAATGCACATCAAGTTCCAAAATCCCTAATTCATGTGCATAAACACTGAATTCTACTAGTTGGTACATGATATTGTCAAACAATACTGACCACTACACAAAGTTGTATCACAATGTTGTGGTGCTAAGCTGATGTGGTGTATAACTACTGAAATTGGGTGTTGGTTTGCATGAAGTTACCCAATTCCATTAATTTCATGCATGACATCGTTGAAATGGTATTTTGACCACTTTACCGCACCATACGCTGGAGCACGACGCATTTTCGAGATGGAATTCACCGAGAGAAAACCAGCATAAGCCGCCCATCACAAGTTTCCACTGGTTGTAAAAATCCCATGGGTCAAAATTGCTAGTTTGAAACGTTCCGGGGGTATCCACGACACTGCCAAAAAGCGAACCCCAAAAGTTGCGCAGCAAGTATATACCAAGAAAGCGCAGATGCCCCAATCCAATCCGGAACTCCGACTTTTGCAAAAAAAACTCCATCAAACCTCCACCTCCATCCCCATCGTCTTCTCCTTCTCCTTCTTTTCCATTTCCAAAAACTCCTCCTTCTTCTCGATCGTAGCGCCGATGAAGCCCCTCAACATAGCCCACCCACTAGCCGACGCACTCGCCGCCTCCCCACCCTTCCCACTCTCCAAAATAGCCAGGTTCTTACCGAAGCGCTCACACTCGCTTTTCAGCAGCGTCTCCTTCCGTTTCATAGCGCCAGGCCGACTCTTGAGCCCCTTCTTCACCCCCAGAACGTCCTCGAGCTCTGTCCGCCGGTCAGCGGAAACGTTGATGTCCGGTAGCGCATCGGCGAGAGAGTCGAGGGTTGAGAGTAGCTTCTTTTGTGACCGTCGACGCTTTGTGGTAGCGGCACTCGAGTTTGCGGCTTTCTTTTCGATCCGGGAGACGAATTTGGCGTGGCGTGCTAGGCGCGCAGTCTTTTTTGAGTTGCGGTCGGTGGTTGTGGCGACGGCGGAGGTGGTGTTTGAGCGTGTGGCTTTGGTGCGGATTGAGGCGCGGCCCTAGAAGGTAGGTTAGCATAGTTTGTCTGTTTGCGCAGTGTGGAATGGGACGGGAAACCATTGTGTCGTTTGCTCTCGTCGATTGTGGTGGGTTATTGGTGAGAGGTGGTGATGTTGGAGCAATGTTGAAGCTGGACGAATTTTGGGCGCTAAATCATCAACCCTAGCCCCTCTTTGACCTCTTCCGCTTCGAGGCGTGAAACTGAACTACGCCGGAAAAGTGATGGAATGCTGCAGACCTGAAATGCGTGGATTTAAGTTACCCAAGCCTTCACTCGCTCCTAGAGTGAAATGATTGGGGCAAGTCGTTTATCGGCCGATGGTCTCTGCTTTGCGGGGTAGGATGCATCGAACCTTTAAATTACGTATATTCATAGTTAAACTTCGATACCACCTTGCTGCATATATTATTAGGCACACACTTTCTACATATGGTTTTTGCAATATCCGGACTGTTGCCGAAGTCGTGAGCTCAGTCCGAATTTCTGCTATCAATACCAATCTAAAGAGGGATACGATATTTAGCAATGGGGAAGCGAAGGAATAATAAGCATCCTCTCTTCGCCCGCCCTTTGCCACCATAGCCAAAGGATGCTAACATTGTGAATATATGTACCGCGTATGTACGTGGGCACCTGAACGTCTTTGGACCCTGTCAATCGTCGACTTTATCCACACCCCACGGCTCCGTTGGCAATGCAGTCGTTGAAATATCAACACATTTTCCTCTAATTATTTACATACTATGAAAGTACACATGTTGAAAGCACATACATTAAAGCTTGCATTAACATGCTTATCGTACACAAAGCTATAAACGCTAAAGACAGAAAGCCCACATTAAAATGATGATCGTACACAGCACTCATAGCTATTGAAAGCGTCGACAAGCCCCACCGGATTCACCCCCACCTTTATCACATATCGGATAACTAGAAACAGGAACTGAGAACCGAAGTCAGTCGCAGGTCTAATAGAGAGAAGTCTTTAGAGAACAAACAACGCCCGCGCTGCCAAATGCCGCCCCCTTTAACCACTGGTGGGGCCGTCGTACTCTGCTGTTGACCTTGATAACCGTCTGCATCTGTACAATCAAAGTTAGCAACAAGAATTCCTGAAAACAAGGAAGAAGGCAAATTTGGAATAGTACTGACTCAGTGTTTTTGTGAATTCCGCTGATGACTCCAGTTAGGGAACTACTGAGGCTGTAAGGTAGTATACCACCCCCATTTTGGCACAATTGTTTTGGACGTGTCTGCAATCCTCTCGGGTGGTCCAGGATTCGTTTGCCGTAAAATCACCTATAGTCTTCAGCTTGTTTCCATGCCTATCTGCAGCCGTTTGATCTGCTTCTAATATTTAAAGACAGCATTAGAAGAAAGGTGAGCTGCTGATAAGATACCTTTAAAGCTAGAATATTAGTGTTAGCCACGAGACGAGACGGGACGAGATATTAATTTGGCTTGGGATACCCCACGGCTTCTCGACGAGGAGTGAGAGGAGAAAAGATGTCGAGTTTTAGACAGAGGATGTCCCTCAATTCTCATTCAAGTTGAAGATGAGTGATAACCTTCGTGTAACTAGCCATGTTACACTGACTCCGGATCTAACCGTCGCCCCCACGCTGTCAACTTATGATGTCAACACCCATGCACAGCTGTGTAATCACATTTACAATTTGTAACTGTTTAGAAATCCTCTCCTGCTTCCATTTTATATAGCTCCCCACTCGTACTGTACTGTACATACTCCAAACTCAATCAATTCGACTCAATTCGACTCAATTCCAATGACATCCTCTACCAAATGTCTGTACCAGCAACTTAGAACTCCCACAACCTCTGCTGACATTACACAGACCACCTTACCTACTGGCCTGGAATCCCCGGGCGCGGCGAGTACGTGCGACTTGCACTTGAGGAGGCAGGGGCCGAGTATGACAATACTCCTGGCGGTGCCGGGGAGGTATTGGAGCTTCTCAAGCCGGATTTTGATAGTGGTGGTATGCTGCAAGAGTAATTATAGCTTTGTGAAGGAGGGGCTGATGTGGTTATAGCGAATCCTCCAAAGCTTGCACCACCCGTGCTTCGGTGTGGGGATTTGATGCTCTCGCAGGTGAATATTGGAGAAGGAAGGAGGTGGGGGTTGACTGACTGGGTATACTCTAGACATCGAACATCCTCCTCTTTCTCGGGCCACGACTTGGACTAGCTCCCGAAGGAGACGCACGGTATCATGTCAATGAGATTGCGATTACGGCGCTTGACCTGAGTGATGAGGCACACAACGTACAGTAAATAACCCAAGCACCTTCAGCAAATTGCGGAGCGCTGATGTGGAAGAAAAGTCATCCGGTTGGCGTCGGTCTCTACTATGAAGACCAAAAACCCGAGGCGGCAAGGAGTGCGAAGCAGTTTTGCGGGGAAAGAATCCCTAAGTTCTTCAGGTTTGTGTTTCCGTTTCTCTTTCTCCTCGAGGAGGGTACTTGAATTGTGCTGATGATGAGATAGGTACTTTAATCGTGTACTCGAAAAGAATGGGACTGGATGGCTAGTGGGAGATAAGGTTACGTATGCGGATCTGGTTGTGTTCCATGCTGTCGACGGCATCAAGTATTCGTAAGTTTTTTTGGATGGTATTATGGAGTGAGTTGCTGACGATAGAGTAGGTTTCCCAAGGCTACGGAGAGGGCGTTGAAGGAACTCGAGAAGCTCCAGGCACATTACGAGCGTGTCAAGTCGAGACCTCGTATCAAGGCGTACGTAGAAAGTGAGAGGAGGCAAGAGTATTCGATGGGGTTGTTTAGGCACTATCCAGAGCTGGATGTGTAGGGAGAAGAAAGATTTCAGTTGCACGCTTTCATTTGAGCTGTATCTATGAATTCAGCATCCGTTCCATCATCTTGGCCAATTAGACTTCCTAGTGCAGATTTTTGTTTATCAATCGAAGCCTTTCAATCCAGGAGTACAGACACAAAAAGACGAGTCAAATAACCTAAACTATACCCTTCTAATCTATTATACAAAGAATAAGTATCCTCTATAAATCCACTATATAGACACGTGCAGGGTATAAAAGCAACAAAACTCCTAAAATTCAAGACCCTACTCTAATCCTCCCATCTAACCACCATTCATATTCACCCTACCACCCATTAGCTCCACCATCACCACAACACTAAGCAGCGGTACTTACGGCGCTCTCTCAATCTCCACCCTCGCTCCAGGCGCTGCCTTCTTCGCATTCTCCTCCAACTTATCCTTTTTGCCCCCCTCCCCCTCAGCAGTCAACGCCTTGCCATCGCCCATCCCCTGCGCCTTAGCATCCTTCATATCCTTCTCCTTATCCGCATCAGCGCAGCCACACTTATAAACCTCGGTAACAGCGCCGCAGTCAAACGCCTTCTTCTTGAGCCGTTCATTGACGACATTGTGTACGAAGCATCCCCACTGGCTCGCGGCATCGCGCGTGCTGGTCTGCGGTGGGTACTTCTGTAAAAGTAATCGGAAGTGTGCTGCGCACTCGCCGCATGGGTACAGGCGTGCAAAGAGGTGCAGGTAGCTATTTAGCGCTTCGCGCTCATCGCGCGTGGGAAGCTTCGGGTATCGGGCGAGTGTCGTGTGCAAGAGCTTCCAGGCCGCGCGCCCAAGTTCGGCTCTGGGTTATTAGTTGGACTAGTAGATGTGACGGGGTGCGGGGACGCACTTGATGGTTTCGTTCCCCAGGTGTGGCATTATCGCCTCGCCGTGGAGGAGCTCGGGGGATGCATGGAGCGCCGTGGCATCGGAGGTGCCTTTGAGTGGTGGTGGTGATAGTGGTGTTTTGGGGTTTGATGACGGGAGGAGGACGTAGGAAAGGAAGATGAAGACTGAGACTATTGTTGCGATGATGGCGAGGCGACTCCGCATCGTGGCGAAGTGAAATATCGAAGCTTCGGGACGGGGCAGGATCGAGTCGAAGCTTATGTTTAATTCGGGTCTGTAGGGAAGCTAGCGAGCTTAGAACAATTGTCCGATGGCGGATCCCTGCATGTCAATGCATTTCCACGTGATTTGTGAAATTATTCAGGGTCAAAATCCCATGTTTATTGAAACGTGATCTAGTTTAGTACAGTACGAAAATGCTTGCGTGAGTTATTGAATCGTACAGTTTAAGAAAGGGTGTAAGTGTAGTCCATGTGGCTGGTCCTTGAGCTGAGGTTGCATTAAATTAAGCTTTTGCGCACCTGGGTGGATAGCGAAACGGAATGAAATGATGGATCGCCTCTCTGGTCTTGATTTATTTTGCTCAATTCGGACTTAACTGCCAAAGAGTCAGTTGGAGTGGACGAGCACGGAGATACGACTAAAGAATTATGGCGGACGAAGCCTTTGAATAAACTGGGGGCTTCCCATCTCTTAATTGCCGAGGTCACATTCCAGATAACATCTCCAAGAGTAATTCCAGATGAGGCTATCACCCACACGTTATCATTCGCGCATCAAGAACCAGCCCATAATTTTCGAGTATCTCAATATCAAATTGATACATCCAACGCCTCCCTCACATTGCACAATACTTAAAAGCCAAAAGGTTTCTTGACTTGCTCACTCCATATACAAAAAACAAAAACACACCCTCTCTGCCACACAATGAATCAACAGCCAGCTTAAAAAGGGAAAATGGTATTTGACCGACAGAGACGCCACCCCATAAAGATAGAGATTCAACGGAAAAACAAACACAAGGGGAAAAGAATTGGTAAGGACTAATAGAAAATAAACAGAAAATGGGTGCCCCAGAAAAAACAAAGGAAATCTGCTGTAGATAGACAATGAATGGTTCAAACAAAGGAACAGGAAAATATGACGCTTTCCCCTTTTACAGTGCATCATCAATATAAACCCAAAGCGACTAACCAACCAACCAACCAACCAACCAACCAGCCAATCAACCCGACGCAGCAGGATTATACATGAATACGTCATCTCTGACCCGAAAGGAAAAGCCAAAAACCGAATGGACTGGATACCGTCCTATAGCCGATGGAAAAGATAAAGAAAAACGAAACCCAAAACCGTCGCTATGCTAATCAGTGCGTACGTCTATATCCCGGCACCGGGAATTTCTAATTGTCCGGCAACTTTGAGAAGTGCTTGCACCAAATCCAGCCGATCTCGCCGGCAGCGTCGTCTTGGTTTCGGGCTAGCCAGATCTCTCCCTTAATCCCGATTACCTGTTGGCAATTAGCGTTGGCTTTGTATATACACCGCAGAAAGGAGTTTACATCAAAAATCTCCCCTTGTACATAGTTAAGGTATGGGAATCCTGCTTCCCGTCGAGGTGACGGGAGTTTGAATTCGTAAAGACTGGCAGCAATGAACATCGCCTTATCGTTTGCGGAGACGGTCAAAGTCCTTCCTAACTCCGTCCGAGAAGGCTCCCGTGATGAAGCTCGCGATGCAACCCTAGAGGGAGGGTTTGAGGTCTCTCTGTCTCGGTCGTCGTCCATTGGCATCGCCGAGGAAAACGCGGCACTTGGTAATGGGGGCGACGGCGATGGTGCCTCCGCATGTCTCGATGATAATGATAACGGTGGCGGCGCTGCAGCCGTGTACGCTGCACGGGCTCGGGGTGGCCTCTCAGAGGAGTTAAAGAACGTCGACTGCGTGGATGTATGAGTTTCTACTATGTTGTTTGAGTATGATCTCGGGGGTGCAAGGGGCGGTGGCATTGTTGAACCAACCGGACTTCGTTGCGGTACCGCCACCGAACTCGCTCGAATCCGGGTGTTAGGTCCTAGCAATGGGGGCAGAGGCAAGACGGATCCTGTAGGTGATATTGGGGAAAATGCACCACCACTGTGCCGACGCTCGGATGTATCAAAACTGGCAATGGTTGGAGATTGACTATTAAGAGACATTGCTCGTTCGCGAAGATTGTTATCATCAGCAGTTTTAGGTCGGCGAAAGGATGAGTTGTCAAAAGCTTCCAATGTCAACGTAGTTGATGAAGGCGACAGCAGCGAAGAACTTGTGGAATTCATGGATGGGAATTGCATTGCGTTTAAAGTCCCTGTCCTAAATTAGCACTTAGAGATCACCCGGGACACATTGCACAAACCATTGCAGATGTTCAATTGATTAATCATAGCCTCGTTATAGGTAAATTCACCAGCGAAACAGTGTATGATATCATCAGCCTTCATAGGTAAATCAAGCTCAATAAATGTCATCTTGATCTTAGATGCCCAATCGTTCATCCATTGCGCTTGAAGATCGATGAAATTGAATAACACTGCATCTACCAGTTTCTTAGTGAGCACAAACAACCGTGGTAATTCTTCGATCAGGGTTTCGTTCAAGGCAACGTATGCGTCGGCCAACTCCTTTGTTTTCTTGTCGGGCGTATCTCCTCGGTCCTTTATCGCCTTATAGCGGGCAAAGTCAACAGCCTTGTTATTTCGTTTGGTCATGATAATTTGCGGGCTCTCATGCAACTTGAGCAGAGCCTCAAGTGGATCAATTGCATGCTTTCTGACACGAAGTTTCTACCTCGAAATTAGTCTAAGTCTTAAAGTTGAAAAGAAGAATCTTACGTGTTCATGGAGATATGTAGTAGATATTTCCCGCATCGCGGTGTCGAACCTTTTCCACTTCTCTTCAGTGGGTGTATGTGCTGTGGGGACAGCCGTGCCGAAAAACTTAAACGCAGATGTAAAGTTAATAAACTTGTCAACATGCGATTGTATGTCGGCAGCGTATATCTCGATGTCCCGAGCTACAACCTCCACTTGGGCACAGTGCATGTTGTAATTCTCAAAAAGTTTGTTGAAAGTCTCGTCGACAACAACCTCTGATAAGCCGACAGATTGACGGAGCTTTTCCGCACGTCTAGTGAAAACTTTACTGATTCCATGTCGAATATCAGATTCATTCCTTTTGCGGCCAACAATTTTCTCCACCATGTCTTTCCTCTTCTTCATTTCATTGATCCGACCAGCAACGAATCCCATCTCCTTAGTCGCAATTTCAAGGGCTGCCTGATCCGGGTGACTGGCTGGGGTACATTCGAGAAGTTGACTCAAGAGTAGTGGATACTTCAGCACTCTCTGGACGGGTTTGATGAGCAAAGACTCAAGATTCCAGGCATTGGTGAGGTCTTCGGCGCATGCCTTGCACTCTTGCAACCATATGGCAATCCCTGGGTTGGATTCCAACTGTCCGAGCCTTGCGACGGCAGTATCGTGGTTTTTGCAGTAGTCGCCATAGACTCTTTCCATCCTATACATCACTTCCGCAAAGGCTTCACCAACATAAGTTTTCCTATCTTTCTCCTCATCGGTCAAAATATCATCAATACGCTCATCACTATTGATCGAATTCGCAACACTTGCCGCACTGCTGTTGATACCACTTGGACTCCTGCGCATGACGTAGACGCTGAAAACAGCAAGTTTCAGAACCTCTAAGAATCCTTTCGAGAATTGGACAATGGCGTCTGTGTTAGCGAACAACACTTTGACATCTTCCGGTGTAAGCGAATAGCACGCATTTGCGGATCCCTTATAAATTTCCTCCGCCACAGTCATGTCCCGGAAAAAGGCGCTCTCGGTATCAACAATCTCCTTAAGTAGATGCCGTCGTTTCTTCAACATCTTCTGTTCCGGTGTATCCTTCGGTTCAAGCGAGTGAATGGATGAAGATCCTCTCTCAATAATTGTCGGGTTCATTGATGGAATTGTTGTTTCCGAGTACCGGTGCCCATTGGACGTAAACATTGAACTCCGCCTTGAGTCACTGACGCTCGACGGCGGCGAGTATTTTTGATCCAAACTTGGCCGGTTTATGGAATACTGGTCCATGCTTGGCCTGTGGTCTATGCTTGATCTACTGTCAATATTTGGCCTATAATCCATACTCGGTCTGCCATAGTAATGTTCTGAATTGTACGAAGATTTACGGTCGCCAGTCGGCCGGAAGTCGAAATGAGAGGGCAATGCTTGAATCGCGAGCCCAAGGGGCTCTTCATCAGTTTCAATCTCCGGAAGTAATGATGACGCTCTTTGTGGGACAGATTCGAAAGGTGGCTTAGCAGCTTGAACGGACTGAATCGCAGAAGATGTTCTCGGAGAAATAGATCCTGGTTTTCTATCCTTTTCAGGTGGTGGAGGGGGTATATCCTTCGGTGGCGGAGTAGGTGGTAGAGGAGACTCAGCTGCAATCGGCTGACGCGGGGTTGTCGGGGACTCCGATATTTGAACGGACGGTCCGTTAGTGTCTTCGGAATCTGGACTAAAATCGGAAGACGTAGTCCACCCGTCCTCGGTCTCCTCGGCCATAGAATGATCACATATGCTACTAGGCGGCCTTGCGGAATCCAAAGCTTCTGAGCACGATGTAAAGCTGCGGGAGTCATCTTCAGGAATGCCCAGTCGGCGACTCGTTCCATAATCCAGTTCAGTTTCATCTTCGCCATATTCATCATGTTGACGAAAGCTTTCGCTAGGAGTTCCAACTTCAATCACCGTATAGTTTCTAATGACATCTTCTCCGTGATCGTCATACTTCGAGAAAACAGACGCGATAGTCCGTCTATCGTCTGAGGTAGCAGTCGAGATTATAGGAGATAACACTGGGGTCTCAATCTGCCCTCTAGGTGACAATGTAAAGTTGGGATTAAAGCTTGCGACTTGATCTTGTGGATTAGTCGATATACTGCCATGAGGCCTCACAGTCACTACTGAATTGTCATTTGCTCTTCCATTGCGTAGGACTGGACTATCGTTGCTCAACTCAGAGTCCGTGCTCCACCCGACGGAGTTGCTCCGTAACATATCTGATACTTGATGTAGATTCGGCCGGGTAGGCGACTCCGGCGTAACAACAAAGGCAATCGGCGCGCCTCCTATTTGGTGGGTAACCATAGGATGGACTGAGCTTGCATTGTCGTCGGAAGATTGCTCTGATTGTGATATTTGATTGTTTTCCGGCCCGGACGATCGATGTTTGTTAGCCGTGTAAGGGTATTGCTCCGGCATGAAGAATTGACTGAAGCGGTTGACAGGTCGAGGGGGTGAATGTTCAGTGGGGGCTTCTTCCGTCGTATCGCCGGCAACGGGATCCTTGTCTTTCCCCAACGGTTTCGCTTCTATTGCAATTATCGCTTCCTCCTCCGAAGCACGAATTTGTTGCTCAGATGTGTCCGAGTGTAAAGGTGCTGAGAGATCGTCGTTCGATCCGTTGTCCCCGGAGGAGCTCGATGATTCCCAAATAGTTGACTCTCTTTCCTCAACCACCATTCGTGCTTTTGCTTCGTCTAACCCCTCAACTATATTTCCAACATGGATGTGATTATCCGGATGTAATTCGGGCGGCGGAATCTTTTCCAAGATTTGTTCGGCTAGTTGGTCGAACCTTGTATCTGCTTCGACCTCCGACTTCTCTTCCTCTTCTTCCTCCTCCTCCTCGATACGCCCTTGGGTTAAGCCCTTCTTGGTAGTCGCATTTCGCTCATTACTGTTTTCTCTGTTGCTCTGGTTAGGAGCACCCCTAGGAGCCGCCTGCTCAATATTCTCCTTAATATTCTTTGTGAATGCGTTTTGAATTTGCGCCCTGCGAGCGGCAAAATCCACCGTTCCAAGCTCCAGAATCTTCTTCTTTTGCTCCTTGCGTCTACCTTCTTCTAATAACGGGCCCCTGCTCTTCCCTCTTTGATAGCTACCGTCTTTAGGCGATGTTGTAGGCTGAAGCCTCTGCCGACTTGCATGTGTCGTCGAGTTAGCTGCAGCTGGTAAACGCTGGCCCCTCGACGAACGGAGTGGTGGGGATGTCTTTGGTAGGGGAGCACAAATATAGGCTGATAATTGGGGACTCTTGCTAGGTTGTGGCGGGCGTCTGGAACCATGGGCTGATGTAATCGGTGCAACTACAGACTTCTTTTTGGGCTGCTGAGAAGGACATGGCGACTCGACTCCAGTAGAAGCCCCAACGAGGATGGGAATGCCCGATTGACCCAAACGCGGTGAAGTTGAACTTTCTTTGGCAAAACTCCGCAACAAGTCTGAATCAACTTGTATTTCACCAGCAGGTGAATGAGAGGATTCTATATTTGAACGACTTCTCCTGTGGTGCAAAGTTTTTCTGTCCGAGGTATCACTTTCGTTATCTGCCATAGACGCTGCTGACGGTGAGTGAGTTTCCAGCGCTGATTGACTTCTCCGATAACCCAATCTCTTGTTAGGATCTTTGGTAAACGACGTTTGTAAGGTTGGTAGCAATCTGCTGTTAGTTTTGTCGGATGAATTGCTAGATGAGGTTGACAACCTGCGGGTCCGAGCCTGCCGAGAGTTGGTAGCAGACCTAGTATTCGTACCAGTTGAATATAAATCCCTGGCGGAATTCGGTCTTACTGGTTGCTTAGATCGCACTGGCGGTGGAGCTGCGCTAGAAGCGCGAGCCTTTGATGTTGTATCTGGCCTTCTGCTCTCAATCCCATTTGCTTTCCATGTTTGTGGTTTCCTACTTTTCATACTCCCTGTACCTGCAGTATTGGCTGGTATGCGATTTGTTGGGTTGGGTATCTTTTCATCCGACTTCGTATTGAATCGAGTCACGATGTCCTTGAAGTTTGGTGAACCAGCATTTCCAGCATTCGACCGTATAACTGGCGATGAAATGCTTCTACTCGGAGGTGTTTGTCTGTACGGCGAAACATAATTATTGCGTGCCGTGATGGCAGCAGATTTCGACGTCATAGTTCGAGGCTGCCCGGCGGGCTTAGAGGCGATTTGTGACGGAGGATCTGATAGATCAGAGAGCGGGCTCTCTTGAGGAGGAAGGGTAGCAGGGGCACGTGGGACTGGATCGCCTGTGGGCATTATTGCAGCAGCACATGTGGTGGTCGACAGTTTCTAGGCGTCACGTCACACTCTTGAAAGATGTAGCGGCGCCCTATACTGTGTATATGAACTGGACGGGTGGAGTCGAAATTGAACGGCTGCACCGAAACTTCTCGCCGATCACTGGTTGCTATGAATGTGGCTTGCCCGTGGCAGAGATACGGGCACTCCCCTGGCAATTGTCAAAACCATGCAGATAGATGCTCAAGTCAGGCGCGGACAAGCAAAGACTGGAAGGAGATATTGAGAGAAACCTACTTATTCACGGGGAGAACCAAATGTTGTTTGTCTAACAGATGGTGGAATTTTCTTCGTTCTGGCCAACAGATTTCTGATGGGGTAGCCGTTCGAGCTGGTCGATTAGAGCCAACACGGGCGGATGGGCGCAAATGGGGGCGTTGACGGCAAGGGTGTTTGCTGGGGGGGTTCAAGAGCGGTGCGGGATGGAAGTGCAGATGTAAGGATGCGAACTCGAGGGCGGTAGTTTGTCTCGTGCTTGTGCTGGTGTCGACGGCAGCAGTCAGTGTCCGCTTGGGGGAGCGTGGGGAGGTGAGGTTTGAAAGCGGCACTAAGAGTTCCAGCTAAGCTACTAGCAAGGTTACTGCTGTAGCACCTGTATTTTCCGAGACTTCCGGCGACGACGGGAGGATGAGGACGACGATGAGGACGACGATGAGGAAGAGGAGGAGGAGGAGGACCTACCTATCTGGAAGTTATTGATTGATCGACTGATTGATTAAGAAATAGATTAACTGGTGCCGCTGTATTAGGCCAGGTTTAACCGATGGCGAGTTACCTGTTGCACACAGCGGTTCTCAGCCGCTGAAATTGTGTGTGGTAGTGGAGTGGAGAAAGGAAGAAGCAAACAGGAGATGGATAAGTACTATCCAGCACCGACTTCTTTTTTTTTTACGGGATGATACTACGCGCACGCCCAAATTATGCATCCCGTCAGCGTCAGGTATCTGCCTACCCTAATTCTTTATGTATTTAATTGGCGGTTTTGTGGATTGATTTGTTGCAAAGTACGGAGGCGGATATTCGAACGGAAGGCCCATTGGCCCGCCCGTGTTGGCGGAGTCGCAGTAGGGAGCAGGGGACTAAGAGGGAGCGTAGAGTATATCTATTATTGTTTGCTGCGATTCGTTGGAGATCTGTAGGTGGCACTCTAAGTTTGGACGTGACAAGACCCTATCAAGTCGCGTCTCCCAACTCCGAGCTTCATGTTCCAACGTCGACGCCTGTACAATCCCCCCAACTCTCGACAACTTTCTCCTGACGTACAACTTGCCCTGCGACATTTGTCTCTTTCGCATTCTGCCTAATTACTATCTGATTATGGAATGCAAAAAGAGGTTGAGATCCATCACCAGAGAACTCAATTCAAATCATATCGCCAAACCTGGCCATCAAAACAAACGCACTTGTTTGAGCCTCGATCACTCGACATACAAAGAATTCAAACAGCCCATCGAACACCCAGTGTTGTCTCTATATTTCCCGAGGCTTCTCACGTTGAGGAACTACCTCACCCAGATCCTTGCTTCCGCCGAATCCGGATCACGACCGCTTAAGAAGCTCCAGGCCATTGATATCTCTTCTGATCAGGAGATATGTTTGCTTCTCGATTCCACACTTGTGGGTCTTTCTGAGGACGTTGGAAACCCGTCCAATGTCGAACAATTGATTACAGATGCTACTCAAAGCTCTTCGGGAAGTGGAAGTTGCCATCCGCAATCGGAAGTAGGTCTCACTCGCGGAAGAAGCCTATATGTTAATTGAGCGCTGACCAGAACCTTCAGGTTGTCGACATAGTTCTGCAAATCATGTTTAAACGTTCCAATAGTGTGTCGAAGCAGGAAACATATTCAGGAAAACCAAATAATATACTTTGTCTGGGGTACAAGGTGCAGAAGGGGGATCGCAACAGCCTTATAGGATGCAAACTGGGATCTCTCGGTCTACCCATGATCAACTCTTATCCTAACAGTCATGTCAACACCCTAAAATCGCAGCTATGGGACAGACTCCTATGTGTCATAGGCGAAGAAGCTATGTTCGCTTTATTACTGAAAACCAGTATTTTTATTCCGCTGGCAGGAGGGAAAGATAGACAGACATACTACCAGCTATGCGGTGAGTTATATTTTTCTTTCTGTAATTGGCACACTACAAATTTTTCTGCATTTTTTTTTCACTTGCAAGACGGCCGGAAATCTGCGCTTCTAACATTAACTGTGACACAATTCTCCGACGCACCCTCCTGGAATCTCATTCCCCAACGGTCACTCTTAGAGTGGAGCCGTGACAACGCCTATGACGGATCAGGGGTTCTGACTTTTTGTGTGGAATGCGACAACCAATAATCCCTAGGCAAAGCGGCTTCACGCTGAATATCAGTGAAATCCGCCAGAGCCCCCATAATCCGTCATAGGCATTGTTACCTCACTACTCGCTACTGAGATCTTCAGTTGAAACCGCAACTCTGTGTTACTATAAACTCAGTACACCGAGAGACTACCTAATCTCGGTTGCAGAGCCCTACTCATACTATATTCTAGGACCCCCGATCTCTGATTCTCTGAATAATCCGACTGCTGTTATGGCCGCCCCGGACCGTTGTGAAACCACGAACGCACTAGGGAAATCCCAGGGATTTGGACAATCCTTGAAACGAACCGCGCCGGAAATTGAACATGCCGCCAAGAAGAAAGTCCGGAACGAGGCGAGTGGTAACCAACGCATGAAGAACGCCTCCGACACCCCAGATAGGAAAAGCCATGGGGAGATCGTGTTTGTTAGATCGAAGATGTTTTACTCCAGGCCAACATACAATAGAAAACGGGACATCCAGTTTGGGCTTCCCCATATTCGTATGCCCTCCCCCCGCCACTAAATATTGTCAATTCTTGCGAGCACATATCCACGTTGCTGTAAAATTTCGGCCACTGAATCTTTAGGATTTGATTAGATGTTCTGAATCGCTATCCAAGTTCCATGAAAGATGCCCGTCATACATTGATGTATCTATTTCCACGCCAATACGGTCTTCACAATGTTTTTACCTCTGAGGTGAATAGACAAGAAACCGTACAGCCGTTTCAAGACTATACGCTTAGAGAGCAAGAAATCCAAGCATTAAAACAAAAACGACAAGGAAAGGAGCCGTCAGTACCAAAGAGATTGAAAGGCAATATATTAGTGCTAGTGATGCAGATGCAGAAGTTGCACCTGAGGTGCTCCTATCATGCTCTGGTGAAATACTACTGTCCTGCGTCGGTATGGTCACTACAAGCTGCGTTCGGACGAAGTTAGCTGACTGCTTCAGTTATGCGATCCAGGTGTCCGAGATAAACGCGTTCGCCTTCGTGTAAAGGTTGAATCGTTAGAAACTCTTCCTAAAAGAGACGTGCTAGAAACGCAGGAAAAAGTTCCTTCATCACTTTTAGAGTCAACAGAGACGACCGGAGCGATAACCGATGAGATTCGGGGTTGGCGGGGTAATGGTGGTGAACGATTCACAGGATTTGCATCTTCTTCTGGTGAAGTATCAGGATTTGTGAGAGCTGTCATTGGACGAGTGATTCCCAATAAATTCTTTGGCAGCGGAGAAGCAAACAAAAATTCAGTCATGCGCATTGTAGACCATTTTGTTAAACTGCGTCGGTATGAGAGTCTCTCATTACACGAAGCTCTACAGGGCTTGAAGGTAAGGACATTTTTCGTCTACTTCAGACGGTGCAGTTCTAATGTATCCAGTTGACGGATTTTGGCTGGCTCCGACCCCCGTCAATACGCCCTGACGACAAGATGTCAAAAACAGACGAAACCAAGCGCCGACAACTGTTGGCCGAGTTCATTTACTGGCTATTTGATTCGTTCATAATTCCATTATTGAGATCTCATTTCTACATTACTGAATCAGGTGTTGACCGTAATCGAGTTTTTTACTTTAGACACGATGTTTGGAAGAAACTGAGTGAGCCAGCTCTGGATCGTCTTAAAATCAACTTGTTCGAAGAGATGAAAGGAGATTATGCCGAAAAAATCCTGGCTGGTCGGAAGCTTGGGTTTTCGCAAGTCAGACTACTCCCGAAGGAGAACGGTGTAAGGCCAATCATGAATTTGAGGAAGAAAGGAGTGCGGAAAGTGAGTATAAATGGTGTTTTCTTGTCGGTCGCTATTCTAGCTGACTATGTGCAGCAAAACGGGAAAATAAGGCTTATACCAGGTATTAATGCAATCATGACACCTGTTTTCAGGGTTCTGGTATTTGAGAAGGTATTCTTGTTCTCAGCTCATAAATGTACGGGTGAGAAGTGGTTAAAATTGATCTTTGGCATGCAGGAACGAAAGCCCGAACGGATAGGCCATTCCATGTTCTCAGTTGGTGATATGTACCTTCGAATGAAAGACTTTCAGGCTCGTATTGTCGAAAAGGGTTGGCAAAACCAGAAACTATATTTTGCGAAAGTGGACGTGCAAGCATGCTTTGACACCATCCCGCAATCAAAGCTTCTTCGTCTAGTCAGAAGCATCATGGGAGAGGAAGAATATCGTATCGACAAGTACGCTGAAGTATGTCCGCCGCCTGCACATCAGATCCCCAACAAGCAAGGATTGAAAAGACCAGTAAAAAAGTTCATTGCAAATGCAAAACCGACGGATGAAATCGATCATTTTGCAGACTATGCGGAGACTGTGGCAAAGAACCTGAAACCAGGTACCGTACTGGTTGACGATGTTCTTCCAAGATCATGGGAGAGGCCTGAATTAATTGAATTATTGAAGACACATATACAAGAGAATGTCATCAAGGTAGGTGGTTGCATTTCATCGGTGTCACTGTGGGTCACATTGGCCCTAAATGATTAAATTTCTTGTATTCTGATTCGCCGTGGTTTGTTCATTCGTTGATTCACCTCTTCTAGATTGGCAAAAAGTACTTTAAGCAAAAGACTGGTATTCCTCAAGGCTCCATCCTTTCCAGCATTCTCTGCAATTTCTTTTACGCCGAGCTCGAGCAAGAGAAGCTATCATTTGTTAAATCTGAAGACTCTCTCTTGTTGCGATTGATTGACGATTTCCTATTAATAACCCTGGACAGAGACAAGGCAACTCGTTTTCTCACGATTATGCATTCAGGAAACCGGGAGTATGGTGCATTTGTGAATGCCGAAAAGAGCCTGGTTAACTTCGAGGTTACCATCCACAAAAAGAAGATCCAGCAGTTAGTTAGAACGTTAGAGTTTCCATACTGTGGGAATGTAATACACACCAAGTCGTTAGATATTAGGAAGGAGCGTGAGCGGAGACATTTGACTAGTGAGTGACTATCTTGCTTTTCCGCGCGCCACTTTTGTGTATTAGGCGCTTGTCGGCGCTTGTTGGATACCGCTAATTGGAGCTAGATATCGATGATACCTTGACGGTAGAGTATTCTCGACGACCCGGAAGCGCACTGCTGCGGAAAGTCATAAACTCCTTCCAAATACAGACACACACTATGTATTTTGATACCTCGTTCAATAGCATGGGAACCGTCATCAGGAATATCTATCACGCGTTTGTGGAATCAGCAATGAAGTTTCATCGCTACGTAAAGTCTCTTCGGCGAATGAAAACCATTGGCCAAATGCAGTTGGTTGTTTGCATCAAGGAGCTCCTGGAGTTGGCGTGGGTTATGGTTAGGAGTCGCCAGGGAGGGAAAGCGGTTACGAGGGGCAATGTTATATGGTCAGTAGCAGCGGTGTTTGTTTCCTTCGCTTGTGTACTAACGTTATACAGGTTAGGTGCTCATGCATTTAGGAAGGTCCTAGCGAGGAAACAGAGTGGGTATCAGCTATTGCTAAAGTGGTTGGAGGACGCCGAAAAGGCAGATGGGAGGAGACCGGCCGGTTCATCGGGATTGAGTTTAGGTGCATTTGAGAGTTATCGTTATTGAGTTCCGACAGATGATTCCGTTGTTGAACTCTCCACCTGTTATGATAGAGACAGTACCTTCCCACTATTCTGCGGTGAAACTTTGGAAATGCATTCATGTGATACTGGTATCCCGGTTTTGTTTTTTTGTTTTAATCATACTGTATTCACTCTACTTAGAGTATGACAGCCCCTTAATCCCCTCCGCCTCCGGGCTGGCCGGCTAGATGGCGGAGCTCCACTCCTGCTACCCGTCGTCCCCTTCATTGGTATCCCGGTTGCGGGAGAGATATTCTCAGGCGTACTTCCGGTCGGTCGTCTGAGCACAAACTGCAATGGCCCCGATGCAGTGAAGATCATTCCTACTGGGGGAGAAAAAACCGACATTCCAGAAGCAGGTTTACCCATTGTATCTTGCATGTGGCCGTTAGAGACGGTGTCAGTGATTAGTCCGCTGACAGACAAGAGATGAAATGCCATTGTCTGTCAGTCCCTGCATTGAATATATACCAAGCATTCCCCGCATGCGGCATCCCTACATCCCTACTTCCCCAGACTTCCCCACATCCCCACATCCCCACATCCTCGCGGCACGAACTCAGTATGCTTATAATTTGGGGACGATTTTCGCTTACTATCTAAAGTTTGTGCTCCTTGTCGACATAAGAAGCACTTGCGAGCCCGAAGAACCCGCAATCCGCATAGTAGAACTAAGCCTCCACAAGTAGGTACCAAATTGTGGGGCCGGTTAGAGTCGTGAAATCGAATCAGCCAATAGAATCGACGCGTCAATGCCCATAGCTTATACTTAGTCTCGTCAGCAGGGTACTTGTATTCGCCACCAACTACAACGTTACTCAAGTACGCCTACCATACTCCACAGCCGTTAGCCTGTTCGAAGCTGTTACAGCCAGAAATTTTCTACGGAGCAGCTATACGAGTCTACCAGGGGTTGCATAAAAAAACAAGAATTCCAATAGCGTTACCACACTAGTACTGCCCGGTTTACTGCCTACAGTGATTAACTGTATGATGACGAATACCATCCGTTGACGAATCCCATTCAAAACTAAGGTTAGGTAAATCCGTTGTCATTAGACGGTATTCGCCATTAGACGCTCAGTGACTGTACATGTACACTTACGACAGTCTAATGGAAGCCTTGTGCCTCGTATATAAATTCCCCCTTATCCACCTTCTTCCTTCACAAGCTGTAACCATGCCTTCAATTCGGTTCTTATCCACCTCGGTACTCTCTATTTTCCGCCTTCGGGGCAGATACAGCAGTGACTCGACCTAGTGGCTCAGAGCACTGCCAAAAATTTGGCTCACAGCTGCAGCTAGCCAGTACGAAGGTGCTACACACTACATATTATGGAGCCCCCCCAGACGTTTGACCTTCCTGGAGCTTCAAAGACTTGTGATTTGACTGCCTCGGCGAGCTCGCCATTATGCAGGATTTCTTTGCTCGTGAATACATCTTCCAGTTCGCAGGTCCAAATAGAGATTTGGTTGCCAGATGAGTGGTCGGGACGAGTAGCATCAGTTGGTAATGGAGGTTTGAATGGCTGTATGGATATACTTTGTCCGCTTTATTTACATTATTGATACTAATATGAAACTACAGGCATTGACTACTCAAATCTCAACTATCTCTCCTCTTTCAATTTCGCGGTGGTGGGTAGCAATAATGGACACAATGGCACTAGTGGAGAACTCTTCCTTAATGCACCTGAGGTCATTAAAGATTTCGCCTAGCGCGCTATACGCACCGAAGCCGTGGTTAGTAAAAAGGTCGTCAAAGCCTACTATTCTCACGCTCACACCAAAAGTTACTATGTGGGATGCTCCACCGGCGGACGCCAGGGTTTCCGCGCGATCCAGGACTTTCCGAAGGACTTTGATGGCGTGTTGGCTGGAGCTCCAGCTTTCGACTTTAACCATCTGCAGGGTTGGTCTGGAATGTTGTCCAGATACACTGGCGTACCATCCGGAAAACCGAACATTTCGAGCGAGCTATTGCAGATAGTTGCAAAGGATGTCATTGCCCAGTGCGATGCGCTAGACGGCGTAGAAGATGGCATCATCGACAATCCTGATAGTTGTGATTACAGGCCTGGGGCATTACTCTGCAACAAAAATGCGGGTGATGGGCTATGCTTAACAGCATCTCAAGTTGAAACTGTTCGCAAGATATTTTCGCCATTGTATGGCACTAAGGGAGAGCTACTGTTCCCACGGTATGATCCTGGAGCGGGGTTTAGCGTTTTTGCAGTCTTGCTGTTTAGCGGGAACCTTTTTACGTTCGCACAAGATTGGGCGAGATACGGTGAGCGTTGGAAGGAAATTATATGGGTTATTGGGCACCGACCGATGCTCATGTCGTTTACAATGATTCGTCATACACTAGATCCGACTACGGTCTCCAAGCCATAGCAGATGCCGATGCCGTTAATGCTGCCGGCATCTCGACCTAGAAATTCGATCTCGGCGCCTTCAACAACCGCAACAGCAAGGTAATCACATACCACGGTCGATCCTCTGATCGCATCTGGCAACTCGCTGCGGCACTACAACGCCGTCCATCGCACTATGGGTACAAAAGCAATGAAGAACTTCTACCGCCTTTTCACAGCGCCTGAATGGGACATTGTTTTGGTGGCCCGGGTGCAAATTCGTTCGGGCAGAATGGGTTGGCTGCTCCAGGTGTGACTAAAGATTCAAAGCATAATCTAGTGCTGGCACTCGTAGATTAGGCAGAGAAGGGGGTGGCGCCGGAGCAGATTATTGGGATGAAGTTTGTGAATGATACAGTGGCACTCGGCGTTGATAGTCAGAGGGTACATTGTACGTATCCAAAGGGGAGCGTGCTGGTGAAAGGTGGGGATTGGAAGAAGGCGGAGGCGTGGACTTGTGTTGATTAGTGGGGGTGATGTGGACTGGTGTTGGGATAAGTGCATTTAATAAGGTGAACGTAGGTATTGGATTGTCGTAATATGATTGTAGCACTTTGACCTCATCTATGAATTGATGGGCTATCATGAAAGTGCTTAAAGACGTCTGGCGCTGGTGGTAGGTCGTCGTTAGGGCAAAAACCCATCGAGTGGTGCGTAACGAAAATTTGGCGTGCGGAATACCGTCTCTGCCGCTTAAGGGATATCAACAACCTTAGAGGGTTTAAGATGAAGAGTTCACCCATGTTTCGCCTCAAATACATCGCTCCGCAAGCCTAGGTTTGGTAGGCTTTAGCAAAATAGATAGATGTGACTGACACCGACCTCCTGGTATCAGGGAAAGAATATATGGATGAGAATTTGGTATTCAGCGCTAACTCCTTACATGCTCTCGTGGAAGGCTCAAGTGGATAAACTATTCGTGCGGTTGAAATTATCATGAGAAATGTTAAAACGTGCGCGCTAAAGGGTGTACGCCGTGGTATGCGACAGTACATAGGTATTTGTAGAATATTACAGCTGTAGTCAGTATCACACGTAGGCTCCCTGTTCCTTCCTGGCTGAACGGCCAAGGGTTGGTGGCTGCTCACCACGCCGCATCGGAAATCTAAGCGCACGTTGGATCTTGTGCAACATTTATCGTGCTGTCAACCAATCGTCAAGCGTACGGCAATGTACACATATGTACTGTGTCGTACTGCGCCGTACGGCCTTTAGCGCGCACGTTTCAACATATTTCTTATGTTAACTTCAAATGCGCGAATAGATCATTATAATAAGTCTCTAAAATAGCTTTGTGCGCTTTGGGTTGCTGGGTATAGCCTCAGGACATGTTCTAAGCCTGTGAGGCAGTAATAGATTATATTCTACCCCACCCACGCAACTTCAGGCAGCGCAAATGCACGCTTGAAGAACTGTTCATGGTAGGCTCGGGTTGAAATTCCGGTATTCTCCATATTCATGGATGTAATGAGATCGGTTTCCAACCGCCTGCAGAATCCAGATAAGCACCAACTCCCATAAAGTACATATGCAGAGTGCTTGTATAACTGCATCTTGAGATGCCGCTCCGATGCACAAAACTCTTGCGTTGTTGTTGATTGATGTCTTCCACTGTGATAAGAACTTAGAATTTCAACGGTCTGTCCTGTAGTCTGTCAAAGCGTTATAGTCTGGTACATGCCGCGCAAGTACTTAAGTACCTAACATAGCACATGAGGCCCAGGCGGCTCAACTACTTAAGCTCCTTGGCACCCAAAAGTTGGTAATTCCAAGAGAGCTCGTAATTCCCCCTTGCTCGGCATCATCTCGTCTCGAAACTCCCCCGCTTGTTGCACCTTGTTGCATCCTGTCGCTCTCTCATACTCTGTTTTTCTCTTGTTCATCGACTTCATTTATCCATTAATACTTATAGACGTGCTTTCTATTCTGCTTCCTTTTTGTTGGCTAATCGGGCGTCTATCTGCACAATTTGTTCATCCTCTTCGTTCCTTGGTTCGCCAATCCTTCTCTCCTACAACGTGCCAATCTAGACGTCATTCGTTTCAGCCCTTTGTCCTACTCACTGTACATTACCGCCGAGAGTTCCTTCGGCAGCTTTAATACCCACCTATCAGCGACCTGACAGCGACTTCTTTTGCGCCGCTACCGAACGCATAAATCTCACCATCTTCTCGAAGATTCATAATCCTGGGAAGCCGCTGGTCAGGGGAACGTCACTGTTGGAATCTACCAGGGAGAGACAAAGCGACGGCTGAAAACATTTGGGTGCGTGACGGACGACATACTCTTTTGGACATAAATGAACGGTACTGCCGCAGTAGCACATCTACCTCCAGATGTTACGATACACGGAGGAACGGATTCTTCGATAGCCTCTACATCCTCGATTCCATCGAGTTTCCAGCTTGACGAGGGCGGTATCCTCAATGGCATGAATGATCTGGAGGAGATTGGCCTTGACGACGATAATGAAGCGGAAAGAGGCCGTTCGAACCACCGAATGGCGCAGCGAGGCAGCTTGTCCAGCACTTTGCGGGACCTCACTCATGTACAGCTCAAACGACCACCGTACCCTACTGTGCAAACCAACCTCCCCGCCCATTCACAACCAGTAGACCACCTCGCAGCACCAGCGTCATCTGGACGATCCAAGAAGTCGCACTCAATTCCAGCCGTTCAGCGCCCTATCTCTCGTAACTCCTCCCCCGCCCTTTCCACTATGGTACCTACGGGCTACTCCAACGGTGTTGGGGGCTCGACTGCATCCAATGGATATCGGCCCAAGACTTCCCCATGCGGACCTAGACGAACATCCTGGCAAAGGAAGACAAGTGAGCAATTAGAGGAGGAATACGACTCAGATGATGAGGTTCCACCAGACGCAATTTTCTACAATGTTCCTTTGTCACCGAGGTCTTCAAAAGCTTATTCTAGTACACCTTCACCCGAGCGGGAGACTAATGGTGATAAAAGTGATGAAACGGGAACTACAACACCGCCCAATTCCCGATCTTTACCTACATCAACTATCAATAGGAATCCGAGTAGACTAGGGCCCAGGTCTAAAAGTTGGAGTGATGCCATGTTTGAGCTTGGTGCAGAAGCAAAGGAGTTGAGTGAGGCTTTGGAGCGGCATGCAGACAAGGAATTGGTTCGAACTGAGAAGCGGTTGCAACAGAAGAGTGAATCTTTGCCCGCGAAAAAGAAGTCGCCAACGCCTTCAACGCATACTGTCGAGCTCCCACCTCTACAAGTATCTAATGGCCTTATCGACCCACTGCCGATCAGTAAGGAAAAGGAAGCCGTGTTGTCACGGACACGTCCCAGTTGGCTTCCTCCCAAGTCTAAGGAGGAGGAGAAGAGGCATTTGAAGGAATATCAGAGAATGATGCGGAGGTCCCAAGAAGCCGGTGCGTCAAAACTCAAATTTACATATCACATTGATACCATCTAATAATTAAAGTCTAGAGCGCAAAAGGGTTCAAAGGGAACGACAAGAACAGGAAGCAAGGGAGCGATTGCAGAACGAGTTTTCCAACGAGTGGGAAACTAAAATTATACCTAACTGGAATCAAGCTTGCAGGGAGCCTAGTACACGAGAACTTTGGTGGAAAGGGGTCGCACCACGGTGCAGAGGCGAGGTGTGGTCAATGTCATTCGGCAATCATCTTTCAGTCAATTCGGAAACATACCGGCTGGCGTTGAAGCGGGCTAAAGAGATTGAAGCCGGTCTGAAGAAGGCACCAACTATGTATACGGCTAGGGAGCGAGATATGTTTGTGGCTATACGCCGAGATGTCAAAACGACCTTTCCAGAACTCAAAATATTTCAGGTTTGTGGAGCAAGACACTGGGAATAAATATCGATCATTCACTGACTAGAGTGCAAAGGAGAATGGGCCATTACACGAAAGTCTTTTGGATGTTTTGATGGCCTACTCTATGTACCGGAGTGACGTAGGATATGTATATGGCACAAATGTCTGCTACCCTTATTTGCATGCTCGACTCGTACTGATGATATTAGGCTGTGGCTGGAATGTTACTTCTTAACCAATCGGCAGAACAATCATTCGTTACCCTCGCAAATATGCTCAACCGGCCGCTGCCATTGGCGTTTTTCACTCAAGATGAAGGAGCTGTGAGTCTCTAATCTAACCCTAAACCATCATCTAGATTCTTATATAGAATTTTATAGATATCTCGCTCCTATGCACTTTTCCTCAAGGCATTCCAATATAAGCTCCCTTGCCTATATCGACATATCCACCAAAACCTAAGGATTGATCCCTCGCTCTATCTTGAGCCGATGTTCCTTACACTTTTCTCGTTGCAGTGCTCAGTCGATATCACCAGTCGCATTTGGGATGTCTATTCGTTTGAGGGTGACAGTTTCCTGGTCCGAACCGCAGTTGGGGTAATGACTATGCTGGAGAGTAAGCTATACGGCGATCAACACGAGGTGCTCAAAATTTTGGGATGGAATGCGGGTATGTTCCCGCTAGGCAAGGACGACGACTTTATGGCAATCGTCAGGTATGCAGGGAGGGAGGAGGACCCTAAGCGTCCTGTTTAGAAATTTTGAGAATTGGACTTGAGGACAACACATGAATGAAACAGTTGCTGGTCGACGGTTTTTCCCTCATTTTCTTCCGTTATTGGTTGGTTCATGTATCACATGCCACGGATCTCCTACGGAAAGCCTATCTGCTTACTTCCTGACGGCTTTAGCACGGGTTGTTATCTGTTTATTGTCTTTTTTAATTGTAACCTTTTTTTCTTCTGGAATTTCAAGCGGTGCAGGGTGGCAGGACTTGAACTCAATATCACACTACTAGAAATGGGGCAGGCAGGGGGGTTCAACTGGAGTTATCTTGTCGTTTTTATTGTTTATATTGATTGTATCAAATTTTTGTAGTCTATGGGTTTCGATTGTCTTTCTCCGCTGTGGAATGTGCATGTATCTAGAGAGATGTGTTAGTGAGAGAGTGTACATCTGTCAATTCACTCTGCTATACTCCATCATGAAAAACAGATGGAGGAGATTTTTGGAGGCTGAGTGTGCACGTGACTGCCCCTTAATCGATTCTACTTTACGCGACAACACGCGTCATTCGAACTTAACTACACGACTAAAAACATTGGCCTCGAGCTTCATATAATGTACAAGCCCAAATCGTCCGCTCCGGCCTCTGGAAAACAGAGAACCATCTCAAGCTTTTTCTCTCCTAAACAGCAGCCCAACAACTCACAATCGGCTACCCAGAAGCCAAAACCAAACCCGCAGCGCAAAGAAGCTCCGCCAAAGAACCCGCAGGTACCAACTGCAGACGACGAGAAACAGGATGAGGATAATGATATATCGCCTGCGGTTAGGCGTAGAGCTTCAAAACGGAAGTTAGACGACGACAAGGGCGGGAATAGCGATGACGACCTTTATTCTTCCCCGGTACCGAAGAAGCTACGGATGAGCCCTAGCAATGATCCCAAGCATCCGGAGAAAGCTGCAAGCCGATTCCGATATGACCGGACGCGGAAACCTACGGATGCTATGGACGTAGATGCAACGGAGGACCCGGTAAGAAAGAAGCAAAAGGAGAAACTGAGGGAGAAGTTTGTGAAGAAACTGGGGAGGGTCGAGATGTCGCGTCCGAAGCCGGATGACGAGTCGGAGATTCTTGCCACCGAAGATGCGGAGGAAGAGGAACCCGAGCCTGGCCCTATCGCGAAACGTTTCGGCAAAGGAAAGACTGCAGCTGCAGCAACGGCAAAGAAGGGCGCAAAGTTAACTCCGTTGGAGCAACAGGTTGTTGATATAAAAAAGAAGTACCCGGATACAGTGCTGGTTGTGGAAGTAGGGTATAAGTTCCGATTCTTTGGGGAGGATGCAAGAATTGCGAGCCAGAATTTATCGATTATGTGCATCCCGGGAAAGATGAGATTCGATAACCACCCCTCGGAAGCACACTATGACCGGTTTGCGTCAGCAAGTATACCGGTTCACAGACTACATGTGCATGTCAAGCGTCTCGTTGCCAATGGATACAAAGTTGGTGTCGTGCGCCAGCTCGAGACTGCGGCGTTGAAGGCGGCCGGTGATAATAAGAGCGCGCCTTTCGAGAGGAAGTTAACGAATCTCTACACTAAGGGAACGTATATCGACGATATTGACGGGCTGGAGGGTAGTGATCTTTCATCAGGAGCTGGGAGTGGAGGGGCACCGAACACCGGATTCTTACTATGCGTCACCGAGAAGCCTGGGGGTGGGACTGGTACGGACGAAAAAGTGCATTTCGGTGTCGTGGCAGTACAACCCTCGACTGGTGAAGTTATATACGATGAATTTGATGATGGGTTCATGAGAAGCGAAATTGAGACGAGATTATTACACAGTATGGTGAAAATTACTACTACGCATATCCTTTTCTGACCGTGAGATCTAGTTGCTCCGTGTGAGTTCTTGATTGTGGGGGAGCTGACCAGGGCTACCGAGAAGATTGTGTCCCACCTTGCAGGCAGCACGTGAGTTTCTCGTATTTCCCAGTAGACCTAAGCTAAGGTCTGTAGGACAACTGTGTTTGGAGACAGAGTTCGAGTTGAGCGTGTAGAAAGGAGCAAGAGTGCCGGAGCTGAAGCGTCAACCCATGTCTCGAAGTTCTACGCCGATCTAGTGCAATCGTCCGCTCAGCCAGAGGTTTCTGGGAAGAATAGTATGTACTACGTACAGCATACACCCTCCGAGTCAATTACTGACATCTACAAGAACTTCTTGATACGGTCCTTGATCTCCCACAGTTGGTGACGATATGCCTCTCTGCAATGATCAACCATCTCTCGGACTACGGCCTCGAACACGTCTTCGATCTGACTAAGTACTTCCAATCGTTTAGTGGCCGTTCCCACATGCTTCTCAACGGCAATACGTTGTCAAGCCTTGAAATTTACAGGAACCAGACCGATTATACAACGAAGGGGAGCTTGTTCTGGACCTTGGACCAAACAAAGACGAAGTTCGGGCGAAGGCTACTAAGAAATTGGGTTGGAAGGCCACTTCTGGATAGATCTCAGCTTGAGGAGAGGGTGGAAGCAGTAGAAGAAGTAGTACGCGAGGAGAACGCGAAATTAGAGAGGTTGAGGGAGCTTTTGGGAAAGATATCGTACGATCTCGAGAAAGGATTGATTAGGATCTATTACGGAAAGGCATGTCCTAGGATTGGAGTTGAATCGCCAATACTAATGATGCATTTCTAGTGTACTCGCCCAGAACTGCTCGCAATTCTTCAGACTATGCTTAGGATATCAAGTACCTTTCAACGTGTGGAGAACCCCGAGGACGTTGGATTCCAGTCAAACATTATCAACAAGGCCATAGCTGCCCTACCAGAGATCAACGAAGATGTTGCAAAGTACCTTGGGATGTTTAACCACCAAGCTGCTGGGAAAGACGATAAATATAATTTTTTCACTAATGAAGACGAGAACGAGGAGTACGAGGCAATCGTTGAGCATAAACTGGTATGTTTTAAAGCAACGGGATCTTGGATCAAGATACTGATATCAACAGGGCATTACGGCGGTTGAGGCAGATCTGGAGGAACACAAGAAGGATATTGCGAAGCAATTGAAGGGGAAAAAGATAAATTACGTTACAGTATCTGGGATAGAGTATCTCGTAGAAGTTCCCAATGACAAGGTAAACCTCAAAAACATTCCGGCAAACTGGGCAAAGATCAGTGGGTATGTATCTCTCTCTACATAGGAGTGTTCATTCCTAATATTATGCAGGACCAAAAAGGTAGACCGTTATCATACTCCACAAATTATGGCGATGATCCGCGAGCGGGATCAACATAAGGAGTCATTGGCAGCGGAATGTGATAAGGCCTTCAAACGCTTTCTGGCTCAGATATCCAACAAATACCAGGAATTCCGCGATTGTGTACAATCTCTTGCCGTCCTAGACTGTATACTCAGCCTCGCGGCCGTCGCAAATCAGCCAGGCTATGTCAAACCCGAGTTCACATCCGAAACCGTTATCGAGGTTAAGGAAGGCCGACACCCGATGGTTGAGCAGCTCCTGCTTGAAGCTTACGTCCCTAACGACATAAACCTCTCTCACGACGGCAAACGTGCTATGCTAGTCACAGGCCCAAACATGGGCGGAAAATCTAGCTATGTCAGACAAGTCGCCCTGATTTCAATCATGGCACAGATCGGCTCCTATGTCCCCGCCGAAACCGCAAAGCTAGGGCTTCTAGATGCTGTGTTTACACGGATGGGAGCATTTGACAACATGATGGCAGGCGAGAGCACGTTTATGGTGGAGCTCTCGGAAACTTCGGATATCCTCAAGCAGGCCACACCGCGGAGTCTTGTCATCCTTGACGAGCTGGGAAGGGGAACTAGTACCCATGATGGCGTTGCTATCGCGCATGCTGTGTTTGATTATGTGGTAAAGGATCTCAAGGCGCTGCTGTTGTTTGTTACGCATTATCCATTGCTGGCAAGGTTTGAAGAATTGTACCCGAAAGAGGTCGTCAATACACATATGACGTTTGAGGAAGCGGGGACAGGTGGTGAGGAAATCACGTTTTTGTATAAAGTGGGAGAGGGCGTGGCACATAGGAGTTATGGGCTTAATGTGGCGAGGTTGGCGGGACTGCCGAAAACATGTTTGGAGATTGCGGCGGTGAAGAGTAAGAAGCTGGAGGATGAGTTGAAGGAGAGGGAAGGGGTGAAATGGGCGAAGTGTTTGGCGGGGGTTTTGGATGGGAAGGATGTAAATGTGGAGGTGCTGGAGAAGAGCTTGGATTTTTTGGATTTGTAGAGGTTCTCATCCCCGGATTTTGTTGACCGGCTGAAGTTTATTCGTCACCATTAAGCAAGAGAGAATGTAGAAGATACGTAAAAACTTAGACAGTTTGCATATAATATAATTATTATTATTATATATAAAGCAGTATGTAAAATGTGACAACCTCGGGTTTCCAGCCCGAGAAATTGGTATTTATAGCACTAATTGAGCAACTCCAGATTTTGAACCTGCTTGCTGCACCAACTGAGGATTTCCGGCTTCGAACCTGCTCACCGGTGTTTACAGCACCAATTGAATACCCCAAGTTTCAAACCTGCTCGCTGGTGTTTACACCACCAGTGTTCATGGGTATTACAGGTTTCGAACCTGCTTGCTGGGTGTTTCTAACACCATCCTCAGCCAGATAAGTTTCCTACTAATCCGATGATATCAATCATACCATAACTAGCTAACACCGCCGCGAAAGTACATACGAGATATCCTACAACTGCAACCCAAGGGTTATCAGAAGCGAGTGTATGTAAAAAGTGACAGCCCCGGATTTCCGGCCCGGGAAGTTGGGTGTTTGTAGCACCGCAGGTTTTGAACCCGCTCGCTGGTGTTTATAGCACCAACTGAGGAGTACAGGTTTCGAACCTGCTTGGTGGGTGTTTCTAGCACTATGTTCAGCTAGATAAGTTTCTTGTTAATCCGATGGTTTTGATCACCACTACGCAGGATTTATAGCTACTCAAGCTGACACCGCCGCGAAAATACACTAGTGTTTACGCCCGAAACCCCGAGTAGTCTGGGTCTATAGGGCATGGGAAGATGTTTCCAGGCCATTGAATTTTAGTGGGGTAGTCTTGGGAGAGCTTCAAGACCCAGTCGAATCTAACCTTGCCGGATAGGCAGTGTTTGTAGTGGGCAAAGAGGCAGGGATGGCTTGTGCCTCTCTGAGAAGCACGACGAGGAATTTGACGATCTCTTTACAATCGTAGGTGCAGGACGAAGTGAGGTATTTGTGTTTCGAGTCCATAGCTCCTTTCTCATAGTCTAAAAGAGATTGCTCAATAGTAAATTGTGGAGACAGATTCCAATGAATGCCCCCGTGCTCAATCCAGGCCAGTATTCCCGCATGGGACATCACTCATAACTTGATATTGCATAACGGCAGAACCCTGAGCCCGCAATCAGGCCTAAGGACCCAATTCAACACCCATCACTCTCGAAGCACTGTTGTCACAATTCTCCAAAGCAATACGAAACATCACTAAGGCCATATATCCTCTCCGCCCGACACTAGTCTTGTCGATTCCATGCATCTTCATAGACCCAGAATCCCCGTCCAAAAACGGAAATGACACATACCCCTACTTAACCAACTTCCCCACAACATGCGGGATACAATCCCACTGCATCTCCCCTTTCGGCCTCTCCAGCTCGACACTCTCCCACTTCCCACATGCCCTTAACAGTGACTCCGTATCACGATTCAAATTACACCCCTGAAACAAATACGGCCACACGAGCTGCAACACACCTACCCACCATTAGCACATGCCCCTCCATCTTCCCATTGCCGCACAAACCTTGCCACATCCTCGTAAGCGTACTCTCCCGGTTTACAACATGTTCAAACACGAGCACGACACCCCCGGGTTTCAGCAGCGTATACAATTCCTTCAGGACTCTTTCGGGCTCTGGGATACCGCACAGCACCTTGCAGCAGAGAACAGTATCCACGCTTCCCGCCTTAATGCGCCCCAAAACATCTTCCGCGCCTATACCGAGGATCTCGTATTTCCCCTCCAACCCGGACTTAGCGACGCTGTCTTTCAGCTGCGGGTGTAGGTGCACACACGGTTCGACACCGTAGACGTGGTCCAGTTTCTCGCGGTCGAGGTAGGGGAGCGTTAAACCGCTCCCCGGGCTGGGGATATCAGCCGAGGTTGGAGAAAGGGCGGGGGATAAGGAACCCGAGATCAATAACCACGCCGTGGGCCTGCGCCATTATTTCTGCGGTGAAGGGCCGGTCTTTGGCCGCGCTGATGGGGCCCCAGAATGTCCAGAAGGCTGCGAACCATTGCTGACTGAAATCTCGCGGGGATGTGAGAGTGCGGAGGTTGAGGGTGAAGAGGAGACGGAGGAGCGTGAGGAAGCCGAAGATGGTGGTTACGAGGATAATGATGAGAGGTTTGAGGAGGTTGAAGATGCGGGCGAGCATGATGAGACGGAGGTGTGCGGTGACGTTCTGTGTTACGGCTGAGCTGACACGGGCCAATGAAGACGTCGGTTGGGGGCTAAAAATGGATGTGAGTGCTTTACCATGATCCCACGAAGCTCAAAGGCACACGGATCGTATACTTTCGAGATACCCCTATGTATTCATATTCCCATAGTACCAATAACCGTAACGCCTATTCAAGATCATATAATCGACTGCTCCATAACCAAAACTCTAAAAATGCAAGTGTTACGCCGTCTTGTGTACAGTATCCCAAAATGTCCTTATGTATCTTCCAGCCTCTTCAAACTGTTGTTACAACCAACCTCTCTCTACTTCAATTCACCTCCCATCCATTGATGATGCACCCAGTCTGCGGGAAGACATAGCCCAAGCCTATGGAAGTAGTCTCGATGTCCCATCAGTGCCTGAAAAATATTAAAAGAAGTTCCCGCGACACAAGTCGGATCCTCGCTCCCTTCACACTGTCGCACATCCTCTTTCGCATACGGCAGATCGTGCTTAGAAATGAAGTATTCGTGGGCATGGTGACGATATCCGAGACTCGCAAACGGAACTAACGGAACCGGATCATTGATGTGTGTTATACGACGGTACTGTTCACTCGAGAATCTCTATCCTGCGATTAGCGTTACGCACAAACAGACGTAGTGAGTACTCACCCTATTGAAGAAATCCGCCAACTCTCTATTCCCCGACTTTGGCTCTCCAAACGTCGTCACCACCGGATCCCATCCCCGTCCCTTAAAATCTAGCCCCGCAAGCGCTGCGACCGCGCCGCCCAGAGAATGGCCCACCAGAGTCAATCGGTGTTCAGGATACGCTTTGACAAGCTCCTCAATGGTTGGCGATATAATCTTTTCGGCCTGCGACCAGCTCTCTAAAAACCCAGCATGAACAGTGCACCTCTCACACTTCTCTTTCTCGATTGAGTGGCCGTCGGAAGGATAAGGGAGGTATTCCTGACGTGCTAAAGAGAGGTCGGCTAGCGCATTGACAATGGAGTATGTTCCGCGGAATGCAACAATGATGCGAGGTTGTGCTGGTGGCTGCGAGAGCGCTACAAAGCCGCAGGAGTCGGAGAGTGTCATACCCGTGTTCCAGGTCTCGACGAGCTCAAAGCTGGGAAAGTCTTTGCAGTAGGATAGACATTGAAAAGGAGTATCAATGCCTGTGTTCATGGTCCCAACGCAATATGCAATGTCGACAATTCGCGCTAGCTCTTCGAAATCATCGAATTGTCCCTGTGTAATGTTGCCGCCTGGCGCTTCCGATGGTTTTGGCTGTTGTGGACCAACTGGCGCTTGGTGACTGGGAAGGACTGATGCCCCCGCCGACACGACGGCAAGAAGAAGCGTAGAAAAGTAGCAAATATTCATGGCTAATAACTAATTCGAGTAGTTAGTAATGAAGCAGTGGGACCTGCGCGCAGGAGAAGGTTAGTCCTACGTCTTCAAAACTGGACTGAGTCGAGTAAAGATATGATGCTAGGAATGACCGCGCGGAATTTTTATTGCGAGGTGTAGCCGAAGCATAGGTGGCGATGGTGGCGGGGGTAGTGGAGAGGAAGGAGAACAGCTGAGTTGAGCTGAGCAGGTTTGTTGCCTCTCAACATAATATAAGCAGGCGGCTGCCAGGCACACATGACCAAATCATCTCTCCCCCGGTCTCACCCCATCGATGAACAGCCGAATCATGTCGCGTATCTCCCACTTGATCCTAGACTTCGACGACACTCTCACAACCACAGACACCATCGGTCTCCTTGCCAAAGCTGCTTACACCCTCCGCCCACAATCCCCTCCCTGGTCACACTTTGTCGATGCCTACCTAGCCGACTACAACCATCACGCGCTCTCGCATCCCAAAACCTCCCGGCTTACCCTCGCCGACGAAGCTGCCTACCTCGCGTCCCTCGTTCCCGTCGAGCGCGCCTCCATCCGACGCATTGAAGCCGCCGGTGTCTTCAAAGGTCTACATATCACCGACATCGCAAAAGCCGCAGCCAGCACAGTTCCGCTACGCCCCGGATTCTGGGATCTATGCCGTCCCATCCTCGACTCTGGCGGCGCGGTGGATATTCTTTCGGTGAACTGGAGCCGGGCATGGATACGATCTTCTCTTCGGAATTCTGTAGTACTTGAGGAGCGTGAAAGGTTTGATTTGGGCGTAGGAATCTATAGCAACGACCTTGTCTGCGACCCAGACGGAATCATTACGACTGGCGAGATTAGTCGCGAAATTGTTCTTGGGGGAGACGACGGAATATGGACCGCGGCGCATAAGGAGAAAATGATGGAACATCTGATAGCCAAGAGAGGTGGTGAAGGACATGTGATGTACGTAGGGGATTCGTCCACCGATTTGATGTGTTTATTAAAGGCGGATGTGGGTGTGGTGATTGGGGACAAGCTGGACGGGGTTTGTGAAAGGATTAGTGTGAAGCTGGCCTGCGGGCTCAACGACTATACCGGTGTTAACAGTGGAGGGCAGTTGTACAAAGTCCAAGATTTCACGGAGCTAGGACGCTGGGTTGGAAGGAGGAACCACTGCGCCGCTCGATAATTTTCCCAGATCTAGTGCTCTATATGTTCCTATCACAAGTTGTAGTGGAGGATGTCGCTTGGTTAAGGACGGATACAAGGGCCCAAACCTTGACTTCTTGGTCGAATGTTGAAATACAAGGAATAAGGTTTTGAAGTATCAGGAGATGGTGAACAAAAAACGGTGATATTTCCAGCCAGCAATAAAACGGGGGGACAAGATATAAACTAGATCTTCTAACGCTCTCGGTGTATGTGTAGTAGAGAAGTACAGTCCCTACCATATAACAAATAACACAGCAAACAAAGGGAAAAAATACAAGGACCAATTCCGTATAACACACCTAGTACTACAGGGTTGACAGAGCCTATCTCCACCCCTCACCTCTACGCAACACAATCACATCTTTTTGTCGTCCCTAAAAAAACACAAAGCCAACTCCGACCGAAATCAAGTGTTTTGTTCTAATACTTCCATACATACGCTTGCTGACCGCCGCTGCCGAACACAACCGGAAATATTCCTCCACTCCTTCCCCCTCCTATTCTCCAGGCATAATGCGAGTATGGGCGGGTATTTAGGCCTTAGGAGGATTGTATACCAGTTTTCTTGTCTTGATCGGGGCCCACTTGTACCGCTTAATCCAAATGGAGAGAGCCAACAGAACGGCGGTGATGGAGAGGGCCTTTATGCCCATCTTCTTGCGCTGATCCATCTCGGGTTCGGCGGCCCAGTTGAGGAACTCGGTAACGTCTTTGGCCATCTGGGAAGTGGTGGCGGGTGTACCATCGTCGTACTCGACAATACCGTCGTATAGGACACGAGCCATACCAATACCTTTGCTATGTCAGTCGTGATAGTGTGTCTGATGGTGGGAGAAGGAGATGGATCTCACCAGTTCCAGGGAAGTAAGGGTTGAAGTTCAATCCTTCTGGAACAGCAGCACCTGCAGGAGGCTCATCGGGGTATCCAGTCAACAGAGAGAAGACGTAGTCACAGCCACCGTGGCGGCCCTTGACGATGAGCGACAAATCTGGAGGAAGAGCACCCTGGTTGGCAGCACGAGCAGCCTGCTCGTTGGGGTAAGGGTCAGGGATGTAGTCGGAAAGCTTTCCGATACGCTTCACGATGTCGCCGACATCGTTGGGCTCGTCGTCGTACTCGCTCTCCTCGGCCATAGCCTTGACCTCATCAACGGTGTGTGTAACTCCCACCAATGCACGCCATGGGACACGGGAGAGAGAGTGGCATGAGGCACAGACTTCACGGTAGACCTGGAAACCACGGCGGAGACTGGGACAAAAATAATTAGATATGCGTGCATTGTTATCTATAGTCGAGGGCACAACTCACGCACTGTGATCGAAAGTCGACAGCCAACCTTGGTGGCCCCAAGGATATTTTGTAGCGTGGAGGCTGAAACGATTCCATTCAATGTCAGCGAATCTTTCCCAACGTGACTCCCCTCCATCCCCATTAAACAAGGATTATATCAAAAAAACATACCCCTCCTCAGCAGGACTTGCAGCATGCACATCCGACATGAAGCCATACTGCTGATAGTACCAGGCGACAGAACCAATAGCAACTGTGGTAGCTGCGGTACCGGCAATGTTCAGATTTCTTGGGGATGCCGACTTGGAAGTATTTGAGGTGGAGGTGGAGACAGATCGCTGTTGTGTGTCGTTAGCATCGGTTCCTCAATCCCGTTCCCACATCCCGCAATTCGACCGATTAGCCTCGGGCGTCCAGGGCGGGGAGATTTTGATGTTGAGATGTTGAGATATGCATCGGGGACCTGAAGCGACCTACCCTGGCCGCCTGGCGAGGAATTGACTTCAAAGTCGACGAGCGAAGACACGATCGGGTGAGCATTGCTGGGAGAGATGGAAGGACGAAACCCTGCCTGGTTGGTTGGTTCTGGGGAGTGGAGAAGCTGCGGCGGAGGTAGAGGGTTATTGATGTAGTGGTGGAAAGGATCGGAAGAGGTGATCTTTTGCTCGCGCTAAGCCGGGCGTGCACGGTAGCCAGATTGCGAGGATAACGGGGAGAAGCAGTGTCCGCGAGTATTTTCTAGCACTGGTCAACTGCCAATTCGCTACCCGTGATTGGTTGAGCGAGGGAGTCACCGAAAAGTAAAAGGGAGCCTCGGTTTATTACACATCCAGAAAAATTGTACCCACGAAATGGGCAACAGGACGCATTTCTGGTCGTTGAAGCACGAATTTGTGGTCTTGGAAAAAATTTGATGCGACTTACGAGCATTTGTCGAGATGGCAGCTACAGTCTACACAGCCACAGCCACAGCCACAATTCGCTGTTTCGAAAAAGGAGACCACATCCCATGCATTCAGCCGCATCAAAAAACTGTCCTTTACGCCCCCCAAGAGTCACCGCCGCGTCAGCTTATATCTACAAACATAAAACATATCTATCCTATAACTGCCTTTGATTCTCCCCGCACCTTCGGATAGAGAGCTATTGCTTCTAGCACTCTCAATCTTAACTCAACCTTAACTCAACCATCTCCCAAACACTCATCATCCAAACTCACAACTGGTACACCTTTCTAGCACACAACATTCGCAACAGTAAAGATGTCGAGAATATCAATTCCCGTAAGCTTGATCTCAGACAGGTTTGGCCTGAACCGGTTTACAGTAAGCTATTCTCTGTATGCTCCAGTGGTGTTGCGCATTTCATTCAACTGACGACTGTGTAGGAGGGTACTGCTCGTATGCCTCTCGCCAGCCGCTTCTCAAACATCCGCCCCATCGGTGAATTCTTTGATTTCAAGCGCATCTCCAAGCCTGCCAACTTCGGCGAGATACAGAGCCGTGCCAGTTACAACCTCTCCTACTTTGCCAGCAACTATGCTGTGGTGTTTGCGGTGCTTAGCATCTACTCTCTCCTGACCAACCTCCTCTTACTCTTTGTGATTGTTCTGGTAGTCGGCGGTATGTGGGGGATTGGTAAATTGGCTGGACGAGATCTAGAGATAGGTAGGTTTATGGCATGTTTGTATGCGCAGAGAACACTTTATTGATCGCATCTCACAGGCCCCATCAAAGCCACTCCTTCGCAGCTTTACACCACTCTTATCTGCGTTTCAATTCCTTTGGGGCTCTTCGCATCCCCAATTTCAACCGTTCTCTGGCTTATCGGAGCTTCCGGTGTTACCATTCTTGGACACGCATCGTTCATGGACAAGCCCATCGAGAATGCTTTTTCCGAGGAGGCGGTCTAGTGGTCTCTCCGCGAACTCCTTTAACCAAAGCAAGATATGGGCCAACTGGGGGTGTCGGAGGATGTAGCAGTGTGGTGGTGGGGAACAATCTATTACGAAAACGAGTAGGGCACTTGGGTATAGAAGGTGCAGGGAGTAAAAATTCTTTCGACTTTAATCAAAATAATAGTTCTAGCAGTGACAGTGAGTGGGATGTTGTGCAGGAAGTGATTAGTGACGATGTTTTGGTAGAGAGGGCTCGGAAAGCGTTTGAGAGGGCCGAGAGGAAGGGCGATGGCGAGGTTGAACTGGAGGAGAGGGAATGGGAAGCGTGGCAGAGGCATGAGGCTATGGAGAGAGAGATCGAAAGGAGGGTTGTTGAAAGGTTGGAAGCAGAGAAGAGGAGGAAGATCACTGTGTCGGCATCGTCTCCACGATTACCAACAAGACCCGTGGGAGCATCGGCACCTGGTATTTTGACAGGGGAAGGGTTCACACCTCTTGATGGATCTCCAAGAATGGCATCTCAATTGCTGTCGAAATCGGCCAGCAACACACACATTCATCGGGATCCGATCGAAGACAGCTTTGTTCCGGAAATTACGCCTTCTATGTCACCACCTTTATTATCCGGTGCTTTCCCTGACGATCCAGAATCTGAACCTTTATCACGGCCAACCCACTCTTCTATTCGCCACGCTTCCCCTGTTTCTTTGTCGACAGCGTCTACGCAACTTACTTCTAACTATCGTTCGCAACTTGCTGCGAAAGCGTCTCTATCTGGACGGTGGTTATCTCCACAGCCTGGCTCATCATATTACTCAAGCAAGCATCCTATTCTCACCAGCAAGTCAGATCTCGATCTTTCAAGACCTGATTATAGCGATGGGGATGAAGGGAGTATTCTTTCCGTGCGGTCTACAGCGTCTTCTTCATCGGAGACCCATGCCCGACGAAAGAAGCGTGCAGAATTACGAGCGGAGTTGGGCCGTGGGCCGGGGTATAATTAATCGCCCTGGAGTCACGGTAGACTATGTAGACGGGGGTTCATGCTTTCCTTTGATGAATATAGATATTGGTTTCCTATGCCCTAGCTTCTAGCGATTTATTTTGTTTGAATAATGGCGATTTCTGGGTCATAAACATCGACTCGTAGCGTATGATCACAGAGACGCCAAGCATGACGCCAAGAGTTGTCAGCGCTCAGCTTTAACTCCACGTTTCCTCAACTCTCACATTCGCAAAAAAAAGTCAACAAGCAACACCAACCGCAGCCATGAGATCTGCCGTGTTGTTAACGGTGCTACTTTCCAGTTTATGTACAATTGTTTATGGTTGGTCTAAAGAAGGTATGTACATTTTCTGTTCACCCTGAGCTCACGGTTCAGCTGGAGCTCTTTGCTGACCTGAATAAAACCCAGACCACGAGATCTTCCGACTCCGCGACGAGCTTGAGCTTAACGAGGGCGAGGGTGTAACTTTCTACGGTAGAACTACTAATCCGCACTATTGACAGAAAATTGACAAAGGCTGGCTAGATTTCGTCGGTGTCAAAAATGGGCCGGCGGCCTCAATGGACGACATCAACAAAGCGTACCGCAAAACCTCCACCCGCATCCATCCCGACAAATTCAAGCCGCCGAAGCACCTTTCAAGGACCCAACAGGCGGCGGCAAAAACTAAAGCCTCTGAACGTTTCGCACGCCTCGGGTTGATCGCAAACATCCTCCGCGGCCCCGAACGCGACAGCTACGACCACTTCCTCAAGAACGGCTTTCCAAAGTGGCGTGGGACCGGCTACTATTATGCGCGCTTCCGGCCGGGCATCGGAAGCGTTCTCTTCGGAATCTACCTCGTTGCTGGCGCTGCACATTACATCGTACTCTCGTTGAACGTGAAGAGGCAGAGGCAGTTTATGAGGGATATTATCCGAGATGTTAGACAAGCTGCGTTTGGATCTGCTGGTGTTCCCGGGCTGGCGCAGGCTTTGGGTGAGGAGGATCCCGCAGCGGTGAAGAAGCCAAAGAAGTCGAAGCGAGATATCGGCGGCGGCTCTGGGGATGCAACCCCAAACCGCAGGAAGGTCGGAGGCCCAAATGGAAAGTCGTTTGTGGTGGATGGTTTGGGTGATGTGTTCCTGCTCGACGAGGCGGAAGACGGAACGCAGGAGCTGCTTCTGGATCCGAGCGAGGTGCAAGACGCGATGTGGAGAAATACGCTTTTGGTTGGGCTTCCGAAAGGGATTTGGAATATCACTCTTGGACGATTCATTGGGAAGAAGGCTGCTACTGGTAATGATGAGGTTGAGGAATGGGAGGAGGATGTAAAGGATGAAGGGGGCGCCAACGGTACTGGAGCTGCTATTAGAAAGAAGAAGGGGGTTGCGAGGAAGATTGAGAGAACTGGGGATGGACTTCCGAGGAGAAAGGCAAAAGGCAGGGCAGGGAAGAGCCACCTTTAGGTGCGGTGGATACATATAGATCTAGTATTTTACGCGTTTCTGTCCTTGTAATTAGTACACCGTACGGGGAAAATGGCGGTTGGGTATGGATGTTGAAAAATCAGTTTCTTACATTTACTCAATTGGATAAGTGTCTACAAAATACACCCGAGAAGAAGTAATATGGTCACCTCTTCAGACACAGGGTGAACAGTATTTACCAGTTACTACGATTTTGTTATTGTACGGCAGTTCATTTTATGGATGTACCATACTTACAGTATCTGGCACAAGTCTTCGATGGTACGTGGCCGTCGAATTCTGTTTGTTCTCTCCAAAGAATCCCGGGTTTCGCTTACTATGGTCTCGCATATCCTCTAAAGCACATCAAACTCCGGCGTTTGTTCACAAATTGCTTCGTTTCCTTGGACGACTTTAAGAGCCATGGCCACTGGATGTCAGTTTCTGCTCAAGTTCAAAAAAATGTGACCAAGAACGGAAGAATTATACCAAGCTCTTTGAAGCTTTGTTGCAATACTGCGCAAACCAGCACCTTCTTGGGTCAATGGTACTTGGCCTGGGTTGGCACAGAATACGAAACGCCTGGGTAGCTCGTATTTTCTTACCGGGCCCAGCTGGCATTAACGTCGTTGTTGTTTTTGTTTGTTTATTCATACTGTATGCACTCTTATTAGAGTATGACAGTGCTGGCATTAACGTCTCCACTCACAGGGACGAAACCTCAGTTGGCAGGGTGTCAAGGTTTCCCCCCACTCCTAGCCCCAATGTTACCTTACAACTTAGTGTCATACAAGGGCAGCAGTCATGGTCTCACGATCCCTAACCCACGTATGGAAGGAAAAGTGTGGGCTAACATAACCCCAGGCGTTAATATGAAGGGTATTCTTCCGGCCGCTGTGCCGGTGTACTTACTTGCTCTCCAAACAGTGGTCAAAAGCGTACATGTTGAAGCCAGGCCCGGCTTGGTAGTATTTGACTGCAACACAATACATCGGATGTCGGTGGCTCAGATTGAAATGACGTTTTTGCATGGCCGCTGGACGACAATTCGCTGGAGCTGTAGAAAGACTCCACGAGGCGGATAGTATCTGGTGTTGTTTCTGTTGAAATGCTTCAAAGTGGCCGAGGGGAGTTTCGACTCCATGCGATGGTAATAGTAGTCCTGTCAAGCTGCAAGCTAAGGCTCTTTACTCTTCTTTTTCAATATCAAATAAATCCCTATAACTTTGCATAAATGAGAAAAAACGATCATTCAAGCGATGAATGACTCTGGACAAATCAGAGCACCCAACAAGTTCTACTCTAATAGTTACAATAATAATATTTCCTCTAAACTATTAACTCACTACTAAGTAAACGTAACAAACTTACAGTACTATATTATTCAAAGTTAGAAACATTCGAAACCGAATGCGAGTTCATGACTCGAAGCCAACGTCACCTGTCGTCACCTTGGCGCAATCTTCAACTCTCACAAACGCGCCTACCTCCAACCCTCACCACCACCCATTAACACGTCAACAATGCCCACAATCCCCGTCCACCTCTCCTCCACCTTGCCGCCCTCACCATACCCAAACCCCCTCCCCTCCCTCCTGCACACCCCTTCAGGCCTCGCCCTAATCGAGCTACAAGGAACGCTAAACATCCCACCACCCTTAGACGAAAACGACACTACGCAGAACATCGGCAAAATCGTATTCTCCAACCTCCCCGACGACAAAACAGTATGGCTATACATTGGCCAGCACCAGCGGATGACGGGGGAGATGAAGAAGCTTACCACACCGATGGGCGTGATGCGGCGGAGGGAGAAGGAAGATGTTGATATGGATGCTGGGGAAAAGGACCCGGACAATAAGTGGGATGGCGAAGAGCTTGAGATTGTAGAGGTTGTGTATTGGAAGGTGGTGTTTTCTGGGAGGCCGGAGCCTGTTGGGGCGAGTGCAAGTTGATGGGGGAGAGGGATGGGAATGTTGGATGGAATCTCGACCAGGTACGAAGTGCTCGCCCTGCTATGAGGAGGATGAGGTTGGATGTTTGCTGCGTTTAATTGAGAATGCACTGCTATGTTATACTGGCTCATTCTAACTGAGCATACGGAAAGTATCGCGGTCAGAGTCATTTTGCCAACAACAATATACAGAGATTGGTACAAGTCCATTCGCTACTACCAGTTCGTTACTTCCCCCCTTCCGAGCACGACAAAAGGGATTTTGACGAGAGTGGGATTTGAACCCACGCTGTTTCCAACTGGTGATTTGGTAAACCTAAAACCAGCGCCTTAACCACTCGGCCATCTCGCCTTGTATATTAAATGTACGTCCCAAAACTTTTTATAGTTTCAAGTTAAGCATAGGTATCACTTCCTATTACGGAGGCGAAAATAAAGCTGTAGAGAGAAACGCATGAACAGGTATACATAAAGAAAGGCCCGTACGTACTCATGTACCTAACACAGAAGGCTTCGGGATTCTCCGGATGTTTCTATGTCCTGTAATTATCACTGTTCACAGCCACCACCTAAATGTAAACTTATAAGACCAAAGTCAATCCCGAGTGACATTTCCACGATTTAAAGTAATGTACACAGAGTGGAGTCGGAGGCAGGCAAGACACCATCTAATCCACAACATGCAACATCCCATAACTCTTATGCCCGATAGCCTTCTTGACAATATCCAACGAATCGACTTTCTTCATCACGATCTTCTCCGTCCCGTTTTTGTCCACCTCCACAAACGCCTCCTCTTCCTCCTCGGCATCCTCAAACCCTCCATTCTCCAAAAACACCTTCAACATTCCCTGCGAGTATCCACTCACCATCGCAGTCCCCTCAGTCTCCTTGGTCACTGGCTTTGGGGCCCCACCACCACCACGCCCACCAGCAAGATTCCAGTAAATCATCTCGGGCATTTCATACCCAGCCCCTTCGTAGAGACGTTTGATCCGTTCATGGTTGGTTTCGAATCTTGTTGCCCTGCCGCCGTACATTGACTGGGCTTGGGCTTGGTCAAATTGCATATCCGAGAACACAAAGATGCGTTTGACCATGTCTTCCTTTGGAACGTTGTTGTTGATAGCCATTGGGAGAAGCAACCTCTCAAAGACCGAGTTGAAATCCGTTGTCATGCCCCAATCCACCATTTCCATTGCCGAGATCTTTTCACCGAGAGGCAGCTCAGGATTCATGGTGATGACTTGAGGATCCTGACTGAAGGTGATGAAAGTATTGCAGAAAGGAGGCTTGGCAACGCTGGCAAGAAGGAGGCCAAGGCCGAGGGAAGAGTCGAGGGGGGTGGTTCCGTCTGAGAAAACCGGGCTCATCATGGAGCCAGAGACGTCTACGACTGCTATCGCGTTTTCCAGGGTTCCAGAGTCCTTGATACGTTGTACGAGGGTGTTCCACTGTTCATCCACCACTCTTGACTCTAGCTTAGCAATCCGCTGTTTGATATAAGCATCAACATCACTTTTTGAAATGGTATCTTTCGTATCAAGGCCAGAGAAAGCGTGCGAGGCGCGGTGCCCTCTAGCCTGCTTGATGATGGAAGAAGGTAGCAAAACAGCTCCAGAGATGGAGGACTTTCCGGACGCAACGTCATCCAAATAACTTTCGAATCTGTCTAGATCCTTTGTGGCAAACAACACTTTATAGCGATTCATTGCGAGGGAAGGAATGCGGTTGTAATGGATTTCCTTGAATCTCTGCATCCCGATCATGGTTTCGACCACGCCAATAGCCTTTCGGAGAGCGGAAAGATGCTGACGGTAGTGCTGACGGGCATGTTTCAAGTACTCCTCTCGGGGGCGGCCTTCCATCTTGACCATTTCGGGGGTGAGAAGAAGCTCTGCTATGGTTGATGCTATCAAGGTGGCCCGGTCGTGCATCTTTTCAAGACTCGGCGCCCACTTGGAGGCGAGGGAGATAGAGGAGAGGTTCTTGCCGGACTTAAGAATCTGTTCATCGGCTTTGATCTGCTCCACAAAGATCCGGGCGACACGAAGGTGGAGGGCACGATAGAAGTGGTCGGTTGTGAATTTCTTGACAAAGTTCTCGTGGACCTCCTTTTCCTTCTGGTGCTTCTGCGCCTTTGCGATCTTCTTCTGGGTGTGACGGTCTGCGAGACGCTTTTCGTTCGCTTCCTGTCGACGCTTCTCTCTCTCCTCGAGCTCCGATGGAGAGAGAATCTCCTTGTTCGTTTCTTGCCTTTTACTACCCTTTCCCTTCCGTCTCCTCGCCATTATGTCCATACCTTCCCACTTAGCCCTAGTCTTTGGCGTCGTAAGCTCCTTCTGCGGATCAACATCATGCCTTAACTTATCCTTCACTGCCAAGTAGACGATGTTGACTAAATCACAATACTACCTCCCTGTTAATATATGCTCCTCTTAAGGTAGAGAAGAGACTATTCACATATCCATGAGAACCACCATCCTTAACATCGAATCTGGTAATATCATCCTCTGCCTTAGCATCCTCCATCTCCACAAGCACCTCATCAGCCTCCCCCACCTCCTTTTTCTTCTCCCCCATCTTCTTTTCAATGACCGGCCTCACAACCCACTCCAGATTTGCCAGGAGGGTGAGAGGGTGGTGTTCTCTCAACCACCCCACACAGCGGTACCACAAATACTTGTCGCTCTTCCCCGCATGAATGCTCCTCGCATTCCAGATAATCTTCAGCGTATCAGCGGGGCTCTCCTTCCACGCCGCCGTAAGCAGCTCATTCAATCGCTTTGGGGAGATGACTTTCTCGAGCTCTACGAAGAGGTCAAGGAGTGGGGAGTTTGTGGACTCGTGTGTGATGGCGCCTTTGTCAGTGAATGTGAGGTTCTGGGGGAGGGTTGGAGTAGAGCTGGTGAGTGCGCTCATGAACTTATTGCTGCTTCCACTGTCTTCGGTGACGACGGAGGGCTTCTTGACAGGGGTAAGGAGGGAGGTAATATATTCATTAAAGGAAGGAGTATCGAAGAAGAGCTCGGGAACGTGTGGAACAAAGACGGGGAACGTCGACATTAATGGGTGATGATGTTCTTGCGTCTCACCAGCGACTTGTGGTTTTTCGATATCCATTGTGGAGGCCATGATATTGTGTGATGAACTAGATGAACTAGATGGATTAGTAGAGTACCTGCAAAAATGGTTGGTACAGGAATTTGGGAGTCGCGAGCGGGGTGAGAGGAGGGGAGGGCGAAGGTATTTATTAACCTCCCGAGGCCTGAAAGCTTGCTTTGACATTTCAGGTGGTGGTGGAGGGTGGATGGGTAGAATTTGAATTGTTGACGTTGGGTGTGACTAGCGGGGCCTGTCAATTTGAGGCCTCAATTGATTGGGCAAGGAACTGCGGGGCAGCTCCAACTTCACCTCCAACTCCATATTGCTCAGGGTTTCTTTCTGTGTCACAGCTGGTCTGAGTCTGGGTTGGGAACTGCCAGTGAGTCATTCAATTGCCTCGCCTAAAATTAGAGCTCGAGCACAGCACTTCGTACTTGTAGCAATGGCTCAAAAATAATGCAGTTGCTCAGTGCCATTAGGATCTACCGTCCGGCAGCCCACCATTCCAGTGCCATCAGCCTCTCCTTCGCCTGCATGCTGATGCACAATGCCGCGTCCAGCCGGTTTACCCCTTCTTCTCTCATGAGCGCCAACGCTGCCAGCCCCAGAAACGAATGCAAGATATCTTTTCCTCAGATTAGAATTAGCCTTCCATCTTCCATCCCAACCTGCGCAATTCCACTACAAGCAACTAACCTGGACTTCCGCCCGGCTGTGGCAGCTTCATGAAGCCACCTATTATATGCCGCGTCTTCTCCAGCAAAAACCTCCGATTCGCGTTGATATCGAACAAGTAGAGCTTCTTCAACATCTGTGCACTCGTCAACATCTTTCCCCGTCAGCTCTCTACACATCGAGGGTAAACCTACATCCAAACTTGCACCGATCCAAAAGCTATAGCACGTATCAGCCTTCTTATTGCATCGCCCATGAAACCCTCCCCAAATGGGGCGGCCGTCCGTCCCAAGTTCCACTTTCGTCCCATCGGCTTTCTCCTCCTCAGTGCCACATTCCAAGATATACTGCCAGTCGTCCTCGTCCATCTCGTCCTTCTTCTCGAACGGCACTTGTCGATGTACCAGCCATCGCGTGAGACCGTCAACGCTCTGCAGCCCCGATTCATCTAGGTGACCCAATAGACTCAATGTCGCGACCGCGCAATAAGTCATTCCCGCTACTCCCGTTAGCCGTATTCCACTCAGTAGTGTGAGGGATGAAGGCACCCACCATGTGACTCCCCAAACGGCTTCTCCGAAATACCATAATCGTAGCTCTGAGCACTCTTGATATAGTGTATGGTCCTCCCCACATCAAAATCAGGCACATCACTGCACCCCCTCCCCTCCTGACCTCGTAGCATCCACCGCAAAGCCGTCGCCATGTACACAAACCTCATATCTGTAGGCCCAACTACCTTTTCTTCGCTCCCCTCAAACATCATGCTCTCACCAAAGCTCCCATCGTCTCTCTGCAACCTTGGTAACAGCGCAAGCAGCTCCCTCCTCTTAACACCCTCCAAATCATCCCCAAGATTTACCAACGTAGCGACAGCAAAAAAGCTCGCAGGAATATTTGGAGGATCCCAGGTCTTATTTGTTTCCGTTCGCAGTTTGCCAAAGTCTGTTGCAGGGCTTCCCCGAAAGCCCCCGGTGGGGAGCTGATTCCTATAAATCCAATCGATCCACCCTTTCCTGTCTTCTGGTGAGGTGAGGAACTGGAGCTCTCCGAGGAGGTCGAGCGCGGCGACGCAGAAGCAGCCGAGAGTCATACGGTTCAGATCTGTGGCGATGTACTCCTCGGGAAGACATGATTTTAGGCAGCGGAGCCAATAGCGGACGTGGCGGGGTTTATCGAGCGAGGGAGCGGGAGGAGTAGTCATTTCGATCTCGATTGATGCTGAGTAAAGTGGAGGTGGCGGTTGCGATGATCTAAAGGCGGAGACGAACGTTTGAAACATTTCAGGTCGCCGGCTGCGGGGATTAAGCGACACGGGATCTCACGCCAATATAGTACTGGATAATAATGGTATCTAATATAATGGGAACGGTCCGTCAAACGATGCACAGCGCACTGTTCGGGGGAGTTTACATGGTATACTATTCCTCCTCCTATTCTACTGCTACCATACAACTACAAATATAAGGAGGTATAAAAAGCAAACAGAATATGCAGTCACCTCCCAACACCCCCAGAATACAACCAAGCAAAGTCACTCACTGGTGGACCTTAGAGTAACTAGTAACCAAATTACGGCGGTACCTGATATAGAAAAGGCCAGCTCCGCAGATGATGATGAGGATGAACAGAAGCTGTCCAACGGACAAATGCGACATGTCTTCAACTTTCTCAGAAACACTCTGTGGTGCTACGACCACGGGTTCATCGGCCTTCTCAGGAACCTCAACGGGTTCTGTATCAGCGGGATTCTTTCCAGTTGCCTCCGGTTCTGTCAGGGCGCGCTGGTATCAGCACATTCCAACAAGATATGGTAGTAACATAGACCAATGCTAAAGCTTTGACATTTCCAGAAATACAAACAAAATTCTCTTGGCTACTGATATTATGGCAGATAAAGAAATGTTGGGCTTTCTAAAGCTCCTTGTGGATACCTTCTGCCGGAACTGGTAACTCTCCACTCTTGGCAATCTTAACCTCTACCTTGGGCTTGTTGTCGCCACGCGCAGCATCGACATTCTCAATCATCTTGACAACGTCCATGCCATCGAGGACCTCTCCGAAAACGACGTGCTTTCCATCGAGCCACCTGATCGAACGAGTTAGCGATTCGGTGAATTATCAAGTAAGAGAGAAACAGAAGTCCAGAAATTGCGTATGCCTCAGAAGCGAGTAATCAACAAGGTATCTTTCTGACAAGGATAACTGTAATGAATAGAGTCTCATCGTTGAAGGGGGTAAAGCAGTTGAAAATGGCGTGTGTTTTGGAGTGGGCGGTACTTACGCAGTAATAACGGTGGTGATGAAGAATTGGGACCCATTGGTATCTTTGCCGGCGTTGGCCATGCTCAAAAGACCGGGACGAGTGTGCTATAGAGATGTCAGCTTCTGCTAGAGAAAGGCATGAACCAGAAAGTACCTTGAGTTTGAAGTTCTCATCAGGGAACTTCTCGCCGTAGATCGACTTGCCACCAGTACCATCGCCTTTGGTGAAATCACCACCCTGAATCATGAATTGTTGAATAACACGGTGGAAAGTAGATCCCTCGTAGCCGAATCCCTTCTCTCCGGTCGCCAAAGCGCTTCTCTTTGTTAGAACAGTGACGTGATAGCGACTAACAGGTGCTGCTCACCGGAAGTTCTCAGCTGTCTTAGGAGTAGTCTTGCCATAGAGGCCCATTACGATGCGCCCAAGGTCTTTGTCGCCATGCTTGATGTCGAAGTATACCTAATAGACACAGAATGAGAACCATATCTGGGGATTGAGGTGCACCGCAAGGAGATAGGACAGGAGCATCACACAGTACCTTATTGGTGATCAAAGGCCCTTTTGCTGCTTCAGCAGGCTGGGCAAGGAAGGAGAGGGTGACGGCGATAAGCACCAAAAGTGCGAGAGCTTTGTGAAGAAACGCCATTTCGATGAGGTGGAGGGCGAGGGTGAGAATGGAAAAGATGACGGTTGTGAATAGGTGGCCTTGTACGGGGCTTAGCGGTTAGGGTTGGATTTAACGCCACGTACTAGTAGAGAACTTGAAACAAGCTTCTACATAAAACGAGTCTCAAAGTATTCTCGTTGGAGAGCTTGCGAGTGAGGCGAAATCCTGGAAGCAGAGTACTGCATCATTGTACATCATCAAATCACTTGGCTTAGCCCTATAACGCGGGTAGATAGATACGCTTTGGTTGCTCTAATCAACCACACAGACCGCCCTGTCATCACCATCATCGTATATACCTCGTTTCATATTGACCAAACAGTAACCAGACCACCGCCCACCGCCATTGTGCATTATCCCGCAACAAGAACACCGTTTTACATTAGAACCCCCTAAAAGCAAAGATAGGAGAGAGTAACGAATTAGTACAAAGGGAATTGACATCGCGGAACAGACAAATAAAGATCAGACGTGCTTGCCAAATAAATGGGAAACAAAAAAAAAGCTCAACGATATCAAGCACAAAACAAAACAGCCACCTTCCTAAATGCTACCCTCACAATCGCAGGATTGCACAAGAATTAGCTACGTAACCTGAAGAATTACAGATTCTTCGCCCCCTGCAACCAGTCCAAGCTAAAGACCACCTTATTACAAACCCCGGCTCGAACAAACCCCATGTACCATTGGGACTTTAGCTGCTCCCCCAGTGCAGTTTCTCCTTCAGTCTGGCGAAAATGCTCTTCCGTTTGCTTTTCTTTGTTGAAGCAATAGTAGGTGGACCCGCCTCTGTGCTCTTTTTAGGAGGAGAGGAGCCGTTCGCGACAGGCTCGGATGTCGATTCGGCAGGTTTGGCGCCGTTTGTTGCAGGAATTGGCTCGGTTGGTTGAACCTCTTTCTTCGGTTGTTCTTCGGTTGCCTCCTTGCGTCCAACAGCTACAGCCTCACTAGTAGCTTCCGGGGCGACTCCAGCTGACGCTATACTCTCTTTAACTGGCTCGGGAACCGAATCGACGGGCTTGTTGAGTGCAATGGTGTGCGCGACGGTAGTCTTAGTGTCGATGCCATTGGTAACTACTGGTGCAGTCTGCGATGCGATCTTCGCTGCATTCTCATCGGCAATTGGTGCGCTAGCCTGATCTAGAAGAGCTTCGGTCGAAGACTTCACCTCCTCAACTTCTTCTTTGAGTTCGGATTCAACCTCTTTCTTGGCCTGGACGGAAGCTCCAACTGCGGCAGCTTCTACAGGAGCACCCGCCTCAGCAATACTATCTCTAACAATCTCAGGAACCTGGGAATCAGGCTTGTTGGTCGGAGCTGTAGTGTTACCGGTTAGGCCAGCAGCGACGGCAACACCAGCGATAGTTGAAGATAACGCTGTTGCCGCGCCCGTAGCTACGTCTTTCGCCTGGTCGATAATAGTGTTGCCTTCAGCCGTAGGTGGCTTCACAGCGACTTCATCCTTCAATTCGCTCTCCACCTCCGCCTTATTCACCACAGCCTCGGGCACGGCAGAAGCCTCAGCAGGAACAGCCGCCTTCTCCTGACTTTCTTTGACAACATCGGGAACCTCCGCCTGTTTTGCAGCCTCAGCCTCGGATGCCGAAGTGATTGGCAGCGAACTCTCGGGGATGAGGTTTTTCGGAAGATCCAAAACGCCTCTTCCTTCCGCCACGCGCTGCTCGTAGGGCGTAACAACATCCGGTAACATGAGTGAATCTAGAGGGTAGTTGGAGGCGCCATTTTCATAAGAATCCTTATCAAGTTTAACATTCGAATGAATCGTTTGGGTACCAATGTCCTTGGGAACAGGCTCGCCAGGTTGCAATGCGATGGGATTTTCCGCCGTGTCCGACGCCGGGAGCGGGTTGATAGAGAAAACTTGATTCTCCTCACTGGGTGCGGTAGTTGGTATAGGGTCGGCCTTCTCAGTTGCTGGTGTATCGGGGGGGAATCCACCAGGAAATTCCTCAGTTCTAGGCATCGGGTGCTCGAAAGGAACCTGGCCAGCCAGTGCGGCGGTGGTAGAATCAGGTGCAGCAGACGAGATGGTGGTCCCGTTCGTGATCTTATCTTGCTCCTTAGGGACAGCGCCAGCGAGAGCCGCAGTAGTAGAATCAGGTGCAGCAGACGAGATGGTGGCCTCGTTTGTGATCTTATCTTGCTCCTTAGGGACAGCGCCAGCGAGAGCCGCAGTAGTTGACTCGGGAGTCACACTGCTTATCACCGCCTGAGACATGTCTTGCTGTTCGGGTGATTTAGCGACCTGTTCGATGTCTTTTGCCAGGAGGATATTGTTCTGTATGCCAGCTGAATCGGTTTCGATTGATGCGTTGGGGTCGATTACCCAGTTACCGTTGACTACAAACTATTGATGCGGTATTAGTTCTCCTGTTCGGTGATATGAGATAGAAATGGTGCAGGGCGACAGAGAGTAAAGAAGGCAGGAAGGAGGGGGTGTATATAAGAGAGCTAGGCTGGGCAAAGAGAGGCGTCATCTCTCACCCAACAACCACATACGAAAATGAGAGAATGAGAGAAAACGGCTGAAATAAAAAAACTCACCTTGTACTGAATATCTTTTATTGGCAATTCGACCTTTTTCATGAACACGTCCCCCGTCTTCTCAAGCTTTGTACTTTGACTCCAGTCATCGAATGTCCCAGTGACGTAAACTTCTGTCGCTGGTTGCTCCCTGTTTTCGAAATTCGGTCAGTTCAAAGTTCCTTGTACATAACCACCGTCATCCAGATGACGACGACCCAATCAAATAAATCAAATAACCCTGAAAACATGGAAGAGTCATCGAGAACGAATGGACTGTGAACCCGTAGTACAAGAGATGCAGGATAAAAAAATTCCACCTACCAACGGAAAGTGTAAAACCCGACCATCGCACCGCACTCTTTTCTACTCAACTTGTCCGCAGACTACCAATTACGTCGCAAGAGGCGTGGAACTTCGGCACGTGTAAACCGATTGGTTAGGAGAAACGTTATTTCTTGTGCGCGAGGTGAAGCCAATCAACTGCTTGGCACTGAAGAAGGGTCGGAGAACGAAGACGAGGACAAGAGTCGGAGAAGGGGAAATAGAGGAGGTAGAGGACAATAAATATACGCCGAAGAAAGATAAGTGCTGAATGTGCAAAGAGGAAAAAACCCCAAGTGAATGAGTGGAAGTGGGCGGAGGATGCCCTCGCTTTTCTCGTTAGATAAAGGCCAGCAAGGGTATGCAGTCAAATGGTACCAAGGAGGATTTGGGACTCTTTAGTGCTGCAGAGTGAAGGAAACGTCTTCAAGCGATCGAACCAGAAGAGAAAGCACAGTTCCCAGCGCGGAATCCACTGTACATTTATGCGCGAGCCTGCTGCATGAGGGCCGATAACATATGCATCATATGCATGCACTCTGGGTAGGGTAGTGCGAAGTACCACTAGTTAGCTGCTCAGGTAGATGTCGCGATGAGCTGCGAAAAAAAGCAGCGACTACCAAAGGAAAAAGCTTTTACTCTGCCAATGCAAACCCGCGCTTGTCTCGTCTGGCTTCAGGAGCTCATTTGCTTTTCTTAAAGATCAATCTTCCCCCACATTCACATCAATAGGTTACCTACCTGCCGATCATGATGCTCGTTAGTAAGTGCGAAGCAACGAAAACTCTAGCATCACGAATTAAAATGGAACCAACCAACCAACGTTCGGCTCTAATCAACGCCAAGGCCTGTTGGATCGCATTCTGCCATACACCCAACTATCTCGCAGAATCCAAAATTCCTGATACCGGATACTTTCGAAAGAATAGCCAACATGGAGTTGACGATAACATACCAGCCTAGGTACTTATAAGTAGGTACAACAGCCTCCTTCCCACTCGCTCTTACCAACCTCTTCATAATTTGTTTACCCCATCCGAACGTTCAACGTGCCACCACGGGAGCGGAACCCAAAAAGGCAGAAAAAAAACCATGGGGATTTGGGAGAATATTTCATTCAATGAACAACCGTACACTTCCTGTCTACTCTAACATAGCTAGTTACGATTTGCAATTCGTTCGGCTCAGGTATCCCGGTTTGGAGAGTTGAAGAGTCAAATGGGGTGGGAACATTAGGCGTCATGTTTTGGTGACATGGCGCGTTGCACTGCTTCTGCTTGCCCATGTGAGAAATCCGGAATTCTCGAGAGAGCTTGGGTGTGGAGCCGCAGGATGCTAGCAGATCCGGATAGGCCCGATAAGGCCAATTGTATGAGCAATGAGGACAGAGTGGCCCAATGCTTTCTGGATTGTGTGGCTAGTGTCCGGAACATCCTCGGGTGCTGGTTCTCTCCATCACTACTATGGTGTACATGCGGCCCGACAGTAGGATGAACTCTAAAGTGCTTCAGCGAGTGGGGATGTAGGAAATGGCGAAGCTGCAAATTGAGGTTTTTTGAGCCGGCACTTTCAAGCAGCTCCTCATTCTAAAGCACAGAGGAGACATACCCAGATGACTGATGGTACCGGCAATACCCAATGGTGATTTAAGCCTCTAGAGGGAGCGAGATATGGTTATATGAAGTTCCCCCGCCAGTGGGGGCATAGCTGGGATGGCGGAGAATGCGGAGGCGGAGGCGGAGGCGAAGGTGAATGCGGAGGTGGAGATAACCCAGACTTCGAGTTTCAACGAAACTTCATATGCAGACACCAGTCGGCACTCGCACTAACCTAATTATAAGTTGTGGTTGCACACAACAGGATCGTCAACACCATCTTTGAAGTCCTCCTTACTTAAATGCCGTATTATCTGATGGTATCCGGTCTATTTATAACGCCGCAGGAGACATTCCAGCCCAGAGAGCAGCTTTTATTCGCCCCCAAACCTTGAACTTGCATAGAAGCCAGCACTGTTGAGAGGACGGACGAATTAATGTAATGGATCTAGCACCCTGCGACGCTACAAAGAAACTGGATACGGTCAGATAATACGGTAACTCCAAGGTTTCCCCCGGCTCACCCCGGGTCTCATTTGTACTGGTGGAAAGTGCTGTATACAATTCCAGGGCTTGCATCTATTGGTTGATTGAACCTCAACACCGAATAATCTCAGTCCATTTATCATCCTTTTAGCACATGCTTAGGGCTTATACTTAGATGTTTGCAGCACTTTCACCAGTGCGGGAGATAATCCCACAGCTATAGTGAAATTCACCGCCAAACAAATCTCAATATAATACCGCAAATCGAACATCTTGCATGCAAAGTGAATAAACACCTGATTATTTCCTGTAATTCAGTAATCCTATCAAATCATGTCTTATACCCACTAAGAAAATCTCATACTAGAAACCTCGCCGTCTAAGTGCCTGAGACAAAAATCAACACCAGAAGAAACCCCTGCAATCCTTACTTCAATCATCATTCACTCATTGTAATTGGGCAATAGGCTCATACGGGACCAGATTTTCGGGGATTATAACCACACGAAGAATCGCCAGCCGTGAAACTAAACTCGGAGGTAAGCAATGTGGGTTTAAGGCTCCGAGTTTACTCTCTAAGTCTAGGCCTTCACAACCGATAGAATTGTGGTGTTTTGTATGAGAAACAGTTGGCATGTAAGATTGAGGTCCGCGTTAAGTGAGGAGGGGAATGAATGGGTGCATTCATTCCCACACTTTCCAGGTGCAGCAGTCTACCTTTCTTTGACCGCATTCAGCATATCACTGATACATCTCCATCAAGATTGAATGTAACGAATCCCTCACCTAGCTCTCGTCTCCTAGTTGGTAATCAATTTTACTCCCGCCGTAATTCCTTTTAGCTATAGACATCAATCCAAAATTCACACCCCCCTTTCCCATCTTCAACAGCTCGAGGCCCAGGCATTCCATTAACAAGTAGTGTGAAATTGATGATCAGAGGTAGACATTTAACTAGGGCCGGATTAACACTAAAAAAAAGTGGTTTGTCTCGGGTTTTGATCTTTTCCTGGCTTCGTAGTAGTAACCTTTGATCTAGAATGCTAACGCTCCCATGAGCAATACCATTTCCCCGCGGGGACAAGGAAATCACTAGCTATCATTCGGCCGAGATCCTAGGTCCCGGATGCTCGTCATACTGTACTGAGTAAGTCCGTCGGGTCCAGGTGTTGTATGCTTCAGAAGATCTACAACTTTACCCGCTACACTTATCCTACTACGCCGAGGCCCGCAGGCAAATACTTTAGGTAAAAAGCGTGAATTCCTGGATTTTCAGAAGAGCCTTGGGGTAGTCCTTAAAAGCAGAAGATGCGCTGGTCGCAAGGAATAAGCTATCGCCAAAGACAGGTACCCGAGTGAACATACTATAGTCTGTCAGACTAAATATACTAAGTACTTAAAGTAGTTGCTCTCATATTAGGTCAGGGTGATAGCGTATGATGTTTCGTTTCCCTAGTGATGGAAATTTCAATTCCACAAACCAGGACTCAACTCTTTCGGGATTGGGTGTAAAACCATGCCGAATCACCCACCACGCCAACTGCATTGACTAGCTTTACTCGTACACAATGATGGAACAAACATATATGAAGCTACTCACTTGGGCTATTAAAACCAGATGAACTTCTTTCAGCGCTGGTAAGCTTCCTCGTTGTTGTGGCTTCACCATCCATGCCTTTTTTCATCAAGATACTTGAGTAATAGGAGGTGTTACAGTATAATGCGATGAGAATAAGGTTGGGTAATAGTTACATACGTGCATGTCCGGTCACTCGTATTCTGCTTGAGTGGGAAGAATAGGCGATAGCAGTGTTTTGACTTGTCTCTTTTCTCTGATTCACCGTAACCAGCTATATCCCTAGGTTTCTGGTGCAGTATCACAATACTTCAATGTGCTGCTTGCCTCAGTTTGTTTCTCAAATCATCCCTAACCCAGATGAAAGGCGAGTGATGCTTCAGTACCTCTACCCTGTTGATAACCATGTAGCATTTCCAATGAATGTTAACTGCTCGATAATATGATTTATAAGTGCCAATTTGACAAACGAATGAGCAGCTAAGTGGCATTTCTTAGGCGACTTCTCCCAAACCAAAAGCTCAACCTCCCCGAAGTGACACCTACTTTAAATAGGCGGGGAAAGTAAATCTCCAGACATTTCATTCGATCACCGAACCGAACACGAACCGATCCCCACTCCCCTGTCACCGCAAGTCTGATCTGTGTGGTCTGATTACTGATTGCTCTAACTTAGTTACACAGTACCATGCCATATATGCATACCAACTGAAGACTGAAAATCGCAGAAACCAAAAAGCAATACCAAAAACTCCAGCTCCAGCACGCCGCGATAATGGTTTCAATACCTGCCATCATGATCCAACCTCCTACACCCTCGCACTCGGCAATCAACATCCCCATATTCTGCCCTTCCTCTGCTCCCATTCCTATAACATCAGAAGCAGATTCTACAAGAACAACGACCTACCACATCTACCACACTAGCCAAAAACACCCCAATCTCGTTTTTTACACTATTCCCGACCATAAGCTCTCTACGATCTGCCCCGGCGCGAAAATAACCCGCCCCGGGTGGCGCCACAAATACCGCCATGGTGCAAAAGAGAAAGAAGTAATACTTGACGACCCCGGGTCCGACCCTCGAAAACCCAGCTACTATTTGCACACTCCCCGCATCTGGTTCCATAGTCCACCCCAGACGCTACGGCTTGGAGGGAAGGGGGCGCCAGTGGTGTGTATGATCGACGGTGAATGCTTCTGGAGAAGGTTTACCTTAGATTTTGCCATACCGAAAGACAATCCAGGGTGGTGGGGACGATGGCATAAGAAGTTACAAGCACCGAAGAATCAGAAGACGAAGGATTGTAAGCGGGTGGATAGCGGTTTTGGCGAAGAAGTGGTAGTAGGATCGGCGGCCACGGAAGAGAAGGAAGAGCACACGATATCACTCAATGCCCCCACCATCATCGACCCTCGTGGTGTTGTCTCCTCCAACTACCGCCTACGCTCTTTCGGTTTACCAGGTGAAACGGGAAGAGATTATATCCGGCGACAGCGGCGCTCGCGAGACGCTGGTCAACAAGTTGATGGCACTTCAAAATTGCCTCTTGAATTGCCCACTCACCTTGACCCATCTGAAGCCTATCTAACTTTGTACTGGAATGGCCGGTTCACAAGGGAATACGGCTTCCGCTATTCCAATATCGAGTGCAGATGGAAAGGTACGGGCACCGTCCGCGACGACCAAAAATACTGGGGCAAGTGGTCGCGGTACAATCACTTGAAGCTGGTAGCATATCTTCCTCTCGAGGCGCCCTCCTCACAGCTGGGGACTGAAAGATCACCGGAAGAAACACATCTAGCCCCACCAGAACTAGGAAAGCGCACGATTACCCTGGCTAAATTTACCAGTCTGTGGGCCAAACGAAAAGTGGGGAGGCTATCTGTGTTTGAGAGAGGTCTTGAAGAGTGTTTTCCGGATGACGTGGTGGAGAGGGAAAGGCTGAGACATGTACTCGTTGCTACAGTGTTGTGTATGATACAAGGCGAAAAAGAGAAGCGGAAAATGATATGCAAGATCATTGAGCAGCTGTTTGGGGCCGGGGGGTAGAGGGCGGGACTTCGTCGGCTTGAGTGTAGTTGTACTATTGTATCCATGTAGTGACGCAGGGTAGTATATAACTCTCCATATCTATACCGTGATATAAACCGCTCCATTCCTAATCTCTTAGGTGTCTCGGGCATCTGGTGTGTGACATGTAACCTTCTAGGTGAGGGCGAGACTTGACAAGTCAACGATTTCCTGGGAATTTGGGATTGAATTGTCCAGGCGAATTTGCAGAGAAGAGTACTTAATTAGTTTCCACGTAGTATTGGTATCTTTCTCAGTTATTCGGTTCGTATCTAGAAGTATTTGTTGAAATTCGCGGCGGAGCCTTGAGAAGCTGCGCGCATGCACGAACCACATGGTGAACAATCCGTCGGTTCACATGCCGGCAAGATCTGGATCTGCACTTTTGGTTTCAGATATCAATCGCACACGATAACATATTTGTCTACATGAAGCGCCGGCTTGGACCATATGACTCAAGGCGCTCGGTGGTTTGGATGTAGGTTACCTATTGTATATATTAAGCAGAGTAAGATACATAGTGCTAACGCGTTCTCGGTACTGGGGGATGGAGAAACAACAGCGTAAGCCACCGTCGTATATCTTCACATAATCTGGGGGCAGAAAGGCACTTTAAAAGCGCCTATGTTGTTATTACTCCTAACCCCAGTGCCGAGGGCTTTGAGAGTAATCAAAACGGCAAATCTGTCCTTTCTGTAGACATCCCTCAGCAGCCCCAGCCGATACATGTAGGGAGAGTACGTGCCTTGCTGTAATATATCCGACTTCCTTCCCTTTCTTCCTGAGGAGTCCACTTTGCAATCATTATCTTTCTTGCGAGATCAGTATAGTGTTTGTTCCCTCGGGATCTTGTATGCCCAACTACCAGAGAATACCCGACGTATGCTTCTCTGCAGCATCAATTATGCCGGACATTTGTAGCCCCGCATGTGCTTCTCTGGCAGATATCCATCTCCAGCATATCCTTGTCGTTGTTTTCTTCGTGATTGCTGAGCTCGAATGCGGAAACCCGAGCCAACGGACAATATCCTCCTGACCCGGAGTCACCGTAGGCAAAAATAGAGAAATATACTTTGGCTGAGAATAAGGCTGTAAATTCTTTCGGCTAGAATCAGAAAGTGCGTCGCAGTCTCCAGCTCGAGCAAGCCAGGTTCTTCCGCTCATCCGGCTCGTTGATATTGGGAATCCTTTCGACCTGCCCGACAGGTGACCGCATGAACCTCGGCGTCGATGGAAGCATGGCCCACCTTCTTGGTTATCTCCTCTAAAGCAGAATTCGAAACTATATAGATGGATGTAGTCAGCGTGCAGCCCCGATTGCCACACCTTTGCAGAACTACCATCAGATCATACCTCGAGAACGTGTGGGGAAACGACAGGACGGACGCTCCATGTACACTCCCTACTTCATTAAAACACACGGCAATGGAGAACATACAAACGGATATGATATGCAGAGATCCGCATGGTTGGTTACATTGACTTGTAACTGAAGAAGATCCTGGACAGCGAGCGCACTGAGTATATTAGGAGAGACGTGTCTCCAAAACCGCCCGATTTGCAACTGAAATAAAGTGTCTTTCATCAGCATGAATGCGGTATGGCTCTGGCGGACGGGAGCAAACATGTCAGCAAGCGGCCCAAGCTCGAGAGGACATCGCCATATATACCTGCGTCCACCAGCAGCCCCCACCAATACCGCCGCATGTTTTTCTTGCTTCAATGCAACTTCAGAAACAAGAGTGATAACCTAACCCTGTCACGATTCAGAACATACACACACCTAACCCTGCTTCAGTTGAGCAACGGCTTCCTGCCGTCGAGGGACCGCGACGTCCGCATCCTTAGGGCGGAGCAAGTATTTGATCCTGTCTTTCTTGTTACTACGAGTGACTATACTGGTACTGACAACACTTACCATAGATACCAGAAACTGGATCATTAATCATATCAATGGCTGACAGTGGGAGGTCGACACAATCGGTTGACTCGACTCCGCTGGCACGACACTCCTTCCGGTGTTCTGGGTCGATTTTCCTTACACCCTGCGATTGGCTGGTCGGCTGCGATGCCTGGTTGAATGAAGGGGCGATTGATGGTTTGAAGTCGAAAGAAGGTTTCCTTACGGATCTGACGCCATATGCAGCATTGCCATCTGGTTCTCACTGCATGTCACCCTTGGTCAAAAAACTGCCGGAATTTTGGATTCACTCAATATAGTTAATTAGACAACGGGTATCATCTACCCAACGTTCTCTGCGCCACAGCGTTTGAGAAACGGCGATTTAGGCATGGCGGTTGGCAGATCGCAGTTTATCTAGTCGACGATGGGGGAAGCTTTGAATACCTTGCCCCCAACCTTCGGATATGTGCGGATGGTGTACCTCAAAAGACAGGTTTTCTCTGTATTTGTTCGTGATGTGGCGGCTGACTGGAAGAATTCTGCAGGCCCGCGTGATTGGCGGGGTAAGCACATTCATGCGTATTAAACTTGGTCCGACGGAACCTTCATCTAAGTATAGTTATCGCACAGATATCACCAATCCGGATGCATGTCCAAATTTCCCCACCAGATGATGTTTCTGTGCACCTAGTATTGACTCATACCATACAACACACCATCTGCTTACAGACGAATGTAGTGCATTATGGAATCCTCCGAGTATATTTGGAACTCATTTACGCCTGCCATTTCGAGATTAAGATGAAAGAACCAGACTTCGGGAACGACGGATAAAATTCCGGAACACCGTACCACACTTGCAGCTGGGAGGTTGGAAGAAACCCAGCGCAATTGCTCGCACAGGCTGGCTCCCAGAGGGATTTTTGTCTGAACCCATGAGTGATCGGGACCACCTATGGCTGGTTTTGAATACGGGAATCACCGTTCGGGATTACCTACAGAAGCAAAGAAACGTTGGTGTGTGTGTGGCGCGTGTGGTGAGACCGGGACTATTCAGGCACGACAGCATATATCCTCACCCGACAAAATGAATACCTTCGTATGCACTTTATGCATGATATAGTCGGAGCGGGCACGTAAGGATAACCTGGTTGATATGATATCTGGCTTGTTCCTCTGCTTCGGATGGGTACCTTGCACACTTTGTTCCGGGTGGGCACACATTTTTGCACCCCGAAACACGGCAAACACGGCGAAAACGTCGAAAACGTGGTAAACACGCACTTCCGACTTTACTTCTGACAAGCGGGAAGCGTTGACAATCTCCTGGAAGAGTGTCAGGGAAAAACATGGTGGCAACGATGTAAAGGAAACCTTCTCACACACCTTACAACGTGCAGAATAGATGGTATAGTTATATGGGTACCTGGTTCTTTCCAAATTCTCTTCGTGGAGAGGGTTTAGTACTCTGTATTCAAGCTGGCGGTCAAGAGCTATCTTGTTCATGAGTTTATGAAGTATTGGGTTGAAACAGTCAATTGCAAGCGCAACTACATAATGAAGTTCACGCCAACCGCTCCTTGTACTCTACAGAATCGAAGCCGCTTAGAGAGGATAAGCATATAGTTCGCCGTATTGGATAATCCCTGACGCCTTGCCCGCCGCCTGGTCATCTATTCACCTCGTATGGCAAGGGTGACTATGACTATCGCTTCACAGCAACAAATGCAGAAGATTAGCATATTTCTAAAAGCTATACAAACCTCTTACTTCGCAGCAGCTTAAAGACTGGGCATTGAAAAGAAATTTGAATACCACACAGCATAGCCCCCCAAAGACCCAGAAGCCTGAGTAGTTCCCCCTACAACATTAACATGGCACCATCGACTTTTCAGGCACCTTATGTGGTTTACGGAACCGTTATGGGATGCCCTCGTCCGAGGTGTGCAGAAGCTCCCTTGATCTTTTATTTATTGCAGGACTTGTACCCCCATTTTATGCTAGAATGTTATGCAGAATCGGAATGAAGATACAGTACAATTGATGTAAGGTAAGAAGTGTAAGCAGTAATCAAAACCACCCAACCCATAAAAAAAAAGTATGAACAATCGCGAAAAAGAGAATGACTAGAAAAAACAGAAACCACGATGGCCCAATATAAATTGCCTATAAATCGCCTTAGTAAAGTAGAAGCCGAAGAAAAAGAACCCTATGTAGAAAGAAAGGTATATATCGCAAAGTGAAGTCAGAAAGCAAGGAACTCCAGCCGTTAGAAGCCTCAAAGAAAAAGCCAAACCATAACACGCCATTCCCTATAGTTAAAACAAATCCCAGACCAGCTCGAAGTAGTTGCCAGCAAAAATCGTGTACGTGTAAATCAACCCCATATAATCCAGGCCCCCGCCAAAACGCCCCTTCCTGCCCCCACCACCACCACCACAAAGGGAATCAGAAATCAAACGCTTTTGATGGTCGCCCCGCCAAGTCTCTTCAGCACTTCGAGTCCTTCTTGAACCAAACCCCACCTAGCCAACTTCATCGTATTCCTGACTACGGCCAACAGCCCATCAGTTCTCTTTCTCTGGTGCCTTCTCACATGTGTCAAGCTCTCCCAGGTATCTGTATTCATCATTTGCAAATAGGCCCTCATATCTTGTTCCAGATCCCACACCGCTGCATCTTCCTGCTCCACCACCTCCGATGGCGATGTTGACATATTTCCGTACGTATAGCAGATCAGTGTTGCCATGTAGGTGGACCAAGAAACGTATAAATCCTGATGGTACATCTGCGAGCTTCCGAGATATCGCAAGAGGATCTGGACAGCATGCCATGTAGCCAGTTGAGCTGACGGAATACTAACCCATTGCTGTAGTTCCTGCTTTGCCCGGTAAAAGTCGCTCGAGTTGCGTCTATAGAAACGACGGTCTCCAGCTCCAACCAAAAGGTTTTGCCGATTGGTGTGAAGGGCAATATGGGCCATATGGTACATTAGTAGGACTTTTTGGTACCAAGACTGTAACAACACCTGCGGCATTAGCGATTCAAGTTGTCCCCGCCAGATTTCAAATGCTCGGGATATTCGGGATTGTTTCGCAGCCGTGTCGTCTGAGTTATGACCTATCGAGGAAGACCGTCGCTGGAGGTCTAGGCCAACTGCAATAAGGCCGTGGAGTACTAATACTAGACTCAAAGGTGATAATGCTGGAGGCTCTCGCCGACAATCTAGGAATATCTTAAGAGCCTCGAGGAGTCCTAGCCCTTCTTGAACACCATCCAATCTGCCGAACCATTCTACGGGAGTGCTTGCGTTCCATAGAAACTCTTCACAGGGGAGTTGGAGGCGCACGTCGAATACAGTTTGGCACATTTCCTGTCCGAATAAGGTTGCCTGCTGCGTATCCCAATAAAAAAACAACAGAGCAACTCTATTTCAATGATATGTTAGTTATGTTGATCATGAAACCGTTTCGAGAAAGTGGGACCTTTTCTTGGACTCCAAATCTATCCATGTTTGCCACTCGCTCTGATAGTCAAACTCAAGTCCTTGCCTATGACATCTTCTGATGTTCTGCAATGGGTCGCTGCTCATAATTTGACTCCGACGAAGATTCTATGGCAATTAGCAACGAAACCCTCATAAGTTTCAAATATAAACTTACGTTCAGAAGAATAAAATCCAGTTGTGTATCCTCCAGCTGTGATCGTGTAGACCGCATCTTTCCAAATACGTCGGTTAGGAGTATGAGCTGCTGTGTAATGACGTTCGGACTGTGGGAAGAAAACTCTTCAGACTAAAAGAATTAACTGATTTATCGTATGCCTGTCTGAAGATATCTCTTACATTCAGAATCCATCCCTTCACTTTATCATATACTGTCATAGCAAAATTGCTGGCATCAGGGTCTGCAAAAGATGCACCAATAGCCAATACAATTGCCACTAACATAACCATCTGTATGCTTGGAACAAAAGTCGGTCTGTGGAGCAACGGAAACATCGGATGAAATTCAGTCCAGTAAAGCCTCAGGTAACGCTGCATAGCCGCCATTCCGACGTTCCCTGAATGCAGATTTGGTGCGTCTCCAACAAGCATCAGGACCTGGGATCGCATTGTCTCGTCCATGGGATGGAATGCCGGTGTCAAACCTCCACTACTGCCTTTGTTTGAAGAAGCTTCACCTGCATTTCCATAATGCTGAGCTTCTAAAGGGTGCAGATAGGTCACTTGGTTCTGATTTAATTCCATCACAAGCTGATCCGGAAAGCTATCGTCAAATAGCCAGCCGTAGTTATCCCACGGTCTGGTGGCATACATTTGTTGCTGCTGCTGATGTTGCTGTTGGTGGTGGTCCGTTAATGTCAGAGGCGGCCGCATTATCTCCGAATGCGATGTTACTGGGACCATGTATTGCTCTTGTCTTTGGGGTTCGTTGTGTTGCAGGTGAAAAGGAAGATGTGGTCTCTGCAAACCGCCAACAGAGGGTGATGTAGACGAGTCCGCGGGCGTAAAATCCGGTGTTGATTCTCCAGGCTGAGATATCGGTATTGGAATTGGAGCAGGATAATTTGGCGTATATGCCCCAGATGAGGAGTGCAATGTCACTGTGGAGGCGGTTGGGGAAGACTGGTGCGGTGAAAGTACATTGATTATCTGAGGAACGCTCGCATCTTGACTGTGAATTCGAGTATTCGAATGAGAGCTCGTGTCAAAAACATGAGCATTCCCACCATAGTCGCTAGTCGGTGGTGGGGGTGGTGCGGCTAGTACAGCAATACCGTTGATTCCAAAATGACTTGAAAACTGACGATGCCTTTGGGCTAATGCCAATGTTTGTACGGCCTTTCTAGCCTGCGTTGCGCTACGCATCTTGTCAATGGCACCAAACAATAAAAGTTAAGAAGATGGGCCATACTGTCGTTCCGTATGACGAGTAAGAAGATCTTGCCGGACAAAGGTCCTCTCGCACATGTCACATTTGTAGTAAACTTCGGTGCTGTGGTTTAGCTGATGCCGTCTAAGACCGTTAGAGCCGTGACGCGGAGCTGGAGTGCACGAACCAATGTCTCCTACCTCAGATGTTCCGCGCGAGTGAAGACCTGTAATGTGAATTAGCTCAGGCTCAAGATGCGTTGGCACCGGAATTTCGCTGGTTCGACAAACCTTCTCGCAGCCCGGATGATTGCACGCATGTACACGCTTCCCCTTCTTCGCCCGGCTTATCCGCTGAGTTGGAGTGGTCCCTTCTTTCAACATGGCGGACATAGCATGGGCGGGAGTAGCAGATGTCCTGGAGGTATTTGTTGATAATGATACGTCCGAGTGCTGGAGCCTCTTGGGGGACGTTTTTGAGCTGGCCCCCAATTTTGTTGAAGCAGAAGGGGGAGTAGTGGAGTTATTATTGCTTGACGTCGTGGAGGAAGTGCAGGCAGCCGGAGAAGAAGGTTGTTGCTTGGGGCTGGTGACGGGAGAGGGATGCTTTACATGTGTATGTGTGGAGGCATCTTCAATCCGGCCCCCAGTCCCAGGCCGGCGCAGCATTGGAGGAGTTTCACTCCCCACCATGGCCGATACCTGAACGATATAAACTTGTGTCAGCCCTGTCTTGCGATCGGGCTCTGACTCCGCCGTTGGGGTGGCTGTTAAGATGGCGCAAGTGGTATGTTGTGTAGTGTAGTATCGACTGCTAGAACCTGGCGAGAGAGACGCTTGGGGTCTGGGATATTCCGCCCGGCCCTTCTGAAGAACACTTACCTTATATGCAGTACCTAGCCGGTGATGCAGCGCAGTTTCTAGGTCGCGGTTGATCACCCGCAACTTACAAGAAAACGAACTGTCGAAGTAGTGGAAGCCCGTAGCAGCAAACGCCCACAGCAGCAGTAGTAGTGTAGTAGCACGGCAGTATCTACTATCGGTGATCTACTCTCTGTTTCGGTCTGTCTCCTGCTTGCTTGCTTCTCTGCGCCAAGGGAACAGCACGCACGCAAAAAGGAAACGGTCGTTCACCCGCTCGCTCGACGATGGGTCGAGTCGCAAAAGCAGAAAACAAAAAGGGGAACGCTTGCTGGGAACTCTCGAGAAGAGAATGAATGGGTAACGGGGTAATGAATGAATGAACGGGTGCAGAGGAATTGTGGTAGAGACCCGGTAACACTCTTGATTGACTCCTGTCAGTGCCTGCTTGCCCTGCCCGCCTGCTTGCTGCTGGGCCTGCTGGGCTGGCTTGCCTGCTTGCTTCTGGTGCTCTCTTAGACACTCCCGGTAACTGCGACTAAAGTTTATTGTGAGCACATCCCTAAGCAGAGTACTAAGGGTTGCTAGGTAAGTCTGACATCTGAGATGGGTGGATGGAATAATGGCGATCATGGAATATGGAAATAATAATTCCGTTGACCGTAGTGACAATCGAGCTGCCTCTTCCCGATCCACAATAGGGTGGAGAGGTGGTGGATGTACTGATTGTATGAAGTATGTCGAGGTGTCTGCAACTAGCGGCAACCAACAACAGAGCTTTGGGGCTGAGTTCCACATGTACCACTTGTTTCATTTTCAACCTAATAATTATTTTTTCCGGGAAGTTCTCGATGGATGCAAGCCGGGGGGAGAAAAGCTGGATATCAGAAGCGGAAGTCTCTCATACGGCCAACCAGGCGACAGGCAAACCGCATAACACCCTCCTCCTGGTAAGTAGTCCTCCTTCCCATGTGGGTGTTTAGCAGTTCTGTGCTGCTCGTTCCTCGTCTGCATATTTAGCATCATACCACGAAATGAATCCCTACCAGTGCCGCAAGCATTGGTGTGTGTGTCTGACAGACTGGAAATAAGGGATACCGGGTTAATCGGTAGAAAGTAGTAGAAATGTTACTATGTGCTCTAATATACTCGGCTGCATTCTCTTCACAGAACAACAGGCGCACTCGCCAGAGAACTACAATACTTACATGTACTTCTGACATGGCGCAACTGGCCCATGGTTTGTGTGGCTGGGAGCGATGCATCTCTTACTTCCTCTCCCACACCCGGGTTTGCTGCGTTGCCTCGTGGGCTCCAGAAAAACAAAGACTCAAAGCTTAGATGCCAAGTACCCCAGTATTCTTATCATAACGCTACTAGCCTGATGAACGAACCGACTGCAGAATTCACGACCGGATCATACCGAACCAAAGAAACCGAACACCCTAATAATCTCAGATGGTGGAAGAGCACTTACCGAGACATGGTGCTTGCGCCAAAAGAAGTCTGAGCTCCAGCTCTACTCAGAGCCACAGGCAGAAGACGACAAGGCGACTGAACCGTTTACAAGTGCGATTTCTCCTGCTACACTGTACTGAGAAGATGATATATTGATGAATGTGGGTTTGGCGTATGTACTTCGTTTCACGCGCCACTGCTTCTACATACTTTACAGTACCACTTGGTTTCCGAAACCTCTGTACCTGATGCAGGGGGTATTACCGTATGTAGATCTCTTCGGCGGTACAAAAGTCACCGCCACGAGAAGACACATGCATGCATCATCATTGCACGGATCCATGCTTGGCTGCCTCCGATCTGCACTTCGACTCTTCATCGATGTCCCTCAGATTCCAGAAGCATTCGAAATTCACTCGTAAATTATTTCACGGCGCTTAAGCTTTGAGAGGAGAGTCGACTCAAATATTCACGTTTCCCATATCGTTTTCAAGCCGCAGTAACCTTCCTCCTCACCCTCTGAGGCACCACTCAAATCTGGACAACATATTTGGGTTAAAAAAACTCCGATTGGGGACGTTAAACGCTCTTCAGGCGGCTATAGTGGTCTATTTCTGTTGCTCCAGCAAATCCGCCGCAAATAACTTGCCTAGGATGCACATTTATTGATTAATATGGTATGTCACTGTCATCTCCAAAGAAAGGACCTGTCGGGTTACATAAAGAAAGAAATTCAACTAGCTCAAGTGTTTGTTTATGAAGCTCAGAAGTATAGGTAGAGAAAGTAAGCTCTCACTACCTCATAGCTGCCGAACGAGACCCACTAAGACTTACATCAATTTTACAAGTCTGAATTATCGGCTGATCGGACGAGGGTAGACCGGGCGCCTGAAAGTCTTCACCGGCTGCAAGATCGAAAATCCCCTTGTGCGAGCGAAATAGAAGGGGCTTTTCAGCAATAGATTTACGTCTCTCACTTTGAAAATAGTGAAACGACTTCAGATGACAATTCGCTGAATCCCACAGCCTTGATAGGAAGAAATGGATGAGGTATTATATCATCTATCTTGATTCTTGATTTATTAGACGTAATTGACAAGAAGTAGGCAGCTCTGAAACCTGTCGCATTGAAGTCGAATTTGATAGGATCAAGTGTTCGGTAACGGCGGATGAGAATCCTCAACAACCATCTCATGCGTGGTTTATGCAGCCACATTGCGAAATCTGAGGACGATGATCCACACCGCTCTGTTGTCCGCTCCGTCGTATCTGACGTGTGATTCGTCCCCATTTATCCTGTCCGCTGGGCATTAATCGATGTTGTCACGATGAGAATGGTAAAGTGCTATTGCATTGTTGCAGTCTCGCTTCCGCGCTAAGTTTTTCACAGCCAAAAGGGAGATCCCCAGAACAGGCCCAGAATATTGATCCTCGTCACATAGAACTAGTGGCGACACATGAAAGAGCCACACAGGTGACTTAATATGTCCCAGACCACCGGAACGGATTCGCTTCGATATTGCCCTTTTTTTTGTGACACCCACCCAATCAAACCATGGATCCAACAAACAGCTCACAATACACGAACTTACGGCGTTTATCAGTACAAGACGAATCTAGAAGTAGATACCCGGCACTGCGGAGATCATGCATATGGACCAGGTTCCAGCTGTTAATCCTTGGATGGGGCTCGTTGAGGGTAATAACATCAACATTTATAGCCTGTCCCGGTCGGTTATTCACAAGGCAGCTGTCGAGCGTAATATTTATATTTATATATAATAGCTGTGCATCATCGCATGGCCAATAAATATCGCACTGTGCGTGTTTCGACATGAAATAGAGAGCAATACACAACTGCGGCGTAAACACTAAAGCTAAGAGGCACAGGCAAGTTCATATGACCAGCTGGATGCCTAGGTATTGTAGCCTCCCCAACCACCACTGTATTGACTCAAGCGCACCTCGATGGCCTATCCGGAAACACTTTAACATATATCCTTAGATGCATCATGCACATCAATAGGGTTATCTATAAATCGATAACCTTAACATTATCCAATCACAGGGGATAGTAAGCCTGTGCTAAACCACGAAATGTATGGGAGAAAAAAGAAAAAAGAAAAGGAATAAATCGCAATTGAACCGCCGCAGCAGCTTGACTCGCCGAATTTGGAATTACCAGACTGCATGGGTACGGTGGAGCCAAGGCTCGTTGCCCAACGGTTATCTACCCTGGGTCCAGGTCTCACATGAAGCCTCATTTTTAAAATTCCAGACCATAGCCAACTTACAAAACATAATCATATATTTTACCGAACCACCTGTCCGGCTCCTTCCACACTATATTTTGTTTTGTCAACCTTACTTATTGGGCGTTGTGGGTTACAATCAATGGCGCCTAAATTGCATTGCCTAAGCGCAGTGTCGATTGTGTTGGTGGTATTCATGAATCCTGCCCAATACGGGTGGTTTTGTTTTCTAGCTGACTGTGCTGGTAGTGATTCCTACATCGGAGATGCCGTACTCTACGCCCGATTTCAACGATGCGTGTCGGTGCACGGGTTGTGCCAATGCCAATCACTTGCGAGCCATGTGCGTCAGGGCGATTCATTTTGAGACAAAGCAAGCCGAAAGTCGTGCACCTGCAGAAAATGTCTATGTATGGTCTTATAGTGGTAAAATCACTGGAGATGACTCGCAGCCTCTAGATTACCATCGGCTACTTTACCGAGGCCTGAAAAGGAAAAGCATGCACGCCCCCTTTCCAACAACAAAGATGGGCTGTAACAGCTAACTGTGGAATAAGCAATTGGTGGGTAGCTTGGTGCAGTATGTAGCCTGATGAATCACATGGAGGGGTACTATAGCCACAGAGGGAACGGATGGTGCGAGTTTAGAACGGAAAAAGGATAGGGGATGAACAGTGGTCGGAGATGGAGCGAGACTTCAACCGAATTCCCTGAAGAATTTTCGCTTACGGACATTTCGGAATCCCGAGCTCGGCTGTTGATCATGGAAAGAGTAAGTAGAATTGATTGGCAGCGGTCATGTGAAATTCAGGAGAAAATAGAGTCTGCGCGACAGTGGAATGTTCCTAAAGCTCAATTACCGGTACCTAAACCAAAGGGGGACTGCTCGACCGCCCTTAAACTTCAGGATCTCTTGAAACCAAACTAGGAAGGGGAAGAACAAAGTAACCGAAACGGAGGACGATGACGTCGGCGTAATCTCTGAAGGCTATTCCCCAGAGTTCGCTGTATTTACGAAACGACTACGATTATTGAATTGGTAAAACCGCTGGCGCGAACTTCACAGGACTACCCTATAGAGACCATACCTATAGAGTCGCTGTCACTAGTCTCACAATTATTCTGTGCGTGGTATGATGCGACTCTGTGCGTGACAGAGTTCCGGGTGACGTACGATGATTGTGAATGAATGGTATTTATTACCTAGATGATATAGTGTGGGAGATGGGATCCGGGGAGAGTTATATCTCTAGTGGAAACGAAATATGTCCATTTATTGGTATTGTCTAAACGTTAAGGAATAACACGCCTGACTGATTCACATCATTACGGGCGAGTTCAGAGTTTCAATCACTCATAAGCTCGCACCTCAAATTGTTAGGCGAAAGTAGAAAACTGATTTACGGAAGCTCCCCGAGTTCAAACCCTCATGTTCCGACAATTTCATCACGCAGTGCGAGAAATACCCAACCTCGACACCTTAAAATAACTACACCCGTCTTCGTCGTAGAAACGGTCTTCCGTTGAGATCTCAACTGCAGCCCAGTATGTACTGTTGTCGATCTCCCATGGCTGCTTCCAGGTGTCTGTCAAGAAAAGGCATCGTGTGCAGTTACAACGGAGATATGGATCACATGGTCCGGATCCGGGAGTAGCTGCATATATGTGCACTCCCATTTGTGACTCGCACAAACACAACGTACATACAAGTAACCTCCGGATTCTCTCCCCTCTCATATTCAGTACAAAAATCTATACAAGAGTATGATCCTACCCATATGTGCAATTATAGCAACTTCTGGTGTTATCGAGTGATGATCAGTGACTCACCTATACCGAAGCACTGCAACCATTCCCGGTGAATACAGTCTTCTCTTGAGGCTTACGCAACAACGTGTGGAAGCCTAGGTACCCAGAGACGCTCCGACTAAGTAGTAGCGATACGATCTACGAGACGGCCACGGACAGGATGTCGTAGTAACTATAGTACGGTTCGCGAGAGGCTACAAACGGAGATGAAGATGGTGGGGAATACTATACCTGTTAAGTGTGTTCGATGAGCTGGAACATTTCCAGAGTATTGGAGTACTTTCTCATTCGTGATACTGCTAAAAGGATGCTGCAACAGAACGACTAAAATCCCCCAGGAAGACCTAGATGCCACCAAGAGACAGGAGCAACGACCGAGCAAACAAGTAATCCAACTTCCGCCTTCCCGATTACTCTTCCAGCCTATGAGACCAGTTCACTACCACCACCACCACCTCCTCCTCCTCCTCCTTCTTCTCCCCGCCATCTATCTTAGTCAACGGAGTTCTAACCTTGTAGTCAGTCTCAGTATATAACACGAGTATAAGCACCAACGAACGACAATCGATACACTCGCCGTCAACACCTCCACCTCCGTTTCATCAGAAATCACATCATTCTCGACTCTAGCAACCACAGCAGTAAAGTGGTTTTTGAGCGACCGAAACCTTCCTCAGTGCTAATCACGGGACGTCTCGGGACATCTCGTCCCTTGGCAAACATATCCCCCGAGCTCAGAAATGAGCGTAAGTCTCGGTATTTTCTTAGAGTGAATTGAATTGAATTGACTTAGAGGACATGATGATACTTAGATGTTTCCCCAAGATCACTAGAAAGTCCCAGGATCTGTATATGTATCTCCACCTAGCGGATGAAAGATCTCTTTGCTATGTTTCCAGAAATCCACCAGGGGTGAAACTGCTGCGTATCTACTTCACCATCAGATATCACTCATGAATCCTCATCTCGAAATTTCGATGATCTTCTCAGTTTTGGGATATCGCATCTCACGAGCAACACCGGAGTGCACGGTAAAGGCTATGCAAAGACTTTCTCGGAGCTAACTCGGAATGTGATGATTGTGTCCTTAGTTTGTTGACGCTTCCATAACCGCGGCCGATTGCTGATAAGAACTAATTCTATCCACCGCGGTCGTACTCCTAGTGGGCACCTAAGCTCGACTTCTTAATCCCCCCCTCGAAGATTATGCTCGCCTTTTTAGTAGTAGATCCTTCAAGAGTACTGTACTGGTTACTGTGGTCCGGACGCAGCCAGGTGCTGACAGGTAATCCAGTACCGGACACCCATGGCTGACACTTTTTTGCCGGATATTAAGGTGCTGACATCCGGTGTCATGCTATATGATGCTGAGGCAGTGCTATTAAATATGAGGAAAGTGATACTGAGGACGAAGGTATGGAGGATGATGTGGAACAGGAGGAAGACACACCAATTGATCAATGGCGAAGCTTGCGGAGTACTGCTAGAACTGGTGGGGTCAGAGGTGGTCCTGCTGGGAGAAGAACCGACTTGTAATTAGGGATCTCAGGATAATAGAATATGATCACTTATACTGGCTGACAGCTTTTTGTGACCGGACAACGGCCTGCTGACGCTGACAAGTACTCAAAAAACACCGGACGGACACCCTCTGCTGACTGCTGACGTCCGGACCACAGTAACCAGTACAGTACTAGGGTAGAATAAGTATACATCGTCTTCAGTATCGTGAGCCGGCTAGCCTAACTTTGTTGTTAAAAATTCGCGATGATAATCATTGGATAGGCAGCAGTTCGACTCCATATTCGCGAGAGGTTCTGTACTGGGCACGATGGTTCGGGCGAGGTTTTTGCTGTGACAGATTTTTTCAATACCATACCCAAGAGTGGGCGGAATTCTCAATAGAATCTCTGGGATGGGGCTAACCGTGCTCAATTCAGCACAACTGGCAGGCAGGCTTAGGCTGGGTGCGGTTGATATTTCAGGAGTTTGGGCTGGTGTAACTATCTTCGGTTACCGTCTGAATGAAAATATCACTGTTTCTATCTGAAAGTGGAGTGTTAAGTGTTAAGGATGCACAGAGTGGGTCTCTATCGGTAGAATAGGTAGGGGGTAGAATGTTCTTGTGCCTACAGCACTGAGTGTTGAATCTCGTGTTGCAGACTGATCCAGCTTCACTTCTGTGAAGCCAGCCTGGGTTTTTGGAACTTCGATTTGGCAGAAAGCGGCTTCATAATTATGAAGCCCTCCGACGCCTTACAGTCTTGCGAGTGATGTGAAATGATGGTTGTTCCGAAGTACATACATGTACTTACATTTGACACAATGTTCCTTCCACCACGAACTTTGTGCACTGAAAGCTTTGAATACTTCGCTGGACAATTTACTTCCATAACACGAGAGTAAAGCACCATTCATCGGCGAATTTACGGTTCCTACATACTCCCAAAACTCCTTCCTCCTTCTCCTTTCTCCTCTCTCCTTCATCGTCACCATTTCCCCTTCCCCTCTTCATCATCACCCTTCTCCCATTCATAATCTCCATCATCGTCTCCTACAACAAAAGAATCAACCAAATTTTCGAATATATCTTTAGATATCTACTCCCCCCAATATGAAGTCTTTTACACTCATCGTCCTCCTTGCGGTCCTTCTGCTGGCCAACTTCGCTTCTGCCATTACTCTCAATTACTCCGACCTGATCCCGCTCGATAAAATTGACTTGGAGTCTATCTCCTCGATCGTCGAGGCCCTCGAAAACGCCACCAATGCCGAGAAGCAAGCTGCTCTTCACGAAGCTGTGAAAGGCACCATCCTCGAGGTCAATTTCTTGGTGCGTATCCCCATTCACTATTCTCCATCAAATTCCGCTGACACTGCACAGACAGAAGCCGATACATACCACGGCCCTGCCGAACATGAGGCTGGAGCTTTCGATGTATTCGCCTGCACTACTAACAAGAAGTCACCGCTCACCTGGAAGATTATCTGGGCAGCCTTCATCCTTGGAGCCAAGCCAGGCCTTTGTAAGATGAACTGGAAGAGGGACTGTACCCAGTTCGTCGACTATCAAGGTGCTCACATCAGTGTCTGTGGGAATCCATCCAAATATGATCTCCCGTGCAATTGGGTCATGTCTTACTCTCTCTCTGCCACGACTCAATGCACCAAGAAGTATGGTGGCACTTCGAGAGCGGCGGGAAAGTATATCTTTGGCCTTCCTTGGGGAAAGGTTCCGGGCGCTGTTGTGAATCACTAAGGAATGACCGGGTTAAAAGTTCAACTCAAAAGGCTGGTGGAAGGGTTAAAGGTTTCTTTGAAAATGCAGGGTTTGTACTAGAGTGCTTCCAAATTTCTGTTGCTAGGAATGTCTAGATAGACTGGTTATAATATAACCGCCTATTCATCTCGTTTTGTGTCTTCTTTGTCGGTGCTTCGATAGTTAATCACCGAATTGTTTTCGGGCTTCTCAATTGCTGGCTCTCACTTCAATCTTTCAATCTCAAATAGCACCGCTAACAACCAGCAGCAATGCAATTTAGTATCAGATGCCTGAAGGTACTAGTCAAACAACATCATCTGACCATGGGTCCGTCCTCCGGCAGGCGGGCACCGAATAACATAGTCCCTGTTTTTGAGGAACATAGAGTGGATTTATTTACTGGAATCCAAGACATGGGCGCTGAGAAGGAGTCATATTTGTTAGAAATATGTGAGCGATAGAGGGCCATGAAGTTCTAGATACCAGCCACACATACAGTGCATTGTAGGGTTGGACCCGCAACAAGTCCATATCCTTGGTCCATATCCTTACAAATCCCGTACGACGTGATAGTGCCTGAAGTTTACCTACAACCGAAAAAGAGTGTTCCGCGGAATAGACGAACATCCGCTTGAAGCTAGAACTGAACATAGTAGGAGGTTCTAGGCTAGCCTGGGTTTGATTTTGATAAGCCTAGGAACTGTCAGTACAGGAAGATATAGCGGCTCTTAAGGCTGACGCAACAATGGATCTCTGAATACCCACACGTTGGCAACATGGATTCTCACATCCATAAAATACAAAGGACCATTCGTTCAACCGTGGTCTCGGAATATCACGCTGGGATGGATGACCCGCGCCAAGTCAGATGGACACAAAGTATCACGCGATATCCCCCATAAAAGGAACTTGGATATCAACGAAGAATTTGGGCCCACACGGGATTGGCTCGAAAGGGCGGGTAGAATGATACAACTCTATACGGTTTTAATTGTTTGATATAACACTACCCACCTCTCGTAAAAGAAAACCCGGCACCAAACACCTTCACAGCTTAGCAGCACAATGACTCCCCCCATCAACCGTAATAGTCGCGCCATTGATATACGCCCCCGCCCTCGAACTCAAAAACAAACAAGCGCCCGCCACATCCTCGGGCGTCCCGATCCGTCCCAGCGGAACCCCACCCTCAATACTATCCCGAAACCTCTCCAACATCTCCTTCATCATCTTACTCTCGAACGGCCCGCACGCAAGAACATTACTAGTGATCCCCCTCCGACCCAGATGCGCCGACAGCACCCGACTCAAATGATGCAGCCCCGCCTTCGACGCCGAATACGCGAACGTCTCCAGCGCCGGGACCCGCAGACCGTCGATACTCCCGATGTGAATAACTCGCGCGGGGTCGTTCCTGGCCGGGTCGGAGGCGGCGGAAAGGAGCGGCGTGCACAGCTGCGTGAGGGTGAACACGCGCTGCAGGTTCAGCGTCAATAGCTTTGACCAGGCGGCATCGGGGAAGGTGTCGTAGGACTCCCCCCAGTTTGCGCCCGAGTTGTTGACGAGAACGTGGAGTTTTGTTTCGCGCGCGGTGAGCTCGGAGACGAGGTGTTGCACTTGGTCGAGTTTTTGGAGGTCGGCGGGGATGGAGAAGGCGCTCCCCGGACCTGTGGGTGTTAGTGGGGGCGGGGGGGGAGGAATGTTGGAGGACCTTTTGCTGTAAGCTCGGCTGCGGCTTTTTTGCAGGACGTGGCGTCGCGAGAGGAGATGTAGACTCGCGCGCCGCTGGCGACGAAGCCGGTGCTGATCATTAGGCCGATTCCTTTGCGGAGGTCAGATATGGTGAAGCTCCCAAAGACAGGATTAACGTACCTTTGGCACCGCCGGTGACCAGGACTACTTTGTCTTTAACCGAGAATCTAAAAATGGAGGTTAGTAAGTTGAAGACGATGGGGGACTGGGCTGATTACAAGTTCGAGATATCCATTGCTTGCTTAGTATGATGATTTGTGATGTTATTTGTGAGCAGTGGGGAGGGGTTTTATTTATGCATAGCCGGCTGACATATGTGAGCCTCGGCTTCTCGGCCACAGCCGTTGTAGCGACACCCAAGAGCACGGTTTTGTATCACGATGATCGTTGCTTGGGCACTAAGACATCCCAATTCGTGGAGTTCAAGACAATCCGTAACCTGACGCCACCAACAAGCGCAAGCTGACTGTGGACTAGAGTTAGTCGGCATACGCAGCCGCGTTAGGCGCAATACACCCGAACTAGGCGTTCCATCCGAAAGTCGCCGTCGCAATCAATTCTGAGTGTTGGATTCCATGTTTAGTGCTGAGTCTTTTGGAGTCTCGCATCTTGACCAATCCGACGCTAGCTGAAAATCAGAGTTAACTACATTCTATCCCAGTCATGAGCCATCACCCTCGGGGTCGAGCTTTCCGAGTAGTCGAGATGTGGTACACCAGCGTCCGAGACTACGGACAAATTTGTCTTGTAACCACCTTGTCCCGAGGGATGGGCACCCGAGATAATTTGTCTTGTGTAGCACCGGCCGGTAGCAGGTGTAGGGTGTGAAGTTTTGCTGGTGGGATTGAGGGTGTGGAACAAACTCTGCATTCATCAGGTCTCATCTGATCTTGAGCTGGGAAATCGAGGACCGGACGGTAGCTCGAGACGTCCAAAACCTAGCAGCTGTTCATGAACATGAAGATGATGGCCCCTATGCACGTGCTGTAGCCCATTTTGTGATATAAATTACATTGGACAACACCAGGCACAGATCAGGAGCGGGGAAAAATAGTGTGGAGGAGCTGCCATACTCTTTTAGAGTGAATACGGAATGATCTAAACAAACAAACACCAGGCACAGATGCCACAACCCATTTCTCCGCACATGGCGCGTGATGTGATATTATACGCTCTTTCTTCTCGCGGTATCTTACATTGCAGCAGAGCGGCATACTTCCTGAACTAAGTATATACAAATGTTATTTTTGGTGAAGGGCCATGTCATCATACCGAGATGCCAGCTAAAGTATGAGATGCTGGAGTCGGGTCCGGTGCAGAGTGACCTAGGGTTAATATATACCAGCGGGAGTGGTCATCTGGTAAGGGCTTAAAGTACGGACACCGCAAAATATAGATCATGGACTTAGTCAAGCGAATAATGGGAACCATCTTCATAAGGTGAAAAAGATCTGGAGGCTTTCTTAGTTCTAGGTACGCGTAACTGTTATGATTCCATCAATACCGCTTCTGCCGGCGATAGGAGGTAGGAATTCGTGTTTCTCCAATGGCCTCCCGTGCCGCTTCCGAATCGCGTCGGATGGAGAGTATGTGGTGGTACGGCAAGTGATGGCCTTATTTAACCAGTCACCAACACGAACGTTAATGTATAGTAAACATGTGCATTAGGAAGAAATTAATCCTACCGTGGCCATGGTGCGTATAACAATTCCAGCAGCATAAGTTCATCATAAGGGGAAGTGACATTCTTCGTGCTGTAGATTTGAGGGTATTTGTTGCTTCACCCAGAAGATAATCTGTAGAAGTAATTACAGAAGGTGGATTATATCCATGGGAACAATAATACATCCCAATACCTGCCATGCTATATCTAAACCTTCTACCTTCGCTTGGGATGCTATTCCATGAGCATAACATTCTCGCCTAGGCACAGGATGCATTCCTTGTATATAGCGGTACCCCTATATATGCAACGCGTACAAGTACTACTTCGCTTATGGAGCTGCCCTAAGTATGATTGAGTGACATGGGCTCGCTCTCGCACAATTACACGGCTGCCTTCGTTCCCCTCAATTTCGCGACCGAGTGTTAGGTGCAAGAAGAGTCGAGCGAATACAAACCCACCCGAATAAACCGCAGCCACAAAATGTCGAAGGCATCCACAGTCCAACAATACAGCCTGGATACTCACTTCCATACGAATCCGTCGTCCAAGTATAGAAGAAATTACGCACCGACACAAACCCAAACCCCCATATCCTCACGATGACTCTATCTCTGGCCGCGGGCAATTGCACACGATACTGTACTCGCGCCCAATCCGTCACAAGTCCTCACGGTCCCCTCAAAATAGAGGTGCAATCTCGCGTGCAATCTGGATACGCGCTTTCAATCAAAGCACATCATCCCGCATATGCTAAGCTTTTCTGACCGCTAAGCGCTTGTCCGATACCGGACTCCGCCACCACATCGAAAACCTCGTTAATCTGACCTTCTGTCCGGAATCCACACAAGCGGTTGGTTACCAGAGATAGCTGCAAGTTTCAGGTTCCGCCCCGAAAGGCAAGGCGTGATCTGCCGAAGGAAGTTTCAGATGGTCGATCCGTGTGGAATGTAGGGTAGTGAGTGGCAGACGGGGGTAGGTTGTAGGCGGCAACCCTATCCAGGCAGAAAAAAACGGAAACAGAGGAAGCAATTGGACAATTGGATGGGGGCTTGCTGCCTATCGATAACCATAACCCACCGGGTCTACTGTTTCAGAAGAGTAAACAAAAAACCCATAATTATACGAAAAAATCTGCACCGCCACAGGTACTCGCGCTTCTAGGCTTTTTATGGAAGCCCAGAAAAGCCACATTTGTTTCGTTTCACTAGCGCGAACATAACTTAGACTTTGCGAAATAGGTACCCTGAAACAAGCTGCCTACCAATGTACCCACCAGTTCTTTTCTCGTCCCGTCCCGTTGGGTTTTGTTCTATATCCTCGTTCGTCCGCGAACCCGTTCTTTTTCTGCGCCACACCACCGCAGTGACAGTTGCTACTTATGGTAACTCGGTGTGAGGCCTCGGGATCCTAGACGAGTAACGGCGTCCCGCCGCAGGGAAACATGCCCCAAACTTTGCTGTAACATGGTATCGGAAAACCTGAGAGATGTGGCAGTGCTCTCATCAAGGTTTTATCCGTTCGCTAGCCGAGGGATAGATGGGATGTGGAAGTGGGCTTGGAATACGCTCCGTAGTATTCTCCGGCGAGGCCCGTACTTCCAATTCGTAGGATCAGGACATCCACGGAACTTCAATCTTCCCGCCGTCGACAGACAATCAGCATTCAAATCCCGGCCACAATTGCATCCCGAAAGTGGGATGCCTGATGAGATAAACATGCGAGTTTGGTTGCTCCTCGAAAAGGTCTTCTTAGTATGATGGCGCAAACAACCACGGATTGTAGAGAAGAGCGGTTTACCACGTCAAGAGTCTGTCGGCATTATGGAACTGCCAGACAAGGTGCTGGAATGTACGGCATCAGGAGGCATATCCCCATCCGCGTCGTGACCTGGCTCTTAGCGATGATAAAGGGATGGTTGTGCTGCTAAAACTCTGCAAATACATGGCGAAAAGTGTCGTGGATCTCTCCATTGGAATGTTTGTTGACATGACAATTGTCGGTGAAGACATACACTTATTATGTATGCATCGCTCGGGGATGCACTCTTGCGTGGCTCCAATCGCGGTGGACTTGGTCTCGACTGATGTGAATCCGCTTTGAGCAGTTCCCACCCCCTCATCCACTTTAGTACCGCAGGATTCCGTGTGGGCTAGAGACGGAGTACAGCCAATACCTTTTTGACCACCCTAGTAAGGGAGAGCTGGCAGATCTCGAACCCAAAGTCTCCGGAGGGTACAATTGGTTATTTTCACGCCCTCCGGACCGACTCTGAGTTACTAATAAACCGCGCGGTTTATTCGTGGAATTCTACGGTATTTCTACGGTATTGTATTGTGAAACAAATCCAATATAGGCCAAATTGACGGGGCCTGGATCAACGGATCTCCCGTGCATATCAACATATAAAAAGAAGGATTGTATCGATACTGTCGACATAGATACATATCCCTTAACTAAAGAGAAACGAAAAACATGAGAATTGTCACTCAAGCAGCGATGGGGGCCCAGGGAAGCGGCAAATATAGATAGAGTATCTGTGGGGATCGTCTTCAATACAATCGATGCTCAATCTTTTTCGTTCGCTCGGGTGTGGGGGTTGGCGCACCAGCGATTCCATGTGTCCCAGTTAGCACAAAGGAATAAGGTGACTTGTGTTAGGCGCGGTAAGTAGAATGCTTTTCGTACTTCGACGAACGGGTTCCTGCCTAGTGTCTGCATCCGACGAAGAGGAGATGCATCGTGGTACTGCAAGGGACGTAAAGGTACTCTACAGGTCGATTCCCGTCCGCAACAACGGCGCTCCACAGGTATGTGTTGTTTCATCTATCGGAACTACTACCTGCACCTTAAAATTATTCCCTCGGGAGAAGGTGTTGTTCTACCTGCCGCAAGCAGTCATCTGGGCAGCTAAACTACTATTTGTGCTGGTGTTGTACCGTGTATAAAAAAAAGGATACGTTGGTAGGAGGGGCGCGACTGGATGATGGTCCGGGTTGCCACGTTCGTGCAGTTGTTTGTAGCGGTCTCGTCCCTTACATATATGTAAGAAGTAAGGCGACGTTATAAGCAGCTTTAAGAAGAGTCGGGATAGTTTGGTAATACATACCCTTTGTGGAGCGCATGTCGACGCGGGTCGTTTGTAGTGGTGTTGATAATGGCAGACATGGCTATCGGATAGAGCACGAGCTCTTGTCGTCTGTGAACAAAGGATTTCCGCACTGTCGACAGAAAAAGAAAAGAGCGAAACGGTGACGTCGCTGTTTCAACGTTGCCGGCAAGTGTCGTTTATTTCAGAACGTCTCTTTAGCCACAGCAAGCACGGACTTCTCGGCAACGGCACCAGATCCCTTCCAAATAAAGACACCGACTTGGCGCCAAATTTCTGTAGCGGGGTGGGCGATCAAAGAAAAGTTCCAAGTCGGGCAGAGTCAACAACAAACAACAACATGCAGAGAGTTCATCCGGCTGCATCTGCTGCTGTCTGTCGCTGTTGTCCGCTGTGTCGAGCAGCGTGTGAATGAATGAAGTAGCAACTTGCTTGTCCTCTGTCTCGAATCGGCCAGTGATAGCACGAGCACTACAGACAGTAAATTTAATCTCCAGAAATAGCGACGTGCTGACGAGGAGTCCTACTACCAAACACTACTACCGCTACTCGCCTCTTAGTGCCATCATAAGAAAGATGACATTGAACGATTACAATTCAGTGACAATTACTACGAGGGGCGTTCTATTCTGTGTTCTGGTCTGTTCCCTTCTGTGCCAGCCTTGCACCTCGTAAGCGCAGTCTTCAACACCCTCGATTGTTCATTTTTAGTTTGTCGCGTCGCTGTCGCTCGACGTCGAGTAGACCAGTTGAGGCACTTTGCAGGAAAGGGGGCGGGGCAGCGCTCGCAGGGTTCAGGGATTAGGAACAGGGCACACGCAGCACGCAGACAGGGGGCACGCTTTGGGAGTCCACCCACCACGCAAGAAGAGGCAGGTTGCTCAAACTCCACTGGTCCCATTCAAAGGGCCCAGCTATAAGACCGTTCAACCACTTCGCAAACAGCACCCACCCACATCGAATTCACTCCTCCGCCATATAAAATAGATATATTCAACCTCTTCCTTTTCCTACAGTCGCTCTCTATCCCTGCAACTGCATCTGCCAGCCAGCCTTCCTGTTTACATCAATTTCTTTTAATCCGCCACCACATCCTTCAACGAAAACACCACCGCCTTCTTCAGCTTCTCCATCTTCACCACAATCGTTACAGCAACAATGCAGTTCACCGCTATCATCGCTGCCTCTCTCTTGGCTGTGGCCTCTGCCCAGAACGTTGCGAACCCCAAGCCCGCTGAGGCCATCAACGACAATCCTGTTGGCAAGCAGTGAGTTAGCTTCTATGTTATCCTAATCGTTCAAAGTGCTAACAATCTTTGTTTAATAGTTACTCTTGCAAATTCGATGGCAGGGGCGGTGTCACTGGCTCCCTGACTTTCACTGCCGGCTCTGGTGGTAAGGGTGTTGACATCACTGTCAAGCTCAGTGGCTTCGACAATGCGGTTGGTCCGTTTGGATACCACATCCACGACCAGCCCGTGCCCAAGGATGGCAATTGCACTGGTACCAAGGCTCATTTGGATCCCTACGGACGTGGCATGGTCACTCCTTGCGACAAGTCTAAGCCTGAGACCTGTGAGGTTGGCGATCTTTCTGGAAAGCATGGAAAGATTCCCGCTGGCAATTATGGTCAGTTACACTCTTTGCGCCTTCCACGATAGTTGAATGGTTAGGCTAACTTCATACCAGGCCCCGTCACGTTCACTGCTTCGTACAACGACTTGTATGCCTCCACCAAGGAGGGCATCGGTGCCTTCTTGGGTAACCGGTCAATTGTGATCCACCGCAACGACACCACCCGCCTTGCCTGTGCCAACATCGTGCTCGACCACAGCGACACCTCCTTCCCAACTCCTACTCCTAGCGGCAGCAGCACCTACGGCACCCCGAGCAACAGCACTAACGGTACCATTTCGGCTAAGCCTAGCTCGACCGGCGAAACGTTCACTGGTGGTGCCGTAACATACGGTGTCTCCTCAGTCATCGCAGTCGGTGGTCTATTGGCCAGCTTGATGATGGCTCTGTAAATTTGAGAAATGACAGGTGATAATATGTGGGTAATTTGGGGGAATCCCGTGGAAGGGAATTAATTGGAAGTATGGGTTCTGGTGTAACGAGTTGTTCATATCTTGGTAGTGGTTTGGGTGTAGAATATGATTCGGCCAGCAGATAGAGGGCTTTTGGCGTTCTTTTTTTGTATCTTTTTGCTTTTTCTTTTAGGCTATGACATCTACATGCATATTCCGTTTTTTCTTCTGGTTGTACAGTTCTTGGGTATTCTTTTTTTTCTTTGTTTTAAGTTGGGCATGTTCGCTTCTTCCAAGCCTCCATAATGTACTCAAGTATTTTCGGATACACGGCTTTCTCCACAAAGTTCTCGAATCAGGGAGTGTCTTTGCGCGGAACCCCTCCCGCTTCAATCTGCACATGACATAACCATTTCCATGGCTACCAACCCATTGAAGTCGCTCTAGATCGTCTTTCTGATCTCTGCAGTAATCAAGGCCTAGGTGCGATCGAATTCACAGCCCACAAAAGTCGCCTCAGATCTTAGTAGTATCAGTATTCAGCATTCAGCTGCTCCCCTCCCACTTGATAAGCGGTGATGGTGGTGGGCCTTTTTTTAATCATCAGCCCGACAGGCTTTGCGAGCAACCTGCATCCGAATCTGTCGTATTTGCATACGGGGTGGTGCGGCAAAAGCAAAAATATCATCGTATCTTACACCCACGAACGTTTGCTAGCCGAAGTTGCGTGGGCTGCGACGGATGCGGTAATGTTTTGGGACAGCGTAGAGGTAGGAACCCCCGGGTCTCGGCACGAGTGACGGTGTGTGATGTGGCTATTGTTGGTACCCCCCAAGCTGCCAAGCTGTTGATGTAGATCGGGGTGTGGTCGAGGGCTGGGTGCTATTTATTGTTTTGAGCTGGGCGTGGGTGGGACGAGGTGGGTGTGGGTGACGATGTGTGTGGACGGTGCAGGCTTCAGACGTCTACGGTACCTTGCCATCACGGATTCGGCTGGGAGCACGGCTGGCGAGGAAGTACCGGCCATGGACTGCCGCCGAGGCGTGGATAGGCGTCGACAAAACTACCGACCCGGCAAAATAGCGGGATGGTGGCCCGCCTTGGGCTTGTAGCGCGCGCCGTGGCTTCCTTTTTGTAGGGTAGGTGTAGGACTGGTGCTGTAAACACCCGAGGCTACAGGCTCGAAACTTGTTTGTGCTGTGAATACTGGGGTTGTAGGATTGAAATCTGTTCTGGTTTATAGTGCTGTAAACACTAAAAGTCGCAGGCTCAAAACCTGCACATGTCATTCTTTTGCTCTGCAGCGGAGTCGGGCACACTCAATGCTACGAATCGACTTCTACACTAGGTATCATTTTATATGATGATGGCTGGAAACGCTACAGAAACAAAAGCCGATCACTTGGCCTGGCAGGCTGGACATGGTGCTATAAATGCCAGGTAGCAGGCTCGAAACTTGTTCTGGTCATTCACGGTGCTGTAGATACTAAAATGCAACAGGCTCGGAACCTGCAGAGGCTACTCTTTTGCTCTTCTTTTATCCTACCACGCATAGCCTCCAGGAATCTATGGAGTATCTGGTATGTACTGGAAACTTACATGCTCATGGTTTAGATCAACACATACAAGAATGGATTTCTTAGCCTAGCTGGCTGAGCATGGTGCTAGAAACACTGGGTACTATAAACGCTGAGTACGGGTTCGAAACCTGCAGTGCTGTAAACACTGGTGCAGGCTCAAAGCCTGCGAAGCTCACTCTTTTGCTACGTGGCTCATCTTTACGGGTCATGCACAGCGAGTAGTTTTATGGGCAGCCCACGAATTGACCTCAACGGTATCAGTTTGAACATTTACAGTACGTGATCATGGCTGGAAACGTTGTAGATATAACAACGACTGTCTAGCCTCACAAGCAAGGGGTGCTATAAACACTACGGTCCCAGGCTCGAAACCTGCTGTGATCATTCACGGTGCTGTAAACACTTACTCTAGATCTATCACCGCAGGGCTGAAACCTGCGGGGTGCTGTAGACACTAAAGTCTCAGGCTCGAAACCTGTACAGACTATTCTTTTGTCCTGCCATATAGCGCTGTCCACCGTACTAGCTCTGATGATGGCCTGAAACGCCATAGATAGGAGCCGACTACCTAGCCTTATTGATAGGGTATGGTGGTAGAACCATCAGGTGGAATAAACGCCCAGCGCGGGTTCAAAACCTGTAGTGCTGTAAACATGAGATGCAGGCTCGAAACCTAGAGGAACCACTCTTTTGCTCTTATTTGGTCCTGCTTCGGGACTGGGAACTCGAGGTGTCCAAGGGCACGGTAGAACTCTAGACCTGCAATGAAATCCCAACTTTCCCTCATGGTTATGAGATTTTAACGACATGACTAGAAGCGGCAGTTTTAAGGGAGCAATGTATTTGCAAGTTTGCCATGATTCGTTCACATAATTGCGTACGCAGACATACTTTTACATATGCCAACATCTACAAGCATATGCATTTTATCCATATATCATCACTCGGCATTCGACAGGCCGGGGCGGAAACTAACCAGGCGGGTGGAGGAGAAATCATCGTAGATCTAATGTAATCGTGCTGTACAAATTGCTCAGACACCATGCTACTATGTCTTTGGTCTGAATTAGGCACGCCAGAAACTTTTTCGACGTCCGAAGGCTGAATAGATCTCTAGTTTCACCAAATTTGACTGACAGGGCTGAGTATGGAGTAGAAAGGGTATATTGGTATGTTCTATCTAGGTGCATTATTGCGTTTAAGACTCGTCTGACTGTCGCTGTATCTATATGACAGTCACGAACCTGTTAGAACGTCTGAACCCTCCGAGTACTCGGAATGATGCCGGAGGTCGGGCTATCTCTATCTCTTCCATATTCTGACGCTAGCTAATCTTTAAATCTAAGTGATCATGACGGGTGGCTAAAAGATGACAACTATGTTTGCGGACGATGGCGTATGCGACAGTATGCCTGTTCGCGAACCAAATTGATATTGTGAGATTTAATGGTACTTGTGGTACCAGCACCTAAACGGTGTGAGTGCGCCATGTCATCAAGGATACCGAGGGATTAGAAGTTGTCAGTAGCGGTATCCTCTGGGTAACTAAAGTATTATGCTAAAGTATAGAATAACTCCGAGTGTGCCGCGGTGATGCTCCCAATCCTACCATACATGAGCATCTTCCCCCTCGCTCTTTCCCAACACATATGATTTCGCCGACGCCCGCCTTTCCACCGTACCTTCACACCACTACTATATAAACTCCTCCTCTCTCCCTCTCCCCTCCTTCTCTTTCTTCACACATACACACACAGCCCAAGCACCACCAACCTTGAGCAGCTTCAACAAATTGCAATAATACCTGACTATCTACCTAGGTAGATCAGATTGAGCTAATGGTCGCTAGCTATGTGGTTGTAGATGGTACGGAGCCGTGTTAGAGTAAAGCATACTTGGTCGGTCTTGATGACTGCTAGGTGCACCTTGTCTGACAAACAGAGATACCTTTGGGTTATATCTTAGAAGCGTAGATGGGTGCTACATACCGTACTTATAGATAGATGAATAGAATTCGATATGTGTGCTCCTGCGATTTGTGCTGAGGGTATTGAAGCGAATGCTCGTTTGTCACATATGCCTTGTCTTGATAACACGGGCTTTCACGCACTCAACCGTGCCACAAAATCTTGGAAGAAAATACAGCTATCATCCTCTGGCCCTACTGATAGGCACGAGACGGAGTAAGCTCAAGACCTATCGCCGATTCTCAAGAGTCCTGGGTTCTTTCAGCGCTAGTCTAAGGACCTCAAACTTGATGTACCCCACCCATGCCACACTATCATTGATCTCAAAACCAGGCGTCTCGCTCGAACGGCTTTACCCGTTCACTCTATCTGTCGTCACATCGTATGGTTGTATGCCAGTGTTGACATCAGATCCTGGGGCTCATTACTTTAAGGCTCCCCCTGGGCAAGACGTACGTACGGTGTAAATAGGCTCAAGATCTTCCGTCCAGTCGTTTGTCATGTAAAACTGTTCTGTCACTGGTATTATGATGAGAGAGACACTATCATGATCACTCTACTCAGAAAGCCAGTGCATTCCCTACTAGTCAGTCAGGGTGGGTATCTGCTCCTACTGTCACTCGGAGCGTTAATATGGTTTTAAAACCCTGTAAGATGAAGACCGTAGAGCCTGTTTGAGTGGGTGAGTGAGGTCATCTGATCCAAGATGATGACTCTCATCACGGAATGCGCGGTATGCATGAACTCCGTTCGGGCGCACACCGCGTGCTTGGAGGTATGTATTCTTTTCGTCATATTAACTATCTAAGTCAATTCCCCTATAACAAGATAGTGGTCACAAAACATCACAGCACTACGATCCATGATGTTCCATTGCGTTCCATTCCATTCCGTCCAGATTCACAAGACAAAGGCGAGAGACAAGAGCTTACATAAATTTCAGGTACTACCACCGGCACCATTACAAAGAGAGAAAAATCAGTTCAACACCAGAAAGAAGCAAAGAAAAGCAGTAGCAAAGACTAAAGACAAAGCAAACCAGTCGCCTGGTAGGGGCCCTTATTCAACAGAACTAGTAGCAGAAAAGATGGTAGAAGGAATGTAATTTGGATTGGTCAGGGTATTCTCCAATGCTTAGTTCTGTACTAGCGCGGAAAGAGCTAACAAAGGCCCCACAGTAGTTCCAGTGCTTTGGCAAGAACTGAAGATTGCGAAATGAGGCGGTCAATTATTACAGGTCGTCCTCAAGGTATTTGTACACGAATTTGAAGTCTTGCTTCCTCCGATTCATCCTAAGAATCTAATTAGACACAAAAATCATGATGGATGATTTTGATCGGAGCTACCAACCATGTACTCTCGTAGTCAAAGAACCGGTATGTTCCTTGCTCGTACTCCTCGGTGATGGTCTTTGGTTCTTCGTGTCTCTGAAACCACGTCTGGTACTGCTTGTGGAACCTCCAGCTTTGACGTTTTAGTTCCTTCGCCGCCAGATACTGTTGATAGGTCCCTTGTCGGTAGTAAAATACGTAGAAGAGTGTATCCGTATCCACACGCCTGTACAGCGCTGGATCTTCGAATATCGGTAAAGGCTCCTGGGGATAGTGTGGAGGCGTGTTGTATTTCTGCGTAGGTTTGTAGTGCTTTGGTTTTTCCGCGTCGATCGAGTCCGGAGCATGCAGGTATGACAATTCCAAGGAACGGTTAAGAGCCGGTTGGTTTGGCCCAAGTCTCTTTTTCGTTGCCTCAAACGACGTCATGAGATCTTGTAGACCTGGGGGGAGATGGAAAATGCATTCTTCTTGGGGTTCTTCCTTAGCAGACTCCGTTGTTTCATAGGTGCCATTGATTCCGTTCGTACCATTAGGGTGCGGTTCCGAAGGTGCGGGTGAGGGTGCATCGACGGGGTTAGACACTTCTGTGGGAAGATCCGGTAATGGGCCGTCAGGTGGAGCGCCAGGCGAGGGTAAGCTTACACTTGCAGGCCTAGGTGATGGTGCCTTTTCGGGAGCTGGTGTTGGTACCTTTTCTGGAGCAGGGCCGGATGTACTTGGTGCACTATTTTGTCTCTGCGTTTGCACTGGTTTCGGTGCGCTGGCCGGCGGTAATGGCGCTATGAAAGCGGACTGCCCAGGTGGAGGAGGCAATGGCGCAATACCAACATTCCTCTCCGCAGCTGCAGCAGCTGTGGCGGCGGCTGCGTATTTCAATTCTCCCGCCGGTCTTGCCGGTGCAGGTGCAGGCTTTATGGAACCATTACTCGGACTGGCTCCATAAGACGGTGTTGAAGCAGGGGTGTGGAGCGTGGACATCGCAGGCATTGGCGACTTGATCTGCGTACTAGGTCTTCGACCTGATCCAATATCTTTCGATTTTGATGTTGCGGGGTTGTCTGATACATCATCCTGCTGGCTGGTTGTGTCTTGACTTGACATTCGATCCGCATCCAACCCCATTCCGTATATGTCTTCGGCATTCTCCTCTTCCAAGTTCAACTCGTCGTAGATGTTCTCGTCCGAATCTGCCTGGAAATCGACATCCTGATTTGAATCGACATACCACTTGATATCCTCCTTAATACTCTCAACTTCCTCTACCTCTAATCGGCCATTCTCCAGCAATCTCATAATCAACTCCAGCCTGCCCTGATGCCAAGTATGCCGTTGCACTATTCTTTCCACCTCCGCTCTACGATCAGCTTTCGATGAATCCGACTTTTTACCTTTCTTCAGAGTCACGGCAAGGCTCTCCGCTTCAGCCTCACAAGCTTCAATCTGGCGATGTAATTCCGCCGTGCACTCCCTTAGAAAATTGATCATATCTTGCTTCTGCTGGGACTTGGGGTCGAGCCGTGCAGACGCTAATAAGCCTTCTTTGGAATAGGCTTTTGTTTTCATTTCCTTTTCCACGGCTTTGAACTTTTCCATTTGCTGTATATAACACAGGCCCCCAGAGGGTGGGCAAAAAAATCAGCATGCTGATACAAAGAAGCAGTGCACAGGAATAGGAAGTGGAGCATAAACTAAACAGTGAACAAGAGATTCGAAATCTGCAACCAACAGCGGAAAGAAGGCCTCCTTTCAACACAGAGGATTGGTTGCAAGCAATGCTGGCGACCATGCACACTCCCCATAACAACAGGAAAGGGTGAAAAGAAGCAAACAGGTGAGTAGAGCAGTTGAAGGAAGATGCGCACAAAGAACAGAGAGAAAGACATAAAAGGTGTCGTTCGCTCACCGTTTCTATCAATTTCCGCTGATCTGTAAGGGGTTTCTTGTCTTTTATTTCCGAGCCTGAACTCCATGCCTTGATCTGGTCGCGGTGTCGCTGCAGCTTCTTGATCTCTCGCTTCAGCAAGTCTTCGAGCTTCTCCTTCTGTGACGAGTTTGTACATTGTTGTAGCTTGTCGTAGATGGATTCGAATTGAGTGATGCCTTCTCCCACGCGTTTGAAGGTCCGTTCAACTTCTTGCTGAAGCTTTCGTGCAGCCATGATGGGTGAGGTAGATGTGTGACGGTCGGAGGAGGTGTTGTCGTCGTGGAAGCCGTGGTGGAGGTGGTGAGGTGGAAGAGGTTAAGTTGAGGAGTAGGGCGGAAGTAGTGGGGAAGACGAGTGTGCCTTGCGCCTTGCGCCTTGGGAATGGGGGGCGAGGTTGGTCGTCGGTTTCTTGTTTGTAATCGATTGATTGATTATGTGCTGAATGTGGGCCTGAACCTGAGGCCAGCGGAGTGCTTGATGTCGTGTTGGCCAGATTCGGTGCTGCTGTTGCTATTGCTGGTGGGTTTCACTGACCTAAGGCCCTGTTAGGCACGTGATGACTTCTGCTGCGTGACAGAATGTACGGAAGTACTTATTAGTATTGGTGTAACTCTGCATTTCACTAGAGTTTACCTCGTCCAGCTTTGGCTTTGGGTTCAAATATGAAGGGTGTGTTCGCCTCCCTCTCTATATATACACTTTTTTTGCATCGCAATTGACAACTCCAGCTATCATCCAGCGTGCCCTGTCAGCTTCCGTGACGGTAGACAGCCAGGTTGTTTCATCAATCTCCAAAGGGATTCTCGTTTTTGCAGCTAGCTAGTATCCCGCCCCACATTCAACTTAATCCACCATCCTGACGTCGTGCCAGTCGCCCCAGATGATACCATGAAAGATGTCGAGACGCTAGCGGGCAGAATTTTGAGACTGAAAATCTGGGACGATGATAACGGTGGTCGCTGGAAGAAGTCCGTCCTTGACATGAACTATCAGATTCTGCTCGTGTCTCAGTTCACGCTTCTCGCCAACACAAAGAAGGGAAATAAACCAGACTTTCATGGCGCTTGCCCTCCGCATCTAGCGAGGGATATGTACCTAGCCCTGCTAAATAAGACCAGGGAGCTGTATATCAAGGAGAAGAAGTTCGACAAGGACGAAGGGGTGAAGTGGGTACAAGATGGAGTATTTGGAGCGATGATGCAAGTTGCACTTGTGAATGATGGGCCAGTAACATTTGAGATCAATACTCCAACGAAGGAACCGGTAAAAAACATTCAGAAGGGAGTACCGAAGGGTAGCGCGAAGGGAACTTCGAAAGGAACTCCGAAAGGCACGCCAAGTGGAACAGAAACGTCATCAACCTACGATACCACTGAAAACGTCGAGAATATTTGATGTTGCGGCCATAGAATGAGAAGATAGATTGTGGGCCCTTGCCCTTTTTTCAAAATTCCCACTCAGAATTCCAGTAAGATCTGCTGTAGATTCACAGTACCTGCGAGCGAGATTCCTTGACTGAGAATTTGGGAGAAGATGCAACAATTAAATACTGGGGTGTGGCAGCACAAGCTTTTTGCGTTTTGTTGGCCATTGGGGGTATCTCGGGCACTTGCAAGATATGACTAACGAATAGCCAACCCAATTAATCCCGTTCGTTTTCACTGAGGTAGGCCGAGTGAGATCTGTGGCTGCCTAGTTCTCGAACTTTCCCGATAGACCTGACAAGGTGCTGTATCCACGCATGATCATGAATTGACTCATGCTTCCATCGGGCTGGAAGCACTTCGCTCTCTAGATTCACTAAATTGCCAAATGATACCACCCCTATCGATGCGTCAGTACCAGAATAATATACGTGACCATTTAGCTGTTATCGCACGGATCCATCTGGGCCATCTCAAGACCGAACGGCCTGACGATGCCAAGCCATACGCCCGTGACAGAAGCTGATAAGCTTGTACTGTACAGTGCATGGCCATTGGGTGGACGTGCAATCGGCTAGTAGCTAGGGATGATGAGCTGGGCCGTAAGGGCTGCACACTATAACGGCCCGCTGTCTTGGTGGGTGTCCCCGCAACTGAAAAGCGCGTTATAAATGTGCCGGGGTCCCTAGTATCGGGGTCCCTAATAACTGACGAAGGTTTGAGTATACGAGATCCCACCTACAATTTATCTTATTTGTTCTTGTTAAGGATATATTTTGGTTGTCTATTCGAGCACCTAGGGAAGTATATCTCGTACGGCTTTACAGTAACCCCGTAACATATATCCGAGTACCTACTTCTTCTTAAGTAGGTTGGAAACATCCCCTCCCACACCCCGCTCCCGACCTCAACAGAAACTCCGGGCCTGAAGCAAGACATCATCACCGCCGCCGCCACCACCACCACCACACGCCCCTCGGCTGCAGTACAAGTAGGCTAGCGTCCCGCAAAGCAAGACGTCAATCACCACCACACGCTCCCCGGCTCCAATCCAGACCCCGCAATATCCAGGCGTGCGAGGTTCCCCGGCAGTAGTGCGAAGCCTTACGACGAGCATTCATTTACCCCCCGTCTTGTCCGAATAGAAGGTTTACCTCCAGGAAGCAGGGAGAGCGACGAAGATGCAGGAACATGGCGTTTTGGATGGGTTACATTGCCTGGTTCCGGATTGGGAACGCCTGGCCATCAACATTGGTTGAAATGGTGAACGAGGCGTTCGGTTTGAGAAACGCAGGGTATAATGGGTTTTTGCTACATAAGGATACCGACAGTATCTTTTTTGGGGCAGAAGATGGGGTTTTTATTACTAACCTTGATTGTGAGTATATATGGTATGTTGCCGACACGTTTGCGGGGTCGTTACCGGTACTGCGGGGCGAGCAAGATCCCCAAGGACCGTGTCGTCCCTCCGGCGAGGTGTTCGATCCTGAAGGAGAGAACACAGAGCCCTCCAAGTATGAAAAGCACTCCTAGAGGCAGAGGCAGAAAATTAGTAGAGGGTCATGTACTATAATTTCAATACAAGCCCTGGTCCCGAACGGTGTTCCTCTCCCAGAAGCATATAAAATCATTAAAAGGCAGCGAGCCTAATGTCTTCCTAGCATAGTGTGGGAGAATACTTTGAGGTATATCATCATACTCAATGGTAGGGCTGTACTTCGCTATCCTCGTCTGTTTCAATGGGGTTCTGAGCGATTGATAAGCCGGGAAAGGTAGAGCCTTGGAGGTAGTTGTAGCTTTGTAAGAGCGTCCTTTTACTGGAATATGTGAACCTATAATCTATTTTAGAGATTCGTCGTCCTTACCGAGTAAATACACCTTGGCTTCCGAGGAAGTAAGACAGTCATAAGAGAGATTCCACTGCCGGGCTTTTGACTGACCATGCTCGGAGGACAAAGTCTGCATCTTGATTCATAGTCCGAATTTCCCGGAAAACCCAATGAGCAGCTTGATCCTACAGCGGTGCAACCGTAAGATCTATTCGAATGTTGGCAGGTGGGGTTCTGCTCTCGATCTTTTTCCTTACAATAGAAGTGAAGTACTCGCTCGCAGCTAGCCGTATACGATGTTTAATCGCCCGCCGAAGATCAACATCGCATGGCTGAAAGATAGGCGTGCATCCTCCCGGAACATAGATGATAATAAGCCATGGGATTGATTTATACTAGGACAGCATCTCCTTACTTCTGTGTATAGACTATCTAAATAGACAACGCCTTTCGAGTCTGACGGTAGCTAGTACCTTTCAATCATTTGTGAGCGGCATAGGGCAATAAGCTTGAGAAAGAATTCATGTATAGTATCGGAATTGCTCTAGTATGTGGTCTCATTAGTATAGAACAGGAAATCAGCATCTTCCGGTTTCCTTCGTGCAGGTTGTGAGGGTAAGGAGGCCACTGTTTTTCCACACTGGGTTCCTTGTGCCGGAAAATGGTACCATCTACCGACAATATAGAGTTCAAAAGATCACCCCCTAGACTAACCCTTTTGGCCGGTATAGTACATATAGGGATCTCGGTGTTGACGGTTAGTTATCTGTTAACCTGGTTTAGTTGTATGCATGCATGTGTGAGAAAAAGATCTAATAGTGGTTCTGCACTAGCCTCCAGCGGATACTCAGACCATATTCAAGGAGTGATATATACCGATCTCACCACTTGCAGAAACCCCAGATAGAATGCTGTGTAGACAAAGCCCGGTATTTCTCGGATACCAATGTTTTTTCGTTGTCCAAGCCGTCCCAAACTGCTTCCTAGTCCATGTCGTCTCCCATAGTTGCGTTTATTCTTGTTGGGGATTGCAATATGGAGGTTTTTGGAAATGGGCCGGAAAGAAGACCCTCAAGAGTAAGAGGTATATATACAAGGATCGTGCAAATACCACAATCTTGCAAATACCGCAACGAGTGCAATGGTACGGACGCCATGCAAACCGGTGCCACATCATGACGCCCAAGAGCTCGTGAATAAAAAGGCCGAATAATGTACATTTAGGGATAGTCCGATTAACGGTCCCAAGTACCTTCAAATAGTCCCTACCATGAAGTTTACTTCATCAGTACTTACTCGGGTCATGAATAAAAAAGTGGGATACCCTATTTCTGGTTAGCGACCACCATAAGAGGGAATTATTAAGGACGCCACATACATTTTTGGTAAAATGTGCCTCAATGCTTACTGCAAATAGTAGATATGCTGTCCACTGACATCTGTGTTAGCCTCTGCCCCAAGTCATCACCCTGTTCTCACTGCAAAATTCAATTCTCGATTTGGGGTGTCCCACTTTACGCCTGACCCGAGTACATCAGCCGATCAATTTTGGGAAGCATATTCCATTCTGGGAAATACTTTTTATTTCAATTTCATTCAAATTTATTCATTTCTAAAATTAGTTCAATTTGGTCCCCAAGCCACATGCCAGTCACGTAGTTACTCACTCTCATGGGTATACATCAAATGTCAAGACAGGATCATGGGCTTAGCATTACATTATGTGAACAGGTAGCAGTGAATTATATTGGGATTGGGTGGGAGGTAAGGAGAGTTGGGGTTACCAATCTCTACATATAAGGACGACGAGTACTGCCAAGTCTTTCCAATACTTCGTGGCCGTTAATAACGCGATAGTTTTTGTCCGGACACCGTTAGCTATAGGGCGAGTATAGTATAGTTCTGCTTCTTTAAGTATTTACCGTTAGTTCTAGTACTTGCCCGGGTGTATATCGAATACTTCTCCTCCCGCAACTTACAAGTCAACTCACGTCTCGACTGGCTGGCACCTGTTTCTTCTCCGCTGACGTCGACACACAAGCTATCTATCGCCGTTCACCACACACCGCGCACTGTTTGTCCCTTGCAGCAAGGTCACAGGAACGAGAGTACTGCTCAGTACTCTCCTTCCTCCTCCTTATCGTGGGGCAACTCACGAGGACCCTATATTCCTCTCTGACTGCATTTTCAACTTGGTCCTAGAGTAAGTTTGAACTCAATAGCAAAATCCTTATCATAATATATATACCCCGCTATCGAACATGCATAAAAATCCTGTTTTCAGGTCTGCTGCTTTTCAGCGTAACCGGCGTCCAAACATCCCTTCCCATTTATCTCTGCCTGACTGACCACGTGCGATCGCTGCACCCCTCCATCCGGACCTTTAAGTTACTTATGTTTCCTGATCTTCTCACTTCGTTTCCTACCTGATCAATCCTATCCACCGGCTCGTGTCTTTGCGGGGCTCTTTCCGTATCGCTATTATCGACACTTACCAAGATTACAACTAGCTGTTTCACCGATTGCGGGAGATAGCGCCTCAGTCCAACAGAGTTCAGTACTTATAAATAAAAGCACTCACCCCCTCCTACCAAATCATCCACGCGATACTCTGCCGTTGCTATTGTGCTCTTCCGGCTTCACCAAAATCATGTCTGCTGCTGTGACAGACGCCGACCGCAGCCCACACGATACACTGGATGCAGCAGAACCGTCCTCCCCCGGCAAGAGTAAGAGGCGATCTTTCTTTGGCCTAGGGAGGAAGAAGAGGGACAGCAAAGGTAGTGACAATACGCTGGCATCTCCCAAAAATGTCAACGAGACAGCACCCCAGGTACCTGAACAGGCGAATGTCCCATCGATGAATATCTCAGTCCCTTCTCGTGCGCCTGATCCGCCCCGCGCACAAACTCCCAAGTCTCCAGTCCGTTCTCTTCATTCCTCGAACTCTCCAATTCTGACACCACGATCAACTTCCTCACCATATACTTCGCCGTCACCGCACCGCCTCTCCACATCTAGCTCGCAGATTTTCGAGCGTAGTGTTCAAGAGCACCCTACCAACCCACAAACATCTCCCGCAATCCCAGCACATATCCAAACGGAAAACCACATACCGCCAGTCCTAAGCAGCTTCCTGGCCATCGCGGACCGAGACTGCGACCCGGACGAAGTCGAAATTGTCATGCACTCGGCGCATCAACCAGCAGTCTCTGTAGTTGCACCCAGTGTGTCGAATTGCCCGCCACATGCATATTCCAGCCTTGATCACTCGGAGGATGCTAATGGCTGCTCTGGTGAAGATCTGTCATCACATGGTACCGAAATTGGGGCGGCATCGGCGACCGACAAGCAGAGGCTTTCGTTCATCTCTTTCGCGGACGTAGTTCAAGCTGAACAGAGTCAGCAATTCGGCGACAACACGTCTTCATCTCGTGGAAGCCCTGTGCAGAGTGCTCTCGATCCCGTCGCAATGTCCGCCAGGAGGAGCCCTAGTCCAATCAGACTTGGAAGCAGTCCATCGCAAATCAGCTATATGCTCAGCGAAAGGAGCCCTGGTAGTCCAGGTAGAAGTGCCGACAATTTGGGTGTTGAAAGGGGAGAGTTGACGATCGAGACCATGAGACAAGCACTGAGAAAAACTGGCAGTGGCGACTTGGGACAGAGAAGCCCGATCGGTGGAAGCAATGCGCCTGGTAGGACTGCGTCGTGATCTTGCAGGGTGTCGGGGAGATACCCGAAGCCTTTATGTTTCTCTTCTTGGAGCCTATTCGATGTCGCTTCGATTTTGTAGCATTTTCTTTGTTTGTCTCAGCTTCGTGATGTGCAATTGGAGTTACACAGGGTAGCGTGTCTTTGAAAACGGGTGTTTTTTGTACTATGGATACGATACTTTTAACAAATATCATTGACTGGACCTGCAGCTGGTTGCGGTGACAGGGATGAATATCCACAATAACAATGCTGATTGTGTCTTTCTCTCCGTTTCTATGAGCGAGATACATGTGCATACAGGCACAAGCACTTGTTAATTTGTTATGACGGACTCAAAGATAGTGCCCAGAGAGATCTCGAGAGGAAGACTCGATTACCTTCCGCCCCCATACTGTATATTCCTGCCAAAAATAATAAAAAGAGAAACATCAGGCACTCTCTTTTCTTTTTGCCTATGCATGAGTCGGTACTTAGTGCTCCACCACGCATTTAATATAGGCGTTGCACGGCACTTACCTGCTTCAGTAAGGAGAGTTGGTCTCGGTTTAAAGGAACTGCTATATAGGGTGTTTTAAGCTGTTTTAACGCGTTTTATCATGGTCGGACGCTCGGTTGGTCGGTTTATGGTTGGCAGGTCAGATCACTCACTAAGACAACAAGAGCCGCGCCCATTTCACACCTAACCTGCAACCCAGAGACCTCAGCCTGCGCCGTCGCCAAAACACCAGAACACATCCGTCTGCCTCCGTCTCGTCCTCGGCCACCTGAACTATAGTGCTTGAGTGCTTAGTATTTGCACCCTTGACTTGACTTGGACTCCATTCGATTCGAAGCGACGCCGCCTGAGCTGGAGCCGAAAACCCCACCCTACTTCGGCAGCTGGCCGCTTCAACGGACACCAACCACATGCGAAGAAGAATACCAAGGTTGAAGACACTGGCGAGTTCTTTTCTGCCGTGGATAATGGAGAAGTGAGGGTCGCTCTGGGCAATACATATATCACACCTACTACTCCGCGATATCGATCGATTGCTTGCTAAGGGTCTCGCGTCCTCTTCTCCGTGCGATCGAGAGGTGGGGGCTTTTAAGACCACTTCCATCCAAACCACCACCGCTGAGGATTAGAAAGGACTACATCCGCTTTTGAGCTTCAGGATTTCCGGGGTTTTTTCTGTGGCACCTAATAACGCTATTTGCTCGCTTTTTTTCTCCAAATTTCGCCCTCGCGATTTGATCGTCAGGTCACCACTGGTTCCCTAAATTTGTGCTGGTGTATATGATGGCCGGACACATAGATATAGATGAACATGAGCACACTCGGTCGGCAGGTGCAATCAGTACTCATCCTCGTAGTTTTGCCGCTCGTGCAGGGTCATACCCGGGGTTTTCAAGGAGCAATACTGATCCTTCTGGCGAGTCGCTGGCGCCTCACAATCGATACCGGGATGGCATGACGATTCGCGCAGTGACACCCGAACCGGAACTAGGATTTGAAGGATATATAGACGACTCTACTGCACCTGCGTATCCCACCACAACTCCGCCTAGGACACCGTCGCGATCTGCTGCCAGGCCCATTTCGATGTGGGGATCCATTGGACGCTTGTCGCCAGAACCGGCTGCACCCCCTTCGCCGGAAAGATCGAGGAATATACTGAATAGAACGTCCATGACTGCGCAGTTGGCTGAATTGACAATCAGTAGGGCAAAGAGTCGGTCGCCTACGGAAAGGAACTTTAGTCCAGATGACACACGGTATGATGTGGGTTCACCGGCTGGAACGCCTTATGTTGTACGGCATCGTTATCACCCTTCTCAGGTTGTGCTAGACACCGGAGGGTTTCCGATGTCTGTGGGGTACCCTTCAACGCAAACTGTGCAGCAAACCCCGCCGAGACCGCAAACCGGCAAGTCTGGACGGCACCGATTGCTAAGGCCTTCAAATTCGGTAAACACGTTGCAGTCACAACCAGCAAGGCTCTTTGCTGACCAACCTCCTCCAACCTCCCCTACCAGTGCAGATTTTGATAGTTTGGTGCAACTTATGAAGAGACTTCGTGGAAGAATGAACGGTTATGTGGAATTTCGGCTGGGCGATAATAGAAACTGGATCAAAGGTTATTGTCTAATCGACATTGGAACCGGATCTTTGTTGTACCAGCGAGATGAAGTTGTTACTTCTGCACCGCCAGATGTAATCATACCAGATCTCAGAGGCTGTCAGGTAAAAGCATCGCTTGACGATAGCGATGGGACTATCGATCTCTCGACGCACTCACTAAAAATTGAAATGAAGCTTCGCCCCTTAAGTGTCCAACAATACGATCAATGGTTGGCCGCCTTGCTGTGCTGGTCTCCCATACGCCCCGCCGGAGCGCAGAACAAGATGATAAAGTCACAGATTCCGGTACTGACAAATGGGAAGAGAAGGACGCGGAGCGCTTCGGACGCGACAGTCCGGAACAGAAGTGATGGGACTATCATCAAGGTCGGGAAGATGCTTCTCTGGAGTCCGAGCGGACCGACAGCATCTGCTGGCCCTCCTTCGAGGTCATCCGGCAAGGCCAAATTACCACAGGGTGGTGTGTCGTGGCAGAGTGTATCCTGTACACTCCAGGAAAATGGCGAATTCCAACTTAGTAGAGACCTCGACTCACAGACCTTGGCAATCGTTCAGCTAAGTCAATTGAGTCGGTGTGCAGTTCAACAGCTAGACCCAAGCATCCTTGACCAGGATTTTTGTATTGCCATATACCTACAATACACACCCAATCCTAGAAACCAGTCTCAAGCTCGTCCAGTATATCTTGGTATCGACACGCGGATATTGTTTGAAGTCTGGTTCGTCTTGTTGAGGGCATTTACCATGCCAGAGATTTACGGGCCGGCCACCAGAGGAGCTCCAGCTTCTGGCCTGGAAACCATCAATGCGGAGTCGATCACTGATTCCAGGAGCAGTAGTAGCAGCAGTAGCAATAATGGCTTGGTTGACTCTTATCGAATACACCGTGGGCTTTTTCTCCGGGTGGTTGAGGCCAAGATTGGCATGGGTCCGAATAGTGAAAGGGAGTCGGGTTTGGACTGCTACGCTGAAGTTGTCCTGGATGGTGAGGCGAGAGCAAAGACTATGGTCAGAACAAAAACGCATAACCCGTTCTGGCGTGAGGACTACGAATTTCCTGACTTACCTACTGTGTTGACGGATGTTGCTGTGGTACTCAAGCAACGCGACCCGCGGTGGAAAACGAAAATACAAGGAACGGTGGCTGGCTCTGGAGGATTTGGTGGGGGGTTGGGCGGGGTCAGTTTACCGGGTAATAATGATGCGGTGATCGGGCGGGTCGATGTTAAACTGGATGAATTCTGTGGAGAAAAGAATGAATTTGAGCGGTGGCTGCCCCTAACCAATACCAGGGGTGATGGGGCTGAAGAGAGAGTTGGCGAGATGTATCTGAGGGCAGAGACGGAAGAGTTGATTGTGCTTATGAGTTCCGAGTACAATGAACTCTCCAAAGTATGTCCTTCACTTACTCTGACCGGTATGAACTGTACTGATGGCTGGCTACCTCTAGTTACTTCACAGATTTGAGACAGGTCTCACATTACATCTGGCCCGAGTGATAACAGATCTTAGAAGACTGGCTGATTCGCTTCTCCAAATTTTCCAAGTCAGCAACAAAGCAAGCGAGTGGTTAATGGCCTTGGCTGAAAACGAGATTGATGGAATCAATAAAGAAGCACCACCTGTTCAAGATAACCCCCCCCTCTCGCCCAATGGAACAGGGAATCTCACTCGGCACAAGAGCGGCCTAGTAGAAGCCAACATCCTCTTCCGCGGAAACTCTCTATTAACTAGAGCTTTAGATGCGCATATGAAGCGGTTAGGACGTGAGTACCTGGAAGAAACGCTGGGAGAACATATACAGCGTATAGCAGCAGAAGACACATATTGTGAAGTCGACCCTATGCGCATCGATACAACCGAGAATGTCCAAAGGAACTGGAAAGTGCTTTTGTCCATTATTAGGTTAATATGGCAGGCGATATTTTCTTCCGCAGAACGGTGTCCGTTAGTACTCCTGTTATCCCCTATGGGTTTTGTTACAGATTGCTAACATTTTTCGCTAGTCTTGAGCTCAGGAAGATATTGAGGCACATACGCTCATGCGTGGAAGATCGGTACGGCGATCTTCTTAGGACGGTGAGCTATAGCAGCGTTTGCGGCTTCTTATTTCTGCGTTTCTTCTGCCCAGCCATCTTGAATCCGAAGCTATTTGGACTCCTTAAAGGTGCCTACTTCTCCTCCCTTCCCCGCACATTCTCCACATGACTGACGGATGATAGATCATCCAGGGGTTCGGGCGCAGCGCACTCTAACCCTCATCGCAAAGTCTCTCCAAGGCCTCGCAAACATGACCACCTTTGGCATCAAAGAACCCTGGATGTCACCCATGAACGAATTCCTAGCCGAACACAAAGCAGAACTACAAGACTTTGTCGACAGCGTCACCAATATCCCCCCAGTACTTGATAAATACATTCGGGTGATCCCCCCTTCATACGCAACCCCAATCACAATCTATAACCGCATCTCGCAAGCCTCAAAAGAAGGCTTCCCCTCCCTCCCCTACCTCATCGATCAACCCCGCGCCTTTGCCGCCCTTGTCGCAATGTGGGCTAAATACCACCCCAACCAAATAACAGCCACATCCCCGGAAACTCAGGAATTCCATGATATCTGTAGGAATATACAAACACGCATCGCGCAATGTGTCGACCGTGCAGAGAACGCGGAGAGACCGGGGAGTAGCCTTAGCGTGGAACAGAAGTGGGAGGAGGTGGCTTCCCAGGCTACGGGCGTCCCCGCAAGAGATGGAGTGTATACTAGAAACGTTGGGAGGACAGGACTACATAGAGTCAATGGCAGTAGTGGAGGAGGAGTTGGCAGCTCCCCGTGGCCTAACGCTGATGTTGGTTCCCTGGGTTATTCCGTCAACGTCTCTGCAGGTAGCGTGAAGAGTAGGAGCTTTGGCGGTATATTAGGGTTTGGAGGGAGTAGGAGGAAGGGAAAGATTGAGGTGAGTGCAGATTAGGCGTTTTTTCCCTCCCTATGGGTTTTTTTATGAGATATGCGGGAAAGGAGGGGCGTTTTTGTTTATGGCTTTCAGCGTGGTTTTTCCATTGATTTTATGATTTTGTCTTTTGGCGGGGTTTTTCTGTTGGACGGGAGAGGGCCTGGGGATTATGATCTTTTTGTTTAAAGTGGGAGATGGAGGGGTGTTGATGACGGAAAAAAAAAGAATTCCTAGCTATTATTGTTATAGCTAGCTATAGAGAAATGAGTTGCGATGTATTAATGTTGGCAAAGGCATGGTCGCTTGGGAGCCAGCAGCTTTTTGATATTCCATAGATGTGCCTATTTGGGTGGAAGCCTAAGTACTTGAGTATCCATGATGCTTGAATTCACGAATATTCCACTTCCTTCAAAAAAAGCACCTAGAGGTTTCTATTACCACAAAGCGCAAAGAAGCAAGAAAGAAAAACTAAAACACCAAAGAAGCCACCCTCCATTTCGTAACCCGGTCAGTCATTAGTACCATAATATATCGACCCCCTCACACAACCTTGGAAGGCGGCAAGACAAGAGATCTAGCCAAAGTACTTCTTGTAAGCAGCCTTCTCCTTTTGCTTCCTTGCTGCAATGCGCCCCTTGGCCCCCTCCAGTTCCTGAACAAGCAGTGCATCTCCGGGCGCCAGCTGCAGGGCCTCGGTGAAATCCCCAACAGCACCATCATCATCTTTAATAGCCACCTTGGCCTGGCCACGTCTGAACAGTGCCTTTGCTTTGTCCTTGCCTTGGATCCCTTCAATTTCCAACGCCTTGGTCGCGCTCTCGGCGCCATCCCTCCAATTCTTTTGCCTGTTGTACAGTAGCGCCGAGTTGCTGTGCATCGTAAACCTCAACTGCTGCAATGTTTCCCAGAGGTCCTTGGGATCGTTATCCTCGGGAGTCGGCCACTGAGCAAGGTAGCGTAGCGCTTTCTGGTACTTGTCGATTCCGAGTTCGAGGTCGCCCGACTTGAAAGCTTTGTTTCCGAACTCTTTCAACTCGGCCGCAATGCGTGCGACCGTCTCACCGTTCATGTCTGGGTCCTCATCGTCGGGGAAGTCTTCGTACTTGTCGCCGGTACCATCATCTTTGTGGATTGCAGCAGTCTCGGCATCGGGGCCTTTGAGTTCTCCACAATCGGATATAACGACGGGCTTTCCGGGCTTGTCGCTGGCATCTGTCTTCATCTCTTCAATCTTGCGGATGGTGCTCTTTCCGGTCAGAACCTCGCCGAAGACGACGTGCTTTCCGTCAAGGTGCGGGGTGGGGACTGTGGTGATAAAAAACTGGGAACCATTGGTGCCTACACTGACCAGTCAGCAATCCCCTCCTCCTCCTCCCCCTCTTCTTCCTCAGACCCGGCCGGTCCTTCCTCCGCTGGTTCCCCGGAGTATACATACCAGGACCAGCATTGGCCATAGATAGCAAGAACGGCTTGTCATGCTTCTTCTCAAAGTTTTCGTCCTCAAACTTGGCACCGTAGATGGATTCACCACCGGATCTGAAATACCCCCCCTTCCGTCAGAGACTTTCTCGCATCATCATAGTCGGGCATAACCACCTACCCATTGCCAGCCGTGAAATCTCCACCCTGAATCATAAACCTCTTGATCGCTCTGTGGAAAGTGGATCCTTTGTAGTGTCTTTGCTTTCCCATCTTTCCCATTCCCGTCTCGCCGGTACACAGGGCGCGGAAGTTCTCAGCGGTCTTGGGGACGACTTTATATCATTAGAACATCTATTTTAGTCACCTGCTGTGGGCAAAGTAACTCACTGTCATTGTACTATAGACCCTGTCAGCATTTCATCTCCAAAGATGGGGGGAGGGGAGTGAAAGGTAGAGTTTAGATGAAACTTACAAGCTCAAGAGCAACACGTTCTGGCTTTCCACCTCCAATAGAGATGTCGAGGAAGACACGGGAGCGCTCTGAATCAACAAGTCAGTGGCTGCGACGTAGGCGGCTCAAGTGCAACCCCACTACAAGGCAGCAACAGGGGAGGGTATTCACTGAGAGTATTCGTTTCAGATGGAGCAACGTCAGTAGCTTCAGCCATGGTGGATTATAGGTTGTGGATTGGACTGGAGTGGATGGTAGAATGATGGTGGGTTCGATGGATGGTAGAGTGATTGGGGGCTTGGTTGTGGATGGGTCGTGTTATGATGGAGGCGAAGGAAGGAAGCGGAAGTGTGGGGTCTCGTGCTTTATGGTGGTGGTTCGTGTATAGCATGCACGGAATGTTCTAGAGGCGTCTCCGTCTGGTCTCCGTCTAATTGAGTTAGGTACACGCGAACTGGATCGATATCTCTCTTAGGACTTCTCTTTTGGGTGCCCTGTGCTGTTGATATATGCAATCATCAATATCGCGACATTCAAATAAATCAACAAGGATGGAATCGTGAAAACGAAGGGAATAGAATAGAAACCACCACGGAAATCGCCGTCTCAACCCGCCTGCAACTAACAGGGTATCATCAACACCAAAGATACTTCTTGGTACTCAGGTACCTTAACGCAGCAATAGTAAACACGAAACTCCTTCCTACCAAACAAGAATCGCTGAGAAGCACAAAAAGGACCCATTTAATACCGCCATCACCAGCATCATACACCTATACACTATCTCGCCTACAACCACACGTATTAATGCCCACAACGGTATACATAGTAAAAATACAGAGAAAGAGAAAAACAAAAGGGGAAAAAGAATAACAGATTTACTCGAGCCGAAGTAAAAGAAACGAACGAACTACAATTTGTATAATGGAGGGAAAAACAAATCAAAAATACGCCCCCATTCCAGTCTAGATGAGAAGAAATACACCCCCGCTCCAATCGCTGAAACTACTCCAAGCTACACACTATCTCCGGCTATACGGACTGACCCCGAATGGCTCCATCTCACCGTGATCCCCGCCAACTTCTGTCGCATCACTCTCGTCATCATAGAACTCGCTGCTCAGTACACTGCTATCGGCATCTGGATCGTAGTTGTCCCTCCTGAACAATAGTGCATGGGCAGTGGGTCCTGCGGGAGGCGCCAAGGGCCTTCTTGCAGCTGGCGTAGGTCGCTTTTCTTGCTGTCTGGTAGATATAGGACCTCTGGTTACTGACTCAGGAGCATCCATCACTAATCCACTTCGACCGAACCCGACCCCAAATCTTCGAGGAGCACCTGCTAATGTAGTGCTCGGAGGAGTTAAGATACCGTTCAGAAACCCACTGGCTGCAGATGAAGGCCGCGATGGTGTCGGCGTAGTTTTGGAAGGAGATTCGCTAGAAGCCTTGCCTCTGTTCTTGAAAGTTTGCCATGCCGCCGATGCGGCGCCTGGAAGCTTCGCTGCTGCTAATTGAACGGCAGCCAGCTTGTCATCGGGTTTGGTGATATCCATTGCACGCTCCTTCTCTTGAAGCTGCATTTTCAAGCTCGCTTTTAGACGTGTAGCGGCATCCTGGAGAGTGCCCCTGTCGAGGTGCGGAAGGGTGCAAGTGTGGATGATCTCCTCAAGATCATCGACACGTAGATCGAGGAGCTCACGGTACATGTTGAGTTGTCCCTCCGCCTCTTTGAATTTGGTTTTGTCGACTTTGAGGCTGGTAAGCTCGCTTTTCAGTTGATCGTTATCAGCCTCTCGTTCCTGAAGTTGAATCTGGAGGGTTTCAATGGACTCCCGAAGTGCATGCTCATCTGATACATGTGATGCAGTCATTTCTCTGACTGTAGTAGCGGCTTGGGCAGCTGCCTGAGCAGCTTGGTTGGCGACCTTGAAGTTTTCATTGAGGGTCTTGACTTGGGTCTGCAGGCTCTCGATATGGTCGCGGAGGTTCTTAGATTCGGCCTGGGCAATGTTAAGTCTCTCTTGCAAAAAGTACTGCTCCCGTTCGGCATCTTCGGTGGCAATGCGGTATGCCCGTTCGTTCCGAACTCGGACTTCCTCAAGCTGGCGCTCATACTTCCGTTGCTGATCTTGAAGAGCAGCCGACTTTGATTGCGCGACCTCCTTCAGCACCCTGCTCTGTTCATCCTCAGCCCCTCGAAGCGCATTCGTCTTTGAATCCTGGGCCTCTTTGAGCAGTTGATCCATATTCTCCTTCTCTAGAGCAGCTTGTTGGGTGACACGGTTAACTTCATTTCGTGCCTCCTCGACCTCCTTCCCAAGTCTATCCTTGACGGATATGACTTCGGCATTAGAAGCATCAATATCAACCTGAAGGCTCGATCGGACTCTGTGGACCTCCTCTCTTGCCGACTCACGGGCTTGGTCAACCTCGTGAACAAGTTGTGCGATCCGGGACTGGTTCTCCATTGATTCCTGCCTCAACTGGGCAATCAACTCCTCCGCTTTCCCGCCGGCTCTATTCAACTGATCCGTCTCGATCCTGAGCCTAATAGCTTCCTTCTCCTCCATCTCCAATCTCTTCACCTCACCCTCCAAGCTTTGATTCTTCGTGACTTCGGCGGCCAATTTCGCTTCGAGAACTTCGATCCGGGCATTCTGCTCATCCTGAGTCTTCCTCCACTTCCCCTGTTCTTGGCCAATTTCCAATGACACGCGACGCATGTCCTCCTGAATTCTGTCAAACTTCGTGCGGAAGGATTCTCGGACTTTGATACTTTCCTCCATCTCTGATTTTAACATTTCCATGGCTTTCCGTAGCTCCTTGTTCTCACCCTCCAACTGCAAGTTCCATGCACGGTGCTTCTCTTCGCTTGCTTGTGCCTGACGGATGGAACCTTCGAGCTCAGCATTCTTTGCTGAAAGTTCACCGTTGGATTTCTGAAGGGATGAATGGGCGCCCTCGAGAAGTGCACTCCGCATCTGAGCTGATGTGAGTGTCTGATGTCGCTTCTCATCAACGGTCTTCAGACGACGATCCTTCTCTTCGGCAATTTCCCGTTGCTTGACCGTCTCTTCTTCTGCGATCTTCAGTTTTGCCTCCAACTCAATCGTCTTCTCTTGCCACTCTCTCTTGCTCTGCGCCTCCTCATCCCAACGCTTCTGAAAATGAGCAGCATCCCTCTCGATTGACTCGACCTTCCGTTGCAACTTCTCCTTAGAATCGTCCTGGCTGTCAAAATTAAGAGGTACAAACAATTGCTGCTTCGAAATGACGTCCTCCATAAGTGTACGGAAGTCTTGTAAAGTAGGCTGAGCATCAGAAACCTGATTGATAACCGTCCGGGATTCCTCCACTTTGCGTTCCCGGTCCTCCTCGACTACCTTCTTAAATTCGGCAATGCCAGAATCGGCCTTCAAAATTTCTTCCACAGCTCTCTTGATATCGTCCAGTCCTGGGACAGTAGCAGCCAGTCCATCAAAAACAGATTTGAAGTCGTCGATCTTTGGCTGCAAACTAGTTTCCACTACAGAGCGGAAGTCATCCAGGTTAGGCTGTTTTCTTTCTAGTTCTTTAAGGCCCTCCTGGATATGAAGGTTGGTATCCGCAATCGCATTCCTAATTGCTACAGCATCCTGCTTTTGTTCTTTCTCAGCGAGATTGCGACGCATATCGGTCTTTGAAGCACGAGACTGAATGAATCCCGTAACCTCCCTCACGGCAGAGTAAACATCGCCCACCCGAGAGGTAAGCGCCACATGGCCCTCTTTCACAGCCTCCTGCTGAGCATCTTGGTGAAATTCCATGTTTGCCGCGTTATCCTGGGTCAACCGTAATACTTCCTGAAGCATGTCACCAAATTGGTTGTTCTCCTGCTTGAGTTTGAGGACTTCTTGGTAAGTCGATTTGGTATCAATACTGGTCAAAGAGTTCATGATCTCGGCTTTCAACTCTGTGAGCTCGTCCGTCTTGGCTGATTTTTCATTTGCGTCCGCAAGAACATTGTGAATAGCAAGGAGGTCCTTATGGACACCAGAAGTCAGTGAGCTAGTAATAGCAGCCTTGACCTCAGCGATGTCACTGCGTTGAAGAGCAGAGACGTCCTTAAGAACGAATTTAGTGTCATCTACCCTGTCACCGACGTTGGTAATAATTTCATCGACAGCGTCGCGAACGGCGTCCCTCATGATCGACACATCCTCCCTGACAGCATCTTTGATGGCGGAAACGTTGCTCGCGACCATAACTATATCCTCATTCCGAGCAGCATTCGCCAGCACTTGGGCAATAGTCGCTTTTACCTCTGCGAATTCACGGCCGTGACTACTTGCAACAGCATCTTTGATCGCCCTTAGGCTCGGTTCAGAGATGGCGGTTCCGCTCTGCTGCATGACTAAAACCTCCGATAAAGCAGCCTTGATTTTTTCGAGCTTCCTATCCTTGGGGGATTTAGGAGGAATCATTTCCGAACTGTCCTCTTCGTCATCGGCATCGCTCTGGACCGGGTCGCCAGGGCTCTTGATGGATCCGAGTTCCGTCACTGTGTGCAGAGTATCGTTGATAGTCGCAAGAGCGTTAAGCACAGGCTCCAGCCTTCGCTGAAACAGGCCACCAACAAGTTCTTCGACATGGGCGTCAAAAAACAAACGGCTTTGTGGTCGAAGCTTTCCACCTTCATCCGATATCATGTCATCCCAGTCACTATCCGCATCCTTGGCAATGCCAATTTCCTCTTGACGGTTGTCGTCAATTTCGTGAATCGGAAGGTCTGGTTCATCTGGAGAAAATGAAGAGGCTCGATGGTGAATAAACGTAAGTCCTCCACGGCGGGGACTTGGACTTGGTCCAGCACTTCGAAGGTTTTGGATCTGCTTATGTGAAATTGGGTCTTCATACATCGAAATGGGCATTCGGACAGGACTATCTAGCTTCCAGGGAGATTGCTCCTCGAGGGTTCCTTGAAGATCGATGGGTTCACCCTCTTCACTCATATCCTCACCTTCTACGTCCTCATCATATTCGGTCTCTTCAGATGGGTGAACATATATTGTACTTGTGTAGTCCATATACTTGATGACTTCGTCCAGCTCAGCATCGGTGGGGGTGGGCATTGGTACAGCTTCCTTTTCCGGCTCGATGTCCTCGTTGTATGGTGTAGGTGCCCTGGGAGGTAGGAAAGTACTGCCATCGGGGAGAATTGGTGGGGGCGGTGCTGGCTGAGAGGGCGGGGGCGATGGTGTATGTGCGTATCGAGACTCGGACATACCCCCAAATACCTTCTTGGGTGGTGTCGTTAACTTTAAAAACTCAAAGTCGAACCCTCGAGTAGTCGGCTTAATGGAAAATTCAGACACATCAGGTTTAATGTTGAACTTCTCCTCTTCAACCTGAGATGTTGCTGGTGGTGGTGGTGTCTGTGAGGCGGCAGCGAGAAATGCCTCATCCGGTGAGAGTATATCGTCATGTCTGATAATATTAACTTTGGATTCATATCGTCCAGGCCCGCCATTCATGGGTGAGGCATTAGCAAAGCCTTCAGCCTCGAGTTTATCCCGAAACTCGAAGGGTGGGTAGGATGTTCCCAGAAGGCCTTCTAGTGGAGCTTGCATAAGCTGCTCGCCTTCATCGCTACTCTCACTAACTTTGTCCTCGGTCTCCTTTGGTTCTTGAATATTTTGCTGCACGGAAGGCGGTGCAATGGTACTAAGGGCTGGAACTTCGGTATCATGCGCATCGCCCAATGTAGGCCCATGCTTCACTCTCTTACGCCCTCCTTCCGGGGTGCTCTCTCTCCGATCACTTGAGGCATCTACGGATACACCTTTATCGTGCAACTGAAGGCGGCTGGGTGGACGGATGATCGGGATGACCTTCTTCACAGGTGGTGGCTTCACAATGTCTCCGAATATTGAATTGACAACTGGAGCTGGTGTAGGTTTCGCGAAGGATGGTGTAAACGCTGGTGCATTGGGACTAAACGCAGCAGCTCCCTTTTCGAATAATGGAGTATATGCACCGCCGCTAACCAAGCTTGGGCGGAAACTTCCAGTATTAAATCCAGCACCAAAGCCACCAAAGCCAACAGCAGAACTAGAGCTGTGATCTCGGGAATGGGTTTCGGGAGAGATCGTAGAGGCCATCTGGCTTGTGGGTGAGAACGAGTTGCTCTTGGGAACGAAGGTAAAGGAGGTGGCAGGATCGAACTTGAATTCTGCTGCTTTTGCATTTAGTTTCGCCTTTGAAGCCGAAGAAGTTGTGGAGGGAGCGTTCTTTGAATGCTCAGAAGCCCAAATATTACTATTGTTGGACATGTGATGGCCATGACTTGTCGTAGTTGAAAACGTGCGTCTAGGACTCGGTGATTCACTCGGGTTGGTAACGATATCAGAGATGTTAGTCCTGCCGTCCTCGCTAAGAAGTTCATCAAGGTGATGATCCCCTCTACCCAAGCCCTCTCCTGCCATCAACATTGACATTGCCGAATTCTGGATCGGATCAGCAGTGTCATAGTCATGTTGCATCTGAGAAAGGGATTGGTCGCGGCTGTGCGCATGGACAGCGTAGTGAGATTGAGGCATGAATTGTTGGGGCAGAGGCTGTGACTGATCCACTTCATAAACATTCTGTTCAATGCTGTCTTCACGCTTCCGAGCTTCTTGTTTGTTTTGCTGCTTCTCTGCTTCTATGTCCGATACATCGTCATCTGGATTTGAAGCCAGTTCAGGGCCGATGTGAACATCGGTCTCAACACTTGGCATATCTGGCTGCTGTGGAAATTGGACAGGTGCTGGAGAAACGGGATTCGTTGTAAATCCTTCTCCATCAGCGTCTTTAACCGTATCTCCGGGCTCACGAGCCTCCCCTTGCTGATAAGCTTCAGAGTTTTCGAATTCTTGTTGAAGAGTGACACTAATCTGATGGCGATGCTTGGGAACGGGTGCGTCGATGGTGGGACCTGGATAGGGCATTTCTTCGTGCTCTTGATTCGTGGGATGTCGAACTTGTGCTAGTGGGGAACCACGACGGATATTCTGCTGATGGAACCGTTCCTGACTAACAAATCCGTGATGGGCGCTATAAGGATCCATTGAATTATCCATAGGGTATCCCATGTTAAATTGACTGGCCGAATGACCATGCATTGACATTCCCATGATACTTGGAGAGCCATTTCGCATGGCAAACGGAGGGCTCCAGACACCAGATCCGCTCAAAGATGGAGGGGTTGGTTGCTGTTGAATTGGCGGAGTATACATCGTGGCATACTGATCCCACTCCATTGGATTCGCCGATGTTCCCGACAACGATATTGACTGTCTAGGAAGATGAAATGCAAATTGATGGTTTGATGGACCGGCGGGCGATTGTAGAAGTGGCCCAGGCGTACCATTTGCAGGAATTGAAATGGGAGAAAATGGGTTGTAGGGTCCATGAGGATGGCCCGAATGAGGGTTACTCATCGCTGATCCTGATTGAGGTGGAGGTGAAAAAGGATTGATGGCAAGTTGGGCAGGGCTTGGCATATGAGACTGGAAGCATACATATTAGCAATAAGTTTCACAGAGCATCATTGGAAACCTCACCAGAGGCGTATCTCCACCTCCAATAACAGATCCAGGCTGCGTTGATGGCCCATCGTCGAGTATTACTCCAAGCGCCCTAAGCTTTTCTTCTCGAAGTGCTGTCACATACGCCTCCCACTCTATTGATCAAACAATCAGTAAAAATTGCATATGGTGATGATGCCAGACAAACGTACCACTCTTGTCTGGAATGCTAACGAATATATCACTTGCGTCCACCTTCTCCTTCTGTTCTTCTGGGTATATGTCTCTGCTGGGACCCTGTCCACCTATCTCGGTATTGTAACCTTGATTTATCCATGCCTTCATCCGCATTTCAATCTCACGTCTGCTAAGTGGTATTGGCCGTCCACCCGAAACACCATAAGGAACGTCGGACGGTATTTGAATAACCACAGCCTTCCCACGCCATTTTATCGCCTTTTTGGAGCTTGGGGTACTTGTCCGGGTCGTTGGAACCGATTTAGGCGCTGATAACAGATAATGTGTGACACCATTTGTTTTACCATTCGGTGTTGTCTGAGGAGTTGCTTCTACTTGCACAGGAAGCTCCATCTTAAACCCATTTACGCCTTTATCTTCAACCGGGGATGGTGTGAGATCAGCCCACCTACTTGGTAAGGCCGGCATTTCGGGCAGGTCTGTTTGGCAGTCCATCGGAAAATCTACCAGTGATTGCGGTGCTGTTCTGTACCTTCCAGTCACACCGCTGGCTGCGGATTCGTGGTCTGAGGAGAACTCGGTTCCAAGGACGCCCAAGAATGACGACTGTTGATAGTCCGCTGGAGTGATTGTTTTCGCGTTCGAGATATTGCGATGATGTCCTCCGATTGCCGATAGTACTCCACTTTGCGCCTCCTCCAGGTCCTGTGAAGACTCCGAGTACCAACTAGAAGACGCGCGTCGGTGTTGCTGGTAGCCACGGCGAAGAACCCAATCCTCCGTATACCGGCGTTGAATTCGGTATTGGCCTTTACTCTCCTGGACAGGGTCCGTACCTGCACGATGCAAAAATCCAAGGAGAACCCCAGGACGGATGCTGTCTCCGACCGTTCCCAACCCTGTAATCTGTGGAAGTGATGCGGAGCTCGCACTTCGTAGTTGCTCTCGATTACGTGGACTACTCCAGCTCTCGAGGCTCACAGCGGGCGTAAAGTACCGTGAGCCCTCTTCGGATGGTTGTGTACAAGTTTGAGATAGTTTGCGGAGAGAAGAAACTGTGCTGATAGACGATGTCCGCGACCAGGTTTGTGAATGCCCACCTGCAACCGCTGGTGCGAGCTCAGGGTGGGGTGAAGCAGGGAGGTATGCGTACACCGGGACTGGAGGTGAAGACGGCGGGGAAGACTGGTCTGTAGACAACGACGACTCTACAAACAAATTGTTTGCTGATGAGCGCAACGTGCTTGCGGTGGAAATGGCTAAGTCTGGATAGGGAAATTGATCGAGCAATTTCCCAAAAAATAACCCCTTTTTTTCCAGTCAAGTATACAACCCTTTAGAATCTGCGGTTGATGGTAATAATTAGAACTGCTACCAGTAAGACTAAGTATGAGAGAAGCTCGCAACCTATTGGTACGGTTATGGACGCGGTTGGGAAACCCAAGCTCATGCAGCAAAGTGTCGAGGGCTCGGGCAAGCTCAACGACCTTCGGGAATTAAAAACAAGTACTTAAGTACTTGGTAGGTAGTAGAATCTAACGAAGGAGAAAGAAGTTAGACGATCGAGAAAGGGCGAAGGAGAGGAAGGGAGAAAGGAGGCGAAGCAGAGGCAGGAGATGGAGATGGAGTTCTGAGTGGGAAATAACGGTCGCGCGTCTCCCCTGTTCACCAGTGACCTGTCGTCGTTGCGGTGCTGGCGTCCAATCCCTGCATTGCCTGCACCTCCATTTCCGAATTTTATGAGATGCATCATCCCGTAATGGTTGAGCCAGACGCCAGCGAGGAACACGTTGACTGCACCACAATCAAAAACATGCATGCAGGTGATGATGTTGATTTTTATAGATGCCCTATTTAAGCACGTATGTAGGCGTCCTGGGGGTTTTTTTTGAAAGATACAAAACATGTTTCGTTTGTTTAAGGGGGAGACCTGAAACGATGCTAGTGATGTGTCAAAAATTTCGTCTGCCCCGCGGTCCAACGCGCTCTACAACGCCGTACTCCAGATCACCGCCTCCCAGAAAGAGCAGCTCAACTCACGCTAACTTGGAGAGCCTGACTCGAGACAACGATGTTTAGCTATTGGTGGATGGTAATCAGCAGCATCCCTAGGGTATCGATACTAGTGGATGAAAAAAACCGGCTTCCGCACCGCAGCCTGAGTCCGAGTTCGAACAAACACAGCAACAGCTCATGGAGCCGGTGAGAGAGCCTTCCCGGTTCACCAGATCCCATGAGCAAGAAACACTGCGCAAGCGTCTTACCACGGCTCGGGCTGAGTTACTCAGCCTCGAGAACACTTGACTGAAGAGCAATTGCCTGATGGCAATGGCGTTGCAGAACTATGCACCATCGGTGGTTGAGAACGCGCCACCTCCAGTAAAGCTTGAATGCGACAATACTCGAAAAAATGTGTAATGGATTTGGCCCTTCCTATAAAAACTCAGTTGATCTTAGTCAGAAGAAAACGGGTGATGGGTGATAGGTGATAGGTGATGATTCAGGAAGCTTCAGTGTCGCAGCACTACCATACCGACGGAGAAGCGGAATACTAGAGGGAAGACTCTGAGACCGAACAATTGAATGGCTGTCATTGCCGACTAGTTGCATCTTGGGATTCCTATACGCTTTTTTCAGCAACGGAAAACCTCAAGGAAGAGCAGTCTAATATAATACCCTTGCTTGTGTGCGGTAATGCAGTTATCGTTTAATGCTATGCTCTGTATCACAGAGGTAGTATACCCGCAGCGGGCGAGAAACCTATAGCTATTATACATTTTCAGGAGCTGCTCCATGGGAGACGGATTCAACAACACACTCACAGCATTAGAGTAGTGCTGGCCGTGAGGTCTATGGCCGAAGGAATCTTAGCACCTAGTCCTACTCTCGCGAGGCGTATATCCTCGATCTCTAAGACGGGGCATAAACTCCGGCAGACTGTTCATTCACCCATCGCTAAGAATCACCGCGTATTTCTACCTTATCACCTACCTACAAATTGGAATTCGCTGCCGTCCTCATGCCCGGCATCAAGTGAACCCTGCCATCTCAGTTGCCGATTTGTTCAAGCAAGATCCAGTTAACAATCTTTGGAAGACAAACATGAAGGTCTGTCCTGCGCAATAAGGGGTTTCCCAGGGACTGCTTCTGCCCAGAGACAATACTTATTATCCTCCCGCAACTATCTCTACTTCAACACAACAAGGTCCGGTACAGGGGCATGCCTAAGCTGACGTGCAGGTATTTGCAGGACCAGGACGCAGAACTGTAGGATTAACGGGCAGCAGTCAGCACAGTAGATACAGGAAAGCATAGCGAGCGTCGCTGCAAGTCCGGCACTTGCTTAGGGTTGGGGTTGACGTTGCTTGGCACGATGCACGTCACGTGGTTGGTGGCCCGATAAGTACTTCCAGTTTGTAAACATAAACAAACAATAGTGCGCCTTCCCCCTCAACCCATTCCACCCTTCAGAAGATTCGTTCACCATCAATCCTTCTTCTAAAGCAAATACGCCCGATTCCCCATTCATCAAATTACAACAGCAACCACATCCATTATGGTGAGTTCCGTACCATGCCACACCACCGGTACTATGAAGTAGCTAACGCGTCTTCCCTTTCCAGGCTGCAAACCAGGCTCGTCGCCGTCTCGCTCAGGATCACGCCGCCTTGCGCGCTGCGCTGCCACCCGACTATTTCTTTGCTGGCGATCCCAGCGATGATCTCAGAGGACTCTCTATCCACCTCGTTGGACCAACCTCCACGCCTTTTGAGTCTGGCGTGTTTCTAGTCACCTTACGCATGCCCGACGCTTACCCACAGGAACCCCCCAAGGCCAACTTCCACACGCGTATATTCCACCCAAATGTTGATGACCGTACTGGCGACGTCTGCGTTGAAACCCTTAAACGCGACTGGAACCCCAAGTTGACCCTCAAGGATGTCCTCTCCACGATTCGATGTCTACTGGTCTATCCAAACCCCGACAGCTCGCTCAATGAGGAGGCCGGGAAGATGATCCAAGACGGCTATGAGGTTTTTGCACGCCATGCAAGAATGATGACTGAGGTTTACGCCCGCGTTCCCGAGCACCTCACGGACCTCGTGGAAATGACTCGCCATCGCAAGGCGGAGGACGATGAGGAGCCAGCATCTCCAGGAAAGCTTGTCGCCAGCTCGAGTAGCACTAACACTACCTCCAAGCCCACCCCCTCCTCAGCAAGACGCAAGAGCCAACCTGCGAAGCCATCGTTTACCGTCATCCGCAAGATCAAGCGTGCAACATCGCCTACCTCCAGGGCTTCCAGAGGCGCTGACTCCGATTCCGATGGAGGTGATTCCGGCAAGGAAAACGTTCTTATCCGCCCTCGTCCGATCTCTCCACCTGGAATCAAACGTTCTCGTGAAGAATCTACTGCCCCCGCGGAAGAGAACGAGAAGGGTTCCGCGGCCAAGGACACTTCCGAATCGTCCGGTAGAAAATCTCCCAAGCTGAAGGAAGACGCCAGCTCGAATGCCAGCCACGCGCACGGGGACTTGTCGAAACTCTCGAAGACCAAGACCACTGCAACGCCAAAGAGACCTGCCACCCCCGGTGGCAAACATTCATCTAAGAAACCTGGCGTAAAGTTGGGCTTGAAGAGATTTTAACTTTCGAAAGCCTTATACAGGATGTTTGATACCACCAGCACTATCACCATCGTACAGAGTATGAGTTTTACGACGTTCATTACACTTTTCATTGTTTGGGCTTGATTGCTTAGGCGCTACATGGCGACTGCTTCTACAGATTTCCCCCATTTTAAAGTCATTGGGCTTTTCTGCAACATAATTTTCCTTACCTTTCCTTTGTGGCTTCATGGTGGCAGGTTTTGGGGGCGTACTTGCTTTACTTGGTGCTTTTGGGCTTGGGTTTGGGTCTGGGTCTGATTTTGGGGTTAAGGAATACAAGTCTACTGCTGCTTCTGCTACTTGTTCTTGTCTTTTTGTGCTGTAGGATACCACTGTATAAACACGTCTGGGCTCGTAACATATTAATATCTCTTCCCTCGAGAAACTTCTGTGCCTCCCATCTACGCGAGAATGCAACGCGCCGGTGACCCCTGATCTAAGATCTCAACACGCTTGCAGCCTGAAGGCAGATCTATTACATGGCCGCCTTTTCCGGGTTTATCCGCAGGATATATGTATCATTTAAGCCTTCTGTTACATCCGAGTTGTACAAGCCCGTGTACCGGTGATAAGCGGTAAGACATCTTATCAACCCCACTCAAGCCTAAGTGTACTTCGACACAACATCTAGAGACGATGTCTTCAACAACAGCAGCAACAGTGAGCGGCCTCACTCCCGAGCAGCTCCAGTTCTGGGACGAAAATGGGTACCTCATAATCCCCGACGCCTTCTCGCAAGACACAGTCGACAAGTTGTTGGCCGAATCCCACAAGCTCCTAGAAGGTTTTCAACCATAATTTCCAGCGAGAGGAGGGGATAGTTTCTGATGCGTGTATCTACTTAGAGTTTACACTCGAAGGTCATCCTATGACGCGGTTTGTAACGGGAGGTGAAGACGGGAGTGACGACTCCAAACATATCGGCGACGACTACTTCCTCAACTCCAACGACAAGATACGATTCTTCTTCGAAGAGGGTTAGTTTATCGCCGCACCTCACAAGCCGCCAACCAACTGAAACGAATTTGCTATATACAGAGGCCTTCGACCCCACCACGGGAAAGCTCATAAAGCCGAAAACAAAAGCTATCAATAAGATCGGCCATGCCCTACACTCACTTTCACCCCCGTTCGTCTCCGCCTCCATCAACCCGACGAACCGTGCCATCGCCCGCTCCCTCGGGTTCCGCGACCCTCTTGTACTCCAGAGTATGGTGATCTGCAAGCAGCCCGGGATTGGCGGAGCCGTTGAGTCGCACCAGGATTCCACTTTCCTCTACACGGATCCCCCGAGCGCTGTGGTAGGCAACTTTCCACACACGGGCGGGTGGTGCTGAGACTGATACTGATGTCCTACAGGGCTTCTGGTACGCACTCGAGGATGCGACTCAATCGAACGGATGCCTTAGCTTCGCACCGGGCTCCCACAAACGGCGTCCCATCAAGAAACGGTTCGTGCGTGTTCCGGAGGGCGGGATGGGGTTTGATGAGGTCGCGGAGGGAGCTGGGAATGGGGTTACAGAGAGGAGATTGGTTGCTGTCGAGAGGGAGGAGAGTTTTGTGATGGAAGAGGTTAAGAGGGGAAGTTTGGTGCTGATTCATGGGAATGTCCTGCATAAGAGCGAGAAGAACTTGAGTGAGAAAAGTCGGTTTATTTATACGTTCCACGTGAGTTTATGCCTGATTTATTGAGGGGTCGACTGACTGACTGATATGGTGGCAGGTCATTGAGGGAGAGAATAAGTATGACGCAAGGAACTGGCTGCAGCCGCCATCGGAAGGCTTTTCGAAGCTGAATGAATGAGCTTAATTCAAGATGCCGCCAAGTCTCGCTTAACTGCAAGGTGAGCGATGAGGAGTTTTGTAACAGCGATCACTAAGATGGAGAACAAGAGATAAGATGGGATGAGATTGATAAGATTGGTCGATAAGATGACAGTGACGTGCTTCTTTCAGCTTCTTAGTCGGAAAGGCAGCCCCCTTCCGGTCTCTCGTGCATCACATGCAAATGCACCTGCGTTTGTTGAGAAGCGACTGCAATTATTCATTTCCCATTTCCCTGCAAGCTTCACCCGCACGCCACACACGACACGAAGCCTGATTCTGAGAAATTTCTAGATTAAACTATACACTAATGAAGTAGCTTTTGAATTGTCGTCCTTCTCCCTTCTCCCCTCCTCTTCCTCGCTCTCCTCCCACGCTCCTACCTCTCCTCTTCATCCTGTCCAACGTCTTACGTATTGCGTATCTATCCAATCGAATCTCCCCGAGAATAAAGCTATCTGAAAATCCAATCGTGCATTTGTGTACAGCTTTTCACCTTTGTTCTTCCCATCCCCCCGTCCGAGCTCACCATGTCTCAGACCAACGAGCTCCTCACCATCCCTCTCTCCTACAATCCCGCGAACTCGCAAACTTCAGCGTCGCACCTCGTCTATTCCCTCTTCCCGGAATGGACTCCGGCGAAAGGAGGTAGAGGCGTCAAGTTCATCAGATTCACTGACGGAATTACCAACACTGTACGTTCTGGGCCGCGTAATAAGTGAGCACGTGCTAAGAATTTTTCACCCCCCAGCTCCTGAAGTGCGTTCACAACCCTCCTCCGGGGCTCTCCGCCAATGAAGCGAGGGACTTCGAAGATGAGAACTCTGTGCTTTTGAGAGCATATGGTAATGATACTAGTATTTTGATTGACCGTGAGCGTGCGTCACCCCCTCCCGAACCATCCACCCACCTGCCGGCGTTGACCTTGCATGTGTGTATGAACAGGCGAATGTAGTTCACACCTCCTTCTATCCAAACACGACCTCGCTCCCCCACTTCTGGCACGTTTCGCAAACGGCCTACTATACCGCTTTGTCGCCGGCCACGTGTGTTCTGTCGACGACCTGTCACTCCCGGAAACTTGGACTGCGGTTGCGAAGCGGCTGGGAGAGTGGCATGGTGTTCTTCCTACATACCCGACCGGCTCTTCGGCCGAGGCACCGGCAATTGACCTCTGGGGTGTGCTGCAGGGGTGGATAGACGCACTGCCATCATCTAAAGATGCTGAAAAGGCGCAAAAGGAGGAGTTGCGCCTGGAATTGGAGGTTCTCGAGACCGCCAAAAGTGCTGGTGGGTATGGATTGAAGGGGCAGGACGGCGGTGTGGGCTTGGTGACTGGGCATTGCGACTTGTTGCATGGGAACGTCATCATCCTTCCGGGTAAGGAGGGAGAGGAGAGGAAGGTCCATTTGATCGACTACGAGTACTCCACTCCTTGCGAGAGGGCTTTCGACATTGCGAACCATTTTGCGGAGTGGGGTGGATTTGCGTGCGAGTACGAGAAGCTTCCCACGAAGAGCACCAGGAGGGAGTTTATTCGAGTTTATCTGCGTAGCTTTCACGAGCACCGGAAGGATGGAATTGAGGTCACGGAGGGTGAGGTGGAGGCGCTGATGGAAGAGGTGGATCTGTTTAGAGGCGTGCCTGGATTCTATTGGTACAATTTACTCTTTCTCGCCTGGCTTCGCTGAGGGATGCTAACTGGAGCAGGGGAATTTGGGCATTGATCCAGGCCACTATCTCGCAGATTGATTTCGATTATGCGCAGTACGCCCTTGTGAGACTGGGGGAATACCATGGATGGAAGGATTCAGAAAACACCCTTCGGGAAAGGAGATGGGCGGAGGCTTAGGTCAACCTTCCAATAACTCACGATATTTGCAAGCGTATACTTACTTTGGACGGCATTTCAACAACCGGGCGAGGTAAATGATTCTGCATACTTATTGTGTTTTAGGTGGATGGCCGCGGAGCGAGAGGGGGGAAATAGGCTTTTTTGTTTCGTTTGAACTGTAATGTATACGTTTCATGCGTTGCTTTTCTTGATTGGGAGTTTTCATTTGCGAGGCGCTTGGGTCTTTTCAACAAACGGCTGCTATGCTGCGGGATATCAAGGGGTTTTGTCATGTTGGATTTAATTGTGTTTGATAGTTTTTTTATGGGTTGGTTGAGTGATTGACTTGTATACATATTGTATGGGAGGGTGGAAAGTTCAATAAATCAACCATACCATTCTCAAGCTCACAACACCATTCTGTGCCAGCGGTGATTAGGCACTGGCGTATTCATGTTTAATAGCAGGGCTTGTTCATCAGGCGTGTCAACTCGCTCAAAGTTCACTCACACAAGAACAAACTAAAGACAATTCTTCTACCTTTTCTAATTGGTATGATACAAAACATACTTAAACAATACCAGGTCGGGGATATCAACAAAAGTACAAAAAACAATAACAAAAAACGAAAAAAACACCCAATACACCAAAATCGCATACAGTCGTACTCCAGTTTACATGTCAAAGTCGCCCATCCTCCCTTCCTTCTCCTCCTGCTTCATTATACAAACCTCTCGCCCCCCTCAAAGCTCCCAAAAACCACCGCACCCACACCTCCAAACTCCCTAACACAACACCAACTCTCCCTTTCACCCACCAACCGCACCGCCATCTCCGCCTCCACAACCCCAATCGGATTCTTCACACTCTCCCTTACCGCCTCCACCGCCGCCCGTAACCCCAAACTTTCCCCGCGCCCCCGATATCCCCTCAATATCTCCGTCACCTCCGGTACCCGTCCCTCCGCCGCCCGCTGCACCAGTTCCTCGGGCGTCGGTGGCTTCTCGGCCGCAGCAGCTTTGGCGCGTATACGTTCCAGCAGCGAGGACCCACGGCCAGCCAGGGTCTCCCCCTTCTTTGCGGTGGTGATGGTGACAGACTTGGTAGGCACGGCCTTGAGCTCCTTTATGAGCCGCTGCGACTTCCCGTGGAGCACTGTGTTGATTGTTGCGCGGTGGAGGTACTCTTCGATTTTCGCCTGCGGCGGGTCGGCGGAGCCGGTGTATTCCCAGAACTCGCGGACTTTTTTGGCGAAAGCGGTTTTGAGGGTTTGCGCGTGCGTGAGTTTTAACTGCGGGGTTTCAGAGAATTTTATGCATGTTTTTCCGGCGCCGTAGTCGAGGAGGTGCAGGCCCGAGGTGGAGGGGGAAGGGGTGTTGTAGTGCGAGAGGAAGACGATGCGGCGGAGGTCCTCGAGTGAGGTACGTTTGCCTGTGAGACGCTCGATGTGTGGTTTCATTGCGGCGAAAGAGGGGAAGACACCGGAGGAGTTTTGGGCTTTGTGGAGAAGGAGGGCGGTGATGAGGGCGGCGTGGAGGGGGATTAGTGCGGCGAGGGTGAACGGGAGGGAGGGGGAGGATGCGGAATCGTCGGATGATGCTGGAGGGGTGAGGGATGTTGGTGATGCGGGCTGTGCCGAGCGGGGTGTATTGCCGGAGCGTTGGGATAGCGATGTTGAAGCGCTCCTTGTTGCTGATGCGAGGAAAGTATCAAGTGTAGTCGCTGTTCTTTTTCTTGAGGGTGTTTGTGGTGGTGGAGATTTTGTGAGAAACCTGTCCAGTGTAGCAGTTGCGGTTCTCTTCTTCTTTGCAGGTGTAGGTGGCGCAGGAGTGTCGTTTTCAGTCTTGACTCGTTTCTTGGGCATAATAACAACGTCCTCGTCTCCATCCTGTACTATCGTGGCCGGCCGCGAGACAGTGACAGCTTCAGCGGTAACATCGAGCTTGCGTTTTCTTCCACTCGTCGCGGCTGCAGCATCCTCATTGTTTGTCGACGATGATTCCACAGAAACTTCTGCCTTCCGTTTCACCCCTTTCGACGTGGTGGTAAAAGATTTCAGCGTGCGTTTTGACAAGGTGGCTGCGGCTACTTTCCGTTTAGGAGGCATTGGTGTGATACTCGGAACAACTGTACAGGAAGAGAAGGCGTTGGTAGTGGTGGTAGTGGTGAAGTGAGGAGAGATTTGAGGTTAGACGGATTAGGACGTTGTTTACTGTGGTTGCTGCAGTGATTTCCCGTTTTGCAACACGCGGCGGCTTGGCGCTACCTACTTTACGCGTGAGCGAGTTAGAGCGCATGAAGCTATATAGAGAAGAATCCATGATTGGAGGAAGCATTTGCCTAGGCATGTTGAGACGATTACACTGGAGGAATCCGAAATTTACACCACCTCACCCGAGCACAGGGCCTTTATGTGCAAAAATTAACCAGCAACTGATACCCATCAATACTGCTCAATTTGCTATATTGCCAATCGCTACTGACATTCTTCTATCCCTAACTTCCCACTTACACAGCATGCTTCATATGTCTCGATATGTCTCGATATGTCTCTGGTACAAGCCCCTCATGAGATTATTTCCCTTATACGCCACCAAATCGGCCTCCAGTACCCCTAAAAGAATAGGCCCTTCGGGTTCCATCCAAAAATCTTCTGTGCGTGGTCTGCTCTGGTCCTGAAGTTAGCCAAGCATGAATAGGCCAATCCCAGTACCATCAATCTTATTGCGAGCCTCGTCAATAGAACACGACTTGGGATGATCTGTTTGCGGCAACCCAATGGACTTCATGATTGTGCCGGTTCCGCGTGCAATATCGCGCACTGCTACATCTTCATTCCTGAAGGTAAAGTAAAATCTCTATGCAAAGATGTCAATAGTGCCGATCGAGAGGCTGACTTTGTCATGGAAGGTAGAGATGCCTCTTTGTCCCAGCACCCTTCTCTAAACTCTCCAATATCGAGAGTGCTGACAGCTTCTTCAACCAGTGAGATGTAGAGACAGCGTAGATCGTCGATGTGACCCATGCTTCTCATATTCTCTCCCTCTCCCACATAGAGATCACTGCTCTAGAGTATGTCTCGACACCTCGTCGCAATAGAACGGGATCCAACGGCACTCTTGCCTCACCTCTGGCTCCGCACTTTCACCATAAATATCAGGAATACAAACAATAGCAATATGTATCCTTCCCCCATATCCACCTTTTGCATCAAATAAGCTTTCGATAGGTCTATGAACATGATTTGGGTGGCAGCGATGTGATCTCACCTAAGTCCTGCATATCGAACCAAACACGGGAGTCAAACTCTCCGAACTTTTGGCCAACAGTGGGATGGGTGTAAATATTCTCTCCCGACTAGCCAGAGACTGCGTCAGAGGCAGTGATGCTCCCGCTCGGGTGTATGAAGCAGGGTCTGTTGCGGGTTTGATGGTCAGAAAGGAGAGTTTTGATTATGGATGAGTCGTCAAAGTTTCTGACATCTAAAGGCTGTTAATATGGTGCTAGCGTTGAGAGGACTTAAGAGATGCCGACGAATGACGATATCGCTTTTTGCAGTGGATAATTCCAGGAATGTCTCGAGGTGATGCGACTACAAGATCTGAGGTGGACTGTTTCGATAGCCTTGAGAACACTACATCTGATATAGGTTCGAGAACCGGTTCTGCGAAATTTGACAGTTCCATCAGCATACTAGCACACGTGTACATACTACACTAGCGAAAACGGAAGATCGAATATGCGTATTCTCGGGGTCATGCTATTCGAGTTCGAATAGGTGGAATGGATGGAATGGAACGAACTGATGGAGACATTAACGTGCATTGTTCACATGCTACCTCGTATAGTCGTTAACCGAACCACTACTGGTTGTGTCACAAATCTAAACTCGGACAGCGGTTGAAGCCGGATGAGATCCTGCAGAAGACTCAAAGAATAGAATCGAGATCAGTTCTTGAGGCTTTCAGGCTTAATTATATTTAGACGCATCGATTGGAGGCATCATATGAGCTTGTGAGCCTAGTGACGGTGTGATGGAACGATGACAATACATAGATAAGTTGAGTTATTCAAGTATCAATTTGATATATCAAAGCCAGTCCATCCACTCCTTACCCACCGAAAATTGTCAAAGAGAAACTAATTGCCAACCAAAGAAAGACTATCGACTATGACACCTATAACACATGTTAACCAAAGTCAACCCAAGACAGAGCCAAAAATCGCACCTATTACTTCTTCCCTTCAGCGTCTGCCTCTACCGTTTGTTGAGGGACCGCGGGTGCTTCTGCGCTGTTAGCATCATTCACGCCCTCACGGAGGTCTGCAGCAGCAACAGCTGGTACAGTAGTAGTCTTCCTTGCACGGTAGGCTTCTGTCACCAACTCAAGCTCCATGGCGAAATAGGGCTTCTTCCACCAACTCGTTGCCTTCACCTCGTCCTCCTCTTCCTCTTCCTCCTCTTCTTCTGCGTTGACATCACCAGCCTCATTCGTGACCTTCTTCTTCTCTTCTTTCACGGCCTTGCCATACCATCCTCGCTTAAATCCATCGCGTATTAGTCCGAGCCCCTTCATCAAACATCCACAAAGAACTAGAACAACATAAACCAGAATCAACAACACCAACCACAATCCAAACCAAGGCAGTCGTACGAGTCTCTGGAGAGGCCCGACCCGCTCGACATTGACGCCAGTGGTGCGTACCGCGAAAGCGATTTCAGTCACTGGCAGTTTCACCACAGCATAAAAGACAATGAATCCCCAATACCACCATGACGAGGTCTCTGGAAACTGTGACTGACTGTCGCCTAAAAGCTCCTTCCGACTATCCATTACCCTCAGTTTTTTGGCTTTCTGACTCCAAAACCCCTTCTTTTTCGTGTAAAGGTATGCATCCGGTTTGTTTCCAGCTTCAGGGTCATTCGGCGGAGTGACACCCACTGGCGGTTTGTGTTCCATCTTTCCTTGGAGCAATTTATGGGCCCGAGAAACCAGATACCAAAATTGACGATCGAGAAAATTTAAATTTACCAATATAACAATGGTACCGATTGAGACTGTCAGAAATGTCAGAAATCTTGGTATTTGTCGTCGCCAGTTTCCTACGTACCTATTCCTATAATCTTGAATAGATCTTTTACAGGACTTCCCCAACTATGCAATGGGTTAGCAAGTTAGCGCTATCAGTGTTGCTCGTCCGAAGGCTTACGTGAGGCCATTAACTGCGACCACGCTCTGGTAGAGATAAGTTAGCTTGCAAAGATTAGATTAAACTGGAGCGGCTATTACAGTTGCGAAGCTGAGCGGGAGGTAAATGAGTGTCACAACAGTGAATATCCTAAAACCAAATGAGTTAGCTAACGACCAATCTTCAAACAAGTATCACTGCTAACCTTGCGGATTCTGAAAGGATGACTGATCGTCGAGCATCTTGAAGAGAGAGCTCACTTGAAGCCTGGTAAAAGGCGATATTGTTAGATTTACTGGTATCGAGAGGTGGGTGACAATACTAACCCATTCCTTGAGATTTTTAAACCATTCGATTCTTTCATAGATATCATGGGTGATATCCCTCAGTTTAGACAGTTGCTCGTCAACTTTCTTGTGCAGTTTGCCGATTGTATCTCCGTAGTGCTTCTGATCACCAGCCGACCATCTTGGTTTATTCTTCCCAAAATTCTTCTCTATATCGAGAAAATCTTTGACTGCATTCTGGGCCAGGTCACACCTCTTAAAGAGATGCTTAAGAAGCTCAATTAACCATGGGTAAAGAACAGAGTGTTTATACCTGCAGCCAGCTTGAATCAGATGTGCACAGGTTATATCCAGACATATCACAATTGGCATGGGTTGACGATTCTCCTCACAGAGCAAAAACTCGGTTGGAATAGGTAAAACAAGGTAGAGGGCATGGAGAGACTATGACATACATACCTGTTTTTGAAAGTCTGATCTCCGCTGCCACCCTCCGAGCTGTATCGGTCGAATAACGAGTTCTGGCACACAAATTAGTACATGTCTATACACCGTTTTTAGTGCAAGCTCACCTTTTCTGGACTTGAGATCGCGTCCACTCTCTTCAAAATCTTATGGGTGTATTCAAGAAGCATTTTCAAAGCTATAAGAACGATCTGAACCTCCAGAACTTTGCGTTGACTCGGAAATTCAAGATCACAAAGTTTATACGACTCTGAGGTGTCGGCATTTACGAAGAAGTAAAGAGTCCAGTAACGATCATGAATATCACCCAAACAACTGAAGCCACATGATGCTTCTCGGAGATCATATTCTGGAGGCCCTCGGCTGCTTAGCCCCGTAGTAATAAATGGTGAACGTCTTGCTGGAAAGTAGCGTTGTTGATCCCTCTGTCTTTGATCTTTATCACGGTGGGCTGATATCTCGATGAATCCCAAGCAAAATTCAGAGATCCATAAGCCTTGCTGAGGAACCGACTGCGTATGTCAATATCAACCAGGATAAATACTAGGAAAGAAATCTCTCGTCTTTTAGGGGAGGCTGGTACTAACTTGAAAGTAGTGAACTGGCATTATTTATGAATTGTTAGAACTAGTGACAGCTCAATACGCAGAGTGAGGACTGACTTGTTTGACAATCGGCAACGGCTTTATATATGAATTTAGCCAGCTGCTTGGCTTCTCCTTCATTGTGGGTCGCAAGCAAGGTGAATATGAACCCTTAGAGGCCTATTAGAAATCTGGAAGTAAAGTTTGCCCTAGAAAAATGATGCTCACCCCTTGTACAATCTTCTACTCTTCTACACATACCAGTTAGCCTTACTAAACGTGTATACAATGAAGTAGCTTGCACGATAAAACATACACGATCCGCTTTTTCGAACTCTTTTTGTCTCTCTGTTGTTTGTCTGTTTCAGCAGAGATCCGGGTACAAGTCCTATAGATTGGGACCTTACGACTTTCACTAATTGATTAACCACACTGGACCCGGAAAACAACTGTGACCCATTACCAAAACTAGAGTGCTTCGATTTATCCCCAAAATCCACGAGAGCATTCAAATCGGTCATGGTCTTGGGGTTGGGGTTGGGGTTGGGAGCCGCCTCGTCAATCGTCATGCGCTTGAAGAAACCTTCGCAGTCAGAAGAAGAACCCCAAAGCCCAGTAATCCAATCTGCGTCCAAGTTATCTAACAGACGCTTTTTGATATCATCGAATGAACCCATTGACTGCGGTTTGGCATATTCATAGTCGATGAAGAATAATGGCCCAAGGAATAACCATGGGGGTCCATAGGCTGAGTTTGACAGTCAGAACACACCAATTGAATTGAGTACAGAATCCCTTCTTATAATTACCTGGGTTTTCATTTAGATACCTCCTTCCTTCCCGAGTAAGGGGCCGTTTTTTACCCAATTTGCCCCCTTTCTGCGTCGTGGTATGTAAATCGACTGGTTCTGATTGTTGAGGGGAACGGGGTTCATGCTGTTGTTTCTGCGCTATGCGAGCAATGCCTTCAGCGGGAGTGATTGCACTCCTACTGCGTTCCCGTTGCGCAGACATTGCCGCAGATTCGGGTCTAAACAACAATATCATTAGTTTCGCGAAATATCTAGGTGATACTTAGATGTAGAACATACTGAACGGCATCAAATTCCGCCGCATAATCGGTATACAGGAGTAAGACTAGCATTGCCGAGGAGATATATTCTAGGCAATTGTAAATGGGCGCAGCGTTATGGAACAGGCCACCTGCAGAAGAAAGGCTCTCCAGATCTCTTCTGGCAGTGTGCAGGTTCGTTGCACTACCCTCGTCGTTACACCTCATGTATCTTGAGAGATAATTCATCAGTGCACTCGTCGTCTTGGATCCGAAATCTTGAGCTGCAGCATCCTCCCATTGGCTCCAGTCCTGGCTTTTGAGAGTGTCGATCCATGGTACAAAGACCAAATCATCAAGAAAGAAGAAATTGCGATTAAGAGCGGGTACTAGGAGGTCAATCTCCCAACTACTAATTTCGATATTACTTTCTTGGTAACTCGATCTTGTGACCGCGCATAGCATCTGTTTTCTGTCTTGTGTAAGGGCATTTGGTAGGTCGACTTCAATGGACCTCTCGATCTTGAACCGTTCAATAACGTTGATTCGAAAATTCTGCGGGTTTATATCTTTCAAAAAGTTGAAGGTGTTGTCCTCTTCGGAAATTTGTAGTAGCTCCGCCAGCTTCTTGGTAGCATCCATCGCCATCCATACTTGAATCTGATAATCAATTCCAAATTCCTTCACGCCCACAGGAATGTCTTGGTAATATTGTAGGGAGATTGAAACCCAAAGATCAGATGTAGAACATTTGTCTTTGTGGGCGTTAATTAATTTCCAATACTCTGGTGAGTGCTTCCGGAAAATCCGCTGGACAAATGGCGTTTCTCCTGGGAACAGGGTCTGGAATTGATGCAGTAAAACTAGAGAGTCGCAGAACATTTGGGGTTCGAAAGAGGATTGATAGACCATGGCTATCCAGTCAGTAGGTTCGTTCGTCTTAGGCCCTTTCTCGTCCCATTCCTCAACTTGCATGTAATCTTGTTCGTCCTGGGGGGTCTTTTTCATCTCGAATAGCCACCAAAGATAGCCTTTCGTTATCAACTGAATTTTTTGCATGTAATGCTTGGTCGTCTGTGGATCAGCAAAGTCACCAGTTGAAAGCAACCGATACATCCCAAAAAGGAATTTCATCTGCCAACTGTCCAAGGCAGTATTAGCGTGGAATCTTGATAGGGACAAGGGTGCAGGTATTAGATATTGCAGCGAATAGCGTACCGTGACTCAAAAGGATCGTGTGCCAGCTCAACGGAGGCATCAGTTAGGATGTATGGACGAAATCCTTCAATGGATGAATGGCTTTCAGCTGATACAGGAAGGGGTATAGCTGCTACAGAAACTATATGTTCTAGGGAGCGGCGATAAATGAAGGATGTAGTCTGTGAGTCGCGCTTGAATCTCCACCACCTTCTCATTTCTTTGATGCCATTGAGCTCCGAATCTGTGTCTTTATCTAGTGTAAGATTTGTCATATTCTCTTTGTTGTTCGTCACCATGTAAATTGCCGTGAAAGTTATCGTTTCTTGAGGTTGGATCTGGAAGATCTCATGGTGATAAATGGCAGCTGTGGAATGTATAGAGATGGTGTCCTTCTCTTCAATGCCGCTCAGCGGTACACTAGCATTGTCCTTGCCTTTGAACATTGCAACTGTGAGTTTCTGCGATGGACCTTGCAACGAGACCTGACCAGACGATTGTTTCCGTATGGAATGGTAACTTTCGTATGAGAAATCAGGGCCAACTTGAACCTTGCCCAGGAGTGTCTGGCGTAGGGCTGCGGTCAGGTCAAAGTCCATTGACAGCTCAGCACTCGTGGCTGCAGTTGATGTGATAGTGTATCGTTGTAAGATTTGGTTCCTACTGATGAAATATTGGACCTTGATTCCGATGCTGGCATCTTTTATGTTCAGCTGATATAGCGGCCAACGGTCGTCTCTATATCGGATAGAACACAGCTCCAGCTTTCCAGAATCTGGTGATAATCTTAGACCGAACCCTGAGTTAGGCTTCTCATATAAACGACCGAAGCTTTGAATCCGTGATTTCCAGTAAGGTGTCTCCCTTCGAACGAAAGTCAGACTAGAAACGAAAGCAGATTACGTCGTTGTTCAAAAAGGGAACTTCACCAGTCAGCAAATACCGGGCGAAATTCATCATTTCTTTCTGTCTCTATATCTGGCTCATTCTCGTTGCTCAGAGACTTCCCCTCTTGGGCTTCATTCTCAGCGTTGTCACTAGTACTAGATTGTATTCGTCTACACGTTTGTTAGCTTTGATTTGGACATCTACATCGGGTGTTTGACTTCGGAAACTTCGCATCGAAAGCTACAATTTCACGTCTTTCCGCCGAAATGAATTTAGCCTCTCCGCTTTCATCCTGCAATGATTGTGACAACGACAACAGTTCACCATGTTTGTTCAACCAAACTATGGTGCCGTCGTCACCGAATTGGTGAATGAGTTGGATTCGTTTTGTTAGGTCAATCTGCTCATTGCGTGTTCTGATACTGAACCCATTAGCACGTGTCTAGGTATGTGTCCTGATTGACATCAACTGACCTGTACGTGTGTTAACACTGAGATCGAAGGTAGTTCTTTTTGACATCGCTGCAGATTGGGTATGTTGCCAAAGCTTGCAGCATAGGTTCGACGGTCCTTTGCTTCTTATCTATCATGCGTTTGGTAAAGCTGAAAGTTTACTGCTCACTGCTGCCTGGAAATTTCAGTGGACAGGGATTGACGCCTCAGATTTCTGTTTGCATACGCAAGCACTTGTGTATTGTGATAAGGCGGCCACTCCTCAGGTGTCACTAAGGCCAGTTTGGGTAGGATTTCATGCAGCTAAAACACAGTGTGCATTAGCGTGTAGGGCTGAAGATGAGGAGAAGTCGATCAATTGAAACATACCCCTAACCCATGGAATTCTCAGTCGTAACTAGTGAATAAAACGAACTATATCCAGACAAAATTACGACTTGATACCCCGTATCAACCCCAGTAGTAATGATTAACTCTACTTAGATACAAGGCCTGAAGTGAATAGTGAAGAGAGCAACAGCGGCTGTAAAACAGGTGAAAATTCAATGAAATCCACGGAAGTATGTGGCTTGACGGATTGGTGAGCTCATAGGATATAAATATAGAGTGAGCCGGAAGAGGGAGAGAAAAATGGGGAGGCAGATGGACGGGCACCAGGACAAATCTGAGCAGACGAAGAAGAGTCGCAACGATTTTATTGGGAGGATGGAGAGGTTGATAAGACTGATCATGTGATCATTGTGATTCCCAAGTTTAGCGAGCTAGCTTGGTGAGCGCCATTTGTTGAATTATGCGTCTCATCACTTTTTTCCGTGACTATCGTATCCACCTGCATCAAAAGGTATGGCGATTATTGGGATTGGTGGCTCGGTCGCGATTATAGAGGCAGAAGTTTCAAAGCGGTCGCCTTGCATAACGGCTTTTGTATGTGTAATTGAGGCTGAATTTCCAGGTTGGACTCTAAAGACTTCTCTTCTCAGATCATAAGAAATGCGCCGCTTCTCAAGCCAAGTTCCACATATGAATGCATATGGCTTCGTATGATTCATATGCAGAACTACACTTGCGTTTATGTGCCGCAAAAACATGACAGACATAACGGTGTACACTAGGTAACTTTGCGACCCATGTTGAAGTAGGCTAGCACATACCCCTAACCCTCGAATATTCCTTGGTTGGTTCATTGAGTGCGGCATTATACCGAGTCAGTAGAACCATGAAGAAAATAACCCACAGGGTCATTTGATGGGACGATTTGTGTAGAGTTCAAACAGCCAACCAGTCTCTATGACGCTTTTCACTCATGGATACATCGACACATGCCGATCGCCAGGCGTCAAACGCCATCATTGATTAGACCTTCAATAGGTACGTCTCTTCTTCTGCTCTTTCATCTTCTCAGAACCCACTATGGTGACCTCTTAATCCAGTCCCGCCTTCATTCGATCGTCATTGGAAAGCACGACCCTATCACACCAGTTACAATACCCCCTCACCTTACTGTGCCACTATTCTACAATCAGCTCTATTCCACTCCGCGAACTAGGGACATACCTCGTCGACAAACGCCCATCCACTTTGGTTCCACTCAACCTCCTTCCCAGACCTCCTCTTCCTCCTCGGAGTTTTCGTCTCTAAATCGTGGTCCTCCATCCGCTCGTCTCCATCCGCCTCAAACGCAGCGGCGAGTGAATCCCACCCCCCGTCATCTTCGCCCACATCCTCCGCTTCCGCCGCCGCCACTTCTGCCTCTACCTCTACCGCCCCCGCATCCTGCAGAAGACCAATACACTCCTCTCTCCCCCTTGCGCAGCATACAGGACCCCAATTATGGCCCCTGGTAGTAGGAGCAAATATCCCGTCCTCGCCACGTACCAGTGTGGTGCGCTGATAATGCGGAAAATCGCCTATGAATTGACCTATCCAATTCTCGCATTGTATTCGGTATGCATGATCCTCAATAGCTAACTCTTTTGCGCATGCGGGACAGAACCAGGCATTGGTAGCGCAGGAACATATTCGAGCGAGGGATTCATAGGCTGGTAGACCTTGTGGGGGGATGAGGAAAGGGTCGTGCTGGCACGGCTTGCAAAGACGGCGGATGCGAGAGTTAACGTGTGTAGGATTAGGTTTTTGGATGCAGTTCTATACTATGTCAGACGCAGGAGGTAGGCAGGGGGTGGGAAAGTTACACGGCATGTCGGACTGGTACACCGGACACATCGTTGAACTAAATCCCTCGCACATCGTTTGTCACTGCGTATATGGCGCCAGGACTCGGCGGTCTCGGGCGAATATTGAGAGCGCTGGGGGTACTGGCAACGCAGCGAGAGTGAGAGAATTGTGCGACGATAGTCGGAGAGCGTGGAGTGGAAATGACAGCAAGTAGAGGCGAGGTTGTGGAGATCTGTGCGATCAAGGTGGGTAGCCAGTCCCGCAAGGAATGGGTAGAGAACAATTGCTGCGCTGAACAGGTGAGCTGGAGATTGATGCATATCTGTAGGTGGAAGAGTTTGTCGAGAGCTGCTGTCATTCGAGAAATCCATAAGGAGCACCATGTTAACAAGTATCTATTGAGAACGTAGCTTCGGGTAAGGTGTTAAATGGTAGGCTCCAGGTGTTCTTCACCCGTACTTGAAGTACAGAATAGGTTTGAGGTTAGCAGTGGATGGTATATAACAGGTGGTGGTGGATCGAATCAACGCGTAAAAGCTCGATTTAATGGAAGTGAATGGAAGGTGTGGAGGTGATGCAACTTAGCTGCTAACCCCGCCTAAATTTACCCCGCCAGGGTACGTACACTAAAATAACGTCACTTGTCATTCCACCTCCACACATCCTCAATCTCAACAACTAACACCACGATACCATCATGCTTGTGCTCAAATTGACTGCCGACCTGACTGGGTACCAAGTCAACTCTTACCCTCCACTTTCATTTCCATTATAACTAACCTTATCACTCCCGCTGCTGCAGGGTTACCGATCTCCGCCCTTCCGATGCCGAAGGAGATCCCTTTTATTACATGTTCAAGGTCTCATGCACCTCATGCCGCGAGATCCATGACAACTGGGTTGGCGTCAGCCGCTTTGTATGTGTCTACGCTATCCTCGTGCGGCGGCTGCAGCTAACATCAGCAAGGAAACTAGGGACATGTCTGGTAGCCGCGGAGAGGCGAACTTCGTTTGGCGTTGCAAGAACTGTAAGGTGTATTGCGACGACTCCTTGCCACGAGCGAACACGCTTAGCCGTCAAGGAATGCGGTCCTTCGGTAGCTAGGAATGCTGGTTGAAGGGCCGACACTCGTTGGCCGGCTACTATCGTCACTCTATCCTTTGAAGCATTGCTAACTAATCAAAAAGAGAGAGTCTTCCGTAGGTTAGTAATATTTCGCTCCAGCGACATTTATAACTGGCATCCTAAACATGCGCAGTGATCAAGGGCGAACCACAACCTTACAACTACGCCGAGGTTCCCAAGCCTGGGAAGATCCTCGAATTCGAATGCAGAGGCTGCGAATTTGTCGAGTTCAAGCCTGAGGGTAACTGGGAGGCTAAGGGCCTCGAGTCCGGTACCGTCTTTAAGGATATTGATCTCAACGAGGGGGATTGGTTCGATTACGACGAGAAGGCTGGCGCGGAGGTCAGCATCAAGGATTTGAAATGGGAGATCGTGAGGTCCTAGTTGTCATAATTTTCTTACGATAATACATATCACTAGTGAGGCGGATAATATACCATCAGGATCTAATCCATTGCTGCGGAGTTCACACTGCAAAGCACATTACCGGGATACAAACTGATAACAAGGCAACTTGCAAGAACGAGGTTGCGTGTCTATCACTGAGTCAAACTGCATCTCCCTCAGGTCTAACCCCATCGACGTTGGAAACTGTCAATGACATCTATCCTTACCTACCAAATCCCGATGCTAGACAGATCAGCTGATCTGAATAATTCACGAGTTTTTCCATTGAATCCTGAAAGCACAAACTTCTGCTTCTTTGTTCCGTACCCTCTGCGGATTACTGTGGGACAAATGCTAGTTGAGAGGTGATATACAACTAGGATTTGGAGATTTATAGTAGATCGTATGGGATAGATTATTGTCGAATCCGAGAAATAATTCTGGTTTGGCTCGGACGTCTCGAGACTCCGTGATATATGATGACTTCCAGCCAAATGTGCTAGGTATACTACGAGCTAGAACTTCACGTTAGGGCCTTACTAGGTACTCTAAATGCCTGTATTATTAGATATGCATCGAGAAAGTGCTAAGTTAGGCCATCGTAGAGAGAGTGAGTCGAGTGACGAACTAGAAAGAGCTAACACCAACAGCTCTAAGCCACATCACGGGATACGCCACAATATTCACCCTTGGTACCCATTTCATCAACCACACACCCCCACCCCCACCTCTAATCTCAACATGGACGAGCTCCTCGCCCGACACCGCAAAGAGCTTCGCGACCTACAGTCCCGCATAACCAATCAAAAGAAGCAAGCCACAAAAAAGACGCGAAAAGCCGTGAACTCAGAATGCGACAACCTAGAAGCAGAGACCAGGTCCAGGCACGCATGGGAGATCCATGAACTCCAGAACCCATCATCCGATAATCCAACACCAACACAAGCCAACGATCCCGCAAACGATAATGTCTACATCCCACCACCACTCCTTGACTCCGAGCCAGAAACCGAGCCATCAAACCCACCTCTAATAACGAAGCCCCCACCCCCGGCGACAAACGAAGGAAAAAAGCCCAACCGACAAAAAGCCCGCCTCGCCCGCCGCGCCGCCGAGGCTGCCGCAGCATCAGAAGCTGCTGCCCAAGAAGCCTCCTCTCTCCCGAACCTACGCGAGCGCGAACTCGCCGTGATGGCCACGCTACTCAAAACCCACAATCTCGCGGAACACCAGATCGCGCCGGATGGACACTGTCTCTATTCTGCATTCTCACATAGTCTCCGCACGGCGAGCGTGGGGTTGGAGACGCTACCAAAGGACTACAAGGAGGCCAGGGCCCGGTGTGCGGCGTTTATGAGGGACAATAGAGGAGATTTTGAAGCATTCCTTGAAGAGGACTTTGAGGAGCATGTTAGGAAGGTTGAGAGTACCGCGGAATGGGGAGGGCAGACAGAGGTGTTAGCGTTGGGCCGGGCTTTTGGGGTGAAAGTGAAAGTGCTACAGGCTGAAGGACGGGGGGTGGAAAGGATGAATGATGAGGCGGAGAAAGGTGAGGTGTGGTTGGGGTATTATAGACATGCCTTTGGGCTGGGTGAGCATTATAATTCTTTGGTTAAGAAGGAGTGAAAGATGGATATGGTAAAAGCGTGAGTCACTTTTGGGCAGCGGGGTGCGGGAGTTTGCTTGGAATAGATTATGCATTGGTTTAGTATAGTAATTCCCATGCTCTCTCATTTGCCGTTGAAGACCAGCACTGAAGATGCCCATCTGTCCCTCCCTTTCCACAGCCCTAGATACCCCTCGACGACTGCCGACATCCTCCGATCATTTCGTGCGTCCCTCTATGACCCTCGATATGTGCTATAGCTCCACCCCGCCAACAGCAACGGGATATGATAGTGCTCCGCCGTGCTGCGAACCCTAAACGCAATTTCCACATACGGGAAAAACGTCTCCTGTCCCGTACGCGCAAAATACTCCTCAACTTCAAACCGCATCTTGTAAGCAGCACCCTCCTTCAACACCAGCGCCTTTCCCTCGTCCTCCCCCTGCCAGGCCGTAACGCGTCCATCAGAATTCGTGTAACCAGTTGCAAGAACGGATGCAGTAGATGAGATCTCGGGTGAGGCTGTCGACGGAAAGAGGAGGAGAGTGCATTTGATGTTTTGCGCTGGGCGGCCGATAGTTGTGTCAAGGACATGGCAGGTCACGGGGGGCTTTGCGACGGGAGCGGACATTTGTGAGGTTATTGTGGTGAGACGTTGAAATGGCGACGAGGGCATCTGTAGCAGATACAGGGAGAGGGCTCCCTGATATATAAATGCACTCTATGCACATTAAATAGCAGGGCCAGAGCTTGAATCTCGAGCTCGCGTATCGGCGTGTCCCGAGATCGAAAATCCGCTAACTCGGAAAGGCCGTGCTGTCTGCTGCTTTAAGATGAGCGCAGAGGGCGGTGGTTGTTTCAGAAACACGTTTTCTGGGATTAAATCATCTTCTCTATAAGCCAGATGCTTCTTGTCATTGAGAATGACAATAACATCTTTGTCCGTTTTCGAAGCTGCGAAAGCCAATGGTAACGTGCGGCTACACATGCCCTAGCAAATCCCAGCGCCTGCCTACGCCATGCCACGTCACTTGAACAACTTTAGAAGTTTCTTGTCTTCCACCGAATCCCAACCAGCAGGCGAACTCCACAACACCACCTTTCCAACTCCACTTTATCCAAGCCCAACTAATCACCCTCAACCAAAATGTCCGTTGCACATCTCGATGCCGACCTCGATCCTCTAGAACCCACCCTCCAGCCCATCCTCGATCAAACCAGTCTCCGCTGGATCTTTGTGGGTGGCAAAGGAGGAGTCGGCAAAACCACCACGTCCTGTTCCCTCGCCATCCAGCTCTCCAAAGTTCGCGAATCCGTCCTTCTCATCTCCACCGATCCCGCCCACAACCTGTCGGACGCATTCAACCAGAAATTCGGCAAGGAAGCGCGCAAGGTCGATGGCTTCGATAACCTCTCCGCGATGGAGATTGATCCTTCGGGCAGCATCCAAGAGCTTCTCGAAAGTGCAGATGCCGGGGGTGGGGCCACAGGGAACCCACTGGGCGGCGTGATGCAGGATATTGCGTTCAGCATTCCTGGCGTTGATGAAGCGATGTCGTTTGCAGAGGTACTAAAGCAGGTCAAGAGTTTATCATACTCCGTTATCATCTTTGATACCGCGCCAACTGGACACACACTTCGGTTCCTCCAGTTCCCCACGGTGCTGGAAAAAGCATTGGGAAAGATCAGTCAGTTGAGTGGACGGTTTGGACCGATGTTGAACGGTATCTTGGGAGCGCAGGGGGCACCGCAGATGGAGGAGATGATGCAGAAGATGGAAGGGATGAGGGAGGTCATTGGTGAGGTTTCGAAGCAATTTAAAGATGCCGAACTGACGACGTTTGTGTCACCGCTTCCGATTGAGATGGAGGTATGCTGATATGGGCCATGTAGATTCGTCTGTGTCTGCATTGCCGAGTTCCTGTCACTTTACGAGACCGAACGCATGATCCAGGAGCTCAACAGCTTCCACATCGACACACACAGCATCGTTGTCAACCAGCTCCTGTTCCCCACTCAAGGCAGCACTTGCGATTACTGCAATGCCCGGCGGAAGATGCAGAAGAAGTATCTGGAGCAGATCGAAGAGCTGTACGAAGATTTCAACGTTGTCAAGATCCCCATGCTCACTGATGAAGTGAGAGGAAGTGCGAAGTTGACAAGTTTCTCGGAGATGCTGGTGAAACCGTTTGAAGCACCGCAGGAGGAGTAGGGTATCTGTCTGGTAGATTATCTGGTCGGGGTATGGTTTCGGTCGAGTCAGTCTCCCGGAATGCTAGAATGAAATGGGAACTGTCGGGAAAGAGGCGTTCTGCGTTTTTGCATTCTGTTGCCTTTTGCTTTTTCATTCTCAACTGCTATAGTACACTTCAGAGATCCTTGTCATGCACATATGTACGGACGTCCTCCATCGTTAGCCGCTTCGCGTTGGATATCCCTTTAGAAAGCCCGCATAGGAATACCTTACTCGATGTAACCGGGTGTCCCAATAACTGGTTCTCATGGAGTAGGTAATAGAGCACTTTTTCAGTCGTCGAGACTCGAAGCTGCGTTCTTCCAACCTGTTTTTCGCCCTCCGATCTTTCTCAGTCGCAAATCTAAGTACATGCTCTCTACACACCCGGCTGGGGCGGATTCCGTAAAGTTTGCATTGTGTAAATACGTTTTCAAAAGTCTGATGACGGGATCTGGTTGGTTGGAATGATTGGTTGTCGTTCAAGACTTTTGGTATGTTTTCGGAAAGGTGCCCCAGGCCGCGAGCAACGAGGGGTGTCCGACCCAGGTGTAAGCGGACGTGGGGGATCAGACAGCATTGAGGGTACTGCCGGTGTCAAATTAACTTTGGCTCTCCCAAGTCCATGCTTGCCACGGAAATAACGTGGTCTTTCCGATTGGCTGCCGTAGCGAACCAGCAGAGTGCAATAAACCCAGCCGAGCGTCTAATCATCTATCAAGCCCGCCTACGGTCGAGTCATAAATGAGCACTCGACTTGGCGGCTTTCAACTTTAGTGTTCAGTCGTCTGGACTTCTTCCAGATGCCCAAAAGCACCTGCCTAAACCCGTTCTTTGAACGGTTCTACGTAGACCCATTATATGGAATAAGTATCTCGAGATTCTCTCCAGGGCTGGACTGGATAGTTACTGAAAGCTCGGCAAGACGGCCCCGACCCCGCCCGAGTCCTTGGCATCCGGCCATTACCTTCAAATCCAATATTGTCATAAATGCATCACTGGGGACCGGGGAAAGCGGCAACAATCCATATTGATATACCGGTCAGGTATATTCTATCATACTCGACGTCTGAGATACCTCGGATCTTCTGGTTAGATTGGACTCGTTCTTATATGCCGCGTCGGATATGACGGCAATGATCGGTGGCTAGGACCTCGCCTTTTTTCCCAGGGACGTGGGAGGCGAGAAGCCCTAGATATCTACTTTTGGTAATACTCGATACCATATCTCTGCTGCTCACTCCCCTACTAACTCTCTAATATTAATAGCTATCTAATGGGTTAATAGTCGAGCTTATCATTAAATTAGCCCACCGTTGATATATCCAGGGAAAAATTAGATCTGTGCATTGTGTACTGCATCCCATCAATGGCGCCGCCAATGTGCAAGTCTGCGGGCCAGCAGTGGGTGGAAAAATATGTATGCGGTGGCGTGACTCTTGACGGCAAGGGAGTGCCGTTATGTACCCAAAAGGCAAAAGGTAGTGTACCTCCTGGAGAAGAGAGCTGATGCACTCTATATTGTGTTGGCGGAGTTGATATTTTAGCTCCATCCCCCGAGTTCGCTTCTGCTCGTGTGGCGACGGTACAAAAGCTAACGTTTCCCGTCCGATTGAAATCTTTTTGCCATTCCTGTGGTAGGATAAACTAACTGCCATCATCATATCCGCTTTCTTAAACTCTGAACTGGAGGTCTTGTCTCGGAGATTTTTGGAATATTAGCCTTTTGGTCTCAGCCCAAATACAGGGCTTATTGTTGGTATGTATGGTTGGTTTCCCAAGCAGTTGTATCGTCTGTATTTATTCTAGAAACCAGAAATAGTACTCCATGGCTGAGAAGTCAGTCGACGATAAATCGAGGGCCATGACAGAAACACTGTCGAGAATGGATCCCAATGTCCAAGCACCGCAAAACCAATCACCCCACAATACTGAAGAGTTACAACGACGACGAAACGACAGCTTGGGCGATTCCGTGTATCAGCACTCCGATGGTGACAACAAAGACATGGAGATCGTTCCAGGCAGCTCAATAGACATGCCAGTTTCAAATGACCCTATCCAGCCAATTCTATCCAGGGTCATCTCCAAAGTAGTAACCGTCAATTCATCCATCGTTCCACGCAGCAAACGGCGCGGTCTTTTTTCTAGCCTTTGCATCATTCCCGAAATCGAGGATCCGTACGAGTATACACGAATGTCGAAAAAGCTAATTACACTGGTGGTTGCTATAGCTGGAGCTGCTGCGCCAATGGCGTCTGCCATAATATTTCCAGTACTGACGCAGATCTCAGAAGATCTACATGCTACCCAGACCTTGACAAACCTGTCGGTTGCGTTGTATATGCTCGGAATGGGCGTGGTTCCACTGTGGTGGTCGAGTTTTGCGGAACGCATGGGTTACCGTACTATTTACCTGGTTTCTTTTGTTTTGTATGTCGTCTCCAACGTTTTTTGCGCCATCTCAGTTAACATCGGAATGTTCATTACGTTTCGGGTGTGTTCCGGTGCTTCGGCCGCGAGTGCTCAGACAATCGGCGCCGGAACCCTAAGTTCGATATGGGAGGTCCATGAAAGGGGGAAGTGGATGGGCATGTTTTATCTTGGGCCGCTGATGGGACCATTAATAGCACCGATAATAGGTGGTGCTTTGAGCGGGACCTCGTTAGGTTGGCGATCGATCATGTGGTTCCTGGTTGTGTTTGGGGCCTTGATGGTGGTGTTTATGATCTTCTGCTTGCCCGAGACTTTTCGGGGACCAAAAGATAACCATCATACCGTAGCTGAGAAGGAGGAGCCAAATATCGATAGAACAATCACTAGCGTGTCAGCAGTGACGAAACAGAAGACCTCACGGTGGATCGCCACTTTGAAGATTTTGCTGGTGGATCCCCTACGCAGTCTTATTTTTATACGATTCCCGCCCGTTTTTATAACCGTATATTGGGCGGGTCTGACTTTTAGCGCATTGGTATGTTTTGCCTTCGTCACAACTCATCACTTGTATTTTAACCTAAAGCCAGTACATCCTGAACGTCTCGATCCAAAGAACGTTCGCCAAACCACCATACAATTTCCCCTCCATGACTGTCGGCCTCATGGTGAGTACTGAGCATTTCCAAATCGTTGATTGACTAAGCATGAAACTCAAAGCCATATATAGTATATCCCCTCCTCGCTAGGTAACGTCGTTGCTTCTGTTGCTGGAGGAAGGTGGAATGACGTCATCATGCGGAACGCTGCCGTAAAAAGAAAATCATTAGACCCTGAAAACACGGGTCCCGATACACAGCTCGAATATAGGCCTGAAGACCGAATGGGCATCAACGCTTGGATAGCGGGTGCATTATTCCCACTCGCCCTCTTGTGGTACGGATGGGTGGTGCAGTACGGAGTGTTTTGGTTTAGCGCTATGATACCAACATTCCTCTTCAACCTCGGGGCCATGCTTATAACTACCATGTCCATAACCATGTTGACCGAGTTCGTGCCAGGCCGAAGCGCGAGCGTTGTGGCTGTGAATAACTGTGGGCCATTCCATTCCCCGTTCCCGCTAGTTCTCTTTCGGTACTAACTTTGCGAGTATCAGTCTTCCGGAATGTATGCTCGTGTGTGGGTGGTATTATTGCAGAGCCTGTTATCCAGGCCATCGGCAATGGATGGCTGTTCACCATAATCTGCGTGGTTGGATTGCTTAGCTGCGGGTCTGTGTTGCTTATGCAGAAGTTTGGGTCGAGATGGAGGGCAATGGAGCAGAACGGGGAGTATAAGTTTATGAATATGTAGTCTGGTCATGATGATAGTTCTCGTTAGTTAATAGATAGTTTGTTTTCTGAGCGATCTTATACATAGATATATATTGCCTACATCTACCTAGCATGTAGTGAAGAGACGGCTTGTAGTTATAGAATGAAAGTGATCGGAGCCGAACTGCTCTTGTGTGCTGTGGCGATGTCATCCAAATCATGTTAATCCCTATCCCGCATCATATCACCTATAGGAACTATTACCTGCCAATGACTCAACGGTCACACCCAAGGTTGCTGTTAAGAAGAACTGTACGGTAGGGCGCGAGGAATGTAGTTTCCAAGATTCAATAGACTTCCCATTCCCATTTATTCAAGCTACTACTAGATCGGGTATTACACACTCTGGAGTCAGCGGCTGAACAAAAGACGCAGGCCCTAGAATGTTCTTACCCTTATTTGATGCCCATCTCCTCTAGAAAATATTTGGGTACTTACCAATAACGTTAATTGGATTCTTATCTCCGAGAAGAGCAATAGTGGAAGAGATGAGCTCAACCTCGACCTCCAAGTTCTTCAAGATCCTTGCGATAATGCTGCCTCGATTCCTCAAAGGTATTGGGGTTCTTTATATTAGCTTTTGTTGTTTTCAAAATTACGAGGTTGGTCTCGAGGACTGGGCAAATGTATGGGAACATGGCTTCGTCGTATCAAAAATGTTGTGGTAGTAGTAAATAGGAGTCTCCTGGAGGGTGGAATTCGTCTCAATCCCAAGATCTTGACAGACCGGGAGGGAGTATTGTTTGGGCTCTTCGGAAGTAGTTGTGTTCTTGAGGGCCATTTGTGAGAGAAGAATTAGCGGGGGGATAGAAAATTCAGAGGTGCAATGTATAGCTACCAAAAATACGGACAGCGGAGAACTTTCAGATATTAATCAAAGTGCATAAAGACTAGAGATTATTTTGTTGCAGTGCGGAAAGCGATTGTAGTTGTGATTGTTGGTGGTGAAGATGATGGTGATATGCGGAGAATGACGGCGAGAATAGATGGGAAACGAACAATGTGTGACGTACTGCCTAGCTGCTTAAGTGGGTCAAAGAATGTGATTTTAAAGTACAGCGTTCGCCTTTTCCATTGGGCTCTGTAAAGTTGTATCAAAGAGCAGTCACACTGCCCCGTTACCGAGTACGACACACTCCAAGACTTTGTGCAACTTCCTGTGGACCGGGTCTTCTCTAACATGCCATTGGACATTTACCATTACCCGAGTCGTCACCATCTCAACCCCTACCAGCTCTCACGCATAATCTGCAGATCCACCTGCTAAATACTTAGCAGTTTACCCCCACTAGCATTCCAAGGGCTTCTTTGCCCGTCGGTATGTTGGGAATGGTGGGCTTCGCTTAAGTTCTGTTACAGATGATCAGAGCTATTGGTTTTTCGGGGTTTGGTACAGCCGTCAATATGAATGCGCAGTGTGAATAAAGCGTTTTGGTACTGTTGTGAGATGCCGACACTGCCGTAGTTTCCGTAGGGAGAATATGACCATCTCAATTAAGATATCTGAACAGGCCCTGTGACGGCTAGCCTCAGGATCGGGATCGCCGGATCGTCCGTAAAGGTCATTTTATCCCACGGTGTGCTGATTACATAGAACCTTGGACCCTCTCAGCGCCATAGGGAGCAGTTTCGTCCTTGAGATAGTCTCACTGACGACTGACGTAGGGAAATGAACCTGTTATTGGATATGATAGTCTCGCCGCCTCAAAATGCCATGGCCATCATTAGCAGTCGGCTTCACAACATCCCAAGGCGCATAAAAATTCAACAGGTAGGCGCCTAAGTAAGTGGTGTTGAAAATTCTGAAGATTTGGGCGGAGGTTTGCCTCAGAAGGGGCGAAGAGTAAAACTGATGTGTACAATAGACGAAACCGGGAGATACCGAAAGAGGGGCAAGTACAGCTGCCTCGAGGGAATTTATAGCCGATTTCGTAGCCGGTTTGTTATCGATTTGGCGTTGCGTGCGGTTGCGGGTGTTTTGTTTCTAGGGCCATCGGTGATGAGGCGAAGCCGAACGGCGGGCATCGGTTCATGGTACTTCCGGCAGTAATGATAGACTTTGGGGGTTTTCCTAGATCTACGGGTACTACGCGGCTCCCAGGAAGCCGAATCCTTGCCTGATAGCCTTATATATCTTATATGCAGATGTTCGCCTTCACAGTGAGTCAGATTGAAAGTGGTTTGAACCACTTCCAGGCAATAAACCATTGTCAGGCAAAGCCTACAGCGCCTAGAGATACGTCGTCGTCGCTAGGGTAGGGGTATAAAATAGCAGCCCTGTTATACAGCCCAGGCCATAGGGTTGTACCTGAAACTATGCCGATAACCATTGGACAAGTGACCGTGACTGCCTAGTAAGGAGTTTATTTCCGCGGAGATCATTGGCCTGTTAGGTTTCCGGGGCCAAAGATTATTATAGAACATCACCGAATCAAGGCTACACATACAAGATTCGCGAAAGAGCAAATATCGTACCTGCAGCCTTACTTTGCATTACACAACCAAGTAGGCCGTATCCTGCTACGAGATAGAAAGCCACAGCGAAAGTTTTTTCGAATTGAATACCATCTGGCAAGCAATATTGGGGTGTAGGAGCACAGACGAAGGCAGATCGTATCCTGCTACGAGATAGAAAGCCACAGCGAAAGTTTTTTCGAATTGAATACCATCTGGCAAGCAATATTGGTGTGTAGGAGCACAGACGAAGGCAGATAACTCTTGAATGAAATCAATTTTGCAGAAAGTCTTGTACTCTTCTATGAACGGAACTTTAGAAGGAAAGTGCGGGCTGGTATGGAGAAACGAGAAACAACTTCAAACAAAAATGCATCGTCCCGCCTTTTTCAATACTATACTGTCTGAAAACATTTAATACCAATGGAAATTGAACCACAGTTATCTACTACTGCATCTAGTTTCCATACCTCGTCTTCGATAGTTGATAAGTACTATATTTCTAGAATTTCATGCACGAATTGCGTAGCAAGCGTGCACGCGTGGCCACTTGGGCAATCATTTATAAATGCCTAGGTAATTACAACGATGTATCATGCTTCCTCAAGCCTCCACAGACAAGACAACACCGGATCCGCCCTACCAAAGTAAATTCTCTGACTCTCTGGATGCTCTCTCACAGCGTTCTTGGGGAAGAGCAGGCGCTTACCGGGCTCCATGGGCACTCGGAGACTGCTCTGGGGCCGGAAATGAGAGGTTTCGGCTGGTAGTACTCGGCGACAATGCTTTCAGGTGGCGTGTTCGCGGGTACCGCTCGTTGATGGTGCTGGTGCTGATGGTGCTGCATAATTTCATGGCTGGGTGACGGAGGGGAGGAATGGTTTGGTGAGGGGCGGGCGGAAAGATATGGAGGAGAAGGTGTCGAATGGTTCGGCGATGGGAGAGTATTCACACACTAGCAACAGTTCAGTCCCGGGTTCCTTCAAACTTGATATGCTGAGTCAAACACACGTTACTACTGGAGGATGTGACCGATATGCCCTGGTTTGGCATGACAATTTGAACGTCGACTTGCTATATATGAAATTTGATTTCAGTGTCTCCACATCATTCTATGATTCGAGGAGAGATCTTACAATTATAGGGTTGGAGGTGTCCCTGGGAGTGTCCCTGGGAGTGTCCCTGGGTCTTCTAGGTCGTCTTACCCCCCGGAATCCACCCGATCCAGAACGATAGTGATGGCGTGCTCGAGGTATTGGCGCATGTGATCGCCTCTCTTTAAACTCGGCGGAAAAGGCCACAAGATCGTTCACTTCGCTCTGCGGGGTTCGCATCAGCATTCATCACGTTAAGCGGTTTCATCAGAAGAGTACCTTGACGAAGGGGTCGACCGCATCATACAAATAACAATCCTTGCTCTAAAGCCGTAGTTCAGTGAACTGCAGTCTTCAGTTTTCAGTCTGAGAGATGTCCTTACATTCATCCTTCTGGCATTGCAGACAGTTCGCTCTGGGAGGTTGGCTATATAATTCTTAAAGGCTGTGAAATCGATGCCGTCGGAATTGAGTTTCCAAGTTGCTTTTGGTGGTTCTTCTCTGCAATCGCTCGAATACGCCACAGCTGCGGAAGACATCGTTCTACTACTCCACCAGAATCAGTAACGCGTTTCCTAGCGCTTCCTCTTCGATAGTTGAACCTACGGGGCGGGAACAAAAGGGCAGCGGATGATGACTTGAGATAGGACACAATTTGCAACTCTAAAGAATGAGAAAAATCTCCACATCCAGGTGGGGGTGTAGGTTGCTTTTACAGGTCGTACACTTGTCGTTAATTTCTTTCGTGCGGAACGCTCGAAGCGCCTGCAATGTGAAAGCCTTAATTTCGTCCGCCCCATTCCGCCCTACGCTAAGTATGCAATTGCTACTATCACAATGCAGTGACTGCCTTTAGGCGAACCACAAATGATGTCTTCCAGCCGTTTGCGTTCAATTTTGTAGGCAGCAAAGCAGCGTTTATTACGCCACGTGTAACTTCGCGTACCTACCGACCATACCAAGATAGCTGTAGATACTTCTAAGTAGTACATGACCGCCAGATTAACGAAGCCATACCAAGTAGCCTAGGCGAACATACTGCGATCGAGTATTTCCGGTTTAGATCTCCCACAACCGGATCCCAGAGCGATTGGCGCCTCCTTTCGAGGACTGAAACTAACGCTATAGCCCTACAGCCAGTAAAGTAGACCAAAGGACACAATGATGGGATTTGTAGTTTCATTGTCCTCAGGCTACATCTGCCTTTCTGTCTTTCATTGCTTTTCTGACACGTGAGTCAGGGTCGAGCAGGTCAATGCGAGGATTCAGGTACAAAATGTGCACAAATATGTTCGCATGAGAGCCTTGTCTCGAGTAGAGGACCCGTCGTAAGGTTCAGGGATATTATATAAAGACGAGTTGATCGCCAGAACTCGTACGAACTTGCGCAAACTCACGCAAACTCACGATTCACGCACATCACGTGATTACAGCTAATCACTCGTTCGCCGGATTTGAGTCTGACGTCGAAGCATTTGGTCGGATCATCGCTGTCTCAAGTTTCATATCTAGTCAACGTCACTTATGCCGCCTCAGAAGTGCTCACTATCAAAGTTTGTTGTCTTTCGAATCCCCGAAGGTATCCATCCATGGTGGCATGCGGTGCAAGATCCATTGTGGGCATTTCATCTCGCAGCTCTGCAGTGCCCTGCCCTGGCAATTTATTCAAACGCACTATATCGGATAAGGCGACCACGCACATTCTATACACACACATATCGCAAACGCACCTTCTTATCATGTCCGTAGGGGCGCAGTTGAGATATGAACTGCATCATTGATTTGGGGCTGACACTTCGCGGTTGACGGAAATTGATTGACACCTCGGAAAAATAAAAAACGGTGGAAGCAAATCACGCACATCCATCGCAGTCACAATCAACTCCGGCAAGTTCGAGAAACGAAGGAATCTGATTGGGCTTGACAAAGGAACGTTCCACATTCCGGGTTTCGCGGGTAATCGTTTGCTACAAACCCTCTCAGTACAGATACTTGCACCCCGCAGTGCATAGGCAAATCTTAGGGTTCGCGTGACATCAGTCAACTACGACCTCTCTTATTCCCTCGACCGATCACACAACAACACACATTTTCTACAGACAGACAGATTGAATTGACAGAGAAAGACAAAAAAGACAAAGAGTCAGAGAGAGAAAGGCAATAAACACAAAGAGTCAGACAGAGAAGTTAAAGCACCGTCAGTAAGTGTAAATTCTTTTACTTGGGCCACGTATAGCATCAGTTATGGCGCGGCTTTCCACCAGCATTCTTGCATCAAACGTGGCTGTTCCTGTTGGCAGCGCCATATTTTATGCACCTGCAAATGGGTGATTTCGTCTCATTCTTTGTCGATAAGGGAACGGAATGGTGTTTGCGGTGTCTCAATCAGTCACTGGAAAGTACAGCTTGTATGTTGACGTACATAAATATCCTCCTCTCCTTTCCGCGGCAGTCGCTAACTCAGTGCTCGCAAAGTTTTTCTCTCTTCTGAAAGTCAATTCGATACCCCGCTCCCCGCCCTCATCCTGATCCGAACGACCGAACAAATTTACCGAACGAACTTAAAATATCCTCATTCTATTACATCACACCGAATACCTGAAGCCGTTGAAGAAGGGGGCCGATATTACATTTAAAACGCATTTTGATCAATCGCAATGGCAGCAGCCAACATCGCGGCTAAAAACCCAGATCTCCTGGGTGCCCTCGATGACATTAAGAAGTACGGATGGAACTTCCCTCCGGCGAGGACCTACAAGATTCCGGGCTTTATCCAGGAGTTTGGCATAGAGCTATCGCCCTGGATGATAGCACCAAATGGCGAAGCAAACATCGATCTCTATTATGATCCATACCCCGGCGACTACTACCCAGCCAATTGTTACACTACTTCATTGCAGAGCCCTGACACCTTACCTGCCGGTGGAGGTGGAGGATTCAGAGGAAGAGGCGGAGGAGACTGGGGCGGTGGAAGAGGCGGCGGTGACCGAGGTGGTCGTGGAGGGAGGGGTGGTGGTCGCGGAATATGCAATGCTTTCCGAGACCGCGGAAGCTGCCGTTTTGGCAACGACTGTAACTTTTCTCACGACGTCGAAGGGATTACAGGTGGCATGCAGGGATTTTCGCTTGGCGATCGTCCTGGCGGAAGAGGCGGCGGTGATCGTGGAAGAGGTGGTGACCGAGGTGGCGGTGATCGCGGAAGAGGTGGTGACGGAAGAGGTGGTGATCGCGGAAGAGGCGGCGATCGCGGAAGAGGCGGCGATCGCGGAAGAGGCGGCGGAGACCGTGGAAGAGGCGGCGGAGACCGTGGAAGAGGCGGCGGAGACCGCGGAAGAGGCGGAGATCGTGGGCGAGGAAGAGGTAGAGGTGGTTACTAAGGGCTGCCGCCAGGGAAGTTCATGGAATGTGATGTTTGCATGGTAAGTGACTACCAAGCAGGTATGGATTATGTTATTTGTCAGGGAAGCTTCTATGGCGAATTTTATTAAAAAAATCTTTAAAAAATATATATATATTTATATCCTCTCCCTTGCGTGACTGGGGCTAGCTAGAGTGTCACCTTCGAGCGCACCCTTACCTTAAGCAAGGAACCTCTAACATTGAGGCGTTGAGTTTGGCTTTGAGATAAAGAACAGCGAGAAGTCTCAAACTGCTGTGCTATCCAGTGAAGGATATCGCTGGAGTAGAGGGACAAAATCTATGCTAACATGATTAGCTGGTTGCATTGCGGCCGCGAGGGAGTTGTCGTTCAGAAAAGTACCACACGAAACGCATAGTCAGACCTGCACAGTGACGTCTCTTCCAAAGAACAGAAATAGCTCACCCTCTTGCATTCCAATTTGCTCACTTCTCTCACCTACAACCCATTAAATTTCCTCTTTGCTACTCCCAGCCATTCTTTCTCTAGAATCCTGTTTCCACTGGGTCGCTGATTGTGCGGGGTAAACCAGCTGTTCGTCCGTCCTTCGTTTCACTCGATCGCGTGTTTGATGACCGTTGTATAGGATTGGTTCGTCAGTTTCCCAATGCCTTTAGATCAATCTGAAAAGACCGGAACGTATGTTTCTTGGATAAGATGTCCTGGAGCGATTCTTAAAATCTCGGGATAAGTCGGGACTGTGAGTGATGATCAATGATTATATGCCGCTCACACCCGTAGGGGCTGGCAAGGCAATATTCAATATTCAGGCGGATAGTATTCTGCAAAATCTGCACGGAATGCATGAAACCAAATAATTCTAGTTTTATCAGCTCTCCTTCGCCGGTTGCCAAAAGAAATGGATGTACCAGTACTTATTTCCAAATTCACGGATTCTACGATAGCCGAAAGAAATGGCTACTAGCCCTGAATTTCTCGCTATATATCCCCGCGATCTACTGATATATGAGATAATTGCGGGGAAGGGGCAGGATTTAATTAACTCTCTCCAACTCATACCCTGCACTTGATTGAATCTATCCGAATCACTATCTAACTATCTCCCGCATCTAATCTTATCCCATCTCATCATCATCGTCATTCTCTACCCCATCCATGATACGACATCTACACACTCTGCACCATCCTATCTCTCGCTTACCATCCACGCTATCGCCCTCTGACCATCCGTACTTTACCGCTATATCTCTTGTTATCTGAGAAGCCACTCTCCGGAACTTCTGTCCGCTCAATTCTCGCCCCCTCCTCCAGCTTCCCTCCCCCAGCTTCCCTCCAAAGCAATCTCGTAACAATCTCGTAAATCTCACAACTATACAGCGCCCTATTGTAATTCTCTTCTTCATTCCCACAAACTATGGTGGAGTCTGGCAGGAACAGCGCTGCAAGGGTGTGCCGATACCAAAATGAGCTCTGACTTGCAGGCTCAGTTCAGTGTCTAGAGCGGGTTGAACTGGGGTTTATCCGAGTAAGCTTCTGAATTGAGTTTACTCAACTTGACCCGAGCCCACGCACGCATGGCTTGTTGTTTGTTTGTAATCACATTGTACCCGGCCGCTTGCGCTGCCGCATCTCCGGCCTTAAGGCCATCCCAAATCAATGCCTAGAGCCTGTCAGGTGATGCTTAGCCATTAGCACTGATATATCTGCTAAAATAACCACAACAACGCTCGCCTCTCTCTGATATGGGTAAATATTTGATATTTGCAGGCTTGGTAAGGGTCTATGTGGTACACGGAACGGATAACTATCACTCGGCCGAAGGAACCAGGCTCCGCCCTGGTTCTCCCAGAAACCCGTATACTCGAATGTCAGCTGAAGAGATAATGATAACGGTCTTAACTCGATCCTAAACTCGATTCGAGCCCGGGCGAGTTCGTTGGAAACTTATGATTCGAACCGAGCCTTCCTAAGCAGTTCCTGGTTCTAGGGCGCAAGAGCCACAGCAGCATTATTTATGCAGAAGCCAATCCCAAACAGTAGCCACTAAAGGTCAATGATAGACCCTTTTCTAGTCCGCCTGATTCAAGACATGAGAACAAGGCGGCAACTGAGACAGGTATACGTAACGCTAATATCTTTTATACCCTGATTTTATATTTTTGAAGCACGACCGAAGAGCTAGCTGCCACTGCGCTTTGGCTATAGCTACGAGAGATGATTGTCCGGAGTATCGATATCTTAACATATCGAGACGCTATGCATGTGTTCATCAGGAGGAAACACTATCTTTTATATTATCTCACCAGGGAAGAGTAGGTTTGTCGGATTGGTATTATAGCAGATAGATATTACACCATCTTTGTAAGTAGAGAAAGCAATTGCAGCTTTTACGTTTGAAAATGATTTGACCAGTCTTTTTTTGTTTTAATCATACTCTATCTAGAGTATATGACAGTACCCAATTCCCCTCCCCTCCCTATACCCTTCCCCCCCTGTGTAGCTCCAACAAAAAAAATAAAAGAAGAGAGCGATGGACGTACGTCAACTCAGCCCAAACTCAGCTCGCGGGTGGGAACTTCCCCATTTCCGTGGCGGCAAGGAAGTCCATCACCGCCTGATCGCACTTGTCCAAGGAAAAGCCCTGGTATCTGTACATGCCGACATTTCCCTGCCTTCCAGCCCGTTGCTCGTCCCACAGCCTTCCAGAGCTCTTGCTGCTCAGCCTTTCCATCTTTTGCAGTGGCGGAAGAGGTGTTCCCGCGTCTGAGGCACCTTTCTACACCACCAATCATTTGACCAGTACCGCGGCCGATGCTGCAGCAGGACCACCATCGCTTCAGAGTAACCCCTAGGAAAGAAACCCCTCCCCACTTCAGCATTAGTCTCGGAACCCTGGGCGTACCACACTCCGAGACTACTTCAGCATAGCGGTTGGCCTAGCTCAAAGAGGTGAAATAGATCCATCACGTGAAACCGACCTAACCATACGACTGAGATTCCGTGATCACGGTATTCTGTCATGTAATGGTCTTAAGTTTACTTAAGACTATGCTAGGAAATTTTAAGTGGAGAGAACTCTTGGCGCTAAGTAACAAGTGATGTCTCATGGAGCAACGGTGGTTGAAAGCGTATGCCAAGCCTTGTCAAACCTCGAGTGATCCCACGAGAAGCCAGAGTGATAGCTGGTGATGCTCGAAATACCAGTGTGAGATCATCATTTCGTCACCCAAATCCCGACCATGTTTGTACAGCGGCGAGCAAAGAAGAAACAACTGCTTTACCTGCATCCATCTCCAATGCTTGTATTTGGGGGAGGGAGAGGCTTTGGAGGAGAGCTGGGTGAGGAGGAGAGGGGGAGGGGGAGGAGGATAGTAAGGGGGTGGTCCCCATATCCCCGTTGCGGGCGATGCTTCACCACGTATTTTTGTTGATCTGAAGTTGCCAATCTTAAGACCATTACCTCCGCCCGGGCGGAGCATCCAGTTTTGTCAGGCTATGGTACCCAGTGGGTAAAATATAGCGAGTGATGGGAGACGAAGCTTATTGAGTCTAGAGAAAGGGCAAGCCGTTAATGGCCGTCCGGTGGCCGATATACCCTTAGATAGTCGAGCAATCACAAAAGGGACTGCGGATCCGGCGGCAGGTTAATAAGTACTTAAGTAGATGTAAAATGTTCAAAACTAGCTCTTACTCTTTACAGTCGTTACCCTTATCTATACTAGAATATGCCACTTTTCATAGTTCTGGTTATGCTATGTGAGGTGTGGCAGAGGAGAAAGGGCAGATTCATCGGCGCTGCGTTCCCTAACTGTGACTACGAGTAGCTAAGTATTTACATGTACCTAGATACCTACTTGGTAAGTAATTGTACCTAGTATGTATCACGCTTATTCTTGCAATCCCGCAATCATTCCGCCATGATCGCCTCCTTCGCCTTCACATCTACTGTCTTTCTTTCTTTTACTGACACTGTAGCCAATTCCAGAGCTATACCAACAGTGAGTTTTATTTTTTCCTACTTATGTGATGATGAAACTAAGATCAATTTAGATGAATTGGGATAAACTACTAGTGAAACGAAACGAAATTCCCAAAGCAAAACGAAACATTGAAACTGGGCTATAAGGTGAGATTTGGAAAAGCTTTTCCTCTCACACCTATCCAAGCTTTATTATCTACTCCTAGAGAGCTCACCATACTTCTAGATCGTTGCTGTCTGCTAGGGAATTAGCGTTTGCCTCTTTTCAAAGGTAGCATGTGAACTCTGAATAAACTCCCCCTCATCCTTAGCTCTCGCCTATAGAATCACGGATTTGGATCAATATCACTCACCAACTGCAACAGCTTGGAGGAAGCATTGCAGGAATGAAGCAATGCGGGAATGAGTATTGTCGCCTATCAAGCCCTTTCTTCGGTGCAGAGCTGTTGCTCTGGGGCTCTCTGCTTTCATTTATTGCATAAAATCACCCCGGGCCACATCCCCCCCAGCTCACGTCGAACCTCAACTCTCGGTATCAGACTACATCATGCGGTATCACACGGTGATTTTTAAGTCATGACATCACATTAACGGAAGGCCCTTCGGGCTGCCGTAACCGTGGTTGCAGCATAACCTTACCGGTTGCAAAATCGAAGCCGCGTAACCGACAATCTGGGGTAGGGTAAAGATATCGATTAGATATTTCGGCGGGCCGGCCAGAGTCGAGGTCTCACTTTCACTTAGAATTGGGGGTGGGCTCGGTGGGTTAGTGGCCTTGTGCCCTCCATTGAGTAGCGGGAAGTAGGAGGGACGACTTTGCCTAGGAGAGAGGTAGGTGGAGTTTCAATGGCCTTGTGCCCTCCGCCGACTGAAGACCGAGGAAGTTCCGGGGAAAAGGGTTAAATATGTCATGACCACTAGTGGTCGGCCGGCTCGGGTAACTTAGCTGGGCACCCCGTTCGGGGTGAATGCAATATGATTACAAACAAACAAACTTTCACTTAGAACATCAATGTCCCTTTTCAGTCCTAGTTTTCCACCTGCCTAGCCCACAGAAATGCTCGAGATCTGCGTGGCAGAGGCAGGGGAAGGGGGGATGCGGATGCAAGAGAGAAGGAGGCGTAATACGGGTCGGTCTTGCCCGGCGGCTGCAGGCGGGTATAGGTGAAGACCGCTTTGCGGGAGTATGGCATCGAAGATGGGGAAATTTTGACTCCTTGTCGTGGTGCCTGTCACGCATGGGCAGTTGGTATAACCACCATCTAGACTATAGATCGCCGGTAAACGTAGCACGGTTCATCCGAAGGTTGCGGTGAACGCAACCCTAGCCCGTTGTGCTTCCACAACGGTGATTACTCTATTTCACGTTAAAACCCCTGGATAAGGGGAAAGAGCGCATATCGAGTCTATTATCGACCAAGCAATTCCCCGCGATATGATGTGTTGGTTCCTGGAAAATGTGGGGGTCCCAACCGGTGCTTGGGGGAATATGTGGGGGTCACCCTTTCTTCATACTTGGACCAAGAAGTATTTATACTGTTCACCGACGGCGTTGTCTCATCCTTTTACATCGCCGTCCATCAGTCTGCAGAACCCCCCGCCCGCAACGAATCATATTTTTCACGCGAGTGATGGAAGATGACCAGAACACTACTGCCAACATCGGAATTTTCTATCCAAGCGAAACCTGCTTGCTTATCTCTCCAGTCTCTTTTTCTACTCATGTGTTGGAAGCGCAGAGCTGATCATGCAACAGGGTATCCAAGCCCCACATATGGGTTGGTAGCAGATCGATATCTATTGACTGGTTCGGGGGGTTGAGATCAACAACGGCGAGCCATGTTACGATTACACCACATTCCGCGAGTTATCTGCTGTAAGGCCGCCGCTATCTAGATGCAAGAACACTACACTATCTAGATAACGACAGTAGCAACACACAAACGCATTCGACTCAGAATCGGCTACCAAAACGTGGGACGTTCGGACGGCTTCAGCCCCAGTAACCATAGCCATCCGTGTCTATTCAAATCCCTCAATATGAGGCCGTATGTGTGTGGTTCGCCTTGCATCTGGCGATATATTCATCTTCCTCCTTTTCGTGGGTCCAAAACGGCCACAAGCTCAAGGTCACAGTTTTGCAAATACCAGCTAGGGGCCCGAGGGAAGGATGTAGGCGGAAAAAAGAAAACTCTGCTACATATACCCCCATTCTTCCACCGAGAAAACCCTTTTCGATATCATGATCTGAGTATGTATTACGGCGAGAGAAAAAAGACTCAGCGCATAATGCATGCGAGGAAGGAGGAAAAAAAACAAAGAAAACAAACAGAAGCTCACATCCATGCCGGCATTTACCGATATCTTCACTCTACTTGAGGGATGGGGAAGTGGGCATAGAGTAGTTTCTTGCTATGCAAGATCTGTATCAAAAAACATACATATGGAGAATGGAAAGTTTTCTACCCATCCCAACAAAAATAAATTAAAAAAAAAAACGAAGCGGCCATCCAACTAGGCGCGAGCCTTAAGTACCTAACCTCGGGTCCGGGATTCGGCACACCGCCCTGCATATGTACTCTAGAGTAGGCCGTACAGTATAATAATCGTGCCTTGTACTGGTATACATGAACCCAGCATCAATTTCACCTTCTTTCTCCTTATGTGTACAGGGAATATCGGAGGTCGGGGGTCGGGATAAATTACACCTATAGCTGGAATATGCAGACCTGACAAGATCGACTGAACCTCGAATATCGAGATAAAATTTTTGCACTTTTTGTCACTTTGGTAAACATGGGGCTACATGTATTGGGGACTCTAATTGTCTTGTCGTGTCTTTGCAGAGACAGTGCGTGGCGTATGTATGGGGCGCTTGTTGCGCGTTTAATCAAAAGCCAACACAAGCATCCTGAATCCCGGCCGCCACGGGCACGGCAACTTTCCCACGGGCTCACCGATTTTTTTGGAAAGTTATAAGATACTTATAAGTATGCAACGCCCAACAATAACGGCAGGCGCGCATGTCGTCTTCTCACTCGGACTTGCCGGCTTCCGTATGGAATTCCCCTTTCACCGCTCAATGTAATCGGCTGTTGTAGATACATATACTGTTTCAACTGCAGCACTTATCACCCATATATCAACCAGCACATAAGTAAAGGCCAGCCAACCAGCAGCGGCATATAACCCTACCCTGCCCGACACCTCTCAGATCCCGGGAACCGGGAGCGGGAACGGGTTCGCTGAAGCCTCAGTGTGGAAATATTTTAATCCCTGCTGCCATAGAAACTACCTGTACGGAATCGAAGTTAAAACAATCTCCGATTTCGCCTACCCTGTTGCGAGCTCTCTGTAACGGCACGGCGGCGGCGGCGGCGGCGGCGGCAATGGTGGGGTGTTGAGTCCGATGTGCCCAGGGGACCCTGCCCCGATGGAACGGTTTTCGGATCATATATATACTTTGCGATAGGCCGTTGGCCCCACTACTTGCCGTTTGTACCGCTACGGGTGTAACACGATGCGACGTAGAATAGTAACGAAACCAAAATGAAAAGATCTGACATCCGGGGGGGGACTTGATGTGTGTAGGTAGATATTTGTTTTAGGCTCCACAGAAACTTTTTTTTTATCGGGGATTCGGAAGAATGGAAAGCTTTTTTTTCCCTCGGAAGCAGACGAAACAAAATGAAACGACATTGCTCGTGTATGGCGTGACTTTGGATCTCGTTGATTGCCTGATGTTTAAGAAAGCGAGCTCTTTTGAAACACCCCGGTCAATCGAAACCTGGTTATAGAGACATTGTAGTGCAAATCCATGACATTTCCCCAGAACTGCTAGCTGCAGTACGAGATGCAGTACGAGACTACAGGGCACCGGTTATGTGCAAGAGAACGGCGGTGTTGAATTTTGACCGGGCTTCAAACATCCAATTGGGCACGGGCCACTGTCTCGACTACTCCAGCGCCGCCCCTCTTGCAACTGGACCTATACGGTATCCAATGTGCCACGGTCCTTGGGGGCTAGGTTTTTGGCACTGCTATCCTTGGACGACAGTTAGAATCATTGCTCGTAGATGCTCTCGGATCTCTCCCAACTTTGAGTTGGCATATATACTAGCATACCAGATGTTTGGTAGCCATGAAGGAGTAAAAATACCGTAAATCGATAGATTTATCACATTACTACAGTCCAGTTTTGCAGCTTCTTTAGGAAACCCATCAAAAACAGTGAGCAGGGGGGGGATAACCCTATATTAAAACGATCGCTAATTGTAGTCGGGATGCGAATGCCATATTTTCCGCCGGTCAAACGATTCGCCGTGTACCGTGTAGTACAGGGGAGGCGTAGTAGGCGGCACAGATGAGAGAGGTTCAATGATGCCAAGGTGCCATGTGAGTTAAGCTTTCGTTAAAGCCAAGATAAGATAAGATGAGATGAGATGCGATAAGCGAAAAAGAATATTCTTGACCTCTTTCATCTCCATACTCACAAATCTGGGGATGGACATGCTTTCAATAGAGTATTGGGGGAGGGTGATTTTGCACTCAGTACCTGCCACCTAGCTTTTGTTATCACAAGATTTTATTTCGTCCCTATGGAAGTGGCGTCGCGGCTCAGCGCTCAAACCCGAACGAACAGCGGCGTTTTCCAGTCTACGCTGGAAACGTCCACCGGTTGTTAAAGGTTTAGCGAGACGTAGGCCAATGGAAGACCTCCATTCCCGACAACAGGCTGGGCGCCATTGTTTCTCTGCGGTTGGCTATTTATTCCCTTGGTATTTTTTATCAGGGCATTGCTTACTATACACAAGATCCGCTGTGACTACTGTAATGCCGCCGCGTACACATACTCTTGGCATCGTGGGATTTGATTGAGAGTTGGAAATTTTAAAATAGAGGGGGCATCTAATCCGTCAGAGTTGCGTTGCGGCTGTATGTAACATTGAGTACCTACCTAGGCACTTGATACCCAGTCTCAGCATGCATCCAGCCAGCTTAACCCGGGAAAACTACTGCGATGGTGGCAAGGCGTATACGTTGGCCAGCATCTAGCTCAGGAGGAACCTATCCGCCACCCCACATGGACCTCCTTGGCTTCTCCCATTTGAGCAAAAGGATTCGACGATAGAGACGCTGATTGCGTTGATATTACGTTGAACTGAGGTTCTCCCCCACGAAACCTGATTCCATACAACACACACGCCGCCATGTCGATTAGCTGGTAGTTAGTAAATAAACTAGAGCCGTGGTGCCGCATCCAGATCCCATATCTCTCCTAGCCTTCATATCGTATTCTTCCAGAAAAGCGGCAAACCGAAGCCGGTGGTATCCACACCTGGGAGTAGAGTACCTTTTTGGTGGGCAATGGAGCAGTATCCCCCACCAACATTGGCGTATACGATGGGGTTTTGCTGCCCTGCACATAGATAAGTACAGTACATACATACCCTTTCCTACATAACGCACCTTCCTACATACACCCAGTTCAAGACCCTACCTACCTTGCATTAGAGCAGACCCACTATACGCACATACATGCCCCCAGCCCCCGGAATCGAGGGTAATCTCAGAACTGTTGTTCGTGTTGCTGGAAAGGGGATACATTGGAAATCGGGGGCACCCATCCCGGGGTTTTTTTTAAAAAATAGCAACTTTGTCGATGTGGGTTTTGTAGTTGTTGGATGTCTAACCAAATTCTTCAGCCCTTCCATGATCTGCTTCCAGCAAGCGGCTCCCGGTTGGTTAGCCGCATTTTCAGGGGTTCAGGAATGGGCTCCAAGTGTAACGGGGAAAACGTGCAATGAACACAATGCCAATCATTCATTGTTGTCGAAGGGACAGTTCCTCTCTCCTTGGGGTAATGCAAATGCCAAAGGTGCCCTGTTCCCTAGCTTATCTAGCTCAGAGTACTTAATCGAGAGGTCTCGGGTCGGTCCGCAACAGCACCATTATTGGGAGAAGCGTGGCGGCGTGAAGACCAATCGTTGGAAACAATCAGTGGCACTCCGCAAGTCTGTGCATTGCATAGGCTCAGACCTCAAGGAGCCAAGGGATGAGTGACATCACATGAATGCATCCGTCTGAATTTGGACATCTTAATTTGGGTGACATCTCAAATCCGCGGAATTGCAGCGTATGGAAAGTTCGGCATCTAGTGATTAACTACACCCATGACCCCCACAGAGTGAAGCTGCTTGATATCCTTCAATTAGGGACGTAGTGAGGCCGAAAACAATGGTGCATATCCATGAATGATAATCGGTTCTTTGTATGTACGTGTCATATCACATAAGACCGATCAGCACTCCGCTGCAAGGTTCTTTAGTACTATCCCTAAGCTTCTCCATTCGATCCCGCTGTAAGTCTCGCCAACCAACTCGTGTTCGTAATCTGCGACATCCCATGATCTGGGTCTCTGGAATCTTTGCTTGCATATAATTTGTTGGCCTGCTGAAGTAGCAGCTCGCGTGCGCTGTAAAATCACCCCCTAATGAGCGTCGACGGTTATTGGTCAAACTCTACGCCCTGCTGCACATGCAGTATGTGTGAAGTTGAAGGTGCGGTCTTTTCTTGCTGCCACCCACACTCCATAACATCAGTAGTTGTGTCAGGTGCCCGTTCAATTGTCTATTGCAGAACACCTAAATAGGTGCTGCAGACGCATTGACCATCATTGAGAGGAGTCGTATCGCTAGGCACCCAGCTAAGAGTGTAAATGCTGTGATATGGTTGGCTGTTGGTTGATCGGTCGGTTGGTTGGTCGGTTGGTGGACAGGCAGTTCGTTGGATTGATCATTGATAATTGCTGCTGGCCAGTAATAATTGAAATTGAAGAGCTCTACACCACAGCAACGCTATGTTTTGACCAGGACTCGCGGCTACGAGGTTCGATGATTGGATTCAAGCTATCTGCGAATGCCTCCCGGGGTCAGGTGGGATAAACTACGTGCGTGCGTGAGTTAGTCTGGTATTTTCGTCAGAGATATCAGAAGCATATCGAACCGTGCGCCCTCTCCTCCCCATCCCACAAATCCTGTAGGCCTACGGCGAGTCAGGTACTGCATGCTTCTCCCTGACTAGCTAAGCTACCTGTCTGTACATGCCAAAGGGTTAAGTATACTAGCACATCTGAACAACGAAATAATTCATCCACTGTCTTGGTACAGTGATAGTGTGAAATGAAGTATTTAGACTCGTAATTACCCATGCTCGAAGAGTGATCGCTTGTCATAATGATGAGCAAGTGCTACACAACTATCAGACGCAGTTATATGGCTAACTGGTTTGGCGTTTGGTTGGCGTATAGACGCGGCTAATACCAACCAATTAACGGGATGATATGCTATAATCCCTCTCTGGCTCGAATGCTCCATGAAGATAGTTGGATGGTGTCATTCCAGCCCTCTAGGGCAGTGATTTGCTGCCTAAAATCTTCAGTGCGTGAATTGCTCACGGTCCCATATCAATCATATCTCCTATTCTCCTTGGTGGGATTTGAAGCTGCGATTAGGAAGATTAAGCCAGCTCAGCTGTCTTCAAAATCCGAGTTTGGTAGTATAGTTTCTTCCAATCCAACCAGCATCTGCAAGAGGTGGCAGTCGGCATACCCTTGATCGAATCGATCAGAGATTCGGAAAGAGGCATCGTGTCACAAATTGCGCCATGAGCTGTTTATCCCAAGTCACAGGTAAACAACGGCCAAAAGAAGCTTCAGTGATACAACGCCTCGTATGGTACCTCGAACTAGGGCGCTCCTAGCGGTCAAGGGGACACCTGTAAGGTCGACCGCTGTGTGCAAGTATTGCCATAAAACAGATTGTGCGGGGGGGGGGGTGCTCTATTTCACGGGAGCATGCTTGCAGAATCGCGTAGCTAAGGATCGAAACCATCAGATCTTTGGGATACTGAGATGGAAACGCCTCCCATGCAGTAGAAAAGCCTGTTTCCTTACACAACGTGCTCAAAGCGACACAGGCTAATGCTGATGCCGGTTGCGGTTGATAAGATCGTACGGTGGCTCGTCCTACCTACGTGGTATTGTAAATTCTTTACCACAATCGTTAACACTATCATGGCAACGAAAGCAGCATTGTGTCCTGTGCTCCAGGAACGGAATATTACAATTATCATTGCCGGCGGCATTGTGCGAATTGCAGAGGCAGTAAAGTAATGAGTACGATATGGCAATCTGCAGTAGTATCTAGTGAGACAAAGAGAACCCACGGGAAGTAGAACAAGATAGGGCTTTTCATACTGACAGATATGCTGGGACGCAATCTAGATAATCTCAGCGACCTTGAAAAGAACCCGTATCTTGGAGGTAGATCACACATGCCATAGATGAGGCAAGTAACTAACCTCATGCAACCATATCAGGCGCCACAACTAAATAACAATCGACAGGTGTATAAAATCATTCTGTTGATTGTTGATGGTCTGGAATCCAGCTCAGGGAAGGAATATTGGACCTGGAGATTGATGCGGACTGACGAACCGTGAGTGTTGTCTTTGGCCAGCTGTCACACGATACGAGAAGACTTGGGAGCGAAGTCAATGTTAGTCTAGATAATTGAGTGGTTCAATCTGATGATTCGGGCATAGACTTACCTTTAGATTCGGATAACCAGAACCAGAATTCCCGGAGCCGTTCCGTTCTTCAAAGCCACCACCTGCCACCTGCCACCTGCCACACCTCGAAACCCCCAGACGGTGAACCAGATTTGAAACACTCCTAACTACTAGACTGCCCTTTAATCGCAACCTTCCAACAGCGCAGCCTCAACGGCTGTCACCCACAATCTTTGTGACTGGTGGTTAGGGCAGAAGGAAGTTAGATTTCGTGAAAAATCAACGCGAATGTGCCTCTGATCTATGTATCTGTCTGCTGCATGCTTCTGGATGATGTACTGTACTTAGCCGAGGGGGTCACAGTTGCACTCCTAATTCAACGTCTGATCTTCGAGGCATCTTCCTCTTCCTTAGCAGTTACGGGGAAAAAAGAAGACAGCAATGTTACTTTCAGAAAAACTTACCTAGACCGAAACATCTACATTAAGTTTCAACACCATGTCCGGAATCATCTCGCCATGCACTTGAGATCCAGGGTCTGGGATCCGGATTCCCTAGCAGCGAGATAAGACCTCACGTTTTGCATTGCCTAGATTTTACTCGATGCAGCGCAGGTACAGCTTTCAACCGCTGGTGATTTGAAGAATTGAAGGCATCCATATCGTATGCGGACAGTGAGCAAGTTGTCGACAGCTCTGCATGCATCGGCGTAGTTAAAGCAATTTGGTCCGAATCCCCGCAGCGAAAAACCGTCAACCAGGACGCGGACGACTTCGCGAAACAAAGGAGGTTTGGGTTAAAATGCAATTTGGATATAAACGAGCTGCCGAGGAACGCATAAACAGAATTGCGATGTTACTAGAGTCAACATTGAAGATACATATGGCTAGACGGGGACTTGATCCTGAGTTTGAATTGCAGGACACCACTAGAATGAAGTACTCTATGTACTGCAGACACCTACCTGCTCATGTAAGTAAGTGCGAGAGCAAAGCGGATTGTAATTGATTGATTGCTCGATGGTTCGATGGTTCGATGGTTTTGAGGCTGATAATAACTGGTATATTCTTATTATCCTATAAGTGCCTAAATTATAGCATGCAGCAAACCTGGTTAGTCGAAATCGCCTTGTTTCGCCTTGCCCATGTCGATCATCTTTGTCCCTCACTCGCTGGTCCCTGTTCCTTGTCACTGTAGCCGGCTCCGGTACCCTGCGGCTGCATGAATCTCAACGTTCGAGGCGCTTACGTGCTGCAGTGCATACACCTTCCTCCGCCCCTAATATTTCGCATCCGCTGAAGTCTTCGCTACCACATTTCGATATCCATCAGGCCCTCTTCCCGTTCCTCTTTCGCATTAGATACCAACGGCTTCTGCTTCAGGCTTGATGGCTGCCTACGCTCCCTCTCCCTCCCTCTGCCAAACGGCATTCGGATCCATGACTACTATTCCTCTCCATCCAAGTCCTAGGCCAATCACACCGGTTATATGATGCTCGGTGGCTCCAATGACTCTGCGATGGTACTTGGCCCTTGTCTGCCCGACCCTTAGGTCCTATTCCAGCGATGAGAAAGGAGGAAGTCGTTGTCGTGGTGGTCGTGTGTGAAATCGAAGCAGCGAAGAAGGCCTCAAGGACACCACACCGGTGACTGGATTAGCTTAGGTCACGACCGCAACGGTTTTGTGACGATCTATGCGATCTGGGATAGCTGCTGGCTCCGTTCTCAGAATCCCACCACCACCCCCAACTTCACTCTACGGTACCGCAGCCCGGGGTCTTTCCTTTTTCTCCGTTACCCCTGCGACGACACATCCCATCAAGGAGATATGTTGCAGGAGCTCAATAGCTACTCAAGTATGAGAAGTATAAAGGACGTGAACCTCTCTCTTGCTGTGGTTGTGGAGCTTTCAATTGTCGGTCTATTCAATTGACGTGCCTTGCTCTTTTCAAAAACTTTGACACAGCATTGTATGTCTTTGTCTACTGTCTCCCTCCCTCAGCGACTATAACTTCTCCAACCCTCTCTTGTTTTCAGGTTCCACACTTCCAACCTCTATCTCTACTTCTACCACTACTTCTGCCAATCGCCGACTGAACCGCTCTTCCGCGAATTACCCTGGTCCGTTTTAAGATCGTCATCATGGACTACCTACACATGGAATCGAACCTTACTTCCTCCGACCCTATGTCGCCGCAAGCCCTCCACGATGTCATTCCCCTTCTGACGTCCGTGGCTCCGGCGCTCCTTATGCTATTTCTAGGATACTTCACATACAAAGACTACTCCGGGTTTCTTTCTCTAGGGCCAGGGGGGACTCCATCCAACTTTTACGGTTATATGAAGATTACATTTCTGCGGCTATTTGCCCTCAGCGACCCCCGATGTCCGGACCCCATCCCAGCGGAGCTGAAGAATACCGGTTTCCTTCGACCTGGCGCCATTTCCCCGCGGCAATCCCGCCGCCCTGAGGTAAAGGGAATTGCCCCACATAGGCAAACAACCCAACGGCCGCAACAAGATGTCTTTAACCTCCTTTCAGCCTCTATAATGAAATTGGCTAAGGACTACCCTTCTCAATTCCGCATTTCCATCAGTGCATTTGAGAAGCATTGCCCTGGCCTCTTTTCAATCAAAAAGGCTAACCCGGCAGGAAACGGGGAAGTTTGTCATGCCCATCCAAGCGATGGCAGTATGCACATGACTCTTCATCCTGAAGATATCAAGACTGTCCTGGAAGCAGGTTGGGGTGGTAAGTGGTCACATTTATTTTACATCAGAATTACGGAATTTCTAGAAGCTAATTGACTTGAACCTGCAGAGCGTCATCCATTGGCTCGAGGTGGTTGGTGCAGCCGCTTTGTTCCCAAGGGGTTCGTCATGATCTACGCTCCTCGCTCTAAGGAAGAAGTGGAAACTGTGATGGAGATCATAAAAGCTGGTGTTGGGTGGATCAGCGGGGAAGAATTCGTGCCTAAATCTTCAGAAGAATCGCAAAATATTATGTCGTTTGTTGCGCCCGAACAGTCTCACGATTGTATGGACCAGCGTCGCGGTGCAGTCGCCTCGTAAGGGCCCTGCCTTTGACGGCGGCAGTGGGAGCTGGAACGCCAGCACGGCGATAGTTACATTTCTTGGCAACATCAAAATTTGGGGATGGAGTTTGGTATTGCTTGCTATCTATGACTTTGGGTGGTTTCTCCACAAGTTATTTTCAGTTTTATTTATCCTTATTTTTTCCTGTTTTATGCAGGTGGACTGCTGTTTCGCAAATTTTCCAATGGAGTTTTGCTGGTGGGGTGGAATCGGCGTTTTGATTTGCTTTTATTTTCCTTCCTGCGTTCGTCGGCCAGCCGCTTTTTCGCGTATTCGGCAAGCTGTTAATTTCATTTGCTCAAGATGCGGAGTTGACGCCAGGTAAAGATGGTTAAAAGTTTCTTCTTTGCTTCGTCTTCCTTAGAAGTTACACGGTTCATTAAAAAAAATTAGGGGATATTATAGGTTATCAATTCATTCCATATGAGAGGTGATTAGATGAACATCATGAAACATCACTCGACTGATAGTTTATCTGCGGTGCAGCAGTCTAGAAGGACCCATCCATGGTGGAACTATGTGGGCGAGCATGACTGGCACAACGAAAGTAGAGGAGGAAGAACAAAAACAGATGAGAAATGGTTGTCAACGGTCGTTAACACTCTCAACGGGCGCTGCCGAACCAGGATCGGAGAAATTGGATGAGGCCTTTTGTTGACACTACTGCTAGGCACCGGTGCATGTTGTGCATATGTGGTGTTGAGAACCAAAATAATCAACAACAGGTTTTCGAAAGGGGAAGGGTGAAGGGTGAAGGGGGGAGGTGATTCAAACGGTGATAGCTTGTGCGTTGGCCCCAGATTTCCTTCATCCATCCTGTTTAGTAGTGACGTGAGGCCTTTTTTTTGCGCTGTGTCTGCTTCTCTGAGAGTAAGTGTGAGTGTGAGTGCGGGTAGAATAGATGGGATGGGATAGCATGGCACGGACACATCACTGGCATACAGATTTTTTCTTCAGGACTAATGAATTGTAGTAGTGCGTGCATATGGGGAACACTCTTCCTGATTCCGAGGAGAAATAAGATGGTGATGGTGTTGGGGTGAAGAACAAGCAGCAGTAGCAGAGCACACATTCCAATCTGATCGGACTCGGATGAACGGTAATGTCCACTTGCACCAATCAAAAGCAATAACCGCAGCAACAATGACTCGTTCGTAGCCACCAGCCAAATCAAAATTCACGGAAAGCAAAGCCAAAAGAAAAGAAAACTCTCCGAGGGCTTGTGATGGTCCCCTTCCCCTCAATGCACCTAGTGAAGGTTTGCGATGGTTAATGTTCGAGATGTTAACGAGGACTGTCGATGTTCGGGCTCAAATGATGCACATTTCAAATGGCAGTGCACGTACTTGCTTATCCGCACTCATACCCGCGCATCACCCGCGCTACCTAGTAGCTCTAAATGACCTTTGGACACATACATATGCAGTCTGCTCTGAAGTCACCCTCCCCCGCATTCATCCTCTTCTCATTAGCCAACCACTCGGGGAAGACTAGGCCGCGTTCATCACCACCACCACCACCATCAACTAGATCTCGATCAAAACCTGTCGCCTATCTCGTGACAGCACAATGGATGGGATCCGACATGACTGTAGAGGGTGGGGGGAGGTGGGGAATGGAGAATCTGTCGTGGGGGCAGTCTGAAGGAAAGCAAGGCTGCAGTTATGGGCCGGCCCGCTCATGTTTTATATACCTTCCCGCGAACCCATGAGTGCCATCCTTTCCCACACCCATTCGTTCTCTCGCCGGTCGCTGTGGGGATCCCGTGGAACCCGAGAAGTTTCGGATGACGAATTGCTGCGGCTTCTTGCGGTGAAATGAAGGACTTGGTTAAAACAGGACCTCTCGCAGTCGTGTTTCGTCAATTTGAGGGAGAAGTAGATGTACACGTTGTGATAGGGTTGATCCGGATGTCTTGGCAAGTGTGTATGTGACTGAGAGCAATGAGCAATACCTGAATAGAAAAGTGTCCTTTTCGATGAAGCAAGATATAAAAGTTGTGACAAAGTGACAGAGGGATAGGAAGTGTCAATCCGCCATTCACATTTGTGCGTATGTTTCCTTTCCTTGTGTTTGGCTGTGCCTGATGAATTGTCGTGTGTCAGCAGCAGCAGCATTTCTGCCACATCGCCTCAAGCCCGACAAGACCCGTCGTAACCAGAGCCAAGCTCGACCATCCTCTCCCTTCTATCCTCTCCACCCCATCGTCACCTTGAACCAAACCAAACGACATTCCAACCTCTGCCGCTACCACCACCACCACCGAAATCAAATTTATCTTTAATGTAAGTCCCAAGCATTCCTCTCGGTCTATCCTGTCCTTACCCCTCCTTTCCGTGTCACCCTCCCGCCGCTATTGTACCTCCCCCCATCTCCTATCGTCAGAGCTTAACCCCTTCAATATGCGATCGAGAGCCTTATGCCCTTGCACTTTATCTGTTGCAAGATATCCTTCTCCCTGGATTCTCTGCATTCTCCCGTCCTTCTTCGATTGGCGGGTGCACTCGTCTTCGCTGTTACTGTTGCCACGTGCCATGGGGCCGGCCGCTGCATCACAAATGGACTGATATCACTCAACAACCATTTGCTAACATCTTTTTGTTTTTCCAACCTATAGACCTTTACCAACGTCGCCAGAAACAACCGTAGCTATGGGGTTCCAAATATCTAAGGTCTTTGCCGGCCTCTTCGGAAAGAGGGAGATGCGGATCTTGATGGTTGGATTGGTACGTCTACATACATTTCATCGGCTATGACCTCGCTTCTACGATTCTGCATACACACTGTTCTCCGATCAATATTGTCCATGGCAATGATGGGTGCCAGCTTGGTGCGAAGTTTGAGATATAAAGAAATGGGGCGATCTGCAGAAGATGATAAGCAGCCAGCAAACTATGCAGCTAACGATGTGGATGTTAACAACAGGACGCCGCCGGAAAGACCACTATCCTGTATAAATTGAAGTTGGGTGAAATCGTTACCACCATCCCCACTATCGGTAAGTTGTCAGTTCCATGTGGTCTCTCAAACGTTATCCAATGTTCTTGGCATCACCGCCACCGATTTTCTTGGCGCTAAGTCCGACTAATTACCTCATTGACTAGGCTTCAACGTCGAGACTGTCGAGTACAAGAACATCTCCTTCACTGTGTGGGATGTCGGTGGACAGGACAAGATTCGCCCTCTCTGGCGCCATTACTTCCAAAACACCCAAGGTGTTATTTTCGTCGTCGACTCTAACGACAGAGAACGTGTCAGCGAGGCTCGCGAGGAACTGCAGAGGATGTTGAATGAGGATGAGCTCAGAGATGCGCTCCTGTTGGTGTTTGCCAACAAACAGGATCTGCCTGTAAATATTCCTACGGTCTCGAATCTCTAATAATGACGCTAATATATGTGTGTGTAGAACGCAATGAACGCCGCAGAGATTACAGATAAGCTTGGCCTGCACAGCTTGAGACAGAGGGCCTGGGTGCGCTTCCAATGCTTGCCTTTTATTCTCACGAGAGAAACTAATCGCCGTGATATAGTACATCCAATCGACTTGTGCCACTTCCGGAGACGGTCTTTACGAGGGTCTTAACTGGCTCAGTGAGAACTTGAGGAAGCGTGGTGCGGCTTAATGAGGGGAGCAAACATGATGAGAAAATGCTACGCTTTACCTTTTTGTTCTTGAATTGCCGTCATGTTAACAACGATCCGAACTTTTTGCTTGCCCTATTTGTTCCGGTTTTCTCTGTTTTTCTTTCCCCTCCAGACTTCCTTCAGCTGCGTGTGTTCGTTAATTACTTGAATGAGCAACTCAACCGTTATTTTCTTCTCTTAGGATAGCGCACGCATGCATGCACGCTGTTACCCCTGTGTTTCGGTGCGCGAGTATTGGATTGGACGATGACAACGGGTTCTAGACATGTGGGAAGAGAGCTTTCTTTGATTTGTAGGTGCAACGGGAGGGAATACGTAGGCCGACAGGCGGAAAACGAACTGTTAATGTTAAGGGTAGTGGTGGGTGACGGTGATACATTGAAATAGGACCATCTCTTGTGATGTTTGAGAATCCGTTCGTCTTTGTGCTTGCCTGGTTAGAGGCGAGAAGGGGGCTGCCGTTTGCTCTAAAATATCGTATTATCTGAACCCAATTCGTTCGTTTCTGTCGTACGTAGGTGCAGGGTACACGGGCGATTGAATTATACCGTCCATTTATCCGGTTTCGTTGGCCCTATTGAAAACGGGTATGCAAGCCGCACGAACTATAAAAACGGGGCGAACTGGACCAGATGGTAAATGCCATGGGATTTGCCTTTGGGGTGAAGTTATGGTCTGATAGATGCGACCAATGTGTGTGTACATGTGTGCTTAGTATTTTTCCTTTTTGTAACGTACGTCGTGACTCGATGCTGCAAGGTATGTAATTAAGTATGTATAATCCTTTGTCCGCCTGCGCTTTTATGCCCCCCTCATCTCCCTCCGTGATGCAATGCTTCAAATTGCTATGCATCAAAGTGCAGGCGGCTCACGAGCTGCTACTATTCGTTCCATCGGTTCGTATATCCGCGCCTGTCCTTTCGCCGGTGTCTCGTCGCCGCGGATGTGCGCCACTATCGTTGTTTGTTGTTGAAGTGCAGAAATTGGAAGATAGCGGTGAAGGAGAGTGAGGAAAGGATATGATATAACCTGCGGGAGCGTTGGTCTTTTTACACTAGCAGATCTGGTTGGTCCGTGAACATTAAATCTCCGAGTTAATGGATGCCATCCTTCATCGCACTACACGCTCTACACCGCTCTGGCGGTTGCGGTAGAGCTAGATCTGGCGACCGGCGGTACGCGGGCCGCGCGTGGCGGCGGCATGGTGTGACACCATAGTGTGTGGCGAGATCAGGTTGGGAGGAAACTAAAACGTGGGAAGAGATACCTATATATAGTTGTGCGTTTGCTGCGGCGGCGGCGCGCCAAATAGTTTGCCGTGTCGTGTTTGCCATCCTGTGGGTGAAATGCAGGTGAATCGGCGAGTGCGATGGGATAACTGTGTAAAAGTGAAAAGTGTACTTTGAAAAACTTGCTGTTGGACTGCACTTTTGCTTCTGGTTATTGCATTCTCCTCATGTCTTGAGCGAACAGGGTAGGAAACGTTTGGAGTACGAGGCGACGACGCACACCTAGAGTGGGCTGAATGAGATGGGGCTGAATGAATGGCTAGGTCGGATTATGGGCTGATTGTGCTGTGGGAATAACGGACCGGCTGGCCGGTTCTCCACTGAATGTGATTGTGGATAGACGGATGCGGTATACACCCTCTCATTCTTTCTCAGGTTTTCTCAGGGGCTTTTGTGATCGATATTGTTAATGACAGCTGTCAATGCTTGTTGCAGCTGCAGTGATCGCCATCACGTTGTGACCAGGTGGATGATCTACATCGGTTATTACCCATTATCAAATAATATGGGACTTGTGATTTCCGTTGACCAGCTTCCTCTAACCATTTTCTCCCCCACACCTTTCCCCACATATCGATAGACTTCTCACATGAGCAGTTTGATGTTAGACATAGGCAATGGGCTTGAATAGGAAATAGGCAGCAACTATTAGGCAGTCAGGCTGCGAAAAACCCTAGATCGAGCTGAAAACCCGGTTTGCGTTCCCGAGACAAGGCTCCGCTAAGGACACTCAGGATTGCAATCCGGTCCGATATAGATGAAGGCAAGGCAAGGGGCGGGAGGTTGAGTGAAGCGAAGCGAGGCGAGAGCGGAGGTGTGCGGATGATCTGCCTGATCCGTCGAGTGGGAGGGTGTGGTTATGGCTACAAGTTAGGCGGGTGATTTCCACAGATAGGGATCGAGATGGAGATGGTTTTTTTGGGGGGCGGGGGAAGGGGGGTTTAACCGCTGCAGTGATGCATTGCATAATGGAAGGTATAAAATACCTGGATATCAACAAGTCGGCTCCCTAGTAGTAGTTCATCCGATGATTTTATCACCCACCCATCCAACCCACCACTATATGCGGGAGCACCTGTCCTCTGATGACTGGTAATGTTTTTTACAAGGTGCGCGGAAGTTCTTTCAGCCTTCGACCTTGCATGCTTGGTACAGGGGGGCCTCCTTGTGATATCAGTTCCATTATATGAGTTAGTGTTTGTAATTGTGCACCTAAAGCTTCCATTACTGTTGTTGAGAAGTGTAGATATTCTGACCAACATCGATTTTCAAAGAGTTGGATGATTGATGCTAATGCAAGCCATCTCGGAATCCCGTGACATGCAGCTTCCATCTCAATAACTAAGTCCACACGACTACGACACCGAACCTTCGAGCCCACGAACTGAGCTCCACCTTATGCACCATGCTGTCTATGTTGTCCTACTTTGGACGGCTGTATGTCCTTTTATCCTGCATTGCTTTTTTTGGGCTGATGTCTCACATCCATTGAATATGATACATGCTTCGCATTTTATGTCGGATAATCGCCTATGCTCTCCTGCCCACCCAAATGTGCAGCTGCGGTTGCAACACAGTTGCTTTTTTTTCAGCCTTGATCTAGAGCAGTAAGCCTGATGATTATGCACGCCTACCAAGAAAGGACCGTCTGTGATTAAGTGCTTGACCTGCAACTGCATACCTGGTGTATGTTTGAATGCCACTCACTTCGTACTGGCTTGAATTGAAATCAAGTCGCAGTAGAATAGCCGAGGCAACGACTTGTGTACCATGAAAAAGGATAATAAGCGGAGGGTTTGGCGACCATACCCGCCGTAGAATGTGATTCCCGCCAACCGTAATCACGGTGCGTCACTCGGGATTGGAGCGCTGGAGAATGTTACAGATGTACATGATGTTACAGGTCTGATACACGGCCCTGCTGGAGGGGCCGATACCTCCTGTATATATTTCGAGTCTCTCTCCTTCTCTCTTTCTCTGTACCATAGAATACCACGGTTCTCCACTACTTCCATATCGTAACAGAGAAGGTTGATAGACAGCTAAAGCTAATAATCCGCAAGTAAGGGACACTGTGCTGGATAGCAGCCGGTTAAATCCCGAATCTGGAGTTAGAGAGTGAAATTACTCGCTACTTATAGATTGGGTTTCAGGATATCCGCGGCCGAATTTGATTGATAGGAGATACGGTTTAGAACTGGTAAGATCAGCTAATGACCAAGTTTCCGGTGACATGTCGAGGCCAGTTTGAAATTTGAAAACTTGTGACGATGTGAAGTTCCACTTTGCAGACAACCCCAACCCCAGAAAACGGCGCAGTAAGTACCCTTAGAGTTATGTCATAGGCTAATCACACATAATAACGACGAGGTTGAGAACCACATCAAGTTCGGCCATTTTGTGAGGTCGTAAGTGATGTATCATTCTTTCGATTTCCCAAAGGCAAAGTAACCAGCAGAAGTCTTGCGCTCTATCCCGACCACTTCCTGCAACGGAGATCGTACCGATCTCATCTCTCTTCTTCCACATTTCTACTTGGTCTGAATGGAATCGATCTAATTCACTTGATGAAGACCGGACAGCTGCTGCCGGCGATTGATCTGGCACCACCTATTAGCTTTTTGGTTGTCATGCATATATCCATGGAACTTCTGCATGCAAAAAAACAATCTTATCGCATAACATCTTTTCGGGAGCTTGCAAGCTTTCCAATCTAGTGCATCCGTAGTAGTCGCAGCTGGTACTGAACGGACCTTTGATATGTATCATTCGCCGGTGGATTCTTCGAGAGCATAAACATCCATCCCGTTGCCAAGCGGTGAGCCGCTTCCAGCTTCCACATCCGAGAGATAGGCAACCTACGCATTAGGCTGCGTACTGCCGACGGCGCCGCTACGAGAGATATCCATAAGACTGCTTTTGAGGACTGGTGAGGTGGCACTAAATATCTTGAGAGTAAAAGAGGCGTCGTCCTAACGGATGCACAAAGCAGCGGTAGCTGCAAGGGGGAGGATGTAGCAGATGTGTTGGAAAAAATGTGGGGGATCGGAAGGAATAGGGTTGTGATTGGCGTGAAAGGACTTCCGCCCCAGTTGAAATACTTATACGTTTGAAACTCATCCCCTGCAGCGTCCTCAGTTGTGGCGTTGAGGATGGTTGGGCATAGAATGACGTTGGGCTGAAATCAAATTCATAAATTTCAATATGAGGTCCTCGGTGATGCGATTTTTGCAATCATCAAAGGGATTGATTGACGCCACGTAAAGTATAGTGCATTCATCCGCCTTCAATATGGGAGAACTAGTGCTACTTCTTTTCGTTCGTCGAAGAATGGTCATCTCAATGCAATCCCAACTCAGAGTTCCCACCCGAAAGCGAATCCTTGCTGACCGGACCCTAAGTCACATCATTTTTACAGTTGAGAGTTTGATGGTTGTGGTTGTGAAGTGTGGCGTCTGAGAACACCCTCAGAACGTAGCCAAGATCCAGAGGCTTCTGTCTCGGACAAAAGACTGCGATATATTCTCGTCTCCGTGTAATTAACTCAGCGATGCAGAGGAAAAAAGGCTAATCGTGTATGTCGTAGTTTCCCACGATTCGGACGACTGACCGACGACACTCACAAGTTGCATTAATGACCCAATCGGTAAAGAACGCATCAGCCACCAATAATAGCCGCATAAAATATGAAGAGATGTCTTCCAGACCTATCCTGACCGAGTGTCAAGTATAATGGATGATGTGTCGCAACGTCTTAGCACAGATGGCATCCTTTCCACGCACATCGGGCATTCATGATCGTAGCAAATTCGTGGCATAAATTTGGCCCAGAGGAGGTTGGCTCCTGCCGCCGGGTTATTCGAAGTGCAGTGACGTCTGTCTGATCTATATAGGGAGATTCGTAGAGCGGAAGGATGAGAGGTACATACAGTCGTTAAATGCTCTATATGGCGTTGTGTGCGCATCTGGCTTAAGAGGTTGTCAGAAAATCTTATGATAGCTTGAAGGATTGACAACAACCTCAAGGATCGCCCGGTGGATTGAGAGATTGTTCATAGCCTTACCGATTGTCGGGGGAGTCACGGTGGTCAACACCACATACACCATTTAGGCTCGAGCTTTATTACTCGAAAGTCTTGAGACCTCGAGCCCTACTCGCAGGCAAGATGAGACAGTTCGAGTCCGGGCCAAGCTTGTCTCGTCTCGTATCTAGCCGGTACGATGGCACCGCACGAATGCTTCTCTAACACCAAGTTCGAGATATAGCGATACCGATCTGCTGAAGATTGATTATATAGGATGGCAACTGTGTGGGCGAGGTAGTTCGTGAGGTAATAAAGTCCCAAGTTAATGTTGCCGTCTACCAACATGAAGAGCTCCTGCTGACCTCTTAGCTGGTGGTGTCGGGGTCAGGAAATTCTGCTTGGAGAGCCATCGCGGTGGTTGGAAATATTGCGCACAGGAGGTATCTGGCTTCAATGATTGATGACGCAAGGCACTGGATAGAAGATGGTCGCGGTATTGTATATCTATGATAGAGTTGCGGGTTTTCGGTGTTCATAAATCACCTTGTCAGGACATTCTATTCTACCCTACTGTGGGGTAAGTAATTTAGTATGTCACGAGTAGGTACTTGATGAGTACTTTGTAGGTACTTAAGGAACTTTGGGGTATTTATGCACTGTCACATAAGCTCACTCGTTTGGTAACTTGATTAAACCGGCTCGCCTCCGGACTATCCAACTCTCTATCCAACCAAGCCTTTTTACCGTGATGAAGTGCGTGTAAAAAATTTCATCATTCATTTAAAGTGCATGAGGCATCTTGTAGTAAAGTACAAAACTTGTCCTGGCCAATCTTTATATGTGAGGACAGTGTATATGTTATGGGCCCAGCTGTGAGACACAGGTATGGAGGCACAGGCGAATGCACAAATGCGAGCACAAACACATTCAAGTGAGAGAATGATATATATATGCTGATGAGTAACTCACATGTGCATATGAGGTCGAGTCAGTGGCCAAACTCCACCATGTGACCCCTGTTACAGGCTCTTTGCTGGTGGTGGAATTGAGGCATTAGGCCACCTTGTGCGTGGTTTGTGAAGTGAAATCAACCATCCCATCCATCTGACCCAGGCAGACACAGTACCATTTTTTTGTCTAAGACGGAGACAATTAGAGGACTACCAGAGCTGCTTCATAACTGTCCCTGGCTGGGGGTCGGTGTCACGGCGCAAGAAGGTACGAAGGTACTTGGGAAATATAGAAGAAAGATACGGAAGGTATGGAAGGAATTGTGTTACGGAAAGGCGGAGACGTTGGAAGACGCGGAGGAAGCGGCGAGATGGTGGCAGCATAATTTAGTATAGATAAAGAAGTGAGCCGAGGTGTTGCGACGTCAGGAGAGGTGGCGTGGTTGTTACGATAAGGAATAACGGAGTGGTGTGTAAGATCATGGGATGAGATTCGGATGGTACATCGGAGCATGAAGAATGGTTCGAGGGTGGCAGA
>Ga0307515_10000081_pt1 | contig 224753 bp, 176 predicted proteins | sample 17_EM_MG_FD_194513 | JGI IMG/M metagenome (GOLD analysis project Ga0307515, IMG submission 194513) | Populus trichocarpa ectomycorrhiza microbial communities from riparian zone in the Pacific Northwest, United States - 17_EM | ecosystem: Host-associated > Plants > Roots > Unclassified... | reverse complement strand
CGCTGTAAATTCTTTAAACCTGCCTAATATTACTTCCGGGTTATTATCCCTTGCCCTGTAAATTAAATGTATATGGCTGGGCATTATACACCAGCAATATAATTCCATGCCGAGGTTATTTTTGCAATAAGTTAAACTTTCTGTTATTACCTCGTTATAAACCGGCCTTGTAAAAACATCTATCCAGTTTACTGTGGCAAAGCTTACAAAGTATAACCCCTCTTTATTTAAAAATTTATATTTTCTGCTCATTGGTAATTGGTTTAGCTTTATAAAGCTACAATGATTAGATAACATTAATAAACAAATGCAAAAAATCCCAGATGCTTCTAAACATCCGGGATTTGAAATTGGCTTTGCTTAGCGCATACCTATCAGCGGGGCACACGCGACACGCGTGCGCCAGCTTGGGAATAACATTGGCTATTTGTTTCACTCTTTATCGATTTAGATGGAGTTGAAAATTACAAAAATTTGCAAGATGCGGATAATAAAAAATGGTAACCGGTACCAGTTGCTGCGGGCAGCATTTACCCAAAACTTTTAAAGCTAAACTTAAATAGTTAAGAAGGCTTTTTTATCTGTAAATTATTGAGACACTTGTGTATTTTAGCGGCCAAATTATATAAACAAATGAAAAAACCTTTATCACTATTTTTACTTATTTTATTATTCTCGACAGTAAAAGCCCAGTTTAAACAAATTGCAGAAGGCCCGGTTTTTAAGGAACCAGAAGAGGGCTTTGCCAAAGTTTTACAATTAAAAAATGGCAACACGATGTTCCTCGACATCAGCCTTAAAGAGGGCATCCAGGTACACATGTATAACCCCGCCCATCATGAAACCGCAATAACCCAGGTTGATCCGTCATATGGCAAAATAAGCCGGGGTGGTAACATTAAAGGCGCGTTTGAAATTAACGGCGATGTTGTATTGATGGTTAGCTCACTTGATTCAAGAGTACCTACCCTTTACAGGGTAATTATTGATGGCAAAACAGGAACCTTAAAGGATGATACTAAAATTGCAGAGTTAGGCAAAGTAAATATATTTCAAGGATATTCGATGGCCTTCGGGGGCGTACCTATACCTGATTTTTTTGTACGTAAAGACCCCAACAGCGATAATTACGCGGTAGTTTTATTTAATACCTTCGAAAGCGACAGAAGTAAACGAATTGAGATTGTTAGCTACGGCACAAACAATAAAGAAATGAGCAGGGCTTATTATGCATCTCCGGACGAAAAATATAAATACCTGCACTATATCGACATGGCGGTAATAGGTAGCGAGAAAGTTTGTGTACTGGCTTACGGCTATAACAAGCTTAATGATGGTGACAGTGAGCTGATTTTGGCCAACCTGGATAAAGGCGCTAAAGAAGTAAGCTATACCGAACTCGGGTTTTCGCAGGATCTTTCTGTCTACCAGGGAGTCGCCCGTTATAGTCCCGCAACAAAATCAGTAATATTATCTGTGGTTGTTAAGCAAAAGGGAAGTAGAAACGAATATAGCTCTGTTCTAACTTTTATTAACCCGTTTGAAAAAAAGATCAATAAGTTTAATGAAATATCCCCGTCAGACAGGATCAACGCTTTCGCGAGTTCGAAAAAAGGATTCAGGGGCTTACCTCAAAATATCTTCATAAACCAGGATGGTACTTTTACGGTTGTATATGAAGAGATGGAAATAATTACCCGCACCAGTTATGGTGTAAATGTTTCTTCGTCGAGCAATTCATCCACTACATTGGGAGACCTGGCAGTTGTTAATTACAGTAAAACCGGCGAGCCGATAAACGACTTTATCATTCGTAAAAGCCATGTTTTAAGCAATACTTTATTGGACCCTTTTTATCATTCGGTAAGGGAGGGCTCGGCACAGGAACTTCGCGGAGGCAACCAGTTTAAGTCATTCGCGTATCTCGACGGAATATCTAAAAGCTTTATCCTTTTCAATGATACCGAGCGCAATAACGAAAAGCAGGAACAAGGCAGCCTGGTATCTATACAAGGTGTGAGCGATTGCGATGGCTTTTATTATGCCATTGCCGGAGCAAACGCAGTACCTAAAAGAGACTATGTTTTTGGTAATCCTGCAGGCAAGCATGATCATAACCTGGGTTTATTTTCCATATCTGATTATGACCGGAAAAATAACGTATATGTAACGCTCGAGCTATCTAAAGAAGATGGTAAAAAAGGCGTAAAAGTAGTTTGGTTACAACCTTAATAACAAAATTTCGTGGGTGTTTAACTAAATCACATTCAACGATTGATCCAATCATCACCCGATAAAAAAGCCGCCTCAACTGTATCGATGAGGCGGCTTTTTTATAACCTGTTCCAAGAAGCTTTAGGCTTTCTGCCTTCAGCATTAAGCCCTTAATTAAAAACTACTGGCACGGTTAAATTCTCCCAGTTCAGTTCAAATCCTTTTCCCGAAATGGTGTAGGTTAGCCTTTCGCTCGTGCCGGCAGATTTTCCGGGGGTGGCAGTTACCACGGCAACGTCTTTTGCAGGGTCCTGGGTGGTGGTGCCATCGCGGTTAATGCCCCATTGCCCGGTTTGCGAGTTGAAGATAAATTTCCATTCTTTTTCGCCCGGTACAGCGTATAGGCTGTATTTGCCGGCCGGAATGGTTTTACCTTGTATGGTTAAGGCCTTATCGGCAGTAAAAATGGTTGCCTGGTTGGCGCCCGCCCGCCATACTTTATCATAAGGTACCAGGCCACCCCATATGGTGCGGCCTTTAACCGCCGGGCTGCTGTAAACAATAGTTACCGCTGCGCCGTTTATAGTGCCGGTGGCGGTAGCGGCCGGACTTGCTTTTTCTTGTGCCATAACAGTAAACGACATCATGATGCCGAACAAAACGAGCATAAATGACTTTTTGAATGTGATACTTTTCATAATGGGTAATGTTTTATTGGTTAATACGAAGCAAGTTACAAGTTATTGACGAATAAAAACAAATTAACAAAATGCACCAGATATGTTAACTGAGCAGGAATTTGCTTTAAACCATATCTATAGAATTAAACCTGCTACAAAATCAGGCATTGACAAAATCGTGGCCTGAGAGATTTAACGCTGACCACTTAATTACCTGGTAAAAAGTCCGGTTATTATTAATCAAGCCACATCCTACTTAAATCTATAATTTAATTTTTCCTTGTTGAATTTTTTTATCTCATCTCCTAAAAACATTCTTAATTGGTGATTTACCTCTGCCGGCGAATTAGCTTTTCTTCCGTTTTTCCTGTAATAAACAGTGTAAAGATTATTAACTCCAAATACCTTTAATTGTCCGTCGTCAGCAAAAATGGGGTTGCCTTTGATGCCTTCCGGTAAAGTAACAGCATCTAAAAGTTTATGGCGCTGCAGGTCGAGAATTACAATTGTTTTATGGTCAAAAACGTAAGCAAATAAATTATTGTCCTTCGAAAAACTATAATTAATATACTCAGATGGTTCAAGCCACGCGGGGTATTCACTATCGGCACGATACCATATGTCACCAATGTTATATTGAATGGTCAATCTTTTATCAAACACAATGATAGGGGTATTGGTGGACGACTGGCTAATTACAAGCGCATCTTCTGAAAACGTCATGGTCTCAATTACCACACCCTTATAATTCAACGATTCGACGATTGTATTATTTATAGTTTTATAGGTTGCAATAATTCGATTTTTATAAAAATATATGTCGGTTAAGTTTTTGTTAGCTTCTGCTGTATTCAATAATGTAGTTTCTACACCATCATAAATGCGGAACTTATAATATTTTGATAAATTTTCAATGTCATCAACATCGGGGATTGGAGCGATAGTGTCGGCTGTAATTATGGCGGTGCCTGTTGAATTTATTTTCCATATCCGTTCTTTATTCCCCCCAAATTTTACTGTCGTTACTGTTTTCTCTGCTGTATTTAGGTTGAGTAAGATTTTATTAAACACCTTGTTTGTATCTGAATAATTAAAAACAATATTTGTGCTATTTAAGGTTGGCTCTCCGATACCTTTGTTTGTATTTAAATTAAATTTGACCGGTGTTTTAGCAAATTTCCCATCGGCTATCTTCCAAATATTTATTACATATTCTTTATTAACTAATGTTCTTGAATAAATATAGTCTTTCGTTATTCTAACATCAGCACCCAGGTAAAATCTTTTTGTTACTGGATTTTGAACCGTTTTGCCCCTGATTATCCGCAAAGAATCTAAACGGGTCATAGAATCGCCAACAGCATAGGTGTATAGGGTTATTTGCGAACTATTACTGGATGAGGAGATCAAATAATGAGCATCTGAATACCATATTGAGCCTGAAATGTTAAAAGGTTGCGTAGTGAATAGTGGCCATTTATTATATATCTCTATTACTTTATCGCTGAAGTTTTTAACCAACTTTTGGTCCATATTTTCAATATGCTTTATTTGCTCATAATTAGTTTCGGCCAAAGCTAATGCCGCAAGGGGATTAGGTTTGGCTAACCCCGATATGAGTGAATCAGATTGGGATTTAAAAAACTTTAAAAAAATATTTTTTTGCTTGTTTGAGACAGAAAGATTTTCGGCATTTTTCTCAGAAATACCTTTTTGTTCGGCCAGTGAATCCCCTTTGATGTTGAGCCGATTGATCAACTTTTTATTGGTAGCGTCTAAACCAGTTAATGAATCCTTTTTAGCGGCCAATTGTTTACTTTGAGCAGTTAAAATTTCCGTTTTAGCAGCTAATTGTTTACTCTGACTATAATAGCTAACACATAATATACCTAAGATAGCTGCTGCGAGTAACACTAAGGCAAAATTTATCTTTTGCTGCTTTTTTTTCTTGATTAATATAAGTTTTTCCGCCTCTAAAGCCTCAGTTTTCCGCTTTTCTTCTGTCCTCTCAAGTTCTATTTTTTCTTTTTCCCGTTCATATTGTAGTGCAGCAGCTTTTTGTTCTAATTCTATCCTTTCTCTTTCATGCCTTAAGGCTTCAGTTTTGCGCGTTAATTCAATCTTTTCTTTTTCACTTTCTAATTTAACTAAGGCCCGTTCCTGCTCTGCTTCTAACGCAGCCTGCGCCCGTTTACTTTCTTGTTCCAGCTCAAGTTGCTTTGCCAGTAAGGCCTTGTCCTCATAATTTTTTAACCTTTGGCTTCGCCTTTGGGCAAGCGGAGGTAAAAGCCGGTCGTGCAGAATTTCGATATGCGAAGAATCTAAAAATTGCTCTTTATTTAAAAGGCGGAATTCCGGGTCATCAATTAATCTATCAATATCCTTGTATTCCGGATTTTTGATAGCATCATTATAGTTAAAGGGGGTTCTTTTATGGTCGGATGTTATCAGCTTTAATTCAATAAATTCCCGGGTAGCATCATTTATTTTGTTATAAATATCATCAATATACCGCTCAATGGCCGTATCAACCAGTTCTTTAATTATTTCAACGGTATTGGTGTCAAGCTTATTTTTACCGTCGGTGATATCGTAATATATTTTTTGACAAACCAGGCTCAAAAGAAAAGGCTCTACAATAATTTTTTCAAAATTGGTTAATATGTTAATTGACAGGTTTGATGAAATCAATTTAGCTATTGCCCCTGATATTTCACTATCGGTTTTCTGAATCACATCGGTAGCGGTTTCAACATTAAATGCCTCTAACCTATACCTGCTGTTAGTAAAACGGATATAAGGGATCTCTTCTTTTAAACTTTCAAACTGCGGTAAATACTCTTCCCTGAAAGAAAATATAATCCGGTAGTTCTTCTGTTTATTAAGCAGGTTATGTTGCAACACGTCCAGTTTGTTTATAACGTCCTCAGCATCTGTATCAAACTCCTTTATCATATATTCGGGTAGCTGCGATTCGATAAGACACCTTATTTCGGCAATTAAAAACTTAAGGCTCAACTCGTTAAAAGGGTGGGTAAATATCTCTTCAAACTGGTCAAATATGATGATGAGCTTTATAGGCGATTTGTCGTCCGTTTTAAAAAGTTGTACGGTATTTAAAAATTCAAACAGTGAATTACCTATTAACAACTTTGGGATGCCGGTTTTAACATTTTCAAGGCTACTGAGGTGTTTGCTTATCTCTTCTTCGCATCGCTTAATTACATACTTGCAAAGGTCATTTAACCCCGATTGGCTTACGATGAAATCATTGAGGTGTATATAAACCGGCAGGTACTCGTTTTCTTCTCTTAAATAGGGAATTAAGCCGGCCTTTATTAATGAGGATTTCCCGGTACCTGAGCGGGCGAAAAGGAGCGTTAAGGTTTGATTTTTTACTAAGTTATAGATATCTTTAATTTCCGCGTCTCTGCCGAAAAAGGAATCGCCATCTTCATAAGACTTTGGCCCCCGGAATGGATTTTCTTTTTTCATAACAACTAATTGCTTCTTTTGTGCCCCGATACCCTGCTTTTATATTGCATTTCTTTAATGTCTTTTAATTGCTCAAGCGCAATTTTGTTGTCATCAGTCAATGGTATTCCGGCTGTATTGTCTTTGTTCAATATAAGGTTCCGGATATTACCGCTTGTTTTCTCCTCAATTGGCAGATACATGCTCTGTTGAACAAACTGTTTAAATACGGGTATAATAAGCTTATCGGTATCTATAGCATAGTTCCATTCCTTGCAAACATAGGGGCTGCCCGACGATATATTATCTGAAACAATGGCCACAAAAACACTGCATTTATCAATAGCTTTTTTAATTTTTCCATCAATACTATCGCCCGTTTCAATTTGCCTGTAGTCGATAAAATATTCGATATAATTAGCATCGAATTGAGCGGCTATGGCTTCGGCTACAGCGCGGTCTTTTAGGCAATAGCTAATAAAAACCTTGCTATTGCCTTCGTCATCTAACAGGCTTTCCTCCCGTGATTCGTTTAGCGCAAGATATATTTCGTCAATTAGTGTATTACAATCAATATCCAATTTTTGAATGCCATAATTATTAATAAAAACCGCCCGGCTTTGATCTATCCCGTTTAAGCTATCTATTACAGCTTTTTGCCTTATCGGGGTTAAATCAAGCCGGTTGGCAACACAAATGCGAATAAAGAAACGGAAAAACCAATCGGGGAAATTGCAGCCTAAAAACAATAGGTAACCGCTATTTAAATAAGAAAGCAGGCTTGAGAACTTTTCCTGGTCGTTAGTAATCAGTTCATGAATAAGTTCTACATAGTCGGCATCTGTTAAAATATAGTTGCCGGCAATCTCGTCATGCGTGCCGAATATATTGCAAACAACGGGCTTTTTTAACGCCAACCGGAAGCCGCCTCTTTCAGATGCCGGTTCTAAAAGCTTGCCATCATACCTGCCGTAGTTCATCACACTGTAGGATGATTTTATTTCTTCCTCGCTAAGTCCCGCGCCCCGGTAAGTATTAAAGGCCAGCTCGACAGAATTCATAAATGTGGCATTTATAAAAAGTTCGAAATGTTTTATGCTGACGAGTTTTCTGTAACTATCGGGTATAAGTTTCCACTTAAAGCGCTCTTGCTTAATTGTTCTACTTAGTTTTTGCTTAAATGAGTTTTTTCTTGCCCCTAAACTGTGATAATATTCATTGGCCAATTCGTGCCCGGTTAATGCTCCGTTGTGGCTGTTGGCAACCAGCCTGTCCAACAAAGCATCGTCGTTTACATGCTCCTTTATAAGCAATTTCAAAAAATCAGGCTCGCCATTATTCATCAATGGCTCGTTAAGCAAATCGTACCCAATTATCGGAATCACCGTCCCTTTTTTAATTTCGTAAACTATCTCGTCAACACTTTGCTGAAGGTCTGCTGGAAGGGGCATATCGATAAAGGTTAAAGTTTATAACATGGCCTAATAATGTTAGGCTTTGAGTAAGACAATGAATGATCAGAAGATTTAACGCTTTTTTTGATGACGGTCCATGCTCTGATAAGGCGCTATTTATTTAGGCATGAGCAATATACATTTATTTATAAATAAATTGCATATTATTAAAAAAATCGCCCACCACAGGCATTGTCGGCCATTTGGCGCAATTTTATAAGGCTTGTTGCGGGTGGATGATTTATGACTGTTCAGCGTAAAGAAATTTACAGAATCCTCGTTGTTCAAATCTCCTCAATTAGTCCACCCCCTTTTTGGCAAGTCTCGTTATACCGTCTGCCGGTCGGGAATCACAGCAGTACAGCATAATATAGCTAAGCACCGGCGCAACATACAAATTGTTACTCATGCCAATTGCTTAATTGATTTAGCATCTATCCGCCTCCCAATATTTTAAATTGCAAAAAAGCCATTTACCATAGGATAGAATTAGCTTGCGCTGTAAAGTTTGCCATTAGATGCTTCGTACATCAGCATAACAGGGTGAAAAAGGTCTCGCCACCCCACGTTAAAATATGTTAAACACCAACAAGCAACGCCCCTGCCGCTTACATTTGTAAAGTACTGAACACCAAACCTCCTTTACCTATGCGATATCTGTTGTTGCTGTTATTTGTCAATATATGCCTTAGCTGTTACGGGCAAAGGGTTAACGGCATAGTAACCGATAAGGCTACCGGCCTGCGCATTAGCGGCGCGCTGGTAACCACAACAAACGCTACCGCCATAAGTGATATGGAAGGTATATTCAGCATTGGAGTTGCCAGGCAAGGGGATACGTTAAAGGTAAAAATGCAAGGTTATAAATCGTTTAAGCAGGCGGTTGGCCTGGCAACTGGCGATGTGATTGTACAGTTGGAGCAGGCAACCATCCAGCTAAAACAGGTAAACATCAGCGCCCGGCGCGATAGGGTGAAAGACTCTGTCAGTAACCGGGTTCAGTTTGCCCGCGATTTTAACAGCCACCCGCCAAAGTTTTCGGATATCATCAGGCCGGGCATAACTGCAGGTCCAATACCGATGGTTGGCGTTGCCATTGTGCCCAGCCAGCTGATTGCCCTGCTTACTTACAAACACAGCAATGCTTACAGGTTTAAGCAGGCGCTCATCCGCGATGAAGAGGGCAAATATGTTGACAGCCGTTTTAGCGACGAGCGGGTGGCCCAGCTCACCGGCCTGCAATCCGATTCGTTATACCATTTCATTAACCAGTACCGCCCCGCCGCCGCCCAGGTACGCAAAATGAGCGACTATGATATTTTTACTTACATCAAAAAAAGTGTTGCCAAATTCAGGAAACCTCACCACGATGATGTAAAGGAGGCGGAGTTTTAACTTTTTGCATAAAAGTGTGTTTTTTTGAAAATTATTGTCTAAAAAGTGCCGATAAATTACCTAAATGTGTTAAAAAGTATAGCAAAAATGTCACGATTAAGACAGTAGAACCAAAACCACCACTTGACATGCGGTTTGAATTTTGTAACTTTGATTATGACTACCGAAACACTTGAAGATTTTTACAAAAATAAATTCGACTGGCTGCCCAATAACCTGCAGCAAAACATAGGTCATTTTAATGTTTTTAAAATTGAGGATTGTATTGGACCCAACGCCAAACCGGTTACCTATAGCCGCCGCAGCTTTTATAAAATAAGCCTGATGCGGGGCGAAAACATCATTCATTATGCCGATAAAAGCATCACATTATCAGGCACTTCACTCATGTTTTTTAGCCCGCTTGTGCCCTATACCTTTGAGCACATGAGCGACGACCGCACGGGCTTTTTCTGCATTTTTACCGAAGAATTTTTTGTAGAGCGGTTCCGCAACGGCTTGAGCGAACTACCCATGTTCGGCCTCAACGCCAAACCGGTATACCAGCTTGACCGCGCACAGGACGAATACGTTACGGGCCTGTTCCGTAAAATGACGGATGAGATTGCTTCTGACTATGCGTTCAAGTATGAACTGATCCGCAATTACGTTACCGAGTTGTGTTATTACGCGCTAAAAACCCAGCCATCGGAGAATGTTTATAAACACGCGGACGCTAAATCGCGCATCACCTCGGTATTTACCGAACTGCTGGAGAGACAGTTCCCGATAGAAACGCCATCGCAGCGCTTTGCACTGCGGTCGGCCAATGATTTCGCACAGCGGTTATCGGTGCATGTAAACCACCTCAACCGCGCCATCCGCGAAACCACCGGCAAAACCACTACCGACCACATCGCCGACCGCCTGCTGAGCGAAGCCAAATCCCTCCTCCGCCACACCGATTGGAATATCTCGGAAATAGGCTACTGCCTGGGGTTTGAAGAACCAACGCATTTCAACAACTTTTTTAAAAAACAAACCCAGGTTACACCATCCAGGTTCAGAAATGTTTGAATTTCGTAATAATTGGTTTGAATAGCGTAATTACTCCCTTTTGTTGTCATATTACCTTTGTTTTATCAAAAACAAACACACTATGGACAACAAAAAAGTATGGTTTATCACTGGAGCCTCCAAAGGTTTTGGGCTTAGTTTAGTAAAACAATTACTGGATGCTGGCCAGCTTGTTGCCGCCACTTCCAGGAACCGGCAGGAGCTTATCGCCGCCGTTGGTTCAAACAGTGCTGATTTTTTACCCCTCCGGGTCGATCTGGTTAACGAGAGCAGCGTATCCCTGGCCCTGCAGCATACTCACGAAACATTTGGCCGGATAGATGTAGTTATCAACAACGCCGGCTACGGCATTGGCGGTGCTATTGAGGAACTTACGGATGCCGAAACCCGCACCGCCTTTGATGTAAATGTATTTGCTACCCTAAATGTAATCAGGTTTGTAATGCCCTACCTGCGTAAACAGCGTTCGGGTCATATTATCAATATAGCTTCTATTGCGGGAATTACCGGCGGTACCGGCTGGGCAGTATACGCGGCAGCCAAATCGGCGGTTATTGGCCTATCAGAAGTGTTGGCTTTGGATGTTAAAGCGTTGGGTATCAAAGTTACCGTAGTAGCTCCGGGCGCGTTTCGTACCAGCTTCCTAACGGCCGATTCATTAACAGTTACCCAAAACCCGATTGCCGAATATGAAGATGTGAGGCACTCGCACTGTAAATACCTGAGCATGAATGGCCAGCAGGCCGGCGACCCCGAAAAGGCCGCTGCAAGCATCATCAACGTGGTTTATGAAGAAAACCCGCCACTCCGTTTGCTCTTAGGTGGTGATGCTTATAACCGGACCCTAACAAAGCTGGACGGGCTGTATAAGGAAATTCACGAATGGGAGAACACTACCTGCGCCACTGATTTTTAAGCACTTACATCTACCTGAAAACAATAACGATGGAAAACATTAAAAACAAAGTTATAGTAATAACCGGCGCCAGCAGCGGAATTGGCGCGGTTGCGGCCCGAAAGCTGGCAGCGCTTGGCGCCAAAGTTGTATTGGCCGCCCGCCGGGAACAACAGCTAAAAGCCTTAGTTGCCGAAATAGGCGACAATGCCATCTACGTAACAACAGACGTAAGCAAACGCACCGATCTGGATAACCTTATCCAACAGGCTATCAATAAGTTTGGCCATGTAGATGTGTTATGGAACAATGCCGGCATTATGCCCATATCCTTTTTTGAGGAAGGACTGGTTGATGAGTGGGACCGGATGATTGATATCAATATTAAAGGGGTTTTATATGGCATTAATGCCGTATTGCCGCACATGCTGCAACGCGGGCAGGGCCATATACTTGCAACCTCATCTGTGGCAGGTATCAAAACATCTCCTGGTATTGGTGTGTACTCCGCAACCAAATTCGCGGTAAAGGCTATTATGGAAAGCTTGCGCGAGGAAGTGACACAAACCATTAAGGTAACCACTATTTTCCCCGGGGCAACACAATCCGAACTTGGACATGATATTACCAGCCCAAAGATAAAAGCCATGTACGGCGACCTTAAAAACATGCCTAAAATGGATGAAGACGCCATAGCCGACGCGGTGATTTACGCCATCAGTCAGCCCGGCAATGTATCTGTTAACGAACTGGTGATCAGGCCACTTGAACAAACACGATAATTAACATAAATAATCAATCGGTGAAATCATTTTAAAATCAGTGAAATCACCATAAAAGTATAATCATGAGCAATCAAAATATATGGTTTGTAACCGGCACCTCGAAAGGCCTGGGACTTACCCTCGTAAAAAGACTATTAAACCAGGGTTATAAAGTAGCCGCCACATCAAGAAACATCAGCGACCTGGAAAGTGCTGTAGGCGTAACCAGTGATGCGTTTTTACCACTCGCCGTTAACATCAAAAGCGAAGAAAGCGTGCAGCAAGCTATCGAGAAAACCATCAGCACTTTTGGTAAAATAGACGTGGTAGTTAACAACGCCGGCTACGGCATGCTGGGCGGCCTGGAAGAAACAACCGACCAGGAGGCCCGCGACAACTTTGACGTAAATGTATTTGGATCTTTAAATATCATCCGCAAAGTGTTGCCTTACCTGCGTGCACAACAATCGGGTCATATTATCAATATTTCGTCGATAGGTGGCTTTGTAGGTGGTTATCCTGGTTTTGGAATTTACTGCGCTACCAAATTTGCGGTTAATGGTTTTTCTGAAGCCCTTGATGCCGAAGTAAAACCATTTGGTATCAAAGTAACGGTTGTTGAGCCGGGCTATTTCCGCACCAACTTCCTTTCTGAAGGATCATTAATCACGCCTAAGAACCCGATTGATGCCTATCAGAATGTGCGCGATTCGCAAAACCTGCATCAAAATAACTTAGATCAGCAGCAAGCGGGCGACCCGGAAAAAGCGGCCGCTGCGATGATTAAAATTGCAAACCAACCCGATGCCCCGCTGAATTTATTTTTAGGTGCCGATGCCTACCAACTGGCCCACCAAAAAATAGCATCGGTACAAAACGATTTGGAAACATGGAAAGAATTAACAACCTCAACTGGTTTTTAACAACAAAAAATAACGAGCATATAGGCGTTTGGGTAACCAAAGACGGTTATATACGCCATGAATTTTTACCAAATGGCCGTTATGATGAAACGCGCGGCGATATAAAAAGCGCTTATACCGGTTACTACAACAGGTTAGGTAACCACGTTGAATACCTTGACGATACCGGCTTTGTAGCCGAAGGCGATTTTAAAGACGGCGTTTTTTACCACGCTGGCATGGTATTATATAAAGAGAGTGCCTGAATTGCAAATTTCGCAATTCTGCTCATTGGCCATAAAAAAGCTTGCTTATAAAAGCAGGCTTTTTTTACCTTTATAAAAATCTAATACCTATAAAATATGAGTTTTAAAGATCAGATAACTTCCATATTTGTGCCCGAAAGCCAGATTGGCTTTGGGTTTCAGACAGAAGAAGTGCACCAGCGCGAATACCTGAGCAATGGCGAAATGAAACCCTGGGACGGCGAGGTAAACGAAGTATACTCGCCAATTGGCTTTTTTGATGCCGATGGCAACTTTGGCCGCAAGCTAATTGGAACATACCCGGTTTGTACCGAAAAGGAAGCATTTGAATCATTAGATGCAGCCATTGCAGCGTACGATAATGGCCGCGGTGAGTGGCCTACCATGAGCATTGCCGACCGCATTAAATGCATGGAGCGCTTTATTTACAAGATGAGCGAGCAGCGCAGCCTGGTAGTAAAATTGCTGATGTGGGAGATAGGCAAATCCTACGGCGATTCGGCCAAAGAGTTTGACCGCACCATCGAGTATATCAATGCAACCATTGATGCACTGAAGGATATCGACCGACAGTCGTCACGGTTTGAAATGGCCGAGGGACTGGTCGCTCAAATCCGCCGTTCGCCGTTGGGGGTAGTGCTGTGCATGGGGCCGTTCAATTATCCTTTGAATGAAACTTTCACCACATTAATCCCCGCCCTTATTATGGGCAATACCATACTTTTTAAACCACCTAAGCATGGTACGCTATTACATTACCCATTATTACGCGCCTTCCAGGAATCGTTCCCTAAAGGCGTAGTGAATACCATTTATGGCCGTGGTTCTGTGGTAACACCAGGACTGATGGCTTCGGGCAAAGTAAATGTGCTGGCCTTCATCGGATCAAGCAAGGTAGCCAATGATTTAAAAAAGCGTCACCCCAAAATAAACCGCTTGCGTGCGGTATTAAGTTTAGATGCCAAAAACGCCGCTATCGTAACCAAAAATGCCGACCTCCCTTTAGCAGTAAGCGAATGCATTTTAGGCGCACTATCGTTCAATGGCCAGCGGTGTACGGCCATAAAAATGATATTTGTTCAAAAAGATGTAGCCGACGAGTTTTTGAAACTATTGAGCGAAGCAGTTGCTAAACTGCCGTTTGGTTTGCCGTGGGATAAAGATGTAAAACTTACTCCTTTGCCCGAACCACATAAACCGGCTTACCTTACCGATATTGTGGAAGACGCAATTGCCAACGGCGCAAAAGTAATTAACGAAAACGGCGGCGAAACGGTGGCCTCTTTCTTTTACCCGGCTATTGTGTACCCGGTTAACGAAAAAATGAAGCTATACCGCGAAGAGCAGTTTGGCCCGGTTATTCCGGTTGTGCCGTTCGAGTCGATAGAAGAGCCTATTGAGTACCAGATAGATTCGCCGCATGGCATGCAGGTGAGTATATTTAGTAACGATGCCAAAGAGATCTCCTCGTTGATAGATCCGTTTGTGAACCTGGTAAGCCGGGTAAATATCAATAGCCAGTGCCAGCGCGGGCCGGATGTATTCCCTTTCACGGGCCGTAAAGATAGTGCCGAGGGCACCCTTTCGGTGCATGATGCATTAAGGGCCTTCTCCATCCGTTCGCTGGTGGCTACCAAAATGAACGATGTGAACAAACAGATCATCAATGACATTGTGAACGACAACGAATCTAATTTCCTGAGCACGAAGTTTATATTGTAGATGCGAGGCCCCCCAGCCCCCTGAAGGGGGAGCTTTTTGATTAAAATAAAGGCCTGGCGTTTCTCGCCAGGCCTTTATTTTTTTTGCTTGTCCGCTATAGTTCCCCCTTCAGGGGGTTAGGGGGCGGGGCTTCGTTTCGTTTATATTGATTATTTCCACCAACACTAAATTTGGCACCCAGCTTAAAAAAGCAATAATGATATAATTATTATCGAAGTTTACACCGTTGCCAAAAACATTGAAAAGCAGGATATAAAAGCGCAAGGTTACTGCCCCAAACGCAAGGCCATAGCTGCGGCGCATCATTTTAACATGATCGTTGATATTGCCTTTTTTGATAAGTGTAAATGCCAATGCAGTTGATAACACCCAAAGCGTATTTTGTACCAGGAACGATATAAAAACGCCCGTACCCCGGCCAACAAACAGCGTCATGACATAGGCGCCCGGCGCGGCTATAAACAATACCCCACAGATATATATTTTCCCTAATATCTTATGTATCCGTCGGTTGGCATATACCGTTTTTGAAAACTGGAAAAAGCCAACCAGCAATATAATACTGCTGGCAAAAATATGGCAGTAAAATGCCGGCATGTACCAGCCTGTTTTAATAGCTGCCTGCTTAAAGCCTAAAAAGAAAGCGTGGTTATGCGCAAAACTTTCATAAAATGTACCCAGGCTTAAAATGGATATCCATATAAAAGCAAAGTATCTTAATAGCCTTGCGGTAATACTCATCTGGAAGCCTGAATTTTGGGTTGCATTGCCTTTAGTTTTGCGTTAATAAAGTTGATGTTGTATTTATCAATAACAGTTAGCGAGTCTTTAACGTCGTCGTTTTGGGGTGTTTCTACGTATTCATTATCAAACCTGGATTTAAAAATAGTGTTCCATTTTTCGTCTTTGAAGTGATAATGATACGATGCGTAGATCTCGTTTTTCATGTATTCCAATATTTCGGCTGTTGCCTGTGCTTCAACCCGTATATTTTTAGGTTGATCTGAATTTTCAGCCATAGTGTAGCAACCCTGCAAATAACTATCGTCCAACTTATTGAATTTTGTTGGAAATATTCTTGACGTTTTTAATACGATGATATTGTCGCCCTTAATCTGGATAAAATGATAATATGGCGCTTCGAGCAAATTAAGGTCTTTTTCTGTCAGAGGGACGGCAAATTCCGAAGTGATCTTTTATTGAAATAAGGAATCACTGAGCGCCAATAAGTCACTCTCATTGCACCGGCTAACAGCAAGTCCGTTATAATATCCATCGCCCATAGAAGCAGGTACTTCAAAGCTGAGGGTTTTGTTTTTCCTTTTATCTGCCAAAACAACAGTTTTGCTACTATACAGGCCAGACCGCCCTCCAAGGTATTGTTTCCCGATAGTATAAATCATGCGTTCGTACCACGAATTAGCCTGCTCTTTTTTAGGGTGGTCAAACCTAACTGATGTTGGCCCAAATAGGTCTACACTCGCCATACTTGTAACCTTTCTTAAAGGGTTTACAAACATTGTAAAATCGGGGATAATTTTCCAATCGGCCAGATAGGATGGTGCGATGTAGATGGCGTTATCCATTTTACGGGAGTTTTCCTCCATTATATCTGGCTGGCTTTTTGCCGATAATGTAAACGATTGGCCATAAGCCTTAATCAGGGCAAGATGTTCGGCAATATTGAAATTGTTTAGCTGGGGCGAAATGATAAAATTCCTTTTCAAATAATAATAGTTAGTCCCCTTTTTTAGCAACGCAACATTCGCGTTCTCTTTTAAAGGGTATATTTCATCATAATCCGCAGGTACAACAACTTTTCCATTTAAATTATACAACCCTTTTTTAGTATTCTTCTCCACTTCTATCAACCCGCTTACCGTGCCGCCAACGCTGCGGATCAAATCGTACGAAACGGGGATAATTTCTTTCAGATCGGGATTCACCAGACCCATTTGAAAGTTTGCAATTGCCCTGTCACGGGCGTTGCTATCATATAAATTATACGGAACGGTTCCCCTATATACGTAGTAATAGGTTTGATCATTAATATGATCAAACCATAAAACGCCGTCATAATTCTTTTTTAATTTATCAGCGTTTTTAAAAGCGGCCAATGTAATGGGTTTATAAAGGTACTTTTCAGGGATAGATTTACTTCTTACTATCTCCCCAAAATTGCTATAAGTCTGGTTAAAGTTTCTAAGGTCGACACTACTTATCTTATACTGTTTACTATTGTTTTTTTCAATAGTAAACAGTACCGGCGATATTTGAGTTTTGATGCCCGGAGTGCTAAAGCGGGCAATAACCATAGCCGTGGCCACCTGGTTGTTTGTAAATTTCACCTGGGCATTTCGGGTATCAAAATTTATGTCAAATGCCAGCATTGTTTTGCGCAATGAACCGCGATAACTCCCCATTACGTGGCCCAGCATCTCTATTCCGGTGCCTGCTATGTCCTGCTTAAAAAACGATTCTGCAGAGTCGATATTCCCTGCTTTAATTTGCACATTAAATGCATTAAGGAATTTGATTATAGCAGCCTTATCCGGTTTTACCGATCGTTTATCGCGCGTAAACGAAAAACAAATAATAAGCACAGCCATTGAAGCTATGGCAATAAGGATAGGTTTTCTTTTCATACAGCAACGTATTTAACTTAAAACATTCAGCAAAACATTTTATTATCAGTCACTTAAAAATAAACAATCGTTCTTCTGCCTTAAAACTATCTTGCAGCCAGGCTATTAGGCATTTTTACGTTTAAGGGTTTCCCATTTAACTTGCTGTTAATAAAGCTGATGTTGTATTTATCGATAACGGTGAGTGAATCGTCAACATTCGCGTTTTTTGTGGTATCCCCGTTGCCAGAAAAGCGATATTCAAAAACGTCATTCCATTTCTGATTTTTAAACTTGTATTTATACGAAGCGTAAATCTCATTTTTCATGTACTGAAGCATGGATTTGTTTAAATGATCAATGGTTGTCTCTTTTGATTCTCCGTACGCCCCTACTCTTATTGTGTAACAGCCTTGAAGGTATGAATCATCCAGCTTAATAAATTGCGTAGGGAACAGCCTTTTCGAGTTTAAGGCAACCAGTTTTCCGTTTTTAAGTTGAAGGTAATGATAGTATGGCCCGTCTGCTATAGCCTCATTTTCGCCTAACAAAGATTGCTCGATGCTCGACGTTGTTTTGAACTCGAAGAGTGAATCGTTGATTGCTTTAGTTGAACTTTCGTTGCAGGTTTTAGAAGGCAAGGCATATCCCTCTCCTTCGCTTAAGTCGATACTTGCGCTAAACCCTAAGATTTGGTTATGTTTTTTATCAACTACCAATACATTTTTACTGGTGTAAAGGCCGCCCCGTCCGCCCAAATAATCATTTACAATGGTATAATAAGCACTTTGAAACCAATTGCTATCATCGTCCTTTTTATCAGCATCAAATGCAACATCAATTGAACGGCTGCCTCCTTCCTCGTCATCGCCTTCTGCAGGCCCCTTCCTTAACGGATTCGGAAAGTCGATAACTTTTGGAAGTATCTGAAGGCCGGCCAGGTACGAGGGCGAAATTACCAGCGATGTATTATAATCCCGTGAATTATATTCCATTACGTTTTTTGAACTTTTGTCAGATAGTGTGTACGAATCTCCGAAGGTTTTAATTTGCGGTACAATATCGGCTATTTTAAAATCAGCTATTTTATCTGATATGGTGGAATCGGCCTTCAGGTAAAAAAAGTCCTCTCCATTTTTTAAAACAGCTAAATTCCCTGTTGTTTTCAGGGGATATACTTCATCATAAATTGCAGGCACAGTTAGTTTACCATATAGGTTATAAAAGCCCTTTTTATCGCCCTGTTCAACCTCAATCAAGCCGTCAATAGTTCCACCAACATTATGTATCAGATCATATTCGGCAGGAATTATTTCCTTTAACCCGGGGCTAACAAGACCCATTTTATAGTCGGCGCCTTCGGTTTTTTTATCATCAACATATAAAAAGCCGTTGGGCAATTTGCCTTTTATTACATAATAAAAGGTTTTGCTATTCACATGATCAAACCAGACTATGCTATCATAACTGGTTTTCAACTTTTCGGCCGTTTTAAACGCAGCAAGCGTAATTGCGCTATAAATATCTTTTTCGGGCGTAATTTTATTATATACTTTTGCCTGGTAAGCCACATAATCTTTCACAAAGCCAAGCGCATTTACCTGGGTTATTTTGTAGTTTTTGCCATCAATTTTATGGATGGTAAATGTTACGGTCGATTTTTCTTCCGGCAGGTTATCATTCTTAAAAGTGGCAGCTATCGTGGCAGTAGCAAACTCGGGATTTGTCAATTTTATCAGGGCATCTTCGGTATTTAAACTCACCGTAAAAATTGGCTTCTCTTTGCCGCCGGTATTGGTTTTATTGGTAAGCACGCTTAGCAATATCTTAACAGCCTTGCTCTTTTGCTGATCCTCAAAAAAAGTTTTGGCCGAATCAATATTGCCGGCCTGGATGTGTTTGTTAAAGGCGTTTAAAAACTGTATAATCTCGCTTTTGCCCGGTTTATTTTGACTCCTGTATTTAAAGAATGCAAAACAACTTGCTGCAACCACCAAAACAATGGCCGTTATAATGAGGATAGGTTTGGTTTTCATGATACCAAGATATTAAATTATTTGAAACGCAATGACAAGCTTTTTTTTGTGATTGCGCAACACTAATTGACTGCCAGGCTGTTTGCCTTTTTGGCGTTTAGCTTACTATTTATAAAGTTGAGGTTGTACTTATCAATAACGGTTAACGAATCATCAACATTTGCATTTTGGGTACCATTGGCATCATAAAACCTCTGGCCAAAAACATTTTCCCATTGGGGATTTTTGAATTTATATAAATAGGATGCAAAAATCTCGTTTTTCATGTATTGCAGCATCGATACTGTAACATGGTCAATACTTTTTTTATTGACCGGATGGTAGGCATCACTACCTCCATCACCCAAAACAAAACATCCTTCCAAATACGAATCATCCAGTTTTACATACTGAGTAGGGAATAGTCTTTTTGAAGGCAAATTTACCAACTTGCCATTTTTTACTTGCAAATAATGAAAATAAGGCCCCTCTATAATAGTCCCGTCGTTTAGGAGGCCCTGGTCAAATTCCGATGTTGTTTTAAACTCAAACAAAGAATCATTAATTGCTTTCAGGGAGTTTTCGTTACAATTACCAGACAGGTTTCCGCCGCTTTCTGCTCCCCCATAATAAGTACCCGCTCTAAATCCCATGATCCGGTTTTGCTTTTTATCTACTATCAATAAATTCTTGTTTGTATATAGGCCTCCGCGAGCGCCCAAATATTCACCAATAATCGAATAAAATGCACTTTGAAACCAGCTTTCATCTTTGTTCTTGGCCCCCTCAAAACTAATAGAGATGCTTACATCACCTTCCCCGTCATCGTTCATACTTTGCACGTTTTTTCGCAAGGGGTTTTGAAAATCAATAACCTTAGATAATATTTGCCAGTCAACAAGGTACGAAGGAGGAATTACTACACAATTTGTACTTTCCCTATCGTTATACTCCATTATATTTTTCGAAGATTTATCAGAAAGGTCAAACGATTTACCATATGCTTTTATTTGAGGAAGTACATCTGCTATTTTAAAGTCGGCTAACTTATCGGTCACGGTTAAATCTTTTTTCAAATAAAAAAAGTCGCCGTTGATTTTAAGCAGGGCGAGGTTTTCGTTATCCTTTAAAGGATAAAGCTGATCATAAATTACCGGCACTACCAATTTACCCTGTAAATCATAAAAGCCCCGCTTACTTCCTTTTTCAACTTCAATTAAGCCTTCAATGGTACCCCCAATGTTGTGGATAAGGTCATATTCGGGCGGTATAATTTCTTTCAACCCGGGGTTTACCAAGCCCATGGTATGAGTGGGTATTTTTCCGGTCTCGTTTTCATAAACCCAGGAAACACGCTCATCTATATTTTTTACCACATAAAAAAAACTTTTGTTGTTTATATGTTCAAACCACAAAACACTATCGTACCTGGCCTTTAATTGCCCGGCTGTTTTAAATGCAGCAAGCGTTATAGGATCAAAAATATCCTTTTCAGGTACTGTTTTGTTTATTACTTTAGTTTGGTAAGCCATGTATCCTTTTACAAACCCACCGGCGTTTACAGCAGATATTTTATATTGTTTACCGGCAGCTTTGTGAATGGTAAGTATGATAACTGATTTTACTGCCGGCATGCCATCATAACTAAACGTTGCAGTTACAGTTGCTTCGGCAAAGTCGTTATTGATCCCTTTAATCCTGCCGTCGTCTGTATTCAGGGTTACTTTAAAAAGGGGCTTGCCCTTGCCCAGGTTAGTTTTATTGGCAAGCACGCCCAGCAATATTTTTACGGCCTTGCTATCCCTGCCCACCTCAAAATAATTACTTGCCGAATCGGCATTGCCCGCTTTCAGTTGGGCGTTAAAGGCATTTAAAAAATGTGTAATGTCGCCCGTTTCCGCATTCGATTGGCCTTTACAACGGATAAATACTACCGAAGCAATCAATGCTATTATAACCAGAATAGGTTTGGTTTTCATAGTACCAATATATCAATAATTTGAAATACAATAGCAAGCACTTTTGTTGTGATTGTGCAGCACTCGGCATTTTTAAAATTGTAACCGGGCATCCTTTTAAAAAATGGATTCAAGTAAAAAAACACCGGGGTAAAACTTTAAATTTCGACTTCGTCCTTGTTTAATCGCGCATATATTGAAGTATATCAATGGGCATTTTACCTAAATAGACAAAACAAATTTCTTAAAAATTAACTATCAATAAAATCTATATGGTATAGATTTTTAGAATGAAAGGCTGACTTTTAAATCAGTATATTTGCATAAATAATAACAAAAAGACACTTATGTTAACGATAGGACAAAAATTCCCCCAGTTTTCTAAAACGGCCGTAGTTAGCCTTGAAAAAGGAAAAGAGTTTGAAACACTTACTTCTGAGTATTTGGTTAATGATGATAACGTTTGGACAGTAATGTTCTGGTGGCCAAAAGATTTCACTTTTGTGTGCCCAACTGAAATTGCTGAGTTCAACAAAAACTATGGCGAGTTCCGCGACCGCGAAACCCGTTTAATTGGTGCTTCTACAGATTCGGAATTTGTACACGCTGCCTGGAGACGCGATCATGACGACTTGCGCGATTTGAAATTCCCGATGCTTGCCGATACTTCAAAATCATTAGCCGAAGATTTGGGCATATTGGAGCCAACTGAAAAGATTGCTTACCGCGCTACTTTCATTGTTGACCCTACCGGCATTATCCGTTGGGTTTCTGTTAACGATTTAAGCGTAGGCCGTAACGTTAAAGAAGTTTTACGTGTGCTTGATGGTTTACAAACCGACGAACTTTGCCCATGTAACTGGGAAAAAGGCCAGGAAACACTAACTGTTTAATTCCCCCTACTACATATGTCCCCGTACAGTTAATTTATTGTGCGGGGATTTTTTGTAAGCCGGGAATAAGCTGAAAGCTTAAGGCGTAAAGCCTAAAGCTAAAACAGACCGTCAAAAAGCAGACCGTGATGGCGAGTGCCCACCAGCCTATGCTTGAAAAAAAAGGAATGACATAATTGTAAACGGGGCTTTTGTAGAGACGCAACATTTTGCGTCTGCCGCATGCAAATCACACATGCAAATTGAGCCTGTAAATTTTGAATATCCTGGGGGAGACGCAAAGTATTGCGTCTTTACATTAAAAAACAACTCTGATAATCAACAGCTTAAAATCATGTCATTATAAGGCACGAAGCAATCCCGAACTATGTGGTACTTAGCATGTAGGGGATTGCTTCGTACCTCGCAATGACGACACGGATTAAATTCGCTTTAAAGCTTTAAGCCTTCGGCTTTCTGCTTTAAGCATAAAAACAAACACCATGAACGAAAGTACCGAAGTGATTCAGGAAATACTGGAAAGTATTGGATTAGATAAAGATTACCGTACAACCAGCCTTACCCTGTTAGAAAAAGGCGAATCGCGTTATTTACGCGACTTGAAACTGAATTTTACCAGCACACTTACATCGGCCCATTTAACGGCTAAAGAATGCGCCTTATTAGGTTTAACTATAGCGGTTAATAACAATAATACGCCGCTTACCAGCTACTTTACCAAATACGCCGAAGTACAGGAAGCTACCGCCGCCGAAATTGGTGAAGCGGTAGGGTGCGCATCATTGCTGGCTTCAAATAATGTATTTTACAGGTTCAGGCATTTTACGCAGAAAGAAAAATACACTCAAATCCCGGCACGCATCCGCATGCAGCTGATGATGAAACCCGTTACCGGAAAAGAGTTTTTTGAGTTGATGAGCCTGGCTGTTTCCGCTGTAAATGGCTGCGAAATGTGTGTAAACGCCCATGAAGATTCGCTGATCAAATTAGCCACAACCGAAGAGCGGATTTTTGATGCGGTACGTATTGCGTCGTTAGTTACAGCTACCGGGAAAGTTATTTTTTAAGTATCAACAGTATTTTAGCATAAAAAAAGCATGAGATTTAATAATTTCATGCTTTTTTCATAAATAACAGTTTATTACTTAATAAAATTTGCGTTTGTTAATTAAAAACTTCTAAATTTATGCCTAAGATTAAACAAACCTCGATTACACTTATTTTTATTGAAAATCAATTGTATCTCGGGGAGAGTTATTAAATTTTAATTGTTAATTTTTTTTGGGGAAAGCCGTTCCAGGTAATAGTGGAACGGCTTTTATCGTTATGAATTTTAATGCGCGTCTACCGGCATTTTTGCATTCGATTTCCTGAATGGCTGCAGGTACAGCAAAGGGATTGAAAACAACATCACCAGTCCCGATATCCAGTAAGCATCGTCATAAGTCAACAACAGCACCTGTTTGGTTAACGCGCCTTCAATGGCGCCATACGCCATACGGGTAGCATCAATTAATGAGTGCCCCTTGGCCATAAAGTTGTGTAACGAAGCGTTAAACCGCTCAATAAATGCCGGGTTGGTTGCCGTAATATTTGTTAACAGGTTACTACGATGCACGCCCTGGCGTACGTGGATAATGGTAGTTAGCGTAGCGATACCAAAAGAACCGCCCAGTTGGCGCATCATGTTGTTTAAGCCTGTTCCTTGCCCTACCTCGGGCCCTTTCAAGTCGGCAATGGCCAACGTGGTTAAGGGTACAAATAACAAGGCCATACCTACGCCCCGGATCATTAACGGCAAAAAGAAATTAGACGGCCCCATTGCCATGGTGGAGTTACTGAGCATTGTGGTAAATACAAAGAACAGAAACATACCCGCGGTGGCCATAAACTGTGCCGGAATACCCTTATTGAGCATCTTACCAATAAAGGGCATCATTACAATGGTACACAACCCACCGGGGAAAAGGATCTCGCCTGTTTGTTGTGCTGTAAAACCTAACAAATTCTGGCAAAATACCGGGAACACAAACACCGACCCATACAACCCAAAACCAAGCACAAAGGATGTAAACATCCCCACAGCAAAGCTTCGGTGCCTTAATATTGCAAAATTTACTATCGGGTAGTTAATACTCATCTCGCGCCATATAAACAGGATCAATCCTAATACTGCAGAGATAGTTAATACCGTAATGTAAGGAGTTGCAAACCAATCTTCCGATTCACCTTTCTCCAAAATGGTTTGCAAGCTGCCTACAGCTATAGCCAGTAAGCCAATGCCCCACCAGTCAACAGGTTTCCCTTTTTCGTCTTTAGGCGTTTCGCGCACAAAGGTGTAGGCAAAAAACGCTGCCAGGGCACCAACCGGAATGTTCACATAAAATATCCACCGCCACGATGAGTGATCGGTAATATAACCACCAATGGTAGGCCCTACAGTTGGCCCTACTACCGCACCTAAACCAAATAGCGCTGTGGCGGTTCCAATTTGTTCGCGTGGCCATGTTTCAATTAATATGGCCTGTGAGGTTGATATTAGCCCCCCACCTGCAATACCTTGCAGTATCCGGAACATAACCAGCTCATTAAGGTTTGTGGCATTACCGCATAAAAACGAGGCGATGGTAAACACGATAATGGAAGTTATGAAATAATTTTTGCGCCCGAACCTGCTTCCCAGCCATCCCGACATAGGGAGCACAATTACGTTTGCTACAGCGTAACCGGTAACCACCCAGGCAATATCTTCAAGGGTAGCACCAAGGTTACCCTGTATATCGGGCAGGGATACGTTCACAATCGTGGTATCAATAAGCTCCAGCAATGAAGCTATGATAACCGTGATGGTGATGATCCATTTTTTAAAGCCTGTTTCAGCCATTTTATTCTCCTTTAATTACAGAAACTTTTACGCTCATACCTGGGCGCAATTTGTCAAGTACGTCTTTTGAGGCGTTTAATTTAATTTTAACAGGTACACGTTGCACTACTTTTACAAAGTTACCGGTAGCATTATCTGGCGGCAGCAATGAAAATTTGGCGCCGGTTGCCGGGCTAAAGTTGTAAACTGTACCTTGTACCTTCATATCAGGGTAGGCATCAACCTCAACATCAACCTTCTGGCCGTTTTTCATATCATTCAGCTGGGTTTCTTTAAAGTTGGCGGTTATGAATAAGCTGTTATCATTAACAACGCTAAACAAGGTTTGCCCTGCCTGTACCAACTGGCCTAACTGTACGCTTTTTTTGGCGGCTAAACCGCTTGATGGCGCTTTTATAGTGGTGTAGCTTAATTGCAGCTTGGCATAATCAATATCAACCTGCTTTTGGCTTACGCCGGTATTGGTAACCTTTAACTGGCTGCGGGTGGTGCCAATTTGCTCAACCGCTGCTTTGTATTGGTCTTGCGATGCCCTTAAGTTTGCTTTAGCCACATCCAGATCGGCCTTAGCCTGGTCAAATTGTTGCTGGGTTACCGATCCGTCTTTTATAAGGTTTGCATAACGGGCATAATCTTTCTGCACTTTATCTAAACGGGCAGCATTTGATTCAACCTGCGCTCTTGCGCTTGATGAGTTTGCCTGTGTAGCGTAAATCTGCGATTGATTTACATTGATACCTGCGCTTGCACCAACCTGGGCTGCTTGCGCCTGCTCTAATTTTATCTTGTAATCGTGGTCGTCAATTTTAACTAAAGTTTGACCAACAGTTACGTGGCTGTTTTCTTCAAAATAAATAGAGTCAACATATCCGCCTACGCGGGCAACTACCGGGCTTATGTCGCCATCAACCTGCGCATCATCTGTATCGATGTGTTTGCCGTAGTATATGTACTCTTTGATACCGAAAATGATACCACCAAGAAGCAATACGCCTAATATGATAGGGATAACTTTATTTGGTTTCTTTTTTGGTTCCTGTTCCTGTGTTTCTTGTGCCTTTGCCATTTTATTATCTGGTTTAAGTATTATTTGTTGTTGATTTTTCCTGTTGATTTTAGTAAAGTGTAGTAAGCCAGGCCTGCATCGGCTTTAGCTAACTCCAGGTTTATCTGTGCCTGGTAAAGCAATGTTTCGGCATCGGCCCTATCGGTTGCTGATGCTATATTGCTTTTGTATTTTGATTCGAGGATCTTATTATTTTCGCCCGCTTGCTCAATTGACGTTTGTAAAAGCTTAATCTTATCCAAAGCCATTGTCCAGTTCTGGTAGTTTTGGTTTACTTCGTTTTTAATGCGGTCAACCGTAATGGTTTTGTTGATGGTTACCTGCTCGCGTTGAATTTTAGCTTCGGTAACCTTGTTTTTGTTTGTCCATAAGTTACCAAAGTTCCAGGAAAGCGTTAAGCCAACTGATATCGGGGTAATAAACTGCCCGCTTTTAGGAATGGGGTTTGAGTTTACATCCACATAATAGGCGCTTCCTGATGCTGCCAATGTAGGCAAAGTGTTAGCCTGTATGTTTTTGATGCTGGTTTCGGCAACTTTACCACGTAAATCTGCCTGCTGCAATTCAACACGGCTTGCATAAGCGGTATCCAGGTAATTGCTTAAAGGGGCAACAGGCCTGTCAACCTCGGTTATCTGATCTATATTAAGCTGGGTACCTTCGGGTAAGCCTAACAAAACATTCAGGCTGTAGTTGATGATACGTCGATTAGTTTCCAGGTCGATACCATTCAGTTCGACATTTGAGCGTTGCAACTGAAACCGCAGCACATCATTTTTGGTAACCAAACCCTGGTCAAAAAACCTTTGCGATTGTTTGATCTGCGCATCGATGGTTGCTAAATTTTGCGCTACTACTTTTTTGCTTTGCAGCACCTTGTACAGGTTGTAATATGAGTTGATGATATCGTAAGTAATCTGGTCTTTATCATTAACCACATCCAAACGGGCAGCCTGGGTAAGCAAATCTGTCGATTCGCGGGCATATTTATATTTACCGCCTGCGTAAAGCACTTCGCTTAATGATAGTATACCCAGGTAAGCATCGGCCCTGTTGGGTAAATTGAAGCTGCTTTCGCCAAGCGAAAGTTTATTGGCTGGTATTTCGGCATGGTTGTAACCGTAGCTTACTTTACCGGTTGGCAAAGCCTGGTCTTTAGCCTGGTTGTATTGCGATACAGCCTGGTCAATTTTAGCTTGCGACAGCTTTAATACTTTGCTGTTATCAAGGCCCAACTTAATGGCCTCATCTAAAGTAATAGTACGGTCCTGGGCCGTTGCCGTTCCTGCAAACAGCAAACCTGATACCGCCAGGGCGGTGCCATACCTCCAAAACGCGCTAACCGTATGTTTCAACAGTTTAAGGTGGTCGGTTTTATTATTTTGAGTTGTCATGTTCATTTACTAAATAAGCTTTTAAAAGTCTTTTCATGTATGCTTTAATCCTTGGCTTCAGTTCTTCTTCCATGAATTTTTCATCACGAACATCATGGCCTAATATTAAGGATGATAACTGCGGCATATTGATTACATAATTCTTGGTGCCGAATATGGTTGCTATTACCATCGGGATATCAATGTCTTTATGAAAGGAGCCATTGTTGAGCCCCTCTTCAATGATCTTCCTGATCTCCACGACGTTTACCATCAGAATTTCGATTATCTTATCGGTAAGCCCCCAGCGTTTGTTCATCGATATTTCGCGGCTGATCAATTTTTGAAAGCAGTTATTTACAATAATGCGCTCTACATAATTGTCAATACATTTATCCAGTTTACACCAGGCTGTCATGCTGTCGTCATTACCTATATTTTGAAGCAGTGTGCGGAATGACGAGATCTTACGTTCAAAAATTGCCAGGAAAAGGCCTTCTTTTGAACCGAAATAATAATTGAGCATAGCCATATTAACACCAGCCTCGCCCGAAATTGTCCGGGTAGAAGCCCCATCAAATCCATAGTCGGCAAACACGCGTTCGGCGACGTCAAGGATGTGGTCTTTTTTGTCTATTTTATCTTTGTCCATTGTTTTAACGGCACAAAATTAATCAAACGATTGATTAATCAAAGGGGTTCAGGGCCAAATCATTAATCGATTGATTAATGATTACTATCGAATGACAAAATTGTTTTTAAAGCAATTAAAAAATTCGAGTGTGGTAGTTATATGTTTAAACTGCTATGTTTTTTAAAACAGAAGATACCCGATTTTTCGGCCTGCCTTTTCTGAACTTTTGCGCAAAAAATCTCCGTTTTATTTTTGTGTAAATAAATGTACTATTTGTATCAATAAATATCGCATTTGTTACCGAAAAGTGTGAATTAATTACCTTTTTGTAAGCATTTGTGCATGAATTAAAGGCGGTTTGGAAATACAAAAGGAAGCCGGTAAATTTGTACTATATATCAACATAAAAAACAGTTTCTACATTGTTTTCCACAGCATTATTCGTGGAATTCGTTTTATTTGTATGAATTATTGCCTGTTAATTTTCACCGCCCACACTAAAAAACAACTGTTTTGAACTGCTCAAATACGCTGAACCCTGAATGGATTCCATTAGCTTATAAAGCAACTGATGCAGATAATGTTAGGCCGGTTAAAAACGGCACCCGGCAAGACCACCAATCAATAAAGCCGTTGGTAAGGCATACTTATTCAAAAAAGAAAACCAGCGGCAGGTAACTTATTGCCTTATATCTGCGAATAAGCTGTGGGCGCCAGCATAGTTGATGTTATTTTGCTTACCAACAGGGCATCGGCATATTCGGGTACGCTGCTTATCTTTTTCCATTGCGGGTCGCTGCCGAAGGCTTTCCAATGGGTATCTTTAGCGGCCAGGTCATCAAAGGTGATCATGTACGTAAGGTTGGGCCGTTGGGGGCCGATTATAGTTTCGCCCCAGAAAACAGGGTTGAAACCAAGGCGTTTAAAAATATCTATTTCGCCCTGGTCGGTAAACATTTCTATCTTTTTTTTGCCAGCGGCTTCGCTGGCGCTCTGGTACTGGCGTAATTCAAAAATACGCGGCTTCCTTTCGGGCGCAGCAGCGAGTAATGTATGCGGAAATGCTTTTAAAAGAGAGCTTTCTATCCGTTCATAAGCAGGCGCGGTGGCCGGGGCATTAAGGTAAGCGGCAGCGCTGGCAATATAGTCTTTATCACCGCTGATCAGTTTTTGAACCCTATCAATTTGGGAAGTGGAGACATAAGGAATAAGTACAAACACTTTAGTTTGCCCCTGGGGTTTTAGTTCGGTAAATACACCGGCCCGTTTTATAGTGTGACGATTTACCGCAGGTATTAAGGCATTTTGCAAATAATCTTCCACCAAGCTCTGCTGACTTGCATCTTTTAAACTATAAACCCGGAGTTCATAATATTCTTCTATTGGCACTTCGGTATGCATGGTATCAGCGTTACTTACAGCGGGTAAAACGGTTGCGGTTACAGCACCCATTAGGGTTGATTTTACAAAAGAGCGTCTTTTCATGAAGGTATAATTGAAAGTTTAAATATAGTATTAATCCTCCGTCTGTTCACCGCTAAAACTATATGTTTTACAAATTTGAGTCCATCGCCTTACGCCAACTACAGGCAGCAACAAGACCAGTAAAAACTACTATTTACTATATTTACATTTGGTATACTTCTGTGTAACGGCCACTAAATTATCCATGCAAAATCAACCCACACAAATCATCCGCAAAATTATCCATATTGATATGGATGCATTTTACGCGTCGGTTGAGCAGCGGGACTTCCCGGAGTACAGGGGTAAGCCACTGGTAGTGGGCGGGTTACCCCAGGGCCGTGGCGGTGTGGTGGCCACGGCAAGTTACGAGGCCCGTAAGTTTGGGGTACGTTCGGCAATGTCATCAAAAAGGGCTTTACAGCTTTGCCCGGATGCCCTGTTTGTTAGGCCGCGGTTTGCCGCATATAAAGAGGTTTCGCAACATATCAGGGAGATCTTCAGCCGGTATACCGATCTGATTGAACCCTTATCTTTAGATGAGGCCTACCTTGACGTTACCAACGATAAACTCAACATCGGCTCGGCAATTGATATAGCCAAACAGATAAAACAAGCTATAAAGGATGAACTTAACCTTACGGCCTCCGCCGGTGTATCTATCAATAAATTTGTAGCTAAAATCGCTTCGGATATTAACAAGCCCGATGGATTGAAGTTTATCGGCCCGTCAAGCATAGAAAGCTTTATGGAGCAATTGCCTGTCGAAAAGTTTTTTGGTGTAGGCAAAGTCACCGCACAAAAAATGAAGCAGATGGGCCTGCATACCGGAGCCGACCTTAAAAAACTAACCGAGGATGAAATGACCCGGCATTTTGGCAAACCAGGCCGCTTTTACTACCAGATAGTGCGCGGGATTGATAACCGGGAAGTACAACCCCACCGCGAAACCAAATCACTGGGTGCAGAAGATACTTTTGCCTATGACCTTACCACCCTCCCCGAAATGGAAGCCGAACTGGATAAAATTGCATTGGTGGTATATGACCGCCTGCTCAAATATGAACTAAAAGGCCGCACGCTTACCCTCAAAGTAAAATACAGCGACTTTAAACAAATCACCCGAAACCAGTCATTCACCACAGCTTTTAATGATTTGGAGACGATATGCAATACCGCAAAACAATTGATGGCAGCCACCAATCCAGGCGATGATACCCGCATCCGGTTGCTGGGGATTTCGTTATCAAACTTTGGTGATATTGTTCCGAAACAAAGAGAAGAAAAAGAGGCCGGGCCAGGGGATCAGCTTGCACTGCAGCTGTAACTTTTACCCTATATGCACCACACTGCCGGCATACCGTTGATGCACCTTTACCATCCCAAACTCACACCTCCGGATACCCCGAAACCAACCCGCGACACACCATTCAATTGCGTTTTGTCAACTTGGCCGTTATTGAGGTAAAGCTGGTCGGTGCCGTTGCCGGTTTGCCAGGTAAAATAGCGGCCGCCAATTTGGATGGCAAGGTGATTGGTGACGTCATAACTCAACTTGCCGCCGGCTTCAATCCCGTAACCATTGGCATGATGGCGATAACTCACCGGGTGCTGAAAACTGGTGATTAAATTCCAGTTGCCGTTGCTGTTGTAACTTACCTGGTGGTAGGTAACATCAGCCTTGAACTTTAATTTGGGAGCCATTATTACCGACGATACAACTTTAAAAAAGCCGCCTTTCCATTGAGGGGAATAAGAACTGTTCAAATCCGGAAACATGCCGGCCCGGTTAAGCAGGCGGAGAAACTCTTTATTCTCGCCATAACCAATATAAGGGGTTATGCTAAAACAATATTTATTAAAAATGATATACCCCGCACCCAGGTTCCACAAACTGGCGCTGCCTTTATTGGCATTGAAGGTTTGGTTGTAGGTATTGTTGCTGCGGTTATCGGAGCCGTAATCGCTATCGTTTACCGTGCCCGAGGATATGAACAGCCTCGAGTAATCGCCGTAAACAACAAATCGTTTCCAAAAGTTATAGCTGATGGATGCGGCTGCATTTTGGCCGCCAACCTTCATCCATTTAAGTTCCGAAAGCACGTTGGGGTTTTGACCGCTGATATTGCCCGATATAGACCATCGAAAGTTCTCCTGCCGGTAACCGGTGCCAACATCAACTTGCAGTTTGTTTGCTACCTGTTGCGCATGAACCAGGCAGGCGCTAATCATCAGTATAAAATAAAAGCTTGTAAACTTTTTCATCAGGTAAAAATTGGCCTGCCCTACGCAAAGGAACAGGCCAATATAAATGTTAACTATTGATTTATGCCAAATGATTCCCAGCCCGATGCCGTTGTACGGGTACAGGTCATGGCCTGCGTGCCATTTTCGCTCGAAATAAATTTGCCATTATTACCTCTCAGGGTAACCTTCCCATCCGAAGTAGGTACCCAGTCGAATTTTTCCCAATCGCCAATGGTGGTACGGTTACAGGTGATGGCTTGCGTACCGTTTTCGCTCGATACATATTTGCCCATGCTTTGCAGGGCTACCTTGCCGCCGCCTGCGTCCACTACGGTAAAAGTTTCCCAGGCCTGGGCGGTTGGGCGGTTGCACCACATGGCTTGTGTACCATTCTCGCCGCTTACGTATTGGTTGTTAAATCCTTTCAGGGTGATGTTCGATCCAATTGGCGGCGATGTGCTGCTGCCCGAAAGATTGTATACCCGCACATAATCAACCACCATATTGCAGGGCAAAGCGCCATCGTTAATGGTGTTGCCGGGCAGGTCGCCGCCTATGGCCAGGTTAAGGATAATAAAGAAGGGGTTATGGAAAGCGCCTGTATTGTTGATATTGCCTGCAATATTACCGGTAACATACAGCGTATTATCTACATACCATTTGATAGAATTGGTATCCCACTCTACCGCGTAGGTATGGAAACCGGTTGGCGTAGTAGTAGTACTGCCACCATATTGCGAGTGGCCGTTGACATACCAGTGCATGGTACCCAATATGGTGTTGGAGGTGTTAACTTGTTCCATAATGTCAATTTCGCCGCATTGGGGCCATCCTACGGTGCCTATATTGGCGCCCAGCATCCAGAATGCCGGCCAGGTACCTTGTACTGCAGGCAGCTTTATACTGGCTTCAATACGGCCATAAGTTGGCTGAAATTTACCGGCAGTAGTCAGCTTAGCCGAGGTATAGGGCTGGCCGCCCACGGTTTCTTTACGGGCGGTAATGGTTAAAAAACCGCCGGATACTGTAGCATTTGCCGATTGATAATACTCCTTCTCGTTATTAACATTGGGGTTACCATTGTCAATATTCCAGTTGGCGGTGTTAACACTGGTGCCGTTAAATTCGTCGCTCCATACAAGCGTTGCCGCCCTGGGTGTGGTGGTTTGATTGGTTTCGGCCGTCGCGGTGGCAGGTGTTTGCCTGTTGGCATCTTTTTTACAGGAAATGGCTAAAGCAGCCAGGGCAACTATTGCGAAAGCGCCCTTTTTTAAGTTTAGAATTGATTTCATTAGATTGGTATTTGTTTATAATTGATTGATTGCGTGTTGTTAGTACTAAATGAAAAGATTGTCATTTCGAACGAGCCAGCGTCGGAATGAGCACAGGGGCGAGGAGAAATCTTGTACGCCCTGCATCCAAAAAAGCCTATCGGAATGCACAGCGTACAAGATTTTTCGCTATCGCTCAAGAGACAGTTTCTCTTTCGCGCTCCCACCCCGCTCTCTCGAAATGAAAATTTTTATACGTTTTCTACTGGTTCACCCCAAAAGCTTCCCAGCCCGATATGGTGGCGCGGTTGCAAGTCATCGCTTGCGTTCCGTTTTCGCTGGATACATACTTGCTGTTATTGCCCCGTAGTGATATTTTGCCGTCGGCGTTAACTACCCAGTCAAATTTTTCCCAATCGCCAATAGTGGTGCGGTTACAGGTGATGGCTTGCGTGCCGTTTTCGCTGGATACATATTTACCCATCCCTTGTAAAGCTATTTTACCGGCACCGGCATCAACCAAAGTAAATTGCTCCCACGCCGATGCGGTAGGGCGGTTGCAGTTCATGGCGGCTGTGCCGTTCTCGCTGCTTACATACTGGTTGTTGATACCCTTCAGCGTAATAACCGAGCCTATTGGAGCACCTGATGAACCGCTTGACTGGGTACCACTCCATTTAAAGGTAGCCACCGCGCCGGCTGCCAACGAGTAGGTAAATGACTCGGCACCCCATTTTACCTTAAAGCTAACGGCAGATGAGCCGGTATTAAGGGCGATAAGTACCTTGCTGCCGTCGGAGTTTTTAAAAGCGACATCCTGGATGCTGCCCGATACATTTGATGAAATACGGACAGCCCCTGGCCTTACAAAACGTGCCGCGTGGCCAATAATGTAATAACCTACGTTGCGGGTTATTGATGTTCCGCTTACGGTAATGGCGCCCAGGCAGGTGCTGCAGCCTCCGGCTGTATGCGGGTTATAATTAACATCGGCCGCCAGGTTCCATTCCAAAACGTTGCGGCTCCAGTTGCGGGTAGCACCAATAACCAAGTTATTAACATGCCATGACAAGTCGCCGCCAAAATTGCTTGGCGCGCCAACCCATTGCTCGGTGAAGTACACATTTTTGTTAGGGTATGCATTATGCACATCGGTTAAAGAAGCAATTGAGCCCGCATATAAGTGAAACGCCGATCCATCAACATAAGGGTTTGCACCACCATCGGCCAAAACAGCCTCCGGATAGTCAATCCTGTCGGTATTATGGTCATAAGCAATGATCTTGGTAGCAAAACCGGCCGCCCTTATCTGCGGACCAAGGTTATTTTTTATAAAAGTAGCTTCCTCGCTGGCCTGCATCACCATACTTGGATTGTTGTATGGATTAAGCGGCTCGTTTTGCGGTGTAATGGCGTCAATGGTGATACCCTGTGCATGCATGGCCTGCAGGTATTTTACAAAATAACGGGCATAAGCGTCATAGTACGCAGTGTTTAAGCTGCCGCCGGTATAGCCGTTGTTGCCGGTTGTATTAACCTTCATCCAGGTTGGGGCCGTCCAGGGGGTGGCTATAATTTTGATGGATGGATTGATGGCGATGATCTTTTTCAGTATCGGCAGCATATCGGTATTTTCCTGGCTGATGCTGAAACTGTTCATGTTTACATCGCCCGCCACCTGGTCGTAAGTAAAATCGCCCGAACTAAGGTCAGATGCGCCAATGCTGATACGTAAATAGCTGATACCTATCTGGCCGTTTGCCGTGCCAAAAAGCTCGCTTAAAACGGCAGCCTGGTTGCCGCCCAGCCCGTTCAATAAACTGGCGCTGCCGCCCGTTAGGGTAAAACCAAAGCCATCTATGCCCTGGTAGGTGGTGTTTTCGTCAACAGTTACGGTGGTGGCGTTGGTGCCTGCATCAGCGGCAAAATTGAAGCTGGCCTGCGCCTGTAACAGTTTTGACTGATCGGCCGTGGTTACCCAGGCGTTTACAACTTCGTTGGCGGCGCGGGCTACCGTGCTGTTGGTTTGTTGTGCTTTGGCTTCGCCGGTGTTGGCATCCTTTTTACAGGAAAACAGCAAGGCCGCGGGTAGCAGGGTGAGGGCTGCAAGCCGCTTTAAATAGTAGTTAATGTTCATAAAATTTATTATTTGGTTTAATTGATTGCACAAAAAATCCAAGGCAAAAGGCCTGTTACGCATTGCTAAATCGCTTTACCAACTTAACTAATGTTTAAAACACCCTTAATTGAACGCAGGCAAAACAGCATCGTTCAAACTAGTTTTTCAGGAATACAGGCTTATGTATGGTTTATTATTACAAATCAAAAATAGGCTATTTAAAATGTAATAAACAAATAAAACTTACATAAATAACTGATATATAGTATATTACATAAGTTTTGATACGCTTGTATCACATGAGCAATAAATTAAAAATATAGGTTTAAGCGCGGGGTTAAAGGATTTTTTAAACGTAAAAAATAATTATGATACGCTTGCGTCACAGTTAATTTTTACAGCGATATTTCTATGACCTAAGGGGGTAAATTGGGCTATAAGATTTAACGACGTTTTGGGAGGGATAAGTCCGAGGGAAAGGGCGGGGCAGGTTTTACGAACTGCCGCGATGTTCAAACTCGTGGCTAAGCATGATTTCAGCTTTTAGTTCAACTGAAGCCAAAGGCTTCAACCAGTTTTACCCACGAGTTACGCTACGCTAACTTCGCGGGAGATTCAACTATTTATTTTTTGTCTTGCCTCTTGATTCTAACTTCTTGGCTCTATTCCACCACCAGTTCTATCACCTTTAAAATGGCATCCACGTACTCGCGGTCGTTAGCCAGGCGGGGTACTTTGTGCTGGCCGCCTAACTTACCTTTTTCTTTCATCCAGTTAAAAAAAGTGCCTTCGGGGGCGCGGCGTACTATGGGGCGGCGCAGGGCCAGGTCTTTAAAACGCTTGGCATCGTAATCGGAGTTAATGCGGCGGAGGGTTTCATCAAGGATATCCACAAAACGTTCAAACTCGTTAGGTTTCTTTTCAAACTCAATTATCCACTCGTGGGCGCCACAATCTTTACCATTAAAATAAACAGGCGCGGCAGTATACTCGCAAATGACGGCGCCGGTTTGCTGGCAGGCCTCTTCCAGGGCCTGCTCGGCATTGTCAATAATCACTTCCTCGCCAAAGGCATTAATAAAATGTTTGGTACGGCCGGTTACCCGGATGCGGAAAGGCGTTAAAGAGGTAAACTTAATGGTATCGCCTATCATATAGCGCCAAAGCCCGGCATTGGTACTAATGATAAGCGCGTAGTTTTTATCAAGCTCCACCTCATCCAGCGTAAGGGTATGCGGGTTTTCATCGTGCAGGTTTTCCAACGGTAAAAACTCGTAAAAAATGCCATAGTCCAGCATCAGCAGCATGTCGCCCGGTTCGCGGGTATCCTGGATGCCGAAGAAGCCTTCGGATGCATTGTAATTCTCCAGGTAATACATGTCATCGCTGGGAATTAACGCCTTAAACTGGTCGCGATAAGGGCCAAAGTTAACCGCACCGTGAAAATACATTTCCAGGTTGGGCCAAACTTCCAGCATGTTTTTTTTGCCGGTTATTTCCAATATGCGTTTAAACAGCACCAAATTCCAGGTAGGTACGCCGCCAATGCTGGTTACGTTTACATCCTTGGTGGCCTGGGCTATTTTTTCTAATTTTTCTTCAAAGTTATCCAGCAGGGCAATTTCCAGTTGCGGTGTACGGTGAAGCTCGGCCCAAAGGGGTAGGTTCTTCATGATCACCGCCGATAGGTCGCCAAATGAAGCATCCGGGTTTATGGTGCTCACCTGGTGGCTGCCGCCCAGCGTAAGTACCTTGCCGGTAAACATGCGGGCATTGGGCTGGTTGTTAAAATAAATGGTAAGCACATCCTTTCCGCCCTTAAAGTGGCACTCCTCCAGGGCTTCCTCGCTCACAGGGATAAACTTGCTCCTGTCGTTAGTTGTCCCCGATGATTTGGCAAACCAGCGGATCTCTGACGGCCACAACACATTTTTTTCGCCTTTGAGCATGCGCTCAATATAGGGCTTCAGCGTATCGTAATTTTGGATAGGTACCCGCTCCTTAAACTGGGTAAGGTTTTCGATGCTTTTATATTGATACCTGCGGCCCCACTCGGTACTCTCGGCCATAGATATCAGCTGTTCAAACCATTCCTCCTGTACTTCGTTGGGATATTTCATAAAAAGCTCAATCTGGTGAATGCGCTTTTTCATGAACCATGTAAATACGGAGTTAAATATTGTCATACAGCTGGTTTATTATTGGGGGAATACTTTTCTCTTCAGAACAAAGTTAGCACCTAAATATACTTTCCGCACCATCTCATTTTCGGCCAATACCTCGGGCACGCCTGATTCTAATATTTTACCTTCAAAAAGCAGGTAAGCGCGGTCGGTTATTGACAGTGTTTCCTGCACGTTGTGGTCGGTAATCAGGATGCCTATGTTGCGGTGCCTTAGCTTGGCTACCATCGCCTGTATCTCTTCTACCGCAATAGGGTCAACCCCGGCAAAAGGCTCATCCAGCAAAATAAAGTTAGGCTCGGCTGCCAGGGCGCGGGCAATTTCGGTACGGCGGCGCTCGCCTCCGGATAGCAGGTCGCCCCGGTTTTTACGCACTTTGTGCAGGCTAAATTCGTCAATCAGTTCTTCCAGCTTATCTTTTTGCCTGTCCTTAGGCATGCCGCCCATCTCCAGCACAGCTTTAATATTATCCTCAACAGATAGCTTGCGAAACACCGAAGCCTCCTGTGCAAGGTACCCTATACCTTTTTGCGCCCGACGGTACATTGGGTCCTGGGTTATATCTTTATCATCCAGAAAAATAGTGCCTTCGTTAGGTTTTATCAACCCAACTATCATATAAAACGATGTAGTTTTCCCGGCGCCATTTGGCCCCAGCAAACCCACAATTTCGCCCTGCGCCACATCAAACGATACATCGTTAACAACGGTGCGCTGTTTGTACTTTTTTACTAAATTTTCTGCTCGTAGTATCATTTTTCAAATTCAAAAGTCAAAATTCAAAAGTAAAAACCTGTCGCTTTACCTTTGCTTTCAACCTATATCTTGTAATCCTCCAGCCAAAATTTTTGACTTTTGAATTTTTAATTTTGACTTTAACCCGGGCGTTCCTCCGGCCGGGCTTTGCGTTCATACGCCTGCAGGCCTTAGTCACGGGCCGGTATCCACTTCAATCCCTAACGCGTTTTACTCCGGCTTGAACGCTGGTCACAACTCAACCCGGCTACGCTGCGCTGGCCGACCCTCTCTCCGGCTTACGCCGCAAAGAGGGTAAAACCCATTTTTTATTTTTTCGCCGCTCTATGCGACGCAGTCGGAGATAGGGGCAGACGCACCGATATTTTATCGGGGTCGTCGGGGAGAGTCGTCGCCGCCATGCGTTATCCGCCATTTCTTCGCCAATCCCCGGCCAAAATTTTTGACTTTTTAATTTTGACTTTTAAAACCTTATCCCCTTTATATTCAACTGTATGTTTCTTCGTTCGCGCCAAATGTTTTCTTCAATACTGTAGCAAATATCAAAGGGCACGCCTGGTTTTAATTGCGGCAGGTATTCGCCGTGGTTAAAGGCAATACAATCAAAGACTGCCGTACCTTCCTGCATTACAGCCATTTTAATATGTGCCTGCCCCACCAGGCCTGCATTACCGCTAACATACACATTTTTACTTATGAAAACCGGCGCCATGTTTTCGGGCCCGAAGGGCGCAAACTGGTTCAATATCCTGAAAAATTTCGGTTCTATCTGGCTTAAACGTAATTCGGCGTCAATTTGTATCTGCTGAATCAATTGTTCAGGAGATATCGTAGCGCTCACCACTTCTTCAAACCTGTCTTTAAACGCCTCAACGTTTTCGGGCAGCATGGTTAAACCTGCCGCATACTTGTGTCCGCCAAACTGGATGAGCAGATCTTTGCACTCGCAAAGCGCCTCGTAAAGATCATAACCCAGCACAGAGCGTGCCGAACCGGCCACATGCCCGTTTGATTGGGTAAGCACAATAGTGGGGCGATAATATTTTTCGGTAAGGCGCGATGCCACAATACCAATAACGCCTTTATGCCAATCCTTATTAAATACCACTGTTGATTTTTTGCCTATCAGCACCTCGTCACTGTCAATTATCTCCAGGGCTTCGTCGGTAATATTTAAATCGTGGCCTTTCCGCTCCTGGTTACGGGAGTTTATCATCATGCCTTTTTCCCTGGCAGCTTTTTCATCGCAGGCTATCAGCAATTCAACTGCGTGTTTGGCATCATCAATACGGCCGGCAGCATTAATGCGGGGGCCTATCAGGAACACCACATCAGATATGGTTAGGTTCCCCGGAGTTTTACCAGCAACCTCAATCAGCGTTTTAACACCAATGCATGGGTTGGTATTTATTTTTTGCAGGCCAAAGTGCGCCAGCACCCGGTTTTCGCCGGTAATATGTACAATATCGCATGATATGCTGATGCAGGCCAGGTCGATGTATTCAAGCACGGCTTCAAACCGGATGCCATTTTTTTCGGCATAAGCTTGTATCAGCTTAAAGCCAATGCCGCAGCCCGATAATTCTTTATAAGGATATTCGCAATCGTCACGTTTGGGATCAAGCACCGCCACAGCGGCGGGTAACTGCGCACCGGGCAGGTGATGGTCGCAAATAATAAAATCAATCCCCAGGGTATTCGCGTAGTCAATTTTATCAACCGATTTAATGCCGCAATCAAGTGCTATAATAAGGCTAAAACCATTCTGGGCCGCATAATCAATCCCCTGGGTTGATATGCCATAACCCTCTTTATACCTATCCGGAATATAATATTCCATGTTTTTATACTGCTTGCTAAAAAAGCTGTAAACAGTGGCAACGGCGGTAGTACCATCTACATCGTAATCACCATAAACCAGTATCTTTTCGCCGGCGGCAATGGCGGTTTCAATACGTATAACCGCTTCCTCCATATCCTTCATCAAAAAAGGATCATGCAGATGCCGCTGATCGGGCCTGAAAAAGTACCGGGCACCTTCAAAATCACTTATCCCCCTGTATACCAGCAGGCTGCTTAAAACGGTATCAATATTCAGTTCGGCAGATAATTTGCTTACCAAATCCTCATCGGCATTATCCCTTATCGCCCAACGTTTATTCATATCTTTGCAGCTTTTATAACAGTAAATATAATTTTTGGCATTTTAAACGGCCAAAGTTACGTTCAAAATCTGACACATCGCAGCTATGGAAATTTTCGCGTTAGGAGAAGGCTCATATTCAGTTGATTCGACTAAAAAATTCATCCCCTTTAACCCCGAAACCGACAATTTCAGGGATCGCCCGGGTTCATTGTTCATCCATGTAAACCCATTCCTGATAAAGACCACCCATCACCTTATTGTGCTGGATACCGGCCTTGGTTTTAAAGATACCCGCGATGAATTGTTGCTACACCAGAATATCCGCAACGCGGGGTTCGATCCGGACGATGTAACACTGGTATTGATGTCGCACCTGCATTATGACCATTCGGGTGGTTTGGTGGTTGAGCGCAACGGCAAACTTGAACCCAGCTTTCCGCAGGCCAGGCACGTAATACAAAAAGGAGAATGGGAATTTGGCATTACGGGCAAATCATCATCATACCATAAAGAGATTTTTGAAGCCCTTGATGGCACCGTAGATATAACGTTTGTTGAAGGCAGCGGCGAATTGATTCCCGGTATCCGTTATGAGCTATCAGGAGGGCATTGCCCCAATCACCAGGTATTCTGGATAGATATGGAAGGCACGAAAGCGCTGTTTGGCGGCGACGAACTACCTGAACCAGAGCAACTGATACGAAAGTTTATAGCTAAATATGATATGGATGGGCGCAAAGCGATGGAACTGCGCCAGGAATATGGAAAATTAGCATCCGAAGAAGGATGGACCTGCCTGTTTTATCACGCCAAAACATTTGCTATTGGCAATGTAAGCAGTGAAGATGGCGGCGAACACTTTAAGGTAACGCCTGCTTAATCTTGTGGCTGAACTTCAAAAAGCTCCTTAATTTTTTCTACGTTTAATGGTTTGCTGATAAAATCTTTTACCAGTGGGTATGAGCGTGCTTTGTTGATATCGTTGCTGAAAACTGATGATGAAATAATAAAGATTTTGCTTTTGCCCAGCGGATCGAGGTTTAAACGTTTGTACTCGTCTAAAAACTCCCAGCCGTTCATGATAGGCATGTTAATATCCAGCAAGATATAATCGGGCAGCTTGGCCGGATCTTTACGCTGAATTTCAGACAACTGATCAATAGCAAATTTACCATTTAAACAGGCCATAATCTCGGTATTTAATAAAGCTTTCTTTATTAATTTGATAGAGATAAAATTATTGATCTCATCATCATCAACCAATAATACGCTCACGGATTTAGTGTTAATTGTCATAATTCGCTTAAATCGATACGCTTTATACGCAACGTTAAATTAAAAGGTTATCCCCGGAAAACGGTATTTTTACAAAATATTTCATGCCTCCATAATATCCCGGCAATAATGACGATTATTTGATAAACAGGGCTTCATTGAGGAGGTAAATAGTTGATTCATAGCGCGAAATTACAATACCGCACTCCCGGGCAGCATCCGGCATGGCTCAGAATGATCTCAAAGATCGTTGAACAATTGCATTTTAAAGCAGCAAAGTTCATTCAATAGTAAGTAATAAATTTGTTACAATTATTTACACATAAGCAAAGCAACTGCGAGGGCATACAAATTAAACTACAGTAACACCCCCCAATTATGCCCGTTACCATTTGCGAAGATTTTGACGACAGGTAGTAAATACGCCAACTGCCGACTCAACAATTTGAATTACAGCAACAAAGCAAAAAAAATATTTCAGGCAAAAAGGGCGTTTATATATACGTGAGCAACCTTTATTGGATATAAAATAATTTCAAAAACAAATAGGGTAAAACTTTTTATGCGTTTTAATCGTATCTTTGGAAAGATTATAAATAACAGTTCATTCTAATCATTCTAATTCAGTGGTAATAATAATTTTCTTCATCGGGCACTGGTTCCTGTCGCTCTTCTTCCAAACGTTCTTTTTACACAGGTATGCATCTCATAAAATGTTCACTACCAACAAATTTTTTGAGGGAACATTTTATCTGCTGACGTTTATTTGTCAGGGTTCATCGTTTTTAAACCCGCGTGCTTATGCGATTATGCACCGCGAGCACCATGCTTACAGCGATACCGAGAAGGATCCGCATTCGCCACATTTTTTCAGGGATGTTTTCCAGATGATGGTGTATACGGCCAAAAGTTACCGCATGCACGAAAAAAGGCTAAAAGACCCCGAAGAACGCTTTAAAGGAAACATTCCGGAATGGCGTACGGTTGATTACATTGGTTCGTCGATGGTTTCGCGCCTGGCATTCGGCGTTTTATATATTGCTTTTTACGTGGTGTTTGCTACTTCACCTTGGTTTTATCTGTTAATTCCGGTTCATTTTTTAATGGGCCCTATACATGGCGCTATTGTTAACTGGTGCGGTCATAAATATGGTTATGCCAATTTTGATAACGGCGACAAATCAAAAAACACCACTCCGTTTGATTTTTTAATGCTTGGCGAATTGTTCCAGAACAACCACCACAAACGCCCTAACCGTGCCAACTTCGGCGCCAAATGGTTTGAAATTGACCCGGTTTACCCAGTAATGAAAGTAATGCACTGGATGCATATCATCAGGCTGAGGAAAGCATATTTATAGAAGGTAAAAGGATAAAGGCGAAAGGTAAAAGGTTTTTTGCCCATATATAAAAGCGAAAAGTGATCTGGTTGGATTGGCTTTTCGCTTTTTTGTTTTAAGCCAATTTTAGCCTGATCCCCTAATAACCACCTTTAGCCTGCTGACTTTCACTTTTTTCACCTTTCGCCTTTAACCTTTAGCCTTTCACCTTTTTCCCCCTATATTTGCCGCTCATAAAATCCACAACATGAGTGTTTCTAAATTAGCTCAAAATTTACGCGGCTCGGAGATCATTAAGATTGCGGGCGAGATAAATGAATTAAAACGCCAGGGGCAAAATATTGCCAACCTAACTATTGGCGATTTCGACTCCAATATTTACCCCATCCCTGCCGACTTAAAAGACGGTATTGTTGATGCTTATAATCACAACCAAACTAACTATCCGCCTGCTGATGGTATGCTTAACCTGCGCGAAAGTGTATCGGCATTTTTAAGCAGCCGCATGGGTTTAAACTATAAAGCTAACGAGATATTGATTTCGGGCGGCTCGCGTCCATTGATCTACTCAACCTTTCTGGCCCTGGTTGATCCGGGCGATAAGGTTGTTTTTCCGGCGCCATCATGGAACAATAACCACTACAGCGACCTTACCAGTGCCGAAGCCATTATTGTTGAAACCAAGCCCGAAAATAACTTTATGCCTACGGCAGATGAAATTGCACCGCATTTAAAAGGTGCAACTTTATTGGCGCTTTGCTCGCCCCTGAACCCAACAGGCACCATGTTTAATAAAAAAGACCTGGAAGAAATTTGCGACCTGGTAATTGCCGAAAACAAAAGCCGTGCAGCCGGCGAAAAGCCTTTGTACCTTTTGTACGATCAAATTTATTCGCAACTAACCTTCGGCGATTTTAAACATTATGATCCGGTTACTTTGCGCCCCGAGTTAAGGCCATATACCGTATTTGTTGATGGTGCATCTAAATGTTTTGCATCTACAGGTGTACGCGTAGGCTGGGGTTTTGGCCCGGCAAATATTATTGATAATATGAAAGCTATTGTTGGCCACATGGGTGCATGGTCGCCAAAGGCCGAGCAGGTTGCCATGGCTCATTTTATTACGGATACGGCCGCTGTTGATGCTTACCTTGATGATTTGAAAGAAAAAATCCGCGCCAGCTTAACAACCTTGCATGAAGGTTTCCAGGCATTGAAAGCCGAAGGTTTCCAGGTAGATTCAATAACCCCGATGGGCGCTATATATCTTACCCTTAAAATTGATTACACCGGCAAAACCACACCCGATGGGCATGTATTAAAGGATTCGGCTGATATTAACTTTTACCTTATTAAAGAAGCCAAAGTTGCCCTGGTGCCGTTCTCGGCCTTCGGTACAGATGATTCGGTTAACTGGTTCCGTGCATCTGTAGGTGCAAGCACGCTGGAGGATATTGAGCAATTGGTGCCGAGGGTGAAAGCGGCTTTGGGTAAATTGAAGTAGGTAATTTTTTCTGAACCGGAATTTGTCGAATTTATTGAATTAACAGAATTCTAAAAATTCTTTAATTCGATGAATTCCGGTTCAGATGATTTCATTTGCACATCTGAAATCTGCAATCTGCACATCTCTACCGCAGCACCCTTGCCGCAACGCCTTCGTTGGTTATCTTCACCGGCTGTATCATGCCGTCTTTATCAAAGTACATTTTATCAATGCACATTACGCGGTGGTTGCCGTCGGTCTCGGTCAATGGTCGGCGGTGGTATACAATGTACCATTCATCCGTGCCAGGCACGTTAATAACCGAATGGTGGCCCGCGCCGGTGGCAATGCTGGCATCCTGCTTTAAAATAGTAGCTATCCGCTTAAACGGACCGAACGGGGTATCGCCTACGGCGTAAGCTACCCGGTAATCGGGGCCTGTCCAACCGCCTTCGCTCCACATAAAGTAGTATTTGCCTTTGCGTTTAAACATTACCGGTCCCTCTACATAGCCCTCGGGAGTTATCTTTCTGTAGGTAACACCATCTTCAAAAGGCACCACGCCGGTAAAGTCGTCTTTTAGTTTTACAATATTACATTGGCCCCAGCCGCCGTATATCATATAGTATTGGCCGTTATCATCCTTAAAAACAAACTGATCAATAGGCTGTGCTTTGTTAATAATCTGATCTATTAGCGGCTTGCCCAGGTAATCTTTAAACGGGCCAGCCGGGTTATCGGCTACGGCTACGCCGATACCACCTTTTTCGTTATTGTTCTGAATATCGTTAGCACCGAAGAAGATATAATATTTACCACCTTTTTCGGTAACTGCAGGCGCCCAAAGCGCCCGGCGAACCCATTTTACCCCGACGGTATCAACAATGTGGGGGTGCTTGGTCCAATGTACCAGGTCGGGCGACGAGAAGGCATCCATGAAAACCTGCTCGTTGTATTTAGCCGAGTAAGTTGGATATAGCCAATATTGTTTATTAAAAATTTTAGCTTCCGGATCGGCATACCAGCCCTCAACAACAGGGTTGCCTGATGTTTTTTTATCCTGGGCCAAAGCATGCCGGGCCGGCACCGCCATAGCGGCTACTGTCACCGCAGTTAAAAAGGTTTTATGGTAAATACCCGTTTTCATAATAAAAGTTGATGTTTTTGAGACCGCTAATATAACAGCTAAATTGGTTTAGTTGATACGGTTTCTGCAGATCATATGCCCGGCTATACCCGCGATAACTTTACCTCAACGCCAATCCATCTTTATATCGCTTGGGTTTTACCTGGAAGTGCCTTTCAAACAAGCGCCCAAAATGGCTCAAATTGGTAAAGCCAAGCTGGTAGCCGGTTTCGGATACAGATTGCATGGCCAGTAAACGGGCGGCCTCGTTCATCCGGGCCGCTTGGTAATAGTTATAAATACTATCGCCAAAAATCTGCCGGAAAAGCTGTTTCATTTTGGTTAGGCCGATACCTATTTTGCCCGATAATTCGGGAAGCTGCGGAGTTAAGCTCAGATCGGCTAAAATGGCGGCCCGCAGTTTATATATCTTTTCGGCATCGGCCTGGTCTACCGTGATAGACGCGGTTTCGGCGCGGTGCATCAGCTTGCTGAACAGCAGGTATATGAGTTCCTCGGCCTTGTTTTTGTAAAGCAGCGTGGCCAGCGTGGTAGTTTCATCAATGCGGCTTAATTGTTTTAGCGCGCGTTCCATCTCTAAAGTCATCACCTCGTGCAGCACAAACGATGGGCTTTCCTGCAACAGCGATGCTATGGTGCAGCCGGCCTCCTGCAAATCTAACGTATTGATGAGCGTTTGACGGGATGCGCCAACAACCAGGAAATTAACATGCTGATTGGCCGGAACAACCATTTCTGAAAAAAAGTTGCCGGTGCCCAGTTCAACCTCGCAGCCATTACTGCCTGTAAATAAAGGCCGGTGCGGTAATTCCGCCTCCTCCACCGGGATGCGCCTGCAATCAAACTTTAAGGTGAGCATGGTTGATGATGAAGCTGCCAGTCGGCGCAAAACAAGATCATCCTTAAGCCAATACCGATGAATGCACAGGGATAATCCGTTATTCAGGAATACTTCCTGTATAAACCCTTCGCCTATCGATTCGGGCAGCGTTACCCGGTCATGGGCTATTTGGGCGTCAAAACGCCCGGCAAAAGCCTGGCCAAAATGAAAACCTTTGCCTACTTCAAATTCAAATTCTATCGGCATAAAATATATTTAAACGGTTGTTATTGAAAAGCCTGTTATCCGATTTTCCCGTCAATCCTGAGGAACGAAGGATCTATCAACTATGCGTGACCGATAGAAAAGGTCGCGAATAGATACTTCGTTCCTACCCATTACATGTTTCATTTTCGAGGTGCGCAGGCCTGTCACCCTGAGCCTGTCGAAGGGTCGCGCGGAGAGGCCTTTGCCCGTTATAGTTCGACAAACTCACCATGACAGCCATTTTTTACGATGTCTCCTCCTTCAGAATTTCGCGAAATTTTACCACTCATGACAGCCCATTTCACGATGTCATTCCTCCCTTCAGAATCGCCGACATTGCATTCTCACTTCAAAATTTTACACCCTCAGCATCACAAAAGAAGCCTACTTATCCAGGTAATCTGGCGGAAATATCTTTTGCCCATACTTTTCGGCCAAAGCGCCCATTTTGCTTTTTAACTCGTTGGTCATTGGCGGCGGCGGTAAAAATGTGCCGAAAGGTGCGGCTTCGCCAGCTTCCGTAAAAAAATCTTCCATGCCGGCAGGCATTACTGTGCAAAGCAAATGAGCCATTTGTTTGGATTTGTTGCGGAAGCAATGAACAATACCCCCGTAAGGGATATTTACAAATGAGCCTTTGCCTGCAATATAACTGCCCGCTTCAGATTTTACCTCAACTTCGCCATCAACAACGTAAAAACTTTCCTGCACATCGGGGTGGGCGTGCGGCACCGGGCCGCCACCGGGCGGTACCAGCATATCTATCAACGCGTATTTACCATCGGTTTGCCTGCCCGATATTACTACCCGGTACGAGTTACCTGCCATGGCAATCCCCTGCCCGTCTTCCAAGCCAACAAATGTTACTGTTTTTTGTGTGTTTTCCATTGTCAATTAAAAATAGATAAATGTAATATAAGTATTGCCGGCCATTATCAGGCCACAGCCATTACCGGGTAATCGGTATAGCCATGAGCATCCGGGGTATATAAAGTTGTAAAATCAACCTCATTCAAGGGCGCGTTTTGCTCCATACGGGCCACAAAATCGGGGTTAGCCAAAAACGGGCGACCAAATGCAAGTACATCGGCAAAGCCTTTGGCTAAGGTATCTGCTGCTGTAGCGGGTGTATTACCGTTACAAAGTATAATGGTTTCCTCAAAGGCACTACGGATGGCATCAAATGTTTTCTGCGGGATTTTTGGTGAAAAGCCAATATGAATATACGTGATACCTATTTTATTTAATTCCTGCGCCAGGTAGGCATAAGTATTGTGTACTTCATCCGCATCATACTCCTGCAAATCGCCGAGGGTTGAGAAGGGCGAAAAACGGATACCTACTTTTTCTTTACCAATTGCATCGGCAATTTGCTGTACCACTTCCAGCGCGAAGGATGCGCGGGCTTTATAGTCGCCGCCGTATTGGTCGGTACGGTTATTTATGTTGGGGTTTAAAAACTGTTCAACCAGGTAGCCGTTGGCACCATGTACTTCAACACCGTCAAAGCCTGCTTCTACTGCATTTTTTGCCGCCTGCACATATTCTGCAATGGTTGCTTTAACAGCTTCGGTAGTAAGGGCTACAGGAATAGGGTAATCCTGCATTCCCATGCTATCGGTATGCATCTTGCCTGCCGCTTTTATGGCAGATACGCCTACAACTGTAGCCCCCGCGGGCAAATTGGCCTGGTGGGCTATGCGACCTGTATGCATTAGTTGTACAAATATTTTACTGTTACCGGCATGTACCGCTCCGGTAACTTTTTTCCAGCCCTCAACCTGCTCGCCGCTAAAGATGCCGGGGATACGGGCGTAACCCAAACCATTGGACGATGGCGATGTACCTTCGGTAACAATAAGGCCTGCGCCGCTGCGCTGGTGGTAGTATTCGGCCATTAAATCGTTAGGGATATTGCCAATGGCCCTGCTACGCGTCATTGGAGCCATTACCAGGTGATTTTTTAACTTAAGTGTTTTTGTGCTGTATGGAGCTAATATAGTGTTCATGTTTTTTTTGCTTTGATATTGTATATCAAATGTCGGCACATCCATGAACTTAAAATAGCCATAAAAGATTTAAAAATAGTCTTATCGGACGGAATACATTGTGATTTGAGGTATTAGTTCATAAAATCTGGCTATCGTAACCACAATAAAAATATAATAGGTAGTTATTGTTTTAAACTTTTACTTTTAACTATAGTTTACAACTATTAAACCGAATTGCCAATATTAATTACCCATGAATTTTGATAGCACCGTTTTACTGAACCCTAACCATAACATATATGGCCACGAAATACTAAAACTGTTTTTGGCCATTGTAACCGGCTGTATTCTTGGGCTGGAACGGGAGATAAGGGGCAAATCGGCGGGGTTCAGAACGTTGGCGCTGATTTGCCTTGGGGCTACTGTTTTTACCATATGCTCCTATATGCTGGGGGTTGAAACCAACCGCGACCGGATTGCGGCCAATATTATTACCGGTGTGGGCTTTATTGGTGCAGGGGTAATATTTCGTACCAACTCCGCTGTGTCGGGAATTACCACAGCAGCATCTATATGGATTTCGGCGGCCTTAGGGATGCTTTTAGGTATTGGCGAATTTGCCCTTGCCGCGCTTGCGCTGGTGGCCACCCTGTTTGTATTGTACGCCCTTGATTTTATCCAGATTTGGATAGATAATAAATTTGAACACCGCCATTACCGGCTGGTTTTTAAAAACACCTGCCAGCTAAGTAACCTGTACAACCAGGTAAGCCCGCTGAAGCTGAAAATAGTTAAAATGAAAACTTCACGTAAAGATGTGCAAACCATCCTGGAGTTTGAAATATGGGGCAGGGAAAATAACCTTGCTTTATTTAATCAATGGCTTATAGATAGTGAGGAAGTCTTGTCGTTTGAATGGTAGGATGGCGGCCAACTGGTATTCATTTGATAAAAGCTGATACAAAATAAACCGATAGACATGATGCCGTGTTTATTGAACTATATTGGACAATTCTATTTTAAACAGGTTAGCGAAATTTGCCGAATCCAAAATCGCCGATCACACCAATATTCAAATAGTTTAACAGCATCATGAATCATCAATCTTCGGGATATATAACCAAAACCATCTTTTTCCTGGCTGCTATATGCACGCTTGTTGTTCAAAAAAGCCAGGCCCAGGCCGAACTGATGCCCTACGGCAACCTGAACGGCATTCGCGTACAAGGCCAGCTTATGGATTTTAACAGCAGTATTGATGTGGTTGGCAACAGTTGGCACAAAATAAACGCGACAGCAAAGGAGCGCCAGCGGCCGAAATTTAAAAGAGATGGCGATGTTGAAACTGTAAATACCGCCATTGATAGCCTGGTATTTACAGAGACTGTTACCGACATAGGCAAGGGCAAAATCAAAATAAATATTACCTGCAATGTGCGCAGGGATACCAGCATTATAGGCGTTTACCTGGGCCTGCGGTTGCCCAAAGCGGCATATACAGCCAGCCAGGTTACGCTAAAAGACCAGGCCTTGGCAACAGAAGTACTTAAAGATGATATGCCTACGGTAACGGCTAAAGGCATTACCTTTAAAACACCCATGCAACAATTCAGCGTCAGCACTAATGAGGCCGCGCTTATTATAAGGCCGCAAAGCGACGATTTAAAATACATCCAGCTGTACTTCCCAATTTGCGAAGGCGCGCTAAAAAAGGGTGATTTATTTGAGAAAACCTTCGAGATTAAAGTAGCCGGCGATATTGATAACACCGATGCAACTATCCAGCTGAATACCGCCGTACTGGGCCGCGAATTTGCCGGGCTGGGTGGCAACTTCCGTTTACAAAACGCTAAAACCGACCCGCAGGTGATAGATTACTGTTTGAAAAATCTGCGGGTAGCCTGGGGCCGGGTAGAGATGCCCTGGCGCGATTGGCAACCGGATATGAACACCGATCCTATAGCTATGGCCGATAGTGGTAAGCTGAATAATCACGTCAAACAGTCGATGGAGATGGCGCAACGGCTGGGCCAAATGAACATGCCGGTGGTATTAACGGCATGGGCGCCGCCGCAATGGGCGGTTGTTGGCAAGCTAAAATACCGCCCCACACCGGATGGCATTTGGGGTAACCCGCTTAATAATGATAACACCCAGCAGATTTACAAATCAATTACCGATTATATCATCTACCTCAAAAACCATTACAGCGTTGAGGTTACTTACTTTTCGTTCAATGAATCGGACCTGGGAATCAACATCCGCCAAACCGGCCAGGAGCACCTGGCGCTGATAAAAGGATTGGGTAAATATTTTGCAGATAAAGGCTTAAAAACCAAATTACTGCTGGGCGATAACTCAGATGCCACCACCTACAAATTCATTTACCCGGCCATGAATGACCCGGAAGCCAGGCCATACATTGGCGCGGTATCCTTTCACTCCTGGCGCGGCTGGGATACCCCAACCCTTCAAAAATGGGCCGACGCCGCCGCCAAACTAAACCTGCCCCTTTTGGTTGGCGAAGGTAGTATTGATGCCGCCGCATGGGAATATCCGGCCTACTTTGAAGAGCAATCATACGCGCTTGAAGAGATTAACCTGTATACCCGACTACTGGCTATATGCCAGCCATTATCTATTTTACAATGGCAGCTCACGGCAGATTATTCACCTTTGAGTGGCGGCGGTATTTTTGGCAATAACGAGCCATTGAAACCAACCCAGCGTTTTTGGCAGCTAAAGCAGCTGGCTTCAACCCCGGCTGGCCTCAAAGCCCTGGCGGTAACAGTTGATAAACCTGCTATATCATGCGCGGCTTTGGGCGATGCTGGCCAGCGCAAATACGTTATCCACATGGTAAATAACAGTGCCGCGCGTAAAGTTTATTTAAAGGGCTTACCGGCATCTGTTACCCAGCTTAAGGTTTACGTTACCGACAAAGACCATAACGTTAGTCAAAAAGGCAATATTGGGGTTAATAACAAGCAGGCAGTATTTAAGCTGAGCGCCAGGTGCTTTACAACGCTGGAAAGCGAGTAGGGCTAGGTCTGGAGTACTAAGTCAAGAGTCTTAAGTTCTAAGTCGAAAGTTATTTATTCTCTTTTGACTTAGAACTTAAAACTTCCGACTTAAAACCTAAATTCAGGGATATTTAAACCCTGGGAATACAAGATGAAAAATGCTCCACCAATTGTCTTCCAGGGAAAAGTATAGTTTAAATGGCCCTTCAAAATGAATGGTTTCGTTGTTTTCCAGCACGGCATCATATTTTACCGATCCCTCGGCATGGCCAAGGCCCGAATTTGAGCCGGGTTGCAGTTGAAAACCGATGTCGTAAATAAAATATTCTTCGTTATTAAAGGCCGTGTAAGCGTTAAAAATATTGTTAAGCTGGTGCACTATTTCAACCCTGCTGTAGGTTTTCCTGTCGGGAGCCACAAACGAATCGCCCAGTACCCAGCTTCGCTCGCCAAAATTCTGTTTAAACCATTCCGATAAAAACTCCAGGGCCTTATTTTCAATATTAGCTGTATGGTTAGGATGAAACTCTTCATAATCAAAATGGCTTGTCATGCCCGGAATCGAGAAATCGTCAGTCTCGTGATCAAACAACTCTTCAGTAATAAAAACATATTTGCTGCGATCGTCCAGATCGTCAGAAAAATCGACAACAATATTTTTGCTGAAGAGCAGGTCGGTTATCTGCTGCAAGGCCTCGGTTATCTGTACATCGTTTAATTTATCTGCTGGTATAAATTCGGGCTGCCCAAGCAAATCATAAACCTTAATCCGTTTTGAATTGGCGTAATTCTGCTCAAAATTAAAAATGTTCTTTAAAAAAATATTTTCAATTTCCGGGTCAACAGGGTTAATCATGTGCGGATCGGCGCCCAATTCGGCCTGCAATTTTAAACGCAGCAGTTCGTTTTCCATCCGCAGGTTTTCTTCCGGGTCGTCGCTCAGCGGTTTGTCAAAAAGGTCGTCGGTGTTTTCCATAGTGACGAACAAAATAGGTAAAGCCCGGTAAAATTTAAAACTTTACCGGGCTTTTAATTTTGATAGTTGTTATCTTATTTAAACCCAAGGCTTACCGATACCACATCAGATACCAAACCCACATTTTGCTTGTAATGGCCATATCTTAGTTCCAATTCGTGTAAGTTTTCCCAGCCTAACACACCTTTAGGGGGCGCTATCCTAAAACCGGCGCCAAAAAACTGGCTGTTGAACTTTGCATATTCGTAATTACTGGTAAAATATGCCTGCGTTGGGCTGTTTTGCTCATAAGGCGCAAAGTATTTGGCCGCTGTTTGCGTATAGTACCTGTAAAACGGAGATATGGAAAAGAATGGCGTAACCTTGTATGCTATTTCAAGATTGGCAGTATTTGATTTGCTGCCCCAATTATCGGTATAATACCGGTAGTACGACCGCAGGATAACATTATCGCCCAGGAAGTAATTGGCCCTGAAGCCTAAAGGCAGCTTAAACCGCGATGATGGCAGCCTTTCTATCGTATCTTTTCCATTCGAAAAATATACCCGGTGAAATGGCAGGCTTAAAAAGCCATGCTGGGTAACCACATCGGCCAGGAACATGATCTGCAACCTTGAGGTTACTATTTGTGAGTAGGAGAATGACGCCGTATAAGTGTTTCTTGGGCTTGATGGAATATTGGCTTTGCCACCACTTTCAGAACTTGATGAATTGCCGCTTGCTGTTGTAACCGTGGTAACCGTTGTAGTTGATGTCGGAATAAACTCCGATGGATAGATCAGCTTAACATGGTCAAAATAGCCCTGTAGCTTTACGCCAAACTCGCCCATCCGGTTTGCTGTTTTGGCCGAGAAATGTAAATCGGCGCCAAGCGATTGGTAATTATACTCGCCGGAATAATAGCTTCCTACGCCGAAGCTTGTCCCTTTTTTGGTGTTTTCAACTGTCCAATCCAGCGATGGATATACCCGGCTGCCACCGGTATTTGACGCCCCCGTTTGCGAAACATAGGCAGCTGACGCCGAGGTGTGATGATCAAACCCAAGGCCTACGGATAGCGTGTTTTTATTTAATGTATTACCCAACCATACCAGTTTCAGGTCGATGCCATTTGCAATATCCGTTACGTTTTCGGTACCAATGCCCCCGGTAACCGCCGAGTGGTTACCATTTTGTTTGTAATAGCTTGATACCAGATTAACTTCATCAACCCTTAACCTCCGCGGCCGGTATGCGTTGGTATCCTGACCGGTTGATGATGCCAGGCTGAAACCCGGGTTAAGGCGAATAATGCTATCTTTTGATGTTTGTGCATACGCACTCATCCTGCATATCAGGGAAAACCCCAACACGGATAAATATATTTTCTTCATGGAATTACAGAATCAGGGTTTAATATTAATTGCAACCGCAGCCACCGCCGGTTTTACCTGCGTTGGCACCTGATGCCGCTTCACGATAGGATTGAAAATTTAATTCGTTCCGCTCCACTTTTCGGTTGCTCAATGCCATCTCCGAATCATTGATCCTGCTTTTTTGATACTCCTTAAGGTGTACACACGATGTAAGCGATGTTGCCAGCAAAAGGCAGCCGGCTATTTTAACCAGTTTATGAGTCATTTAATAGGGGTATTAAGTTAAATTAATATTATTTGAGGTATATAAATTATCGTCGTCGTCAATTATTATGGCTTCAATGTCATTCATCTGGTTTATCAGGTCGAGGCCGGCATAAACGCCCATGATGGTAACGGGGGTAGCCATTGCATCGGCTATTTCGGCGTTGGTAGTAATAATGGTTACGCTTTTAATACCCGCCACAGGCATACCTGTGCGTGGGTTAATGGTATGAGAATACCTTTTGCCATCAATAATCACAAACTTTTCGTAATTACCAGAGGTAGCAACCGCCAGTCCCGAAATACTTAGGTATGAAAAAATCTGGTTGGAAGCATCGGGATTGGCAACACCTACGGTCCATTTTTTTCCATCGGGCTGATAGCCCCAGGCTGTAAGGTCGCCAGAGGCATTTACAACCCCGCTTACTACGCCTTTATCCTGCATTATTTGTTTGGCCCTTTCGGCCGCGTAGCCTTTTCCAATCCCGCCAAAGCCTATCCGCATTCCCCGCTCGCGTAAAAAAATAGTGCAGTTTTGTTCGTCAAGTACAATGTTGCGGTAGTTGATCAGGCGGACCATACTTTTTGCGGTAACAGGGTCGGGCAGCGAGGTCATTTGCTGATCGAAATTCCACAACCGTTTATCAACTGAACCATAGGTAATATCAAATGCCCCCTGGGTTACATTTGATATCATGATGGAGCGTTTTACCAATTCAAATGTTTCGCGGCTTACTTGCACGGGCTTAATGCCTGCATTGTTATTCACCTGGTTGGTTTCGCTATCATTGTTAAATGTAGTAAGTAAAGCTTCAATACGTTTTATCTCCTCAACCCCGGCATCAATACACTCATTGGCCCATTGCTGGTTATCTGCAACTACACTTAACTCAAAGCGGTTGCCCATCAGTCGCAAACTGCGTTTGTGCAGCGTTGGAGCGCCTGCTTCAACTTTAGTTGCTACCATTGGCAAACTGATTTATCTGTTCAATAAATTTTTCAGGCGTTTCATCAGGGTAACCATCCCATTGTTTTAAAACTTTGCCATGTTCATCAACCAAAAGGGTGAACGGAAATTTACCTTCGGCGTTATATTTATCGGCCAGTGCCTCATTTAACTTTACCTGATCTTTACTTAGCTGGTTTTTCTTTTGGCGCGGAAAATCTGCACGCACCAGTAAAAGATGATCTGCTGCATAGTTTTCAAATACCGACGATTCAAGGATCTCTTTTCGCAGCCTGATACATGGCCCGCACCAGTCTGATCCTGAAAAGTTTATCAATATTAATTTGTGCGATTGTTGTGCCTCGGTCCGGGCTTTGCTAAAATCGCCAAGCCAGTTAACAGGCGATGAAATAAGAAAGAAAAATACCATTGTTAATATTTTCATTTAACGCATAATTAGGGGAAAAGAATAATACACTTAAAGTTTAAATACCGTTGTTAACCACGAACTTGCAACTATAAACCCGCATTAATAACCAGGTGCGGATGAATGCCATTATTGTGTCGATTAACCGGGTAAGGATAACTTTTACCTCAATATTAACTGAACAATCTGTAGTTAGAATGAAAATTGAGGGATTTAACAGATTTTAACAACTGATTGACAGTGTGATCATTCCGCTTTGACTGAAAATTTTTGGATCAATGACTTGTAGTGTGGGTGTTAAAATTAACAGACAATAATTCACAAAATCAGAGCGGATTTCACAAATCCAATCCTAGGCAAAACAATATAGAAACTGTTTTTCTGTGCTGATAAATAGTACAAATTTACATGCTTCCTTTTATATTTTAAAACCGCCCTATATTCATGCATAAATAGTTAAAAATAAGGTATTAATTCACACTTTTCAGTAACTAATGCGGTATTTATTGATACAAATGGTGCATTTATTAACACAAAAATAAAATGAAGATTTTTTGCGCAAAAGTTCAGAAAAAGCAGCCTGAAAAATCGGGCATCTTAGGTTTTAAAACTGCCAACTTTGCCACCGCCCTACTCCTGGGCCGATGGATAAATTAAACCATGCCAATAACACAATTAAAAATGGTGGCCCATACAACCCGTCATCGAACCAAATTTTTCAGTGCTTTTGATTTTGCCCTTGTAGTTTAAATTATTTCCGGGAACGATTGCACAGTTTTATTTGGGGATATTTTTTTTTAATCGCCCAGGAGTAATTAACCTTGTTTACTGATTGAACCTGTGCCATCAATTTCCATACAATCAAAACTATGAAAAAGATATTTCTGCCCTTATTGTTCATGCTCCTTTGCTTCGATGTGTTTTCGCAGGAAACCATTGTTAAATACTTGTCGGGAACGGATAAAGACCATACCATACCTTGGGATTTTTATTGCACCGGGGGAAGAAAAAGCGGCGTATGGACAAAGATCGCTGTACCATCAAACTGGGAGTTGCAAGGCTTTGGCACCTATAACTATGGGCACGACAAAGTTAAAGGCAACGAGCAGGGCTTATATAAACATGAGTTTTTTGCTGATAACCTAACCGGCAAAAAGGTTTATATCGTTTTTGAAGGATCGATGACCGATACCAAAGTTACAATTAACGGCAAACTGGCCGGCCCGGCACACCAGGGTAGTTTTTATCAGTTTAAATATGATATAACCGATTTGGTAAAACCTAACGCGCAAAACCTGCTCGAAGTAACGGTTGATAAAACATCGGCAAACTCATCGGTAAATGATGCCGAGCGCCGGAATAGCGACTTTTGGGTTTTCGGAGGAATTTACCGGCCTGTTTACCTGGAAATTGTTCCGGAAACTTTTATTGAAAGGATGGCGGTAAACGCGAAGGCCGATGGCTCTTTCCGCTTAGATGTATATGCTCAAAACTTAAAGGGCGATGAGCTGATTGAAGGCCAGGTACAAACCCTTAATGGGCAAAATGTAGGCAAGCCATTTAATGCTAACGCAAACCCGGCAGCCGACCATGTTGAATTACAAGCCAATTTTGCTAAACCGTTACTATGGAGCGCGGAATTCCCCAATTTATACCAGGTTGTAGTTACTGTAAAAAACAAAACGGGCACTGTTCACCGGGTTAAACAAAAATTTGGCTTTCGTACTGTCGAGCTGCGCACCAGCGATGGTTTGTATGTAAACGGTGCAAAAATAATGATGAAGGGTAGCGACAGGCATAGCTTTTGGCCCGAAACCGGGCGCACCCTGAGCCATGGTGTTCACTTGATGGATGTGAAGCTGATGAAGGAAATGAATATGAATGCAGTCCGCATGTCGCACTACCCGCCCGATCGTGATTTTTTGGATGTTTGCGATTCGTTAGGCATATATGTGTTGGATGAGCTTACCGGCTGGCAGGCTAAATACGATACTGTGGTAGGCCGTAAACTGGTTAAAGAGTTGGTAGTACGCGATGTAAACCACCCCTCCATCCTGTTTTGGGATAACGGTAACGAGGGGGGCTTTAACCGGGGGCTTGATAATGACTATGCTTTATATGATCCGCAAAAACGCACCGTGATTCACCCCTGGGAAAAATTCAATGGCACCGACACCAAACATTACCCCGATTACAATTACATGGTTAATGCAGCGGCCAACGGACAGGAAGTTTTCTTCCCCACAGAGTTTATGCATGGCCTGTATGATGGCGGCGCCGCCGCCGGGCTTGATGATTTTTGGGGGCAGATGGTAAAACATCCGCATGGAGCCGGTGGTTTTATCTGGGCGTTTTTAGATGAGGCCGTAATCCGTACCGATAAAAACAACACCTATGATTCTGACGGTAACCATGCCCCTGACGGCATTGTTGGGCCACACCGCGAAATAGAGGGTAGCTTTTATGCCATAAAAGAAATCTGGTCGCCGGTTTATATCAATCCGCAGCCTGTTGATGCCGGTTTTGATGGTAAAATAGCTGTCGAAAATCGATATTCGTTCACTAACCTTAATCAATGTAGTTTTAAGTGGAAACTGGTTAAATTCCCATCGGCACAAAGTAAAACTACCACCGCCATAGTAACGGCCACCGGTTTACTAAAAACCATTGCGCTTAAACCCGGCGAGCAGGGTGCCTTGAACTTAGCGCTACCTGCATCATGGAAAAAAAATGATGCGCTATACCTAACAGCTTACGGACCCGATAAGAAAGAAATATTTACCTGGAGCTGGGCTATTAGTACACCGGCTGCCATTGCAGGCAAAATCGCTACGTCGCCGGCTAAATCGGCTATAAAAACAACAGAGACAGATAAATTATTAAGCATCAAATGCGATGGCATTAGCTATGATTTTGATAAGGTTACCGGTTACATTCAAAAAGTGTGTAAACCGGCAAATGCAATTTCATTATCGGGCGGGCCGGTATTGGCAGGTGTTAATACCCAACTAAAACAGTTTACACACAAAGCCGACGCCGGAAAATATGTTGTAGAAGCCGACTACCAGGGCGCGGGCTCATTACACGTAACCTGGACTTTCGCTCCCGGGCACCCTATTAAACTGGAGTACCAATACGTACAACAGGGCGATGCCGATTTTATGGGTATCACCTTCAATTACCCCGAAGAAAAAATTACCGGCATGAAATGGCTTGGCCGCGGCCCCTACCGCGTTTGGAAAAACCGGCTGAAAGGCCAGCAGTTTGGCATTTGGCACAAAGCCTATAACAATACCATTACCGGCGAAACCTGGGGATACCCGGAATTTAAAGGTTACCATGCCGAAGTTAACTGGGTAACTATCGAAAATAAGGAGTCGCCGTTTACTGTTTACGCTGCCGATAAAAACACTTATCTGCAAATGCTGCACCCGGCAAGGGAAAAAGATGCGTTGAGCAATAACAATGTGGAGCCTGCTTTTCCGGAAGGAAGCATCGGATTTTTAAATACCATTGCACCTATCGGTACCAAATTTCAACCGGCAAAAGTAATGGGGCCTCAAAGCCAAACCAACCACGCCAGCGGCGATAAAATAACCGGAACGCTTTGGTTTGATTTTATGCATTAATACCCAAAAACCGGCCTTTAAGTGAGGGGCAAAACAGCGTTACCAACTGGAACACATTTTGCATCTTAACAGTCATTTTTATTTAACAACAAACCACAACTAACTGTATATCAACATACAAATTACCGTATTGCTGCATTAAAAACAAATTCCTTACCTTTGCGGCATGGATATTCTCCCTATAGCCCTCCAGGCGTACTTAGATGACCATTGCGATCCGGAGCCGGAAGCTTTGCAGCAACTGAACCGCGAAACGCATTTAAAGGTGCTGCGCCCGCATATGTTGTCGGGTCATTACCAGGGGCGGCTGCTGAGTTTTTTGAGCAAACTGGTGGCCCCTAAATGTATCCTGGAGATTGGCACCTTTACCGGCTACTCGGCCATTTGCCTGGCCGAAGGATTGGCAGAGGGAGGCATCCTCCATACCATCGAGGTGAACCGCGAAATGGAGGATATCATCAATTCACACTTTAAACTAACAAATGTTGAAAATAAAATAAAGCTGCATTTTGGGCAGGCAGAGGCCATTATTGCTGATTTACAGGCTGATATTTTCGATTTGGTATTTATTGATGCTGATAAAAAAAATAATTTTACTTACTTTCAATTGGTTTTTGACAAAGTCAGATCCGGAGGATTAATAATAATTGATAACGTTTTGTGGAAAGGAAAGGTGTACGGCGCCGAAAAAGATGCCGATACCGAGAATATCCGCAAACTAAATGACCACATAGCTGTTGATAGCAGGGTAGAAAAACTGATCCTGCCTGTACGCGACGGCTTACTGGTTATCAGAAAAAAATAAATTATGAAGAAAACCTTACTGATTACCGCCCTGTTGATTTCAACAATTGCTGCTTCAGCACAAAAAAACACTTCACAATCTTATATCGAGAAGTTCAAAGATGATGCCATTCGTATTATGCACGAAACCGGCATCCCGGCAAGCATCGTTTTAGGTGTAGCCATGCATGAATCCGGCTGTGGCAACAGCACTATAGCGCAACACCTTAATAATCAGTTTGGAGTAAAAGGTGGAGGTAGTGTAGTTTTTGTCAAACACAACAAAAAAGTACGTTCGGCCTATAAAAAATATGATTCGGTTTTAGATTCATTCCAGGATTTTGCCCGCATCATGACCGAGCGCAAGCAATTCAGCCATCTGGCCGATGCGCTTACCCATTACGATTATACCGGCTGGGCAAAAGGCATCCAGCGCAGCGGTTATGCCAGCAGCCGCAAATGGGCGGCACAGGTATTAGGCATCATCAAAAAGTACGACCTTAACGATTTAGACGAAAACCCTGCAACTCAGCCTAAAGAATTAGCAGAAGCTAAACAATAAAATCTTATTTTGGCATTTTAATAAATGCCTTGTATTAAGGTTTATCTGTATGCGAAAAATAAGTACTGTATTTTTAATATCGGTTGTTTTTTTTAGTTCCTGCTCGGCACGCAAAACAACATCATCACGAAACAAATCCAGGAATTCTATTTCTAACCGCGATGTACGTCGCAATAACAGCAGTATTCAAAAAGCCAACGGTGCAACTGCGGCAGGTTACAAATCCCTGTCAAGTTTAGATTACATCGATCGTTTTAAGGCCATAGCCATACAGGAAATGAACCAGTATGGTATCCCCGCCAGTATTACGCTGGCCCAGGGCTTGTTTGAATCGGGTGCCGGCAACAGCGAGCTGGCCCGTATTGCCAACAACCACTTCGGCATAAAATGCACCACCGATTGGAAGGGAAAAAGCTACTATAAAGATGATGACCAGGTTAACGATTGCTTCAGGGTATATGATAATCCCGAAGACTCGTTCCGCGACCACTCCACATTTTTAAAACGGAAAAACTACGCCAAACTGTTTGAGCTGGATAAAAACGACTATCAAGGATGGGCCAGGGGCCTGAAAGCGGCCGGTTACGCTACCAACCCCAAATACCCTGAATTACTTATTAACCTCATTGTAAAATACAATCTTGACCAGTATGATCGCGCCGAAGGCGAGGCAGCCAAAATAAAACGCGAAGATCGTGTACTATCACAGATTAATGACAGCATTGGCAAACCCAACACCGATACACTTACCAAAACCAAACCCGACGATAAGATATACACCGTAAAACAGGGCGATACACTATACAACATATCTAAACGTTTTGGTATAACTGTTGACGAGTTAAAAGCGTTAAACAGTATACCCGATAATAATATCCACATCGGGCAAAAACTGGTAGTTGTTAAGTAGGGGGGAAAGAGAGAGTCAAGAGTCAAGAATCAAGAGTCAAGAATCAAGATAAGGCAAAAATCGCCATAGTGGGTTGTAAAATTCGGCGATGCCAAAGGATTAACGACGAGCCGATGAAGGACTTACGAAGTTTTTAAAACTTCGTAAGTCTGGACTTTTACAAGTCATCAGGATCACGAAAGATTAAATATCCCGGCAAAAGTCTTGACTCTTGATTCTCCTCCCAAAAGTTAATTGTTGTTAAAAACATGGCTAATTAAAGCCTAACGTTTATTTTTGGCGCCACAATGAAATTATGGTTGTTCCTGTTTTTCTGCATGTTAACTGTTCCGCTTTTTGCACAGCAAAAGCAGGTAGAGGGTATTGTGTTTGATAAAGACAGTAAGGATCGTATTGCCAAGGTAAACATAGTTAATGTCACCACCGGCAAATCTTTTTACAATAACCTTAAAGGCGAATTTACAATAGATGCACAGCCTGGCGATGTGTTGATATTTACGAAGCCCGATCATTACAGCGATACCCTGAAGGTGCAAACTAATAACGCGATGGCCGTTTACATGAAGCGGTCGGCAATTATGCTTAGGGAAGTATATATTCGTGATACCGCGCTTACGCCCGAAAAGCAATTTGCGGCCACCAAGCGCGATTTTACCAAAATTTACGGATCGGAATATAGCCAAAGCCTTTTGTCGGTTGCGCCAGGTTTGGGAGCAGGCATAGGCATTGATGCTTTGTACAACGCCTTCAGCCGCAGCGGCCGCAACGCCGCCAAATTGCGTACCACTATTGAGGAGGATTACCACCAGCGCGAGATTGACTTCCGCTTTAACCGCGCGTTTGTGGCCAGCGTAACCCGGCTTAAAGACCAACAGCTTACCGATTTTATGCAGCGCTACCGCCCCGGGTACTTCCTGGTAAAAACCGCTACCGATTATGAGTTTATAACTACTATAAAAACCAACTTGCGCCGTTTTTTACGCTCGTCGCGTAAATCATCGTATACCCTGGCTCCATTAGTTACACCCGGGGTAACCAATAATTAAAGGAATTGGCAACCGGAACTGAATAGACTAAACCCTTTTAAATTTAATCACGTTATCCTGCTCCCATACGCAAAGCATTTTATTGCCGCCCAGCAGGATAGATTTTAAAAAAGCCCCTTTGCCTACCATAATGGCGTTTTTATCGGCCACGGATACAACCTTCAGCGTGTCGTTGTCCTGGAATGAAATTATAGTTTTAGTACCGGCCATGGCAATAGTGCAGTTCCTTCCTTTGCCAATAAGCGTCTCTGAGCCACCTGGTTGGGCGTAAAAAATATCGCCCTTGCGTTGCCAGGCAGTGTGGATCTTATCGGCACCGTCAATAACGACACCTCCACCATCCATCGGGCAGCCATTAAGCGGCCAGGTGCCGGTACCCATTTTTTGCGCAGGTTCAAAAGCCCTGCCGCCATCTACGGATTTGGTTACATACAAATCTCTCGAGCCATTCAACCAGTTTCTGAACATGATGGCCACTTCCTGGCCATGTACGGCTATGTTGGGTTTGCAGCATTCGCACACGTGCCCATCCGGTGATTGATAGGCCAATATATTTTTTGACCATGCTGTAGTTTTGGCCATTACTTTTGAAAAGTAAACCTGGTTGCGCTGCTCTATCCGGGTATCCAGCCAAACGGCATAAAAATTATCTTTTTTATCTGCCGTAATGCCCATCAGTCCTTCGGGCGCCGATTGGTTAATATCATTTATTACGCCCATCTTTTCCCATTTTGAAGAGGAATGTTTTAACCTGAACCAATGGATATTGCCCGATTTATCCATTGCGGTTATTATCGAGTAATTATCCGAACTGGCCAACTGTGGGCCTCTCGACATGCCCAAATGCATGTTTGCTACGTGGCCTACCAGCACCGGTTTTGAAAACGACACGCCCTGGTTGGCAGATGTTGCACAAAAAATATTATCCTTATCACCAAATACCACCCGGACGGTACCTTTATTGTCTGCACTGATTTGTGGCTGGCTTCCCGTTGATATGGTGCCTTCTGCAGCAAGGGCTTTAACGGCTGGCGCTAATAATATAATCCCCAGGAGGATAGGTAGCAATGCTTTTTTCATGATTAACGTTTAAATGAGCACGGTTTAACTTGGCGGTTGGTAACTGGTATTAACAACGTTATAGCATGTCAAATATATCCAAATGATTGAACATATAATTTCCTTATATTAGTCATTTACCATCACCATGAAAACAAATGCCTGTTTTATCGCACTGATGCTTTTGGGTGCCCAGTTGCTATCAGCCCAAACAAGCCAGCAAAAAATAAATGCGACTGTTAAAACCAATCGGCAGGAAATTTTTGACGAATACCTGGACTTTGTAGCTATCCCCAATGAAACAGTTGATTCGGCTAATATCCGCCTCAACGCAGCATTTGTTAAAAACATGCTGGAGAAACGTGGCGTTAAAGCCGAACTGCTTACCATTGCCAACGGCAACCCAGCCGTTTTTGGCGAGGTAAAAGTGCCGGGGGCAACCAAAACCATTGCTTTTTATGCCCATTACGATGGTCAGCCGGTAAACCCCAAACAGTGGGCGCCCGGCCTAAAACCATTCGACCCGGTTTTTATTACCGCGCCAATTGAGCAGGGCGGCCGCATTGTTAACTATAAACGCGGCGATGCTATTGATACCAGCTGGCGCCTGAGCGGCCGTGGCAGCGCCGATGATAAGGCCGGTGTTATGTGTATTATAAACGCTTATGACGCACTCATAAAAAGCAAAATAAAACCGGGATGCAACATCAAATTCTTTTTTGAGGGCGAAGAAGAAAAAGGCTCGCCAAAGCTTGCTGAAATATTCAGAAAGTATAAAACAAAGCTCACATCCGATCTTTGGATTATTTGTGATGGGGCAAGACATCCATCGGGCAAAAATATAGTAGTGTTTGGTGTAAGGGGCGATGTAAACATGTGGCTTACCATTTATGGCCCTAAACGCCCCCTGCATAGTGGCAACTTTGGTAACTGGGCGCCAAACCCCGGCCTGGCCATGGCCAAATTACTGGCAGGGATGAAGGATGATGACGACCGTGTAACCATTAAAGGTTTTTATGACGATGTAACCCCATTGAGCCAAAGCGAAAAAGACGCGCTGGCCAAAGTGCCGCCGGTTGAGCCGGGTTTAAAAAAAGAACTGGGTATAGCCCGCCCCGAAGGCGGAACACGCCCGCTGGTGAATGCATTTATGCTGCCAACACTTAATATTAATGGCATGGCAAGTGGCAATGTTGGCAAACAGGCAGCAAACGTAATCCCGGTGAAAGCCGAGGCCGTGCTCGACCTGCGCCTGGTACCCGGCAATGATATGGACAGGCAAATTCAAAAAGTAACCGACCATATACGCGCCCAGGGCTATTATGTTATAGACAGGGAACCGACCGACATTGAAAGAACCACCTACCCAAAGATCATTAAAATAACCCACGATGCCGGTTACAATGCACAACGTACACCGCTTGATTTGCCGATAGCGCAAGCTGTTGTAAAAGCCGTTCAGGGCACAGTTGGTTATCCGGTGGTGCTTTCGCCAAGTTCGGGCGGTAGCTTGCCCCTGTTTATTTTTGAACAGGAATTAGGCGCAAAGGTTATCACTGTGCCATTAGTTAATTACGATAATAACCAGCACGCCGAAAATGAAAATGTAAGGGTGAGTTACCTTTGGCAAGGCATAGCAACCATGGCAGCGGTGATGCAGATGAAATAGCTGGTATGAAGATACTTCGATTGTTAATTAAAACCATATCACAATCACAAAGACTTACATCTTTCTCCCCTTCAAAAAATATTTCACCCACCCCCTTGTATTTCTAAAATTAATACATAGCTTTGAAAAACAAAGTGCTTTTAATGAAAGATCAAGACATTCATGCAGAATTAAGCTCTATCCGGGACCTGATGGAGCGGTCGGCCAAATTTATTTCGCTGAGCGGCCTGTCGGGCATTATGGCGGGTATTTATGCTATTATCGGGGCGGCGCTTGGGCGCATGGTGCTTAAAGAAGAGTGGGCCGCGCTTGCCCGCAACCATTATGTGGATGAATACCTTGTTATTGCAAAACTGTTTTTCATCGCCCTTGCAGTATTGATATTTTCAATCGGGACCGGTATCTGGCTGTCTATCCGTAAAGCAAAAAAGAACGGGCAACCCTTTTGGAATACCGGTAGCAAGCGCCTGCTTGTTCATATGGCTATACCTTTGGTGAGTGGTGGATTGTTCACTTTTATTTTAATATATCGCGGCTATTACGGCATTGTTGCGCCGGCTACACTTGTTTTTTATGGGTTGGCGCTGGTGGCGGGCAGTCATTACACCTATTCTGGTGTAAAAGGCTTGGGGATATTGGAGATTTTATTAGGTTTGCTTTGTGCATTGATGCCTGGCTACGGTTTAATTTTCTGGGCGGTAGGTTTTGGTTTACTCCACATTATTTACGGTACAGTAATGCATTTTAAATACGATAAGTGAAGATTTCGTTAGAACAATTTGATAAAGCTTTTGAAAACCGGATACGCCTGCAAATTATGAGCGTACTGGTTGCCAATGAACGTTATGATTTTAATGCGCTTAAAGATTTGCTCGACCTTACCGACGGCAACCTGGCATCGCACCTTAAAGCGCTGGAAAAGGAAGAGTACATTCAGGTGCAAAAAAGTTTTATTGGCCGTAAACCCAATACCAAATACCTGGCATCCGAAAAAGGCCGCGCCGCATTCAGGCTGCACCTGCTTGCCCTCGAAAATTTAATAAAACAGCAAAAGCTGTAATTTTTTTATCCATATACTTTGTATTTCAAAGTTCTTTTAAAAATAGTAAAAAATGAAAATCCTTAAAGCAATTTTATCCGAAGACAGGGTGATTAAAACCGGGCTGGTGTTGGTGCTGGCCTCGGCAGCACTGTTTGGCATTACCGAAACCAGCTTGTTTGAACTGAATGATGGTACCGCCTTTGGCGCCTTTTTTATCAACTATGTATTTTCTGTAACCTATTTTTTTGTTGTAGTGTTTAAACGGCCAAAGCGGCTGGCTTACTGGGCGTTGCTTTTTATACTTTGGTTTATCAGCGCATTTGCTTTAAACCGCAGCATGAATGTGTTTGATATTTCGGTACCCTGGCTTTGTGTAGTTATTTGCCTGTCGTGCATAGCTTTAGTAGTGGCCTTGTTTATGGACCAGCTGACTAACGTGGTTAAGCACCTGGTAATGTTTTTGTTGGGGGCGGCTTTTTTGCTGTTTGTTTATTACAGCTTTTACCTTACCTCCATGTATATTATTGGCCTCATAGCCGCTATAGCCATCGGTATCTCGCTGCATGTTTTTGCGCCGGTTGCATTGGCTGTGGTTACTTTTATAATAATTAAACGAAATGTGGCTGGCAGCCGGTTGTTAAAAATGGCGCTTGCCACGGGTGTGTTTGTTCCGGTTTTAGTTTGTACACTATTTATATGGCAATGGCATAGCATCAACAAACAGGTTAACCTGGCCGTTAATCACAACACTTTGGCCGAAGGTAAACTACCGTCGTGGGTGGTTATCAGTCAAAATATTCCTAAAAACAGCATTGCCGAGCGCATCATTAAAGCTAACCTGGTTTACAAAACCGTAAGCCTGCAGGAAAACTGGTTATGGAATACCAATTTTCATAACGCATCTTTCGACGAACCTTTAAAGCATGATCCGCTTGTGGTATTGGCCAGCCTGTTTTGCGGCCAACCCAATTTAGAGGAGCACCAACGCATTAAAATATTAGAGGCCATGTATGATGCCCGGCATAAGGCGCAGGACAGGTTGTGGAGCGGCGATAAACTAAAAACCGCCTCGGTAATAACCAACGTTAAAATATTCCCCGAATACCGGCTGGCTTATACGGAAAAAACCTTGTTTATAAAAAGCAGTGAAACCCGCGCCTGGTGGCCCAGCAAAGAAGCCATTTATACCTTTCACCTGCCCGAAGGCTCGGTTGTGAGTTCGTTATCATTATGGATAGATGGCAAGGAAGCGAAATCGAGGTTAACTACTAAGGCTAAAGCCGATTCGGCCTATAAAACGATTGTTGGGGTCGAGCAGCACGACCCATCGGTAATTCACTGGCAGGAGGGTAATACTGTGAGCGTACGGGTTTTCCCGGTTACCACAACCGAGGCCCGTAAGTTCAGGATAGGCGTTACCAGTCCGCTCAGGCAGGAGGGAGCGCAACTGGTTTATGAAGGTATTTATTTTGACGGGCCGCCGGCCATTGGCGCCGATGAAACCATACAAGTTGCCTTTTCAAAAAAGCCACTGCTGCTTAGCCTGCCCGGATTTGACGAATTGACAGAAGGTGTTTTCACTGCAGATAGGAAATACCGGGCCGATGAAGAGATCGCTTTTGAAGCACCGCCGTTGGCCAATGCTTCATTTACCTTTGGGGGCGCTGGCTACAAGCTGGAAAATTATAAACCACAGTACGCTGCTTTCGACCCGGCAGCCGTGTACCTTGACTTGAACAGTTCCTGGAATATAACCGAATTTGATAGCTTGTGGCAGGTTATCAAAACAAAAAATGTGTATTACTACGACGGCGAACTAAAAAAACTGACAGCGGAAAACAAGGCCGAAGTATTTGCCAGGGTACAGAAACTGAATTTTAGCCTGTTCCCCGTTAATGAGGTTAAAGATGCCGAAAAGGCCTTGATAATTACCAAATGCCCGGATATTTCGCCTAACCTGGGCGACCTGGACGATTCGGAATTTCAACGGCGGCTTACCGCATACCTGGCAACCGCGAAGCCCGTGCGGATGTTTAATGTCGGCAGCAACCTAACTCCCTACCTAAAAGCTTTAAAAGAAATGCGGGTGTTTGTTTATGATAGTGGTGAGCTGCCGGCCTTGTTAGATAAACTTAACCAGCACCGGTTCATTCAATCGCAGGAAGATGCCGGGCATGTGGTGCTGGATCAATCGGGCCTTGTTATTACCCAAACTGCCGATACCGCAAAAGGGAATGCCCCCGATCATTTGTTGCGCCTGTTTGCCTATAACGATATCATGAAAAAGGTTGGTCCGCATTATTTTGATAAAACCTATGTGCAGCCGGATATCATCAGGGAGGCTGAACAGGCCTACATCGCCTCGCCGGTATCCAGCCTCATCGTGCTGGAAACTCAGGCCGATTATGAGCGTTTCGGCATTGATGAAAATAAGGATAGCCTTAAAAACGCCTCTATGAACTCCGCAGGCGCAGTACCCGAACCTGGCGAATGGTTATTGGTACTGATAGCATTGGCTGTGATTAACTTTTTAGTATACCGGGCAAAATATGCAAAGCAGGATATTTAAGCTCCTTGTTGCCAGGCATCAATTGGGCAGCAGCCGGTGGTTAATAAACGGTTGCTGCCTGGCCTATGTCATCATCGCTATAAAACTGCTTTCCGTTTATTTTTTGTGGAATGTCGATTTGTTAATGGGATTGGCGCTGGCACCTTACATATGCCGCGTCAAGTATGGCGAATATTCATTAAGATGCCTTTTGCCAGCTTTGATATTTAGTATTACGGCCTTTATTTTCCCCGTTAAAACCACTTTGTTTGTTGCGCTGCTGTTTTCGGCACTGTTGTTTTTTGAAAACTTTAGGGGAAAGGTAGGCCATGCTTTATTTTTCCTGTTGCTTCTTGTTTCGCCATTATTTGTGTACCTCAGCAATGCCATTAGCTTTCCTATCAGGATTTGGCTGAGCGAAGTGGTAGCCAACATTTTAAGCATGGGCGGGCTTGCGGCCCATGCATCGGGCAATATTATTGAGCTTAATGGCGCCGAATTTTCTGTCGATCAAGCATGCGCGGGTTTGCATATGCTGAGCATGTCATTTATAGTATGCCTGTTTGTAATCGGTTATTGCCAGCATCAAGCGGGTAGGCAGCTTAGTTTTATAAAGATCGTGTTACTACTGGCGCTTACGTTTGCGCTAAATATAGTATGTAACCTGTGCCGCATTATGCTGCTGGTACTGTTTAAAATACCCGCCGGTAATGTTTTTCATGATGTAACCGGAGTTGTTTGCCTGTTGGTTTATGTGATAATCCCCCTGGTGTGGCTGGGGATATTTTACCTGAAAAAATCGGCTAAAGTGGGGAAGCACCCGCGCCAAAACCAAATTATTCGGCTCGAACGCAATGAGGTGAGATTTCCTGTTGTTCACCTATTTTTAGTGGTGGTACTCATAACCATTACATTCAACTTAAGAAGCATGGATGTGCTGAGTAAAAAAGGTGTGCACGACATTGTGCTTTATGGCTACAAAAAGGAACTGTTGCAAAGCGGCATTATCCAGTTTGACAAGCCCGGTCAACTGGTATACCTGAAACCTACACCTTTTTATGCCCCCGAACATAGCCCCATAATATGCTGGCAGGGCAGCGGGTACAATTTTACCAGCATCCGCAAGCAAACCATAGCCGGGCGCGAGGTATATGCGGGCATCCTTACTAAAGGGGCAGATAAGATTTACTCGGCCTGGTGGTTTGATAATGGCAGCCTGAAAACCGTCAACCAGCTTGAATGGCGATGGGAAGCAGCCCAGGGCAGCAAGTCATTTTACCTGGTGAATGTAAATGCCACAAGCGAGGCTGGATTATTGAAGGCGGTTGAGGGTTTGCCGGGGATGAATCAATAGCGACGAGGTTGCATTTCATGATTTCTTAAAAAGTCGGCCTAATGTTATATTATTGATACAGAAAATTGTAAATAGGTATCTTTCAATATATTTGTTTTTATGAAGCGTACCGCCCTTTTTATAGCCTTATTATTTTTTTATACCTGTGTAAATGCCCAAACGTCGCCGCCGACCGATATCGGCGCTATTCAGCAGAACCTTAAAAAGCTTAACACCCTGGGCAGCGTATTGTATGTGGCCGCCCACCCCGACGATGAAAATACCCGCCTGTTGGCCTACCTGGCGCAGGAAAAACACTATCGTACGGGATATTTGTCGGTTACCCGTGGTGATGGTGGGCAAAATTTAATAGGTAACGAGCAAAGCGAGTTGCTGGGGCTTATCCGTACACAGGAGTTGCTGGCCGCCCGCAGGGTTGATGGCGCCGAGCAGTTTTTTACCCGTGCCAATGACTTTGGCTTTTCCAAAGGGCCCGAAGAAACATTGAAAATTTGGGATAAGGAAAAAGTTTTGGGCGATGTGGTTTGGGTTATCCGCAAGTTTAGGCCGGATGTGATCATTTGCCGCTTCCCTACTACAGGCGAGGGCGGCCATGGGCATCATACCTCGTCGGCTATATTGGCCCAGGAGGCTTTTAGCGCCGCTGCCGACCCCGCCAGGTATCCCGAACAATTAAAATATGTAAAACCATGGCAGGCCAAACGCCTGATGTGGAACACTTTTAACTTTGGCAGTACCAATACCACCGCCGCCGATCAGTTTAAGATTGATGTTGGCGTATACAACACTACCCTTGGCAAAAGCTATGGCGAAATAGCCGCCGAAAGCCGCAGCAACCACAAAACCCAAGGCTTTGGCTCGGCTAAGCAAAGGGGTGAGTCGTTTGAATTTTTTAAAACCATTTTGGGCGATGCCCCGCAAACCGACCTGATGGATGGCGTAGAAACCGGCTGGAAACGTGTTAAAGACGGCGCGGATATTGGTGAATCGATAAAAGTGATCAGGCGGAATTTTGATGCGGAAGCGCCCGAAAAATCGGTAACGCCTCTGGTGGCTTTACTAAGCAGGGTAGGGAAGATATCGGATGTATACTGGCGCACACAGAAGACAAAAGAACTGGGCGATTTAATAGCCGCCTGCGCGGGTTTATGGTTTGAGGCTTATGCCGCTGAAGCTACTTACGCGGTAGGGGATAAGATCCAGATCCGGTCGGTAGTGGTGAACAGGTACAATGATAAGGTGAAGATTAATAAAATAGGCGTTGGTAGCGATGTGCTGGACCTGGGATCAAAAGTTATCCCTGCCAACCAGCAGCAGAGCTTTGAAAGTTCAACTGTGGCCGATAAAATAACACAACCTTATTGGTTAGCATCAGATCATAAAATAGGCACATATAACATTCCGGATGATACCATGGCGGGCAACCCCGAAAATCCCGATCTGCTTAAAGTGAGTTTCCAGTTTATTATTGAGGGCAAACCTGTAAATTTTGAACGCCGCCTGGTTTATAAATATGTTGACCCGGTACGTGGCGAAGTTTACCAGCCATTAGAAATAACTCCGCCGGTTACAGCTAATATTGATGGGAAGGATTACATTTTTAACAGCCAGAAACCACAAACCATACAGGTTAAACTGAAAAGCTTTACTGCCGCCAGTGGTAACATCAGCTTAAAACCTATAGATGGCTGGAAGATAAGCCCAGAAAAAATTGACTTCAACGATAAAGGCAAAAACGACGAGTGGACGGTAACCTTTACGGTAGGCCCGGCCGATAACAAGCCAAAGACCGCCGATTTACAGGTAATTGTTATGGCAAACGGCAAACCGTATTCACTGGTATTGCGCAGGATAAGATATGATCATGTGCCCGCCATTACGCTATTCCCTGCGGCCGAAGCCAAATTGGTAAACCTCGACCTTAAAACCGCGGGCAAAAAAATAGGCTATATTGCCGGTGCCGGCGATTTAATGCCCGAAGCCCTTCGCCAGGTTGGTTACGATGTGCGTATGCTATCTGAAAACGAGATTATGAACGGTGATTTATCAACTTATGATGCCATCATAACCGGGGTACGTGCCTACAACGTAAACGAGCGCCTTGCTTTTGAGCAACCTAAGCTGATGGAGTATGTAAAAAATGGCGGCAACCTGGTAGTACAATACAACAATAACTCGGGCTTGGTTACCAAACAAATTGGCCCGTATCCCTTTACCGTAGTTAACAGAAGGGTTACCGACGAGGATGCAGTAGTAACCGTTTTAGATCAGCCGAACCCGGTGCTCAACTACCCCAACAAAATAACCCAGGATGATTTTAAAGGCTGGATACAGGAACGCGGCCTATACTTTGTAAGCGATGCAGACCCCAAATACAAATCCATCTTCCAAATGAATGATAAAGGAGAATCGCCCCTTAACGGATCGCTCATAGTTGGCGATTATGGCAAAGGCAGGTTTGTTTATACCTCGCTGGCCTTTTTCAGGGAACTACCCGCAGGTGTGCCAGGGGCGTATCGTTTGTTTGTAAATTTACTGAGTAAACCCGGTGGTGAGTAGTGAGTAGGATTTGTTAAATAGTTAAAACCATCTTCGTCAAATCAACTTTTCACACTGAACACTGAACACTGAACACTGAACACTGAACACTGAACACTGAACACTGAACACTGAACACTCACTCCTCAGACGGTTCATACTCCAGCCGTTTTTGGAAGTATAAATCCCAGCTGTGTTGCTGCTGGCGGTTGGTCATGTGCTGGGTATCTTCGTCGTAATTGGAGTTAAGCTGTTTGTATTTGGCATCTATCCGGTTAAAAAGCGCCATAGCCTCAGTGCGATAATTGTGGCTAAAGTGGGTTTTGCTTATTTGCCTTAATATTTCCTGTTGTTCCAGGTAGGCTATCAGGTAATGGCCTTGTTCGTGCTTCAGTATTTCGGCAAGCAACTCCTGCGAGGTGACGCGGCTCCTGTCGAGCCATGATTTGTAGTTATTGAGCAGCAGGTTTACGGTTGCGGTAAGGATATACGAGCCGCTGCGGTTACTGGCCTCGTATTTAAAATCGATGGTGCAGTTGGTGTAGGCAACAACCCCACGGGCATTTGGCCGTGGGGTGCCCAAAAAATCATTAACAGTTAGCGGATGATAGCGCTGGTATTGTTGCGCATTTGCAGTTATCGTTATTAAACATATGGCGGCTGCGCCAATCAACTTCACTAATCGTACTTCCATTAAGTGCAGGGGTTAAAACTTTTACTTTTTGACGCCGTCGGTATGTAAAAGGTTTAAAGCCATCATTTCTTTTAATGTATGCTGCATGGCATCGGTAGATCCATCCAGGAAAATCACGTTCCCTTTTGAGTTTTCAGAGAAGTGTTTGATAGATTCTGTCCACATGGTAAATAATATCACCGAGGTATCCATGTTGGCGCCGGCCATTTCTTTGGCGGCAACCGTCATACCACGGGCCACTTCCTCGCGGAATAAGGCTATACCCTGGCCGCGCAACTGTGCAGCCTCGCGCTCGGCCTGGGCCGAAATCTTGATGGCATTACCTTCGGCTTCGGCGGCTTTGGTTTTGGTGATGAGTAGGGCCTGGCCTTCGTTTTCGGCAGCGGCCTTCAGGTTGTTTGAGGCCACCACCTGGCTCATCGATTTCATGATCACATCATCAAAAGTAATATCGTTCAGCTGCAAATCCTGCAGGTGGTAGCCCCAGCCCTCCAGTATCACATCTAATTGTTCCTTAACGTGCTCCACAATATCGCGGCGTAGTATCAGTACTTCGCTCTGACGTTTGGTTGCTACAAAGGCGCGGATAGAACCTTCGACCGTGCGGATAAGCGCCTGCATCAGGTTACGTTCGTCAACAAATTTGAAAGCCACGTTTTTGATGGTCTCTTCCTGCTGGTCAAGAACGGAGTACAAAAGCATCGCCTTAAAGTAAACATTAGCCTGATCAAAAGTTACGGCCTGGAACTCCAGTTCCACAGATCGGTTCTGGATAGAAATTTTGGAGTAAATGTTTTCGATAAACGGCAATTTGAAATTAAGCCCGGGTGTAAGTATGCGCCGGTATTTGCCAAATATCGTAATTACCACTATAGTGCCCTGTTTTACAGACACAAAGGAGGAAAGTATGATTACCAAAAAGATAAATACAATAATTAATGTGATGATTGAACCTGTCATAAGAGCTTATTATTTAATTAAATAAATATAGGTAAATTATTGGTGTGCTATTTGTTTTTATAAAAATGCTTATTAAAACAGCATACCAAATCATGAACTTAAAACGTACTTTCGGCGCCATACTTACCGTGCTCGGTATTATCGGCTTAATTTATGCCGGCATTGGGGTTATTAACCATAATAGCCAGGTTACTACACTTATTGTGGTTGGCATCATCGCTATTTTATTTTTCTTTACCGGCATCAGCCTGGTGCGAAACACAAAAGACGAGGCCTGATGATGGTCTTAAGTTCAAAGTCGGGGGGCTTTAGTCAATAAATAATAACACTACTTTAAACTTCCGACTAAAGGCTACAGACTTTGGACTTTTGCTAAGCCATTACCGATACCATTTGAAGCACCTGCCCGGCAAGCGTCGCATTTCCGGTTACTTCAACCCGCGTTTTTACATTGTCCGGGCGGATGCTTTTTGAGAATAATTTCCAGGCAATATCAGGGGGGATCTTTACCGTGGCAGCAAAGTTGTCGTTATTGGTTTCTTTTGATAAATGCCAGCCATCCTTTATCTTTTTTAGATACCAGTTACCGCCAATGCCGGATGTGATGGTAATTTTTATAAGCGTATTTACAGGCGCGCCGGTATTTTTAAAAGTGTAGGGCAATCCTTTGAAAAAAGTATCGATAAAGGGATAAAAAAACTCGCGCGTCATGATGCCATCGCGGCCGGTTGCTTCCCTTATTTGCTGTTGGTGATGCCATTTTTCGGTGTATTCGCGGGCAAGGTGCATCCAGTTAAGGCTTTCCTGTTCGCCCGCCCAGCCAACAGAAAATATGGCGGTGTCATTAGGGTTCAACGATTCATAATAGGCAGATGCCAACCGCCCGGTTGTTTTATGCAGCAGGAGCAATATATCGGGGCTTATTCTTTTGGTAGCGTTCACCCAATCGGCATTGAGTTTATTCAGCCAGTCAACCAGGTCGTGATAGCTGTTGTTGGCAGGTGCCAGGTCGCCAAAATATTTATCGCGCTGAATGGATAAGGCGCGGATGTTCCCATCCAGCAGGTGCGATACCACATCCTTTACTTTCCAGGCTTTGGCCACGGTTTGCTTATCCCAATCTGCCGGGGTTAATGACTCCAGCAATTCCATCAGTTTTCCATCCAATGGTTTAAAAAGATGCCTTACTTCAACGCGGTTTTCCATGGTGATAAATTTATTGGTGTGATAAAACAATTTAACGGTTGTCAATTCGAACGAGGAGAAATCCTGAACGCCCTGCACTCCAACAGCGCGTTGAGATGTAGGGTGTAGAAGATTTCTCTTTCGCCCTCTCGCTTCCGGCCCTCTCAGCTCTATCTAAATGACAAATTTCTTTTATTTAGATTTCGTCAATGTTTTAAATTTCATCTACACCACTTCGCCCAAGCCCAAAGCGCCTTCCAGTTTTTCTACCGACATGTCAATCCCATCTACATGGTGATGTGCTTTCAAATAAAACCCTTCCCGCTCGGCCAGTTTGCCGGTTATAAATTCAACCAGGTCATCGCCTTTTTTGCCTTGCAGTACGGGGCGAACCGTTTTACTATTTTCCAGCCTGTCGGCAAGTGTTTTGGGCGATAGTTTTACGTATACAGTTTTGCCGTTGGCATTCATCCAATCCATATTATCAAAAAAACAGGGCAGGCCGCCGCCGGTTGATACCACCACATTTTCGGGATACGCGGTTTGTTTCAACAGATCTGATTCTACCTGGCGAAAGGCATCTTCACCAAAACTCGAAAAATATTCGGCTATGCTCATGCCCACGTTGGCTTCCAGCGCGTGGTCAAGATCAATAAACTCATAGCCTAATTTGGCAGCCAGCTTACGCCCCCAGGTAGTTTTGCCACAACCCATAAACCCGACTAAAAAGTATTTCATAATATTTTTTCTCCTAAAAAATAGATGTGCAGGTGTGCAGATTTCAAATGTGCAGATGCGTATGTAAAAATGTACTTACTCATTTGTCTGGAATCTTTCATTCTAAAAAAAGTTCTTGCTATACCTCAGCTTAATTTTACCCGCGGATCTATCCAAACGTAAATAATATCTACCAGGATACTAATCACCACAAATATAAATGCAATAAAGAGTATTGAACCCATCACCACCGGAAAATCCGACATTTCAAGCGCATCAACCGTGGCTTTGCCCAGGCCATTGTAGCCAAAAATGTATTCCACAAAAAAAGAACCGGCCAGCAGCGATGCAAACCAGTTGGCAATAGCGGTTATTACCGGGTTTAGCGCGTTTTTTAACGCGTGTCTATAGATGATGGTATTGTTGCTTAATCCCTTGGCTTTGGCGGTGCGGATATAATCCTGCCCCAAAACATCCAGCATGGCATTCCGGGTGAGCTGAACAATAATGGCCAGCGGACGCAAGCCGAGGGTGATCATGGGCAGCACCAGGTTTTTAAGCGTCATCACTTCGCCCCGGAAAGGATCGTAACTAAATAAACTGCCCGACATGTTGAGGCCGGTATATTTACTCAACTCAAAACCAAAGATCCAGGCGATGATGATACCCGCGAAAAAAGCCGGCGCGGAGATGCCCAAAGTAGAAAAGCCTATTGCCAGTTTATCAATCCAGGTATCTTTATGAACGGCGCTCAGCACGCCTAAAAATACGCCGATAACAATGGCAAAGATCATGGCTGTAGTGGCCAATACCATAGTATTGGGAATAACCTCCAACAGCAAACTTGCCACATCCTTGCGGGTTTGGTAGGAGCGGCGCAGGTAGGGCCATTTTAGCCCAAGCACTTTGGCATCGCTTACAGCGAATAGTTTTACGTAGCGGTAACGTTGCTGTTCTTCGGCGGTATTCAGGTGGATGCCTACTGGCGATAGATCATTGATGTAGTAAAGAAATTGTACCGGCTTGGGCTTATCCAGCCCAAATTCCTTGCGTACGGCCTGTAACGATTGTACGTCGGCGCGCTGTCCCTGCGTCATGCGAGCGGGATCAACGGGTAAAATGTTAAACAAAAAGAAAACTACCAGCACCACCCCCAGCATTACGGCCAGCCCGTAAAATAATTTGCGGATGAGGTAGCTGATCATGGTTATTGTTTTTGAAAATATGCCTTCGCCAGGTCGTCATATTTAGGGACCGAATGGTAATGCCATTTATTAACTACGACACCATTCTTCAGCAGGATTACCCCCGGATTGGAACGGATCATGGTTTTAAGCGGTACGCCATCGGCATAAAAAACCTCGCTGATCATGCGGTGCTTTTTTACGAACGCCTGTGCGCTTTGCGGCGAATTTGCGGTAAGCAACATGGTGCGGATATTAAAGTTTTGGGTGGCGTTAATGGCCAGGGCATTCAGTTTGTTTATAGCATCTTCATCGGTTTTATCCAGATCATAAGCTACGATGATAATGCTATAAAAAGGGCTTGCCAGCAGCTCTTTAGTAAAATCATTGCGTTGCGCGTCTTGGATAGATAGGTCGCGGATTGGCGGTTCGTAGCCTTTTGTTACCAGGCGGTTTTCCGGGTCGCCGTCGGTTTCCCAATTGGCATCTTTCCAGATGCCGGAAGTCAGGTATTCCTTATCGGTCATTACCTTGGTTTCCTTAGTTTTCTTGTTTTTTAGTTTATAAGTAAGCACGAAAACATCTTTAGGCGCGTTGGGCGGAGTATCCATTTCGGCCGAAATATTGGCGCCTATTTTATATGGTAAAAAGTCAATCACCGGCAAAAAGTTATAGGTATACAGGCCAAACCCTACCGATACAAGGGCAGCGCCGATAAGCCATTTATCACCGGCTTTTGCGCTGAACAGGGGTTTTATTTTGGCCCGGTCTACAAATATTACTGCGACCAAAACCAGTAAAACCATATCCTTGCTAAACGATTGCCATGGCGTAAGCGGGATAGCATCGCCAAAGCAGCCGCAGGTTTGTACCACTTTAAAAAAGGCTGAGTAAAAAGTTAAAAAGCCGAAAAAGATAATGAGCAGCAATAAGCCCCAGGCCACTTTTACCGGGCGTACGCCGATGAGCAAGGCGAAACCAAGGATCATCTCCAACGCGCAAAGCAAAATAGCTATGGTTAACGATAGATCATTCAGGAACGTGATGTGGAAAACTTCGAAATACTCCACCAGTTTATATGAAAAGCCCAGCGGATCGTTGGCTTTTATCAGCCCCGAAAATATAAACAGCAGGCCAACGGCTATTCTGCAAAACCAAATCAGGGCGTTCCTCATTTTACTCCAAGTTTTATAAGGGCGAATACCGAATAATTAAGCATATCCTGGTAATTGGCTTTTACGCCTTCAGATGCTTCGGTAAGGCCCTGGTTATCTTCAATTTGTTTTACACGCAGCAGCTTCATGAGTATCAGATCGGTTAATGAGCTGATGCGCATATCGCGCCAGGCTTCGCCATAATCATGGTTTTTGGCAAACATAAGCTCTTTGGTTTCCAGCACTTTTTCATCAAACATACGTTCCACATGGTCAACTGCCAGCTCCTGCGGCGTTTCGGGCGAGCTGTCCAGCTGCATCATGGCTATAACGCAGTAGTTTACAATGCCAATGTATTCGCCGGTAATATCGTCGCCCACTTTCGAGATCTTTTTTTCTTCGAGGGTGCGGATGCGTTGTGCTTTAATAAAAATCTGGTCGGTAATGGATTGCGGACGAAGGATGCGCCAGGCGGTACCATAGTCGCGGGTCTTTTTCATGAAAAGGCCCTTACAATTGTTTATTACCGCGTCGTATTCTGCTGATGTGTTAGCCAATGGTCTGAATATTTTAAAGTTGGGGCGTTGTAATTACGGGGATATGCTACCGCTATAAAGTTATTAACTTTACCACATTAACCCCTGTCAATATTACAACAAACAAAGTGGCTAAAGATACATTTTTTCGTAAAAAGATAACCCTGAATGCAGGAGGGAAACTTATAAGTTTGGATAGCCCAAAGGTGATGGGCATTATCAACATTACGCCCGATTCTTTTTACGCCGGCAGCCGCAAGCCATCTGTTGACGAAGCTTTGCAACAGGCCGAAAAGATGTTGGCCGATGGCGCTACGTTTTTAGACATCGGGGCGTACTCATCGCGTCCGGGCGCGGCAGATATTGCTGTTTCCGAAGAAACCGACAGGTTATTGCCTGTTATTGAGGCCATTGTTGCCACTTTCCCGGATGCCATTTTATCAGTAGATACCTTCCGCTCGCGGGTTGCCGAAGCAGCCGTTAATGCAGGCGCGCATATGATTAACGATATATCTGGCGGAACGTTAGATGCCGATATGTTTGCCACCGTGGCCCGCCTGCGGGTTCCTTATATTTTAATGCACATGAAAGGCACGCCCCAAACCATGGTGCAACTGGCGCAGTACGACGATGTTTTTAACGAGGTGCTGGATTATTTTGTAAGTAAATATCAGCAGTTAAGGCAACTGGGCGTACATGACGTGATCATCGATCCCGGTTTCGGCTTTGCTAAAAATCAGCAGCAAAATTATGAGCTGATGAGCCGGCTGCATGATTTTGACATTTTGGAATTGCCGTTATTGGCAGGGATCTCCCGCAAAAAAATGGTGTATGGATTGTTGGGTGGCACGGCCGCTGATGCGCTTAACGGCACAACTGTGTTAAATACCATCGCCATAAACAAAGGCGCCAATATTTTGCGGGTGCATGATGTGAAGGAAGCTGTGGAAGCTGTGAAGATTTGGGAGGCTTGCCAATAATCAATCGCTATGGAGATTCAGGTAGCTACAACGGCTGATATTGAGGCAATAACCCATGTGGAGATTGAAAGTAAATTACAATCGTTCCCCCAATTGATGGAGCCGCACGATATCGACTTTGAAACAAGAGCTTACCGGTGGAAAACTTATTTTGCAAAACAATCGCCCGCCAGCGCCAGGCCGCAAAGGATTATATTAAAGGCTATTGATCGGGATAGGATGATAGGCTATCTGGCGGTACACCTTACAAGCCGCTATGATAAGGATGCCGAAATCCAATCGTTTTACGTGTTGAAAGAATATCAGCGCAATAGGATTGGTACAGCACTTTTAAAGCAGGCCATAAGTTGGGCTATGAACCTTAATGCCAAAAGTTTGTGTGTGGGCATTGCTCCCGAAAGTCCATACCGGCAATTTTATCTTAAATATGGCGGTAGTTTTTTAAATCCGCACTGGATTGTTTGGGAAGATATAGGTGAGTTGAAAGCAAAGTTGGGATAAAGATAATTTCCTGACTGGCGCGAGTTACACTACGCTAACCTCGCGGGAGATTCAGGCGGTAGCTTTTTAAACCCGCATTGGATTGTTTGGGACGACATCAATCTGCTGAAAGCGAAATTGAGCCGATGATGTTTTCGCTTGTTGGTATTGTTAATGAGGTTTATAATAAATAGTTTCAATTATCTGAAAACTTATTTGGATCGGAAGATACTTTGTAATAAGTACGGTTGTTAATATCCATCTTAAAATACTTCGCGGTCTTCTTTGCGTTTAAAATAAACACAGGGTCAAGTTTCTTAGGGTTCCTTTCCAAGACTACCCTGGTTGAATCATTATCTAAGACAAAGATATTGGCATCAGTGCCAATTGCCCCAGTTTCTATTCCCTTTCCGGTTCGCACAACTTTAGATGTTACGGTAAAAAACAATTGATTTGTTTTCAATAAATATCTTCCTTTTAGCGAGATTATATTCCTGGTATCGTCTTCGCCGTCATAATGATAAACAAAGGTGCCATCTTTAAAAAACTGGAAATACTCTAACAAATTTGCGCCCAGCGTAGCAGTGCCTAATTGCCATACACCTACAAAATCGGCTTTAGAAACACTTGGAGAACTTAAAATAGATTGCGTGGTTACCTGCGCGTAGGCATTGTTGTCAAGTAGATAAACAGAGATAACAATAATAAAAAGCAGCTTTTTCATCTTAATTTCAAGAACTATTTATTTTTTGTCTTAACTCTTGATTCTAACTTCTTGACTCTAACTTCTTGACTCTACTCCGCTACCAATTCCATCACCTTCAAAATAGCATCCACATACTCGCGGTTGTTGGCCAGGCGTGGCACTTTATGCTGGCCGCCTAATTTGCCTTTTTCTTTCATCCAGTTAAAAAAAGTACCATCGGGGGCGCGGCGAACAATGGGGCGGCGCAGGGCCATGTCTTTAAAACGTTTGGCATCGTAATCAGAATTAATGCGGCGCAGGGTTTCGTCCAGTATATCTACAAAACGTTCAAACTCGCTGGGTTTGTTTTCAAATTCAATAATCCATTCATGGGCGCCACAATCGTTACCGTTAAAATAAACAGGCGCGGCAGTGTACTCGCGAATCACCGCGCCGGTTTGTTGGCAGGCCTCTTCTAATGCTTGCTCGGCATTGTCAATAATCACTTCCTCGCCAAAGGCGTTGATAAAATGTTTGGTGCGGCCGGTTACCCGGATGCGGAAAGGATTTAACGATGTAAACTTAATGGTATCGCCTATCATATACCGCCAAAGCCCGGCATTGGTGCTAATGATGAGGGCGTAGTTTCTATCCAGTTCCACCTCATCAAGTGTAAGTGTTTCGGGGTTTTCATCGTGCAGGTTTTCCAGCGGTAAAAACTCGTAAAAAATGCCATAATCCAGCATCAGCAGCATATCGCCCGGCTCCCTGGTATCCTGTATGCCGAAGAAGCCTTCGGATGCATTGTAATTTTCCAGGTAGTACATGTCATCGCTGGGAATTAACGCTTTAAACTGGTCACGGTAGGGGCCAAAGTTAACCGCGCCATGGAAATACATTTCCAGGTTGGGCCAAACTTCCAGCATGTTTTTTTTGCCGGTTATTTCCAGTATCCGTTTAAACAACACCAGGTTCCAGGTAGGTACGCCGCCAATGCTGGTTACGTTTACATCCTTGGTTGCCTGGGCTATTTTCTCTAATTTTTCTTCAAAGTTGTCCAGCAGGGCAATTTCCAGTTGCGGTGTGCGGTGCAGCTCGGCCCAAAGGGGCAGGTTTTTCATGATCACTGCAGATAGATCGCCAAAAGAAGCATCCGGGTTTATGGTGCTTACCTGGTGGCTGCCGCCAAGCGTAAGCACCTTGCCGGTAAACATGCGGGCGTTGGGCTGATTATTAAAATAAATGGTGAGCACATCCTTGCCGCCCTTAAAGTGGCACTCTTCCAGCGCTTCCTCGCTTACGGGGATAAATTTGCTCCTATCGCTGGTAGTGCCCGATGATTTGGCAAACCAGCGGATTTCTGACGGCCACAACACGTTTTTTTCGCCTTTGAGCATGCGCTCTATATAAGGCTTCAGTGTATCGTAGTTTTGGATGGGAACCCGCTCTTTAAATTGGGTAAGGTTATCTATGCTTTTGTATTGATATTTGCGGCCCCACTCGGTGCTCTCGGCCATGGATATCAGCTGCTCAAACCATTCCTCCTGTACTTCGTTGGGATATTTCATAAAAAGCTCAATCTGGTGGATGCGCTTTTTCATGAACCATGTAAATACGGAGTTAAATATTGTCATACAGCAGGCTTATTATTGGGGGAATACTTTTCTCTTCAATACAAAGTTAGCACCTAAATATACTTTTCGCACCATCTCATTTTCGGCCAATACTTCGGGCACGCCCGATTCTAATATTTTACCCTCAAAAAGGAGGTAAGCGCGGTCGGTAATAGAGAGGGTTTCCTGTACGTTGTGGTCGGTAATCAGGATGCCTATGTTGCGGTGCCTTAGCTTGGCAACCATCGCCTGTATCTCTTCTACGGCTATCGGGTCAACCCCGGCAAAGGGTTCGTCCAGCAAAATAAAATTGGGTTCTGCAGCAAGGGCGCGAGCAATTTCGGTACGGCGGCGCTCACCGCCCGAAAGAAGGTCGCCCCGGTTTTTGCGAACTTTGTGCAAGCTGAATTCATCAATCAATTCTTCCAGCTTATCTTTTTGCCGGTCTTTAGGCATGCCGCCCATTTCAAGCACAGCCTTGATATTATCCTCAACCGATAGTTTGCGAAACACCGATGCTTCCTGTGCAAGGTAGCCAATGCCTTTTTGCGCGCGACGGTACATGGGGTCTTGGGTAATATCTTTATCATCCAGAAAAATAGTGCCTTCGTTGGGTTTTATCAACCCAACTATCATGTAAAACGAAGTAGTTTTACCTGCGCCATTCGGCCCCAGCAAACCCACAATTTCGCCCTGCGCCACATCAAACGATACATCGTTAACAACGGTGCGCTGCTTGTACTTTTTTACTAAATTTTCTGCTCGTAGTATCATTTTGCAAATTCAAAAGTCAAAATTCAAAAGTAAAAAACTTGCATAGTTCAACTTTTAATTTTGACAAATATGGTGACTCAAAAGTCGTCATGTGTTTTAACTTTTGACTTTTTAATTTTGACTTTCCCCATGGCGTTCCTTCGGCCGGGCTTTTCGTTTATACGCCTGCAGGCCTTAGTCACGGGCCGGTATCCACTTCAATCCCTAACGCGCCTTACTCCGGCCTGAACGCTGGTCACGACTCACCCCGGCAACGCTTCGCTGGCCGACCCTCTCTCCGGCTTCGCCGCAAAGAGGGTAAACCCCATTTTTTATTTTTTCGCCCCTCTATGCGACGCAGTCGGAGAGAGGGGCAGACGGGCGTAGCCTCGTCGGGGTGAGTCTTCTCCGCCATGCATCGCCGACAGAATGTCCGTTAACAAATCTATCATTTCCCGTATGACGCTTTTTTGTCATCCTGAGGAACGAAGGATCTATCAGTTGTGCATGACCGATAGAAAAGTTCGCTAATAGATGCTTCGTTCCTCGGCATGACAGTCTTTTATTTTGAATGTCATTTCCCCCTTCAAAATTTCGCGGGATGTCAAATTCCGGACTTACGAAGTTTTTAAAACTTCGTAAGTCTTTGCCTCAAGCCAATCCCCCAGCCAATTTTTGACTTTTGACTTTTTAATTTTGACTTTTAAAACCTTATTCCCTTTATATTCAACTGTATCGTTCTTCTCTCGCGCCAAATATTTTCTTCAATGCTGTAACAAATATCAAACGGTATACCTGGTTTTAGCTGCGACAGGTATTCGCCGTGGTTAAAGGCGATACAATCAAACGCCGGCGAGCCTTCCTGTGTTACAGCCATTTTTATGTGGGCCTGGCCTACGAGGCCCGCGTTACCGCTAACATACACATTTTTACTTATGAAAACCGGCGCCATATTTTCGGGCCCGAAGGGCGAAAACTGGTTTAGTATCCTAAAAAACTTCGGTTCTATCTGGCTTAAACGTAATTCGGCATCAATTTGTATCTGTTGTATTAATTGTTCGGGCAATATGGTTGCACTCACCACTTCTTCAAACCTGTCTTTAAAAGCCTCCACGTTTTCGGGCAGCATAGTTAAACCTGCCGCGTACTTGTGCCCGCCAAACTGGATGAGCAAATCCTTGCACTCGCAAAGCGCCTCGTAAAGGTCAAATCCCAAAACAGAACGCGCCGAACCCGCCACATGCCCGTTTGATTGAGTAAGCACGATGGTAGGGCGGTAATATTTTTCGGTAAGGCGCGATGCCACAATGCCTATAACACCTTTGTGCCAATCCTTGTTAAATACCACGGTTGATTTTCGGCCTATCAGCACAGCGTCGCTATCTATCATGTCAAGCGCCTGGTCGGTAATGGTGAGGTCGTGCCCTTTGCGCTCGGTATTGCGGGTGTTTATCATGAGGCCTTTTGCCCTGGCCACGTTTTCATCACAGGCTATCAGCAATTCAACGGCGTGTTTGGCATCGTCAATACGTCCGGCGGCGTTTATCCGCGGGCCTATCAGGAATACTACATCAGATATAGTTAAGTTTCCGGGTGTTTTGCCGGCAACCTCAATTAAGGTTTTTACGCCGATGCACGGGTCGGTATTTATTTTTTGCAGACCAAAGTGTGCCAGTACCCGGTTCTCGCCGGTAATATGTACAATATCGCAGGCAATGCTGATGCAGGCCAGGTCAAGATATTGGGCTACCGCTTCAAACTGTATCCCGTTTTTTTCGGCATAGGCCTGTATCAGTTTAAAACCGATGCCGCAGCCTGATAATTCTTTATAAGGGTATTCGCAATCGGCACGTTTAGGATCAAGTACGGCCACGGCGGCAGGTAATTCAACACCGGGTAAGTGGTGGTCGCAGATAATAAAATCTACGCCTAATGTGTTGGCGTAAGCAATTTTGTCAACCGATTTAATGCCACAATCAAGCGCTATAATAAGGCTAAAGCCATTTTGCGCCGCATAATCAATCCCCTGGGTTGATATGCCATAGCCTTCTTTATACCTATCTGGTATATAGTACTCCATGTTTTTATACTGCTTGTAAAAAAAGCCGTATACAGTGGCCACAGCTGTGGTGCCATCCACATCGTAATCGCCATAAACCAGTATCTTTTCGCCGGCGGTAATGGCGGTTTCAATACGTATAACCGCTTCCTCCATATCCTTCATCAAAAAAGGATCGTGCAGGTGGCGCTGGTCGGGCCTGAAAAAGTACCGGGCACCCTCGTAATCACTTATGCCCCTGTGTACCAGCAAGCTGCTTAAAACGGTATCAATATTCAGTTCGGTAGATAATTTGCGTACCAAATCCTCATCAGCATTATCCCTTACCGCCCAACGTTTATTCATATCTTTGCAGCTTTTATAACAGTAAATATAATTATTGGCAATTTAAACGGCCAAAGTTACATTCAAAATCTGATACATCGCAGCTATGGAAATTTTCGCGTTAGGAGAAGGCTCATATTCAGTTGATTCGACTAAAAAATTTATCCCTTTTAACCCCGAAACCGACAATTTCAGGGACCGGCCGGGTTCATTGTTTATCCATGTAAACCCTTTCCTGATAAAAACCACTCATGACCTTATCGTACTGGATACCGGCCTTGGCTTTAAAGATACCCGCGACGAACTGTTATTGCATCAGAATATCCGCAACGCGGGGTTCGATCCGGATGATGTAACACTGGTGCTCATGTCGCACCTGCATTATGACCACTCGGGCGGCCTGGTTGTGGAGCGAAATGGCAAGCTGGAGCCCAGTTTTCCGCAAGCCAGGCACGTTATTCAAAAAGGGGAGTGGGAATTTGGCATTATCGGCAAATCATCATCATACCATAAAGAGATATTTGAAGCCCTGCAAGGCATTGATATTACGTTTGTTGAAGGCAGCGGCGAAATCATTCCCGGCATCCGTTATGAATTATCGGGCGGGCATTGTCCTTATCACCAGGTATTCTGGATTGATATAGAAGGTACAAAAGTGTTGTTTGGTGGCGACGAGCTACCCGAACCGGAGCAACTGATCAGGAAATTTATAGCTAAATATGATATGGATGGGCGCAAAGCGATGGAATTGCGCCAGGAATATGGAAAGTTAGCATCCGAAGAAGGATGGACCTGCCTGTTTTATCATGCCAAAACATTTGCCATTGGCAATGTAGGCACTGATGATGGCGGCGAGCACTTTAAGGTAACGCCGGCTTAGTCTTGTGGCTGAACTTCAAAAAGCTCTTTAATTTTTTCGACGTTTAATGGTTTGCTGATAAAATCTTTTACCAGCGGGTATGAGCGCGCTTTGTTAATATCGTTGCTGAATACTGATGACGAAATAATAAAAATTTTGCTTTTGCCCAGCGGGTCGAGGTTTAAACGTTTGTATTCGTCTAAAAACTCCCAGCCGTTCATAATGGGCATGTTAATATCCAGCAAAATATAATCGGGCAGTTTAGCCGGGTCCTTTTGTTGAATTTCGGATAATTGCTCAATAGCAAATTTACCGTTCAAACAGGCCATGATCTCTGTGTTTAATAAAGCTTTCTTTATCAATTTAATGGAGATGAAGTTATTTATCTCATCATCATCAACCAATAATACACTAACGGATTTTGTGTTAATTGTCATAATACGCTTAAAATCGATATGCTTTATACGGAACCTTAAATTAAAAGGTTATACCCCCAAAAACGGTATTTTTATTAAATATTTTATGCCTTGAATAAATTAAATCGCAATAATGACGGCTTACTGATGAAGATAGTTTTTATCCGGGATAAACGTACTGATTCAGAGCCTGGAGCTATATTAGCGTATTTCCGGGTAGCGCCGTGCCAAAGCATGAAATGACCAAAAAACTATGGTATGGGATGTTCCAACCGTTCTCAACTTCAAACAATGTGTGTAATAAATTTGTTACAGTTTGTGCGATATTTAACAAAGTAATCCCAAAGCCATAAAACTTAAACCATTATTCGGGCGGCAACCCTATGTTTATTTTTGTGCTGATATAACTATGGATACAAAAAAAATTCGCCTGAGTGTGCTCGATCAGTCCCCGGTCAGGAAAGGTGCAACCGCCGAGCTTGCCGTACAGGAAACTATAGCGCTGGCCAAACTTACCGATCAATTAGGCTACACCCGTTATTGGGTAGCCGAACACCATAACACAGGTATTTTGGCAGGTTCGACCCCGGAAATATTGATAGCCCACCTGGCCGGTCAAACGCAAAATATGCGCATTGGCTCGGGCGGCGTCATGATGCCCAACCACAGTACTTTAAAAGTTGCCGAAAACTTCCGGATGCTGGAAGCATTATTTCCCGGCCGTATAGATCTGGGCATGGGCCGTGCGCCGGGTACCGACAGGATTACGGCATCGGTGCTAAATCCATCAAACCAATTCAAAGAGCAGGATTTTGTGGAGCAGCTTACCGATTTAAACAACTATTTTCATGATACTTACGAGCCCGGCACCATAATGGCCAAAATACGGGCTATCCCGCAGATTAAAACGGTACCGGCGCAGTGGCTGCTCAGTTCCAGTGGGCAAAGCGGCTTGTTTGCAGCGCATTTTGGTATGGGCTTTTCGTTTGCCCATTTTATAAACCCAAACGGCGGCCCTCAAAACGTGAAGCTGTACCGTGAGCGTTTTCAGCCTTCGGACGACCTTGCCCGGCCCGAAGTTAATGTGGCCGTTTTTGTTTTTTGCAGTGAGGATGAAGAAAAGATAAAACAGCACCAGGCGGTAATGGACCATCGCTTTTTGCAGTTTGAAAAAGGCGGACCGATAATCCCTTTAAGTTATGATGATGTAAAGAACGAGGTTTACACCGCGCATGACCAGGAACGCATCCGCCACAACCGTTACCGGGTAATTACGGGTACCCCATCCCAAATTAAACTAAAGCTAACCTGGCTGGCCAATGATTACGATGTTGATGAAATTATGGCCGTTACCATTTGCGAAGATTTTGACGACAGGCTGCAATCGTACCGGTTACTGGCCCAACAATTTGAATTACAGTAATTAAACAAAATAAATATTTTACCCCAAAAGGCTGTTTAAGTATATATAGATGGCCTTTTTTGGAGATAAAATAGTTTCAAAAAAAAATAGGTTAAAACTTTTTATGCGTTTTAATCGTATCTTTGGAAAGATTATAAATAACAGTTCATTATTCTAACTATTCTAATTCAGTGATAATAATAATATTCTTCATCGGGCACTGGTTCCTGTCGCTCTTTTTCCAAACGTTCTTTTTACACAGGTATGCATCTCATAAAATGTTCACTACCAATAAATTTTTTGAGGGAACATTTTATCTGCTGACATTTATTTGTCAGGGTTCATCGTTTTTAAACCCGCGTGCCTATGCAATTATGCACCGTGAGCACCATGCTTACAGCGATACGGAAAAGGACCCGCATTCGCCACATTTTTTCAGGGATGTTTTCCAGATGATGGTGTATACCGCCAAAAGCTACCGTATGCACGAAAGAAGGCTGATCGATCCTGAGGAACGCTTTAAAGGGAACATTCCCGAATGGCGTACGGTTGATTACATCGGTTCGTCGATGGTATCGCGTATAGCGTTTGGTGTTTTATATATTGCTTTTTACGTTGTGTTTGCTACTTCGCCGTGGTTTTACCTGTTAATCCCCGTTCACTTTTTGATGGGCCCTATTCATGGCGCCATTGTTAACTGGTGCGGTCATAAATATGGCTATGCCAATTTTGATAACGGCGACAAATCAAAAAACACTACCCCGTTTGATTTTTTAATGCTTGGCGAATTATTTCAGAACAATCACCACAAACGCCCCAACCGTGCCAACTTTGGCGCCAAATGGTTCGAGATTGACCCGGTTTACCCCGTAATGAAATTAATGCACTGGATGCATATCATTAGGCTGAGGAAAGCGTATTTGTAAGCTAAAAGCATAAGGCGTAAAGCCCAAAGCAAAAATATTTTAAGCGAAAACTACTATTTAAAAGATGTAGCTTTTCGCTTTTTTGTTTTAAGGGCTTTCTGGTTTAAGCCTTCAACTATCAGCTTTCAAATCGCTTTTTTGTTTTAAAGGCTTTCTGCTTTGAGCCTTCAGCTTTCAGCTTTTCCATCGCTTTCTGCTTTAAGCCTTCGCCTTTCACCTTTTCCCCCTATATTTGCCGCTCATAAAATTCACAACATGAGTGTTTCTAAATTAGCTCAAAATTTACGTGGCTCGGAGATCATTAAGATTGCGGGCGAGATAAATGAATTAAAACGCCAGGGGCAGAATATTGCCAACCTAACTATCGGCGATTTCGACTCCAATATTTACCCCATCCCTGCCGACTTAAAAAACGGCATTGTTGACGCTTATAACCACAACCAAACGAATTATCCGCCGGCTGACGGCATGCTTAACCTGCGCGAAAGTGTATCGGTATTTTTAAGCAGCCGGATGGGTTTAAACTATAAAGCCAACGAGATCCTGATTTCGGGCGGGTCGCGCCCATTGATCTATTCAACCTTTCTGGCCCTGGTTGATCCGGGCGATAAAGTAGTTTTCCCGGCACCGTCATGGAATAATAACCACTACAGCGACCTAACCGGCGCAAATGCCGTTATTGTAGAAACCAAACCCGAAAATAATTTTATGCCTACGGCAGATGAAATCGCACCGCATTTAAAAGGTGCAACTTTATTGGCGCTTTGCTCGCCACTGAACCCAACAGGCACCATGTTCAACAAAAAAGACCTGGAAGAAATTTGCGACCTGGTAATTGCCGAAAACAAAAGCCGTGCAGCCGGCGAAAAACCCTTGTACCTGCTGTACGATCAAATTTACTCGCAATTAACCTTCGGCGATTTTAAGCATTATGATCCGGTTACTTTACGCCCGGAGCTAAGGCCATATACCGTATTTGTTGATGGCGCATCCAAATGTTTTGCCTCAACAGGCGTACGTGTGGGCTGGGGCTTTGGCCCGGCAAACATTATTGATAATATGAAGGCTATTGTAGGTCATATGGGCGCATGGTCGCCAAAGGCCGAGCAGGTTGCCATGGCTCATTTTATTGCCGATACCGCCGCTGTAGATACTTACCTCGAAGATTTGAAAGGAAAAATCCGCGCCAGCTTAACAACGCTGCACGAAGGTTTCCAGGCAATGAAAGCCGAAGGTTTCCAGGTAGATTCTATAACCCCAATGGGCGCCATATACCTTACCCTTAAAATTGATTATACCGGCAAAACCACACCCGATGGTAAGGTATTAAAGGACTCGGCCGATATTAACTTTTATCTGATCAAAGAGGCAAAAGTGGCCCTGGTGCCATTCTCGGCCTTCGGAACAGATGATTCGGTTAACTGGTTCCGCGCATCAGTAGGTGCCAGCACGCTACAGGATATTGAGCAATTGGTGCCGAGGGTGAAAGCGGCTTTGAGTAAATTGAAGTAATTTTTGTCTGAACCGGAATTCACCGAATTTATTGAATTAACCAGAATTTTAAAAATTCTTTAATTCGATGAATTCCGGTTCAGACAATTTCATCTGCACATCCGAAATCTATAATCTGCACATCTAACGCAGTACCCTCGCCGCAACGCCTTCATTGGTAATTTTCACCGGCTGTATCATGCCATCTTTATCAAAGTACATTTTATCAATGCACATTACGCGGTGGTTGCCGTCGGTCTCGGTCAATGGTCGGCGGTGGTATACAATGTACCATTCATCCGTGCCTGGCACGTTAATAACCGAATGGTGGCCCGCGCCGGTAGCAATACTGGCATCCTGCTTCAAAATAGTAGCTATCCGCTTAAACGGACCGAATGGGGTATCGCCAACGGCATAAGCTACCCGGTAATCGGGGCCGGTCCAGCCGCCTTCACTCCACATAAAATAGTATTTGCCTTTGCGTTTAAACATTACCGGGCCTTCTACATAGCCCTCGGGGGTTATTTTTCGGTAGGTAACACCATCTTCAAAAGGCACCACGCCGGTAAAATCGTCTTTTAGCTTTACAATATTACATTGGCCCCAGCCGCCGTAAATCATATAATACTGGCCGTTATCATCCCTAAAAACAAACTGGTCAATAGGCTGGGCTTTGTTAATAATCTGGTCAATCAGCGGCTTACCTAAGTAATCTTTAAACGGGCCTGCCGGGTTATCGGCTACAGCTACGCCGATGCCGCCTTTTTCGTTATCGTTCTGGATATCATTGGCTCCGAAGAAGATATAATATTTACCACCCTTTACTGTAACCGCGGGCGCCCAAAGTGCCCGGCGAACCCATTTTACACCGCTGGTATCAACAATGTGGGGGTGTTTGGTCCAATGTACCAGGTCGGGCGAAGAGAAGGCGTCCATGTAAACCTGCTCATCGTATTTGGCCGAGTAAGTTGGGTATAGCCAATATTGTTTATTAAAAATTTTAGCTTCCGGATCGGCGTACCAGCCCTCGGCAACCGGGTTGCCCGATGTTTTTTTATCCTGCGCCAAAGCTTGCCGGGCCGGCGCCGTCATTGCGGTTGCCAAAACCGTTGATAAAAGAATTTTATGATAAATGCACGTTTTCATAAATAGGTTGTATGTTTTGAGATCGCTAATATAATAGCTAAATTGGTTTAGTGGATGAGGTTTTTGTAGCTGCGTATATTTGTGCCTATGCGATGTGTCATCGTATTATTCAAAATTATTGTATGGGTATACTGTTCTAAACATCTAATTTATCCGAATTTAAACTTGATTGGTCTCGGTAATGCGGGTAAATAACGTTTCTATATTGTTCCTGTTACGCCCAAAGGAAACTAAAGATGGTCTGTCTTCGGGATTACACACGCTGTTTACGAAAATTTGGTTGCCATGAAACAAAATAGTTATTTGTTCACCCCAACTCCCTGAAAAAAAGCCGGGGTTTGTAGTAGCAATATAAGTATTTGCTGAATGAGTATCCGGAATCCAATTTAAGTCTGTACTAACCTGTTTAATGATTTTTAATATTTCGGGTTGGGATAAGGTTGTTTTTATCATCTTAAATTTCAACCTCCTTTTTTGAAGTAAATAAATTAAAAGACTCAAAACAGAGGGGATTATAATTATCTGCAACTCAGGTTCGGAAAAATGATATGAATGTTGGCTTATTATACTCACCGCAATAGAGATCAATATAACCATCGGAGCGAGCATAAGAAAGAAGATAGGGCTCCAATGGTTAAATTTTCCAAAGGCGCTCAACTGAAGTTCGCCCGTCTCAATTGATTTTTGGAATTGTGCCTCGGTCATTTTCATTGCGGAATAAATATATTACTTATTAATCCGAATGCTATCGCGTTAACAAAAAAGCCTGATAGAAAATACATACGCATTTATAGTAAGTTTAATGTGCTAAATATTTACTTTTAATAGCAATTTATGCAGCTAATCAAGTCCCCATGAACTTCGACAGTACCATTTTACTGAACCTTAACCATAACATTTACGGGCACGAAATATTAAAATTGTTTCTTGCCGTGGTAACCGGTTGTATCCTTGGTTTGGAGCGCGAGATCAGGGGTAAATCGGCGGGGTTCAGGACCCTGGCCCTAATCTGTTTGGGCGCTACTGTTTTTACCATATGCTCATACCTGCTTGGGGTAGAAACCAACCGCGACCGGATAGCGGCCAACATTATTACCGGCGTGGGTTTTATAGGGGCTGGGGTGATATTTCGTAACAATTCCTCTGTTTCGGGGATTACTACGGCTGCTTCTATATGGATTTCGGCCGCATTGGGAATGCTTTTGGGTATTGGCGAATTTGCACTTGCAGGGATTTCGTTGATTGCCACTATGTTTATATTGTATACCCTCGATTTTATCCAGGTTTGGATAGATAATAAATTCGAACATCGCCGTTACCGGCTGGTATTTAAAAAAGATTGCCGGTTAAGCACTTTATACGACCAGGCGAAGCCGCTAAAACTGAAAATAACCAAGATTAAAGCTTTACGGACAGATATGCAAAGCATCCTGGAGTTTGAAATATCCGGGCGGGAGAAAAACCTTGCCTTGTTTAATCAATGGCTTATAGATAGTGAGGAAATCCTATCAGTTGAATGGTAGGCCGACTGTTGAGCAGGCTTATTTTATTCAATCACCAGTTTAAGTTAAGCGTAGGCGTTTTACAACGCTGGGGAGCGAAAGTACTAAGTCTGGAGTCGTAAGTCTGAAGTCCGAGCCATCTTTTGACTTCAGACTTACGACTTCGGACTTATTTTCACGGGTATTTAAACCCGGGAAATACGATATGGAAAATGCTCCACCAGTTATCCTCCACCGAAAAGTATAATTTAAAGGGCCCTTCCAAATGGATGGTTTCATTGTTTTCCAATACAGCATCATATTTTACAGAACCCTCGGCATGGCCAAGGCCCGAATTTGAGCCGGGCTGTAGCTGAAAGCCAATGTCGTAAATAAAATACTCTTCGTTGTTGAAGGCTGTATACGCGCTAAAAATGTTTTTAAGCTGGTGTACAATTTCAATCCTGGTATATGTTTTTCTGTCGGGTGCTACAAACGAGTCGCCCAGCACCCAGCTGTGTTCATTGAAGGTTTGTTTAAACCACCCGGATAAAAACTCCAGGGCCTTATTTTCAATGTTAGCTTTATGGTTGGGGTGAAACTCTTCATAATCAAAATGGCTTGTCATGCCCGGTATTGTGAAGTCGTCAGTCTCGTGATCAAACAACTCTTCGGTAATGAAAACATATTTAGTGCGGTTGTCCAAATCGTCAGAAAAATCGACAACAATATTTTTGCTGAATAATAAATCGGTAATCTGCTGCAAGGCCTCGTCTACCTGCGCTTCAGTTAATCCATCCGCTGGTTTAAATTCGGGCTGCCCCAGCAAATCGTAAACCTTAATCCGTTTGGCGTTGGCATAGTTATGTTCAAAATCAAAAATATTCTTCAAAAAAATATTTTCAATTTCCGGATCAACAGGATTGATCATATGCGGATCGGCGCCCAATTCGGCCTGTAATTTTAAACGGAGCAGTTCGTTTTCCATCCGCAGGTTTTCTTCGGGATCGTCGCTTAGCGGTTTGTCAAAAAGGTCGTCGGTGTTTTCCATAGTGACGGACAAAATAAGCAAAGCCCGGTAAAATTTAAAACTTTACCGGGCTTTTAATTTTGATGGTGATTACCTTTATTTAAATCCAAGGCTTACCGATACCACATCAGAAACCAGGCCTGCAGCAAATTTTAACATGCTGCCGGTTTTGAAGGTAGCCTGTTCTGTAAAATATTTTTTCCACTCTTTTGTAGTTCAAGCCTTGCCATTTAGATGCATGCAATTGTTTCCGGGAACGATTGCACAGTTTTAATTGTGGATATTTTTCTAAAATCGCCCGGGAGTAATTAACCTTGTTTGCCGATTAAACTGTGCCATCAATTTTTATAAACCCAACTATGAAAAAGATATTACTGCCACTACTGCTCATGCTCGTCTGCTTCGATGTGTTTTCGCAGGAAACCATTGTTAAATACCTTTCTGGCACGGATAAGGATCATACCGTGCCCTGGGATTTTTACTGCACCGGGGGAAGAAAGAGCGGTGTATGGACAAAAATAGCGGTTCCATCAAACTGGGAATTACAGGGCTTTGGTAGTTATAATTATGGCCATGACAAAGTTAAAAGCAACGAGCAGGGCCTTTATAAACATGAATTTTTTGCTGATAACCTGGCCGGTAAAAAGGTATATATTGTTTTTGAAGGATCGATGACGGATACCAAAGTTATGATTAACGGCAAACAGGCAGGCCCGGTACACCAGGGCAGTTTTTATTGCTTTAAGTACGATATAACAGGTTTAATAAAGCCCAAGGCCCAAAACCTGCTCGAAGTAGCGGTTGATAAAACATCGGCAAATCCATCAGTTAATGATGCCGAACGCCGGAACAGCGATTTTTGGGTTTTGGGCGGAATTTACCGGCCGGTTTACCTGGAAATTGTTCCCGAAACTTTTATAGACAGGATGGCGGTAAACGCCAGGGCCGATGGATCTTTCCGGTTGGATGTATACGCGCAAAACTTAAGAGGCGATGAACTGATTGAAGCCCAGGTGCAAAAGCTTAACGGCCAAAACGTAGGAAAGCCATTTGCTGTTAATGCAAACGCCGCCGGCGATCATCTCGAATTAAAATCCAATTTTGATAAACCTTTATTATGGAATGCCGAATTTCCTAATTTATACCAGGTTGTGGTTGCCATAAAGAATAAAAAGGGCGTTGTTCACCGGGTTAAACAAAAATTTGGTTTCCGCACGGTGGAGGTGCGCGCCAACGACGGCTTGTATGTAAACGGTGAAAAAATTGTGATGAAGGGCAGCGACAGGCACAGCTTTTGGCCCGAAACCGGCCGCACCCTGAGCCATGGTATTCACCTAATGGATGCGAAGCTGATGAAGGAAATGAACATGAATGCTGTCCGCATGTCGCACTACCCGCCCGACCGTGATTTTTTGGATGTTTGCGATTCGTTGGGCTTATATGTATTGGATGAGCTTACCGGCTGGCAGGCTAAATATGATACCGTGGTAGGCCGCAAGCTGGTTAAAGAATTGGTAGTACGCGATGTAAACCATCCTTCCATCCTGTTTTGGGATAATGGAAACGAAGGCGGCTGGAACCGTGGGCTTGACGGTGAATACGCTTTATATGATCCGCAAAAACGTACGGTAATTCACCCCTGGGAAAAGTTTAACGGCACCGATACCAAACATTACCCCGACTATAATTATATGGTTAACGCCGCGGCCAAAGGGCAGGAAGTTTTTTTCCCCACAGAGTTTATGCATGGCCTGTATGATGGCGGCGCAGCAGCCGGCCTTGATGATTTTTGGGCGCAAATGGTAAAGCATCCGCATGGCGCAGGCGGCTTTATCTGGGCGTTTTTAGATGAGGCCATAATCCGTACCGATAAAAACAACACCTATGATGCCGACGGTAACCACGCCCCCGATGGTATAGTTGGTCCGCACCGCGAAAAAGAGGGGAGCTTTTATGCGATAAAAGAAATCTGGTCGCCGGTTTATATTAACCCGCAACCCATTGATGCCGGTTTTGATGGTAAAATACCTGTCGAAAATCGTTATTCGTTCACTAACCTTAGTCAATGTAGCTTTAAGTGGAAACTGGTTAAGTTCCCATCGGCACAAAATAAAACTACGGCTGCTATGGTAACGGCAACAGGTTTACTTAAACCCATTAATCTTAAACCGGGCGAAAAGGGTACTTTGAACTTAGCGCTGCCTTCATCGTGGAAAAAAAGTGATGCGCTGTACCTGGCAGCATACGGCCCCGACAAAAAAGAGATATTTACCTGGAGTTGGGTTATTAGTACGCCGAAAGCTATCGCCGGTAAAATCCTGGCTTCACGGGCTAAATCAGCTATAAAAGTAACCGAAACAGATAAGTTATTAACCATCAAATGCGATGGCATTAGCTACGATTTTGATAAGGTTACCGGGTACATTCAAGAAGTAGTGAAACCGGCAGGCGCAATTTCTTTATCGGGGGGACCTGTATTGGCAGGAGTTAAAACCGAACTAAAACAGTTTACACACAAAGCTAACGCCGGAAAATATGTGGTAGAATCCGATTACCAGGGCGCTGGTTCGTTAAACGTAAAATGGACTTTCGCTTCCGGCCAACCTGTTAAACTGGAGTATCAATATACGCAGCAGGGCGATGCCGATTTTATGGGGATAACCTTCAATTACCCCGAAGAAAAAATTACCGGCATGAAATGGCTTGGCCAGGGGCCCTACCGCGTTTGGAAAAACCGGCTGAAAGGCCAGCAGTTTGGTGTTTGGCATAAAGCTTATAACAATACCATTACCGGCGAAACCTGGGGCTATCCGGAATTTAAAGGTTACCACGCCAATGTTAATTGGGTAACTATCGAAAATAAGGAATCGGCGTTTACCGTTTATTCGGCCGATAAAAATATGTATCTGCAAATGCTGCGTCCGGCCCGCGAAAAAGACGCGCTGAGCAATAATAATGTTGAGCCTGCTTTTCCTGAAGGAAGTATCGGTTTTTTAAATGCCATTGCTCCTATAGGCACCAAATTTCAGCCGGCAAAAGTAATGGGACCTCAAAGCCAAACCAATCATGCCGACGGTGAAAAGATAAGCGGTACGCTTTGGTTTGATTTTGTGCATTGAGTTCGGGAAGTTATGATGTGTAACGAAATATAGTTTAATCAAAGCCCTAAGCTACCGTCATTGCGAGTACCCACAAGGATGAGCCTGAAAAAATGGGGATGACATGGCTGCGACCGGGCTTTTTTTTGTAGAGGCGCATCACATGCGTCTCCCGTCAGACCGGTTCGATTTGCGTGTGGGAGACGCATGTGATGCGTCTCTACAAAAAACAACATTAATAATCAACATGTTAGCATAGTGTCATTATAAGGATCTATTGGCTAACTTCTCTACCGGTCATGCACAGTTGACAAATCCTTCGTACCTCAGGATGACAGGGAAATTAGATAGGTGATGGGTGGGTACGAAGACAACTGACCGCAGGGTCACTACACGGTTGTTATGAGCAATAAGGCTAAAAAGATTTATGCAATCGATTGCATAAATCTTTTTTTATTTGTTACTTCGTAAAAGTAAACCATCAAATTAAAAGTTCCCGCGAATTATGAAATCAGTGAAGATGTTGCTTATCGCGCTGTGCACCTGTTTTGTATTACCCGCTTATGCCCTGGTGCGGTTACCGCAGCTGGTTGCAAACGGTATGGTGTTGCAGCGTAACACGCATGTGAATATCTGGGGATGGGCAGATGCGGGTGAAAAAATCAGTATTGAATTTCGGCATAAGGTTTTCCGTACGGTAACTGATAAAAATGGCTCATGGAAAGTGGTTTTGCCGGCAATGCCTGCGGGCGGGCCCTACACAATGGATATACAGGGCAGCAACCATATTACGATTACCGATATTTTAGTTGGTGATGTTTGGTTTTGCTCGGGGCAATCAAATATGGTTTTGCCCATGGAACGGGTAAAAGAAAAGTATCCCGAAGAGATTGCCACTGCCAACTACCCGCAAATCAGGAACTTTTTTGTGAAGACAGAGGCTGACGTAACCAAACAACATACCGATCTGCAACCGGGTAAATGGGTAAAAGCCGATCCCGAAGCGGTGCTGGGTTTTGGTGCTACGTCCTGGTTTTTTGCCAAACAGCTTTATCAAAAATACCATGTGCCGATAGGTATCATTAACTCAAGCGTGGGCGGCACCCCCATTGAGGCCTGGATCAGTAAAAATGGATTGGAAAATATTAAACCCTATAATAATAGGATAAAGCAATTTGTCGACGCAGTTTTTATAGATAGCGTTACAAAAAAGCATTCGGCACCTAATAATCCGCTTAACACAGCTGTTTATGGGGGAGATAAAGGCTTAACAGAAATTAAACCATGGTATGATACCGCCTATGTACCGCATAACTGGCATCATTACTGGCTCCCCGGTTACTGGGCCGATCAGGGAGTTAAAGGCCTGAACGGCGTAGTTTGGTTCCGCAAGGAGGTGAATTTGCCAGCATCTTTTGATGGAACAGCGGCCAAATTGTTTTTAGGGAGGATAGTTGATGCCGATCAAACGTATGTTAACGGGAAGCTTGTAGGGAACATTACTTACCAGTATCCGCCACGGCGATATAACGTACCTGCCGGTTTACTGAAGCCGGGCAAAAATGTAATAATTGTACGGCTGATAAACACCGCAGGCAAAGGCGGTTTTGTGCCCGATAAGCCCTATTATTTGAGTATGGCCAAAGACACCATCGACCTGCGGGGCGATTGGCAGTATAAAGTAGGGCAGGTGTTTGAGCCGGTTAGGCCCGTTGCCGAATTTGTTGCCCAAAGTGAGCCGACCGGCCTTTTTAATACCATGGTTGCGCCGGTTATCAACTACACCATCAAAGGCCTGGCCTGGTACCAGGGCGAAAGTAACGCCGGTAGCGCAAGGGCATACGGCGTTTTATTAAAAGCCCTTATTGCCGACTGGCGCGATAAATGGCGCCAGGGCAGCCTTCCATTTGTATATGCCCAGCTCCCTAATTTCAACGAGGTCCGATATTCGCCAACAGAAAGCGATTGGGCCGAATTACGGGAAGGGCAACTGGAGGCACTTGCCTTACCAAACACCGGCATGGCTGTAACCATTGATGCCGGCGAATGGAACGATATACATCCCCTGAATAAAAAGACAGTAGGCGAGCGTCTGGCCACAGCCGCCCAGAATGTAGCTTATGGAGATGGCAACATAATTCCGTCAGGGCCAATGTATCAATCGGCAAGAGTAGATGGGAGTAAAATTGAACTAACATTTAAATACACAGGCACAGGGCTTGTTGCCAAAAATGAGGATGAGCTGTCGCAATTTGCGATAGCTGGCGCCGATAAGAAGTTTGTTTGGGCCAGCGCCGTTATTAAGGGCGATAAAGTGCTGGTATGGAGTGAAAAGGTGCCAACACCCTTATATGTAAGGTACGCCTGGGCCGATAACCCCGATGGTGCTAACCTGAATAACAAAGAAGGTTTGCCCGCATCGCCTTTCCGTACTGATAAGCCCGCAGCTAAGTAATCAGATCAAAAAAAACGAAGCAATAAATGAAACCAGTTAAATACATCATCATATTTTCGTTGCTGCTGCTTGCGCTTACTTCCAGGTCGCAGGATAAGCCGCTGTGGAATAATAAGCAGTGCGCAGTTGTTTTAACTTATGATGACGCGATTGATGTCGACCTGGATAACGTGCTGCCCGCGCTCGACTCGCTGAAATTGAAAGGTACATTTTACCTCATCGGCTCGTCGCCTGTTGTTGTGAACCGGATGGCGGAATGGCGAAAAGCAGCAGCCCTTGGCCACGAGCTGGGCAATCATTCCCTCTATCACCCTTGCGATGGCAGTTTGCCTGGCCGCGGCTTTGTAACTGCCGAAACCGACCTGGGCAGGTATTCGCTTGAACGTGCCGTTAAAGAGATAAAGACAACCAATACCCTGCTTAAAGCCATTGACGGCAAAACAACGCGCACTTTTGCGTTCCCCTGCGGCGATCTTAAAATTGGGGACAAGTATTTATACGATTACCTGAAAAGTGATTTTGCAGGCGCACGCGGCGTTGCCCCCGGACTGCAGACATTAAAACAGGTAAACCTTGATACCATTGATAGCTTCATGATTAACGGGCAATCGGCTGACTATTTGATCAACCTGGTTAACCAGGCTATGCAATCGCGCACGTTGCTGGTATTTTTATTTCATGGCGTTGGGGGTGGGCATAATCTTAACGTTAGCCTGGATGCCCACAGTAAGTTACTGCACTACCTTAAAAAGCACCAAAAAGACGTCTGGGTTGCTCCAATGGTTGATGTTGCCGCTTATATCAAAGCCGGACAGCAGGCTGCTAAATAATAGTTTCCCATAATATTTTAATCGGTGAAAAAAAAATAATTTAAACAACATGGTAAAACGATTAAGCATCCAATTGATAAAAAGTAGCTTAAAATAATTGTTGCAATCGATTGTATTTGTGATTTAATGTTTTAGATTTGTTTGCCCGGTTGTATCCCCAATTTATAATCGTGGTTATTTAATATTATAAACCAGTTTACCTTGCCAAACAGCACTTATATATCCAATGAAAGCATTCTTCAGCTATGGAGCGATTTCAGGCTGGGTAATGAGCGTTCATATGCGGAGCTGATGCGTATTTTCAGTAACCCCATGTACCGGTATGGTATCAGGTTTATTGATAATCCCGATTTTGTAAAAGATTGTATCCAGGATGTGTTTTTTGAGCTTTGGAACCGCCGCGATAAAATAAGGCAGGCGGAGTGCGTTAAATCCTATTTATACAAAGCCCTGCGGCTGCGCATCTTCCGCGAGAAACCGAAATGGAAACAAGCGGAACCAATTGAGAACAATTATGAATTTATGATAGAATTTGATGTGGAATCAAATATCATCAGCGAGGAAATATCGCAGGAGATTTATCATAAACTGCAAAGTATTTTAGGTAGCCTTCCCAAACGTCAAAAGGAGATCCTGTACCTTAGGTTTTACGAAGGCATGTCCCAGGAAAAAATAGCCGAGGTGATGGATCTCAACCGTCAATCGGTGTATAACCTGATGCACGACTCGATACTAAGCCTGCGAAAATATTGGGCGAAAAGCCCGGTTTATTACTGCCTTTAATCGGCGTTGAACGGCGTTGAAAATTATTTTTAAATTTTTACAGTAGATTTTTCCTTTTTCTGCATGTAGGTAGATATAGACCATATTATACCTGTTTCATGCTTGACAATCAATACCATAAAATCGAAGATTTTTTAATGGACAATTCTTTTGTAGAATGGGCCTCGGGCAATTACACAGAAGATGATGATTATTGGAAGAATTTTCCTTTGCATAACCCGGTATGCGAAGACAATTTTAAACAGGCCTGTACTATCATAAAATCATTCCGGATTAAGCCCGTGAGCGATCTTTCGGCAGCGGAAATTGATGACCTGGTAAATAATGTACAAAGCAGAATTTCGGGCAACATCGCAGCCGATAATGTTCGTCCGATTAGATTCAGGATGAATAATCTGTTGCGTTTCGCGGCTATCCTTATTATTGCCCTGGCTGTTGGTCTCGGCTACGTAGTTTTTGATACCGGTAAAAACAAGCAGGCATACAACAAGGTAAACCTGCAAACCTGCCGGCATATCATTAACAACAGCCAAACGCCGATGCTTGTGAAGCTGCCCGACAACAGTTCGGTAATATTGCAGCCAGGGGCCCAGGTGAATTACCCCATTAGCTTTGCTGCTAATAAACGCGAAGTAAATCTTACGGGCGAGGCCTTTTTTGAGGTGAGTAAAAACCCGGCCCGGCCATTTTATGTGTATTCAAACGAGCTAACCATTAGGGTGGTAGGTACCAGCTTTAAGGTTATGGCCAATGACCGCGATGAGCAATACAAAGTACTGGTAAGCACCGGCCGTGTAGAGGTATCGGCACATAATAATAAAGACGCGGCGATAAATAACAAGCCAGCGGTAGTTTTAACCCCCAACCAGCAGGTTGTTTTGTACCGAAAGGAGCTGAAGCTGGAGAAAGCTGTTTTAAGCAAGCCGATGCTGCTATCAAAAGAATCAACAACCATTCATTTTAATTTTTCGGGTACGCCGTTTTCAAAAGTGGTAACAACTATTGAAGAAGCTTATGGGGTGCATATTATTTATGATGAAAAGGTGATGGGCAATTGCCAGCTCACAGCGTCACTTATTGATCAGCCTTTGGATGAGCGCCTGAAGCTGATTTGCAAAGCTGTTGAGGCCGAATATAAAATAACCGGCGGCCAGATCATTATACAAGGTAAAGGCTGCGGCAACTGATAGAATTTTAACTAATTAAACCCCAGGCCATATGTAAAAAAAATACACAAAAAAAGCACTAAAAAAAAGAAATCGGCAGTGCTGTCACACCGCCGATGATTCGGTTTCTTCCTGTTATTCGCAATCAACAAATTGTACGGGAAGGCTTTTGTCGAATTTTTATAAAATCCAATTAACCAAACCAAATTTATGAAAAAAAACTATTCATTAACTGCTATTATGCGCATAACGGTTATAAATATTGCTCTCAGCCTCACGCTCATCAGCGGGGCTATTGCCAGCAATACCCGGGCCCAGGTCCTCGACCAGAAAATGAGCCTTAATGCAAAGGATAAAGAGATAAGCAAAGTGCTGGTTTCTATTGAAAAGGAAGCCAATATCACTTTTATTTATAGCCCTGTACTTATACAGGCCAGCAACAAGGTAACGGCAAATTTCAAAAATGAAACACTGTCGGCTATCCTTTCAAAACTGCTTACAACTCAAAATATAAAATACGAGGTATCGGGTAATGTAATTGTACTTAACCGGATAATACCCGCCAATGAGCAGCCTAACACACAGGTAAATACACTGGCCGTGCAGGCAATAACAGTTACTGGTACCGTAACCGATGATGCGGGCCTGCCTGTTATAGGTGCAAGCGTAACTATTAAAGGCGGCGCAGTAGCCGTTAGCACCGATAAAAACGGGGCGTTTAAAATTAACGTTCCGGATGGCGGCGCTATACTGGTATTCAAATATTTAGGCTTTTTAACGCAGGAAATTACTGTAGGCAGCAATACGGTTATTAACGTACAGCTTAAAACCGATTCAAAATCATTGAACGAGGTTGTGGTAGTAGGTTACGGATCGCAAAAGAAAAGTACCCTTACCGGTGCCATTACATCGTTGAATGCGCGTACTATAAACGCATTGCCCGTAGCCAGCGTTGAACAGGCGCTGCAGGGCCGTGTAGCAGGCTTAAGTGTTACCAATAACGGTGCGCCGGGCACACAGCCTATTGTTACCATCAGGGGTATCAGCTCTATCAACTTCGCTTCAGATCCGCTGTATGTGATAGATGGATTCCCTACCGGGAACCTGTCAAGCTTCGATTCAAAGGATATTGAATCGGTAGAGGTTTTGAAAGATGCAAGCGCGGCTGCCATTTACGGATCAAGGGCTACCAACGGTGTAATATTAATTACCACCAAAAAAGGCGCCCGCACCGGCAAAGTAGAGGTGAGCCTTGACGCTTATGCTGGTATCCAAAGCCCGTCGAAAAAATTAGACCTGCTGAATACAAACCAGTATGTTCAATACGCTACCGTTCTTGATGGGGCGGCCGGCCTGCCGCCGCGTTTATCGCCGGCGAATTTTAACAAGCCTATTTACGCGGGAGCAAGCCAAACTTACGCCCAAACCAATACCGATTGGCAGGATGCCTATTTTAAACGCAATGCGTTAATTACTTCCAATAATGTTTCTATAGCAGGCGGTAATGATGTATCGCGGTTTTTCACCTCGGCGGGGTATTTTAAGCAGGATGGTATAGCCCAGGCCTTAAACTACGAGCGCTATAACTACCGCATCAACTCCGATCATAAAATAAGCAAAGTATTCACCTTTGGCGAAAATGTTTATACTGCGGTAAGCAACCAGCATTATGATGCAACACAAGGTAACCGTACACAGCTAACAAATGTGGTAAGGATGCTGCCTTATATCCCCCTGCATGACCCTACTACAAACGGCGGTTTCCAGGGCCCTATCAGCAGTTTTGATGGATCAGATCCAACCAACCCGGTTGAATCGGCTCTTATCGGTTCAAACACCATTAAAACCATTAAAATATTAGGTACAGCTTACCTGGATGCCAACATCACATCCTGGTTAAAATTCAGGTCGACTTTCGGTATCGATTATACCAATGGTTATACCCAAAACTACACCCCCATTTATAATGATGGCGGTACGTTAAGCGCTACATCGGCAGCAATAGCCAATCAGCGCGTGTCGTCAACCACCAAGCTTTACACCCAACAATTATCATTTGATAAAACCTTTGGTTTGCACCATGTGGCTGCAACAGCGGTTTATGAGCAACAGGGGCTTACTTATACCACCGAAACATCATCGGGCAACCAGGCAACCAATTTGGTTAAAACACTTAACGGAGCATCAAACGTTGCAGCAAACAATACCGTTCAAAGCAATTTGCTGCAATCATACGTAGGCAGAATTAATTACGATTTTGCTGGCAAATACCTGTTGAGCGCATCTATCCGCCGCGATGGTTTATCTATCTGGGCCCCCAACCATAAATACGCCAATTTCCCTTCGGCGTCCATAGGCTGGAAAATTGACCAGGAAGATTTTCTGAAAGGTAGCGAAACCGTATCTGAACTTAAATTACGGGCAGGTTATGGCTTAACCGGTATTCCTCCGGGCGGCTTAGGTAACTATCCGTACCTGTCGCCGGTAAATTCAAACCAGGCTTTTTATCCCATTGGTAATGTTGCGCCAGGTAGTGGCAATGCCTCATACACCAACGGCTTATCAAACCCTGACTTAAGTTGGGAAAAAACCAAACAGCTAAATATTGGCCTTGATTTGGGTTTGTATAATAACAAAATAACAGTGGTTGCAGAGTTTTTTAAACGCAAAACCGATAACCTTATCCTTACCGTGCCAACAGCGCCAAGCCAGGGTTTCCAGGGTATCGGCACATTGGCCAATATTGGCGCCATGCAAAATACCGGCGGCGAGCTGCAGTTAGGCTATCATAAAAGAGATGGTGCCTTTAAATGGGACGTTACAGGCCTGGTAAGCGTTATCCGCAACAAAGTATTAAAACTAAACACAGCCAACGCGTCTATCCCATCAGGAAGTGATGCCGATTTTGGTGGCGGTGATGTATTTACCAACACAGTAGCAGGCCAGCCGGTGCAATCATTTTACGGCTGGATAACCGACGGTATATTTCAAAATGCTGCCCAAATAGCGGCCAGCCCAACACAGGCCAATGCCGCGCCCGGCGATATCAAATTTAAAGATATCAGCGGTCCGCAGGGTAAACCGGATGGAGTTATCGATTCATATGATCGTACTTACATCGGCAGTTTCCTGCCTAAGTTTACCTACTCGTTAAACTACACGGCCAACTACAAGAACTTTGATGTGGCTATATTTTTCCAGGGTGTACAGGGTAATAAAATTCTAAATGCCGAAAAAATTATCCTCGAAGGTATGCCAAGGCTATTTAACGCCGGCACTCAGGTATTAAATGCCTGGACACCATCCAACACCAACACAACCATCCCACGTGCCATTGCCGGCGACCCTAACCGGAACGGAAGGTTATCAACCCGTTGGATTGAGGATGGATCATACCTGAGGCTCAAAAATGTAATTATTGGTTACAGCCTGTCACCATCGGTACTAAGATCATTTGCCAATAACTCTATAAGCCGGTTGAAATTTTATGTGTCGAGCCAGAACCTGTTAACCTTTACCAAATACAAAGGGTTTGACCCCGAGATAGGTAACAAAAATCAGAATACCTCCGGAGGTAACCTTACCAACGGTGTCGACTTTGGGCAATACCCGGTGGCACGTTCATTTCAATTTGGAATACAAGCGGGCTTTTAACATTTAATGGCATTTAAAAGAAAGATATTATGAAAAGCAATAGAACTTATAAATACTTAGTAAGCATAGGGGTTGTTGTATTGGTTATTTTTTCATGTAAAAAAGGACTGGATACAACTAATCCAAACGTGGTTACCACCGATAATTACTTCAAAAATTCAAGTGAATTAACGGCTGCTACGAATGCTATTTATTCGACATGGCACGCCTCAAACCTTGTTGCCCGCGAGTGGTTTTTTCTGCATGACTTACGTAGCGATGATGTATCATCAGGTGGTAGCCAGTTAGAGGCCCCCCGTAACCAGATCCTGATAGGGGTGGTTGATCCTGCAAACCCGGTAATGAACGCGGTTTGGAATTCTTTGTACACCGTAATTCACCGTGCCAATACGGTAACAGATAACGCGCCGCTGGTAACGGATAACACCGCTTTAAGGGATAGATTGGTTGGCGAGGCCAAATTTTTGCGTGGCTGGGCTTATTTTGATTTGGTGAGCCAATGGGGCAGCGTACCGCTTTACAAAACCACTGTTAAAACGCCTGCCGATTATCAGCCTAAAGCAAAGGTTGAGGATATTTACGCCTTTATAGTTAAAGATTTGCAGGATGCCGCCGCAATTTTACCCGGCAAATCGGGTACGGATAAAGGCCGGGCTACAGCTGCCGCCGCCAACGCGATGCTGGGCAGGGTGCTTATGCAATCCGGAGATTATGCAGGCGCCAAAGCAGCTTTGCTTAAAGTGCCAACATCAGGTGCCGATGGTTATGCATTAGCCGCACGTTTCCTGGATAATTTTGAAGAAGAGACAGAGTTTAACAACGAATCTATCTTCGAGATGATTTACTCGGACAAAGGCGACAATAACTTTAACTGGGGCAGTGGCGTAGGCGACGGCGTATCTGCCAACCAAACTACGGTACGTAACCAGGAGTATAATCCGATTGGCTGGCGAAACCTGATCCCGTCGAACAAAATGCTGAACGAGTTTGAAAGTACAGTTACCGGCGCTGTAAAAACAGATCCGCGTTATGCTTATACCTATTACCAAACCGGCGATACTTTTAATAATGGTACGTTTACCCTGGTACCAGCCGACCAGAATGGCAACTCGTCGGTAGTGCATGGTACTACCATCAAAGTTGGTTTCAGAAAATTCCAGCTCATTTATAAAGAAGACCGCGCAACGGCTTCGTTTCACCCCGGTAGCAATAACCAGCGCATTTTACGTTACGCCGAGGTATTGCTCAACCTTGCCGAATGCGAAAACGAGTTGGGAAACACCGCTGCTGCCGTAGTTTACCTGAACCAGGTGCGCGCGAGGCCGAGTGTGGCTATGCCTCTTTATCCAACAACCCAGTTCCCGGTTGCTACAAAAAACGATGTAGTTAAAGCCATTATGCACGAGAAAAGCGTGGAAATGACTAACGAGGAAGTACGAAATGTTGACATTTTAAGGTGGAGAAGAAAAGGATATTTCGCAACCGAACCCTTATCATGGTATAACGCATCTAAAGAGTTCCTGCCTATTCCGCAGTCCGAAATTGATAACAACCCTAAACTTTAATACCTACGGAAACAAACAAAGGCTGCTTAGGCGGCCTTTGTTTGTTTATTAAATAGCCCCTCATTATGCGTTTTAAGCCCTTGTTTTTGTTTGTTTTTGTAATGTTTGCTGTTGCCGGGTGCAAAAAGGCTACGCTGTTTGAGCAGGTGCTTTCTTCGCACTCCAATATTCATTTCAATAATTTAATAACCGAGAACGACTCGATCAACCCGATTGATAACGCCTACGTATATAACGGCGGTGGCGTGGGTGTAGGCGATTTTAATAACGATGGCCTGCAGGATCTTTACTTTACCGGCAACATGGTTAAAAACCGCTTGTATTTAAATGAGGGCGATTTTAAGTTTAAAGATGTAACCGATGAAGCTAATGTGGGTGGCAGCGGCAGGTGGGGCAGGGGCGTTTCGGTAATTGATATAAACAATGATGGGCTGACGGATATTTATGTCAGTAATTCGCTATTGAATGATTCATTAAAACGGACTAATTTATTGTATATAAACCAGGGGCCCGATAAAAACGGAGTTCCGCGGTTTAAAGAAATGGCGCATGAATATGGGCTGGATTTGCATGCGCACTCTACCATGGCGGCTTTTTTTGATTATGATAATGATGGCGACCTGGATATGTACCAGGCCATTAACTGGCCAAACATGCAGTCGTACGCCAACAATTTCAGGCCGATTGTAAAAGATGGCTCATACCCCAGCACAGGCAAACTTTTCAGGAATGATTGGGATGCAAAATTAGGGCATGCTGTATTTCATGATGCATCCAAACAAGCAGGCATCACCATTGAGGGCTATAGCCACGGTGTTACCATTGCCGATATTAACCGCGATGGCTGGAAAGATATTTATGTTACCAACGATTTTGTTTCGAACAACGTACTGTACATCAATAATCACGACGGTACTTTTACTGATAGATCCGCAGCGTATTTTAAGCACACCTCATTTAACTCCATGGGGCAGGATATTGTGGATATGAACAACGATGGACTGGCCGATATTTTTGAGCTGGATATGAACCCCGAGGATAACTACCGTAAAAAGATGATGAGCATGGCCAATAGTTATCAAACTTTCCAAAATTTTGATCATTATGGTTACCAGTATCAATACGTGCGCAACACCCTGCAACTAAACCAGGGGCCCCGGCTGGGGCAAAATGATTCTATCGGAACGCCCGTTTTTAGCGAGATTAGTTTTATGAGCGGGGTAGCCCAGACAGACTGGAGTTGGACGCCTGTAATTACCGATTTTAATAATGACGGCTACCGCGACCTGGTAGTTACCAATGGTTATCCCAGGGATGTTACCGATCATGATTTTATTGCCTATCGTGCCAACGCCTATGCTGTGGCCAGCAAAAAGCAGGTGCTTGAACAAATTCCACAGGTTAAAATTCATAATTATGCTTATCAAAATAAAGGAGGCGCAAGTTTTAACGATGTAAGCGCCGACTGGGGACTATCGGCGCCTACGTTTTCAAACGGAGCCGTTTACGCCGATTTAAATAATGATGGCGCAATGGACCTTATCGTTAATAATATTGATGATGAGGCCATGATCTACAAAAATACTTCGGGCGAAAATAAAAGCAATGCAGCCCATTACCTGCAAATTCAATTTGCGGGCGATAAGCAAAATGTAAACGGTATAGGAGCCTGGGTTGATATTTATTATGATAAAGGCAAGCACCAGGTTTATGAAAACAGCCCATACCGGGGCTATCTGTCGTCGGTACAAAATATGGCCCATTTTGGATTGAACGCTACCACCATACTTGATTCGGTAGTTGTGAAGTGGCCAAATGGCAGGCAGCAATTATTAAAAAATGTAAAAGCCGATCAATTGCTAAAGGTACGCCTTGCTGATGCACGGGATAGTTACACCTGGCCGCAACCAAAATTGGCTTCGGTTGCTATTTTCAAGGAGGTAACAAAGGCTGTCGGCATAAGCTATAAGCACCGGGAAAATGAATTTATCGATTTTAATATTCAAAAACTGCTGCCACATAAATTATCGGGTTACAGCCCCGCGCTGGCCGTTGCCGATGTAGACGGCAACGGCTTTGATGATATGATCATCGGAGGCAACGATAAAGCGCCCGCCCAGGTGTTTTTACAGCAGGCCGACGGGAAATTTAAGCAGCGCGACCTGTTAGCTAACCCAATTACAACAACCGGCTACAAAGATGGTGGCATTTTATGTTTTGATGCCAATGGCGATGGTAAGCCCGACGTATATGTAACAGGCAGCGGCTACGAGGCCGCCCGCAACTCGGCGGTTTACCAGGATAAACTGTATTTAAACGATGGTAAAGGTAATTTTACTTTGGCCCCGGATGCTTTGCCGGTAAACAATACCAGCAAGCTTTGCGTACGTGCTGTTGATTACAATAAGGATGGCAAACCCGATCTTTTTATATCCGGCAGGGTCGATCCCTGGAATTACCCCCGGGCGGTATCCAGCTTTATTTACCGTAACGATAGCAAAAACGGCATAACAAAATTTACTGATGTAACCGCGAGCGTAGCGCCCGCATTAAAGAACATAGGAATGGTTTGCGACGCGCTGTTTACCGATTTTGATAACGATGGCTGGAGCGATTTGATATTGGCAGGGGAATGGATGCCGCTGAAGTTTTTAAAGAATGATCATGGTGTGTTTAAAGATGTTACCAACGGCACCGGCCTTGCCGGCAAAACCGGCTGGTGGAACAGTATTATTGCAGGCGATTTTAGGCATACCGGCAAAATGGATTACATTATTGGTAATACCGGCCTTAATACCTTATACCAGGTGAGCGATACGCAACCGGCATATATTACCGCGAAGGATTTTGATAAACGGAATCGTTTTGACGCATTTCCATCATTGTTTTTGCCGGGGGCAGATGGTGTTAAAAGAGAATATCCGGCCAATGTGCGCGATGATGCCATTAAGCAAATGGTTACGCTAAGGCAAAAGTTCACCAATTACCGCTCGTACGCCAATGCTACCATGTCCGATATTTTTACGCCCGAGCAAATGAAAGGCGCGGTAAGATTGAAGGCTACCGAACTAAGATCATGTTATTTAAAAAACGAAGGGAACGGAAAGTTCACGATAATCCCCTTGCCTGCCGAAGCCCAGGTATCAGCTATTAACGGCATGCTGGCCGATGATTTTGACGGCGACGGCAACCTTGATGTGATCATGAACGGCAATGATTTTGGTACCGATGCAGCTGTTGGGCGTTACGATGCCCTGAACGGCCTGTTTTTAAAAGGCGACGGCAAAGGCAATTTTAAACCTTTATCTATTTTAGCAAGCGGCATTTATATTCCCGGCGACGGGAAGGCGCTTGTTGAACTTAAAGGAAGTAAGGGTAAAACGCTGGTTGCCGCCAGCCAGCATAATGATGATTTGAAAATATTCCAGTTAAAACGTGATGTAAAAACTATCGGCCTACTGCCCAACGACATCAGCGCGGTTACCCGCTATAAAAACGGAAAAACAACCCGGCAGGAGTTTTATTACGGATCCTCGTTTTTATCCCAATCGGGCAGGTTTATGAATGTGGGCGCTGATGTAGCTGATATAACAATTTTGAATAGTAAGGGCGAAAGCAGGCGGGTAAGAAGTTATAATTGAGATGTAAAAACAGTTCTGTAGTGCCCGGAGAAATAACTTTGAAAGTTTCGCGTAAAATTAGGCTAAAAAGAAATTTATTCGCGCAAAGACGCTAAGGCGCAAAGTGGTTTACTTATTTTGGGGGCTATGACGTTTTGTGTGGGTTGTTCTAGTTCAATTAGCTTCTGCATAATTCTTCCTAAGGGCCATCGGCCCGAAACATATTGTAGCCACGGGTTTCAACCCGTGGATGATTGGCCAAAGGATCACAAGAGTGCCATCGGCACGGCCCATGTTTTGGCGTAAATCCAGGTGTTTTTATTTTGTTCAAACGATATATACACGTTGCTCATATGGGTCGAACCTACGGCTCTTAATCATTTTCTTCGCTTTTTCCACGGGTTAAAACCCGTGGCTATAAAATTGGCCGAGGCTACGCCTCTAATTCGTGGTGAACAAGCCCCGGAGTGTCAACAAAATATAGCTTTAGAAACTGATTAGCAACCACATGCAGGTTGCCCATACAAAGCGTTATAGAACCATTTATTTCTTTGCTTCTTGGCGTCTTTGCGCGAGAAAACTCCCCAATTTAATATCAAATATTTAATGTAGCCGACAACGAAATTTTAATTAAAACCCAATCGAATTCCCTCCATCAACCTGCAATATTACGCCGGTTACATATTTGGCGCTATCTGTAGCTAAATAATAAATGGCCTCGGCAACGTCGGCTGGTTCGCCCAGTTTGCCCATGGGGGTGCGGCCCAAAACTTTTTGTTTCCTGGCGGGATCATTATCTAATGCCTTTGCCGACATATCTGTAGCGATAAAGCCCGGCGCCACGCAATTAACCCGGATGCCTTGCGGTGAAAGTTCGGTGGCCATAGCACGGGTCATGCCTTCAATGGCGGTTTTTGATGCCGTGTAGGCTATAACATAAGGAATGCCGTATTGCGCCGCCATCGAACTTACATTAACAATGCTTCCGCTGCCTGCGGTCAGCATGCTTTTTACAACTTCGCGGCTTATGGCAAATACCGCTGCCAGGTTTGTTTGTAGAATTCGTCCAAAATCCTCGTCGGTAACCTCAGTAAACGGCTTTTTATGGTTGATGCCGGCGTTATTCACCAGGATATCGGGTACGCCAAAGTCCTGTACGATGGATGCTACCAAAGCTGGTATCCCAGCGGTTTGGCTCAGGTCATACTGTTTATAACTGCAAAGTTTACCAAGCTGATCGGCCACCTCGGCAAGTTTTTGCTCATTCCGGCCAATAATAACTGTCCTGATGCCTTGTTCAATAAATTTTTTTGCCGTGGCTAATCCCAGGCCCGATGCGCCTCCCGTAACTATGGCGAGTTTTGTTTTTGATTCCATCATAATATATTACTGTTGAAAAAGAGCCAAGAGATTAGAGTCAAGAGCTAAGACTTTGAAGCGATGATCAAAGGCAAGAAACAATTTGCTATCCATAGTCTGGTGTTTACCTAAAAGGTTAATGTAAAAATCTAAACTATCCATAAAGTGAGGCTGTCTTGATTCTTGATTCTAACTTCTTGACTCTATTGTTGCTTTTTCCTGGCCGATGATTCCCGTATAATCAATTCCGATCTTAATATCAGGCTGTGGGTTTGCTGCAGGTCGTTTTTGTTAACTAAATGATTGATGAGCAGGTTGGCTGCAACTTCGCCCATTTCAAATCCTTTGTAATTTACTGTAGTTAAATTGGGTTCAATTACGCAGGATGCCGGGTCGTTGTTAAAGCCCGCAACGGCAATATCTTCCGGTATTTTTATTCCTGCTTTTTTGAGTACCTGCATACAGCTTACCGCGCTTACGTCATTGGTGGCAAATATACCATCCGGTCGGATGGGCATATTCAATATGGTTTCGGCAGCAACAGCAGATGCTTTGGCACTCAGGTCATTAATGATCACCAATTCTTCGTCAAACTCAATGTTATGGGTTTCGAGCGCTTTTCGGTACCCCCTAAGGCGTTCCGCGTAAACATTACGCAGCTGGCTACCGGTAATATGTACCACCCTTTTACAGCCCTGTTGAATAAGATGGCTGGTAACTTCATAGGCTGCCTTGTAGTTATCAATACAAATTTGCGGGTAGTGGTCATGCTCAAAGACCCTGTCAAAAAAGATTACGGGGATCTTGCGTCTTATAAACGGTTCAAAATGCTCAATGCTGGTAGTGTCATAAGCAAGCGAAACCAGCAAGCCATCTACGCGGTTATTCAACATGGCTTTCGCGTTGCTTATCTCCTTTTTCATGGTTTCCAGCGACTGGCTGATGATGAGGTTATAGTTGTTATCATTTACAACCTTTTCCATGCCGGCTATCACGTCAGACATGAAACTGCTGTTTAACCTTGGTACTATAACGCCAATGATATTGCTGTTTTTGCGGCGTAAGTTGCTTGCGAACGAGTTAGACCGGTAGCCCATCTCTTCGGCTGCCTTAACAATCATCTTTTTGGTGTTCTTGTTAACCCGTGGATGGTCCTTAAGCGCGCGGCTTACTGTAGCTGCCGAAACATTAAGCTTTTTGGCTATGTCGTAAATGGTGATCTCTTTTTCGCTGCCGGGCATGAGTTTAATTAAAGCGCCTAAATTAATGGTGTAACCGCACCAAAATGGTTGCCGGATTATTTAATGGATAAATGTAAAAATTAAATGCTTATTTAGTTAATTTGTGCAATCGATTGTACAAATTTATACCCTATTATGCCAATATCAGATACTATGATACCAGATTTACAACAAACCTTCCGGTGGTTTGGCCCCGATGACCCTGTTACTTTAGCAGCAATAGCGCAAACAGGTGCTACCGGGATAGTAACCGCGCTCCACCAGGTTCCCTGCGGTGATGTTTGGGGTATTGAGGAGGTTAGGGAAAGGCGGAAAATGATCAACAAAGAAGGCTTTACCTGGGCTGTTGTTGAAAGTGTGAATATTCATGAAAGTATCAAAACAGGAAGCAAAGGGCGCGACCGGTATATTGACAACTACATACAAACCCTTACCAATTTGGCAGCAGAAGGAACACTAACCGTATGCTACAACTTTATGCCCGTGCTTGATTGGACCCGTACCCATTTGGATTACCGCTTGGCCAATGGGGCGTCGGCATTGCTATACAACGCCACGGCTTTGGCAGCCTTTGACCTGTATATTTTAGAGCGGGAAGATGCATACAATGAGTTTAGCCCCGAACAACAACAAGCCGCGAAATTTTATTTTGATAGCCTTTGTGATGACGACAAGCTGCTGTTAACCAATACTATATTGGCTGGCCTGCCTGGCACCGACGAGGTTTTTACCATCAATGAATTTAAAGAACACCTGCGTAAATATAGTGAGGTAGATGGCCCGGCTTTAAAAGAAAACCTGTTCTACTTTTTAAGGGCTATTATTCCGCATGCAGAAAAGTTAGGCATCAAAATGTGCATCCACCCGGACGATCCACCGTTTCCGATATTAGGACTGCCCCGCATTGCTTCCTCGTTGGCAGATTTGACTGATGCCGCAAATTGCTGTCCGTCAATAGCAAATGGCATTACGCTTTGTACGGGCTCATTGGGAGCATCGGGTAAAAATGATATACCGCGTATTATAAAGGAGTTAGGTAGTAAAATCCATTTCCTGCACCTGCGCAATGTGCAGCAGCTGCCCGATGGTGGCTTTTATGAGGCCGATCATTTGGCAGGCAGCGTGGATATGTACGAGGTGATGAAGGTTATAATCAACGAACAAATAGCCCGTAAAAATGCAGGACGAACGGACATAGCCATCCCCATGCGCCCCGATCACGGGCATAAACTGCTGGATGATTTTAATTACAATACCTACCCCGGCTATTCCGTAATCGGCAGGCTTAAAGGTCTTGCCGAATTGCGGGGACTGGAAATGGGGATAAAAGGTGTAGTGTGTAGTTGATTGGGTTGAGCAGAGCCTTGCTGAAGATTGATACGGTTTATTTTACTGTTTCCCGTACCCTCGTTAACCACCCACTTAATCAACCCAATCAACCACTCACCACCCTCTACCTCGGCGGATAAATCCTGTAATTCCCGCTGCAATGTAAAAAGCTCATGATGTAAAGCAGGCCATCATAATATCGCTCAACAAGTGCTTGTGGCACAGGTGCATTCCACAATGCATCAACAAATTTATCGCGGGTGGGGTTTGTAGCTGCAAGGCTGGTTACCGCATTGGTAGCAATCAGTCCGCTGGCATGCCGGTTATCAAGTTGATTGCCTGTTAGCGTAAACTGGCAGCCATAGGTATCTAATCCTTTGGATGTAAAGAAAGCCTGGATCTTATCACTTAAAACCTGCTCCGCCGGGGCTTTACGCCACCAATTCCAGTCAACCGACCAATTACTGGCCGTACGCCACGAATCGAAAGAGAAATTAACCGCGTTTTTATTAAAACCAATGGCAAAGGGGCTGCCGTCAAAATTGGCGTAATCAGATGCCAGGCCCGTTTGCGGGTTGGCTGCTTTTAAAAAAAAAGCCCGGCTGGTATCTGCGGCGGCATACCAAAAAGCACGGTCTTCCTTTGGTCCCCAGCGTGCCCATAGCTCGTAAAATGCGGGGAGATGATAGGATGGATCGGTAAACATATTGCGCGAAATTCCCGGTACAAACAGGATCATGTTCTTTGCTTCGTTAACCATGGGCCCAATCTTGCGCGGGCCGAATTTGGTTGGCCCGCTTTTAATGGGGTGATGCCGCATGGTAGTCAATAACTTATCTGCCCATAGATGGTAATTATAAATGCCAGCCCCATTGCCCCATCGCCCGGACGCAAAATATAACGACATCACAAAATACTCCTCGCCGTCGGGCGCTGGTGTTTCCTCATTCGGCGTGCCATCCCTTTTTAACGACCAGGAAAAATATCCTTCCGAAGGATGCGCCGGGTCGCTGATATACATTTTGGTCATGGCGTAGTTCCATATCGCATCAAAAACATCTTTCCTGTTTAACTGCACGGCAATCATCATCCCGTATGACATCCCTTCGCTGCGGATATCGTGGTGCGGTACATCACTTACATAAGCCATGGGGCCATTCTGGGTTTTTTCAATCGGAAAGTAAATCGCCTGGCTATCTGGGTTGCCAAAAAACAGCTGGTTAAATGCCTTGGTTATTTTGGCATCAATTTCTTTTTGCGAATGGCCGCGCTCTTTAAACAGGTTTGGGTATTTACCGGTCGCAAATGCGCCGCTGCCGTCATTAAGTTTAGCCGTTTGCGCTTTTACCATTGTACCGCAAAAAACAATGTAAAGGATTCCAATTAAGGCTATGGGCATTTTTAAATGGTGGGATGTTTTCATCGGGCTTGTTTTGTTCCCGGTCAGCGTAAAAGTCACGATTTACGTACCGGTAATGATTTAAATAATAAGTGAATAATTGGTTTTGAATTGCTAAATATAAATAAAGGTTTATATATTTGCAATCGATTGCATAAAGTTTTAATCATTATAAACCATTGTGAGAAAGGCAGGCTTTACCTGTGTTTTTTCATAAACTTTAATACATCATTTTGTTGTTTTTATAAAGGGTAAAGTCTTTACTAATGCTGAATTAATAACGCCATGGCCAAATATTCTATAACAAAAAATATGTGCTTGCTGGCGCTGCTTTTATTGGGAGCGGTAACAAATGCCCGCGCCGATGATGGGTATAAGCTTTGGTTGGAGTATAACAAAATAGCCAGCCCAAAAGCGGCAGCGGCTTATAAAAAACAACTAAAGTATTTGATTTTCCCTGCGGAATCAGATCAGCTTAAGGCAGCCAAAGCCGAACTGTTAAAAGGCATGGATGGTATGTTATCAATATTTCCCGCTGATACTAAAAGCATAATAGGGGGGCAGACCATCATAATCGGCACACCACAAACCTTAAAGTTATTATCTGTTGCTGTTCCTGACAGCATAGGTAACGAGGGATATGTTATAAAAACAACCCTTGTCCATCAAAAAAAATGCACCATTATTACAGCCAAAACCGATGTGGGCGTGCTGTATGGTGTTTTTAGTTTTTTAAAGATCCTGCAAACTCACCAGGCTATTAATAATCTTAATATCACAGATCGTCCGCGCCTCATGTACCGGGTACTGGATCATTGGGATAATTTGAACCGCACCGTCGAGCGTGGCTACGCGGGTTCGTCTATCTGGAACTGGCACACGCTGCCCGGTATTATCGACCAGCGGTATATTGATTACGCGCGTGCCAATGCTTCGGTAGGGATCAATGGCTCGGTTATCAATAACGTAAATGCCGATGCGCTTATACTCTCGCCTCAATATTTAATTAAAATTCAGGCACTTGCTAATGTTTTTAGGGTGTATGGTATTAAAATTTACTTATCGGTAAAATTTAGCAGCCCGGTGGAGTTAGGCCACCTAAAAACAGCCGACCCGCTTGATGCCGGTGTGAAAAAATGGTGGGCAGATAAGGCGGACGAGATCTATCGGTACATCCCCGATTTTGGCGGCTTTTTGGTAAAGGCAAACTCTGAAGGCCAGCCCGGCCCTCAAAGTTATGGCCGTACCCACGCCGATGGCGCCAACATGCTGGCCGATGCGCTGGCTCCGCACCATGGCATAGTGATGTGGCGGGCTTTTGTGTATGATAACAATGTGCCCGATGACCGGTCGAAACAGGCGTATAATGAATTTAAGCCCTTTGATGGGAAGTTTAAAGATAATGTAATCATCCAGGTAAAAAACGGGCCGATTGATTTTCAACCGAGAGAACCTTTCCATCCCTTATTTGGTGCTATGCCCAATACCGCGCTGATGATGGAATTCCAGCTAACCCAGGAGTACCTTGGCTTTTCGACACATTTGGTTTATGAAGCGCCCTTATTTGCCGAAACCCTGCAATCGGACACGTACACGCAGGGAAAAGGTTCAACCGTATCGCGCATCCTCCAGGGTGATTTTAATAAAAAACTAATAACAGGTATGGCTGGTGTGGCCAATATCGGCACGGATTTAAACTGGTGCGGGCATCCCTTTGCCCAGGCCAACTGGTACGCCTTTGGCCGCATGGCCTGGAACCCCGATCAGTCGCCGGCGGCTATTGCCGATGATTGGCTAAAAATGACTTTTACCAATGACGCAGGCTTTGTATCTCCGGCGAAAAAAATCATGCTGCAATCAAGGGAAAATACAGTTAATTATATGACCCCGCTGGGGCTGCATCATATCATGGGTGTATCAACCCATTATGGCCCCGGCCCCTGGGTGGATAACGCCGGTCGGCCCGATTGGAATGCAACTTACTATCACAAGGCCGATTCGGCCGGGATTGGTTTTAACCGTACCGGCACGGGCAGCAATGCACTGTCGCAATACACGCCACAGGTTCAGGCGCACTGGCAAAATCTGCAAACCTGCCCTGATGAATACCTTTTATGGTTCCATCATTTAAGCTGGACCTATAAAATGCGTTCGGGTAAATCGTTATGGGACGAAATGGTTCACCATTATTATATGGGTGCCGATTCGGTTAAGCAAATGGGTTTAACGTGGGATAAAATGCAGGGCAAAATAGATGCGGAGCGTTTTACCGGAGTACAACAGCTGATGAAAGTTCAGGTAACTGAGGCCGCATCCTGGCGGGATGCATGCGTTTTATATTTTCAAACTTTTTCAAAAATGCCCATCGGGGCCGGATATCCGAAGCCCGAACACCCGCTATCGTACTATAAAGACATGAAATTTTATTATGTGCCGGGTATCGGGGGCAATAATTACATGACCAATTAATCATCACCATAAACCAAACGCCAATGAGCAAGCAATTTACCACCGCAAAATTAATTACTACGCTTTTTATAACTACAGGCATGTTGAGTGCATGCGACCCGCCCGCCAAGAAAGCGGCCAATGCAGAAAGCAGCAAAACAGATACCGGCAAAACAGTGAAATTCCTGTCGCAGCCGCTTATCAGCTCCATTTACACTGCCGACCCATCGGCACATGTATTTAACGGCAAAATTTATATTTATCCATCGCATGATATTAATGCGGGCATCCCCGAAAATGACAATGGCGATCATTTTGCCATGAAAGATTATCATATCCTATCGATGGATAGTATCGGCGGCAAAGTTACTGATAACGGGGTAGGGTTTGATATTAAAGATATTCCATGGGCCGGCCGCCAACTGTGGGCGCCTGATGCTGCTTACAAAAACGGAACCTATTACTTATACTTCCCGGTGAAGGATAAAAAAGACGTTTTCTATATTGGGGTGGCCACATCGGCCAGCCCGGTGGGGCCGTTTAAGGCAGAGTCTGAACCTATTGCGGGGAGTTACAGCATTGATCCGGCAGTATTTACCGACACCGATGGTAAAACCTATATGTATTTTGGCGGTATATGGGGTGGGCAATTGCAACGCTGGTCGACCGGAAAATATGAGGCCGACGGCTCAAAAACAGATTCGAAACAGGAGGATGCCCCGGCCATCAGCTGCCGTGTAGCGCTGCTAAAATCGGATATGAAAAGCTTTGATGGTGCAGTAAAAGATGTTGTTATTTTAGATAGCCTTGGCAAGCCGTTATTAACTAAAGATCATGACCGCCGGTTTTTTGAAGGCTCATGGATGCATAAATACAATGGTAAATATTACTTCACTTACTCAACCGGCGATACGCATTTGCTTTGTTATGCCATAGGTAGCAGTCCTGTAGGTCCGTTTACTTACAAAGGCGTATTTATGAAGCCCGTACAAGGGTGGACTACCCACCACTCCATTATCGAAATAAAAGGCAAATGGTATATATTTTATCATGATACCCAATTATCGGGCAAAACGCACCTGCGCAATGTAAAGGTGACAGAGTTGCAGCATAATGAAGATGGTTCTATCAAACTCATCGATCCTTTTTTGTAAACCAGCGAGATAGGTGGCGCTTGCTGTTTTTAAGTTAAAGATGGGATTTAATGGTTGTTAGCACATAAATCAATTCAATGAAGTATTTCATAATCATACTGTATTGTTTAATCGCCGTTGGGGTTAAAGCGCAAACCGGCAATGCGGCAATGCCACAAATTAAATATTGGGGCAATAATGCCGAATTGCTGGTAAGTGGTACGCCATTATTGATGACCGGCGGAGAATTGGGGAACTCCAGCGCCTCCAGTACAGCATATATGGAACCTATTTGGCCCAAACTCGAAAAAATGCACCTGAATACCCTGATAGCCCCGGTATATTGGGAGCTGATGGAACCCCGTGAAGGTGCGTTTAACTTTACGCTGGTTGATTACCTGGTAAAAAGCGCCCGCAAACATCATATTAAACTGGTATTGCTTTGGTTTGGCACCTGGAAAAACAGCATGAGCTGCTATGCGCCTGCCTGGGTTAAAACAAACCAAAAACGCTTTCCGCGGGTGCAAAGCAGTGAAGGTCGCTCAGAGGAGATCATTACACCGTTTTCTGAAAACGCAATGAAGGCCGATGTTAAGGCTTTCAGTGCGCTCATGCAGCATATTAAACAAACGGACAGCCAGCAGCACACTGTAGTAATGATACAGGTAGAAAATGAAATAGGCATGTTGCCCAGTGCCCGCGACCATTCAAAACCGGCCGATGATGCTTTTAAACAGGCTGTTCCCGAAAAGTTAATCACTTATTTGAATTTGCATCGGAATAAACTTGTACCCGAGATTAAAAAGATATGGCAGGATGGAGGTTTCAAAACAACTGGTAACTGGGAAACCGTTTTTGGCAAAAGTGCCGCTACCGACGAATTGTTTATAGCCTGGTATTTTGCCACGTATGCCAATGAAGTGGCCAGGGCAGGTAAGGCGGTTTATCCGCTACCGATGTATGTAAACGCTGCGCTCAACGCGCCGGGAAAACAACCAGGGCAATACCCAAGCGGCGGGCCGCTGCCGCATTTAATTGATGTATGGAAAGCTGCTGCCCCGGATATCGATCTGCTTTCGCCCGATTTTTATAACCCCAATTTTAAGTATTGGAATGACCGCTATACCCGGCCCGACAATGCTTTGCTGATTCCCGAACATCGTTTTGAAGAGGGTGTAGACGCGAAAGCGTTTTATGCAATTGGGCATTACAAGGCCCTGGGCTTTTCTCCTTTTTCTATTGAATCCGGTAAAAAGGCCGAAGCAGAATCGCTGGGGAAAAGTTATGATATCATTAACCAGCTATCGGGCGAAATCAGCAAAGCTAAAAGGCAAGGTGCGATGGAAGGGGTGTTGTTAAGTAGGGATGCGGATACCCTGAAGCTGGAAATGGGCGATTACCTATTAACCGTTTCGCACGATTTAACTTTGGGCTGGTCGCCGAAAGCTAAAGAAGCAAACTGGCCTTTGACAGGCGGCATCATCATCGCCTTATCAAAAGACGAGTTTTACGTGGGGGGCACCGGGCTGGTAATAAGTTTTAAACCGAAGAATGAAGCGCTACGCGCGGGGATACAAAACGTAGATGAGGGCACTTTTGTAAACGGCAAATGGCAACCCGGCCGCCGTTTAAACGGCGATGAGGACCACCAGGGCAGGCACCTCAGGATCCCGGTAGATGAATATGGCATCCAGCGTATTAAGCTTTACAGTTATGAGTAAAGGATAAAACAGGTAATATCAAAATCCGCTGATCATTACCCCAAAGGTAAGGGCACGTTTACAGGCACAGGCGCCCGGAAAAAGAATATTCTGAAAAAGATTGAAGATCCAGCTGGTTTACATGTATTGCAATTTTTATAAAAAATGCATTACATTCGTTAATTAAACCAGTTATGCCCCTAAAACGGTTGCTTATTGACCAGGAGTTGATAGCGTTGTTAAAAAACGACGACAGGGATGCATTTGCCGAAATTTATAGGCGGTACTGGACAGTAATGTATATGCATGCGCTGAAAATGCTCCGGGATGAAGACGACGCCAGGGATATTATACAGGAAACTTTCACATCGTTGTGGCTGAAAAGGGAATGCATAAATTCAGATGCTAATTTAGCCGGCTATCTTTTTATATCGACAAAAAATAAAGTACTTGACCTGGTAGCCCGAAAGCGGGTACGGCTGGATTACCTGGATTCGTTAGCCGCCTTTGCCGAAGCCACCAGCAACCAGACACTGGAGCGGATAGAAGAAAAAGAAATAATGGAAGCGCTGGAAAAAGAAATCGCCCAGCTTCCCCATAAAATGAAGCAAATATTTGAAATGCGAATCCACCAGCACTTTACCTATAAAGAAATTGCTGATGAATTGAATATATCCGACAAAACCGTTAAAAAGCAAATCAGCAACGCTATCAGGATAATCAGGCCTAAGCTTAATCACCTTTCGGCAATCGTTTTAATATTGTCGGGACTATAATATAGCTTTTACAATTGACGAGATTTATTTCGCGCAAATTGATTGGCTTATTTTCTTAGCGCCATAAACATTCGCTTGAACGCTGGTTAAGACTCACCCGACGAGGCTGCGCCCGTCACCCTCTCTTCACCTGCGGTGGAAAGAGGGTTTTTGTTGTTAGTTTATTGATAATAAGGTGTTTAATTAGATGTGATTTCCAAAATCCTCTTTCCGGCGAAGCCGAAGAGAGGGTCGGCCAGCGCAGCGTAGCCGGGGTGAGTCGTCGCCGCCATGCGATATACGCCATTGTCCCTTCAGCGTTCCGTTAAATTTTTCGACTCACAATTACGCGAGCATACGCGCTTTATAAAAAATATAATATCACGAGCTATAAACTCACTGAAATCAAAAACTTTCCATTTTTTTAATTTTCATCTACTACTTCCTCCCTGGCTGGCCGTTTCATTAAATAACAGCCAATAAACCATGACCAGGGAACAAGCACAGGAATTATTAAACAAGTATCAACTCGGCAACTGCACGCCCGAGGAACAGCAATTGCTGGATAACTGGTATTTGCACGAGGCCGATAAGCAGCCTGTAGCCGAAGGGCCGGCCGATCCGTTAATGGAAGAGGAGCTGATGTGGAACAGGATAGTTAATGAAATCCCCGAAACCGCTAAAATCCGGCGCTTTAAAAAATGGTACACCATTGCTTCGGCTGCTGCCATCCTTGTTTTTGTTTCATTTGGCGCATACCTGTTTGTTAAAAACAACCAGCCCCCTAAGCAGCTTGTTCATCAATCTAACCCTAAAAATGATATTTTGCCGGGTGGTAATAAAGCCATACTTACCCTGGCGAACGGCAAACAGATTACTTTAACCGGCGCCCGCAACGGCACCCTTGCTTTACAGGGCGCGGTATCAATTAATAAAACAGCCGATGGCAGAATAGTTTATGATTCATCCGAAAAATCAGGATCTAATGATGCAAAATTAACTGCGTACAACACCATGACTACGCCCCGCGGTGGCCAATATTGGGTTGTTTTGCCCGACGGCAGCCGGGTGTTGTTAAATGCGGCTTCTTCGTTAACCTATCCAACCACATTTAGCGGCGCCGAGCGTAAAGTTGAGGTTACCGGCGAGGCTTATTTTGAAGTGGCGCACAATGCCGCCAAACCGTTCAGGGTTTACAGTAAATCGCAAATTGTGGAGGTATTGGGCACGCATTTCAATATCAATACCTATGATGACGAGCCGGCTGTTAAAACCACCCTGCTTGAAGGGAAGGTAAAAGTAACGTCGATCGCTAAAAATCAAACCCGGATTTTACAGCCAGGCCAGCAGGCTTTTTTAAATGCGCTTGCATTTAATGTAAGTGAGGTTGATGTAGATGAGGCCACTGCCTGGAAGAACGGATTGTTTGTTTTTGAAAGTAATGATATCCAGCAAATTATGCGGATGGTATCCAGGTGGTATGATGTTGATGTGGTGTACGCAGGTACTTTGCCAACCGACAAATTCAGCGGCTCGGTATCCAGGTTCAGCAATGTTTCTGAAGTGCTGAATACGCTGCAACTTACCCGGAAAGTGCATTTTAAAACATTGGGTAAAAAAATTACCGTATCTGAATAAATTATAACCAAGCCAATAAATAGCCAACATAATAATCTAAAAAACCGAGAAAAAAATGGAAAAAAAACTACGAACGTAACCCTGAAAACGGGACTTAAAAAAAACGTGAAAGTGTACCACCACTTTCACGCCAAAAATTTGAGTTAACCCGTTAATCTGTCTGCCATTCCGGCGCATAGAAAAAATTATTGTCAATAAATCTTGTTTTAACCCAAACTATTCAAAAGTATGAAAATATCTACTTTTAACATAGGTATGCCCAAACTATGCATACCTCAAAAGTTATTATTAGTTGTGAAAATAACTGTACTCCTTTTTTTTGTCGCTGTTATGCACGTAAGTGCCTCATCTTACGCGCAAAATATTAATCTTTCGGCCACAAACGCACCATTAAAAAAACTCTTTAAAGAGATCAGGAAGCAAAGCGGCTACAACTTTATTTATACCGAAGGGATGATGAAGGATACCAGGCCGGTTAACATTCATGTTAGTAACGCTTCCATAGATGTTATCCTCGATAAGGTATTTCATGATCAGCCGCTTTCCTACACCATCAGCAATAACACTATTGTAATTAAGGAAAAGGATAACCAGCAAACCAGTAATGCGATAATAACCATTACCGGTACCGTTAAAGACGAAAAAGGCGAACCTTTGCCAGGGGTTACTGTAGCCGTTGAGGGTATAGCCAATGCTACATCAACGGATTATAATGGTAAGTACACCATTAAGGCAGATGGTAAGCAAACTTTGGTATTCTCGTTTATTGGTTATAAAACTGTAAAAAGGCCTATCAATAACGAGTCGCTGATAAATATCTCTTTAGAGCCTGCAGCCAGGGATTTAACCGAGGTGGTTGTGGTTGGTTACGGTACCCAAAAACGATCGGATATTACAGGCGCTGTTGCATCAGTACCCAAGTCCCGTTTATCGGAGTTGCCGGTTACCAACGTACTGCAGGCTTTAGAAGGTGCCGTTGCAGGGGTTACCATAACCAATACATCATCTGTACCGGGAGCAGTGCCGGGGTCAATAGTAAGGGGGCAAAACTCCATCAGTGCAGGTACCGGCCCGTATGTGGTGGTAGACGGTATCCCGCTGAGTAAAACCGGCGGTTCGCTTAACGATATCAATCCTAATGATATCGCTTCGATGGAAATATTAAAGGATGCATCGGCAGTGGCCATCTACGGAACCAATGGCTCCAACGGTGTTATCCTGATTACTACCAAGCGAGGGAACAGCGGTAAACCCGTTATCCGCTACAGCGGTTATGCTGGTATCGAAAACCTTGCGCATATCCTTGAACCGCGCGACCCGGCATCTTTTATTCAAAAATATGCCGATTATCTTTCGCAAACGGGCCAAACGCAAACCAGCCCGGTACCCAATAGTTCTGAACTGCCCAATTACAAGGCCGGTAAAACCATTGATTGGGTGAAAGAAGCTACCCAGCAAGGGGTAATGCAAGACCATAACCTAAGCGTTTCTGGTGGTAGCCCCGATGTTAAATATTTTATATCAGGCGATTACATGAAGCAGAAAGGCGTGGTAAAAGGTTACCAGTATAACCGGGTAAGCATCCGCTCGAACCTGGATGTTAACGTTACCAATTTTTTAACCGTTGGTATGTCATCCTTCCTTTCGAATAATAATTATGACGGAGGCCGCGCGAACCTGTTATTCGCTACAGCTATGAGCCCTTATGGTAATTTATATAATGCAGATGGTACTTATACCATTTACCCTATGGCGCCTGAGTTGTTGTATACCAACCCTTTATTGGGTTTAACTACCGACCAGGTAAACCGCAGCGTAAATTTAAATGGCAACGGCTATGCCGAGATTAAATTTGGCGGCGTACTTAAAGGGCTGAAATACCGGGTAAACGCAGGTTACACCTATTTGCCAACCCGTGTTGATAGCTACAGTGGCCGTTTGGCAAATACACCTTTGGGGTCGGCCAGTGCTGCAAGCTCCGAAACAACAGCCTATACTATTGAAAACCTGTTGTACTATAACAGGGATATTGGCAAGCATCACTTTGATTTTACGGGCTTATACAGTGCACAACGCCGCAGATATTTTACATCAACCGCTTCGGCTACAGGTTTTGTGAACGACGAACTTTCATTTAACAACATTGGCGCCGGTGCTACACAAACATCGTCGTCATATTCAGACAGGTACGCGCTTAATTCGCAGATGGCCCGTGTCAATTATTCATACAACAGCCGTTATCTGTTCACTGTTACCGCCCGCCGCGATGGTTCGTCGGTTTTTGGCGCTAATACTACCAAATACGGTGTATTTCCATCAGCAGCGCTGGGCTGGAATATTAGCCAGGAAAATTTTCTGAAAGATTCAAAGATCGTGAATAACTTAAAACTTAGGGCTTCATACGGTAAAACCGGTAACGAAGCAGTAGGCATTTATCAAACTATTACAACAGATGGGGCGGTAAGGTCGCCTTTCAACGGCGTAAGTACAATAGGTGTTCAGGCCAGCAACTTAGGTAATGCTAATTTGCATTGGGAAACAACTGTCGGAACAAATTTGGGAGCCGATTTCTCGCTCTTCAATAGCCGTATTAATGGCTCTGTTGATGCATATAAAACCCGTACCTACGGTTTACTGCTTCAACGGGGACTGCCGCTAATTACCGGTTATTCAAAAGTATGGGATAACATAGGCAAAGTGGCCAACAAGGGCATCGAAGTTACCCTGGGTACAAAAAACATTGATGGCAGGGATTTCCGTTGGGAATCAAACATTGTGTATGCCATAAATAGGAACAAGATTGTGGACCTTTATGGCGATGGTAAAGACGATATTGGTAACCGGTGGTTTATAGGTAAGCCAATCAGCGTAATATATGATTACAAAATGACAGGTGTTTGGCAAACAGGCGAGGATGCCTCCAAACAAGATCCGGGAGCAAAACCGGGCGACCTGAAATTTGCCGATACCAATGGCGATGGCAAAATTACTGCTGACGATAGGGTTATTCAGGGGCAAACCACGCCAAAATGGACTGGCGGTATCACCAACACGTTTCACTATAAGCAATTTAACCTAAGCATATTCATACAAACAGCGCAAGGCATGCTTAAAAACAATGCCGATTTAAACTATGCTGATGAATCGGGCAGGAGGAATACGCCGGCGGCCATAGAGTACTGGACACCATCAAACGGCAATAACTCCTTCCAGTCTTTATCTTACACCAATACCCGGGGATACGGCTATCCGCGCGATGCCAGCTACACCCGTATTAAGGATGTAACGTTTAGTTACGTTGTGCCGCAGGTACTGTTAGATAAAGCGCACATCAATGGCTTAACATTTTATGTAAGCGGCCGAAACCTGCACACTTTTACCAAGTGGATAGGCTGGGATCCTGAAAATAATTATTCGACCAGGGGATCCGGCGACTGGACAAACAACTATCCAACTACCCGCACATTTGTTTTTGGTGCCAACATTTCATTAAAATAAACTGATAAAAGATAACGACATGAAAAAGTATTCAATGATAGTGGCTTCTGTATCAGTGCTTATTATCGCATTTGCATCCTGTAAAAAGTCATACCTGGCCGAAAAGCCTTACTCCTCATACACCCCGCTAACACTTAACGATTCATTGGGCTTTGAAGCCGCCGCCGTGGGCCTTTATAACTACGAAAGTACTATTTTAACCTATTCAAGCGCCCAGGGATGGCCAAGCGTTTGGCAGGTGGGTACTGATGTGGCCAATGCTACTGCAAACCAGCAAGGTATTGAAGTGCCATATTATAATTACTCTTTGCTTACCTCGCAAGACCCGGCAGCAACATACATTTGGGGTAAATATTATGCCTTGATCAACAACGCCAACATTATCATCAAAGCCGTTGAAGATCCTTCAAATACTAAGCTTACCGCCAAAGGCAAAAACATGATAGATGCCGAAGCCAAGTTTTTTAGGGCATATGCCTACAATAGCCTGGCTACATTATTTGGCAAAGTGCCATTGGTAACGGCCCCGCTTGCGGCGCCAAAAACAGATTTTGTGCGTGCCCCGCTTGATCAGGTCAACAACCTTATTATAAGCGACCTTACGTTTGCAAGTGCAAACCTGTCCGACTTAAATGCGGGTACGGCGAAGCTAAATGTACAAGGCAAGCCTGTTGACAGGGCCAATAAATACATGGCCATGCAGCTTTTGGCCGAGGCTTACCTGCGCATGGGTAAAAACGACCTGGCCGAGCAACAGGCGCAGGTAGTTATAAGCAGTGGTAAATTTAGCCTGATAAGCAGCCGTTATGGTGTAAGGGCAAGCGGCGCCGGCGATTATTACTCGGATATGTTTGTTTACGGTAACCAGCGGCGCAGCCAGGGTAACTCAGAAGCGATATGGGTTATCGAGCAGGAAAATCCAAGCTCGGTAGTTGGTGGCAATACAGATGCTGCCCAGCAACGCCGCGTATGGGGAGCTGCCTATTACAATATCAGCGGTATGGTGCTTTGCGATTCGCTTGGCGGGCGTAGCATTGCCAGGCTAAGGTTAAGTAACTGGGTGTTGTATGGCCTATATCCAACAGGAGATTTACGCAACTCGCAGTACAGCATCAAAAGGCGTTATTACATTAACAACCCAACTGCCGCCAACTACGGTCAGCAGGTACCTTTTACCGGGCCTGATACCTTATATAAAATATGCCCGAGCATAACCAAATGGGGTGCATTTGACCCTAACGATACTTTTGGTTATGCCATGATCAAAGATTTTATGATGATGCGCTTAGGCGAAACCTACCTGTTACTTGCTGAAGCACAGGTGAAGCAAAGCAAAACTGCCGAGGCGGCAAACACCATTAACGTTTTGCGCACAAGAGCGAAGGCGCCACTGGTTACGGCCAGCCAGATGACACTGGACTTTGTACTTGACGAGCGTGCCCGTGAATTGATTGGTGAAGAAAACCGGAGAATGACACTGATGCGCACCGGCACCCTGGTTGACCGCGCCCTGCGCCTCAACTCAAATGACGCTCAGCACCCTACAGCCGGCCTGGCAGCCAAAAATTTGCTGCTCCCCATCCCTTTATCAGAAATTCAACTGAATAAGGATGCTGTTTTAGAACAAAATCCGGGTTATTAATATAATTCATAGTGTGTGGCGATGTATATTGCCACACACTTTACTACTTATGCTTTTTAACCGCCTCAAACATTCCCTGTTTATAGTTTTATTGATGGGTAGCTTTCTGCATGCAGGTGCACAAACTTACCCGGTAAAAGTTAGTACCATCGGCCCCGGGTGGGCTAATAACTCGGTGAATACAGTTATTTTTCGCAAAAACTCGCTGGTTACTTTTAAAGGCGAGCAATATGCCGCCTATTATGATCAGCAGCAGGTATTAACCCTGGCCAAAAGAAAAAGCGGGTCAAATGAATGGCAGGTTGCTGTCACCGCCTATAAAGGCGATGCTACTGATGCCCATAAAACCATCAGCATTATGGTTGATGGCGCAGGATACCTGCATGTGGCCTGGGGCTTGCATAATGAGCCATTAAACTATGCCGTGGGCATTGCGCCCGGTAGTCTTGCTTTATCGGCAAAAAAATCAATGACCGGCATTGCTGAAGACCGCGTAAGCTACCCTGAATTTTACAAACTGCCCAAAGGCGATTTGTTATTCCTTTACAGGAATGGGGCTTCCGGCAATGGCAACCTGGTCATTAACCGGTACCTGGCAGCAACCAAAAAATGGGTAAATGTGCAAAGTAATCTTATTGATGGCGAAGGTAAACGAAATGCTTATTGGCAAATGGCCATTGATAAAAAAGGATTTATACACTTGTCATGGGTGTGGCGCGAAAGCCCGGATGTGGCCAGTAACCATGATATGTGCTATGCGGTATCAAAAAATGGTGGGATAACCTGGGAACGATCAACAGGGCAAACCTATAATTTGCCAATTACCGCCGCAACTGCCGAATATGCTTGCCAAATTCCGCAAAAAAGCGAGCTGATTAATCAAACATCAATGGTTATTGACGATGATGGCAATCCATTTATAGCCAGCTACTGGCGCGAGGAGGGACAAGCGGTTCCGCAATACCATATTATTTATAAAAATAATGCGCAGTGGGCCAGCAGTAACCTCAATTTTCGCAAAACCTCTTTTAGTTTAAGCGGAATGGGCACAAAAAGCATCCCCATATCACGTCCGCAGGTGGTTGCCTGGAAACTGGGTAAAAACATGGCCGCGGCCTTAATATTCAGGGATATAGAGCGGGGAGACAAAATTTCTGTCGCCTTTACCAACAATCTGGCCGCGAATAATTGGACCGTTAGTGATTTGTCGGCTTTCGCAGTTGGAGCCTGGGAGCCAACTTATGATACTGAACTATGGAAGGATAAAAAGATACTTAACCTGTTTATACAAAAGGTAGTACAGGTGGACGGTGAAGGGCAGGCCAATATTACGGCCCAGCCGGTACAGGTGCTGGAATGGAAGCCGGCTGATAATTAAAAACAGGAAAACATGAAAATTAAAAATACATTAAGCTGCTGCCTTGCCTTGCTGATTTTTTGCGGGGCCAATGCACAACAGGTTAAGTTTAAAACCGATAAAAAGTTGCTGCAAACCATCAGCAGCGATTACAAAATTGCGGTGGCCCAGTATAAATTAATGGCCCGTGAACTTGATACTAATAAATTCCCTAAAACTTATTATCCTAAAACCGGCAAGTTTGAAACAAGCGGTGCCGACTGGTGGTGCAGTGGTTTTTACCCCGGCACCTTATTATACCTATACCACCAAACCGGCGATAAGATATTGCTTACTGAAGCTAACCGCATAATGAAAGTACTTGCCGGTGAGCAATATAACAAAACCACGCACGATTTAGGATTTATGATGTATTGCAGCTTTGGCAATGCCGAAAAATTTGAACCTGAGCCTCAATACAAAGAGATACTCATTAACAGTGCAAAATCCTTAGTTACCCGGTTCGACCCCAGGGTTGGCTGCATTAAATCATGGGATTCAAACAAACCCGAATACCTGGTAATTATCGATAACATGATGAACCTTGAACTATTGTTTTGGGCTACCCGCGTTACGGGCGACAGTAGTTTTTATAAAATAGCGGTCACCCATGCCAATACCACCATGAAAAACCATTTCCGGGCAGATTACAGCTCATACCATGTGGTAAATTATAACCCGCAAACCGGCGATGTTCAACAAAAGCGTACCGCCCAGGGCTTTGCTGATGAGTCGGCCTGGGCACGCGGGCAGGCATGGGGCTTGTATGGTTACACCGTGATGTACCGCGAAACAAAGGATAAAAAATATCTGGAACAGGCAAATCACATTGCGGGGTTTATATTAAACAATCCCAATTTACCGGCAGATAAAATCCCCTATTGGGATTATAACGCACCCAATATTCCAAACGCCTTACGCGATGCTTCGGCAGGCGCGGTAATGGCTTCGGCTTTGTTGGAACTTTGCCGTTATACCGGTAAAAAGCAGGGCCGGCTATATTTTACAACCGGCGCAACCATTATCCGTAATTTATCGGCCGCAAAATATCTGGCCGCTGCCGGTACCAATGGCGGTTTTATTTTAAAACATAGCGTAGGAAGTTTACCGGCAAACTCCGAAGTAGATGTGCCGCTTACCTATGCCGATTACTATTTTATAGAAGCATTAAACCGGTATAAAAATTTTAACAAAAAACGATAAGACGATTGAAGTCCTGAATACGCCTTTGACCTAAAAAATAACTGCTATGAAAAAATTACTGTTTTTGCTTTGCACAATGTTGCTGACGCTTAATCTGTGGGCGCAAAAAAACATATCAAACGGTCTTGCCGATAGGAAACTGTGGCTGGCTTATATGGATAAAATAGCCCGGCCCGTAATATCAAACCTGGCCGAAGATAAGCTGAAGCAAAACATGCAGGTGGGTTTATCTGATCGTATAGACAATAAGGAAGGGCGTTCAAAAGTAGCTTACCTTGAAGCATTTGGCCGTACCTTAAGCGGAATTGCCCCATGGCTTAACCTGGAAGGGGGCGATGCTTCCGAGGTGAAATTACGCAGCCAGTACCGTGCATGGGCATTAAAAGCGATAGCCAACGCGGTTAACCCGCAGGCTAATGATTATTTGCAATGGAATGGCGGGCAGCCTTTGGTTGATGCATCGTACGTGGCCTTCGCCCTTGTCAGGAGCCCCTGGTTATGGGAGCACCTGGATGATAATGTAAAAAAACAGGTGGTTGATGCGATGAAGATAACCCGTAATACGGTGCCGGTTTACTCCAACTGGATCCTGTTTTCGGGGATGATCGAAGCCTTCTTTTGTAAATACGATTTAGGGGACGACCCTGTACGCACCGAATACGGTATCCGCGAATTTACCCAGCACTGGTATGTTGGCGATGGCCTGTTTTCGGATGGGATGACTTTTCATCTTGATTATTACAACAGCATTGTGATACAGCCCAATTTAGCCGCCATGCTACAGGTGCAGGGCGAAAAAAAGAAGAACTATCAACGCGAACAGGAGCGCGTAAAAGCCATTGGCCAACGCTATGCCGAAATATTGGAGCGCTTAATTAACGCTGACGGCAGTTACCCGGCAACCGGCCGCTCCATAGTTTATCGGGGAGGGGTTTTTCATCATTTGGCCAATATGGCTTATATTAAACAGCTGCCGGCATCATTGCCACCGGCACAGGTGCGTTGCGCCTTAACCGCCGTTATCAAAAAAACGCTGGAGTCGCCTGCTACATTTACTAAGGATGGATGGCTCAACATTGGCCTTTACGGCAAGCAACCCGGCCTGGCCGATTTTTATATTACTACCGGCAGCCTGTACATCTGCAGTAATATTTTTGTACCCCTTGGCTTGCCCGAAACCGACGAATTCTGGAGCGCGCCACCCCTCAAATGGACGGCAGTTAAGATCTGGAGCGGCGAAGATGTAAAAGCCGATCACGCCTTGGATCTGAAATAAAGAAAGGCGGGGCAAACGCATCTAAATTGGGTTAACATAACTTAACATATTTTAATTTTATTTATTATAAATAACTGATAATTAACATGTTGTAAATTTACATGGTTAACACTAAACTAATGCTTGTGCATTTAAGCGCATCCAAATGTTTGTGCCTGTTGTTGTGCTAAAACAGGTGCCGAAGCGACTTGGATCGTTTGACCAGGATCAGGCTTCTTTACATCATAAGCTTATTCCGTTAGCTATTATTAAATGACAGATCATCACCGCTAAATATTTAGATGCGTTTGCCTTGAAGGAAGGGGGGGAAGATATTTGACAGAAAAACTTAGCTCATGCTGTTTTTTTGTTGAAGCCAGGCCGCATTCCCGATAACCATGGTTTTTTAGTACAAATTGACTTCTTCTCCCCCTTATTTGACCTAATGCTCCCCCCTGCGGGTCTTTGTTTTAAACTACTTTCGAAACTCAATTATAAATGGTTACTCCAATTGTGTTTGCGCTCGGCAACAGATCGTTTTAGCAATTAGCAGATCGGCCGTTTTTACAATTAACAACATAGGCGTCTGCGGGGAGGCGGAGTACAAAATTGAGAATCAATAAAATCTTATGAAAAGAAATTATCTAAAAAATCGTTTCAACACCAAAGCACAGTACAAAATTTTAATTGTCCTGATGCTCTTGGGTGGTGGATTCCGGGCCCATGCTCAAAAAGGCTTGCGGGTACTACCTCATATAAACTATTGCGCTGCGCAAGCGCAAAAAACGCTAAGTAATATTCCGGTAAGCGGCAACAACCTGCCACGTAATATAGATAGAGGCAAAACAAACTGGCGATATGTAAATTCCCAGGACTGGTGCAGCGGATTCTGGCCCGGCATTTTATGGTACTTATACGAAGGTACCCACGATGAAAAATGGAAAACAGCGGCTGATAAGTTTACACAGGAATTAAAGCCGGTTTCCGAACATAGTGGCTTCGACCATGATTTGGGCTTCATGATATTTAACAGTTTTGGCAATGGGTACCGGTTAACAGGAGACTCAGCGTATAAACAGGTTATATTAAAATCGGCAGATTCATTAGCGACTTTATTTAACCCTAAGGTTGGTACTCTTTTATCGTGGCCGGCAATGGTTAAAAAAATGGACTGGCCCCACAATACCATTATCGATAACATGATCAACCTCGAGCTGTTATTCTGGGCTTCTAAAAACGGCGGCAGCAGGCATTTGTATGATATAGCGGTTAAACATGCCGAAGCAACCATGCACAACCACTTCAGGCCCGATTATACCTCATACCACGTTGTGGTATATGATACCATTACCGGGAAAAAGATAAAAGGGATAACTCACCAGGGCTATGCAGATAACAGCATGTGGGCCAGGGGGCAATCCTGGGCTGTATATGGGTTTACCATGTGCTACCGCGAAACGGGGAAAGCGGAGTTTTTAAACTTTGCACAAAAAGTAGCCGATGTATATCTGAGCCGCTTGCCGGCGGATTTGGCCCCTTATTGGGATTTTGATGATCCTGCTATACCCAATACTGCAAAAGATGCTTCGGCTGCTTGTGTAACGGCTTCGGCATTGCTTGAACTATCAACTTTCGTAAAAGACAAGTCAAGAGCGCGGATTTACCGGCAAAAGGCCGAAGCTATGTTGCAAACACTTTCCTCCACCGCTTACCAGAGCCATCATGTAAATGACGCTTTTTTACTGCATTCCACAGGCCATCATCCTGCCGGGACAGAAATTGATGCATCAATTATTTATGCCGATTACTATTATTTGGAAGCCTTGTTAAGATTGGATAAATTACAACATGCCAAAGCTTCTCGTCATCAACATAAATCGCACTAAATGAGATATTTTATATTAGTCGTAGTTTCTTTTATTACGTTAGCTGCCAAAGCGCAAAACAAGGTATCAGACAGTTCCGTGGTAATTCAATCGCCTGATAAGAACCTGGTCTTGAAGTTCTACCAAAAACAGGCAGCCGATAACAAGCGGACCATGTATTACCAGGTAACTTACCAGGATAAACAGGTTATAGGCGAGTCGGTGCTGGATATTCAACTGGATAACCAGTTGTCAGAAAAAGCGATGGCGCTGAAAGTAGATCAGCATAAAAACTGGTGCGAAAACCTGGTGATAAAGGATATAAAAACCACTACTCATGATACGGCCTGGATCCCCGTAAATGGCGAACGCAGCCAGGTAAGGGATCATTATAATGCCGCCGATATCACCCTAATGAAGGAAGATAACCCAATGTATGTGATGCAGGTACAGGTCCGGGCTTATGATGAAGGCGTCGCCATTCGCTACTACTTCCCCGAAAATGAAAAAGGAACGTATTATAATATCACCGCCGAAAATACCGAATTCAATTTACCGGCCGGTACCCAGGCCTGGTTTGCCAATTGGGCCCAGGCGCCTTATTACAAACTGCCGTTGGCCGGCTGGCCCGGCGAAAGCGAACGCCCCCTTACATTAGAACTACCCGACGGGCTATTTGCCACGCTTGGCGAAGCGCAGCTGGTTGATTATGCCCGCACCAAATTCAAATTGAGCGAGGATAAGCCAAATACCATTGTAACGGCTATGTTTGGCGGGGCGCAGCTCGTGTCTCCGGTTGGTACGCCCTGGCGGGTGATCATGGTAGCCACAACTCCTGGCGATTTGATAGCGCATAATTATATGATGCTTAACCTGAACGAACCATCTAAAATAACAAATACCGATTGGATAAAGCCAGGCAAAATTATGCGTGTGATGACACAAACCACTGCCGATGCCAAAGCTAATATCGATTTTGCTGTAAAACATAAGCTGCAATACATACTATTTGACTGGAAATGGTACGGGCCGGCATTCAGCTTTGATTCAGATGCGACAAAGGTTGCCGCCACTGATTTTGATTTGCCGGGCATTATTCAATATGGCAAGAATAAAGGCGTGGGAGTATGGTTATATGTTAACCAGCAGGCGTTGATGGCGCAAAGCGACAGCCTGTTTGCTGTATATAGTAAGTGGGGGATAAAAGGTGTAAAATTTGGCTTTGTACAGGTGGGCTCGCACCGATGGACCACCTGGGTAGAGAAGGCTATTCAGCAGGCGGCGGCAAGCCATATAATGGTTAACATTCATGACGATTGGCGCCCTACCGGCGAACAGCGCACCTGGCCCAACCTGATAACAGCCGAAGGCATACGTGGCAACGAAGAAATGCCGGATGCAACCCACAATACCATATTGCCATTTACCCGCTACATAGCAGGCCCGGCCGATTATACCATATGTTATTTCGATAAACGTATAAAAACTACCCATGCCCATCAGCTTGCATTGGCCGCCATTTATTACAGCCCCCTGCAAACGCTTTACTGGTATGATAAGCCATCGGCAGAGCACAACGAGCCCGAACTGGAGTTCTGGGACAACATCCCGACCAGTTGGGATGAAACAAGGGTAATACAAGGTAAGCCGGGAGCGTATATTACTACAGCCAGGCGCAAAGGAACGGACTGGTTTGTAGGAACCATTACCAATAACGAAGCAAGGACGTTGAAAGTGGCACTCACTTTCCTGCAGCCGGGCAAAAAATACCGGGCCAAAATATATAGTGATGATGCTGCCGTGCCTACGGCCACACATGTACGGGTTAACAGCAGTGTGGTTAGTAGCAAAACAGTGTTAAACATTAACCTGCAACCATCAGGGGGCGAGGCAATGCATATAGAAGAAATTAAATAGAAGCTAAAAGCAGAATGCACAAAGCTTAAAGCAGACTAATTGATCTTCTATTTGATAAAGAATATATGTGAAATTAATTAACAGATCCTATATAAATGAGCATAATCAATAATGAGTTTTACAGTAACACCAAACCGCGACATGTCAATTGAAAACGTATTTACACCATATATTTTAAGCGCGGATATTGGCGGTTCACATATAACGGCAGCAATATGTAATTATAAAACAAATACGATCATTGAACAAAGCCAGGTAAGGATTGATATTAATAGCCAGGGTTCGGCGGTGGATATTTTATTTGCCTGGAGCAATATATTAAAACAGGTTTTAGAAAGGGCCAATGTTCATGTATCGGGCCTGTCGCTGGCTATGCCCGGCCCTTTTGATTACCATAATGGAATTTCGTATATCAAAGGGCTCAACAAATACGAATCTATCTACGGCATTAACATTAAATTGCACTTGGCCAACACACTGCAAATACACCATAAACGCATTAAATTCAGAAATGATGCCGAAGCCACTGTAGCGGGCGAATGCATTGCCGGGGCAGGAAACGAATATAATAGTGTGATGGGTGTTACCCTTGGGACAGGTTTTGGATCGGCATATTTTATTGACGACGAAATAACGGATTTGAATTTGGGCAGTTTACTATTTAAGGAAACCATCGCCGATGACTATTTATCAACCCGGGGATTTGTAAAGCGATACCAGGAGTTATCGGGCAAATCGGTTAAAAACGTAAAGGAACTTGCTTTCATCGCCGATATGGACCTGGTTGCCAAACAGGTATTTGAAGATTTTGCCGAAAACCTAAGCAGTTTTCTCGAACCCCATATCCTGGCTATGTCTCCGCAGTGTTTAATCCTATGCGGCAATATAACCCATGCGTCCGATCTGTTTTTGCCGGCTTTGAAAAACCGGTTGCCAAATACTGTTATTGAACTTGCCCGGTTAGGGGAGCACGCGCCGCTCATAGGGGCTGCCCATCTTTTTAAGCCGGTTGAAAAAGCCGTAGCTTTAGTTAATAAATTAAAAATCAATGACCAATAAACCAGCTTTTACCGAAAAGAAATTTATCGTGACGTTTGTTTTCGTCACCTCCCTTTTTTTAATGTGGGGATTGCTTCACTCCATGAGCGATGTATTGAATAAGCATTTTCAGGATGTATTAAACGTTTCCAAATCACAGTCGGGGCTGATACAGCTGTCTGTTTTTGGCGCTTATTTTATAATGAGTATTCCTGCGGGGTATTTTCTAAAAAAATTCGGGTATAAACCGGGCGTTATTTTAGGTTTAATGCTGTTTGCTACTGGAACCTTTTTATTTGTACCCGCGGCGAATGCCAACTCATTCAACTTTTTCAGAATAGCCTTGTTCATTTTAGGTTGCGGCATGGCCACGCTGGAAACGGTAGCACACCCCTTTGCAGCCTCTTTGGGCGATCAGCGCACCAGCGACCAGCGTATCAACTTTTCGCAGTCATTTAACGCGATAGGCACTATTATTGGTCCTGCCCTGGGGGCGTACTTTTTTTTCCGTGCGGGGGGTGAACACTCTACCGATTTGTCGTCGGTTAAAACATTATACGTTGGCATAGGGTGCGTAATTGTATTTATTGCTATTGTTTTCCTGTTTCTTAAAATACCGGTATTAACTGCCCCCCATGTAGCGGCATCAGAAGCGGATACCGATGCGATAAATGTAGATATCGCCCCAACAAAAAAACTATATGAGCACAGTCATTTTGTATGGGCCGTTATTGCCCAATTTTTTAATGTAGCCGCGCAGGGGGGTACCTGGGCCTACTTTATTAACTACGGGCACGATGTTATGGGTTTTAGCAATGAAACCGCCGCCGGGTATATGAGTGTTTTTATGGCCATGATGGCTGTTGGTCGTATTATAGGTACTTTCCTGATGAGGTTTGTTGCCCCCAGTAAGTTATTGGCCGCATTTGCTTTAGGAAGCGTGGTTATGTGTGTTGTTGTTGCCCAGGGCTATGGGTGGACATCATATATCGCGTTAATGATGATCAATTTCTTCTTCAGCATTATGTTCCCAACCATTTTTAGCCTTGGCCTTAAAAACCTGGGCAAACATACCCAGCAGGCATCTTCTTTTATTTCTATGGGGGTAGTTGGCGGAGCATGCTTCCCGTTGCTGATGGGGCTCATCGCTAACCACAATGTGGCCAAAGCCTATTACTTGCCAATAATTTGTTATGTGGTGATCTTTTTGTTCGGTGCAAAGTTTTATAAAGTGAAACATTGATGCGGTTCAAACTATACATATTATTCTTGAGTTTGCAGGCATGCAGCCAGGTTGCTATGGCCCAAGGGGGAAACGTAACACGAACCGCAACTGATGGTCCGCTATCCAAAGTGTGGGTGGCGGATCAGGGGAACGGCACTTATAAGAACCCGGTTTTGTATGCAGATTATTCAGATCCTGATGCCATACGGGTTGGAGACGATTATTACCTGGTTGCGTCCAGTTTTAATTGCATGCCGGGCCTGCCTGTTCTTCATTCTAAAGACCTGGTTAACTGGAAGCTGATTAATTACGCGTTAAAAAAACAAGTCCCCGAAACTGTTTATGATAAGCCACAGCATGGTAAGGGCGTTTGGGCGCCCGGCATCCGTTTTCACAAAGGCGAGTTTTATATTTATTACCCCGATCCCGACTATGGTATTTATATGGTTAAAACCAAAGATCCGGCGGGCGCCTGGAGTAAACCGTTACTGATTTTGCCGGGCAAGGGTATTATTGACCCCTGCCCTTTTTGGGATGATGATGGCAAGGCCTATCTGGCGGTGGCCTGGGCAGGCAGCCGCGCCGGTATTAACAGCTTGTTAACCATCTTTCGGCTAAATGCCGAAGGGACAAATGTTACGGATGATGGTAAACATGTTTATGATGGTCATGATAAGAATCCCACTATAGAAGGCCCCAAACTGTATAAGCGTAACGGCTATTATTACTTGCTGGCGCCGGCAGGTGGTGTGGCCACCGGCTGGCAGCTTGCATTGCGGTCGAAATATATCTATGGGCCGTATGAGGCTAAAATAGTGATGAACCAGGGCCGAACTGCGGTGAACGGTCCACACCAGGGTGCGCTGGTGCAGACACAAACCGGCGAGCCCTGGTTTATTCACTTCCAGGACAAAGGGGCCTATGGGAGGATCCTCCACCTGGAACCGGTGAAATGGATCAATAACTGGCCGGTAATTGGCAAAGACGACGATGGTAATGGCATAGGAGAGCCCGTACTTACCTATAAAAAGCCAAATGTGGGCAAAACTTACCCCCTGATAACCCCGGCTGAAAATGACGAGTTTAACACAGATCAGCCTGGTTTGCAATGGCAGTGGCACGCCAACCCCAAAATACAATGGAGCGCATTAATCCCGGGTTCGGGCTATCTGCGGTTGTTTGCCTATCCAACAGAACCGGGGGCGGCTAACCTGTGGCCGGTTCCCAATTTGTTGTTGCAAAAATTTCCGGCTGCTGATTTTACGGCGACAACAAAGGTTGATTATAAAGTGGAATGGGATGTATGGCAAAGTAAAAAAGCTGGCCTGCTTGTTATGGGGAATGACTATGCTTACCTGGCAGTTTCTAAAGATGAAAAAGGGTTTAAAATAAGCCAGGTGATTTGTAAAGGGGCGGTAACTGGTAATACAGAAGAAGTTATAGCCGAAAATAGGATTAATCAACCTGCTGTTTATCTGCGGGTTCATGTAAATGCGCCAGATGCCCGGTGTAGCTTTAGCTATAGTGAAGATGGAACCAATTTTAAAGAAATAGGAACACCGTTTACTGCCCTGCCCGATAAATGGATAGGAGCAAAGGTGGGCCTGTTTTGTATTAGCAAACCGGATGTACGCACGGGCGGATATGCCGATTTTGATTGGTTCCGGATAACACCATAAACCCCTGTTGGTGGATGAGTTTAAAAGTAAATAGCGAGGTATAAGTATGGTTGTTAACGATTTCAGAAAGAGGTAAATGCATAATTTAAAATGAAAAGGTACCTGGCATATGGGCTGATGAATATACTATGTATTTGGTTACTGCCCAACAGTGTTGTTGCCCAAAACGCGGTATGGCAGTGGTCGGTGCCGGTAAAAGGCGCAGCAGAATCTGGTAAAAAAGCAAGGGCGTTTTTGTGGATACCGCCGGATTGCAAAAAAGTTAAAGCTTTCATTTTCGCGCAAAACAATATGGAAGAACAATCCATATTGGAAGATGCGGGCTTCAGAAAAGAAATGGGAAAGCTTGGTATTGCAGAAGTTTGGGTAAGCCCGGCATACGATCTGATGTTTAATTTTGACCGGGGCGCCGGTGATACTTTTAATAACATTATGGACCAGCTGGCTAAGATATCAGGTTATTCCGAGCTTGTTTATACCCCTTTTGCCAGCATGGGGCATTCGGCCGCGGCAAGCAATCCCTATTACATGGCGGCGTGGAACCCTGAAAGGGCGCTGGCTGCAATTTCGGTGAGCGGGCAATGGCCGTATTTCAGGCATGTTTCTTTTGCTCCCGATATATGGGGAAACAGAACAGTAGACTATATCCCCTGCCTGGAAACAATGGGCGAATATGAAGCAGCTGATAGTTGGTCGGCAGAGGGATTGAAGGAAAAAGATGACCATCCATTAATGCCATTGAGCATGCTGGGCTGTCCGGCAGAGGGGCACTTTACTGCTTCTGAGGCCAAAATAGCATATATCGCATTATACTTAAAAAAGGCAATCCAATACCGGATGCCTAAAAATGCGCCTGGTGACCTGGCACCCAAACTGATCCCAATTGACCCCACAAAAACCGGTTGGCTGGTTGATAAATGGCGTTTTGACCAGGCATCAACGGCGCAACCGGCGCCGATTGGTCAATATAAAGGAGATCGTACGCAGGCTTTCTGGTATTTTGATGAGGAACTGACCAATGCGACCGCCGGCTATGAAGCCCGGTACCGTAACCAAAAGCCGCAATTAATTGGTTATGTGCAGCATGGTAAGTTATTAAACCAGTACAACGTCCATCAGCAGTTTAACCTCGCTTTTGAACCCGGGGCAGATGGTATTACTTTTAAAGTGAAGGCCGCTTTTTATGATACCGTTCCTGGTGGAAGTCCAAGGCCGGCTGTTTGGGCGCATATGCCGGTTGGCGCCCGCATAGGCCACACTAAAAGTAGCTTGCCCATAACAGTGAACCGTATTACCGGGCCGTTCATCAAAATCAACGATTCTACATTCAGGGTTCATCCTCAAAGGGGGTTTCATGAATCCCCGCATAGTTACGAGCTATGGTTTTCGGCAACTCATCCCGGCGATAATGAATATAAGCCGGTGGTACAACAGGCTTTAATGGCCATCGCCCCAAGAAATACGCTTGGGAAAAAACAGCATATTACCTTTTCGGCTATACCCAATCAACACCGCAATAAAAAGGGCATAAAATTGTATGCCGAATCAGACGCTGATGTTCCTGTTGGCTTTTATGTTCAGGATGGCCCCGCCGAAATTATAGGCGATAGTTTGAATGTCACAACAATACCGCCACGCAGCAGGTTCCCGATAAAAGTAACGGTTATAGCCTGGCAATATGGTAATAATAATGAACCCAAGCTACAAACCGCAGAGCCGGTTGAACGCGTATTCTGGATTAATAAATGATAAAACTAATTGCAGTGCCCATAATCCGTAAAGTTGTTCCTTTATTGCTGGCTATTCTTGTTTCAGCGAGTTGTAAAGCCCAGGATAGTCCTAACCTGCATGTTTATCAATACAGCGTGAAGGTTGGTACCCGAACTGCTTATTTATGGATACCGCCGGATTGCAAACAGGTTAAAGGTGTAATTATATCGCTGGCCAACTTGCTTGAACGTAACTGGCTCGAGGACCCGCTGATACGCCAAACAGCAGCAGAGATAGGTTTAGGTATTATTTGGATTGGGCCGGGGCAACGGAACGACCAATCTTTAACTGCCGACATGAAGCCCGGCATGGAAATGGTTTTTCAGCAAATGATGGATAACCTGGCGCAGGAGTCGGGCTATTATGAATTGAAAAATGCACCCGTAATACCAATGGGGCATTCGGCCAACGGGCATTTTGCCTGGACCTTTGCAAATGCCCTGCCCGGACGAACCATAGCATGCATCCCCGTAAAAACTATTCCCTTACCTGATTCCCTGAAATTTAAAAATATTCCGCTTTGTTACATAGTGGGCGAAACTACCGAATGGCCTCAATACCGTGTACCCGACCCGGCCACCCAACCGGGCGACCGGGACTTTTACTGGCCGGTGGTAAAACAAACAGCATTAGCTTTACGTGCCCGTGATGCCGGGAACCTGGTTAGTGTAGTGGTAGATCCCGGCGGAGGGCATTTTGATTGGTCTGCCCACCTGGCAAAATTTATTGCATTGTATATCCGTAAAGCATGCCGGTACCGTTTGCCCAAACAAGGGCAAACGGTTTTAAAACCCGTTGAAATATCATCGGGCTGGTTAACCGGTGCCGGCGGCATGGAAAAAGAGGTGTTTTTACCTGCTCCTTATAGCGCATTTAAAGGCGGAAAGGCTAATGGCTATTGGTTTTTTGACCAGGAAACGGCGGTAGCTGCCATGAAATTTGTGGGCGACCGCATAAAACGCAAACGGCAAATGCTTACGTTTATACAGGACGGCCTGTTATTACCGGTAGCCAAACTGGGCTATGCCGATTTGAAGTTTGAACCACAAGAAGATGGTATCTCTTTCCGGCTAAAAGGAGGTTTTTTACCGGAAATGCCACCAGAACTTATTGGTGCGGGCCAAAAGCTGGGCCACGCGCCGGGGCCAATTAATTTTAGGGTGATTTCCGGCCCGGCAGTACAAACAGGGCCATCGTTATTCAGGTTACAGTTTGATAGGATGGGAATGGGTGGCGAGCTTTGGATACAGGAAGAAAATGCGGGCGATGCGGTCTATCGTCACACTGTACAACCCGGTAAGATGACAATACCTGCTAAATTAACAATTGGAAAGCCCCAGGAAATAACCTTTCAGAATATACGGGATGTTAAATATGGCACGAAAGAACTGGCTTTACATGCCACCTCAAATTCGGGATTGCCTGTGGGTTATTATATTATTTCGGGGCCGGCATACATGGAAAACGGTATAATAAAGTTTACGCCTGTTCCGCTCAAAAGTAAATCCCCGGTAAAGGTAAACATCGTGGCTTATCAATGGGGGAGGATAACAGGGCCTTTGTGGCAATCTGCTACACCGGTTGAACAAACCTTTTATATATCCAGGTAACGTTACATCATCCAAAATCAGGACATAAGCTTTTTAAAATATTAAAAGCAACAGAGAAATTAACTATCATAAAGGAACTATGAATTATATAAAAGGGTTATGCTTACAGGTATGTTGTTTTTTATTGTTGTGCTTATCCGGGCAGTTGCAGGCACAATCATTCATCCATCCGGGGTTGCTGCAAAATGCGCAGGATATAGAGCGCATTAAAACAGCGATAAAAGGAAAACAAGAACCTGTATATAGCGGTTTCCTGGTCTTCCAGGCCCATCCGCAGTCGCAAAATACCTATCATATGCAGGGCCCTATGGAGATGGTAGGCAGAAACCCAACGGTTGGCCAGGGTATATATGATGCTGATGCTAACGCCGCCTATCAGAATGCATTGATGTGGGCGCTTACGGGGCAGCAATTATATGCTGATAAAGCCATTGAAATTGTTAACGCGTGGTCATCAACATTAAAATCAATAACCGGCCGGGATGCTGTATTAATGGCCGGCCTTGGCCCCTTTAAAATGGTGAATGCGGCCGAGATATTACGGTATACGCATTCGGGCTGGCCGGCGGCGGATATTGAAAAAACGGAGAACCATTTCAGCGAAGTGATTTACCCTGTTATCAAAGATTTTGCGCCATTTGCCAATGGCAACTGGGATTCGGCTGCCATGAAAACTATGATGGCGATTGGCATTTTTTGCAATGACCGCTCCATGTTTGAGCGGGCTTTACACTATTATATTAATGGCGCGGGCGACGGTAGCCTGGTTAATTATATTATTAATGAAACCGGGCAGTGCCAGGAAAGCGGGCGCGACCAAAGCCACACCCAATTGGGCATAGCGCATTTGGGCGACTGTGCTGAAATGGCATGGCACCAGGGATTAAACCTGTATGCATATGCCGATAATCGCTTGCTAAAGGGTTTTGAATATACGGCCAAATTTAACCTGGGCCAGGATGTGCCCTATGTACCCGCAATGGACATGACTGGTAAATATTGGCATGAACAAATCTCTGTAGAAGGCCGGGGAAGGCTGAGGGCTGTATATGAGCAAATTTATAACCATTACGTTAAGCGCATGGGCTTAGCCGCGCCTTATACCCTGGCGGCCGCCGAAAAAGTCAGGCCTGAACAACAGGGGCTCCCGGGCGCCGATCATGTAGGGTTTGGAACATTGCTTTACTCCAGGACGGCGGGTAGCGATGATATAAATACTATTCCCGTCGCTCCGGCAGGGTTATTGGCCCAAACATCGTCAATAAATGGCAATACAATTAGCTGGGTGGCCTGTAGGGGGGCAAATTATTATGCCTTAAAAAGGTCAAAACAGAAAAATGGGCCTTATACGGTTTTGGCCGGCAATATCACAGGTTTGTTATACCAGGATACAAAGGCGTTGCGGGGAAGAACTTATTATTATACCGTGTCTGCTTCTGATAAATCGGGCGGGAGTGCAAACGCTTACCCGGTTAGTATTACAACTGGTTTCCCAGTCAAATGGAAAGCGGCGGACATTGGAAGTGATAGCGAACCCAAAGGTCCGGCGGCATTTGATGGCCGGCAATTCACCATAACATCCGGAGGAACAGGCATCGACAGCGTGCAGAACCAGTTTAAGTTTATATATACAACATTAAAGGGTAACGGAACTATCACCGCCCGGTATATTCCGCAGGTTAGCTCACAATTTTCCTGCTTTGGCCTGGCCATCCGCGATGGACTGGATGATGGTGCTATCCAGGCTGCTTTAATTGTAAAGCCGGAACCGTCCGGACAGCCGGAATCACCGGGCTGGCATACAAGGCTTTTTTTTCGCGACGCTATCAATAATAAACTAAAAGAACTTGCGTCGGGCCCCGTATTGTCAGAACCGGTTGTTACTTTCAGCCGCCTTACCGGTTATTACTGGCTCCGGTTGCAGCGAAAAGGAGCAATAATTTCTGCCTATTCGTCGGCCGATGGAAAAAACTGGGTAAAAACCGGCTCAGTAAACAGGCAGATAAAAAAGAATGCGCTGGTTGGCTTAGTAGTTGCGTCAGGCTTATCATCTATCTCCACTGTTATCAAATTCGATGAGGTTACGGTTTATTAAAAGGTGATATCAATTTCCATGAATCTTACGGGGCGCCGATCTCGTCATAAAAAATAGCATTTTAACGGTTGAAGGCATGTATCGCTATTTTTAAATAGGAAGATATAGCTAAACATGCAAAACCTCCCCTTTATTTGACCTAATAACCGCCTGCGTCCCGATTTTTTTCAGGCGATTTTTATAAAATCTTTAACCAATTATTATAAGCTATTGTTTAGCACGCCCCGATAGTAAGGATGGGCGACGAACAAGAATAAAAAAGGGTTGGGACTATAGATCTGTGCTGACGGCAGAATGCCCAGCAAATCTTAACTATTTATATTTCATGAAAAAAAGGACTATTAAGCTGTTTTTATTGTTTTTATGTATTGGTAACTATGTAAATGCCCAGCTCGTTGCCTGGGAAGCACCAAATGGGGCCGCCTTAAATGCCGATTTTACGGTTAAAGTGAGGCAAAAAGGGGGCGGTTGGAAACCCCTGCCAACCTATAAGGCTACCATTGCCAATGTGGTAAATACCAAGAGCGAATACCAGGCTACTTCCTTTTCGTATTTCGATTTTTCGGGGATTGTTGAAGTTGCGGTTACTTATAAAAAAGGCATTGTTAAAAGTACAAGGATCAGGCCATTAAGTTTGGGTATAGTTCCGGGCATCTCGTCAAATACCATCACGTTTTTTCTTGATAAGCCTAAAAAACTTTCTATTGAAGTTAATGGCGATATATTGCATAATCTCCAACTGTTTGCAAACCCGATAGAAACTTCGCGCCCGTTGCCCGCCGATACTAATGTAACCTATTTTGGTCCCGGCATGCACCAGGTAGGCGTGTTGAAAGCGAGGTCGAATCAGGTTATATACCTGGCCGGCGGTGCAATTGTACAGGGACAGATAATTGTGGATAAAGTAGAGAATGTACGTATTCTCGGCCGGGGGATTTTAACTCAGTTGCCATTTTTACAACAGCCAAAAGTTAAAACGCCTACACCGGTTTTACCGACTTCGCGGAATGACCAGTTGACTATCTCGTTTTCAAAAAATGTAGAAGTAAGCGGAATAACTGTTTTACCGCATAAATATAGTGTGCTTATTGGCCAGTCGGCAGGAGTAAAGATCAGTAATTTTAAATCATTCAGCTTTGAAGGCAATGCCGATGGTATTGATGTGTTTTGCAGTTCGGATGTGGCCATCAGCGATATTTTTATGCGAAACTCGGATGATTGTATCGCTATTTACGGTCACCGGTGGAATTACTATGGTAATACAAAAAATGTCTCGGTATCTGATGCTATACTTTGGGCAGACGTTGCCCACCCTATACTTATTGGTACCCACGGCGACACCGACCAGCCCGATACTCTTGGAAACATGACTTTTAAAAATATTGATATTTTGGAGCAACACGAGCATCAAATTGATTATCAAGGCTGTATTGCCATTGATGCCGGCGACAGCAACCTGGTAGACCAACTTCATTTCGAAAATATAAGAGTTGAAGACTTCAGGGAAGGGCAGCTTTTTAACATCAGGGTAATGTTTAATCACTTTTATAATACTTCGGCAGGCAGGGGCATACAAAATGTTTATTTCAAAAATGTAGATTTCAATGGCCGGCATTCAAATATTTCTATCATATCGGGCTACGATAATGACCGGAAAATAAAAAACATCACATTCGAAAACTTAAAAATTAATGGTGTAAGCATATCCGACAATATGCCCGGAAAACCCGGCTATTACAAAACCGGGGATATGGCGAATGTGTTAATCGGCGAGCATGTTGAAGGGGTTAGTTTTATTTCTTCGAAGGATAAATAAGCGGATTAAGACATTGATTGGTTAGGGCTATAGTTCAATCTCAAAAAAACAGATTTACAAGGGACGAAAGTAAAAGCATGCACGTATTTTATTAGCAGATTTTAATACAACTTACCCTCAGTTTAAACAAACCTCTTGTCATTTATCAATTGGACCACGTATCTCGAAATATCCTTTAATGGTAAAATCTTGTCTGCTGCATTTAGCAGAATAGCTTCTTTGGGCATCCCAAAAACAACACATGAGCTTTCATCCTGTGCTATGGTTTTGCCGCCTGCCTGCTTTATTTCAAGTAAGCCCCGTGCGCCATCGTCGCCCATACCTGTTAAAATTATCCCGATGCCGTTTTGCCCTGCATAAATAGCTGTAGAGCGGAACAATACATCCACGGCCGGGCGATGCCGGTTTACCAGCGGACTATCGCTCAACTCAACATAATATTGCGACCCTCTTCTTTTTAGCAAAAGGTGGCGGTTGCCGGGCGCTATCAGCGCTGTGCCGGGCTTAACCAAGTCTCCGTCTTCTGCTTCCTTTACGGCAATTTTGCACAAGCTGTTCAGGCGCTCGGCAAACAGGCGGGTAAAGTTTTCGGGCATGTGTTGCACTATTACAATCCCTGGAATATCAACAGGCAGCGGCTCCAAAAATGTCCTTATTGCTTCGGTACCGCCGGTTGATGCGCCTACTGCAATTACTTTATCGCTAATGAAGCTTTGATTTTTAGGTTTTACAAAATGCAGCACGGCATCTGCCGATAATTTAGGCCCTACCGAAGGTTTTTCGGCAATGGATTTACGTGCGAGTTTGGTAAGCGCTGCCGATTTAACAATTTCGCAAATCCGGCTCCTGGCCTCACTGGTAAGTGCCTGCTCGTCAAACATTTCTTTTGTAAGCACCTCAACAGCGCCGTATTCTAATGCTTTCAGCGTTACTTCCATATCCCTCCCGGTGTGCCCTGTTATGATAATGACCGGAATTGGGTGCTGGGACATGATTTTTTTAAGAAAGGTAATACCATTCATGCGGGGCATTTCCAAATCAAGGGTAATAACATCCGGCACCTGCATGGTCATTTTGCTTGCGGCAATATACGGGTCGGCTGCGGTGGCCATAACCTCAATTGCAGGGTCGGCGCTTAAAGTTCGGCTCAGCAATTGCCTGAATATGGCAGAGTCGTCAACAATAAGAACTTTTACTTTATTCGTCATACTGGTGAGGTGTTAGCCCTTGGTATCTATCTGTTGATCTGGAAAGCTTTGTTTAATATATTTGATCATTACCTTACCACTTTCCGAGTAAAATAAAACCTTCCGCCCGCGATATCCTCCAACATTATGGCTTAAAACCGGTATTTGCTCCTTTTTTAATACCTCAATAGCCAGCTCGATATTCCGTTCGCCAATATGGAATACGCCGTTAGGCGCCCCTGTTTCGCAGCCCCCGAATACCTTGGCCTTTAAATTACTTTTATTGCTGCCCATGGCCAGCATTTTATTAATAATAGCCGGTATGGCAACGTCGCCGTATTTGTTTGATGGTGTGCCTTCGCCATTCCAATGCGGCAGCATATAGTGGTTAATACTCCCAAACTCCAACACGGGGTCCCAAAGGGCTACTGCTACACATGAGCCTAAAATAGTATCGACAATGTGAGGCTTTCTGCTCACAAAAATCGATCCCGGGTATAAATAATATCTATCCATTATAAAATAATAGTGGCCATTTATTTTCTTTTAAAAATATTGGGCCGTATTTGCGTTAATGGCAAATTCATATTCGACACGGATTCTGAATGGCCCAGGAACAGATAGCCTCCCGGCTCCAGTTTCGAACATAGCTTCAGGATCACTTTTTCCTGTGTTGGCCGGTCAAAATAAATCAAAACATTGCGGCAAAAAATGACATTGAAATTTGCTATAGGGCCAAAATCTTCGTCAATAAAATTTAAACGGCTAAACTTCACTTTTTCCCGCAGATGGGGTACAATGCGCACAGTTTTGTTATGCACATCCTTACTTTTAAGCAGGAACTGGCGTTTTAAAGCAATTGGTACAGGGGCCACTTTGTCTTCGGTATATACCGCCAATGCTGCAGCCTGCAAAACCCTGCTCGAGATATCGGTACCCCAGATATTAAAGCTAAAGCCCATATGTGTTTCGGCAAACAGGCTTAAAACCATGGCCAATGTATAAGGCTCTTCGCCGGTTGAGCAGCCCGCGCTCCATACCTTAAAAGGTTTTGCGGAGGAATAGTCGCGAAAAACTTCGGGCAATATGTTGTTTGATAAATAATCAAAATGAACAGATTCTCTGAAAAAGTCGGTTTTATTGGTAGTTACCACATCAATCATGTGAATAAGTTCAGAACGCTGGCCTTCGTTGCTGAATATAAACTCGCAATATTTTTTATATGATGGTATATTTAAGGTCCTGAGCCGTTTAAGCAACCGTCCCTCCAGCATTATTTTTTTTGATGGCGGCAACTTAATTCCGTAATTGGTATATATGAATGTACTTAACCTGTTAAAGTCCAGGTCGGTCATTTTGGAATTATCAAAGCTATCAATATTAAAATACACCATACGGGATAACTCAAAACATCATGTTAAAACTTTTCATAATCTGCATCAAGGCTATCCATGTTCAGGCTAACCCCGTTTGAGGATGATTTGTATTTTGGAAGATGGCTTACCTTGGCCGTATTCCTCCTGGGCCTTGTTAACGAGTTAGGCTGCGCAATTGACGCCTTGTATTTTGAGCCGTTTTCAAACCTGAAAAATGAAATAATTTCCTTTAGCTGGTCAGCCTGGGATGAAAGCTCTTCGGCGCTGGCAGCCATCTCTTCGGAGGTTGCGGCATTTTGCTGGGTAACCTGGTTAAGCTGCTGTAAGGCGCTATTGATTTGCCCCGCGCCTAAGTTCTGTTCAGAACTTGATGCGTTAATTTCTTCAACCAGTTTGGCCGTATGCTGAATATTAGGCACAATTTCGCCCAGGAGCCTGCCCGATTTTTCGGCAATGGTAACGCTCGATTTTGAAAGCTCATTGATCTCTGTTGCGGCTACCTGCGATTTTTCTGCCAGTTTCCGTACTTCGGCGGCAACAACGGCAAAGCCGCGTCCCTGGTCGCCGGCCCGTGCGGCCTCAACGGCGGCGTTAAGCGCAAGTATGTTTGTTTGCCTGGCTATATCGCTTATAATGGTAATTTTCTCGGCAATCAGTTTCATCGAGCTAACGGCTTCATTAACTGCAACGCTTCCATCCAGTGCATCGGCGGATGCCTTGATCGCTATTTTTTCTGTTTGATGGGCATTGTTGGTGTTTTGCTGTACGCTTGCCACCATCTCTTCCATCGACGAGGAAACCTGCTCGGTAGCGGCAGCCTGTTCGGTAGCGCCTTCAGACATTTGCTGCGATGATGAGCTTAACTCCTGGCTTGCCGCCACAATATTGTCAGAAGCCGAGCTTACGTACGAAATAACATTTTTAAACTTATTGATCATGCCTTTTAAATCTTCCAGCAAAAGGCCTATCTCATTATTGCTAACCACGTTAATATCAACGGTCAAATCGCCTTCAGCAAGTTTTGATACTACCGTTGTCGCATTTAAAATCGCTTTTTTAATGCTATATACAATAAGCAACGATATGGATAATGAAATGGCTATGCCCAACAACATAATAATATAAGAGTGGACTTTTGCATCTGAATATATTTCCTGGCCTTTGTCATATTCTTCCTTGGAAACCGCTACCTGTATGTCAATCAATGCGTTGATATTGTTTATAATGGGATCTATTTTCTGAGATATCTCGTTTGTGGCAAAAGTTGCCAGTGCGGCTTTATCTTCTTTGTCGATGATTGATTGGAGCGACTCCAATGACTCATCAGAATTACGCATCAGCTCTTCGGTTTGTGCCGACAGCTTTTTTTCTTCGGGTGTGGCGTACGTAGCTGTATAGGCTTTCCAGTTGTTGTTAATTTCTTCCTGGGCCCTGATGATTTTTCTTTTACCCGCTTTGAGATCAATAACGCCGTCCTTCATTTTTTGAGTAACGCCTTCAATATTTATAGCGTACATTTCGTCGATTAAAGTTAGCTGTTTAAGGCATAGTACGCGGTCCCTAAACACCGTTTCCAGCGATCCGTTAACGTTGCTTAAATTGCTCAATCCATATAAACCTATTGCCACAAGGGTAAATGAAGTGAGGAAGACCATGACAAATAGTTTTGTCGAAATTTTAATATTGTTCATCATATTTAATCATTTAAGTCCGGTTTAATATCTTTCGTATTTTTCATCAATCGTGTCTTTCCCGTTCATATCTATGTTGATGCCTTTAGGGAAACGCCCGGCTACAGGTTTCTTCTTAACCGGATGATGCCCCCCGGCAAATGTTTTCTGATATGGCTTGTTAGCCGGCATGCGCCGTATTTCTGTGTGTGATTTAACATCGTTTCCGATATCAAAATTTACGATATCTTTCAACTGATCTGCCTGGCCAGAAAGTTCTTCGGAACTTGCGGCCATCTCTTCGGATATAGCGGCATTTTGCTGTATAACCTGGTTTAGCTGCTGTAAGGCGTTATTAATTTCATTGGCGCCGGTATTTTGTTCCATACTCGAAATACTGATTTCCTGTACCAGCTTGCAGGTTTTTTGTACTTCGGGCACAATCATATCAAGCAGCTTTCCTGATCTTTCGGCTATAGTTACACCCGATTTAGACAGGTTATTAATTTCAAGTGCGGCTGTCTGGCAACGCTCGGCAAGTTTCCTTACCTCAGCAGCTACAACGGCAAACCCGCGGCCATTGTCGCCAGCCCTTGCGGCCTCAACAGCAGCGTTTAATGCTAAAAGATTGGTTTGACGGGCGATATCGCCAATGATTGAAATCCGTTCGGCAATCTCTTTCATAGATTGTACGGTAATATTAACCGCCTTGTTGCCTTCAACAATATCTTCAACAACTTTTAAAGCAATTTTTTCGGTTTGTAAGGCATTTTCGGTGTTTTGCTGTATGCTGGATACGATTTCTTCCATTGATGACGAAACCTCCTCGGCCGATGCCGCCTGTTCTGTGGCGCCTTCAGACATTTGCTGCGCCGATGAACTCATTTGCGAACTGGCCGATGATATATTTTCTGACGCTACCTGGGCGTAAGAAACCAGGTCTTTAAGCTTTGCAACAATATGATTGATGTTTTTAATGATAAAGAAAGCCAGTAATAACGAAATGGTTATGCCCGAAAATATCACAATATAGGCGTGTCTTTTAGCTGTTGAATACACATTTTGGCCATTTACATATTCATCATTGGCTACCGAAACCTGGATATCAACAAGCGTGTTCAAATTATTAAGGATAGAATCTATTTTAGGATTAACATCGGTGCCGGCAAGTGCTACAAATGCCGGTTTATCCTCTTTGTCCATCAGTACCTTAAGCGACTCCAACGATTCATCAGTGTTGCCCATCAGTTCGGCTGTTTGTGTCGATAGCGCTTTTTCTTCGGGAATAGCTCCGGTGGCAACGTAGGCCGCCCAATGGGTTTTAATTTCTTTTTGCGCTTTCGATATTCTTTTTTTGCCGGCTTTAAAACTAATGCTGCCATCATTTATTTGCTGGCTAACACCTTTGATATTGATAAGGTACATATCCGAAACAACTTTTAATTGTTTAAGGCACATTATCCTATCTTCAAACACGGTTTGGAGCGATGCATTAACTTCCTTTAAATTAAGCTGCCCGGTAATGCCAATTGCCCCAATGGTGAGGAACAGGACGCCGACCAGGATGTAAAGTTTGGCCGAAACTTTTATGTTGTGTAAAATCATGTTATGTTTAAATATTAACTTTCAGTAATGGCATACACATCGTCGGCCGAGAAAACTTTGTCGATATTTAATATCATTACAAAATTGTCCTCCACTTTTCCAATGCCGGTTATAAAATCTTCGCGGTACATAGCGCCCATACTTGCCGAAACCTGTATATCTTCATCGGGGATATCGATTACTTTTTGTACCGAATCGACAATGGCGCCTACCAGTAAGGGTTCTTTTCCGCTATCGATATTCAATACCACAATGCAGGTATCAATAGTAAATTCGGCATCGGGCATGGCAAACTTGTTGCGGGCATCCATTACGGGTAAAATATTGCCGCGTAAATTAATTACTCCCTTCATAAATGCCGGCGATTTGGGCACTTTTGTAATGGGGCTCATTTCTAAAATTTCTAATACATCGCCCACGTTAATAGCAAAAAGCTCGCTTTGAAGCTTAAACGTTAAGTAAGATTGTGTTTGCAGTTTTATTGACATATTGCAAGGCGTTTTTGGTGTAAGTATTCTTCAACAACTTTGTTGGTATCTAAAACAAGGGCAATTTTACCATCTCCAAGTATGGTTGCCCCCGAAATGTGGTCCATGTTTTGGAAATATCTGCCAAGGGGTTTTAGCACCGCCTGGAATTTGCCTACGATATTATCTACAATTAGCGCCACCCTTTTTTCATCGTAGTATACCAATATAATTTCCTGCGAACCTGACAGGTTTTCTTTACCATCAAACTCTTCGCTTAAGCTGATGAAAGGGATCTGTTCACCATCGAGTATGATGAGGTTGTTGAAGCGGTTTAATTGCTGTACCGCAGGCGCTTCAAAACAACGATCGACAGCGGCCAGCGGAATAACAAATGATACATCGTTAATTTTTACCAGCAGGCCATCAATTATTGATACCGTTATTGGTAATTTAATAGTAATGGTTGTCCCGATATTGGGCTGAGAGTTGATTTTGATTTGCCCCCGGATATCTTCAATCCTGCGTTTTACAACGTCCATCCCCACGCCCCGGCCCGAAATTTCACTTACCTGTTCTGCAGTTGAAAATCCCGGGAGGAAAATAAGGTTGAAAATTTCTTTTTCGCTCAGTACTTCATCTTTACCAATAATTCCTTTTTGTATGGCCTTATCCCGTATTTTTTGCGGATCGATTCCTTTTCCGTCATCTTGAATTTCGATGTAAACATTAACGCCGGCGCAAAATGCTTTAAACAAAATTTTGCCATGCTTTTTCTTGCCCGCCTTAACCCTAACATCCGGGTACTCGATGCCATGATCAATACTGTTTCTTAGCAGGTGCATTATCGGGTCGGCCAGGCCTTCCATGATGTTTTTATCCAGTTCGGTATCGGTGCCTTCGGTAATAAAATCTATTTCTTTATTCAGCTCATTGGCCAGGTCCCTAACCAGGCGGTTAAATGGATTGAGCATGTTTTTAATAGGCACAAGGCACATGCTGAACGCGTTGTCCCTAAGCCTGGTCGATATTTTTTCGAGGTGCTCGGTAACCGCCAATAGTTCCGATTGCGGGTTTTGGTCGGTAAGCGTACCCAGTTTGGCCTGCAAAGTCATCAGCTCGCTTACCAGGCTCATCAGGTTGTCCAGCCTTTCTGAAGGCACCCTGATACTTGATATCACATTTTTTTTGAGTGCTTCTGTAGCTATTATCTTTGCCCCCTGGGGCAAAACATCTTTAACAGTTTCATCAGCATAATCCGTGCTTTCATTTTGGGGCAGCGGCGGCGCGGGGGTGTTGGGTATTAAATTTATCTCAAGTTTGCAGCGGCCTTCAACAAAAACAAATACCTCCCTGACGGTGTTTATATCAACGCTTGTGGCAAGGTAAATATCCCAGGATGTATAACAATAGGTAGGCTCAATATCCTGTAACGGAGGGATATCGTCAACATTTGGAATTACCGTGCAATTGCCAAATGTTTGCAATTCCTCTAACAGGTAAACGGGGTTGGTGCCGTTATAAAAAATGTCTTTATCGGGCGCAAAAATGATGTGATAATTTTTTTCAGTGTCATTTTCGCATGCCGGTGTTGGAACAATTGGGGTAAGCGGGTTACTTTCGGCAGTTACCCCCGCCAAAATATCCTTTAAAATTTTTACTACCCTTGCCGTAAGCACATCATGTATTTTTTGATGCTGAACATCTAATTCGCCTTCGTTTTTGGCCAGGTATGTTAAATGATCAAGCGAATCGAGGGTGGTATCAATAATTTCTTTGGTGATTTTTTTCTGTCCGCTGCGTACATGCTCATATATTGATTCAAGATGATGGGTAAATTCTGTAATTACCTTAAAGCCAAACATCGAGCTATTTCCCTTTAAGGTATGCATAGCCCTGAACACCTGCTGTATAAGTGCGGGGTCGTCTGGATTGGTTTCCATTAAAAGCAGGCTCTTTTCCATGTCGGCTATCACTTCCATGGCATCGTCGCTAAAGTTTTGTTGGTATTGGTCCATTATCCTATCATTTTTTTAACCGTGGAAACCAATTTTTCTTTAATAGCATCTTTACTTAATAATACCGTTGCGCCAGACGTTTTGATATAATCGCGGATGCTGATGGTACTATCCGAAACAAATAGCACAACAGGTAAAAACCTGTAATACTGCATGTTTCTTATTTCGTTAATTAGTTGCAGGCCGTCTTTATTAGGCATATTAAGATCTGTAATAACCAGGTCGATATTTTTTTTATCAAATTGAGTTAAAGCGTCTTCTCCATCGCACCCGGTTAAAACCTGGTAGCCCGCTTTTTTAAGCATGGAGCTTATCAGCCTTAACACCATTTCAGAGTCATCAACCAATAACACCGTTTTGCTTGCACCGTTCATTAAACAGATATGAATTTATTAAACCCCGAATTATTTAACACTTCGCTGATGTATGCCGTTGGCTCAAAAATATAATCAACTTTTTTACCCTGGTCCGATGCACTTCGCGATAAGGCCATGAGCAGCTGTAATACTGTGAGGTCTATTTTTTCGATATTTTTAAACTGTAATTCAACGCGGTCATGATTGGCCATGAGCAGTAAAAGTTCATTTTTTATCCCGGCAGCATCCCTGATCTCCAGGCTGCCGCTAATCAGTACTTGTATACCGGTATCGCCTATTAAAGTATTTTCGAAAGAAACATTTTCCATGTATAAGCCAGTCAATTAGGGGTGCTTATTTTAACTTATTGGTGTTTAACGCATAATGCGCAGCCAAGGTTATGTTTTAGGCAAAACAGACATGAAATTGAAAAGACAGGTGTAGGCTCCTCAATAATTGGGACTGGGAAAAGCCCCCTCTATATCTCCCCGGGAGCTACTGTGTGTACACAGGTTTATATGAGATAGTAATTTTGAAAAGCCACTCCGTTAGAGTGAAATGTCGGTAGAATAATTAAGTCCCCCCCCCTTTTCGTGCCTTAGGTACGAAATTAACCCGTAGATTTGGCCATTTATCAAGCTCATTTGACCCGAAAAGTTCCATAGTGACGTACCTATGGCACATAAAACTATTTTTGATCTTTTTTCTACCGACATTCAACCCCTCTGGGGTTTTTCCTAAAATATATGTACACACAGTAGCCCCGGGAGGAGAAACTTTAGCTTCAATACCGGTAAGATCAGAAATCGGCTCCAGTTAAAGTGTGGAAGTTATGTCCACACATTCACTTAGCGGCTATAGCGGTAAAAACGGGGAGGAAAGATAACTGGGTATAACACTCAAAGTTGATTCATTCCCGTAGGGAATTATTAATCATTTAATCCTTTTCCGTTAAGGATTTGCGGTATGCATTTTTCAACCCTTTCCTGGCGGGTTTTTGCTTGTTTAGGTGCCGAAAAATGCAGCATGTATGCCCGCTGCCGTCCCGGCGTTAAAGCATCAAAAGCGGTTTTCAAGGCAGGCATCTGGTCTAATTTATTTTGAAACTCTTCAGCGATTGCAAATTCTGATGTCTTTTTAAGTTCTACTTTCAAACCGGCTTTTTCTACTTCAATGGCTTCATAAATATAGGCTTTCAGGGTAGCTGCTATCTCTATTATTTGGGCAACGCTGGTAAACCTCACCTGCCGCGCCGCCTGCACATTTTCTGTTTGCTGAATTAAAATACCGTCGGCATTGTTTAACAACGCGCCTTTAAAAAACAACACTGCGCAGTACTCTTTAAATACATGTATTAAAACGACATTGCTTTTTTGAAAAGTATAACAAGGAACGCCCCACTTCAAATCTTCGGTAAGGCCACAATCCAAAATGATCATTCTTAATTGTTCCAGTTCTTGCTGCCACTGTTGGGCTTTGCTAAAATAAAAATCAACTTTAGGGTTCATCATATTCCTTATTTTAATATTTAACTACCTGCACAAATTTACACCTTTAGCCAACCCCGGAACCCCCTTGCGGCATAATAGGATTCGGCCCCGTTGTGATAAAGAAATACAGTATCGTACCGACGATCACAAAAAACAGCCCCGCCAAGTTTCCTGATATCGACGGGCGTTTTTACCCAACTTGATGTTTTTAAATCAAATTTTCCAAGCTTCTGCAGTTCGCGGTATTGCTCTTCTGTCAAAAGCTCAATGCCCATGGCAGCCGCCATATCAAAAGCGCTATTTTCGGGCTTAAATTCTTTTCTTGCCTCAAGCGCTTCGCGGTCATAGCAAAGGCTTCTGCGGCCTTTAGGGCTTTCGGCCGAGCAATCGAAAAAAATGTACTCGTCTGTCTTTTCATCATAAGCAACAACATCTGGTTCTCCCCCGGTTTTTTCCATTTCGTTAAGCGACCACAGTTTTTCTGTATCAGTGCTCAGCTTTGCCTGTACTTTGGCCCATTCAACGCCGCTATGGCGGTTCATGTTTTTTTCAAAGCGGGCTTTCAATACTTTAAGTAATTCTTCACGTTGTTCTGGCGACAATTCTGGATTCATATTTATTCATTTTTATGGATTAACTGAAACGATCTTTCTATCTGCAGGCCTGAAATACCACGATACCACGGTCAGGATTAACAACAACAACGACGGAAATATTTCAATAACCGGATGACCTGCTGCTATGTGCGAAAATGCCGCCCCCGTTGTTACGAAGAAAAAGCCGGCATACGCCCATTCCTTTAACAAAGTAAATTTAGGAATAAGCACTGCTACAACCCCTAAAAATTTCCAAACAGCTATTATTGTTAACAGGTAAACAGGATAACCCAGGTGTGTAATGCTATCTACCCCTCCTTGTCCCTCTTTCATTTTAAGCAATTGTACCACTGCGGTTGATACCATACCCAATGCAAGCCAGATAGTGGCAACCCAATAAATAATTTTATTTCTCTTTGTCATGATGTGTTATTTTAATTTGCTTACTACATCCTGCAGCCGGTTATGCGCCATGTTCAGGCCCTGGGCAAAGGGTAGCTTCAGCATTTGGTCCCTGTCTTCAATTGATTTATATACAATGCGGATGCTGATTTTACTGGTAGCATCGGTAAGCCGCTCAAATTCCAAAAACTCCAACTGAACAGGATATGGCGTATTCTCCATTTCAAATGTGCGGGTAATTTTCTGGTCCGGAACAAACTCGTGGATAACCCCATTGGCCCTAAACACCACGTTCCCTTTTGCATCAGATGTTTCAAATTGCCAGCTGCCGTGCTTTTTAGCCTCAAGCTTCAGTACCTTGGTCCCCATCCATTGCGCTACAATTTCGGGCTCTACATGAGCTTTAAACAGCAATTCCAATGGCAATTCAAATTCCCTGGTAATCACCAGGTACTGTTGGTCTTCCCCGGCATCTATCTTCGTTTTTAGTTCCATATATGCTATTTTTTTAATTGATAGTTTTTCATGATATCTTCCAGTTTGTTAAACCGGTCATCCCACATTTTGCGAAATGGCTCTATAAAGTCGGCTACCTTTTTCATGTTTTTTGCATTAATGTAATAGTGTATTTCTCTGCCGGTTTGCTTTTGCTCAAGCAATTCGCACTCGGTGAGTATTTGCAGGTGTTTTGAAACCGTTGGCCTTGCGGTGTCAAAGTTTGAGGCTATCGCGCCTGCCGTCATAGATTGTGAGGCAACCAACAGCAATATAGCCCTTCGTGTTGGGTCGGCTATGGCTTGAAACACGTCTCGTCTTAAATTCATTGCGTAGCTATTTGACTACAAATATAAATGTAGTCATTTAACTACGCAAATTTTTTTTTGAATTTTCTGGTGATATTTTGAATATATTATATGTCAGTTGCTGATTATGTGGGTTTGCGGGCAGGCAGCCCTGATAATATTACCGGGCTACCTATCTTTTTTAATGAGAATGGATGTATAATGTAGTCGATTGAATAAAATATAAAAGCCTGCATATCATATGATTTGCAGGCTTTTAAGTTGTTTTGATATAGAATCCGGCGGAGAGGGAGGGATTCGAACCCTCGATACCCTTTTGAAGTATACACACTTTCCAGGCGTGCTCTTTCGACCACTCAGACACCTCTCCGTATTTGCTAAATGGATTGCAAAGGTAAAATATTATTGCATTTACCGCCAATAAAAAAGCGGGCACCTTTTTACGGGCAACCGCTCTCACAAAACTCTAACTCAACTTATAAAAATTATGGCACTGTTTGTATTGACGGTTATTAACCCCGTTGGTTTAATTTGAGTAAAAAATATTCCGCGTTAATGCAGATAAATAATTTTAGCTTATGTTTGCCTCATATTGCCACAAGGCAGTTTTACACCATAAAAGCTTGTTTAGTTTAAATGCTGAGCATCAACGACATTAAGAAACCTATCGCTGCCGATATTGATGCGTTCGAAGAGAAGTTCAAGTCTTCTATGCAAAGCTCGGTGCCGTTACTGGATCGTATTACCCATTATATTGTTAAGCGTAAAGGCAAGCAAATAAGGCCCATGTTTGTTTTTTTTGCCGCCAAAATATCGGGCGGCATCAACGAATCTACCCACAGGGGTGCGGCTTTGGTCGAGTTGTTGCATACGGCTTCGCTGGTGCACGACGATGTGGTTGATAACTCTTACCAGCGCCGCGGTTTTTTCTCTATCAACGCTTTATGGAAAAATAAAATAGCCGTTTTGGTTGGCGATTACCTGTTATCTAAAGGCCTGTTGCTTTCTATCGAAAACAACGATTTTCAATTGCTCCGTATTGTATCAGATGCCGTTAAGCAAATGAGCGAGGGCGAGCTGATGCAGATAGAAAAGGTGCGCCGCATGGACATTGGCGAACCTGTTTATTATGAGGTTATCCGCCAGAAAACGGCTTCACTTATTGCTTCCTGCTGCGCTTGCGGGGCCTCATCTGCAGGTGCCAGCGACGAGGTAGTCGAAAAAATGCGCCTTTTTGGCGAGAAAATAGGCATAGCCTTCCAAATCAAGGATGATATGTTTGATTTTGGCACCGACGATGTGGGCAAGCCCCTGGGCATCGATATCAAGGAAAAAAAGGTTACGCTGCCGCTTATTTATTCACTGGCCAATACTACGCCGGCTGAAAAGAAAAGGATCATTAACCTGGTAAAGAACCATAACGACGACCCTGCCAAAATTGCCCAGATCATAAAATTTGTAAACGAAACAGGTGGTTTACAATATGCCGAAACCCAGATGAAAAAATACCAGGACGAGGCTTTTGAAATTCTGAACACTTTCCCGCCAAGCGATTCGCGTAGCGCGTTGGAGCAGTTGGTGCGCTTTACTACCGAGCGGAATAAGTAAAGATTCCCGATTTAATTCCAGATATTAAATTGTTCTCTGCTATCTTTATTTTGAATTAATGGCATAATCATATGACAGCTAATAAAATCCCTTCGCTTTTTGAGTGGGCCGGTGGTATGCAGGCCTTCGAAACTTTGTTTGATAAGTTTTACGATAAGGTTTTGGCCGACGAGTTGCTGGAGCCGGTATTTAAACACATGTCGGCACAACATCGCCTGCATGTAGCCCATTTTGTTGCCGAGGTTTTGGGTGGTCCCAAAACTTATAGCGAGGAGGAGGGCAGCCATTTTATTATGATAAGCAAACACCTGCAAAAATACCTGACCGAAGCGCACCGCAAACGCTGGATGGAACTATTGCTGCAAACTGCCGATGAGTTACAACTGCCGGATGACCCCGAATTCCGGTCGGCATTTTTGGCTTACCTGGAGTGGGGTACGCGCATAGCGGTGCTAAACTCAAAAGAGAACGAAGCAACCGAGGCTGTCGATGCGCCCATGCCGGCATGGGGCTGGGGCGTTCCGGGCGGGCCGTATATACCGGGCGATGACATTAAGTAAGCAAGAACAGAAGTGCAAATAATATCGAATAATGAATTTCAAATGTCCGACGCCGAAGTTTCTGTTCGTTATTCGGCATTGGATATTCGGGGTTCGATATTTAAACCCTTCTAACTGTCTTAACTTAGCTACTTTACATACCGGGCACTTAATCTGCCCGCGGCATGCCAATGTTTTAACAGCACTTTTTAACTGACCGAAACTTATTAACTTCGTAAATGCAATCCTTTTTAAGCAGCCTTAAAATTACGCCTTTTGCCATACTGGATATCCTGTTGCTGGCAGCCATTTTTTACCAGCTGTATACGCTGTTAAGGGGTACCATAGCCGCTAATATTTTTATCGGCCTGGCATTCATATACCTGCTTTACTTTATAGTCCCCGAAACCAAAATGCCGCTGTTGGCAGGCATTCTGAAAAAGGTGGTTGATGTGGGCATCATCATTGTGATTATCGTATTTCAGCAGGAGATCAGGAAGTTTTTGCTGCTGGTAGGTAAAAACGCATCATTACAGCGTAACAAGGCCTGGTGGCAGTATTTTTTTGGTAAAAAAGAGGTAGAGAAAAACAACTACGCCCGCATTAAACCTATTATTGATGCCTGTAAAAGCCTGAAGCAAACCAAAACCGGCGCGCTTATAGTATTTGCTAAATATTACGACGAACAATTTTACCAAAACAGTTGCGAGGTTGTAGAAGCCCGGATATCTAAACGATTGCTGGAAAGTATTTTTCAAAAAACAAGCCCCCTGCATGACGGGGCCGTGGTTATTGCCGAAAATAAGATTAAATCGGCCAGCTGTATTTTGCCGCTTACCGAAAAAACAGACCTGCCCGCACAGTTTGGCTTACGCCATCGCGCCGGCATTGGCGTAACCGAAGCCAATGAAGCGACTGCCATTATCATATCCGAAGAAACCGGCGAGCTATCATATGCCAAGCAAGGCCGGGTAAAAATGAACATCAGCTTTGCTGAGTTGGAAAAACTACTGAATAAGGATTTTTAAGCGATATAAATTGCCGTTTTTAAACGTTTAATAGAACAATGTTTAAAGGTTTCCACATAGACGACCTGGTCACGGTATCCAACGTTTTACTTCGCCTGGCTGTACGTTACCTGCTGTTTGCCGGCTCGTTTTACCTGGTGTTTTATGTGTGGAAGAATAAAACCATCTGGCGCGCCAAAATACAGCAACGGTATCCCGAAAACAAGCAGGTGATCCGCGAGATTGTGAACTCGTTTATTACTATCATCATTTTCGGCCTGGTTATTATCAGCGTTATCTACGCCAGCAAAGCCGGTTTAACCCGTATTTATCCAAATATCAGCGACAAAGGGTGGGGCTATTACATCTTCAGTATTTTGCTGATGATATTGATGCACGATACCTATTTTTATTGGACTCATCGCGCTATGCACTGGAAGCCTTTATTTAAAGCAGTGCATAAAACACATCACTTATCAACCAATCCAACACCATTTGCGGCATATGCATTTCACCCGCTGGAGGCGGTTATCGAGATAGGCATTGTGCCTCTGATAGCTTTTACCATCCCATATCATGGTACAGCTTTAACCCTGTTCTCCTTATATTCCTTATTGCTCAATGTAACCGGGCACCTCGGGTTCGAGCTTTTTCCCAAAGGTTTTGCCAGCAATAAGTTCTTTAAATGGCATAATACATCAACCCATCATAATATGCATCACCGCCTGGTTAAATGCAACTACGGCCTGTATTTTAATATCTGGGACAGGCTGATGGGCACCAACCATCCTGATTATGAGAAGAGTTTTGATGAAGTAATTGAGAAGCGGGGTAAACCGGTAAATGCGAAAAATGAAATAGAAATGTCAACTGAAGTGTAGGGCGGTTAAGCAGACACCTACACAGAACTTGCTAATCAGTTTACAACAGCAAAATGTTATTCGCAATAATTCTATCTTTTATTCCCCTTTGTCACTGATATGATTTTTTTAATCTTCAATATATGTGAATCTGAGCAGCCGTCATAAACAGGAGCATCATATGTAGAGTTATCATAAATACCTTCTACTGTTATTTTATGTTTGTAGAGCGAGTCACTTTTGTAAAGGTTAAGAAATTGTTTTTCCTTTTCTCTTACAACATCGCGGTTGGGATAATCAAATACAGGTAAAACGACATTTCCTACGAGTTTTTTTTCGTTTCCATTAGAGCTGTCAATAGTAAGTTGATAACCATCAAAATCACAATTCAGATCACTGTCATTTAGAACAAATACCCCGCTTTTTTCTGGTAGCGAACAACTATTAAACATTACAATAAACAGGATCAACAATTTGATTATCTCAATTTTTTGCAGCCCGTTATAAGCATAAGGCAAGGACTTCGCCTTGTTTTTAGCTGCCAAATTTGGAATTTGGGATTGCCACATTTTTATTATTGCGAACAATTTTCCATTAAATAGTGGGAGGTTGCTCCGTTTGCCCATCATGGAATAACATTAACACTATCCTTCACCGGGTTATACCCCGCTATCGGCATATTATAACGCATTCCCGGTTCGTCGGTTTTTACAATGGGCATCCTGTCGGTGCTTGGAAGTTTCACTATCGGCATATTATAAACCATATTGTTGGCTATGGCACCCCAAATTTTTATGTTGTTATTCGATTTGGGCTCATCGACCCGCGGCAATATGGGGGGTGTTTTAAATAAACCGGTATTTGTTTTGGGTTTTATGAAAGGGTTCCAATAAGGTTTATTGCTTAACAACGGCTGGGTTATGGTTTGTGCCTTTACCTGGCTTATCCCGGCAACTAACACCATGAGTAAAAGTACTTTTTTCATAGCCGCAATAGGTTTACGCTAAGGTAAATACAAATGAGCATTATAAATGTTAAAAAAAGTTATTTAACATTTATAACAAAAAACATAGTTGCAAAATTTACGTTAGTTGGCAAACCATAGCGGGGGCCAAATGATAAAACAGATGGCCTGCGGTTAAATGGTAGATTTTATTATTTTTGTGAAAAATTTAAACCGATGAGCGAACTCATTAAAAAACAAGTTACTGATGCAAAGGCATCCATGGATAGGGCCATTGAGCATGCCGATAACGAATTAAATAAAATACGTGCCGGTAAAGCAAGCCCATCAATGCTGGATGATGTTACGGTTGATTACTATGGCTCGCAAACCCCGTTAAGCCAGGTTGGCAGCGTAAACACCCCAGATGCCCGCACAATTATTATACAACCCTGGGAAAAATCATTGCTTGCCCCTATAGAAAAAGCAATTATAGCAGCTAACCTTGGTGTTAACCCGCAAAACGATGGTATCATTATCCGTATAAACGTACCGCCGTTGACCGAAGAGCGCCGCCGTGATTTAGTTAAAAAAGCAAAAGGCGAAGCTGAAACGGGTAAAATTGCTATTCGTAACATCCGTAAAGATGCCAACGAAAAGATTAAAAAATTAAAATCGGAAGGCGTATCTGAAGATGAAATAAAAGTAGGCGAAGCCGAAATTCAAAAGCTGACCGATGCTTATATCATCAAAGTAGATCAACTTTCTGATGCCAAGGAAAAAGATATCATGACGGTTTAATATTAACCTTATGTCAAATTAAAAGGGAATGAGCTACTTAGCCATTCCCTTTTTTTATTTTTACTGTCGAAACATGAATATATTAATTTCTTACCTGAAAAAGCACCGCTGGATAGTGGTGATGGCGCTGTTTCTGGCCGCCATGAATATAGGCTTTTCGCTGCTTGACCCCTGGATAACAGGACGAATTGTAGACCGCGTTATTGAAAAGCGGGGTACCCTTCATTACGAAGAGTACCTGCGGCAGGTGTTAATGCTGGTTGGTGCAGCCATAGGTGTAGCCATGGTATCGCGGATAGCAAAAAATTTCCAGGATTATTTTACCAATATTATTACCCAGAAGGTTGGCGCCGAAATGTATGCCGACGGCCTGAAACACTCTTTAGAATTGCCTTACCAGGTTTTTGAAGATCAGCGCAGCGGCGAAACCCTTGGCATTTTACAAAAAGTACGGTTAGATTGCGAGAAGTTTATCACCTCCTTCATCGGTATATTATTTGTATCCCTTATCGGGATGGTGTTTGTAATTGTATATTCGGTAAGTGTAAATTACCAGGTAACACTGGTATATTTTGCGGCTATTCCTATCATCACCTTTGTGAGCATGGCCATGAGCCGCAAGATAAAGACAATTCAAAAGAAGATAGTATCTGAAACCACTGCACTGGCCGGTTCCACTACCGAATCATTAAGAAACATTGAGCTGGTAAAAAGCCTGGGGCTGGCCAAACAGGAAATAGAAAGGCTGAATAACACCACTTACAAGATCCTGGATCTGGAACTGAAAAAAGTAAAATATGTACGCAGCATGAGCTTTGTACAGGGCACCACTGTGAATTTTGTGCGAAGTGTGATGGTGGTTGTACTATTGATGCTGATATTTAAAGGTTCGTTATCGCCAGGTCAATATTTCAGCTTCCTGTTTTACTCTTTCTTTTTGTTTAACCCGCTACAGGAACTTGGCAACGTGATTCTGTCATGGCGCGAGGCCGAGGTTTCTTTAGGGAATTTCAAAGGCATTTTGAGCACCCCGATTGACAAAAAGCCCGAAAAGCCGGTAATGGTAGAGAAAGTAAACACCTTAACCTTTAGCAACGTTACTTTTAAGCATTTAACTGCCAACCGCAACGCGCTTAACCACATCAGCTTTGAAACCAATACCGGCGAAACCATTGCCTTTGTGGGCCCCTCTGGCTCGGGTAAAACTACACTGGTAAAACTGTTGGTTGGCTTGTACCAGCCATTGGAGGGCGATGTTTTATACAACAATATTTTAAGCAAGGAGATTGACCTTGATCAGCTACGCGAAAAAATTGGTTTTGTAACCCAGGATACGCAACTATTCTCGGGCACCATCCGCGAAAACCTGCTGTTTGTACGCCCTGATGCTACGGACGAAGAATGCATGAACGTATTGCTGCGTGCTGCCTGCCAAACCTTGCTTGCAAGGGCAGATAAAGGCCTGAGCACTGTTATTGGCGAGGGCGGCGTAAAAGTATCTGGCGGCGAAAAACAACGCCTCTCGATAGCCCGCGCGCTGTTACGCCGGCCGGATATATTGGTATTTGACGAGGCTACATCATCGTTAGATTCGATCACCGAGGAGGAGATTACCGAAACCATCCGTAACGTATCCGAACACGAAAACCACATCACCATCCTGATAGCCCACCGCTTATCCACCATTATGCATGCCGATTGCATTTACGTGCTCGAAAAAGGCCGCATTATTGAATCGGGTCGCCACCTTGACCTGATAGCCCAAAAAGGTTTATATTATGCCATGTGGAGGCAGCAAATAGGCGAGAAGGTAACCGTGGAAGTAGAGTAGGGTTAGATGTGCAGATTTTAGATGTACAGATGTGCAGATGTTTTGAGCCGGGGCATTACAGATAAAACTATGTTGTTACGAGGCCCGAAGCGTTTGCGAATAATGCAAATCCGTTGTTATGCGACGAGATTGCCACGCCATCGCTACTCACATGACATATCCAACTTTCCTGTCATCCTGAGGAACGAAGGATCTATCAGCTATGCATGACCGATAGAAGAGTTCGCGAATAGATGCTTCGTACCTCAGCATGACAGCCTTTTATTTTTGAATGTCATTTTCCTTCAGCGTTTCGCGAAATTTTACGACTACATTTTGAACGTCATTCTCTGACAAAATGCCGCTATCCCAACCATAGTTCCCCCTTCAGGGAGGTAGGGGGACTAAACGTTTTTATCATCAATGATCTTAAAAAACTCATCGCGGTAGGTATCACCTACGGGGATAGTTTTTTCGCCTATCTGGATGCGGCTTCGCTCGATGCTGTCAATTTTATTAAGCGCTACAATGTATGATTTATGCACCCGTACAAAATGCCTTTCGGGCAGGGCATCTTCCATCTTTTTCATGCCTTGCAGGGTGATGATCCGCTCCGCACATGTAAATATGGAGATATAATCTTTCAGCCCCTCAATAAACAAAATATCGTGCAGGTAAACCTTTTGGATTTTATGCTCAGTTTTTACAAAAATGAAATCGGTCGAAAAATCGTCCTGTTGGGCCGGTTCGGCCTGTATCACAGTTTTGGTTACCGGTTGTATAATACCCTGCGCTTTTTGCACCGCTTTAAAAAACCTGTCGAATGCTATCGGCTTCAGCAAATAGTCAACTACATCCAGTTCGTAGCCCTCTAAAGCATATTGCGGATAGGCGGTGGTGAGTATCACTTTAGCTTTGCCGTTGGCTATCTTCAGGAATTGGATACCGGTTAGCTCGGGCATTTGCACATCTAAAAATACCAGGTCCACATTGCCGGCCTGTACCAGGGTAAGGGCTTCAATGGGGTTGGTTGTGGCTTTCACCAATTGCAAAAAAGGCATTTTAGATATATAATCTTCCAAAATATGCAGCGCTAAAGGCTCATCATCAACTACCAGGCATGTGATCATGCTGTAAAAATAAACACTAATTGCACGAATTTTTTCTAATTACACAAATAAAATAAACACCAATTACACACGAATTGAAGTGAATTGCACGAATTAAGGAAATATATCTTTCGGCCATAGGTTGCGTTTATACTATTAATGATTCTCGTCAATAAACACTGCTTTTCAAATTTGAACTATTCTAATTTGTGAAATTCGAAGAACTCGTGATTTTTCGTATGTATTTTAATTAGTGTAATTCGATAAAATTCGTGCCCATTCGTGTATAAAAATTCGTGCCCATTCGTGTGTATCAGAATGGTGTTAACTCCACCGACTTATAATATAACTCGGCACCTTCCGATTGCAGCAATATCCTGCCTTCGGTTACCGAGCCCGTGCCCCAGTTTACCAGGTGCCCGTTTACATAATGTTCAATTTGGTTGCCGTTGCAAATAATCTCCAGGGTATTCCATTCGCCAAGCGGCTTTTCAAAATTTGCTGTACGGAAAATATGCTTCTGGTCCCAGGCTACTTCCCATTTATTTGGCGAATCTACATTGGTGTGCTTTACGCACCAAAAGTCGCCGCAATCCTGTTCCTGTATCTGGAATTCTATTGATTTTGGCCAAACTGTATCTTTTTCCATCAACGCAAAATGATAAAGGATTCCGGCATCCCGTTTGCCGGTTTGACGCGGAAAGTATTGTTTGGTGCCCCATTTAAATATCACTTTAAGGTAATAATTGGAGTACGATTTGAGCGTACCCATATAGCCAAAATATTTGCCCATTACATGCACCGCACCATTTTCGACAATGAAATTATTATGGATATCGTTGTTTTTGCCCAGCGTATCTAAAAATGTATACCAGCCTGTTTTATCCCTGCCGTTAAGAAGCTTTTGAACGTTGATTTCCCTGATCCAGATATTGCGGAACGATACCGGGAACTCATGCTCCTGTAGTAGCAGGGGCTGGGCAAAATTGTGTTTGGTATATTTGGGTTGCCCAACATGCGCTACTGTGCCTTTTATGGCTACATGGTTTTGCACCAGTACGCCATTATGTAAAACAGTAATGTACGCCGGTGTTTTAACCGAGCTATCTAAATTAAAACGCGGGGCGGTGTATATGATATCATATTTTTGCCACTCGCCGGGTTTAAGTGAGGCGTTTACCAACGGCACATGCTGTTTATAAACAGAGCCCGCCTGCCCGTTGGAGTAGGTGCGGTTTTTATAGCTATCCAGTATCTGCAGCTCGTACCGGCTTTGCAAAATAACCCCGCTGTTGCCGCGTTCCCGGCCTTCACCTTTTACAATGGCTGGCGTGCGCCACTCAATGTGCAGTTGGCAGTCGGCAAAATTTCTTTTGGTGATAATAGATCCGCTGCCGGGTTTTACAGTCAGGATACCGTCTTTAATTGTCCAGCCGGCCGGCATGCCTTTTTGATCGGTCCATTCGTTCAGGTTTTTACCATCAAACAAAATAATGGCGTCTGATGGCGCTTTATTGCCAACACCAGGTTGCATTACGGCCGGTTCCGGATCCCAAACTTCGGTGAGTTTTGGATTGTTTTGTGCCGATACGCTGTACCCGCACACGGCAAACAACAGTATTAACGAAGTGATTTTTAAATGGTTCATGGTAAACACTAATTGCACGAATTTTATTGCACACTAATTATCACGAATTAAATCTAATTACACGAATTTTTGAAAAAACACTAATTCACACGGCCTTTCGGAATGTGTTTTTTTAATTTCTCTCCGCTCCGATTTGTGAAATTCGAATACATTAGTGACAATTCGTGTGTCATAAAATTATCGATAATTCACAAGTATAGGTATCGTCTGTATCCCTGATATTTAAAATATATTTTTCGGGGTACAGCAGGTTAAGCCGCCTTTGCACATTGGTTAAGCCTATGCCGCCAATAGCATCGCGATTGTGGGTATGCTTTTTATTCTGGATGTAAAAGTGCAGCTTGCATTCTTCAACATTGATGAGCAGTTTAATGGGTGTCATCACATCATTGGCTACACCGTGTTTAAATGCGTTTTCGATGAATGCTATCAGCAACAGCGGTACAATTTGCTGGTTGGTTACATCGCCCATCACCTTAAAATCAATAAAAGCCTTATTCCCAAAGCGGATTTTTTGCAGATCGATGTAGTTGTGCAGGTATTGCAGCTCCTTGCTTAAATCAACCCGGTTATCGTTACACTCGTACAGCATGTAGCGCATAATTTCGGATAGTTTCAGGATGGCCTCGGGCGTGGTTTCGGATTTTTGATAGGCCAGTGAGTAAATGCTGTTTAAGGAATTGAATAAAAAATGCGGGTTTATCTGCGATTTTAAAAAGGCCAGCTCAGCGCTCAGGCGTTGATTTTCCAGGTCGCGCTGAATGCGCTCATTCAGGAACCAATCTGTTGTGAATTTAAGCACCGTGCTTAAAAAAATGAAGATTAGGCTGGTAAAAACGGTGTTAAAAAAGTAAGCGGCAAAACTTACCTGCTGCCCCTTGTTGTGTGTCAATATCACATCTTTAAACAACACGCCCACGCCATATTTAATAACCCCAAAAACGATAATAGTAATTAAAGCTACACAGGCATAAGCCCAATATCGTTTTTTATCCAAAAAGCGTGGGATGTAAACCAAAAAATTAATGTAAAACAAACCGATATTAATAACCGGGAACACCAGGAATATGACCACCAATTGCCTTGGGGTAATATGATCGTTCATCCTGACCAGGAAAATGAAAAGGGAGATTATCCCCACCCAAAATATTAAGTGCCAGAAAATATGCCATGCCGTTTTAACGCGCGTTTGATTATTTGATAAAATTGTATCCTGCATGTTTTATAGCCTTAAATGCAAAGGTTTAATTTGATGTAATTTAGTATTTTGATTGTTATACGGGCGTTTATTTATATATAGTAATTTAATTTGTCGATGAACTGGCTTTTACAATCGATGAACCGGTTAAAATGTTAAAAAGGGCGTTCATCTATAAACTCCGTGTGTTGGTCTAATACTTTTTAGCGGGTTGTAAAATAAGTATTTCTTTGTGCTATCAAATCACTCGCAATGAAAACGCTTATCAAAAATTCTAATCCTTTTATCATGTTGTTGATACCTGTAATGTTTGCACTTATTTTAGGCGTAAGCTACCAGTTTGAACAAAAAAGGGAATCGGCAGTAATGGGTACCTCATCGGTGCATGCTACCTCATTGTTTTACAAAGGTATCAGCCTTGTTAAAACAGTTTGCTCGGTTGCCAAAAGCAACAATATATGGTAATTAGTACCGAAGGGTTATCCTTCAACTTCGGCAACCAGCAGGTGGTTAAATCACTGGCGTTGCAGGTACCCGAAGGAAGCATATATGGTTTTCTTGGCCCAAACGGCGCCGGGAAAACCACTACTATTAAACTCCTGTTAAACCTGCTTAAAATCCAAAGCGGCAGTATTCACATATTTGAACAGGATATTCAACAACACCGCACCCAAATTTTATCGCAAATAGGTTCGCTTATTGAGCAGCCTGCCATATACCAGCACCTTACCGGGAGCGAAAATTTATTAAACAGGGCCTTATTATTACAGGTACCTGTTACACGCGTTGATGAAATGCTGGCCCTGGTGCAGCTTACCAGTGCGGCCCACAAAAAAGCCGGGCAATACTCTTTAGGTATGAAACAACGCCTGGGAATTGCCCTTGCCTTGCTTGCCGATCCCAAACTTTTAATTTTAGACGAACCTACCAACGGCCTTGATCCTAACGGCATTATCGAAGTACGCGAATTGCTGATTAAGCTTGTTAGTCAATATAAAAAAACAGTATTTATATCCAGCCATTTATTGGCCGAGGTTGAACGTATGGCTACCCACGTAGGCATTATTAATCATGGCGAACTATTGTTCCAGGGTAGCATAGCCGAGTTGCATGCCCTGAGCCAGCCTTTGGTGTACATTGAAACTGATAATACCGTTGACGCCGCCAACCTGCTTACCCGCAACGGCTATACCGTTACCGATGTTACCGATAATTACCTGTACGTGCCATACGCAAGTAAGCAAAAAACTGCCGAAATTAATGCCTTGTTACACAGTAACGGCTACGCGATATTCAGCATAGGTAAACAGCAAAAAGACCTGGAACGCCTGTTTTTAGATATTACTCAAAAAGCCTGAACCATATGAAAGGATTTATACTATCGTTCCGGTCGGAATTTTACAAAAGCCGCAAAACGTTGGGTTTTTGGGCTTCTATCATATTGCCGCTGTTTATTTGTACCTTACTTTTTGTAGGCTTTTACCTGAAGGCCGAAAAACTTACAGGCACGCCTCCTATGGTACTATGGTTGCAATTTGCCGGCGCCATATTGGGGGTAATGGGCTCATTGCTGCTGCCCATGTTTATTATTTTTATAGCCTACTCGGTAAATAGTATTGAGCACAAGGCCGATACCTGGAAAAGCCTGTTCAGTTTGCCAATTTCGCGATGGGCGGTATACGGCGCCAAATATACTTATGCGGTATTCCTGGTTTTTTTAACGCTTGCGCTGTTTGTGCTGTTCACTATAGGTTTTGGCGATTTATTAAGTATTATAAAACCCGAACTAAGGTTTGATAATTACCATATGGAGAAAGAGCTGGCGCAAATATATTTCAAATTGTTTTTATCGTCGCTGGGCATTTTATCCATCCAATTCTTGCTCAGTTTACTCTGGGCCGATTTTTTAAAGCCAATGGGTATTGGCTTTGTATGTACTATAACGGGAGTTATCCTGGCCTCAAAAAACTGGGAGTATTGCTATCTCTTTCCTTACTCGCATCCTATGGAGGCCATAACCACTATGATGCACCGTGGCGAGGGGGCACCAAAAGGTATTGAGATAGATGTATTTACAAAAGATGTTTTTGTAAGTATGTCGGTTGCGGCTGTTGTATTTATTGCCGGGTACTTTATTGTGCAAAAGAAAAGCGTTAAATAGGACAGGATTTACAGGATTGACAGGATTTTAGGCACTGTTTCGTTTATGCTATGCCTATCTGCATCTTTTACCCATAAAGTTGGGCATGCTTGTTTGTAAATATTATGTAGGCGCAATTGATGCGTCTTTTTTATTTACAATATCTTTTTCAACGAATCGAGGTAATCGCCGTTTTCATCGATGCCGTTATGTTGCTGGCCTTTCAGGATGATCAGCCTATCACCTGGCTTAAAATACTTTTTTAGTTTGATAGACGAGGTGTGGTCTATTAATTCATCGGCATCACCATGAAATATAGTTATTGGAACCGTCGCGTGTTGAATATATTTATAAGTATTAAACTGGTATTTTAATATAAAAGAAGGTAAAAAAGGGTAAAGAGTTTTCGCCTCATCGGCCAGGCTATAATAAGGAGCAAGCAGGACGAGCCTTCGCGGGTGGTTTTGCGATGCCAGCCAGGCTGCCGGTCCGGTACCAATTGAATAGCCTAATATGACAATTTGGTTTTCGGGGTATAATGTTTTGACATGTTGGTATGCCATTGTTACAGCGTCAAAAAGTTGCTGTTGCGATTTGATATGACCAGTACTTTTACCGTATCCCGGATAATCGGGCATAAATACATCATAACCTAAATTATTGTAATGAAACACTACGGTATGCCAGCTATCAATTGTGCCGCCATTGCCATGCAGGTAAAAAATAATTCCTTTTGATTTTGGGGTTATGAATAAAACACCGTTTACTATATTGCCATCGGCTGTTTTTATATTGTACTCTTTATATGCTGCCTGGAAATTATACCGATATCCAGTGGGATGCCGCATTCCCTGGAAGATAAGATCATCCTGCGAAAAGTAAAAGAAACAACAAATGGCCAGATAAATACCCGTAAAAATGCCGATAAGCCAAAGTGTTACTTTTAAAATAATGTTCATGATTTGCTTAAAGATACCAGTTCCTGTTAAACACGGCAATTCAATGAAAAGGAAATTACACACCTAATGAATTTCTGAAATCCTGCCAATCCTGCAAAATCCTTAAATCGTGTCAAGATCGGTGTCAAAACAAAGAAAGCCCCGGGTTATCCGGGGCTTTCGCAAATAATGTTTAATTAAAGATTATTTTTGTTTGAACTGAACACGACGGTTTAGTACACGACCATCTTCGGTTGAGTTATCAGCAATTGGCATAGTTTCGCCGTAGCCTTTAATTTTTACTTTTTTAGCATCAACACCTGAGTTAACTAAGTAAGTTTTTACAGAGTTAGCACGATCTTTTGATAAAGAAAGGTTGTGAGCAGCAGTACCTTCAGATGAAGCAAAGCCATCAACTTCAACACCTTTACCAGAAGCACGCAAATCAGCAGAAGTAGCATCTAACACAGGGTAAGATGAAGTACGTAATACCGAGCTGTCAAATTCAAACTGGATGTTTGAGTAAGCAACACCAACAGGTGCAGCTGTTGTTGTATCAGCAGTTTTAGGGAATACGATAACGCAACCAGAACCATCAACTACGCTGCCTGCAGCAGTACCGGGGCATTTGTCAAACTGATCGGCAACACCGTCACCGTCTGAATCTTTTTTCAGGTCGTTAACAGCAGTTTCTACGTTTGTTACACGGCCTTTTAAAGCTTCAACTTCTGCACGTAAAGCTGCATCGTATAATTCATCATACATTTGAGCAACCGGGTTAACCCACTCTAAGTTCTGTTTTGTTTTCGGACCAAAAGTATACTCTAAACCACCGTAGGTATAAGAGTAGTGGCTAAAAGTTGGATATGTATTTTTGCCAGAGAAATTGTAACCTTGTACGAAGCTAACTGTATAGCCTAAATTAAGGGCTAACGCATCGCTAAGTTTAAATTTCACACCAGCCCCTACAGGTGCAAATAATTCTTTCACAGTGTGGCCGTAAGGATCATTTACTGTAACACCAGCTTCTGTTACATACATTTTAGGTTTGTAAAAATCTAAACCTAAACCTGCAGAGCCATAAAAGTTAATGGCGTTTTTGCGGTGCAAAAAGCTAACGCTTGCAATGTTAAATACAGCGCTTAATGAACCAGAATTGAAACTGGTTTTGTATTCAGTAATGCCAAATTTAGGCTTGCCTGCTTCGTCAATACCATGTACTTTACCACCTAAATAATCTAATTGTAAGCTAAAAGTGTGAGATAATTGTTGCCTTAAAGACACGCCATAACCCAAATCAGCTTTGAATTTGTTAGTGGTGTTAATTGTAAATGGTACTAATCCATCAGTAATACCAACGCTAACGCCGATACTAAATGTGTTGTACTGTCCGATACCGCCAAATACCTTGGCAGTTCCTGTTTTTGTCGAATCGGTTTGGGCGCTAACCATACCCGCAACCAGCAAAGAAGCAAACGACAGTGCTGCTGTTTTCTTTAATGTAGAATAATTCATAGTTTTTAAGATTAAACGATTTTAATTGTGATTTTTTTCAAATTTAGTAATTATGTTTGAAACGATGACCAAACATTGTTCCAAAAATTGTAATAGTTACACAAATAAGGAAAAAAAAATGATTTATTAAAATAATCGGCACTTAAATATGAAATATTTGGAACTTTTAAATTCCTTGTTTACAAATAATAGAAAAAATTTCGTTTCGAGAACAAAATCGGGCTCGTTGGCGATTTTTCACTCCAATGATGAGTTTCCGGTGAGTGGCGACCAGGTTTTTGCTTTTAAACAGAATCCCGATTTTTTTTACCTTACCGGTATCGATCAGGAACAAAGTATATTGCTGTTGTACCCCGATTGTCCTAATAAAGCATACAGAGAAGTACTTTTTTTAAGACAAACCAACGAACACATAGCCATTTGGGAAGGGCACAAGTATACAAAAGAGGAGGCAAGACAAGTTTCTGGTATCGAGAGTGTTTACTGGCTGCATGAATATGACGCTATTTTACATAGCATTATTAATTATGCCGAAAATATCTACATCAACACTAACGAAAACGACAGGTATGCACATACCGTACCATACCGGGATATGCGGATGTATGAAGCTTTACGCCAAAAATACCCGCTGCATAAATATGAGCGCTCGGCATTGATATTACGGGATTTGAGGGTTGTAAAATCGGAACCGGAAATTGAGCTGATCCAAAAAGCCTGCAACATCACCAACGATGCTTTTGTACGCGTACTTAAATTTTTAAAACCCGGTGTTGCCGAATATGAAATTGAGGCCGAAATTATACATGAGTTTTTACGGCAACGTGCTACCGGCCATGCTTATAGCCCCATAATTGCTTCGGGTAAAAATGCCAACGTGCTGCATTATATTGATAACAACCAGGTTTGCAGTGATGGCGATGTTATCCTGTTTGATTTTGGCGCCCAGTATGCCAATTACAATGCCGATATGAGCCGGTCGGTGCCGGTTAACGGCAGGTTTACCCCACGCCAGCGTGCCGTTTATGATGCTGTACTACGGGTAATGCGCGAGGCAACCAGTATGATTGTGGCTGGTACCGTTTTAAGCGAATACCAGGATGAAGTTGGCAAGATAATGACCAGCGAACTGATAGGCCTTGGCCTGCTTGATAAACATGATGTTGAAAAGCAGGATGCCAATGCCCCGTTATATAAAAAATACTTTATGCACGGCACATCGCACCACCTTGGTTTGGATGTGCATGATTTTGCCAGCCGATATAAAAAATTTGAGGTTGGCAATATACTAACCTGCGAACCTGGTATTTACATCCAGGCTGAAGGCCTCGGGATAAGAATTGAGAATAATATTTTAATTACTGCAAACGGTAACCGCGACCTGATGGCCGATATCCCTGTAGAGGCGGAGCATATTGAAGAGATCATGAATGGTTTTTAGACGGAAGCCCTAAATTCTAAGACGAAAACGATAATCCAGACTTAGACTCAAGGCTTTCGACTTAAAACTGGTCGAGTCACTATAAATACGAATCGACAAAACTGTAAAGGTTAAAATCTTGATGCTTCAAAGCTTCGGCAACATCTTGCTGAAGCTTTTTTTTATCTATATGCTGCGTTAATTTATAGGCTAACAGCTTGTAAGCCTTCTCGGTAAGTAGTAGCTTTCTGCGTGGGTTTTTTATTTGTGCAGGTGTTTTTATAAACTCAGCAACTTCGGCAATCCCCGCTCCCAGCGATGCTGTTGTTTTGAATACCGGTGGCTGTCCATCTTTTTTTTGCCCTATTATTTTCTTCAGGTTATTGGCAAATACATCGGCATCGGCCCGGTCGGCTTTGTTAACAATGAAGGCGTCGGCAATTTCCATCAGGCCCGATTTAATGTGCTGCACTTCGTCGCCCCCTTCCGGCACCAATACCACAAGGGTAACGTCGGCCAGGCCGCTTATTTCAATTTCCGACTGGCCAACACCAACGGTTTCTATCAGTACATAATCAAATCCGGCGGCACGTAATACATCGCTCATTTCGATGGTTTTGGCCGATAAACCGCCCAACGAACCGCGCGTAGCCAGCGAGCGGATAAAAACATCAGGATGGTTAAAGTGCGAAGACATCCGGATCCTATCGCCCAGCAACGAGCCAAAGTTAAATGGTGATGTGGGATCAATGGCTAAAACTGCTATTTTGTTGCCGTCCTTTAAAAGTAAATCTATTAAAGCATTCACCAACGTGCTTTTGCCGGCACCCGGGGGGCCGGTTATGCCAATTACCGGCGCAGGGTTATTAAATGTAAGGCCCTTCAATAGTTCCTGGCTTCCGGGCAGGTAGTTTTCAACAATGGTTAGTGCACGGGCAACGTGTTTAAAGTCAATGCTATTTGTCATTCCGGTTTTGTTAAAAACAGCTGCCACATTCATATTTGTAAATGCAAATGACGAAAATTATCATAATAAAAGGCAATTTAATCTTTATTATTGCAGCTGTACGGTCTGTGTTGAGCGTTAAGTTCTGAGTAAAAGAAAGAATAGATACGGCGTTCGGCCCCAACAGCATATTCAACGTTTGCAACAATGCCCCAGCCCCCTAAGTCAAAAATACAGCACATATTGATAAGCCGTACAGATGCTATTGGCGATGTGGTGCTTACCTTGCCCATGGCTGCTTATATTAAAGAGCTGTTACCAGGAGCTGTGGTTTCGTTTTTAGGGCGCACTTATACCCAACCCATTATAAATACCTGTGCAGCGGTTGATATTTTTATTAACTACGACGAAATAAAAAAGCTATCCCAGGCGGAGCAGGTTAGCTATTTGAAAGATAAAAAAATAGATGCCATTATCCACGTGTTCCCCAATAAGCACGTAGCTCAAATAGCCGGGGCAGCCGGCATTAAACTGCGTATTGGTACTACCAATCGTGTTTTTCATTGGTTTACCTGTACCAAGCTTGTAAAACTAAGCCGTAAAAAATCCGATCTGCACGAAGCGCAACTCAATCTTATTTTATTAAAGCCGTTGGGTTTGAAGGCTGTACCATCGTTGCAGGATATCATTGAGCATATCAGTTTTGAAAGCAGGGCGTTGCTTCCTCCAGCGTTAGCCGGTAAATTATCAGCCGATAAATTTAACCTCATCATCCACCCAAAATCGCACGGCAGCGGGATGGAATGGGGACTTGATAATTATGCGGGGCTTATTGATGCCCTGCCTTCAGATATATTTAATATTATTATAACCGGGTCTGATAAAGAAAAAATATTGCTGGCCGATTGGATTGTAACCCTACCCGCCACAGTAGTTGATATGACTGGTAAAATGAGTTTGCCACAACTTATTAGTTTAATCAGCCAGGCAGACGGGCTGATAGCCTCGGGTACCGGGCCCCTGCATATAGCGGCTATGGCGGGGATAAACACCCTTGGTTTATTCCCATCGGTAAAGCCTATTCATCCGGGGCGTTGGGCGCCATTGGGCAAAAAGGCCGGTTTTATAGAAAGCGGGACAGATAATCTGCTGCCATTGTCGGTAAACCTGGTAACAGAAAAAATAACCAACTGGCTGCAATAACGATTAACGACGACCTTTAAAGCCAATTATTGTACTTTTGCCCAATTCATAACGCATAAAAATAAAAGTTAATGGCCCTGATAGATAACAAACAGATAAAGCATATTTTAATAAACAGGATTGATGCCATGGGCGATGTGGTATTGCAACTGCCCACCTGTATTTATTTAAAACAGTTGTATCCGGATGTTACCATTAGCATGTTGGGCCGTAGCTACACTAAGCCCGTGGTTGATGCCTGCAAGGCAATTGACCATTTTATTAATTATGATGAGATTGGCGCCTTATCAACAAATGAGATAGCCGCCATTTTTAAGGAGAAAGGCATCGACGCCATAGTACATGAGTTTCCGAAAAGGCATATTGCCGAAGCCGCCAAAAAAGCAGGCGTAAAACTAAGGATAGGTACCACAAGCCGTAATTATCATTTTTTTACCTGTAACCGGTTAATCAGGTTAAGCAGGGGCAAATCAGACCTGCACGAAGCACAGCAAAATATTTATTTGTGCAAACCGCTTGGCGTTACCCATATCCCAACGCTTGGCACTATTGCATACTATTATAAAGATAATTTTAAACCATCTATTGAATTACCCGCCCGGTTTAAAGATCAGCTGACTAACGATAAGTTTAATTTAATTATCCACTCCAAATCGAACGGGAATGGCAGGGAGTGGGATATGGATAGGTTTACCGCCCTTATTAAGCTTTTACCGGCAGATAAATTCCGCATTTTTATCACAGGATCTGAAAAAGAACATGAATTGTTTAAAAGCTGGATTCCGAAACTACCGGCACATGTGATTGATTTAAGTGGTAAAATGTCGCTTAACGAATTGATTGCCTTTATATATAACGCCGATGGTTTGCTTGCATCCGGCACAGGGCCACTGCATGTTGCGGCCGCTTCGGGCATTCACACGCTTGGTTTGTTCCCAATTTCCAGGTCAATAAACGCCACCCGCTGGGCTCCCCTGGGCATCAAAGCCGAGCATATTGAAAGCGACTCGGATACCCTGGACAGTATTTCTGTCGAGATGGTTTTTGACAGGATAAGCAACTGGGTAAAGTAGGCAGCAATAATTAAAGCGTTATTATCGTTTAAAATACGCCCCAAAAACTAAGTATTTATAATAGCCGCTATTTAGTTAATTTTGCGGTTCAACTTTTTGAATGAAAACTTATTTCAGATTACTATCTTTTGCAAAACCTATCGAAAAGTTTGCAATTCCCTATATTATCTTCACGTTACTTTATGTAGTATTCAGCACGTCTGTATTAGGTTTATTGGGGCCTTTGCTTAATACCCTGTTCCATGTTGGTGCCAGCAAATGCGACCCAAAAACGGTTGCTGTTGCCGCAAAAGATATTTCGACGTTTGATATATCGGGCTGGTTTAAATATTACACCAATCATTTTATAGCCCTTTATGGCGAGTGGGGAGCGCTTAAATTTGTATGTGGCGTAATTGTAATTGCTGTTTTTTTAGGTAATATATTCAGGTACCTATCGCAGCGTATAATGGAAAGCTTGCGTATCCACACCTTGCTAAGGATCCGTAAAGCGGTGTTTGATAACGTAATGCGCCTGCACATGGGCTTTTTTAGTAATGAGCGTAAGGGCGACATCATGTCTAAAATAGCATCGGAGGTTCAAACGGTGCAGTTTTCTGTAACGGGTACTTTGCAGGTTGTTTTTAAAGAGCCTTTGTTGCTGGTAGGTTACCTGGTGTGGCTGTTCATGATATCGGCCAGGCTTACACTTATTTCGTTGCTTATTATACCTATTGCAGGTTTTTTAATTTCACGTATCGTAAAAAAATTACGTTCGCAGGCTATCGCGGCGCAAAACTCCTACGCCAACATGATCAGTTACCTTGATGAAGCGCTATCGGGTATCAAAATCATTAAGGCATTTAATGCTACCGATTTTATCATTAAACGGTTTGATGATGAGAATACACACTATTCGAAGATCACCAGATCGATGTCGAAGCGGCAACAGTTGGCTTCGCCCGTATCTGAAACACTTTCGGTAACCATGATCTCGTTTGTAGTGCTTTACGGCGGATACCTGATTTTTAATAAAAGGTCAGATCTTAGTCCAGGTGATTTCATTGCTTATATTGCACTGTTTTCGCAGCTGATGCGTCCGGCCAAGGCTATTGGCGATGCGTTTAGTAATATCCACTCGGGTTTGGTGGCCGGCGAAAGGATTTTGGCCCTCATTGATGAAAAGCCGTTGATCCAGGATGCGCCGGATGCCATTGCTATAGATGAATTTAAAGAAAGCATCCGCCTGGAGAATGTATCTTTTGCTTACAAGGAGAAAGAGGTTTTGAAAAACATTACCTTAACCCTGCCTAAGGGCAAAACAATAGCTTTGGTTGGCCCATCGGGTGGTGGTAAATCAACACTAATGGATATGCTGCCAAGGTTCATTGAGCCCATAAGCGGACAAATCATGATAGATGACCACAACATTCAGGCTATTACAACTACCTCGCTGCGTAGTTTAATGGGTTTTGTTAACCAGGAATCGATATTGTTTAATGATACTATTTTTAACAATATTGCCTTTGGTAAACCCAATGTAACCCAGGAGCAGGTAGAAGCCGCCGCGCGTATTGCTAATGCCCATAATTTTATTTTAGAAACGGATAACGGGTATGAAACTAACACCGGCGATCGCGGCTCAAAACTATCCGGTGGGCAAAGGCAACGTATTTGTATAGCCCGCGCTGTATTAAGTAACCCACCTATTATGCTGCTCGACGAGGCTACCTCGGCCTTAGATACCGAATCGGAAAAACTTGTGCAGGAGGCTTTAAATAATCTGATGCAAAACCGCACCTCGCTGATTATTGCCCACCGCCTGAGTACTATTCAAAATGCCGATTTAATTATTGTACTGGATAACGGCCGGGTTGCCGAGCAGGGCACCCACCTGGAGCTGATGAACCATAACGGTGTTTACCGCAGGCTGATTGATATGCAAACATTTACGGCGGATTAATAAAATAGCATTGTCGACAAATTTTTGATTAAGTAAAATGATACAAAAAAAGGGTTTTATAGGTACTTACTGGCTTAAATACACCAATAGGGAAGGCTATAAAACTTACAAGTGGGAGTTAAGCAATTATAAGAAAGTGGAATTTATACAGTTTTTAACCGGTAATGAACGCTTAACCACGCCGGCTAAAATTCAGGTTGCTGCCAAAACCAATCATCAGCTCAATTTAAATCACAGTGGCAATGCAGGCGATATCATATACGCTATGGCCACTATAAAAAAGCTGGCCGAAACTGTTAAGGTGCCCATCAACTTATATTTAAGGGCCGGTCAGCCTTTAATGATAGCCAACCCTGCAAAGCACCCCTTAGGTGGTGTAATGCTCAATGCCAAAATGATAGATATGCTGGCGCCTTTAATTAGTTCGCAACCGTACATCAATACCTTGAGTGAATTAAAGGACGAGGTTATTGACGTCGATCTTGATTTTTTCAGGGCCGGGCATATCCCTATGGATAGGTGCAATATTGCCCACTGGTGCGCCTACGTTACCGGCGTAACACCCGATCTTTGGAAAAGCTGGCTTGATGTTGAGCCGGATATGGCCTTTGCCGGTTACATAGTTATTGCCCGCAGCGAAAGGTACCGGAACGTAACCACCGATTATTCATTTTTGAGTAAGTACGATAAATTGAAATTTATAGGAGTTGAATCGGAGTACGAGGATATCAAAAAGCAAATCCCCAATATTGAATGGGTGCAGGTAAGCGATTTTTTACAAATGGCGCGGGCAATTGCCGGTTGTAAATTTTTTATCGGCAACCAATCGTTCCCATTCTCAATTGCCGAAGCTCTTAAAGTGCCCCGGGTACTGGAGGTTTGTTATGATGTGATTAATGTGGTACCAGAAGGGCCGGGCGGGCACGATTTTCTTTTCCAGGATCATTTTGAATCTTTAGTTGCAGAGCTTTACACCAAAACAACACAGGTATGATTACGCCCCAAAAAGTTGTTGTAATAGTTCCCATCTATAAAAATGAACTTTCGGCTTTAGAAAAAGTGGCGCTTACGCAAATGCAGCTTGTGTTAGCCGCTTATCCGCGTATTGTTGTTAAGCCGGAATCGCTTATTTTATCAGATGAAATTACCGCTTTTAATTTTACAGCTGCAGAAAGTTTTGACGACCATTTTTTTAAAGGCATTGAAGGCTATAATGCGCTGATGCTGTCAGATATCTTTTACAAGCGTTTTTTTGGGTATGAATTTATGCTTATCCATCAACTGGATGCTTTTGTATTTAGCGATGAGCTTGCTTTTTGGTGCAACCAGCCATATGACTACATTGGAGCGCCATGGATACCGCCGGGTAAGTACCCCGATATGGTTAAAGCCATTAAATCAAAAATTCAATTTTATTACCACGCCCGTTATAATGTGCAAAAAAATGGGGTGCCATCGCCAATGCAGTACGAGTACAAGGTTGGCAACGGTGGCTTATCGCTGCGCCGGGTTAAAAAATTTCATGAGTTGAGCATTAGCATGCGCCATAAAATGGATGTTTATTTAACCCGTCATGAGCACGAGTTTAATGAGGATATTTTCTGGAGCATCGAGGTAAACCGCAAGCGGAAACTATTAAAAATTCCATCCTACAAAACCGCGTTAAAATTTTCTGTTGAGCAGCCCCCCGCAAGGTGCATCGAGTTAAATAACAACCAATTGCCTTTTGGCTGCCATGCATGGGATTTACACCTTGACTTTTGGCGACCTATTTTTAAAACCAGCGGCTACCAGATATAACTTGCCAACGAAGGTTTCGATTTAATGTATTTTTTAAAAATATGGAACTTCAGTTTAAAAAACAGCTTTGAGTTGAGTTGAAAAAAACGCCTGTTTTTCCAAAGCATTTTAATGGCGGTAGATATAGGGTAGTTGAACTTGATCAACTCATCAATAAAATTTTTAAAGGTATTTTTTTCGATAAAAAAGATCTGTTCGGCCGTAAGCTTGCAGGCTTTTATAGGCAGAAATTTGTTCCACTTATTGTGTAATTTCAGGTTTTCTTCCATCCATACATCGTTAAACAATCCTTCAGAAAAGTGGTTGAGCAATATATCGAATGTGACAGCCACCTTATATTTTTGACTTACCGATAAGGAGAAATCAATATCGTACCCATGAAAGCCTTTAAGGGTGATTTCATCAAACATAAATTCCTCGGCTATTTCCCTGGTAGTAGCCATAAATACACCGTCGATACATACTACTTCGGCAAGGCGTTGCTTACCGGGGTTGTGGTAGGCATGCCGCGCTTTCTCTTTTTTGTATTTGAATGATTGTATAAGGTTATGATAGTGCGTATAAGCGCCCACGCCGCCCACGCCCGAGGGAGCCAGCGGTTTATAGCTGCTGCCTGCTATGCCTATTAAACCTAACTTGGGGTCTTGCTCAAATAAAGCTAATAGTTTTTGGCCCCAGTTATTGGTTTTTATCAACACATCTTCATGCACAAAACATAAAAAATCATATTGAGCGCGCAGCATTGCTTTATTGTATACCTCGCAGATGCCCATTTGCCCCTTGCTGTTATCGGTAGCAATAATTTCAAACGGAACGCCGATTGTGGCATTGATATTTTCACTTACCTGTTGCAGATTAGCTTTATTAACGGATGAAATAATAATTGATATCATTCAGTAATATGTTTTTCCGGTAAAAAAGTAGATGTTAATAATCTAACGGATAAAAAACGCATTTAATGCAATTTTTATCGTGTTTAAATCAATTACGTGCGTTTTTGTTAATGTGATACAGTTTTTGCCGAAAAAAGTTTTTTATTTTATTGGTAGCTTACAGGAAAATACAGCATAGTATTTGTGCATTTGTAGCAGATATATAAATTATCTCGTATTGCAATAAATTGAAAATGACAATAATGATTACGCCGGATTTTAAATTGCTAAAAACAACAAGCCAGTTTTGACAAAGAATTTGACTGAAATAAAGTGCCTGCCCGCAACCAAAATTTATATTTTTTGCCCGGCAGGATACGCCACCGGCGGCCCCGAGGCTTTACACCAGTTAGGCGCCAAACTAATGCACATGGATTTTAACGTATTTATGTATTACTACGCTACCCCCGATAGCGTGGATATAGTGCATAAAAACTATGAAAAATACACCGTGCCTGTTGCCGGAAGCATCGAAAACAGCGCCCCAAATATTATCATATTGCCCGAAACGCACCTGCTGCCCATTTTTGATAATGGGTATAAAAAGGTGCGCAAAGTTATCTGGTGGCTTAGCGTGGTTAATTATTACATTACCCAAAATAATCTTACCCAAAGTTTACAGTACAAAAAATATTTTAAACTGAAAAATTACCTGGGCAAATATCCTACAGCATCATTCGGCAGGCTTAAACGCCGCATGGATGTGCAGCACATCAGCCATTCTTACTACTCGCAGGTGCACCTGCTCGAAAATGGCATAAAGCCAGTTGGCCGGATCTCGGACTACATGAACAGTGCTTTTTTTGATATGGTAGATGAAGCTACGCCTAAAGAAAACCTGGTAATATATAACCCCATTAAAAACGACGATTTTTTAGATAAGATCATTACCCTTACACCCACTATTAAATGGGTGCCCATTAAGAACATGACGCCTGCTGAAGTAGCAGCCTTGATGAACAGGGCCAAACTATATGTAGATTTTGGTTTTCACCCCGGCAAAGAACGTATGCCACGCGAGGCTTGTATTATGCGTTGCTGTATGATTATCGGCAAAACCGGCTCGGCGGCGTATCAACAGGATATGCCTATTCCAGAACAATATAGGTTTGATAAAGAGGATGCCCAAATCCCGGAAATTATCGACCGGATAAATGAATGTTTAAATAACTACCATGAGTTGATAAAAGATTTTGCACCCTACCGGCAAGTCCTTTACACGGAAGAGCGGCAGTTTGAACAAGATATTCAAAAGGTATTTAGACGCGCCTAAGCGGAAAGCATAAAGCAGAAAGCTGAAGAGTTTCAATACAAGAGCCATACGGCAATTCCGTATGGCTCTTGTTCAATACCTTTAAGCTTTAGGCCTTCGGCATTAAGCTTAAAAAGCTTTTATTGAAATTTAAACCCTAAACCAATTTGCCAAACCTGGTTGCGGTAGTTAGGCAGGTAGGAATTATCATCCGGGCGGCTGGTAGTAAGGTCGATGTTATAGCGCCCCCTAAGCTCAATGTTTCGGCTCAAATCAACACTAAGGCCAATAACGCCGCTTACGTCGGTATGGTCGCCGCGGTTGTTATAGTATTGCTCCTGCTCGGTAATAAAACCGGTTTCATAAGTGTTTTTGGTTGATGCCAAAAAGTTGATGGATGGGCCTACCAAAAAGTTGAATTGCGGTGCCAACTTAACCTTTAACAGCAAGGGTACATCAATATAATTGGTGCGTTGCGTAAACTTGCCGTAATCGGTATTGGCTGTATAACCCTTGCCCGAATACAAAACTTCGGGGGCAAATGATATTGGATAAGCAATAGGGATATCCAATGTTAAACCACCGTTAAAACCAGCGATAGAATTGGTGCTGAAGTTGGAGTTATCGGCATCAATAGTGTTTGAAATATTTAAGCCGCCGGTTAGGCCAACTTTTATACGGTAAAAATCGTCCTGGCTCTGGCGTGGACGTTCGCGGCGTTCTTCACGGTAACGGGGCCTGCGGCGTGGCGGGCCGTAATATCCTTGTGCGCTGGCGTCATATACTGCAAAAAGGCAGATAGCAAAAAAAATAATCTTCTTCATGTTAGTGTGTTTTTATATATCCATAGAATAAAAAATATCGCAAAGGTTTAATTGGACACTAATTGCACGAATTTTTCTAATTACACTAATCTGCGCGCAGGTTTTGTCTGTATCACTATCAATTCGTGAAATTCGATTTAATTAGCCCTTAATTCGTGTTTCGTGTTTACATTTGAACATGCCAAAATTGAAAACTTACTGCTGTTTAATATCAGCTATCTCCCTTAATTTTATCGTTATAAAGGTTTTCGCACAAAAAGAAAGCTATATACAAAGCCTCAATACGCAAAACCATTGGGTGGATTCTGTTTATCATAAACTGAGCCGTAAGCACCGTATTGCACAATTATTATTTGTGCGGGCGCACACCAATAAGGGGCAGGCCTATGCCGATTCGGTTGGTAAAGTGATCAAGGATCAGCAAATTGGCGGCCTGGTTTTTTTCCAGGGCGGCCCCGGCCGGCAGCTAAACCTGGTTAACCAATATCAAAAACTGGCAAAAATTCCCTTGCTGATAGCCATGGATGGCGAGTGGGGCCTGGGTATGCGCCTTGATTCGACGGTATCATACCCATACCAGATGACGCTTGGGGCCATACAGGATAATACCCTGATATACAAAATGGGGAGGCAGGTGGCTGCCGATTTTAAACGCATAGGCGCTCATTTTAATCTGGCGCCCGATATGGATGTAAACAATAACCCTAATAACCCGGTGATCAATTACCGCTCATTTGGCGATAATAAATATAACGTGGCCAAAAAGGGCATAGCCTATTTTACAGGCATGCAGGATGCCGGTTTGCTTACTGCCGCCAAACATTTCCCCGGCCATGGCGATACCAATGTAGATTCGCATTTTGATTTGCCCTTGTTGCCTTATAGCCGTGCACGGCTGGATTCGTTGGAAGAATACCCTTTTCGCGAGGCTATTGCGGCCGGCATCAGCGGGGTGATGATAGCGCACATGAGCATCCCGGCATTGGATACTACCACCCATTTGCCGTCAACGTTATCGCGCCCCATCATTACCGGTATTTTAAAAGATTCGCTGAAGTTTAAAGGCCTGGTGGTATCAGATGCCATGGAGATGAAAGGCGTTGTAAAATATTTCCCCAATGGCGACGCTGATGTAAAAGCTTTTGTTGCCGGTATGGACGTTATCGAGCTGTCTGAAAATTCAGATCGTGCCATTAAACTCATTCGGAAAGCCTTACGCCATGGCGCTATCAGTAAAGCCGAGTTTGAAATCAAAGTTAAAAAAGTACTTGCTGCCAAATACTGGGCCGGGCTAAATCAATACCAGGCAGCGGCTCCGGCCAATTTCAGTGCCGATATTAACAGCCCTGCGCAAAAAGAATTGGTGCAGCAATTAAGCGACGCCGCCGTAACCGTATTGAAAGGCGATGCATCAACCATTAAGCTAAACCCGTTTTTAAAAACAGCCATCGTGAGTATTGGCGTATCCTCGCCAACCGTGTTTCAGCAGGAAGCCGCCAAAAGTTTCCCCAACTGTAAACTGTTTATGATTGATAAAAACACCCCGGCTATCGGCCTCAAAAATATATTGGACTTGTTAAGCCAGTACCAGCAGGTAATAGTTGGCGTACATGATACCCGCCTGCGCCCACAAAGCAAACTGGATTACAGCAGCGATGTAAAATTGATGATAGCCGACCTGGCCGGTCGGCCTAACACGGTGATCAGCGTTTTTGCCAATGCCTACACCATAGCCGGCCTGCCCGGTATCGAAAAAAGTAACGCCCTGGTGGTATGCTATCAAAACAGCCCCGAGCTACAAAAATCAGTAGTAAAAGTACTAATGGGTACTTTGAAGCCAACGGGTAAATTGCCGGTGAGCGTTAATATGTTTTTCCCTACGGGGACTGGGATAGGGTTGTAGTTGGGGGGGGGATTATTTTGCGTTAGGGATGGGCGCGGATACCGGCCCGGGCGTAATGCCTGCAGGCGTATGAGCATACAGCCCGGACCGCAGGTAACGCCCCAAAGTCTATTTTCGAAATTTTTTGCTGGGATTGCGACTGGTATGAAATATAGCCATCACGGTAATCTGTTTAAGATTTTCATCGATTACGTAAACAATCAAGAACGGAAATTTTTCAGTTAATGCCTGGTGAAATTGATTATAGTCGGCCTTGTAGTGATAAGGGTTCCTGCTAATTTGATTTAGCTTTCTGCGGATGGCGGTTTCAAACACATCGCCAAGTCCCGATTGCTGCTCTTCATACCACAAAAATGCATTTGAGAATTCTTTGGTTGCTTCCTGCCGAATTTTTAAATCATAACTCATTGATAAATTATTTTACCAATGATTGTTTTGCGATAGTCAAGGTTTCATCCCAGGTAAATGATTGGCCTAATCCGTTTTGATGGTCACTAAATCTTTTGTCCAATTCCTCTTTTTGGGCTTTGGTAAGTTCGTAACTGTCAGAGATTTCATTTTGCAACAAGGTATAAATAGCTTTTAGTTTATCATCTTCTGCCGTTTCAATATATTCATGCAATTGTTTTCTTATTTGTGATGTACGCATATATTTTACCTTTTCACAAATTTAAAATATTTCGGTGAAGTTCTATGCTATATAGACACCAGTAAATAATTTATTTAAAACAACATTCCTACCCGCAAGTTGCCATCCCGCCCCTGCTTTCCTATCTTTACTCAACAATTATGCAATCCAACTTCAACAAATACAACGATAAATTCCAATCGGCTTTAGCCGGGCTAAACCCCGAGCAATTGGCTGCCGTAAATAAAATGGATGGCCCTGTGCTGGTAGTAGCGGGGCCGGGTACAGGTAAAACGCAGATCCTGGCGGCACGCATTGGCAAAATATTAACCGATACCGACGCCCTGCCCAGCGAGATCCTGTGCCTTACCTATACCGATGCCGGGGCCGTGGCCATGCGTAAGCGCTTGTTTGAGTTTATCGGCCCGGATGCGTATCGCATTAACATATACACTTTTCATGCTTTTTGTAACGAGATTATCCAGGAAAACCTGGAGTATTTTGGCAAGCTGAACCTGGAGTCGCTATCCGACCTGGAATCGGCCATGCTGTTTCGCGAATTGGTAGATGAGTTTGATAATGACCACCTGCTGAAACGTTTTACCGGCGATGTGTATTACGATACCAAGCGCCTGAAAGACCTGTTTAGTACTATGAAGCGCGAGAACTGGGATGCGACGATGATCGAGGCGGCCGTGCAGGAGTACCTGGACGATATCCCCAATCGCGAAGAGTTTGTGTACAAACGCGCCAACTCCAAAACCGGCATTAAGGTAGGCGACCCCAAACAAAAGGATATTGATGCCGCGCACGAACTGATGAAAAAACTGGTTGCCGCTGTACGCGAATACCAGAACTACGATGTTAAAATGAAAGCCAAAGGCCGTTATGATTATGACGACATGATCATTTGGGTGCTGCGCGCTTTCCGCGATAACGAGGAGATACTGCGCAAATACCAGGAGCGTTACCAGTATATTTTGGTAGATGAGTTCCAGGATACCAGCGGGTCGCAAAACGAGCTGCTGCGCTTTTTGCTAAACTACTGGGATGTGCCCAACGTATTTGTGGTGGGCGATGACGACCAGTCGATATTCAAGTTCCAGGGGGCCAACATGAGCAATATCCTTGATTTTGCCAGCGATTATGTGAGCACTCTTAAAACGGTGGTGCTGAAGCACAACTACCGGTCGAACCAGCACATCCTGGATATCTCCAAAGCGCTGATTGATAATAACCAGGAGCGCTTAACCAAACAGCTAAAGCTGGATAAGGATTTACAGGCTTCGCACGCGCGCTTCACGGAGATGGCCGTTGAGCCGGTGATTCGTGAGTACGAGAACCCCGACCAGGAACTGGTAGACGTATCGGCACAAATAAAACAATTGATTGATAAGGGCACCGAGCCCGGCGAGGTAGCCGTTATTTACCGCAACCACAGCCAGGTGGAAGAAATGATCCAATACCTGGAGGTAAAGAAAATAGCCGTAAACACCAGGCGTAAAATAGATATACTTACTCAACCGTTTGGCGAAAAGATCATCAACATTATGCGCTACCTGATGCAGGAATTGGATTCGCCTTACAGCGGTGATGAGTTGCTGTTTGAGATACTGCATTACGATTTTTTTAACATTGCACCCATAGAAATTGCCAAGGCCAGCATAGCGGTATCGCAGGAAAACTTTGCTGCCAATAGCCGCGATAAGGTTAAAACATCCATCCGTAGGTACATCAGCGAGCTGCGGCCACCTGCCCAGCCAGATCTTTTTGCGCCGGATAAGTACATGGAGATGAAGTATCTCATGAACAATATTGATGATTTGCTAAAATCGGCCGTAAATTCAACGCTACAGGCGTTTTTCCAGGATGTGATTGCCAAAATGGGTATCCTGAAATATATTATGCAGCAGCCCGATAAAGGTGGCTATATGCAAATGCTCACCAGTTTCTTCGATTTTTTAAAGGATGAGAGCCGTAAGAATCCCGATATCAAACTATCCGACTTGATTGCCACCATCGAACTGATGAAAAAGAACGGTATCCGGCTTGATTTGAACAAAGTGATCTTCAGCGATAACGGCGTTAACTTTTTAACCGCCCACGGCTCCAAAGGGCTGGAGTTTGAGCACGTTTTTTTTATTGGCTGCGACAAACGTACCTGGGACAGCAAGGGCCGCAACAGCGGCTTTAGCTTGCCAGATACCCTTACCCGCGCCGTATCTGACGATATTGCCCAAAAAGAGGAGGCCCGCCGTTTATTTTATGTGGCGGTTACCCGTGCCAAGCAATGCCTCATGATATCATACGCGGGCAAGGATAAAAAAGGGAAAGACCAGGAAGCAAGCCAGTTTATTGGCGAAATTTTGGCCAATACCGATACACAACTGCAATACCCCAAAGTACCGGCCGATACCATGGTCGATTTTATTGCCACCCAGTTTAGCGAGGTGGAAAAACCAAAGGTGGAGCTGCTGGATAAAAACTACATTAACCAGCTGCTGCAAAGTTACACGCTATCGGTAACGCATTTAAACAACTATTTGGATTGCCCGCTGCGCTTTTATTTTCAGTGTTTAATTAGGGTGCCATCCGGCAAAAGTCCGTCGGCTACGTTTGGGCAGGCGGTTCACTGGGCGCTTAACAAAACGTATCGGCTTTTGAAGGAAAACCAGGACGAGTTCCTGTCAACAGAGCAGTTCATGAACGAATTCAAATGGTACATGGCCCGTAACCGCGATTCGTTTACCAAAGATGAATACAAGCTGCGCCTGGCCTACGGCGAGAAGATATTGCCACCATATTATGAGCAAAACGTAGGCGGCTGGAACAAAATAGCCGTAACCGAAAAATCGATCAAAAATATCGAGATAAACGGCGTACCCATTAAAGGTAACCTGGATAAAATGGAGTTCGATGGTAAAAACGTTACCGTGGTTGATTATAAAACAGGTAAGGTACGGAATGCCAAAGACAAACTGCTGCGCCCCACATTTGACGCCCCCATGGGTGGCGACTACTGGCGCCAGGGCGTGTTTTACAAAATATTGGTAGATCATGACCGCACCAACGACTGGGAGGTTATTGACACCATTTTTGATTTTGTAGAACCCGTAAGCGAAGGCGAATACTACCGGGAAAAATACGTGATCAGCCCGGCAGATATTGAGCTGGTAACCGAACAGATCACCGATACCTACGCCAAAATTATGGCCCACGAATTCAGCACCGGCTGCGGCAAAAAAGAGTGCGATTGGTGCCATTTTGTAAAAACAAATTTTAAACAGGCCGAGGTGGTTTTGAACGCGGTAAGCGAGGAGGAAGAGGAATAGTTTTTTGTAGAGACGCATAATTGCGTCTGCTAATATGCATTTTCCGTAGAGACGCATCACATGCGTCTCCCGCAGGACAATCAAACTATGCAACAAATGGAAGATAAATTTCAAAATAAATACCGTACAGCTTCATCCCGCCTTTCAGGATGGGATTATGGCTCTCATGGATTGTATTTTATAACCATTTGTACCAAACCGCGTCTCCCATATTTTGGCGATGTTATTATACCCGAAGATCCGGATAATACATTTGTTGAATACACAGATATTGGTAAGGCAACCTATACAAACTGGTTAAGAATTCCGGAATTTCATCCGTATGTGCAATTGAATGATTTTGTGATTATGCCCGACCATGTCCATGGTATATTGTTCTTTAATAAGCCTGACAAAAACAATTGGGAGCCCAACAAATTTGGCCCACAAAGAAATAATTTAGCATCTGTTTTGCGAGGTTATAAGGGATCGTTAACTCAATATTCAATTCTGAATAATATTGAATTTGGATGGCAGTCCCGTTATCACGACAGAGTTATAAGAAACGAAAAAGAATACAATAATATTAGGCAGTATATTTATCAAAATCCGCGAAATTGGCTTTCGGATAAAAATGGATTCGAGAAATTTTATTTGTAATCGAATGTAGAGACGCATCACATGCGTCTCCCACATGCAAATCCAATTTGCAATCCCGATATAAACGTTGTACCTGAACGCGGGAGACACATGTGATGTGTCTCTACAGAAAAAAATAAAAAATGCATTCACCCATGAAATACATCACCATCCTCCTCCTCTTCATCACCACCATCACCTCTGCCCAAACCATCATCAAACAGGATGTGCAGATTAAGCAAATGGTTGATGAGGTATCGTCCAAAAACATTGAAGCGACCATCCGCAAACTGGTTACCTTTAAAAGCAGGCATACTTTAAGCGACACTACAAGCAAAACCACCGGCAGCGGTGCGGCAAGAAACTGGATCAAGGGCGAAATGGAAAAATACGCCTCGGAATCGGGCGGGAGGATGACGGTTGCCTTCGATACATTCACCCAGCCAAAAGGTACACGGATTGATAAGCCGGTAAAACTGAAAAACGTATTGGCCATACTCAAAGGTACCGACCCCACTGATACCCGGGTGTACCTGGTATCGGGCCATTATGATTCACGCATTAATGATGTAATGGATGCCAACGGGGCAGAGCCGGGCGCCAATGATGATGCATCGGGTACGGCGCTTTCGATGGAATTGGCCAGGGTGATGGCCAAACGTTCGTTCCCGGCTACTATAATTTTTATGACCGTGGTGGGCGAGGAGCAGGGGCTTTATGGCTCGACCAATGTGGCCAAACGCGCCAAAGCCGAAAATTGGAATGTAGATGCGATGCTGAACAATGATATTGTAGGCAATACCCATGGCATGGAAACCGACCTGAAAGATAACCGCAGCGTGCGGGTTTTTAGCGATGGCATCCCCACCAATGCTACCGATAAGCAGGTGGCGGCGCTAAAATCATTAGGAGGCGAAAACGACAGCCCATCGCGCGAGCTGGCACGCTATGCCAAGGAAACCGGCGAACGTTATGTTGACCAACTGGATGTAAAACTCATTTACCGCCGCGACCGCTACCTGCGCGGCGGCGATCACCTCCCGTTTTTGGAGCAGGGTTTTACCGCCGTACGCTTCACCGAAATGAACGAAGATTTTAACCGCCAGCACCAAAACATCCGCACCGAAAACGGTGTAGATTACGGCGACCTGCCCGACTTTGTAGATTTTAACTATGTACAAAAAGTAGCCCGTATGAACCTCTCGGTATTAGCCAACTTGGCATTCGCCCCGGCCCGGCCACAAAACGTAGGCATTGTAACCAGCGACCTCACCAACAAAACCAAGCTTACCTGGGAAGCGCCCGCCACCGGAAAAAAACCGGCAGGCTACTACGTACTGATGCGCGAAACCACCAGCGCCTTTTGGGAACGCAAGTTTTACGTAACCGATACAACAGCTACGTTAGCCTACTCAAAGGATAATTACTTTTTTGCGGTGCAATCGGTAGATGCGGATGGGCATGAGAGTTTGCCGGTGTTTCCGAAGCCGATGCGTTAATTGCCAGGGTATATGGAAATTAGTAATATCATAAATTTAGTTACCGCTGCTCTCTTTGGCGGAACTTTTGTAATAGTTCCCTTGCTTATAATTGTTCATCTTTTTAAGATCCGGTTGTATAAGGTAGATAAACAGGTATTGATACAGGCTGTTAATACCTGCTTGCTTTTGAGTTCCACCATTTTTTTGATATCATTAATTGCAGAGATATCTAGGGCGTATTATTCACAGACTGATTATCAGCAGTATGTTTTTCTCAATCGTTACACGGGGCCATTGTGGTATGTAGGGGCTGTAGCGATAATTAGTAAGTTATTGTTGCCTCAACTGTTTTGGATTAAAAAATTTCGGAAGTCTATGAGTGCTTTAATCTGCATTTTTTGCATGAGGATATTTTTGCAGGTTGTCCCGTTATTAATAATGTTTTTATCGTCTCTTGTGTTATTTAAAGGTATCAGCACCGGAATTGCTTACCGCCTAAGCTATTCCTGGCATGATCTCTTAATTTATATCGCAATTTTAACAGTATTCTATTTTATTTTGAAACGAAAAGCGTTGAGTCAGCCTGTATCTGTCTGAGCATGATTACTGTTGTTTCACACTAACGATTTACCTTTTTACAGCGTAGCCTCCACCAATGCAAAAAAACAAAATACCCATACGCCCATTATTAGCTGTATTAGGTTCGATACTAAGCGTTCAGGTAGGGGCAGCTATTGCTAAGGGATTGTTTCCTGCTCTCGGTGCTTCAGTTACCGCCACCTTGCGGATTGGCTTATCGGCCCTAATGTTGCTTGCCGTAAACAGGCCCGGATTAAAAACCCTGACAAAAGTACAATGGCAGGCGGTTATCCCATACGGATTATGCCTTGGGGCCATGAATTTAATTTATTACCTGGCATTATCACGCATCCCGCTGGGGATAGCGGTTACGCTTGAGTTTATGGGGCCGCTGCTGCTGGTAGTATTCAGCTCAAAACGGCTCATCGAATTTTTATGGGTATTGCTGGCAGCTGCCGGGATAGCATTGATGACACCCTGGAACAACACCAATATTGATTTATTTGGCGCGGGCATGGCCCTGCTGGCCGGCGCTTTTTGGGCCGGATATATTGTTTTGGGCCGCAGGGTATCGGCGGTGTTAAACGGTGGGCAGGCTGTTACCATAGGTATGCTGTTTGCATTAATCGTGACATTGCCTTTTGCCTTCGCAAGTGGTGGGATGGTAAACTTTGACGGCAGCATGATTATCCCGGCTGTAGGGTTGGCATTATTTTGCAGCGCTGTCCCGTTTTCGTTAGAGATGTATGGCCTCAAATACATTCCCACCAAAACCTTCAGCATCCTCATGAGCATGGAGCCCGCTGTGGGTGCCATTTGCGGGTTAATATTTCTGAAAGAATATCTCTCGGTACAGGAATATGCCGCAGTTGTGCTGGTGGTAATCGCGAGTGTGGGAGCAACAATTGGTAACCGCGAAAATATAGGTAAAATAGCGCCCGACGTTTAACCGCCGGTACCCAAATGGCTGTAATCTGGATATTAAGAAACAGCGAAAGATTAGGCACACGTCAGGATAAATGGGCCGTTCCTGCGGAACTTTGAATAGCCGTGGCTGTCTTGTCCACGGGTTAAAACCCGTAGCTAATAGATGATCCGTCCGCTATGCGGACTCTGATACGGGATCAAAACATTTTATGATGAAATAAAAGATCTACTTTGTTTTTTGTCTTAATCCCCTACTTCGCACCCGCCGGATGTTTTAAGCTTACATTCCTCCAGGGGCGTAGCCGCGCAACATATTGTAGCCACGGGTTTCAACCCGTGGAACCCCCGCAATGAAAAGCAGAGAACCGTAGGTTCGGCACATATAAAAAAAAAGGCCGTCCCTTTCGAGACAGCCTTTCTTCACAACCAAACCGGGTTACCAACCCGGATTTTGGGTTAGTTGGGGGTTTAACGTGATTTGTTGGGATGGAAGGGGGTATAAATAATTTTTTTCGCCAAATAACCGGGCGGTTTGATCCAGGATCAGGTTGCCATTGGCATCTTTGGCGTTTGTAGGTACAGGTTTTACAGGGTCTGGGCCTAATTCTGCCTGCGTGCCGGTGTATTTATACAAAACCGGCCATGGGCTTACAAAAGCGGTAGCATTACCGTAAGCGGTGCCGCCTACGTTAGTTACCAGGTCTGTTGTACCGCTGTGCCAGCGCTTAATATCATCAAACCTGAAATCTTCGTCGTAAAGTTCTATCGTACGCTCTCTTCTTATCTCGGTACGCATATCCAGGTTATTGGTATTCACCAACGCATTGGTAAGCCCCGGCATGCCATTGGTAGCGTTGCAGCGCAGGCGAACAAGGTTTACAGATTTGTTAAGGTCAGCATCCGAAATTATTCCGTTTCGCTCATATACCGCTTCGGCATAGTTAAGCAATACTTCCGCGTAGCGGATTACCGGGTAATCTTCCGACTCCTTACCATCAACCAATTGCCTTTCCGATATCCATTTTTGGTTGCCGTAACCGTAAGGTTTCGCCGGCCCCAGCGAGTTAGACCTGTCGGCCGCATCGCCGGTCCAGTTAACACGACCGTTTATGCTGTACCAGTAATACTGGTAAGTAATTTTAATGGTGTATTTTAAACGGTTATCGCGGTTCTGGAATTCTGATAAATAGGTTTGGAAACCGCCAAATTGTGGCGATTTTTCAACCGGTAGCCCATCGTTACATAAAAACATATTTACAAATTTTTGCGCTACACCGGTTGCCATGGTGCTGCGGCTCACAAATACGTTAGCCGGCTTCAGCACATCATCGTACCGGGTAGAAAGGATGTATTCATGGTTAGCAGTTTTGGTTATGCCCGCCGGGTTTGATTTGATGTTTTCAAGTATGAATAAATATTTCAGGCAGGAGTCGCCCAGTACGGTGCTGTTACCGCCAAGCGCATTTGAAGCCGCCGTGCCGAACAATGCATACTGGTTACTGGCCATTACGGCGGCGCTTGCCGCTATTGATTTATCAAGCAAGGCATTATACCGCGCTGCATCGCCCGACCTGAATTTTTGCCACGTACCTTCATAAAGTGCAACACGACTTAAAAATGCCTGTGCTGCCATCTGGGTTACACGGCCAAAGTCTGCCGAGTTGGCCGATAGTGAAACCGGCAGGGCTGGTATGGCCGCCTGCAGGTCGGCTATAATCAAATCGGCTACCTGGTCGCGGGTGGCCCTGGCACCAAACAACTCCGGCGACGTAAGGTCAAGCGGCTTGGTAATCAGGGGCACACCACCATATTGCTGTAAAAGATCAAAATAGGTATAGGCGCGGAAGAATTTGGCTTCGGCCACATATTGAGCTATTTCTGCCGGCCTTGGGTAAGATACCGCCTTATCCAGTAGGTAATTGGCAGCCCTTATCCTGCCGTAATCAACCGTCCAGTTTCCGGCATTGCCAAAACTTGCTTCGGTAACCGGTACAATGTTGGTACCCGAACCATAAACGCCGCCACCACCAAACAGGTCCGATCGTCCGTCGGAATGTGGGTTGTCAGACAAGCCGTTAATGGTGGTAAAGTTTTTAAGATAACCGTAATACTGGTTGGCAAAAGTTTTATAATCTGTTGGTGTTTTAAAGTAGGCCGCATCTGATAGTTGGTCAAGCGGCTTTAAGTTGAGCGTTTTATTACATGACATTATAGTAAAGCCAAAGGCAACCCCTATAACCAACATGAACTTGATATATTTCGTCTTCATTTGATATCGTTTTTTAAATTAAAAAGTCACGTTTACGCCAAGAGTGAGGTAGCGGTAAAATGGGTATCTTTCGTTGCCGGCCACTGTCCTGGTAACTTCAGGGTCCCAGCCGTCATGTATATAGGTTTTTTCCCATAGGTCGCTGCCTGAAAAGTAAACCCGCAGGCCTTTTATGGCATGTGTGTGTGCCAGCAGGCTTTTAGGTATGGTGTAACCAAGCACTACGTTTTTAAGCCGTACATAAGCGCCGTTTTGCACACGCCAGGTTGATGGCTGGTAATTATAGTTGTTGATACCATTGTTTTGTGCCGAATGCAGGTTTGGATAATAAGCATCCGGATTTTCGGGCGACCAAACATTGCCCAGGTACGATGTTGTTTGACCCTGGAAAATAGATAGGAAAGGCACGCTGAAGTTTGCTGACGACCCGGTACGCAACACGGCCCGTTTGCCAACTCCCTGGAAAATGGAGTAAAAATCGAAACCGTTCCACTGTAAACCAAGGTTAAGGCCGTAACTGTATCTTGGGTTATCCGATCCCAGGTAAACAAGATCGCCTTTATCGGCGGTAGTGCCTCCTATACTCAGTTTACCATCGCCATTAACATCCACAAACTTATTATCGCCCGGGCGCAGGCCGCTCATCTGGCCGGCAGGGTTGGCAAGTGCCGATGGTATAGGAAGGCCTATATTGTTGGTGCTTCCGGTAGGTGCGTATTGTGCGTTATAGGCATCAACTTCGGCCTGGGTTTGAAGCTTGCCTCCATATTTTAAACCGAAATACGATCCAAGGGGATACCCTTCAACGGTGGCGTTATAACCCGGCCCAATAACATTTGCCCCGCCAAAATGAACCAGCTTGTTTTGGTTATCGGTAATTGTACCGCTAATGGAGTACGTTAACTTGCCGATGTTTGACCGCCAGGTAAGGCTGCCTTCATACCCCCAGGTATGTAACGTACCGATGTTTTGTGTTGGTGCGCTGGCGCCAAGTACCCCCGGATACAGTTGGTTAAGCAGCATGTTATTGTTTTGGTTCCGGTAGATGTCAAATGAGCCCGAAAGGTGGTCGTTTAAAATGCCGAAATCTAATGCCAGGTTCTTTTTAACTACGGTTTCCCAGGTCCGGTTAAGCGAAACCAGGCTGCCGGTAGTAGTTACAGATGTTGCCAGGTTATTGCCCAATAACGCGCCGCCGGTATTTACGTTAAGCGACTGCAGGTAATCGTACAAGCCGATGCCGCTTTGGCTGCCGGTGGTTCCGTAACTTGCCCGCAGTTTAAGGGTTGAGAAGATGTTAAGGTTTTTAACAAATGGTTCTTCAGATATAAGCCATGAACCCAACACCGAACCAAATATTTTCCACCGTTTATCAGCAATAAATTTTGACGAGCCATCATAACGGCCCTGCACCTCCAGGTTATATTTGCTGTTGTAAGTATAAGTTGCCCGGCCGAAATATGATCCCAGTGCATAATGGTTCTGAGTTTCGCCATTGGTTACAAAACCGGCGGTGCCGCTGGTAACGCCGGTTCCTAACGATGGGATATCATCGCTGCCCAGGTTATAGGTGCGGGTGGTAAAATAATTGTACTCGTCGCGCTCATATGAACTTCCGAGCATTACGCCTACTGCATGAACCTTGTTAAATACGTTATCGTACGATACCCTGCCGGCCAGGTTATAATAAGGCTCGGTAATATTGCTGCGGTTGTAAAACGTATTGCTGCCGCCGTTGCCGCCGTTTATCGGGTTAGTTTGTATTAACAGGTTGCCGGCATAGTTGTAAAACTGCACCTGCTTTTGCTGTATCCTGCTATCCTGGTACCATACATGGTAGCCGGTTACTGCTGTAAATGTAAGGTGTTTGGCAAAATTGTAGGTAAAGGTTGAATTAAGCAAAGCCCTGCTGTTCGATTCCTTATTATCGCCACCATATTTAAGCAATGCAGGGGCGCTGTAAACCGTTCCCCAGGCATAAGGCTGCCCTTTTGAAGTAAACGCGGGCAGGCCTGGCTGGCCGTAGTTGCTCAGTGCGCTGTAACCACCGTAGCTGTATAGCGTAGGTTGTTGTATATTATTTCTTTCAAGGGATATATTGGTTTCCAGGTTTACCCTGTCGCTAAATTTGTAGCTATGGTTTAAACGGAGGTTATAACGCTGGTTTCCATTAAGGCCCCATTTTAACTGGCTGCCGTCGTTAAGGTAACCTAAAGACACCCGGTAGCCGCCGCGGTCGCCCGAGCCCGAAAAACTGAGATCCTGTTGGGTTGATGTGGCGTTTCCCCACAACATTTTTTGCATGTTGGTATCAAAAAAGGTAAAGTCCTTAACATCGCCAAATGAAGGCAGCGGCGTGCCATTATATAAAACCCCATTGGCCGAACCGGCATAGCCTGGCAATTTGGTGATATCAATATAAAGAGAATCAGGCGGATGGGTGGCCAGGTCGGCCAGTTGGTACCAAAGATAGCTGGTAGGGGCTACGCCATAGTTATCGTTGGTTAAGGCCTCTTTTAAACTTTGGCCCCACTGCCGGTTATTGATCAAAATAGGCTGAAGACCAAGCCTTTTTTGGGATATGGTAGACAGGTACTGTACATCCATTTTACCCGATTTGGCTTTCTTGGTGGTGATAAGCACTACGCCAAACGCCGCGCGTGCGCCGTAAATGGATGCAGCTGCATCTTTCAGGAAAGATATATTGTCAATATCATTCGGGTTGATGGAGTTTAGCTCGGCATTGTTAACCAGCGCTACCCCATCCAGCACAATAAGCGGATCCTGTGTGTTGGTAGATGTGGCCCCGCGGATCTGGAAGTTCCAGTTTTCGCGGCCGGGCTGGGCAGATGTGCGGGTAACCACAACACCGGGAACCTGGCCCTGTAATGATTCGAGCGGGTTATTGATAGGCCCCCTGTCCTGGAAAACCTTCGAGGATACGGTGGCAACCGCTCCTGAAACAGTAGCCCGTTTTTGTTGGCCATAGCCTACCACAACTACCTCTTCCAGGCCTTTGTTTGATGGCTCCAGTTTGATGATCATCGGCTTATCAAAATCGGCGGCTACCGTAACCGATGTATAGCCAATGCTCTTGAACTGCAGCGAGGCATTAGCGGGCACTACAATTTTAAAAGTTCCGTTCAGATCGGCCGCCACCCCGTTTGATGTGCCTACGGCCAGCACAGTGGCCCCTATAACCGCCTCGCCGGTACCGGCGTCGATAATTTTACCGGTAACGGTCTTGTTTTGGGCCGATGCTGTTACCGCGCAGGCAATTAACAGAAGTACAGCAAACAGCCGTAGTATCCGGTGTTTTGTTTGGTAAAAAACATTCATAAAGTGTTGGTTTTAATGTTCATAATTTTAATTTGTATTGGGTTTCAGTTGTTTAATTATTGGTTTATTTTTAGTGCCCCAGGCAGGTAATTAGTATGGTAAAGACATTAAAAGACGAGCGGGATACTCATTTTTGGGGGACTTTTTTTAATTGTACTGAACGGGATGTGGAAGTGTGTGTGCTCTCGCGAGGTTAGCATAGCGTAACTCGTGAGCAACCTGGTGTAAGCTTCCAGCTTACGTATCCGCTTAGCGTGGGGCAGCTGAAAGCTGCAAACATGGTACCCACGAGCTGCAAGCTCGCGGGAGCGGTGTGGTTTTTAAAACATGCAAATCAAAAGCCCTCTCCTTTGGAGAGGGTTGGGTGAGGCTCTTTTTTTTACTAAGTTTGTATTATGTACTTCTTTAGAAAAAAAGATCCCAACAGGCCTACCAGTTTTAACCTGCGGGCCATGCATATTATCAATGCAATTGCCATAACTATGTTTTTAGCGGGCATCATCTACAAGCTAATACAAGTGTTCATACTTAAAAAATGATGGAAATAATAAACACCAATAACGCGCCTGCACCTATCGGGCCGTACAGCCAGGCAACTGTTGCCGGTAATTTTGTATTTGTATCCGGCCAGATACCCCTTAACCCCGCCACCGGCGAACTGGTTACCAGCGGTATTAAAGATGAGGCCGTTTTAGTAATGGAAAACATTAAAGCCATTTTAACCGAAGCAGGCATCGGCTTTGCCAACGTGGTAAAAACCAGCATATTTTTAACCGATCTGGGTAATTTTGGCCAGGTGAACGAAGTATACGGAACCTATTTTACATCAAACTTCCCTGCCCGCGAAACGGTACAGGTATCTGCATTGCCAAAAGGCGTTAATGTAGAGATATCGGTTATTGCGGTAAAATAAGAGCCTCACCCAGGCCCTCTCCAAAGGAGAGGGAGGAGCGACTATATGTCATTGCGGGGAACGAAGCAATCGCGAACTATGCACATCCGCCCTGAAAAGCAGGAGATTGCTTCGTTCCTCGCAATGACATAATCCTTTGTGATGGAGAGATACTAAGGATAACGATTATAACACATGGTTTAACAAACACGCAAATCAAAAGTCCTCTCCTTTGGAGAGGATTTAGGTGAGGCCTATGGATCCTTTTCAAACACCACTTACATATTTAAAAGGCGCGGGCCAAACCCGGGCCGAGGTGTTGAAAAAAGAATTGGCTATTGCCACTTTTGAAGACCTGCTGCGCCATTTCCCCTTCCGGTATATCGACCGGACCAAATTTTACAAGGTAAAAGATATTAACCCCGACTTGCCTTACGTGCAGGTTTTGGCCCGTGTTATCAGCAAGCAAATTGTTGGCGAAAAGCACACTAAGCGCCTGGTTGTACAAACCCGTGATGATACTGGTACGCTTGAGCTGGTTTGGTTTAAAGGCATCAACTGGATTGATAAAACCATTGTGCCGGGCACCGTATATATTGTATTTGGCAAGGCGGGCTCCTTTAACGGGCAAGCCCAAATGGCGCATCCCGAAATTGAAATTTATTCGCCTGCCAATATGCAGCGGCAGGGTAACGCCACCTTGCAGCCTGTATACAACTCTACCGAAAAGCTTAAGCAGTTTCAGTTGGATAGCAAAGGCATCCAAAAGCTAACGGCTGCCTTACTGGGCCTGCACGCCAAGGATATTAAAGAAAATTTGCCGCTGTACATTATCCAGCACTTTAAACTGCTGGGCAGGGCCGATGCATACCGCAATATCCATTTTCCGGCCGATGCCAATTTGTTGAACGAGGCTTTGCACCGGCTTAAGTTCGAGGAATTGTTTTTGCTGCAGCTTAAGCTCCTGCGCAATAAAATGCTGCATACTCAAAAGTTTAAGGGGAACGTGTTTAGTACAGTTGGTCATTACTTTAATGATTTTTACCACCATAAACTACCTTTCCAGCTAACCACACCGCAAAAGCGGGTGTTAAAGGAGATAAGGCAGGATACACAGCGCGGCGTACAAATGAACCGCCTGCTGCAGGGCGATGTGGGCAGCGGCAAAACTGTTGTTGCCCTGATGGCCATGCTGATTGCTGTTGATAACGGCTTCCAGACCTGTATTATGGCACCCACCGAAATATTGGCCAGCCAGCATTACCAAACCATCAGCAATTTGGTTGGCGATGGGTTTATTGAAGTGGCCTTGCTCACAGGATCAACTAAACAAAAAGACCGCAGGGTGCTGCACCAGAAACTCGAAAGCGGCGAAATGAAGATACTCATTGGCACCCACGCCCTGATAGAGGATAAAGTACAATTTAAAAACCTGGGCTTTGTGGTGATTGATGAGCAGCACCGTTTCGGGGTAGAGCAGCGGGCCAGGCTTTGGCGAAAGAACGTTGTGCCACCCCACATCCTGGTAATGACGGCAACCCCCATCCCCCGCACCCTGGCCATGACGCTGTACGGCGACCTTGATGTATCGGTAATCGATGAGTTGCCCGCCGGCCGTAAGCCTATCCAAACACTGCACTTTTTTGATAACCAGCGCCTGCGGGTGTTTGGTTTTATGAAAAAGGAAATTGCCCTGGGCCGGCAAATTTATATTGTATACCCGCTGATTAAGGAAAGCGAAAAGCTCGACCTTAAAAACCTGGAAGAAGGCATCGAAATTATCTCGCGCGAGTTTCCATTGCCCGACTATAGGATCAGCATTGTTCATGGCAAATTAAAACCAGCCGATAAGGAATTTGAGATGCAGCGCTTCATTAGGGGGCAAACACAAATTATGGTGGCCACCACGGTGATAGAGGTTGGTGTTAACGTGCCCAATGCCTCGGTAATGATCATTGAAAATGCCGAGCGTTTTGGCCTGTCGCAACTGCACCAGCTGCGCGGCAGGGTAGGACGCGGGGCCGAGCAATCGTATTGTATTTTAATGAGCAGCCACAAGCTGAGCCACGATGGAAAAATTCGCCTGGATACCATGGTGAAAACCAATAACGGTTTCGAGATTTCGGAGATCGACCTGCAACTGCGCGGCCCCGGCAACCTGGACGGTACCCAGCAAAGCGGCGTGCTCGACCTGAAAGTAGCCAACCTGGCTACCGACCAAGAGCTGTTGTTTAAGGCCCGCAAAACGGTAGAGCAGATCTTCGCCAAAGACCCCCAACTGGCCCTGCCTGAAAACCAGGTGCTGCACCATGCCTTCGAAACAAAAAATGCCGGTTTAAGCTGGGATAAAATTTCCTGAGGCTTTCATTATTGCCGCAAAATATTAAATTTGTTTCCGACTGACTTTACTTTAAAATAAACTTGTGAAAAGTTGAAACTTTTTGCTCAAAATTTGAAGTTTATTGCGCATTATTTACCATCCTATTAACAATTTTTGATGAAAAAAACATTTACCCTCTTATGCGCCGCCATGCTGTCGGCCACCTTTGTCCACGCCCAGCAGGACTCCCTCATGATCCGCAAAATTTACGACGAAGCCCTTGTAAACGGCAAAAGTTATGAAAGCCTGCGCTACCTGTGCAAAAATATAGGCCAGCGTATCAGTGGCTCGGCCAACGCCCAAAAAGCGGTGGAGTGGAGCAAGAAACTCATGGAAAGCTACGGCTTCGATAAGGTTTATTTACAGGAAGTTATGGTGCCCCACTGGGTGCGCGGAGCCAAAGAAATAGCCTTTATTCTTGATGGTAAAAACCGTATCCCGGTGCCTATTGCCGCCCTGGGCATGACAGTTGCTACCCCGAAAGAAGGAATAACTGCCAATGTTATTGAAGTACAGAGCCTTAAAGAACTGGAAGCCCTTGGCGAGGCGGCTATTAAAGGCAAAATAGTATTCTTCAACCGCCCGTTCGACCCCCGGTTTATTGAAACCGGCCGTGCTTACGGAACGGCTGGCGATCAGCGCTTTATGGGGCCTGCGGCCGCTGCCAAATATGGCGCTGTAGGCGTTATAGTCCGCTCATTAACCGAGTCGCTGGATGATTACCCCCACACCGGTGCAACGTTGGTTGATAAGGATGGCAAAAATATCCCGGCCGCGGCAATCTCCACCAAAGCCGCTAACAAGCTGAGCGCCATGCTTAAAATGCGTAAATTCCTGGCAGCCAAATTCTATTTTAAACAAAGCTGCCAGTTATTGCCCGATGTGTTGTCGTATAATGTGGTTGGCGAACTAACTGGTACAGAGCATCCTAATAAGTTCATCACCGTAGGTGGTCACCTTGATTCATGGGATTTGGCCGAAGGTGCACATGACGATGGTACCGGTGTAATGCAATCGGCCGAAGTGCTGCGTGTGCTTAAGGTGGTAGGCTATCGCCCTAAAAATTCGATTCGTGCTGTATTTTTCATGAACGAAGAAAATGGTGATAAAGGAGGTATTAAATACGCCGAACTTGCTGCCCAAAATAAGGAAGAACACATTGCCGCCATTGAAACAGACGAAGGCGGATTTACACCGCGCGGTTTCAGCTTTTCGGATGTATCTAAAGATTTTATAGCTAAAGTGAACAGCAACTGGAAAGCCCTGCTTGAGCCATATGAAGTTGATCAATTAACTATCGGCGGTGCCGGTGCAGACATTGAACCAATGAAAAAAACGGTACCTGGTGTAGTGTTAATCGGCTTCAGGCCCGATTCACAGCGGTATTTTGATATTCACCACACACCCAACGATGTTTTTGAAAACGTAAACAAACGCGAACTCGAATTAGGCGATGCCGGTATGGCAGCACTTATTTACCTGATCGATCAGCACGGGTTTTGATAGATGTGCAGATTTCAAATTTCAGATGTGCAGATGATGAATTGTTAGCGAATTAATTTTTTCCGCCGCCTGTGTCATCACAGGCGGTTTTTTGCATTAAGGATAGGAGCGGATACCGGCCAAATGTGGCTAAGGCCTGTGCAGTATAAGCGCATAGCCTGACCCGAGGAACGAGGGTAATGCCCATATATAAATTTTGAAGATAAGGTGATGTTTCTGGTATGGTATGCGGGCAATCATGCGGTTTTTAGGTAAATAGTGTGCACATCTACTATTTGCGCATCAAAAAAATCCTGAAAATCCTGTTAAATCCTGAAAATCGTGTCGTAAATTTGTCGCTCACATCTAAAACAACCCTGTGACTGAAGAAGGCGATAGTACACCCCAGAAAATAGATTCCTTTGCAGCATTGCGATATAAAGACTTCAGGTCATACATCGGCATGCGCTTTTGTTTCACCTTTGCATATTCAATGCAGGCCGTGGTTATTGGCTTTTACATGTACCAGATTACCCATAGTGCTTTTGCATTGGGTTTAATTGGCTTGTGCGAGGCTATTCCGGCAATAAGCATTGCCCTGTACGGGGGCTATATTGCCGATAAATCGGAGAAGCGCAAAATGCTCTTGCTGATATTTAGCGGCGTTATACTTACATCACTGGTGATGTTTACGGTTACGCTTAAAAGCATGAGCGGCATTATTCATGTAGGATGGATTATTCCGATAATTTATGTGATGATATTTTGTAATGGCATTGCCCGCGCATTTTACGGCCCGGCTACTTTTACTATTTACGCGCATAGCATCCCTAAGGAAGTATACCCTAATGGCAGTACCTGGAGCAGCTCGAGCTGGCAGGTGGCGTCAATCATTGGCCCGGCTGCGGGAGGATTGATTTACGGTTATTCGGATAAGTTTTTTGGTATAAGTGGCATCACCGCAACATTTGGCTGTATTATATTTTTCCTGGTTGTATCGTTGGTGTTGGTTGCGCTGTTGCGAAAGTATCCGCCTGTATTTGTACCGAAGGAAAATATCTGGAAAAGCCTTTCAGCAGGAATTGAATTTGTATTCGGGAATAAAATGATGATCGGCGCCATGAGTCTTGATCTATTCTCGGTATTTTTTGGTGGTGCTGTGGCTTTGCTACCGGTTTTTGCCAACGAAATTTTGAAAGTAGGGGCCGAAGGATTGGGTATTATGCGGGCAACATCATCATTAGGCGCTGTGTTAACCATGTTGGTAATGACCCGGTTTTCGCCCATGGGTAAGCCATGGCGTAATTTGCTGATAGCGGTAACCGGTTTTGGGCTTTCAATTATATGCTTTGGTTTGTCTAAAAGTTTCTACTTATCGTTGTTTTTTATATTTACCGAAGGCGCGTTTGACAGCGTTAGCGTAATTATCCGTGGCACAATTATGCAGTTGTTAACGCCCGATCATATGCGTGGCCGGGTATCGGCGGTAAACCAGATGTTTATAGGTTCATCAAACGAAATTGGCGCTTTTGAATCGGGTACGGCGGCCCGGTTATTGGGTACCGTGCCCTCTGTGCTTTTTGGCGGTAGTATGACGATGCTTATTGTGGGGATAACCTATCTGAAAACCAAAAGGCTTGTGCCGCTTTCACTAAGCCAAATTCAACCGCCCGAAGTTGCGGAGGAAGAAATTGTTAAATCATAATAAAGCCTTCCCTTTAAGGGGTGATGGTCTTTATCCTAACACGCTATCCACCCAGGCCTTTCCCCAGTGCTCCACTTCATCGGCACTCCAGAGGGATGGGTAAAAAATACGTTTCTGAAAGCGCGGAGGCAGGTATTTTTGCCAGTTGGTACCGCCGGTGGCTTTTATTTCTTCAGGTTCGCGGTTAAGGTAGCGCACGGCCGATTTGTAGTGCGATAACGGCCAGTTTACGTTTACATTTACATCCAGCTGACGTAATTCGGCTTTTAATTCAGGTGTAAGCTGGCCTTCGGCCTCAAATTTTAAAGCCAGCGTGTTAAAATTATAGCCAACATTTGCCTTACCCAGCTCAATGAATGTTTTGGCGTACTTTTTTTCGAACTGTTTAAGCGTCAGGGTTTTTTTACCGGTTGATAGTTCGGTGGCGCCAAACTTCCAGTACAGGTATTCAAATTGCTCGTCAATTGTGGCGGTACGCAGCTTTTCACGTTTATCCTTAGCTACCAGGTTAATAAAATCGGTGGCGTATATCTCTATCATCCTGTACTGGCCAGATTGAAAACCACTGGCCGGCAGTAGCGACATCCTGAACTTCAGGAACTGTTCTTTTTCCATCCCATCAACCATAATCTCAAATGATTGGGTTAGCGCACCAAAATATCTGTTAATGCGCTTTAAACGTGCCGTAAAAAAATCAACAGTTAGGGGTTGGGCGGCGGCTATCTGTTGGCACTCATGCAATGCCAGCTTAAAATATAATTCGGTTATCTGGTGATAGATGATAAAGATCTCTTCGTCGGGAAAGGGCGTTTTAGGGCTTTGCAGGCTCAATAATGTATCCAGATGGATGTAATCCCAGTAGGTTAAAAAATCGGCGTATAACAATCCGTCAAGATAGGAGTTCATATCCTGGCCCATGGCCTCGTATTTTTCCTGTAACTGCGCCAGGCGCCCTTCAATTTCTGGAGAGAATTGCATAATCAAAGGTAACAAAAATGAGATGAGGTTAAACAAGGCAATGCAAAACCGAAAATTAAAACATTTTTTGATACGGGCTGTCTTATGTCTGAATCAGAATTTACAGAATTAAGGGATTCTCAGAATGCCAATACTAAGCTCTCATCCTGTTCATTCTCAAATTCTGATTCAGACAACCTTAAACATCATGAAAATCAGTAAAATATTAATAGGCATTGATGATAGCACTTATGCGCATAATGCTGCAGCGTATGGGTTTGATATTGCACACACTTATAATGCCGCGGTGGGCCTGGTACATATTATCGAGCCGACTGTTTTTCCATCAGACCCTAACGATAGCTTAGGTGGGATGCCAATGGGAACCATTGGCATCGATCAGGCTGAGTTAATTGATATACAATCAAAGCAATCTTTATCGGTAATTGAAAGTATTAAAAAAGAATATGCTGGCGAGCTTGAGGTTACCTCGTTTACCGATTTTAATATTACCGCCGATGGTATTCTTAGCTGCGCTAAACAGTTTAATGCCGACCTGATTGTATTAGGCACGCATAGCCGTACGGGGCTTGATCGTTTCCTTATGGGTAGCGTAGCCGAAAACGTTGTCAGGCATTCAACTATCCCGGTATTGGTTGTGCCGTTTATCGCTTAGTGGGGTTCGGGGGCGAGTTGCGAGGGGCGGTGTTCGAGGTTCGTGTTGCCAGGTTCGGGGTTCGAGCGGTGAGGTGTGTGGAACTTTAAATCCGGAGCGCAGGTCAATACCCGAACCCCGCAACACTAATAAAGCAGTCTGAACTTGATAGTATGCTCAATCGCCTTTAACTCGTTTAGTACCTGGGTATCGTAGCCTGTATTAACGTCGGTAATTACATAGCCTATTTGTGAGTTGGTAACCAAGAATTCGCCAACAATATTGATGTTGTGGCGGGCAAATACATCGTTTATTTTGGCCAGTATGCCAGGCACATTTTTATGAATGTGGATTAAACGGTGTGCATTGTTAACCCTTGGCGGCTGTAAATCGGGAAAATTACAGCTGGTATGCGTTTTGCCCTCGTTCATGAAAGCCAATACCCTTTTTGGCAAAAAATCGTTGTTGTGTGGGTTATGCCTCGGATCGTCAAATATAATAATGCCATTTTCGGTGGCTGTTTCGGCAAGTTTGTTACTGCATTTGCCAAAAATACCTATCACTTTTAACCGGCCGGAATTTTGTACCTGCTCGGGCGTTGGCTGGTGAACTTCATCACAAAATAAAACACCGGCTTCTTCTAAATATTTATCTTCAATCTCATCCCGGTTACGGATGTTGTAACCCTCTTTTTTCATTTGGGCCTGTGCCTCTTCATCAATTGCGCCAACTACCAGGCATTTAATGCGATTTTTGGGATATGATATGGCGCGTGGCAATTTATTCAGGTACAGGAACTCATCAAAGCTTGGGGTAACGTGGTCGGCCTTTTCGGTTACAGATTTACGCTCAATGTTTTCGGTAAAAGCATAAAACTTCTTGATCATGCCCGATTCCTTCAACTGGAAATCGGAGTAGCCATCGCCTATGCCGTAAATGTTGCCGGGTAACTGCAACTCTTTAAGCAATTTAACCTTGCCACCCTCTTGCGACAGGGGGTTGCTGCGGTCATATCCTATAATATTACCTTCGTCGTCAAACTCGAAAGTATTGGCGTAAATATTTTCTTTTTTAATATGATACTCGGTAACTACAGGCGTAATAAACTCTTTAAAACCGCCGGATACGATCAAAACCTCGTCCTGGTGATTTTTAAAAAAGATGGTGTTACGCGAGAATGAAGTAGATACCTTTTTCTTAAGGTGGCTGATGAGTTGCTTTAAATGATCGCGGTTGGCACATAATAATTTAACCCGGGCTTCTAAACTTTGGGTAAAGGATAACCTGCCTTCCATCGAGGCATTGGTTAAATCTTCTATCTGTTTGTAAATGCCCTCACGGTCGGGATGATTTTTGAGGGATATGCGGGCCAGTTCGTCAAGGGCCTCAACCTGTGTAAACGTGCTGTCGAAATCAATAATAAAGTACTGCTCCATCTTGGGTGCAAATGTGCGAATTTTTTTGGTTCATTAGTTCATTGGTTTATTAGTTCATTAGTCATATATTGTAGCATATTATTTATCGCCATAAAATTCACTTTATGAATAATCAAGTATTAGATCATAACGGTAACGAAATTGAAATAGAGGCATTTCATCCGGGTGAATTTTTGCAGGAAGAAATTGAAGAAAGGGCGATTTTGAAAAAAGATGTTGCAAAAGCGCTTCATATTTTGCCGCATCATTTAAGCGAGATTTTCGCAGGTAAAAGAAACATATCTGCTAAGCTTGCTGTAAGGCTCGAAAAGCTTTTAGGAGTAAGTTCGCACTATTGGCTCGGATTACAAATGGAATATGACCTGTTTGTAGCTAAACAAGAAGAAATATTGTTAAATTAGACTATATGGACTTATTATCTCCATCAACAGCACTGGCACTTTGGACAACAGTCAATGCGGCGATTCTCATCGTAATTGTTTGCGTAATTGTATTGGTAGTTGTAAAGCAGATCAAAACTTATGCAAAAAAACAAAGCATAAAAAAGATATAGCCTGATCAACCACTCACCAACATCACTTCAGAAACCGCTTGCCATACCTGATAGCGGGCAGTTCGATGTACCTGTGCATTAACTTAGAAACAAACACCAGGAATATCAATATCACCACATCAAAAAGAATATTTAAAGTTACATTGGTTTGTATCACGTCTGTTTTCAAATACCCTAACAAATAAATGCCGATGGGGACGTGTATTAAATACAGCGAATAGGAAACATCGCCATAGCGGCTAAGCAGATTGCTTTTTAGCGGTTTAAAGTGGTTGATAACGATAAGCCCCCCGGTAATTAAACAAAGCACAATATAAATAAGGGATTGATGGGTTGCGTAAAAATCAACTGCCGTAAAAATCAATAAGGCTATATTAAACCATTTATAAGCAGGCTGATGCAGCAATTGGTATATGACCACCCCAAGGCTAAATAATGGCCACAGGTTTAAAAAGAACAATGGCCCCGATTCAAATTGCGGTAAAACGATACTCAAAAGTGTTACCACTATTAAAGCAATTACAAAGTATTGTTTTTTGAAAAAGGCACAGGCAAACACAGCCAGGTAAAAAAATACCTCGTACGATAGCGTCCAATACACCCAGTTGATGGTTTTTATATGGGTTACGGGTGTTGTGGTAAGTGAAAGGGTAGCCACTATACCGGTAATATTTTTAGGGATCACAGCAACTGAATTCACACTGGTTGTAACCTTCAGCAATAAAATTATCACAGCGGTTATAACCAAACTGAACCAATAGGGTGGAAAAATGCGGAAGAAACGCCTTACAATAAATTCGGCTGGTTTTTTGGCGTGGTGTAGTGCTATAAGTATGCAGTAACCGCTTATGATAAAAAATATGGGTACCCCCAGGTGACCGTATTTGCAAAAATCTCGGTACCAGTTATCAATTGGTAGTATGGGTTGATTAAGATGAAAAAAAACCACCCATGAAGCTGCCAGTATCCTCAGCAAATCTATCAGGTGGTTTCGTTTATCGGGTTGCATCTTTTATGGTTACTTGCTCATCGCCTCACAAATTTCCTTAATTGTTTTATTGATGGGCTTAAACTCAATCCTAATTGCATTCTTAATTTTCGAGTTATCAAACTCCCGCGTTACCGATGCCGCACGGGCCGAAGTTTTGTCGATAGCCGGGTCCCCGCCGGTTAACGCGGCTATTACTGCGGCACCGCGCCAGCCAATTTCCATCAGCCAGGGTTTGGCTAAAATGGCAGGCGGTTTAATGCCAAAGCCGTTTGCTGCCTCGGTAGTTATAGATTGGTAGGTGCGATTTTCGGCGCTGATAATGTAGCGCTCGGCGGTGATATCACTGTTCATAAGGCCAACCATACATTTGGCTACGTCGCATACATCAACAAAGCCAATAGTGCCGGCGGTATAAAATTTAAGGCCCTTACGGATGGTTTCAAACAACGCGCCGCTGCCAACTTTACCAGCGCTTGCCCCTATAATAAGCGATGGGTTTACAATTACTGCATCCAACCCCTCGGCCACGCCGCGCCATACTTCCATCTCGCTCTCCAGCTTTGATATGGCATAACCGTCATTTTCTGTTGATTGCTCCAGGTGGTGATTTTCGGTGGTAAGATCGCCGGGTTTGGCCAGGCCGATGGCGGCTATCGAGCTTACGTGCACCATTCGTATGCCCTTTTCGGCACATAAATTAACCAGGTTGGCGGTGCCGGTGACATTGGTATTGATCATCGGTTTTTTATCGGCCGATTTTAACGATACCCATGCCGCGCAATGATAAACCTGGCTTACACCATCCAAGGCATCCTCCAAAGCAAAAATATCCAGCAAATCGGCCTCAACCCATTCAATTTGCGATTGAAAAGGAGCAAGTAAAGCAGGTATGGTTGATGTAGCCCGTTTGGTACAACGAATGTTTGAGCCCGATGTAACCAACAGCTTTGCCAGTTCGGCCCCGAGAAAACCTGTTGCCCCAGTAATTAGAATCATATGTGCGGATTTCAGATGTACGGATTTCAGATGTGCAAATATGCAGATTTCAGATGTGCAAATGATTTTAAATTATTCAACAGATTATCAATCCACAATTGACAATCTGTTTGCTAAAAGAAATATAATTTTTGTTATATCCATGCATTTGAAATTAGTAAGTTATTCCTTCATCTGCACATCTGAAATCTGCATATCTGCACATTCATCTTCCAATCAGCCATCAATCATTTGCACATCTGCCCATCAATCTGCACATTTGCACATCTGCATATTTGCACATCGAACATTATGTCCTTAGCTGATTTTTTTAAACCCATCGATCTAAAAAAGATCACTCCTAAAAAGGGCTACTATACCAGTCAGCTTGGCGATAAAATTGTACATTACTCTGTCGATTTTCCCGACCTGGAAGAGAAAACGGACATGGCCATCATTGGCGTTATGGACGATCGTAATGCTACCGATAACCAGGGCTGTGCCCTTGGCCCCGACTATATCCGCGAGAAACTTTACCAGCTTAATGAAGGGGGTTACAACTTAAAAATTGCCGACCTGGGCAATATCGTAGCAGGCGCATCGGTTACCGATACCTACTTTGCCCTTAAAACCGTGGTGTCCGAACTGGTAAAAAAAGATATTATCCCCATTATTTTAGGAGGGGGGCAGGATCTTACTTACGCCCAATACCTTGGCTACGAGGACCTGGAGCAGAAGGTTGACCTGGTAGTAGTAGATGCCCGTTTTGACCTTGACGAGGATGAAACCCCGGCTGGTTTAGAAACTACTTCACAATCCTACCTCAATAAAATATTTTTGCACGAGCCAAATTACCTGTTCAATTTCAGCAACCTGGGGTATCAAACTTATTTTGCCAGCCAGGAAAGTTTGCGAGTGATGGATAAGCTTTACTTTGATGTACACCGCCTTGGCGAGCTGAGTGGCAACATAGCCGTAACCGAGCCTGCCATCCGCAACGCCAGTATGGTGAGCTTTGATGTGGGGGCCATCCGATCTGCCGATGCCGCGGGGAATGCTAATGCTACGCCCAATGGTTTTAACGGGCAGGAGGCCTGCCAGCTATGCCGTTATGCCGGGTTTAATGATAAATTGAGCTCGATAGGCTTTTACGAATTTAACCCGGCCTACGATAACAATGGCCAAACGGCTATGTTGCTGGCGCAGATGATCTGGTATTTTATTGATGGTTTTTACGGCCGCAAGCGCGATTTTCCGCTCAACCCCAAGTCGCAATACCTGATTTATAAAACCAGCTTAAAGCATGAAGACCAGGAGGTTGTATTTGTAAAAAGCAAAAAAACCGACAGGTGGTGGATGCAGGTGCCATATCCAACCGGCGGCTCAAAAAACGAACGCTTTCACCTGGTGCCCTGTAGTTATGCCGATTATAAAACGGCCACATCCGGCGAATTACCTGATCTTTGGTGGCGCACTTATCAAAAATTAAACTGATAATAGCAATTATAGCGGCATTTTAACGTTATTAATCCTTATAGTTTTTAACTCTGATGAAGAAAATATTTTTTTTAATTATAACCTTACTACCGGCGATTGCATTTGCCCAAACTACCGATACCTTCACTATAAATGGCAAATTGGGTAACATAGGCGCACCGGCAAAAATTTATTTATCGTATCAATTGGGCGCCAACAGTGTTATTGATTCGGCCGATATTGTTAATGGTGCTTTTAGTTTCAAAGGTTCGATGCTTAACCCGGTTAATGCCACGCTGGTGGTTGATTACAAAGGCCTGGGGATAGAAAAGTTTACGCAGCAATATAGCGACGGCCGGGCATTGTCAAAAAATGCCGATAACCTTAACTTTTTTATTGATAAAGGCACGCTGACTATTACCAGTAAAGATTCCGTTTCAAAAGCACAGATTACCGGCTCGCAGCTTAACCGGGATAATATTAAATTACAGGCCCAGCTGAAAAGCATAAACCTGCGCGGCGAGCGTTTGATGGCCGAAGTGAAGGCTGCTACACCAGAACAGCAAAAATCGCCTGCGTTTCAAAGCGCTATACAAAGTAAGTATAAAGCATTGCAAACCCTGCAAAGCTATACCTTAAAAAGCTTTATAACCGATAACCCCAACAGTTACCTAAGCTTGTTGGCTTTAAGCTCGGTAGGCGGCCCGTCTCCGGATCCGGGCGAAATTGAGCCTTTGTACAACTCGCTTTCGGCCGATGTACGGAATACCGAAGCCGGTAAGGTGTTGAAAGCGCAGCTTGACGCCTTAAGGGTTACGGCGATAGGTGCAATTGCGCCCGATTTTGTGCAAAATGACGTAAACGGTACGCCGGTTAAGCTCTCATCTTTCAGAGGCAAATATGTTTTGCTTGATTTTTGGGCATCGTGGTGCGGCCCCTGCCGCCAGGAAAACCCTAATGTGGTACGAAATTATAATAAGTATAAAACCAAAAATTTCACTATTGTGGGTGTATCATTAGACAGGGCCGACAGTAAATCGGCATGGCTTGCAGCTATCAAAAGCGACGGATTGGACTGGACCCAGGTATCTGACCTTAAGTATTGGAATAACGAGGCTGCAGCCCTTTACTCGGTAACCTCCATCCCACAAAATTACCTGATTGGCCCTGACGGAAAGATCATTGCCAAAAACCTGCGCGGCGAAGACCTTGATGCCAAGTTGGCCGAGCTTTTTGGGAAGATATAGTGGTGAGCGGTGAGTGGTGAATAGTGAATAGTGAGTGGTGAGTGAGTAGGCGGTGGTTGACAGGGTTTGCCGGGGGACGCTCAAAAGTTGGTGCGCGGTATCTTAGGCATTCAAATTGTCCATTCGGTATTATTAGGGTAATTCAAAACATTGTAACTTTTTGTTGACTATAAGTAATATATAGTTTTTACATATTATATTGCAGTTTAAACTTTATCGCTTTATGAAAAAAATAATATTATTAGCATTAGCCACGTTGCCTGCTATTGCTTTTGCACAGGATACTAAATACAAAATTGAAGGTAAAATAGGCGAATTTAATGCGCCTGCCAAGGTTTACCTTGAATACAGGTTCCCGAAGGGCAAACCCATTTATGATTCATGTACCGTGGCTAATGGTAAATTCCATTTTGCCGGCTCGGTTGGCGCGGCACCGCTTAATGCTTATTTGTTGTTTAACTCAAAGGGCACGGGCACGGGAAAAGCCGATGGTTATCGTGCTATTTATCTTGAACCTGGTTTAATAAACGTAAGCGCAACTGATAAAATAGAAAACGCGACAGTTGACGGCCCTAAAACCAACCAGGAAAATGAGAAATATCAGCTGCTGCAAAAGCCTGTAAATGACGCTTACACCGCTTTGGAAGAAAAGCAGAAAGCGGCTACCGACGAGCAAAAGGCCTCTCCTGAATATATTAAAAAGGCAAAAGCCGACGAAAAAGCGATTGACGAGACGGGCGCGGCTATAGATAAAAAATTCATCAGGGAAAACCCCAACTCAATCATCAGCCTGAATGCCCTTGAATCATTGGCCTACAGTGCCGATTATGTAGATCTTAAACCTTTATACGACGCTTTAACGCCTGGTGTTAAGAGCACCCCATCAGGTAAAGCGTTGGGTGAAAGGATGCCAAAACTTAAAGCCGTGGCATTGGGCGCAACCGCGCCGGAATTTGCCGAGGCTGATACCAGTGGAAAAGTCATCAACCTTTCTTCATTCCGCGGGCAATACGTTTTGATTGATTTTTGGGCATCATGGTGCGGCCCCTGTCGCAGGGAAAACCCTAATGTGGTAAAGGCTTACAACCATTACAAAGGTCAAAAATTCACTGTTTTGGGCGTATCGTTGGATAAGCCAAACGCTAAAGATAAATGGTTGGCTGCTATCCACAAAGACGGCCTTACCTGGACCCACGTTTCTGACCTTAAATTCTGGGACAGCAGAGCAGCCGGTTTATATGCCGTGCGCGGTATTCCACAAAACTTTTTATTGGATCCCACCGGAAAAATAATTGCCAAAAACCTGCGCGGCGACGACCTTGAAGATAAGCTGGCCGAGATCTTCGGGAAGATATAATCAGTCATTGGTCACTGGTCATTAGTCATTAGGCTTTTATAATTGAAGAGGCGATAAATTTAATATTTATCGCCTCTTTCTTTAATTAACAGCCATTTCCCGCGTTCAATGACCAATGACCAATGACCAATGACCAATGACCAATGACCAATGACCAATGAACTAAAGCAGGTCAAATCCAATATCTTTCCTGAAATACATGCCATCATAATAAATGCGGCTGGCATCGGCTGTGGCTTGCTGCAGGGCGTTAAACATGTTATCCTGCAGGGTAGTTATAGCTAAAACCCGGCCGCCTGTGGTTATGACATTTTCGCCATCGAGGTTGGTGCCTGCATGGAATACGATGCTGTCGCGTACGTTTTCGGTGCCGGTTATTACTTTGTTTTTCAGGTATTCGCCGGGGTAGCCGCCTGCTACCATAACTACGGTGGCAGCAGTTTTTGGAGAAATAATTAACTCTTTTTCGTTAAGGTTACCTTCGGCTACGCCTTGCAGCAGGTCAACAAAATCGCTGTCGATGCGGCGCATTACGCTTTCGGTTTCGGGGTCGCCCATGCGGCAATTGTATTCTATCACCCAGGGTTCGCCATCTTTATTCATCAGGCCGATGAAGATGAAGCCTTTATAAGGGATTCCATCTTTTTTCAAACCTTCGACAGTTGGGATGATCACTAAATCTTCAACCTTTTTAATATAAGCGGCATCCGCAAATGGTACAGGCGAAATTGAACCCATACCGCCTGTATTTAAGCCGGTATCGCCTTCGCCAATGCGTTTATAGTCTTTGGCTTCGGGGAGTATTTTGTAGTTGTTGCCATCGGTCATCACGAAGACAGATAGCTCGATGCCTTGCAGAAACTGTTCGATAACAACGCTTGAACTGGCATCGCCAAATTTGGCTTCGGCCAGCATTTGGGTAAGCTCCAGTTGGGCTTCTTCAAGCGACGTACAAATAAGCACACCTTTACCTGCAGCCAGGCCATCAGCCTTAAGCACAACGGGAAGGCCAGCAGTTGCCAGGTAGGTAAGGCCATCCTGCAGGGTGTCTTTAGTGAAAGTTTTGTAGGCAGCTGTAGGGATGTTATGCCTTTGCATAAACTGCTTGCTAAAGTCTTTACTGCCTTCTAACTGGGCAGCTTGCTGTTGCGGGCCTATTACGGGTATATTTTTCAATTGCTCGTCGGCCAAAAAGAAATCATGAACGCCTTTTACAAGCGGCTCCTCGGGGCCTACCAGTACCAGGTTAATGGCTTGTTCCAATACCAATGCCTTAATGCCCTCAAAATCGGTAACCTTAATGTTAACGTTGGTGCCGTACTGGTGGGTGCCGGCATTGCCGGGTGCTATAAAAAGCTTTTCACATTTAGGGCTTTGCGCAATTTTCCAGGCGAAGGCGCTTTCCCTTCCGCCCGAACCGAGGATCAGGATATTCATGGGGGCAAAGATAGTTTTTTTGGGTGAGTAGTATACAGCGGTGCTATTATGGGTGTTCGCTTTTTTGTGGGGTATACGGATGGCAACAGGTTTTGGCACCTGGTCTCTCCGGAAATGAACCTGATGGCCCCTCGTAAATGTCCCGTAACATACCGGTAAGCACCTTTCCCGGCGCTCCCGAAAAAATTAATTTGCGTATTGCCAAAAATAAAATATTCAGATATATTTACCGTAAATAGCAGTCGCGCTACCTCGTGTTTAATAACCTGCCAACCTTTATCATGAGAGTACTTTTGCGCATATTGCTTTTATTAATTATCGTTTTATTTATCGGCTGCCACAAGGACGTGCCCGAAATAAACAGCGGGCCTGCCATTGCCGCCAACGACCAAAGCCTGAAAACATCGTTGGTAAATACCGATATCCCAATTGCCAGTATTTCGGCGTCATCAACCTATTCTTCGTGGGATGCATCAAATGCTATTGATAATAACACTACTACCAACTGGAGCTCGGGCCGAAAGGTAAGTATCAGCGATGTCGAGTTTATTCAATTTCAATTTAGCGGCGCCAATGATGTAAATTACGTGAAGCTAACCCCAAGGTACGGCAGCAATAATGCCGGTGTATGCTTCCCGCTGAATTTTACAATTTACTACTATACAGGTGCCAGATGGGTATCGGCAAAGTCATTTACCAATTTTGCCAATCCTCAAAAATCGGGCAATTACAATTTGCCGGTTATAATACCGCTGCCGGTAACGGTGCGTGCCACGGCCATAAAAATAGAAGCTACCAGGCTGCGTGCCGACGGCCCAAACTATTATTTCCAGCTTGCCGAAGTTGCCGCGGGGTTTGATGACGGCTTCAACCATTTTAAATGGACCGGCAATGATAACGCCAGCCGGCAAAACAGGATTAATAACGCGGGCTCGGATACGTTTAACCCAGGCCGCATTTTCAACTGGACACAAGACGACCGCGACCCCATTATACAGGGCACAGCTAAAGGGATTAATCCTAATATTTACGCGCCCAATATTGTTAATAACGGCGGCGCCTGGAATATTTATTATGGAGGCTGGGACAATAATACATCGACAAGAAACGACCGGATATTTACGACCGTAACCCACGACAATTTTTTAACTTTTGGCACCCATACGCTGATGATTGGCAATGGCGACAGGCTCCATGTAAATAATGAAACGGTACTTAAAAACACCGATGGCAGCTGGCTGATGTATTATACCTCTTTACCTCAAAATTCGGTTACCAATAAGCCCAGCTTTGCAACTTCGGCAGATGGCGTTACCTGGGCACCAAATGTGGGGTCGGGTAATTCCTTATTAAGTATGGCTAATTATCCCAACTGGGCTACGGCCGATGTAAATGGTTCAAATGTTGGGTACCTGGAAAATGGCATTTATCATTTATTTTTTAATGATTTTGCAACCAGGCCCAGGGCTGTTCATCACGCCACAAGTACCGACGGGATAAATTTTAGCTATACCGGCGATGCGCTGGCCGAAGATGCCGTTGCACAGGATGTAAAAGCTTTTACATACAACAATGCCACCTACTATTTAATGGGAACGCACCGCAACAGGCACGAATTAAGATACAGCCTGAGCAATAGCCTTACCAGTTTCCCGGCAAGCCACTTTTTGTTTGGTAATTACAATGAAGCAGATTTATTCATGGTTTCGATGGGGTTTGTAGCCAATGCCAACAGGTTATATGGCATTATTTATGGTGCGGGGCCCGGCAAGGATTTAAGCCACAATGCATTGCATGCCAGGTGGCTTACAAAAAAGATAATTTTTATAAGCGACAGAACAAACGGGCGCTGGGGCGATATCGAAAAAGCGCACGGCCCAAACCAGGTTGTACTATACATGAATACCGAAATGGAAACCGGCCACTTTTATATTTACGACACCGACGGTACCACCCTGTTGTATACCAGCCCGCAGGTTACCATGCGTTCGGGCGATGTGTGGACGTATAACCAGTAGTTGGTTGGCGATATGTTGCTTTTTCCCTTTTTTATGTTTATTTTGGATAAGCCTTTTCACAGATTTGCATATGATGATCATTGTAGCCTTTATTTTTGCCAAAATCGGCTCGAAGCGCGTTATTGGGGGCTTCACCAGTTTTTTGCTTTGTTTATTTTTAGCGCCGGTAGGCTGGTATCTTGTTTTATCATCAAGGCGATTAGATGACCATGCGTTAGATGCTGCATTGATAATCGAATTTAGCCCGGTGAAAAGGGAAATATAATTTGTTGCAGAAAATAGCTTCTATCCGTCCAGGGTCTCTTCAATGCTATTAAGTTAATAGGTTTTTCGCGCAAAGACGCAGAGGCGCAATGTGATTTTCTTATTTTTTCTTAGCGTCTTTGCGCGAAACTAAAATTTTAATATTTTCCTTAACCTAATGGCATTGAAGATACCCCGAGGGGACAAACTTCATCACTAACTATATATCCACATCAGCATCCGCTTTTTTTGCTTTCTGATGAGCGCGTCGACAATTTTCAAGGTATTGTTTGATACGGCGGGGCAGCCCCAGCCTTCGGGTGTGCCGTTGGGGTATACATTGGTTTCGGAAACCTGGTCCCAGGAGTGGAATACGATTTGCCTGATCAATGCATTATTATTGGTGCTCTCCAACCCGGTTAAAAAGTATTTTACATGGATGCCCCAGGCGCTGTAGTCCCTGCCGTTAACCTGGTACTTGCCAAGTGCGGTGCAATGGCTGCCGTCACTATTGCTGAAAACGGGTTTGTCCTTTGTCCACACGCCCGACCATGGTGCACTGGCACAACCATGGCTTACCAGGCCGGTAATCAGCGTATCGTTTTTGCGGAAATCCCAAACCATAAAGCGTTTAACACCCGAGTGCAGGCTCATATCTATCAAAATACAGTAACGGGTATTGTATCCTTTCTGTTTACAATAAGCAAGGCTTTGTTTGGCCTTTTGCCTGGTGCGGTTAATGTCGATATGCGGGGCAGCAGCGTTAGCAACTGCGGTTAATAGCAGCAACTGCAATAGGGCGAGGAATTTAAGATAAGGTTTCACCGGTAATTAATAAAGATTGTGATGATGTGAAACGTTTGAAAGAAGGGATTAGTATTGCGTAATGCCGGGTAATGTTAAAATGTTGTTCCGTGCCCTCAGGTTCTCTCGCAGAGGCGCCCGAGGGAGAATGTTGTCGAATTGAAATAGTTCATCGCCTTGCATGCAGCCTCGGGATCTTTTTTCAAAGAGCCCCTCAAAGCTATTAAGCGTTTTCAACCCCGTAGGGGTATAAACATTTGTAGAAAAGATAGAAAAATAATACCCCGTGCCGTAGGTACGCCACATAAGTTCCGTACCTACCTTTGGTCTTACAAAGACAATTTATCAGTAAATATTGTTGTTGTTGAAATGGGGGGTCTGGGGGGTGTTAAAAACTAAAAACTTTGTGGAAAACGTTATTA